>Ga0209181_10000032_pt1 | contig 204375 bp, 183 predicted proteins | sample MAT05_FD_187208 | JGI IMG/M metagenome (GOLD analysis project Ga0209181, IMG submission 187208) | Freshwater microbial communities from Lake Fryxell liftoff mats and glacier meltwater in Antarctica - MAT-05 (SPAdes) (version 2) | ecosystem: Environmental > Aquatic > Freshwater > Ice > Liftoff...
TTTACTACTTTATTACCTATATCTTTCCTTGGCTCTTTGTTCAATTCTATCTTCTTCGCCTTTGGTAGTCATTAAAGCAATGTATCTATCGTAAAATGGCATCGCCTCATCTTCACGTTTTAAATCGACTTCACCAATTCCTTTATAATTAAAGTCATTTTGGGCTCCTGTGCAGTTGCTACTCTTACCACATCCTCATGAGTTACTTTTACAATTTTTCCTTCTACACCTAAATCAGTAATAATAGAAATGGCGAAAACTCTCATGTTTGAATGTACGGCTACAATTACTTCGGGAACTGTACTCATTCCAACAGCATCAGCTCCTAAAATTTTAAGCATTTTATATTCTGCGGGTGTTTCTAAAGTTGGACCAGTAACACCTATATAAACTCCCCGACTTAATTTGATTCCGTTCTTATTGGCAATCTCAAATGCCTTATCAATCCATGGTTGATGATATACTTTTGACATATCAGGAAAACGGACTCCCAATTTCGGATCATTTTTTCCATGTAATGGATTTTCAGGAAAAAAATTGATATGATCGTTGATGACCATGAGTTCTCCAATTTCAAAATTCTCATTCATTCCACCTGCCGCATTGCTAATGATGAGGTTTTTTATTCCCAGATATTTCATTACCCTAACAGGAAACGTAACCTGTTGCATATTGTATCCTTCGTAATAATGAAAACGACCTTGCATGGCTAACACTTTTTTATCACCAAGTGTTCCGTAAATAAGTTTTCCACTATGTCCTTCTACCGTTGATAATGGGAAGTGGGGAATTTCGGCGTAGGGAATGGTTAATTCAATATTTATTTCGGATACCAGATTTCCTAATCCGCTACCGAGAATAATACCTGTTTCAATTTCTGAATTAAACTGTTGCCGGAGATAAGTGGATGCCTGGTGTATTTGCTCTAACATAATCTAAAATGCCTGATTTAAATGTTTTGTACTCGTCATGGTGGAACCAGGCTTCAATGCTAATAAAAAATAATGGAATTTCTTTATAGATATCCTTTAATGATGGATACATTAAACGCATGGCATCTTTTTCCGTAGTCAATACAATCTTGTTTTCTCCAGGCATTTTATGGTATGCATCCACAATTTTCTGCACATCAACCGGATTGTATGAATGATGATCGCCGAAAGAAATATGTTCTACATTTTTGAATCCTTTCTTCAAATGATCAACCAATGGTTCTGCATTTGCAATTCCGCTTACCAATAGAACATTATAATTTCTTTCCTGATAATATTGTTTGTCAAACAAACAAGGCTTGCCATCATCAACAACACTATATAATCCACCGTATTTCATATAGGTGAAAAATATTTTCTTATTTTTTTCGGGATCTATTTTCTCACGACAATGACGTTTTTCCATTGGACTGAAAAATTCAGGTGTTTTTGTAACAATGATAATATCTGCTCTTTCAATTCCTTTTTTGCTTTCACGTAAATTTCCGGCGGGCAATAGAAAGTCTTTGCGATCAAGATCTTTATGGTCAATAAGCAAAACGGAAAGTCCGGGTTTTACAGCACGATGTTGAAATCCATCGTCCATTACAATTACTTTAATCTCAGGATGAGTGGCAATAATATGTTCTATTCCTTTAACTCTGTCTTTATTTACTACAACCAGGTTATTGGCATGTTTTAATTTTATTTGTTTGGGTTCGTCACCAACCTCAGCCGCCGAATGTTCTGATTGAACTTCAATCAGATCATTGGTTTGACGTTTATAACCTCTACTAAGAACGGCGGATTTAATGCGTTCTGCATTGAATAAGTCAATGAGCATTTCGGTATGCGGAGTTTTACCAGTGCCACCGGTGGTTAGGTTACCTACAACTATAACAGGTTTGTTAAATTCGGTGGATTTGAGCTTGCCCGAATCGTATAATTTGTTTCGAAGGCCAACAACTGCGCCGTATACAGGTGAAAAAGGTAAAAGTAACTTTCTTAACTTCATATCCTTGCAGGTATTAAGGGCGTGCCCTAGCTCAAATTAAGCTATAATTTTTAACGTTGGGTTTTACTGAATGTTTAACTTTTCAAATCTATCTTGTTAATAAGGGCTTCCCAAATTTTTTCCATTAGAATTTCATTAAGAAAGATATCTAATCTTTTAACGCAATGGTCGGCTATCTAGAGCCAGCGGCCGGGATAGTAGCGATATCCTTTTTTTTACGCAGAATTTGCAGAATGGCAGAATTTTCGTCTCACCTTCTATTGTCTATGATTTCAATTCGCAGAAGGGCGTCTACGACGCCCATTCCGCGAATTGATGTACGCCGTAGGTTTTAACGACGTTCTTTTGGAGCTGATGGATCTGCTATTCTGCAAATTCTGCGTGAAAGAAAGATTTAGCGGATAGCCCGTAAAGCCGCCAAAAGAAACTTTTTTACCTTAGTGCCATGAAAGTAAATGAAGTAGTTAATCATCTTGAATCCTTTGCACCACCTGCTTATCAGGAAGATTATGACAATTCGGGGTTGCTTACCACTCATAAAGCCGATATTACGGGGATCCTTGTTTCATTGGATTGTACCGAAGCGGTAATTGAGGAGGCTATTACCAGAAATTGCAACATGGTAGTGGCCCATCATCCTATTGTGTTTAAAGGGTTAAAGAGGTTTACTGGGAAAAATTATGTTGAACGAACCATAGTAAAAGCTATTAAAAACGACGTAGCCATTTATGCCATTCATACCAACCTGGATAATGTTGAACATGGTATAAATGCTAAGATTAGCGAGCTAATGGGTCTGCAAAAAACCAGAATTTTAAGTCCCAAACCCGGGACTCTTAGTAAACTATACACTTTTGCTCCAATCGATTCGGCGGATAAAGTTAGAGAGGCTATGTTTAAAGCTGGTGCAGGAAGTATTGGGAAATATGACCAGTGTAGTTACAATGTTATTGGAACTGGAACTTTTAGAGCAGGGGAGGGTACCGACCCTTATGTAGGCAAGCTTGGTGAATTGCATAAAGAAGAGGAAATAAAGATTGAGGTAATATTTGCCAGACATTTGAAAAACTCAGTTGTTGGGGCGTTACTGGAAGCCCATCCTTATGAGGAAGTTGCCTATGATGTTGTAGGTCTTAATAATGACAACCAATACATAGGAAGTGGGATGATAGGGGAACTTGAAAGCCCTGTTAATATTGAGGATTTCCTGAAAGGAGTAAAAAATACCTTTGGTTGTGGGGTCATTAAATATTCAGGCAAAAATATAGGGGGAGTGAAGAAAGTAGCTGTTTGTGGTGGATCAGGGTTTTTTCTTTTGCCAGCTGCCAAAGCCGCAAGCGCCGACCTTTTTATAACCAGTGATATTAAGTATCATGATTTTTTTGATGCTGAGGATAAAATTATCCTAGCTGATATGGGGCACTTTGAAAGTGAGCAGTTTACGACTGACCTATTAATAGAGGAACTAAAGAAAAAATTTACTACCTTTGCCGTCCTTAAAGTAAATACGAATACAAATCCAGTAAAATACTTGTAAAACATGGCTAAGAAAGAAGGAACAGCTACCAAGGACCTTACAGTAGAACAAAAACTACGTGCTTTATTTGATCTTCAATTGGTTGATAGCCGTATTGACAAGATAAAAACCATTCGTGGAGAGTTGCCACTTGAAGTTGTGGATCTTGAAGACGAGATCGCAGGTTTAGATACCCGTGTTCAAAAACAAAAACAAGAGCTTACTTCTGTAGAGAATGAGATTGTTGGTAAAAAAGCTGCCATTAAAGAATCTCAGGCTTTAATTAAAAAATACGAGGCTCAACAAGCTAACGTTCGTAACAACCGTGAGTTTGATTCATTAGCAAAAGAGATGGAGTTCCAAAATTTGGAGATTCAATTAGCTGAGAAGAGAATTAAAGAATTCAAGTTTAAAATTGAAGGAGTAAAAGCTGCAATTGATGAGCTTACTGGAAAATTTGATGATCGTAAAAATGATTTGAAACATAAAAAATCAGAATTGGACGATATTATTGAAGAGACCAAAAAAGAAGAAGAAAACTTACAAAAGCTTTCAAACGAGTTTGAAAAAAATATTGAAGACAGATATTTAAGTGCATACAAAAGAATTCGTCACAATTCGTTTAATGGTATGGCTGTTGTTGCAGTAGAGCGTGATAGCTGTGGAGGATGTTTTAATAAAATTCCACCACAACGTCAACTTGACATTGCACAACGTAAAAAAATCATCGTTTGCGAACATTGCGGACGAGTATTAGTTGATTTGGTTTTAGCATCTGAGGAATCAGAAAAAATTGACAAAAAGATCAAATAGTATTTTTGATATAGTTTTAAAAAAAGGTCTTGTTATTCAACGAGACCTTTTTTGTTTTTAGTAACTCCGGTGTCCCATTGTTTGATCAATCGCTTAGTTATTCCATTGCACTATCAATAACGGAAGGTTGCTTCGGGTTGCTCAGGTACGATAACTGCGCCACCACCACTAGCGAAACTTAGCCCCCTGCGAAGGGTTTGGCTCTCGTGCTGGGGAGTAATAGAAGCCCAAGCGTTCCTATAGCCATCGGGAAGCGAGCTATGATGTTTCAATACAACAATATTAAAATAAGAAAGGCCCGCAAAATAAATTGCGGACCCTTACTAAACCAATCTAACTTTATAAAATTTTATCCTGATACTTTAGTAAACCATTTACTAATCGGTATAAATATTTTATGTTTCACCTTGTATGCTAAAATGTACATACACGGTACAACCAGTAATGTTAAGAATGTTGCAACGGTCAATCCAAAGATGATTGTCCATGCTAATGGTCCCCAGAAAGCAACGTTGTCTCCACCTAAATGGAAGTGAGGATTTCCGTGGCCTAGCAATCCTGCAAAGTCGATGTTAAATCCTATTGCTAATGGAATCAATCCAAGGATCGCTGCTGTTGCCGTTAAAATTACGGGGGTCATACGTGTTGCACCCGCTTCAATCACGGCTTCATAAACTCCTACTCCTCGAGCTCTTAACTCATCTGTAAATTCTATCAATAAAATTCCATTCCTAATTACAATACCTGCCAAAGCAAATACTCCAACACCCGTCATTACAATAGACATATTCATTCCTGAAGCTGCGAATCCAAAGAATATTCCAATTAAACTAAACAGTACTGTGCTAAAGATAAGTACTGGTTTTACTGCTGAGTTAAATTGAATTACCATGATAAGGAACATTAACGCCAATGCACCAATGAATGCAATTCCAAGGAAATCGGCTGTTTCTTTTTGATCTTCAGCCTGACCCGTAATTTTAATATCATAACCTGTTGGTTTTGGATATTCATCAATTACTTGCTGGATTACTTTATTAATAGCATCAGCAGTTGCATCTGATTTTATTTTCGATGACAGGTTCACCACACGACTTTGATTTTTTCTGTTAATCAAATTGAATGATTCAATTCTTTTTACATCAGTTAAGGCGGAGATAGGTACTTGTTTAAATCTACCTGTAGCCATATCCATAAACGAAATTTCAACATTCGATAATTGATGCACATCTTCTCTGTATTCTTTCTTCACACGAAGCATAATTGGAACATCGTCTTCGGCTCCTTTTAATTTAGAAACTTCTTTTCCGAATAAGGCAGTTCTTAATTCCAATCCCACCTGAACTGTAGTTACTCCTTCCGCTTCCATTTTCATTGGATCTGTTTGAATAATAAATTCAGGTTTTCTTCTTTGAAGATCTGATTTCAATTCAACTAACCCAGGAATATTTTCTGCTTCGATTCTTCTCTTCAGGTCGTTTGAAATTGAATCCAATATATTAAAGTCGTCACCAGTAATCTCAATATTTACAGGAGGTCCTGTTGGAGGTCCGGCAGATTCTTTATCCACATTGATCATAACACCACTAATTGGTTCGTCTTCGAATTTTTGACGAATGGCTTCTAATGTTTTACGTGTACTGAATTTTTTTCTTTCAGAGAATTTTACGAAAGCAACTGTAATTCTTACTTTATGGGGAGTGGGAACACGATCAGGATTGCTTGGATCTCCTGCATTTAATCCAATATTAGTAATAATAGATTCAACGTTAGGATTGTCGTTTCCTATTACCTCCTCAATTTTTTTCTCTATGATTTTTGCCACTGAATCAGTAACACTAGCATCGGTTCCCATAGGAAGTTCTGCGAATACATAGGCAAAGTTTGGTTCCGGATCGGGGAAGAAGTCAACTTTTGGTTTGGATGCTCCAAAAACTCCAAAACTAACACCAAGTAGGATAACCGAACCTAGAATTGCAAAAACAGGCACCCATCTTCCAACCAAGAAAGAAAGAATTTTTTTGTAGGACCTGGTAACCTTCGGCCATAATTTATCCTGGAACAAACGAATCAATTTATTAAGAACAAAATGATGGAGTATCACCATTGTTGCACAGAATAATATAAGGTTTGCAAGAACTGGATTTTTGAAGAGATGAATAATAAGACCTAAGGCAGCAAGGACACCTGCACCCATTAATGTCTTTTTTAAGTTTTGTTTTTTCAAGTGTTCATCTTTTTTCATAAATGAAACTGCGAAAACCGGATTGATGACGAATGCAACAAATAATGAGGCACCCAATGTAATGATCAACGTTATCGGAATATACGACATGAACTTACCTACTACGCCAGGCCAGAATAATAATGGAACGAATGGTCCCAATGTGGTTAATGTTCCTGCAAGTACCGGTACGAATACTTCACCAGCTCCATATTTAGCTGCTTGTTCAATATTGAATGGGTACTTGTGTAAAAGACGATGTGTATTTTCGATTACCACAATCGCATCATCCACAATGATTCCCAATGCAAGGAGAAACGAGAATAATACAATTACGTTTAATGTAAAATCCAGTCCCGGCATAATCATAAATGCAATGAAGGATGATAATGGCCCGGCGAGTGCAACGAAGAATGCCGACTTGAATCCCATGAAGAACATCAATACAACCAACACCAAAATAAATCCAATGATTACGGTGTTAATCAAGTCTGCTAACTGAACTCTTGTTTGGTTGGACTGATCACCTGTAATAATTACGTCTACGTTTTCAGGAAATTTTGTATCCTGAAAGGTCGTGATGATCTTTTTAATTTCGTCGGATGCCTCGATAAGATTCTCTCCGCTTCTTTTAATTACGTTTAAGGTAATTACCTGTTTTCCATCAAGACGTGCATAATCCTGTTTCTCTTTAAACCCATCTTTTACATCGGCAAAATCACCAAGGAATGCAGTTGTTCCAGTAAATGAGCGAATCACTAATGTCTCTAAAGTTTTTGGATCGATTACCTGACCGGTTACTCTTACATTTCTTCTTACACCATTTTCAATTATTTCTCCACCCGAAATATTTACGTTTCTCCGTCCAATAGCTCCTTCAATATCACCGAAAGTAATTCCAGCTTGTTGCATTTTATAAAGATCCACTTCAATCTGAACTTCACGTTCTAAACCACCCACTTTGTCAACACGAGTAATTTGCGGTAATGTTTCAATGGTTTCTTCCAACTCTTTCGCATATCGCTCAAGTTTATCTAAAGGAAGATCAGATGCAAGATTAATATTCATGATCGGCATTTCTGAAATGTCGAATTCCTGAATGGTTGGATCGTCCTGAAGATCTGCTGGTAAATCACCTTTGGCTTTATCTACCGCATCCTGCGTTTTGGTTTTTGCCATCTGCACTTTTACCTCAGTACCAAACTCTACAGTAATAATGGATACATCACTTAATGATTGTGATGTAACTTTTTTTACTCCATTGATAGATTTTAATTGTTTCTCAATGGGTTTTGTAATAAAATTCTCAATATCCTCAGGCGTATTTCCGGGATAAATAGTAACCACCGAAATGGTTGGTACTACGATATCAGGAAATTGCTCTTTTGGAATCCTTATATAGGATACAATGCCGGCGATGGTTAAAAGGATCGTAACCACATAAATAGCAGTTCGGTTTTTTATACACCAGTTGGTAAATTTTAGTTCTTTTAGTTTTTCCATTTCCATAGGAAAGTGGTATTATTTATGGTGAATAATTTTATTTGTTTACTATAATCTGTCCATCGATCAAATCCTGGAATCCATCAGTGATAATTACATCGCCAACTTTCAACCCTGAAGTAACTACAGTATTCCCTCCGTAATCTGCGCCGATCTCAATAACAACTTTTTTAGCCATCAAAGTTCCGTTTGGTTGTTTTTCAGCAACCAATATATATGGGGTTCCGTCTATATTCTTTTGTAGGATTTTTGATGGAATTACAATCGCTTCTTTAATCGTTTCATCGTTCACTTTGATTTTGGCAATCAAATTAGGTCGAAGGAATTTTTCCTTGTTGTCTAATTTAATATCAATGTTGAATGATCTTGATTGAGAGCTTACGGCCTGACTCACAAATGTGATTTTGGTTTCAAAAGTCTTGTCAATGTCCGGAACATATACTACTACAGTAGCCCCTTTTTTGATCTTGCTGATATAAGTATCAGAAACTTTTGCAGTGGCTTTCATATTGTCAAGATTTACAACACGAATTCCGTTATATCCCGGAGAAGCCATCTCTCCTAACTTAACTGTTATTTCATCAACGGTTCCGCTAAATGGCGAGATTACTGAGCCCATTGAGATTTGACTTTGAATAGATTTTTTTCTAGCCTGTAAGCCTTCCATTTGAGTTTTTGCCTGGAGGTATTGAATCTCACTTCCAATCTTTTGATCCCACAGTCTTTTTTGTTTTTCGTAAGCAATAGTTGCCAGATCAAGTCCGGTTTGAACCTCCAATAAAGCACTTTGAAGTGCAGAAGATTCTGTAGAAGCCATTACGGTTCCTCTGCCAACACGATCACCTACTTTAACGTTGATTCTTGTAATCAAACCTGGAGCCGCAGGACTAATAAATGCATTCTCCTCAGAATCGATCGTTCCCTGAATTTCAATAAAATGTTGGAACGGTTGAAGTGATAAAGTTTGCATGTTTACCAATTTCCTTTTAGAACCCTTGTCTGAGGTATCGTTTTTAGTGATATACGCTTCAAGTTCTGTAATTTGTTTTTGAAGCTCAACCAGCTTTTGTTTTTTGGTAGCCAGCTCGCTTTTTTTCTTTTCAAGTTCCGAAGTCCCTTTGCCGCCGCAGGAGAAAACAAGTGCTGAAATTGTTAAGATGGTAAGAAAACGTTTCATTTATTATAGTATTTGTTAAGTTTAGAACTGATTCATTGATTTATCCAAAGCAATTTTTGAAACTAATAATTCATATAACGTTTGGAAATATTTTTGCTGTGCATCGAAATATTGTGATTCTGCCTGAGTAAGATTTAAACTTGATATCAAACCTTCTTTATACTTAATAGTATTTATGCGACGGATCTCACTTGCCAGGTCATAATTTTCTTTAGCTGTTTTTAGTTTGTTGTAATTATTGGTAACCTGAATTTTAGAACTTAGATAACTCAATTGTAATCCGTCTTCAATCATTCCTTTCGTGTTTTCGTCCTTTTGAACTTCTATCTTTAGTTGTTTTAGTTTGGATACTCTGTTCCAGCTTGAAAAAATTGGAACTTTTAAATTAAAGCCCCATACAATTCCATTAAGGTTAGCAGTTGTTCCGTCAAGAAAGATCCATCTTTGGTTGTTGAAAAAATTACCACCCACCTGGAAGAACGTTCCCAATGAAGGATAAGCAGAAGCCCTTTGAAGTTTAAATTGATATTTATCTAATTTGATTTTATGATCGATTAATTTATAATCGATATTACCACTAACATCTACCGAATCTTGTAACGTCGGAATCAAGGCATCAAAATTATTTGTAGCAATTAAAGATTCAATATTATCGGTAAGAGTTATCTCCCCTTCAATTGGATACCCCATTTGAAATTTTAACGCATACAGGGTAAGTTGAATATTACTTTCTAATTGCATAGAAAGATCTTTTATTTGAGATTGAGTTAATTTCAACTGTTTTACATCCAATTCTTCTATCAAACCTTCTTTATAAATAGCCTCGGTTTGAATTACAGTTTGATCAAGAATCTTTAAAGTTGAATCAACCACTCTTTTTGACTCCTGAGCGATTAGACATAAATAGTATGATTTGATGATTTCTTCTTTCACTCCCTGAACGGTTTTTACTTTTTGATCAGACAGTAAATTTTTATAAGCTTTCGCTGCTTCGATCCCAATGAAGTACTGACCATTTAATACAACCATGGATGCTGTAACCGACATGGTCAAGGAATTTAATGGAGATGCAGGAATTGCAACAAAGCTATTTGGATCTCCACCTGGAATAAAACTACCGGGTAAAACAAATACACTTGGTTTTACATAATACAAATAATCAACGTTTCCGTTAATTTGTGGTAAACCCGTTGCAATTTGCTCCGTTACGAAGTGTTTTCCTTTTAAAATATCAAGGTCAGCGTTTTTTGAAACTGCATGATTCGTCATTCCATAATTAATGGCCTGATCCAGAGAAAACGATTTTGAGGAACCCGATTGGGCGAATAGAGCTGTGGAGAAACCAATTGATAAAATAAATAATATTTTTTTCATGCTTACTATTGGTTAAAATTCATTGATGTGTATTTTTCTGATAGGTATTTTCTTCCCTTGTTACTTGCAATTGCGTTCACGTGGTATTTGAATACTTCTTTATAAATTTCTATTGGATGAACATCTTTTCCGAAAGCATCGGAATTTTCAAAAATGTTGGTCACCATTAAAATGTAATTTGTTGAGATTACTTGTGGATTAAGGTCTTGTCTGTAATATCCTTCGTTAATCCCTTTCGTTAAATTATCCTCTATGCATTTTCTTGAAAAGGTCCACATGAATTCACGATGCATGGCATAAGCTTCAGGATGGTACTTTTTTAAATCATAAAGAATATTTGGGGGAACGTCACCTAAATTTTGTACAATGTTTTTGAAGATCTCAAAACTCTCATCAACAGCGTTTAGGTTCAGGCTTATTACATGGCAGATTTTCCTATGATCCATCTCCATATCCAGTTGAATGATCTGTTTTATGAGATCGTTTTTATCTTCAACGTATTGATATAGAGTCTTTTTTGAAATCCCTAATTCACGGGCAATATCATCCATTGTCATGCTTTTTACTCCGTATTTGAGTATAAGCTTGCTTGCTCCCTCTAAAACCTTCAGTTTTTTTTCTTCTACTGCTACTACTACCATGGTAATTACCTGAGTTCGTCAATTTCGCCGCAAAGATTATTTAATCCCCATAGGAAACAAATTTTTTTCAAATCGTTTCCATAGTTTTTAAGGGTTTTTAACCTAACATTCATAAAGTCTCTGAAAATGACCCCTAAAACAACCTAAAAAATTATCTTTAGCTTTAAAATTACCTAACATGAAAAAATCTTTTGGGCTGTTGAGCTTCCTTTTGGTGATCAGCTACAGCTACTCTCAAAAAAACTTTACTATGCAACAAGCTACCTCAGGGCAGCGTCAGGATTTTGCACCCCAGTCGGTAGATTGGGTGAAATTTAGAGGAAAGACCCACGATTATACATATTTGGTTGATTACACCACCTTAATGATAGCATCTGAAAAATCCGGATGGCAAACTTCAGCCCTTACTGATCTTTCAAAATTTAAAACAGCCATTAAATCTTTTGGCGCAGGTGCAGATCTTAATCTTGATCAGGTCACTTATTTCCCGTATGCGTATGATTGGATTTCAGATTCGGTGATGATGGTTGAAGCCGCCGGATCAAATTTTAGTTATGTTTTCAATTACAATCCATACTCAAATAAACTGAATCAGCTTTTTTATTATGATGTGAATGCTGAAAATGCTTCCTATTCTCCCGTTAATAATGGAGTTGCTTATACCGTGGAAAATAATTTATATGTACGTCAGTCGGATAATACTTATTCAGTAACAAGTGATGAGGAAAAGGGAATTGTGAATGGACGAAGTGTACATCGTCAGGAATTCGGAATTGACAGAGGGATCTTCTATTCTCCCAAAGGAAATTGTGTTGCTTATTATAGAAAGGATGAATCTATGGTTGCCGAATATCCTTTGGTAAACACTTCCGCAAGAATTGCATTGGTTAAAAACATTAGATATCCAATGGCCGGTGAGAAAAGTGAAGAAGTAACGTTGATTGTCTTCAATAATAAAACCCAACAAAAAACTACTATTCAAACTACAGGTCCCAAAGAACAATATTTAACATCGGTAACTTGGGATCCAACCGAAAAATATATTTATATAGGTGTATTAAATCGTGAACAGAATTATCTTCAGTTGAATAAATATGATGCAGTTACGGGAAGTTTTGTACAAACATTGTATGAGGAAAAACATTCTAAATATGTTGAGCCACTAGCTCCGCTTAGGTTTTTAAAAACCAAACCGAATCAATTCATTTTACAATCGCAAAGAGATGGGTATAACCATTTGTACTTATATGACAATACCGGAAAACTAATTAAACAAATTACCAAGGGATCATGGATAGTAACGGAAATAGTTGGTTTTGATACTAAAGAAGAGAATTTGTATTTTATCTCAAACATGAACGAAGTTTTGGGGAGACACCTTTCGGTAGTAAACTTGAAATCTGGAAAGATTAAACAAATCACGAAAGTTCCTGGAACACATTCGGGAGTTCTTTCTAAGGATGGTGCATTCTGGGTTGACTATGTAAATAGCACTGAAATTTTAAATACGGTTACGTTGATCGAAACAAAATCAGGAAAGATGAATCCTATTCTAACTTCAACAAATACCTATGAGGGTATTAATATGCCGAAATTAGAAATGATTACACTTATAGCAGCGGATGGAAAAACACCTTTGTATGGCAGAATGATTTTGCCACCAAATATGGATGTGACAAAAAAGTATCCGGTAGTTGTTTACGTGTATGGAGGGCCTCATGCACAAATGGTGTCGAACGAATGGTTAGGTGGGGCATCACTTTTTGAATATTATATGGCTCAGCAAGGATACATTATGTTTACCATCGATAATAGAGGTTCTTCAGGAAGAGGAATGGAATTTGAAAATGTAATTCATCGCCAATTGGGACAAAATGAAATGGAGGATCAAATGAAGGGAGTGGAATACTTAAAATCACAAGCTTATGTTGATGCAAATAAAATTGGAGTTTATGGTTGGAGCTTCGGAGGTTTCATGACAATCTCTTTGATGTTGAATCATAGCGATGTATTTAAGGTTGCAGTAGCTGGTGGACCTGTTTGCGATTGGAAATATTACGAAGTAATGTATGGAGAAAGATATATGGATATGCCAAAAGAAAATCCAGATGGATATGATAAAACATGTGTAGTAAACAAAGCGGATAAATTAAAAGGAAGATTATTGGTAATTCATGGAGCACAAGATGATGTTGTAGTGATGCAGAATAGTATGGAATTCATCAATGCTTGTATCAAGAAAGGAAAACAGGTAGATTATTTCTTATATCCGGATCATCAGCATAACGTAAGAGGAAAGGATCGTGTACATTTGAATACCAAGATTGCTGACTATTTTGATACCTATTTAAAATAGAATGACTATACAGCTATTAAATCAGGAATTTTAAAATCATGTAGGCCAATTGAAATCCTATTTGGTAAGAATAACTGCAAGTGTAAGAGATGCTGAGGATATTACTCAGGACACATATCTCAAAGCTGTAGATAAAATAAGTACATTCCGTGGGGAATCTTCTTTAAAAACCTGGCTTTTTACAATTGCATCCAATTTGGCGAAGGATAATTTGCGGGCTCAAAAACGTTGGACTGAGAATGTAACGGATATTACAAAAGCAGCAGCGATGTCCAATCAATAATTTTTTCAGGAAGCAATGCAGATAAGAACTTCATCTCCCCAGGGTCAGTTTGAGTTGAAATAGCATATTGTGTTTTGCTTTACATGTATTTCAAAATCTTTACCCCTTGAGCAACAACTTTGTATTTTCTTAAAAGAGGTATACGAATTTAAAGTGAGTGAAATTGTAATCATACTTGGCACAAACGAAGCGATGGTTAAATATTATCTTCATACGGGCAGGTCTAAAATGATGAACATTTTTTCGGGAAGGTGCGCTTTGATCAATAAGGAAGGAGCATGTCATCAATGCTCGGAGTTAAATGGGATATTTAATCCTAAACAAAATACCCAAGAGGAGTTGATGAAAATTTATTTGGCAAAGGAGGCCGAGAAAGGGGATAAGGAACATTTATTTGACCTGCGGATACAAATTCTAAAGGAAATTGACCCTTTTGAATCAAAAGCGGCTGAATTGCAATTACATCATTTAGAGCATAATAGAGGCGTTATGGAAAAGTATTTGGAAAAAGATTAAGATTAGCCTATCGTTTTGAGGTACCCAGTCGTCAAAAGGTAAAATAAATCCAAAACTACTTATTCAAATAAAGACAAACACAAATTCCAATCACGAAAAAGCCTTTACTGTTAGAAAAACCTTTAGCCGTGAAACTTCCGTTAGTATTGATATTAAATCAGACCCATCAATTATTTGGGCCCTATTAACAAACTCGTCTGATTATCCAAGATGGAATACAACTGTATTATCCATTGAAGGTAAAATAGCGATGGGAGAAAAAATAAATCTAAAGTCTTCCCTTGATCCGAAACGAACATTTAAGTTAAAGGTAAAAATGTTTGAACCCGAAAAAAAGCTTGTTTGGGGAGATGGAATGGGTAAAAGAATCTTTACACTTAGTCAAAAAGACAATGCGAAAGTGCAGTTTTCCATGAATGAAAAAATAGGAGGACCGATGTTCCCCCTGTTTGCGAAAATGATTCCATCCTTCGATGATTTCTTTAATCAATTTGTCGTCGATTTAAAAAAGGAATCAGAGGCTATTATGAATTCTAAATAATCTAAATTAAAAAAAATGAAAATAGTAAGAGTAACATATACAACCAGCGCTAAATTTGCAGCACAAAATCAAACCAACATTAAAAATGTAATGGAAGATTTACAAAAACTAAATAATGCCAGTATTTTTTACAATGTGGGTATGGAATCAGATCAAAAAACATTTTTACATACAGCTTTTTTTAAGGATGAACATGGACAACAGGTTCTTTTTGATTTGCCTTCGTTAAAAAACTTTCAGGAAGAACTGAAATCTAGTGGCCCTGAAGTTTCACCTAAACAAGAATTATTATCTTTAGTGGATTCATCAAACGTTATTTTTAATCCTTAAAACTATCAGTTATGAAAAATAAAATTGGAACAAAAGACAAACCTTTAAAATTAAAGACTCCTCCTTTAACTTCTGAATTCACTATGCACATAGATGAAAAGGATGGTAAAGAAGTTTTGGTATGCACCGTTGGTAAAACGGTGTTGCATTATGATGCAAGATGTTTAGATGATCTTCATGCTATGCTAAAAAAGCATGGCGACTGGATGGAACTAGGTTCTGCAGATGAACAAAAACCTGCGAAGGAAGGAACCGTGGAGGCCTGGGGACGTTCTGAAAAAAATCCAGTAAAAGGGTGGTATGGTTTGAAAAAAGGATTAAGAGGGAGATTTGGAATGTATGTTCCACCTTTAATGGAGGAATTAGGATTGGCGGAAGTGGAACATAACCCTAAAAATAATAGGATGAAGGCTAAATAGCTTTTTATCCTTTCTGTTTTTTAAATCCTATTTCCTTTCTGGGGATAGGATTTTCTTTTTTTTCTAAAAGCTCATCCAAATAATTGAAAACCAATTCTATGTTTTTATCATGGTTGTCTAATTTCTTTTTGATCTTTTCTACTTCTAATTGAAGAATTGTAGGATCCATTAACATGGATCTTAATTTTGTAAAGATTCGGATGATTTGGATGTTTACTTCAATCGCTTTTTCACTGTTTAAAACACTTGATAACATGGCTACACCCAGCTCGGTAAAGGCTATTGGGTTTTTACGTCGTCCACCCCATAAACTTGATGTCGCAATTTGCGACATCAAAATATCCCACTCATTATCAGTTAATTGAAACATAAAGTCAAGTGGGAATCTTGATAAATTCCGTTTTACCTGTTCATTTAGCCTTCTGGTTTCGACTCCATAAAGTTTAGCAAGATCTCCATCCAGCATTACTTTTTGACCACGGATGATAAATATTTTACTGGTTATTATTTCCTCTGAAATATTCATATTGATTAATTTGTTGTTCATTTGTCTTATTTGTTATCGCCATGTTTTTTGTCAAACTTAACTCTCTTAATATAAAAAGAATCAGTTATATTTACAAATAATCACTATCCAGATAACTATGAAAAATTTTCTTTTTATTTCAACTGCTTTTTTGGTTCTCATCTCCTGCGGATCTAAAAAAATGACACCTGAAATATTTTTGATCCCGTCGGGTTACTGTGGGACAGTAAAAGTAGTTTTTGAGGAGCCTTGTGGCCAAAAGGAAACATTAGAGGATAAAAAAAGGATTTATATTATTCCTGAAAATGGTATTCTTATTTCTCAATTTAAACAGGAGTTCGGTATACTTAATCAGGAATATTATTATGTAGACGCAAAAGGAGAAAGAACATTGATTCCTAAAATGATGCTGCAAGATTTTAATGAAGCTACTACTACTAAAAGAAATGAGAATGAACCCCCAAGAGATCAGGTAGGAATATTCGAATGGGGATCTACCGGAGCATCAGAAATGGAAGGTCGGGTGAAAGTAAGTTATTATATTTTCCACGTTGGCACCTACACTGAAGTACGTGATAGCTTTACTACCTTGTTTCAAGGAAATGGCAAGTATGAACATGCATTTGATTCAACCTCTCAATCGGAAGTGAATTTATGCCGAACTGCTACTACGGAATAATGATTAATCCAATACTACAATTCTCTTCGTATTACTTCGTCCGTTAATAGTTGATGTAACAAAGTAAACACCCGACTTAAGTCCCATTGATTGCGGACTAAAGCTAAGCAGATGTTCACCTGCCAGAATATGCGTGTTGAGAAGCGAGCCAACTTTGCCTCCATACATATTGAACAATTCGATTCTTACATCTGATTCTTCAACTATGGTATAACGAATCATTCCATTTATTTTTACGGGATTCGGATATACATCCAATGTATTTGGATTTGTTTCGAATTGTTCTTCAATTCCAATATTCCCTACAATGTAAATTGAAACTGAATCTACAATGTAATCAAGATAGGTCCAGCTGCCCATTGAAGAATCAACTGTAATGGTGTAGCTTGAATCTTTTAGAAGTCCTGCTATATCAACGAATATAGTATACGTTCCAAACGGAAGATTAGTGAAATAGTAATTTCCTAAAGTATCAGTGGTGGTATGTGCCATTATTTGAGATGAGGTGAGTCCCAGTTTAACATCCACTCCATGCACGGGATCTCCTTGTGCTCTTCCAAAACCTGCCCCTTCAACAATTTCTCCTGAAACAGAACCTGTTCCAGGAGTTGCATTGATTAGCTCAACCATGGTTATATTCAACGAATCGTCGGCTACGCAGGAATGATTAATTACAAATGCCGATTCCCAATTGGCATCGTCGCCTGAATAGGTTGGGATCAATGTTGGATAAGTAGCAATATCAGGATAGACCTTAATTATATAATCACCGTCAAAAACATATCCGAAATCGTATTCACCAACACTTTCAAAAGGTGCAATGAGAACTGTATCAAATGAAGTATAAAATGGCTCATACTTCATTAGAATAATATCCCCTAAACCCACGGGCCCCAAAGAATAATTAATATCACCAAAGAGAAGATTACCTAAAATTACATCAGCGTACGGAACGCTTGTTCCATAACAGTTTTTAGTGGTAAGTGTTACATAATAATTTCCACCAAACGTGTAAAGGTAAGATGGGTCAATTGCGGTAGTGGTATCTCCATTTCCAAAATCCCATTTGAACCAATCAACATTCGCGATGGTTTGATCAAAAGAAACAGGTGTTCCATTACAAACCGGAGCGTTATGAGTAAATGATGCCACGGGTTGGCCACAATCCAAACTAAAATAAGAGGAGCCACCAAAACTTACCCACATAGAATTTGCATAAGCGGTGTCGTCTACCTGAACACATATTAAAACAGGGCAACCCGAAACAACCGGACTTAGAAATCCATTGTTCCCATTTTTTAAGTTGAGCTTTTGAAGATTCGGACAGTTTTGTAATGAAAGATTACTCAAAAAGTAATTTAATGAAACGTCTACACAGGAGAACAAATTTTCATTGGCGAAAAGTACTGCCAGATCATACAGCGGACCTACATCCAACGTTGTGATAAAATTTTGTGTGCAATAAAGCTGATAAAGATTATAATTATTTTGAAGATCAAGAACTGAGAGCTGATTAGAATCACAATACAGTTCATGAAGACCTGTGTTGTTAACCAGGTTTACGGTTGAAACTGAATTATAACTAAAGTCTAGGTGGTAAAGCCCTGAAATGTTTGAAACATCAATAGACGTAAGAAAGTTGTTGGATACATCTAAGGAATAAAGATTAATGTTATTCGTAACATCGATACCGATCAATTGATTATCACTAAGAGATAGGTACGTTAATTCAACATTTGATGATACGTCAACCGTTGTAAGAAGATTACCATTGGCAAACAAGGTGTCGATACTTACGAATGCTTCAATTCCGGTAAGGTTAGTAATCGCTAAATATGGAATATTTAGCAATCCACTATATGAAGCAGCCTCTGCACTATCGATATCCGGTCCTGCGGTTGTATTGATAGAACTGTTACCCAAAAGATAAGCTTTAAAATTCGCATCAGGGATATTAATGATGGGTTGTGCAAATATGCTTGAAGTCGTAACAAAGGCTAAACAAGCAACGAAGAATAGATGAATTCTTTTCATAGTAGTATAATATCGATCGGTTATCGTATTTCAAAGATAATAAAATTGTATGCAGATTAAATGAGACCGGGTAAATCTTATTGAATTGGTTATTTATTAGCCCGCAGCCCAACACGGAACGAATTGATAGTCATTGTCTTACAAGCGATATCGGCACTTGTCAATGCGAGTAGACGCCAGGAGTACCAGCAGTGGTTTAATGGAGATTGTGCTTGCAAGATAATGCTAAAACGGAGTGCCGGATAAGTTGGCACTATAATACTATTTCTTATACAAATGATAATCATCAATGTATTTCCAAACTTTCTCAGGAAGAAAGAAACGAATGTCTTTTTTGTTTTTAATGGAGTCGCGGATAAACGTACTGGAAATTTCTATCATAGGAGCATCCATTATTTTTACATGTGGATGATCGCTAAATTTTTTTGTTGAGATTCCCGGACGTGGATATGTATAGATTTCGTATTGGTCCAGAATTACTTTGTAATTTTTCCATTTTTCCAATCCGTCCAGATTGTCTTCACCCATAATCAAAACAAATTCATGTTCCGGATGTTTTTCTTTTAAATGTGCCAAAGTGTGCACCGTATAATTGGGCTGAGGCAGATCGAATTCTATTTTCGATGATTTGAATTTTGCAAAATCTTCAATGGCTAATTGAACCAGTTCCAATCTTTTATAATCGTTGAGTAATGATGATTTTGGTTTTAATGGATTATGCGGCGTAACTACAAACCAAATCTGTTCAAGATCGGTGTACTCAATAAAATAATTGGCCAATGCCAAATGACCTATATGTATGGGATTGAAAGAGCCGAAAAATAATCCTACTTTCAAAACTATGAATTAGAAACTTTTACCGGATCTTTTCTGCGAATATAATTTTCGTAGATAAACCAAAGGGTTGAAAAAGTTCCAATACTTATGCTAACAATAAGAGTAAGCAAGAACCAAACCTGATACCATTCGTAATATACCGCGTTAAGCAATACTGCTGCTAGAATGAGTCGTGCAATTTCTAATGGGAATAGTTTCGTTCGGTTGTCAAGAATATAACCGCATGATTGGATTGTAAACATAATCATGGCAATACCAGCGATCTTATAAAAGATGGAAAGGTTTTGAAATTCAAGAATGAACAAGACCAAACCAAATGACAATGCGAGGAACTGAATAAGAACATAGATTTTCATATTCATGTTAACTGGAACATGTTCTTTCTTTGGCTGTGATTTATAATAATCCTGTATAAGTCCTCCCAGATAAGCAGGACTTTTAAAGAACAGTGTAAATTTCCGCCACAATCCTTTTTCCTTTTTTGCGCCAATCGCAATTTCTTTATAATAGTGAACATTGGCGTAAACCGGATCAAGGCTCTCGTGTCCAACGGTAATGCCATACACAGGTTTTTCTTCTTCAAGCGCAAAGGTTCCAAACATTCTGTCCCAAATAATAAATGTGGCACCATAATTTTTATCCAGATACTGAGGATTGGTTGCATGATGAACTCTGTGGTGAGATGGAGTATTCATTATAAATTCAAACCAACGTGGCATTTTATTGATTGCTTCAGTGTGAATCCAATATTGCGCCAGTGTAACAATTCCGCTTATCCCTGCCATTACTTCAACCGGAACACCAATAATTGCCAACGGTAAAAACATCCAGAACGAAAGTAAACCGTGAACCCAACTTTGACGAAGAGCAACACTCAGGTTATACTCGTTACTTTGATGGTGAACAATATGCGCACCCCACATTACATTCCATTCATGTGCCCAACGATGCGCCCAATAATAAATACAATCGAATGCGATTAAGGTTCCTACCCAAACAAAAACATTATTTATGGGAAGATTAAAAACATGAAGATGTTTATGAACAAGAGCATAACAACCAAGAATAAGAAGTTGTGAAACTAAACCAACGGTTTGCGACCCAATGCCGATATTTAAATTGGTAATTCCATCTTTGAAAGTGTAGTATTTCTTTTTTTTGAAATATCCCACCAACATTTCAATACCAATCGTTAAAAAGAAAAATGGTATCGCAAAAACCATTATATTCATCATAGGCCGAAATACTTTTTATGTATTGGTTAAAGATACCATTTTTTTTACTTTTACAGAATAGGATATAAGACATTGCGCTGCATTTTAATTATTTTAAGTATTTCTCTTACTACACTGGTAAATGCCCAGATGTACAGGGTATTCTATCGGGAGCCCGCAACTCCTGTACAATATGCTTTCCTCATAAAGAATCATTGCGATTCGGTTTGGATGAGCTCTACATGGCTCAATTACTCACTTATAGAAACATCCAGTGATGTAAACCAACTGCTCCAATTTTCTTTTGTTGATAGAGTTGAAAAGGTGGAACCTCTAAATTCTGTATCGTTTCAGGAAAATTTAAAAGACTCAATGGATCCCGAAGCTCTGAATGAACATCGCCAATGGCAGCTTGATACTATGGGATATAAATATTTTTCCGAATATAACCTGGATGGTAAAGGAATTGTAATAGCGATCATCGATGCAGGATTTACAGGAGCAAATGAGAGCCGTGGTTTTAAAACCATATTTGATGAAGGCCGTGTTTTAAAAACCTGGGATTTTATTGACAATGATACCACCGTTTTTGATGGGTCAACACATGGAACCAGTGTTTGGAGTTGTATAGCCGGAAATTTAGATGGAAAACAAACCGGATTGGCTACTGGAGCTTCATTTATTTTATTGAGAAGTGAAGATCAGAAAACGGAAACTATGGCCGATGAAGACAGATGGATACTTGCCATTGAAAAAGCGTATGAATTAGGAGCTGATGTGGTGAATAGTTCTATTGGATTCACCAACGTATTGCATAAAAGGAGCGAGATAAATGGGCAGAGTCTCATTTCGAAAGCGGCAGAAATAGCAACCGAAAAAGGAATGGTAGTGGTAATGTCGGCTGGTAACGAGTGGGTTACAGCATGGAAAACCATTTCAATTCCTGCAGATGCCGAAGGAGTGATTACGGTTGGAGCCATAGATAAAGAAGGAAAGCAAACGTATTTCAGTTCGGTTGGACCAACAGCTGATGGTCGTTCAAAGCCTGATGTTGTTGCACCCGGAGTTTGTGTGGTTGTAAAAGGAAATACATTGGTAATGGCCAATGGAACTTCATTTGCATCACCATTGGTAGCAGGTTACATGGCTTGCATGTTGCAATTAAAAGGGGAGGGAAATTTTAACAGAGATAGTATAAAGGTTTATGGCGGACTATATCCATATTTTGATTACGTATTCGGGTATGGAGTGCCGCAACCGTATCGTTTGTCAGACGCAAGATTTATTCTGAATCCAACCCATATATTTAAAGTAGATAAATTAAAATCAACTGTTCAATGTATCCCGGTTGTTGGAAGTAATACTCCTGCGCTGAAAAATGTTTTTGTAAAAGTGGAGGATGAAAATGGAGTGATCAAATTTTCAAAAAAGATCAATTTCTATAAATCAGGAATATATAAGGTTTCAACAAGTTCAAAGGCCATAAAATTCTATTATGGTAAAAATTATAATCCTAAGTCAACCGATAAATGGACGTTTAGTTATTGGATCATTAATCAAGAGTACTAATTTTTTGTGGCGGCTTATCTTGTGCTCCGCTAAATCTTTTTTGTTACGTATATATTATTTAGAAGGCCTTGTGTACAGTCGGATCATGATCCGACCCTACGTTCGGCCCGATAAAGCCGTATCGTAACAAAAAAGGATACCGCTGTGCCCAAGGCCGCTCTCCGGCCATTAAATACATTCGTTTTAACCAAAAACCAATGTTAAATCTTTAAGCCTTTGTTTTTTCTACGTCATATTCCCTATCTTTATATATCTAAAAAATTGGTTCAATGAAGAAACTCGTACTAATTATTGCTGGAGGTTGTTTTACAACGTTATTCGCTCAAAACATTATCATGCAGAATTCTCAGGGAGGAAAATTCACCGTCTTATCTGGTGATGAATTTTCATCTGTAATTGAATTCAAAACGGGTGATGTAACATCAACAGCAGTTACCACTCAAAATGGAACCGCTTATACCATTTCGACAATGAACGGAACGCCGATTCTTGAATCTGGATTTCCTGATCTACCAAAGATGAATGCATCCATCATCGTACCCGATGAGGAAAATATGCAGATTCAAGTGGTAGAATCACAATACACCGATTATTTAAATGTAGAAGTGGCTCCGTCAAAAGGAACTTTGGTTCGTACCATCGACCCTTCATCAGTTCCATTTGCATTTAACGATGTATTCAACAACGATGTTTTTTATCCATTTGATTTGGCTTATTTAGGTCATCCATATATTCAAAGAGATTTCAGAGCACAAACTATTACTATTAATCCTGTTCAGTACAATGCGGTAACCAAAACATTAAGAGTTTACACTTACATAAAACTTTCGGTTACAAGTTCAGGTATGGATGGCGAAAATCAATTTGTGCGCAATCCAGCTTCAAATAGTATTGATAAGGAATTCCATAAATTATATAGTGATAGATTTCTTAACTATAACAGCACTGCTCGTTATTCTGAAGTATCTGATAATGGAAGTATGTTGATTATTTGTCATACTCCTTTTGAAGGTTCTATGCAGCCATTTGTTGATTGGAAAATTCAAAGAGGAATGAAAACGGTGATGGTAAATACTACCACAACCGGAATTACGACCTCAGCCATTAAAACTTATATCCAAAATTATTATACTGCAAATCCTGATTTGAAATACGTATTATTTGTAGGTGATGATGCACAAATTCCTGCGGCGCAACCAGGAGTTAATAGCATTGCCGGACCTTCAGATAATTTTTACGGATACCTTGCAGGTAACGATCATTATCCTGAAGTTTTGATAGGAAGATTTTCAGCAACAACTTCAGCACATGTAAGCACTCAAGTGCTAAGAAGTATTGAGTACGAAAAAAATCCTGCAATTCAAGGTTCATTTGGAAAAAGTGTTCACATCGGTTCCGATCAAGGACCAGGCGATGATGGCCAAATGGATTTTGAACATCAAAGAGCATTGCGAAGCGAATTGTTAAGTTATACTTATACAAGTGGTGATGAATTTTATGACGGTAATCAGGGTGGAGCAGATGCTTCCGGAAATCCAACTTCTACAATGGTAGCTGATGCATTGGATGATGGTCGTGGTGTAATGTTGTATACAGGTCACGGATCAACTTTTGCTTGCAGTACAAGTGGATTTAGCACAACTGAAGTTACAAACTTGCAAAATGCGAATATGTTGCCATTCATTTGGTCGGTAGCATGTGTAAACGGAGAATTTACAACAGCCACTTGTTTGGCGGAATATTGTTTAAGAAGTACAAATGGAAGTGGACAACCAATAGGTGCAATAGCAACCTTAATGAGCACAATCAACCAATATTGGAACGAACCAATGGAAGGACAAGATGAAATGGTGAACCTTCTTACTGCAAGTGGAGTTAGTTACGATAAAAAAACTTTCGGTGCATTATCGATGAATGGATGTATGCAAATGAATGATGCTTATGGAACATCAGGAATGGATATGACTGATACCTGGACATTATTTGGAGATCCATCATTAATGGTGCGTACTGCTACACCAGTATCTCTGGTGGCGAATCATGCAGGTTCCGATCTTCCGGGAATAACATCAGTATATGTAACAAGTTCTGTTGAAGGAGCTTTTGTTGCGGTTACAATGAATAATGTAATTCTTGGAACAGGAACTATTTCAAGTGGATCAACTACTGTTGTTATTCCAACGGCAACAGAAGGTGATATCATGACTGTAACAGTAACTGCATTTAATTATGTACCTCATATTGCAACGGTAACCATCTCTGCAAATTCTGCAAGTATTGATGAGAATTCATTGGCAGGAGTTAGCATTTACCCAAATCCTGCAACTGAATTTATTTCTATCAATGCTATGAACGGAGTAAGTGTTGATGCAATTACAGTTTATGACATGAATGGTAAAGTTGTTTACACAAACAACAATTCAGTTTCGGGTCAATACAATATTTCTGTTGACGGATGGGCAAAAGGAACATACAATGTTCAATTAACATCTAACGATAAAACGAATACGACGAAAGTGATCTTGAAATAAGTTCTTCGACCCTTCGATTAACTCAGGGTAAACTAAGCTCAAACTGACAATATCGTAAAAGGCCGCATCGAAGATGAGGCCTTTTTTGTTTGTTGGAGCTTCTCGTTTACAGATCCTGAAACGAGTTCAGGATGACTGGACGAGGTAGTTTGGATTTGTTGAACAGCGTTCCCCAAATCCAAACGGTTATATAGTCATCCCGAAAAGCCTTCGCTTTTTATTTCGGGATCTGTTGACTTGAATATTATCATTAATAATGTGGTGTAAAAGAATCGATGGATACTACCAACTCATCCCGACCCAATACCCAGAATGACTCCTCAAATTCATTACATCTCCATTTTCGAAAATAAGGTATTGGCCTTTTATCCCTTTAAGAACTCCTGAGAAATTCGGAGATTTATTAAGATTGTTTGAATTGATTTTTTCCAACGCATTTCCCAAAGGATATTCAATTTTTACCACTTCATTTTCTTCCACTACATATTGTTGTAATTCGAGAGATAATAATGCAGAGGCTTTATTTTTTTCGGTAATCAGATCAGCATCCATGCCAACATCCTTGAGCATTTGTTGCCAGTTTGTTTTATCACTCATGTGTTTTTTTAATTCCACCTCTATCATTCCGGCTAATTTTCTATAAGGAACCTTCGCCAAAATAATTGCCTGCCAAGCGCCTTGATCAATCCAACGAGTTGGGATTTGTGAATCACGTGTAACACCCACCTTTACCCCACCTGATTCTGCCAGATAAACATAATGTGGTTTTACATGATGATCAAATTCCCATTGTGCATCACGTCCTCTTCCCATGTGACCTTCACAAACCTCAGGACGTAAGATGCAATCGGAATTTTCTGTTGAGTTAGCAAAACAATCGTAGCAGAATCCTTGTCCAAATGCCTTTTTTGTGATTTTACCACAATTAATACAATTGATTCTTCCTGAAAAGTTAAATTGAATTTTTTTTCCAATCAATTCGTTGACGGAAACTTTATCATCTTGTAATTGTAAGTAATATTGAACAGGAGCAATGCCCTCTGTAATCATTTTTTCAATATTCCCTTCGTATTGTGGCATGGATATTTATTTTAATACGGTAAAGATAAAATTAATTATTGGGCCTTTTACCGGTTTGTTTATTTCGGGATCTGTAAACGCACGGTTTATCTTGAGTGGGATTCTAAATCCATTTCGCCACTTGTACCAATAATACAAAAAAAAGGCCGCCCGATTGGTTCAAGGCGACCTTTTTCTATATGTGATTGGGTACTAGTGCCTGATGAATATTTTCTTGCTTACATTGAATCCTTCGGATCTGAAGTTTAAAATATAAATTCCCGTATTATAAAACTGCACCGGAATACTGCAAGAAGTTTCGAAATGGGTTAGGGTGTTTGCAATAATTTTTCCTGATAGATCTACTAATTCAATTTGTGCATCCTGGTTAATGGAAACGTTCGATTGAATTTGAATCATACCCGGTAAATAATTCAATTCAATATTTGTAGTTTCTTCTTCAATTGATGCGGTAGAAGTCAGTTGTAATGTAACATCATCAAAACTAAATAACATAGGAAGATCTCCGCCTAATGGATACTCGTATCCTTTTAATTCGATGGTATGATGTCCTGCATCCAAATATCCAAGATCAACACTTACATATACATACTCGTCGGAAGCATCAACAATAAAATGAGGAGATAAAGACCAAACTTCTATTCCATCAATCAAAATAGAAACATAACTTCCCGGATCAACACTTTCTCTTCCATATTTATAATAGAATCCAAGATGACCTATCCCTTCACTGGTGTTGAATTGTTGTCCTAAACTTGCTTGATATAATCCTGATGCATCTTGAATACCACCAATTGCTACAAAATAGCTTCCTGAATGTGCATGTAAATTATTATTGATACTAAAATGATGATCCTCGTTTATGATCAAAGCATTTCCTGTATTTGTTTGTTCCACCCAAGAGATGCTACCTGGTGTTTTAGTTTCGAAATCGGAATTTTCGATGTAAGAGTTTTGCGATGACACATATATATTACTTGCTAAAAGAACAACAATAAGGGTAATGATACTTCGCATTTTCTAATTTTTTTGCAAAGGTGGAGTTATTTAAAACCAATAGCAAACTGTAACTAGTATCTCTGCCTTATGAATTAGCATGGAGCTCACTAAACCGATAGTAGGTTTTTATTTAGGTCACCAATTTTGCCCTATATCGGCTGTAAAAGAAGTTGAGAATGATACCTAAAATGATTAAGGCCATCCCGGCTAAACTTGTTGTAGGATATCTTTCATTGAAAATAAAAAAACCAAACATCAATGCAAAGATCACACCCGTGTACTGAAGATTTACGATACCACTTGCTTTTTCCTGTTGAAGTGCCATTGTCATAAAAGTTTGCCCCAATTGACTAAATACTCCTTGTAATATAAGGAACAGCCAATCGGTTCCTGTAGGTGTTATATATCCGAATAGGGTGCCAATTACAGCGAACGGTAATGCAACAAGTGGGAAATAAAAAACCACCACCATTGGATGTTCGCTTTTAGAAGTTTTTCTTATCAGGTTATAAGCGCATCCGCTGCAAAAAGCGGAAAGTACTCCTGCACCTAAATCGAGATAAGAGATTCTTCCATCAAATCCTTTTATCATAAGTACTCCTACAAATGAAAGCAGAAAAAATAAATATTGACCCGCATTTGTTTTTTCTTTTACTATAAATGTTGCGAGAATTATGGTAAAGATGGGTGACAGATATTGAATGGTAGTAGCGCTTGCAAGTGGAATTCTTTGCAACGTAAAGAAAAATGCGGTTAGGCTAATGGTTCCGAATATACCGCGAAGGATTAAAGCTTTTTTATTATTTCCCCAAATTGGTTGATGGATGATCTTTAAATGAGTGTAACTGGCGAGAAGACAAATAATGCAACGGAACATAACAACTTCCATTACCGGTATGTGAAAAATGAATTTCACACAAATGTTCATCAGGGCGTAGCAAAATGTTGCAAGAAGAAGGTATTGTGCCCCTTTGGGAATCATTCACAAATGTAACTTCATGAACTGGGGAACCCAAATATTTAAGATTGTTTTACTTTTTTCTTTGTTCAAAGTCTGTAACAACAGGAGCAGGTTTTTCTTTTTTGGCTTTTACCTTCTTAATGATGAATTTTCCTCCTTCAAATAAGCCTGTTGCAATGGCCAATGAATAGAGAGGGAAGATAGGGGTGATGTATCGTGGCCAATCCTGCCACAAGAAATCTACGTTACCATAAATCATCAAAACCAAGCTAACGAAAAGGATTCCGTAAGTATAAAACTGTTTTTTCTCTTTCCATTGTTTAAATCCGAGAACAAGGCAGAATACAAGTCCAAGAACGGCGAACAATCCATCAAGGAAATTATATTTCACGTTCAATATTTTTCCGAAGGTTCCATAATATCTGGTTGGATTTTCCGGGTCAACCATAGCCATTCTTTTAGCAACCAGTTTGAAGGCGGTTGGCCAGCTATGTTTTACTTTCACCCAGTTAGTAAAGGTCGTTTTCGGCTCGAATTGTGGATTTAGTTTTTGAACTTCCTTTTCAAGCTTTGTAACATCCTTCACATATTTTTCCGTTTTGGTGAGATAGAATTCGTTTTCTTTTAATGCCGAACGTTGTTGTTCTTCCCCAAAATTCTTTCCAATGGTGTTTAATTGATTGTAAACATTGGTTAGTGCCTGTTGATTGGTTCCCTGAATTTTTGAAAGACTGATTATCTCTGTATTTACTGCTTTTAAACGATCAGTTATTTGGTTACTCGTAAAAATCCTTGCTCTTCTATCGAAATAATCATCAATAGAACCACGCATCGCTGAAATTCGTGCCAACGGTTGTTTTTGAACCTGTGGATTTAGTTTTACAAATATGAACCATGATAATATTGCAATGAGTGCACCTGAAACAACTGTTTTTACAAGTGGCATGAATCTCACTTTCGGAAGTTGGCGCTTTAGTTTTAAACCAGACCAAAGTGCAACTACGCTTAAAATCCCAAACACAAGACCTTCTGTAAGTATAACCATTCCAGCATTTAATTTACTGCTGAGTGCCAATGAAGAAGTAATTCCTGTTAGCACAGCCCAAATTAAAATCTTCCACCATTTCTCATTTTTCAAAATTGAACGGATGGCAAGGAGCATAAATAAAAATGCAATGGTTGATAAACCAACTGCGAAAGAATCAAGTCCGACAGCGCAGTTAACATCCAAAAATGTTTTATTTAAAATAAGCCATATTCCTGAAATAAAACCTATCCAGAAATTATAAAAGATCCAACCAATAAGAATTACTGCAATAATGGTAAGGATGGTCATGATTATATTTGGCTGACGTGCCAATAGCTCATACTCTACAGGCGCATAAGAGTAAGGTGCAGGGGAAACTCCTTGAGATGGTTTATATTCTCCCGAATCGGCATTAGCTAAATTGGTTGGTACAAAAAATTCAAAATATCCTTTTGGATCTGGTTTTGTTTTTGCAAAACTTTGAATCCACCAACCCATTACATATTTCCCAAAGTTAGGAGCCTTCCATCCAAAGGTCCAGGTAGCTCTGTCGAACCATTGGAAATCTTTACGAGGGAATTTTAAAGTATCGTACTTAATAGCAAGCGCATATTGAGATTTTTTTGTGGTGATAGTAATTTGATCCTGCGGGAATTTAATCGTGTCTGGTTTATATTGAATTACATTGGTATAATAATTTACCATTGCAGAATCTCCGGTGAAAACATTCACGCCTTTTTTCCATGCGTATGTTGGGAACCAGTTATCCAATTCTTTTGTTGGACGAACATAATTTTTGAAATACATGTTATAACTCGTAATGGAAGCACTGGTCCACATTTGAGCATCGTAACTGTTCACTTTATAATCTTCACTTTTTGAAGCTCGTTTTGAACATAACATGGTAGTGATGATCACAAGAAGAGCAAAAAGCCCTATATGAACATATTTATTTTTGAGAAGGTGCATCCGTTGATTGTCTTTACTCACAAAAATAAAATAATAATGCTTAATCCACTGAGGTATTTTTCATTAATTTTGTAGTCTGATGGCAGAGGATATCCTTATATCGGCAGTGATTTGCACTTATAACCGCGAAAAGTATATTCGGCAGGCGTTGGAATCATTGGTAACTCAAATACTTCCCATAGAGAATTTCGAGGTGGTTGTCATCAACAATAACAGCACCGACAGGTCGGAAGAAGAGATTCTCAATTTTAGAAAGGATCATCCTGAACTCAACTTTACGTATGTAACTGAGACAAACCAGGGATTGTCATTTTCAAGAAATAGAGGAGTGCATGAATCAAAGGGCAAGCTTATCACATTTTTGGATGATGATGCAGTTGCTACTCCTGAGTTTCTAAAAAAATGTGTGGATTATTCTAACCAATCTCCAAAACTCATCGCTTTTGGTGGCAAGATTATCCCACGTTTTGTTGATGGTAAACCTAAATGGTACACAAAATATTATTGGGGAGTTACAGGTCAGTTTGATTTAGGGGAGGAAGAATTTAAAATTTTATACCGTGGAAAATTTCCGTGTGGTTCTAATATGACTTTTGTAAGAGATTTCTTTGATAAATATGGATTATTCAATACCAATTTAGGAAGAATGGGTGCCATACTTTTAGCAGGTGAAGAAAAGGAGCTTTTTTCGAGGGTAAAGTCTGATGAAAAGGATTTGGTGATGTATTTTCCTGATCTGCTTGTTGAACATTGCGTTGACAATACAAAATTGAATCCGGTATATCTTAAAAAATTCTGTTTTGGTTTTGCTAAAGGAGAAAAATTGGAAGTAGAGAATGCTCCTTTTGGCAAAAAAATAAGCAGGTATTTAGAATTTACCATCAAGGCTTACGGAGCCATGTTCATAGGACAGTTATATTTCTTAACTGGACAGTTCTCAAAAGGCTGGATGCTATTTCGATTCGGTTGGTGGATTTTGATAGGACTTTGGTTTAAATAAAAAAGGGCAGAAGATGGAAGCAACGTTTCGGTCTTCTGCCCCGGGTCTTTTTAATTAAATACCAATTTATATTTAGTAATAAAGTTCACTTCTTTATGACTATATCTTACACCTTTTACAGTAGTAATACATGAAGTAAGATAATCAACTACGTCTAATCTTTCTTGTTCGGATAAGCCGGGGTCGTTGCAGATAACTTTATGATCAGTAGATGATTTTACATCAAACTCCCAATTGATTTCAGTTACTTTTTTAAAGATCTTTTCAATTTTTCCGTTAGATGCAAGTTCCATTGTAACAGTTGATTTTGAAAGCGCCGGTGGAAAAAGATCAACAGCAACTGCAGTTGTACCTAGCGGAGCACCTTCAATTAATGTTGCATAAGCAACATCACGAGTCAAGAAGTTTTCCCAGTTAATTTCTGCACCTTTTGCATTGAATGTAATCCATAATTCAATTTTAGTACCTAACCAGTATTCACCTCTTAATGAGATTTTACCATTTTTATATTCTTCATACATCCCATGTAAAACGGATGCATTTGTATCAACTCTGTCCTTCAAATAATATAGCTTCGACATTTTTAATTTTGCGTCGTATTCTTTACAAGTATGAATGCTGTTATCTGCTGCAGATCTTGTTTTGATAGAAAGTAATTTTGCATCACTTCCGTATAAAACTGTGCTATCGCCTGTTGCCATTTTGTAGCTAACTTCCAATGGACCTCCATTTGAATTGTATTTTTCCCAAACTCCTGATGGAACTCCATTTGCATAAATTTCCATATCTGGGTTTTTGCTTTTTGGATTGATCCAGGTGGTATCATGTAAATTATCGTCTTTATAAGTTCTGATCGCCCATAACGTTCCAGTTGAATCATATTCGTAGGACTTTCCTTGCTTTTTCCCTGCTTTGTAATTCGTGAGGGATTTTAATACACCCGGTTTTTTTGAATTATAAATTCTTTCAACACCGTCTCTTTCTCCTTTTATTGCGGCCAGTACCTTTGGGGTTGGGTCAACATAATTGGTAGCCGCAGTGCAGCATTTATCTTTAAAATGAACCACTTTTATAATGTTGTTGTTATCGTACCAAACGGCTGAGTCAACCAGATAATTATCTTTCATCATGCCTTTAAAAATAAGACTTGAATTGGATGAATTTGAAATGGTAATCTCCCCATTAAGTTTGGCTTCACCATCAATATTAAAAATAAGATCACGTTTGGTTACATTGTCTGTAAAGTGATTCTTACTTCCTTCATTTACGGTTGTAGAAACCAGATTTACTCGAAGGATAGGTTTTGTCTTTTGGCCAAATACCCCAACAGTGCATAAAGGGATGGCAAGTAATAATAGTTTTCTCATTGTATAAATTGTGTAGGTATGTTCCCTCGAAAATATATAAAAAATATTGAAAACCATCATTTTGGATGAAACTTAATAGCTGCTTTTAGGCGGCCTGTGGTGATTCTGACGTTTGACTTAGCTTCAGTCAGGATAAGCACTGATGCTTCGATCAGTATAAAAGCGGTATCCTTTTGGTTGGGCTAAAGCCCTTCAAATAATTATTTTCGTTAACGTTGACTAAAGTCAACGGCTTTTAAATAAAGCCACCAGCTTCAGCTGGTGGTTGCGATAGGCATTCTTGAAAGGGCTAGCCCAACCAAAAGATATGAGCCGGTTGGCCGCCTAATGCGCTGTCGCGCAGTTCAAAGTTCGATAGTTAAATATGTTGTTTTATTGAACCTTTGACCAGCGAGGCAAAGCCAAGCAATTGAGCACTTAAACAAAGAAAAAACTCCTCTTTTTTCGTTATCTTTGCACCCTTCATTAAAAATGGCGCAGCCATGAGCAAAGTTTACAAAGAATATAAGCAGTTAAATCTTCCGGAGATCAATAAGGAGATTTTAGAGTTTTGGAAATTGAATGAGACTTTCCAAAAGTCGATTAGTACCCGTGAAGGTAAAAAGGAATATACCTTTTACGAGGGTCCTCCCAGTGCAAATGGAATGCCTGGTATTCACCATGTTATGGGTCGTGCCATTAAAGATATTTTTTGTCGTTTTAAAACTTTACAAGGATATAAAGTTCAACGTAAAGCAGGTTGGGATACCCATGGTTTACCAATTGAACTGCAGGTTGAAAAAGAATTAGGAATTACCAAAGAAGATATCGGAACAAAAATTTCGGTTGATGACTATAATGCTGCATGTCGTAAATCAGTAATGAAATTTACTGATAAATGGAATGCATTAACTGAGCAGATGGGTTATTGGGTGGATATGAGTGATCCATATATCACCTATGAAAATGAATACATCGAATCTGTTTGGTGGTTGCTTGGGGAATTTTATAAAAAGGATCTTTTATATAAAGGATATACTATTCAGCCTTATTCACCAGCAGCGGGAACCGGTTTAAGTTCACACGAGTTGAATCAACCCGGAACTTATAAACCAGTAAAGGATACAACTATTGTTGCACAATTTAAAGCAATTGGTGGTCAAAAAATAAATGATGGAGTAGATTTGCCTGCGGAAACTTTTTTTCTTGCATGGACAACAACTCCATGGACACTTCCATCAAATACTGCATTGGCAGTTGGGAAAAATATTGATTATGTTTTGGTAAAAACATTTAATACTTATACAGCCAATCCTATCCATGTAATCATGGCGAAAGATTTGATGAGTAAATATTTTGCTTCGGATAATGAAAATGCTGATCCATTTGAATTTGCAGCAGGTGATAAAAAACTTCCATACTCAGTTATTGCAGCTTTTAAAGGAACTGATGTTGAAGGATTGAAATATGAGCAACTGCTTCCTTATGCGAAACCTGATGGTGATGCATTTAGAGTAATCATAGGAGATTTCGTAAGTACTGAAGATGGTACGGGGATCGTGCATATTGCTCCGTCTCATGGTGCGGATGACTTTCGAACTGCCAAGCAAAATGGTATTGGCGCAATTCTATTAGTTGATAAACAAGGAAGATTTACCGCCGAAGTTACTGATATGGCAGGTGAATATGTAAAAGAGGAATATTTAAAAGAGATTCCAAAGGATTATAAAAATGTAGATGTAAGAATTGCGATCAAATTAAAGGAGACCAATCGTGCATTTAAAGTTGAGAAATACGAGCATACCTATCCACATTGCTGGAGAACTGATAAGCCGATATTATATTATCCAATGGATTCATGGTTCATTAAAACCACTGCCATTAAGGCTAAATTGATTGCATTGAATAAAACAATCAATTGGAAACCAGAATCTACTGGAACCGGAAGATTTGGAAACTGGTTAGAAAATCTGGTTGATTGGAATTTATCACGAAGCAGGTATTGGGGTGTTCCATTACCAATTTGGAGAACTGAAGATGGGAGTGAAGAAATTTGCATTAACAGCATTGAACAATTAAGAACCGAGATTGATAAATCTGTTTCAAAAGGATTCATGAATACAAATCCGTATGCTGCGGATAAAGATTTTGATGTGCATCGCCCGTATGTTGATGATGTGATTCTGGTTTCAGCTTCAGGCAAACAAATGGTTCGTGAAAAGGATTTGATCGATGTTTGGTTTGATAGCGGAGCAATGCCGTATGCACAACAACATTATCCTTTCGAGAATAAGGAAATGATAGATTCAGGGAAAGCTTTCCCTGCTGACTTCATTGCAGAAGGAGTTGATCAAACACGTGGATGGTTTTTTACTTTGCACGTAATTGCGGTTGCTATTTTTGATTCAGTTGCATACAAAACAGTTGTTTCAAATGGACTGGTATTGGATAAAACAGGGCAGAAGATGAGTAAGCGCTTGGGCAATGCGGTTGATCCGTTTATGGCCATGGATACTTATGGAGCTGATGCTTTACGTTGGTACATGATTACGAATGCCGAGCCTTGGGACAATTTGAAATTTGATATGGACGGAGTTGTGGAGGTTCAAAGGAAATTCTTTGGGACCTTATACAACACTTATTCATTCTTTGCACTTTATGCAAATGTGGATGGATTTAAAATGGATGAAAAAAATGTGATTTCTGTAAAAGATCGTCCAGAGTTTGATCAATGGATCATTTCCGAATTGCAAACATTAATTAAAGAGGTTACAGCACAATACGAAGATTATAATCCAACAAAGGCAGCAAGACCTATTCAGGATTTTGTTACGGATACTTTATCCAACTGGTACGTTCGTTTATCACGTCGTCGTTTTTGGAAAGGTGAATTAACTCAGGATAAAAGATCCGCTTATGAAACATTATATGAATGTTTAACTGTGGTTAGCCAGTTGATGAGTCCTGTATCTCCGTTCTTTGCGGAGTGGTTATATAAAAACATAAGTGATTCGGTAAGAGAGGACGCTGTTAAGAATAAAACGCCTTTGGCATCAGAATCTGTTCACTTAAGTCATTTAGTTTTAGCAGATGAGAAACTGATCAACGAAGAGCTTGAGAAAAGTATGCATTTAGCTCAACGTGTAACCTCATTGGTTTTATCGTTACGTAAGAAACATAGAATAAGAGTTCGTCAGCCATTACAAAAAATTATGATCCCGGTGCTTGATCCTGCTTATAAAAAAGCAATCGAAAAAGTTCAAGAATTGATTAGAAACGAAGTGAACGTGAAGGAAATTAATTTCCTTGAGAATGATGAAGCTGGAATATTGGTTAAGAAGATCAAACCTGATTTTAAAAAATTAGGTCCGAAATATGGAAAGCTGATGAAAGAGATTTCTGCGGCTGTTGGAAATTTTGGACAGGATGAAATTGCAACAATTGAACGTACAGGTACGTATGAGTTGCAGATAAACAACGAGCAAGTAATTATCACCAGAGAAGATGTGGAGATCGCATCTGAGGATATACCAGGTTGGTTGGTTGCTAACGATAATGAGCTTACAGTAGCTTTAGACATTACCCTAACGCCTGAATTAACACAGGAAGGTGTGGCAAGAGACATTGTAAACAGGGTTCAAAATCTAAGGAAAGACAGAGATTACAAGATAACTGACAGGATCAAGGTAAAGATTCAGGCAGTTGAAGGAATTGAAGATGCAGTAAAAAGCAATATGAGCTATATCTGCAACGAGGTTCTTGCTGATAAACTGGAAGTTATGGAAAAATTGGATGTTACTGAGGCTGTTGAAATCGAGTTAGAAGATAATTTAAAAACCATGATAGAAGTATCATTAGTTTAATAATTTTGCCGCGCTGAGCTTAATTTAACCAGGGAAGCGGGCAGTAACAAAATAATAACCCCCAAAAGGAGAAACTATGGCAAAGGAAAAAACTGTAGCGAAATCAACCGCAAAAGGAAAAACCGGGTCAAAGAATGAAGATCAGGTCCGTTACTCTGATGAGGAGTTGGATGAATTCAGAGATTTGATTCAAAAGAAACTTGATAAAGCGAAAAAAGAATTGGAAATTCTTACGGATGCTTTTTCACATAAAGACGGTAACAATACTGATGATACTTCTCCAACTTTCAAATTAATGGAAGATGGTGCTGAAATCACTTCAAAAGAAGAGATTGGACAGTTAGCTGCTCGTCAGAAAAAATTTATTGATAACCTGGAATTGGCAATGCTTAGGATTCAGAACAAAACCTATGGTATTTGCAGAGTAACCGGGAAATTAATTCCGAAAGAAAGATTACGAGCAGTACCGCATGCTACTTTAAGTATGGAAGCTAAAATGGCACAAAACTCAAGCAGAGATTAGTCTTCATCCTTCGACATTGCGTCGCAAAGCTCAGGATGACAATTGTGTCGGATTATAACTGGAACAAAAATTAAGAACAACCGGATGACAGAACTTGCTCAGGGAAATCAAAAATCCTCCATGCTAAAGAGAGGATTGATAATTATTTTTGCAGCATTATTTGTTGACCAAGCTATTAAAATCTGGATCAAGACCAGCATGATCATGTACGATCAGAAAATGGTTTTAGGGGAATATCTTCAGTTATATTTTATTGAAAATAACGGAATGGCATTCGGCATGCAACTGGGCGAAGATTGGGGTAAAATTGCTTTAACCGTGTTTAGAATCGTCGCCTGTGTTGTAATCTTTTGGTTCATTTATGATCTTGCAAAAAAATCAAACGATAAATTGAAGATGACCGTTTTTGCATTGATATTTGCAGGAGCTGTTGGAAATACCATCGATTGTATTTTTTATGGACAATTATTTTCTGCAAGCACAGGAACAAAAGTTGCAAGCATGTTTCCAGCAGAGGGTGGGTACGCACCATTATTCAAAGGGAAAGTAGTTGATATGTTCTATTGTGAGATTTTCAGAATCAATAGAAGTGATGCAAGTTGGCTTCCGGGATTTTTATTTGATACCAACAATGAATGGATCTTCTTTAGACCCATCTTTAATTTCGCCGACTCCTGTATATCTGTTGGAGTGGTGATGCTTTTAATCTGGCAAAAAAGATTTTTTGCGAAGAAGGAAAAAGCAACTCCAAACGCTTAATTGATTTTAAACAGTTGGAGGAACATTTTGATCATTGTTCTGCCATGAATTTACCAAAGAATTAGCGCTGGTTTGAACCGGAGGAACACCACCTGGGCCAACGAATTTAGTAGACTTGCTAAACCCAAGCATGGGATAAAATACAATTCCTAAAAATGCCAGTCCAATTCCATATCCTTCATCCTTCCCATAACTCTTCGCAACTGCAATACTTGTTACAATAGCGGCATAAATGTTGGCAAACGGAATGAAATGTAAAACAAAAGTGAGAATGTCTTTTCCTCCAATCTCTACTGTTAGAATATACATATTATAATAAGGAATAATGGCCTTCCATCCCTCAATACCCGCTTTTTCGAAAAGTTTATACCGTGCAATGGTAATCATTATTAATGCTGCAATTGATATTAAAAATATCAATCCGTAAATGATAATAATCACAGCAACTATAGAGTCTTCGGCTTTCATGTTTTAGGTATTTAGTATTACAAATATATTATTATTTAATAATTCCCGACTTCTTTGCAAAAAATGCCGCAAAATTCTGCATGTCTTCAGCCAGTTCTTTATCACTTGTGGCCCTAGCCATCGATTCACTCATGGAAAGAATATTCTGATAAACGAAATAATACATTTCTTCTACCATCAAATCTTTGTTCCAAAGATCTATTCGCATTGAGTTATTTTCTTTTACATCCCAGAAACTTAAAAACATTGCCTTTGATTCTCTCAAATCGGGCACTCCACTATCCGTAGCCATCCATTGAATAGCGAGTGGATTGTTATTTTCATCACTGCCAATTTTTATCTTGATTTCTGATTCTTTTTTGATCATCTTTATTGTAATTAAAAAAGCAAAATTAAAAAAGCAAAATGGAACGAATGTTCACCTACAATTTACATCTTTAATTTTACATTTTGCATTTGTAATTATTTCTTCGGTTTATATTTACTGCTGTTTAATATTTGCTTGGAATTATTATTCGTGAGCAATTGCTCAATGGTAATATTCTTATTGTTTTTAATGAATGCAGTAACGATTTTCCAACCTAGCCAGATTCCTGTTCTTCCAGGAGCCTCATCAGGCATTCCTGCACTAAAGGGTGCTTCACCACAATATTTGTTTACCACTTTAAAATCTTTGGTGTACAAAAGTTTCTTTTCTAAAAAGAAGGACCACAACATAAATTCATTCTTATCACAAAATTTTGTTTGATTGGTGGTATATCCAAATAAAATGCTGTCGTGTGTTTCCGGAAGAATCTTTTCAAGCAGATACATTGTTTTTCCATGATAGATCATTTCATCTAGCATATCCAAACGAGGTTGTCCCGCATCAAATTCGGCGGTGATCCATCCTCTTAAAAGATCAGGAACGATGTACGGCTTTTCTTTACGGTATTTGATATACTCAGGGAGATGTGCATAATATTTAGACTCTTTACCCATGTATTGATCCAATGCAATGCACATGGTACTGTCGAAGGCAACTACGATGTTGTTGAATCCGAAATTATAAGTAAGCACATTCGGAATGATTCTATTCGGTAAATAATATTTATAATATTTGAATGCTTGGGTTACTTCTTTTTCGAACCAACCAAAGTCAGCGAATTCTTTAGAAACATTATTATGAATTTCATTGATGTCTTTATCAAACAAGAAGGCTTTTATATATGTTGAAGCTGAACTATCTTTTAAATTGGCTACTCTACAAAGTTCTCCAAAATATGCTCCGGTAAATTGGGGGAATTTTTTGTCGAGGGCTTGGATACTTTCCCAGGATGCAGAATCTTTTTTCAGATTTTGGACTTCTTCATCAAAACGTATGAACTTGATATCCACATTGATCTTCGAAACGTCGGGAGTTTTGTTACCTCCACAGGAAAATAGAAGAGTGGCTAATAAAATGAGGAATAGGGATCTTTTCATGGTGTAAAATTAATATAATTATAACTGAAAATTTGGTATATTTATTTCATCAACTAAGATTCGTATCCACGCAAAAGCTTTGACTTGTTGTTCTTTTAAGGTTATTTCTTTGTGATAGTCAATCTACCTGCGGGTATTTATTTGGTTACCACGAAGACCGCGCCTGGTATAAGAAGTTTATAAAGAACTAATGCCGATAAAATAATCTTTCATCAAATCCAAAAGGCTCGATGCTTTTTATTTTCACTTTACTAAAATCTTTATGATTTGGGTTGATCAGGTAATTATGGTCACCCTGAACCGAGGCGGAAGGAACTTTTAATAAGAGACTTTTTCCTTCACGTATAAATTTATCCCCAAGTTTTTGAGTTTTTTCCGGATGTGGATACCTGTTCCAGTTTTTTGGAAGATCTTTTATTGGCAAAATCGTCTCTTTAATCGTTTCCGGAATTTCAATGGCTACTAATACATAACCGGGTGGAGGATTTCCCCAAGGAAGATTTACCACTACTTCCATGGATGCATGGGCAATTGAATTGGAACAATAAAGAACAGCCGTTCCTTTACTGTTCCATCTGCCACCTGTTCTTTCAGCACCCAAGCCACTTAAATCTCGGGCATATTTTAGCTTCGTGATTCGATATACGATCATGAGAATACGCCATGTTCGATTCGGCCAAGTACGTCTTTAACCATTGTTATTCCGTATGAGCTATCCAATAAACTTTTAGGCTTCGCTCCTCCTAAGGCAATTACTTTTGAGTTCATCCAACTTTCAAAACTTTCGGCATTTCCCAAAACGTCCGAACCGTAATTATAAAGTGCTGCAATTTCCAGTATTCGCTCCGATTGAAGCGTTTCGAAACTCTTTTTTTCCTTTTGGTATCTTTGTAGTGTTCGATTTGAAAGATGTAAAATATCAGCCCATTCGTTAATCGACAGCGGAATTTTTTGGAGCAATTGATTGAAAAATGAGAATTCAATTCCTGTTCGGGCTGCTTCCATAAGCACATGGATTTCTTGGTTTTCCATGTTTTGGTAAGTAACCGATTTCGTATTTTTTTTAACCGTCATTTTATTGAAACTTGTAAAGTTGTCGTATTATTTACGTCAAATGTACAATTTTGTTCCAAATTTCCAAATACCCCTCCTGAATTCGGATCTAGGGTTTTTGAAGCCTAGCAAGGACTTCTGGTTAAGTGAATGTGCATCTGAGCTTGTCGCCTAACAACTCATAAAAATTCCCTTTTAACCATTCTCCATTTTTATTACATTTGCTTCCCGCAGTATAAATCAATAAACTAATTAACTGAAAGCGATTCTTTAAAAAAGAAGTTCAAGACGGACGAAACCGAAAAAGAGATATTTACTTTTTGTAAATGAGCTTTTAGAGGTTGAGTCCAACGCAGAAATTCGAATTTTAAAGAGGCGCGTAAAACACAAGACATATGGCAAAAATTAAAGTTGCAAATCCCGTAGTAGAAATGGACGGCGACGAGATGACAAGAATCATCTGGAAATTCATTAAAGATAAATTGATCCTGCCATATCTTGATGTAGATATTAAATATTTTGATTTGGGTGTTGAATACCGCGATCAAACTGAGGATAAAGTTACAGTTGAAGCTGCAGAAGCTATTAAGAAATATGGTGTAGGTATTAAATGTGCTACCATTACTCCTGACGAAGCTCGTGTAGAAGAATTCAAATTGAAACAAATGTGGAAGTCACCAAACGGAACCATTCGTAATATTTTGGATGGTACTGTATTTCGTGAGCCTATCGTTATGAAGAATGTTCCTCGTTTAGTTACTACCTGGGATTCTCCAATCATTGTTGGTCGTCATGCATTTGGTGATCAGTATAAAGCAACTGATTTCATTGTGCCCGGAAAAGGAAAATTGACCATGAAGTTTGAAGGTGAAGATGGAAAAGTGATTGAGCATGAAGTGTTCCAATTTAACGGAGCCGGAGTTGCTATGGGAATGTACAATTTGGAAGCGAGTATTTTTGGTTTTGCACGTTCATGTATGAATGTGGCTCTTTCAAAAAAATGGCCTTTATATTTAAGCACAAAAAACACCATCCTAAAAAAATACGACGGTAGATTCAAAGATATTTTCGAAGAAGTTTATCAAAAAGAATACAAATCAAAATTTGATGAAGCTGGAATTACCTACGAACACCGATTAATTGATGATATGGTGGCTTCAGCAATGAAATGGAACGGAAAATTTGTTTGGGCTTGTAAAAATTATGATGGTGATGTTCAATCTGATTCAGTTGCTCAAGGTTTTGGTTCATTGGGCTTAATGACTTCTGTTTTGGTTACTCCTGACGGGAAAATTATGGAGGCAGAAGCAGCTCACGGAACTGTTACACGTCACTTTAGAGATCACCAGGCAGGTAAACCAACATCTACAAATCCTATTGCATCTATTTTTGCATGGACCCGTGGTTTGGAATTCCGTGGTAAATTAGATGGAAACCAAGCGTTGATCGATTTCTGCCATGCATTAGAAAAAGTTTGTGTAGATGTTGTTGAAAGCGGAAAAATGACAAAAGATTTAGCGGTTTGTATCTATGGAAACAAAGTAAAACATGGTGAACATTATTTATATACCGAAGAATTTTTGGATGCGATTGATATGAAGCTAAAAGAAGTTTTGGAAAATGTTCCGGCATAAATAAACGTGAAATAAATAAAAATGGAAAGACCGGATATTTTGTTCGGTCTTTTTTTATGGCGGCTTTTCCGGCTATTCGCTATATCTTTTTTGTTTTTCTATGAAAATATTTTAGGTACACGGCCGTAGCGACGGGCCATTGCCGGTCGTTTCCAACGGCTTCGAAAAGGCATCATTGGAACTCAAAAAAGGATGTTACTACTATCCGGGCCGCATGGCGTCAGCAATATGATCCTGACAAATGCGAAGCATTTCGTCAGTGGCCGCTTGCGAAATATTTGTACCTTTTATCCGTTTTAGAGTCATCCAACCAATAAATGAAAAAATCAATTTGCCTATTTATTCTCTTCTTCATTTCCGTATTCGGATTAGCCCAGGAAATCAAACTCGAATTAAAAGAAAAGATTTCAAGAGAACCCATCGTTAATTGTCATAGTTTTATTATTGACCCCGTTGATAATATCGTAGTGGTTTTGCCATTTCCAATATTGATGGGTTTTGTAATTTTAATTTGCTCGGATCACTAAAATCGGAGTGTTTAAGTTAAAGTTATGTGACATGCATTTGATTGATTTAATACAGGAATTTACCTATTACGAGATGGTAGTTTATCCGGTAGAATGGGAGGTTCGTAAAACTATCAAATGGCTCACGGTTTATTATAATAAAACCGGCATCACGGATTGTGATAATGAAATGGATCCTTATGCTGGTTCACTGCCATATGTTATGGCCTACTACGATTCTTTGGATACTAAAAGTTAGAAGGGAAAGATTAAGACTGGAATCAATATAGGATAAGGAATACAATGTATATTTGAAAGAACTTGCCTAGGCCGATTCTGTGCAGAAGGCGAATGCAAAGCGTGTCCATGGTTGTTGTGCCAGGGTTGGCGTTGCTAATTCAAACTATATAGTCGCATGCTTTTACATGATTATTGCATAGAAACATAACCAGCCCGGTCATTAATATCTTTGAAATTGTTTTCATGTGTTGGTATTATTTATTGGGAGTTGTTTTAAATGTAATTGGCTAAAAAGTTAACCAGTTCGTTGAAACTGCAATCTATTTCCCATACTGGCTGTTAGTAGTTCTATCCTGTTTTTTAAACCCAGTTTCGAATAAATACTTTTTGTATGTGTTTTTACTGTATTTACAGAAATAAATAATTGGTTTTCAATTTCCTTGTACGACAAGCCTTTTAGCAATACTTGCAGTATTTCTTTTTCTCTTTGGCTCAGCGTTTCCAGCTGCAACTCGGTTTTTAACATGGTCTTTGTTTTTCAAAAAAGATGGTTGAGATCTTTTTAATTTTGAGTAAGACTTATACCATATATGGTGGGTCGCTGATTTTAGTTTTTAATTAATATTGGTTAATACCAGGAAGACTGCTGCAAGCCAACAATGGTTGCATCGTTGGAAGGGGTGATTTATTATTGAGCAGAGATTATATAATACGGTTCTTCCTTTCATTCTTAGCTACAGGTTCAATGTGTTTAGAATTTACCAAATCTAAAACTCCATTGTTGTTTAAATATTGAAAGGGGTAATATAATTTTTTGCCGTCCTTCAGTAAGACTGGTTTGGGTGGCTTTTCCAGCTATTCACTATATCTTTTAAAAAGGGACTTATGCCGCTGCTCCCGATTTGGTGCGACACGGCCGCAAAAAATCGAAGTGATGGAATCTGCAATTGTCTATTTGACATTTACTTTTAGAATTTATTTTTGTAGATTTGAAGAGTTAAATAAAAAATCAGCTAAATAAAAAAACTTACCTTAACCATACTTGCCATTTGTAGTTTTATTTTGGTTAGGGCCGATTCGCCGTTAACATCTACGGATTTAACACTAGGTTATACGGATAGTGAGAATGTTGCGGCAGCGAAAGCCTCTTTTGTTATTAACGAAAGCGTATTGAAATTTCTTACAGGGAATGGCCCAATTGCCGAAAAGATGGCGGTTATATGTCAGTTTGGATGGCTTTCTGGCTCCTATAACAACGCAACTATCTTCAGTGAATATTTATTGAAACTGAGAAAATCTGAAAGTAACTATACAGGAGATGATTATTTATGTTTAGCCTATATCTATGCATTAGGAAATTATTTGTATACGGATAAGGAAATGGATATGACCGAGCCGCTAAAATATTCGGCAAAAGCGATTGAGAAAAACGGTAAAAGTTATACCTTCCAAATCATCCGAGCATTAATCGTTGCTGAGGTATATAATTACGATGTGAAAAAATGGTGTGACGTTTATAAAGTATGTGATGCGGTAAGAACTGATAAAAGTTTAAAGCAGGATATGGCCTCCGCTTCTATCAAAGGTATTTTTGACTACATAGATATTTTTAAGGACGAGTGCAAATAGGATTTGTTAGAAATCGTAGGAAAGCGATGGGTTAACAATAATGGATACAAAGGGATGACATTATTATTTTATTGTATCACCTTTGTTCCGATAAACGTAAATGCCAAACAAGTAGCTACATTCAACAGCACATAAACCAACCCTGTTATATATTGTTGACCTTGCCAAAGTTTCATTGTTTCGAAACTGAACGTTGAAAACGTACTTAGCCCGCCGCATAATCCTACAGTGAGCAATAATAAATAATTCTTATCGAGCCATGTTTTTTGAGCTGCTATGGAATAAAATAATCCTACTAAAAATGCGGCTATAATATTTACCAGTAATGTTGCCCACGGAAATCTAATATTTGCTCCTGGACCAAAGGCCAACGAAATACCGTAACGGAGCATACCTCCAATTCCACTACCTATAAAAACAAAAGGAAAAACCTGACTTTTGTATTTCAGCTAAATGGTTACGAGTTTGTGGCGGATATTTTAGTAGTGTATAATGACCAAAATGTGATTTTTAAAAAATCGGCAAGTATCTGTAAAGCGATGAAACCCATAATGAATATCGAATGGAAACCTTTGAAATTTAATGGCAAAGCAGTAAGAATGAGAACGGATGTTGATTATACCATTGAATTTATTTATCGGGAATAGCCTTTTTGGTTTTCCTGCTCACTAAAAATACTCCGGTAAATATCATCAATGCACAAATAATCAGTACCCAAGTGATGGTATCTTTCCCTAACCAAACACTGTGCATAGTTGCAATAATGGGTTGTACATAAATAAAAATTCCCACCACAGAACTATCTACGTGTTTTAATGCATATATATTGAAGAGATATGCAATAAAGGTTACACCAATCACCACAAATGCAGTTTTCCAATAGGTCTCAGGTGTAAAAGTGGACAGTTCTATTTGGGTAAATTGATTAAACCCAAAGGGTAAAACAAATAACCATCCAAACGTAAAAACCCACGTAATGATTGTTAGTGGACGATATTTTTTCATCAAAGGTTTGGCAAATAGAAAATAAATAGCATAAGATATCGCATTTAATATGATGAAAATATTACCCAACCATGCTTTTGATTGTGAATTGTCCATTCCTCCTCTACTATAAATAATAATTGCTAAAGCGCCGGCAGCCCCAAGGATTGTTCCTATGATCTTTAATGCAGTTAGTCTTTCTCTTGTAAATATTACACCGATTACCAAAATGGTAATGGGCGTAACACTCATTAATATGCTTCCATTAATAGGTGATGATAAATTAAGTCCTTCAAAAAAAAGTAATTGATTTACCGCAACACCAAACAGTCCACCTGCAGCTAAAAGTTTAAAATCTTTTTTCTCGATTTTTTCAACTCCAATAAAGAGTTGAATGATCCAGAATAAAACAAGGGTGATAGTTACTCTTATTAAAATAAAGCCTGATGGTTTTATAAAAGCAGGCATTACATCTTTGGCGATCACAAAGTTGATTCCATAGATGGCATTTACTATAAATAAAGCTAAAAAGGGCAGTAGGAGAGACTTTTTCATCTTTTTATAACCGGGGGAATCAACTTAAAGCTAAATTGTTTTGCTAATATTGTAGCAACAAAATTACAGAATAAAACGCTTTTTGTGTTAGAGACCCATTTTTTTTCATCCATAATGCTTCCAGTTTCATTGGCATTTATTATGCTAGGTATGGGTCTGTCTTTAACCCGAAAGGAGTTTGCCAATATATTTTTACGACCCAAAGCTGTATTGGTAGGATTGGCTGCTCAGATGTTGGCATTACCCGTTCTTGCTTTTGCGATTGCGTATATTTTTCCTGTTCCTCCTGAAATTAAAGTAGGTCTTTTTCTAGTTGCGATTTGTCCAGGTGGAGCTACATCCAATTTGTTAAACTATCTTCTTAATGGAAATCTGGCTCTCTGTGTTTCGCTTACTATCATCAATAGTTTTCTTACACAAATAACAATCCCATTATTATTGAATTTTGCGCTTGGATTTTTCATGCATAGCGGGGATGTGGATATTCAGCTATCATTTTGGGAAACCCTGCAACATATTTTCTTGATCACACTTGTGCCAGTAGTGGTGGGGATTATTGTTACACATTATAAGCCATCATTCGCTGAGAAAATTAGGAAACCAATGAAATGGACCATGCCAGTGCTTATGGCCATCGCCTTATTGGGAGCTATTCTTTTGGAAAAGAAGGATAAGATAGTTGAGATGACTACCTCTGATTATGTTACCATTGTACCAATGACTCTTCTTCTAAATATCGGGGCTTTGTTTATAGGATATTATATTGCAAGATGGTCGAAGCTCAGTAAAAAGTCGTCAGTTACTATTAGTTTAGAAGTAGGGCTTCACAACACAGTTTTGGCTATATATATAGCAACGGCTATACTTAAAATACCTATTATGGCACTTCCGGCTATCGTTTATGCCTTGTTTACCTTTTTTACAAGTGCCGCATTTGGGGTTTGGAAGTCAGGAACTAAGATTCCCCTCCGAAGTTTATTCACTGGGAAGAAAACTTCATAAAACCACCAAAATTCTCGAAAAATGGGCCAAAACTCCCCAAAAGCCCTCATTTTTAATCATAAATTAAAAATAATCGAAACGGCCTATTGTTATTTGGTTACTTTTGAACTCTGGTTTTAAACCCGTAAATATGGATATTAAAGAAATTCAAGACCTCATCAAGTTTGTCGCTAAAAGCGGAGTTTCGGAGGTAGAACTCGAAACTAAAGGAGTGAAAATTAGAATTTGCACTGCAAAAGAAGTTGCTTATGTTCAAGCACCTGTAATGGCTCCACAAGTAATTTCTGCACCACAAGTGCAAACACCTATTGTACAACAAACAAACAATACAACGAACACAACCCAACCTGTTTCAGAAGGCGGTGATGATTCAAAGTATATTACTATCAAATCACCAATGATTGGAACTTTCTATCGTCGTCAATCTCCGGATAAACCAATACTTACTAATGTAGGTGATGAAATAAAACCGGGCAAAACACTTTGTATCATAGAAGCGATGAAATTATTCAATGATATAGAGTCGGAAGTATCAGGAAAGATTGTAAAAATCTTGGTTGATGATGCGTCACCAGTTGAATACGATCAACCATTATTTTTAATTGATCCTTCTTAGGGTTTCTTATTGATTTTTAATTTAACATCTGAAACAGTATGTTTAAGAAAATATTGATTGCCAATCGTGGCGAAATTGCCTTGCGTGTTATTCGTACCTGTAAAGAAATGGGCATTAAAACTGTTGCAGTTTATTCTACTGCCGACAGAGATAGTCTTCACGTTCGTTTTGCTGATGAGGCCGTTTGTATAGGACCACCAGCAAGCAAAGATTCATATTTAAATATGGCCAGCATTATTTCTGCTTGTGAAATAACAAATGCTGATGCAATACATCCGGGTTACGGTTTCCTTTCTGAGAACTCAAAGTTTTCAAGAATTTGTGCTGAACATGGAATTAAATTTATTGGTCCAACGCCAGAGATGATTGATGCGATGGGAGATAAATCAAACGCTAAATCAACGATGTTGAAGGCTGGTGTTCCTTGTGTTCCGGGTTCTCCTGACTTACTTCTTGACTTAGCTGATGCAGTTAAAAGCGCTAAAGTGATTGGATATCCCGTTATCATGAAAGCTACTGCAGGTGGTGGTGGAAAAGGAATGAGGATTATTTGGAAAGAGGCTGATTTGGAAGAAAATTGGGACAAGGCTCGTCAGGAAGCTGCTGCTTCTTTTGGAAATGACGCCATGTACATGGAGAAGTTTATTGAAGAACCTCGTCACATTGAAATACAAATCGCAGGAGACCAATTTGGAAAAGTTTGTCACTTAAGCGAAAGAGATTGTTCTATTCAAAGAAGAAATCAAAAGTTGGTAGAAGAAACTCCTTCTCCGTTTATGACCGACAAGCTTCGTGAAGAAATGGGTAAAGCTGCCATCAAAGCAGGAGAATCAATCAGATATGAAGGTGTTGGTACAATCGAGTTTTTGGTGGATAAGAATCGCAAGTTCTATTTCATGGAAATGAATACTCGTATTCAGGTAGAACATCCCATTACTGAAGAGGTAATTAATTATGACCTTATTAAAGAACAAATAAAAATTGCAGCTGGAATTCCAATTTCCGGTAAGAACTATATTCCACAAATGTGTGCCATTGAGTGCAGGATTAATGCAGAAGATCCTTATAATGATTTTCGTCCTTCGCCGGGGAAAATTACACATTACCATTCACCAGGTGGACACGGAGTAAGAGTTGATACACATGCTTATGCCGGTTATGTAATTCCTCCATACTACGATAGTATGATTGGTAAATTGATTGTGGTTCATCAAACCCGTGAAGAGGCAATTGATACTATGTTAAGAGCTTTGCAGGAGTATGTGATTGAAGGAATTAAAACAACCATTCCGTTCCATATTCAATTAATGCAAAACGAAAGTTTCAGAAAAGGCAAGTACACTACCAAATTCATGGAAACATTTGAGCTAAAATAATTTATTTTAAAGATATAATTAATGAGGGGTATCGATATCGATTACCCCTTTTTTCATATTGTCATTATATGAAGGAGAATAGTTCGATAAAATTATCCGTATATTTACGTTAATCAATTTAATTAAGCCAAAATGAAAAAACTTACATTATTATTGGCCGCTGCCGGATTTATTTCTGTTCAAGCTCAAACTGTAACAACAATTGAAATGAACGGTTCTAAATATGAAGTATGTGATATGACGGGTAAAGACAAGATAACATGGGGAGGTTATTCACAAATAGGTGCATCTGCTTCGGATAATAGCAATGGTGCAAAAAATACAATTGCAATTGTTAGTGCAGTAGGAGAAAATAAAGATCGTGATGGAAAACCATATGCAGCAAAGCAGTGTAATAATCTTGAGATAGCCGATAAGAATGATTGGTATTTACCATCACTTACGGAAATGCAAAGCATATATGGAAATAATCAACTCGTGAAATTGCCGGAAGGTAATACTTATTGGACAAGCACCGAGGCTAGTGGTACTCAAGCTCAAACTATTTATTTCTATAATGGAACAACTTATCAAGTGGCGAAGGTGGACCAGGCGCATTATGTTTGCCTGAGAAAACTAAATTAAAAAAGTGGATATTAAATGTTAAGGGCCGGTGAGAACAAGGCCCTTTTTTTATAACTTGGTAAGTTCCTTTGTATTTTATATCAAGGTCGATGAAAACCGACGATTGGTACTAAAAGAAAGATTTTGGGCCCCAATTACAAACTGAGGTTGCTTAGAATTTACAATATCAATAAGTAACTGTGACCTAATTACTCCACTTTTTTCATTTACACCCATGGTGACATTGATTACATCCTCATCGTCGCCATTTTCTAAAGCGTCTGCGGTTTGGTCATCAGAAACATAAATTTTTACCATTTCAGCAAAGGCATCATTTTTTGGAACCTTGTATGTGATGGAGACTTCTTCAAACGTTACTTCATTATTTAAAATAAAATTAGGTACCGTAAATATTACTTCTACATTAATACCATAAGTATTTGGCAATTCGATGGTATTGTCGTTTGAACTAAGATCAAAGCCACAACTGTTTGATGTTAATGCCAGAACAGTGAATATTAAACAAGATAGTATTTTTCGCATAGGGTTTAATTTAAGGAATAATCATTTTAAACCCGATCCCGTGCACTACCTGGATCTTAACATTTTCATCAGTACTTAAATATTTTCTAAGTTTCGAAATAAATACATCCATACTTCTTCCGGTGAAGTAATCGTCTTTACCCCAAACAGATTTTAACAACACCTCTCTTGTAATAATCTGATTTTTATGAAGGCAAAGCAAACGTAAAAGATTTGCTTCTCTTTCTGTAAGTCTTTTTATTTCTTCTCCAAGAAACAACGAGTACTCTTTGTAGCTGAAAGTATATTTTCCTAACTGAAAAACATCCTTGTCATTTCCATCATTTTCGAGGTTCCCACTTCTTTTAAGTAGATTTTCAACTCTAAGCAAAAACTCTTCAGTCGAAAATGGCTTGGTGATATAATCATCGGCTCCAATCTTTAATCCTTTGATCTTATCATCAGAAAGTGATTTGGCTGATAAAAATATGATTGGGACTGTCGCGTCAACTTTTCTAATAAATTCGGCAACCTCAAAACCATCTTTGCTTGGAAGCATGATGTCGAGAATGCAAAGATGGAAAGAATCAGTCCCGAATTTCTGAATGGCATCGTTTCCATCTACACAATGCTTTACATCATATCCTTTTTCCTCAAGGGCTTCCTTCACTACGAAACCGAGATTCATGTCGTCTTCTACATAAAGAATGTTGATGTTTTTTTTCTCTTCTGTCATACACGATAGGTTTTAAGTTGGATTGTAAATGTTGTGCCTTTGCCGGGAATACTGTGAAGGTGGATTTTTCCATGATGAGATTCAACTATTTTTTTTACATAGCTCAATCCTAATCCAAATCCTTTTACATTATGTACATTTCCGGTTGGCACTCTAAAAAATTTCTCAAAAATATGTTTCTGGGATTCTTTTGGTATCCCTATCCCATGATCTTCTATTTCAACTACTAATTTACTCTTTTTATTAAACGTTCTTATGCGTAAATACGGATTTTCCTTTGAATATTTTAGGGCATTATCCACAAGATTGTAGATCACATTTACAAAATGGTCCTTATCCCCAATCACAATGCTGTTTTTGGCGTCCAGGTTAATATCTAGCTTGCACTTGGCATTTTCTATACGCACCAACATATTATCAGCTATGTCCGCAATCATTTTATTGAAGTCGAAAGACTCCTTATTCATTTTATTCTTGATATTATCGACCATCGCAATCTTGAGGATCTGTTCTACTTGTCCTCTTAGTCGATTGGTTTCATCCTTGATAATATTGGCATACGTGGCAACCTTCTCTGGATTCGTTGTATTCGCATTGCGGAGCAACGCATCGCTACTAACTCCAATAGTCGCGATAGGTGTCTTGAATTCGTGAGTCATGTTATTAATGAAATCCGTTTTCATCTCGGATAACCGTTTCTGTTTAAAGATCACAAAAACGATGTAAACGAAAAATCCGATTACTATCAAGATCCCAACGCTGGAATAGATCATTACTCCTAATTGACGGGCAATATAAATATTTTTTGTTGGGAAGTACACTGCAAATTTATGACTATCGGGAGCCATTTTTATTTTAGGAAAATTAGCCTGCTCAACTTTTTCGAGATTGCTGTGAGTTCGCATATTGTAGCTTCGCCATTGCACAGAGTCAAGGAAGCAATCATAAACTGCGAATTGAAAATCAAGATTGATATTATATCTGTTAAATTCAATGATCAACAGATTTTGAAGATGATCCGGATCAGCGGTTCCTGCAACATTTACCAGGAAATAATTATCTGATACCTGTTGAACAGGGTCAACAATATTAAGAGTGTCTTTATTATATAAATTGATTTGATTGGCAACCGAATTTAATGACAAATTCACACGGTTGTTGAATTGTTCATCCGTAAGCATATACGATCTTCTAACCCAATAGATCTGCAGCCAAACCAAAGCTGCCAGAGTTAGGGTTACAAGTATTACAATTATGCGTATGGTACGTGATGACATGGTTATGTTTAAAGTTTGAGGTTTAAAGTTTGAGGTTTTAACTTTCTAACATTGAACGTTAAACTTTCAACCTTAAACATTTTTGTATCCTTTTCCCCATTCTTCTAATTCTTCTTTTGTCCAAAGTTCTGGATAGAATACTCTTATCTGATACCTTGGAGGTAAATATTTTTGCCAGTTGGTTCCCCCAGTTGCTTTAATATCTTCAGGATCTTTTTGTAAATATTTTACTGCTGACTTATAATGTGAAAGAGGCCAGTTGACATTTACGTTAAGGTCTAATTGTTTTAGTTCTTTAATCAATTCTTGATCCTTTTGGTCAGCCTCCAGTAGGCTCAGGAATTTATCCATTAAAGTATTTCCTTTTACTTTCTCGGCAGTGTCTATAATTTGTTTTGAATATTTTTCTTCGAATTGACGCAGTGTAAGTGTCTTTTTGTTGGTCGCCAATTCGGTTGCTCCTTTTTTCCAATAAATGTTGTCATACATTTCGGCAATGGTCACATCCTTCTTTTCACGTAAACTATTTTTCAGTTCTTTATCTACCAACTCTATAAATGGAGTTGAGTATACTTCAATAATTCTGTACTGTGCCGATTGAAAACCGCTGGCCGGAAGTAAAGACATTCTGAACTTCAAAAATTGTTCTACCTCCATTCCATCAACCATGATCTCGAATGAATGAGTGAGATTTCCGAAGTATGCATTGATTCTTTTTACACGTGCTTTCAAAAATGTTGCAGATGGATTAGCCAAAGCAGTTATCTGTTTAAGCTCATGTAAGGTTAGTTTAAAATATAGCTCAGTGATTTGGTGATACATGATGAAGATTTCTTCATCAGGGAATGAAGTTTTTGGATTTTGGAGACTTAATAAAGTATCTACATGTATATAATCCCAATATGTGAGGTAATCTGCATGCAAGAGTCCATCAAGATAGGAGAGGAGATCTTGCCCCATCGCGTTATACTTCTCATGAAGTTGCTCTATTCTTTGCTGCATTTCGTTAGTCATTTCCATGTAGATGCTAATTTGATTTCAAAGGTAACAGAATTCCTTTTTTTACACTCGAATATGTACCTCTAAACTAAGTTTTATCAGTTTTATAACAAAAGAATCCCTTATCTTTGCAAAAAAAATGTGAATGGTAGTTTATCTCACAAGAAAAGAACATTTCAACGCTGCGCATAAGCTCTATAATCCTTCTTGGTCAAAAGAAAAGAACCAGGAGGTTTTTGGTAAATGTGCCAATGAGAACTGGCATGGGCATAATTTTGACCTGTTTGTTAGTATTAAGGGTAGCCCAGATCCTGACACTGGTTTTTTATTCGATGTAAAAAAGTTAAGTATGATCATCAAAGAGCATATTACCGAAGTGCTTGACCATAAAAACCTGAATGTAGATGTGCCTTTTATGGCCGGAAAAATATGTTCAACAGAGAATCTGGTGTACGAGATATGGCATCAGCTGCTCCCTCATATTCCTACAACTGTTACTCTTCATTGTGTTAAACTCTGTGAAACACCCCGAATTTTTGTGGAATACTATGGAGAATAAGGATATTTCTCCTTCGGATTTCTCGTGTATCAATTGTTCTTATATTTTTGTACTATGCAAGCAGGAAAGGTAGCTGTATTTAGAAAAGAGCATTTTAATGCAGCACATAGATTGCATAATCCGGAATGGGATGATGCTACCAATACCAAAGTTTTTGGAAAATGTGCTAACCCACATTATCATGGACATAATTATGAAGTGGAAGTAAAAGTTACCGGACAACTTGATCCCAAAACAGGTTATGTAATTGACATGAAAGTATTGAGTGATTTGCTGGCTAAGGAGGTAATTGAACGTTTCGATCATAGGAACTTAAATCTGGATGTGCCTGAGTTTAAAAACCTGAACCCTACTGCAGAAAATATAGCAATTGTAATTTTTAATTTACTAAGACCTCAAATAAATAGTAACCTTTCTCTGCTTATCAGACTCTATGAAACTGAAAGAAACTTTGTAGAATACGCCGGATAAACTAAAGTATATGGAAAAAGAGAAAGAAACATATCATAAAATGGAAAATTTCCCTGAAGCAAAGACCCTTAAATTAGCAGCCAGCTATCGCGATATTATTATAGAGTTAGGAGAGGATGTAAATCGCGAGGGATTAGAAAAAACTCCTTTGCGTGTTGCGAAAGCCATGCAATATCTTACCCATGGATATCAAACAGATCCTGCTGCCATTTTACGTTCGGCCATATTTGAAGAAGACTATAAGGAAATGGTGATTGTAAAGGACATTGAGCTTTATTCAATGTGCGAACATCACATGATCCCATTTTTCGGGAAAGCACATATTGCTTATATTCCAAATGGAAGAATATGTGGACTTTCTAAAATTCCCCGTGTTGTAGATGCTTTTGCAAGAAGACTTCAGGTTCAGGAACGTTTAACGATGGAGATTAGAGATTGTATTAATGACGTACTAAATCCTTTGGGAGTTGCGGTTGTAATGGAGTGCCATCACCTGTGCATGCAAATGAGAGGAGTACAGAAACAGAACTCGGTAACCACCACTTCAGCCTTTACCGGAGAGTTTGAAAAACAGACTACGCGTCAGGAGTTTATCGCTTTGTTATCAGCAAAACTGGTATAAGAAAGTTTAAGGTTTGAAGCTGCGCCGTTTAAGGTTGCAATTGGAATTTGGAATTTAGAATTTAAACATTAAACTTTGAGCTTTAAACATATTACATGAAAGCATTGGTATTTCCCGGACAAGGTTCACAATTTTCAGGAATGGGATCTGATATTTATAATTCGAATGCACAGGCAAAAGAATTATTTGAAAAAGCGAATGGAATTTTGGGCTTCCGAATTACAGATATCATGTTTACGGGAACTGATGAAGAATTAAAACAAACAAAAGTTACTCAACCAGCCATATTTCTTGATTCAGTTATTCGTGCAATTATAGCTGGTGATGGATTAAAAGCTGATATGGTAGCAGGGCATTCCTTGGGGGAATTTTCTGCCTTAGTAGCTAATATGTCCCTTTCATTTGAAGATGGATTAAAATTGGTTGCTAAAAGAGCAATGGCCATGCAAAAAGCATGTGATCTTGAACCATCAACGATGGCAGCAGTTTTGATGTTGGATGATGAAGTAGTAGAAAGAATTTGTAAAGAAACTGAAGGGGTAGTTGTGCCTGCAAATTATAATTGCCCGGGACAATTAGTTATCTCTGGTGGCATTGATGCAATTAATACAGCATGTGAGGCGATGAAAGCAGCAGGTGCTAAAAGAGCCCTTGTTCTAAATGTAGCGGGGGCATTCCATTCACCTTTTATGTCTCCTGCACAACAGGAGTTAGAAGAAGCTATTCATCAAACAAAATTTAGTACTCCAACAATTCCTGTTTATCAAAACGTGAATGCATTACCATCTACAGATCCGGCAACGATTAAACAAAATTTGATCAATCAACTTACTGGTGCGGTAAGATGGACCCAAACAGTGCGCAACATGGTTGCTGATGGAGCAACCGAGTTTATTGAAGTGGGGCCAGGTAAAGTTCTACAAGGACTTGTAAAAAAGATCGAAGTTTCTGTTTCTGCGGAAAGCTATGCCGTTGCTTAAAATATGATAGTATAAAGTTTATTATTGCTGAACATTGAACTTCTTAGTGCTAGGGGGTGCAGCGACACCCCGTCGGTTTAAACATCTCGGACTGCCATGGTGGCCGCGTAAACAGGGGCATACCAGGCCACGATGTTTTGCAGGCCGAGGAGTTTAAACCGACGGATATAGCGGAACACCCGTTGGCGCCCAACAAAAAATAACGATTTTACCCCTGTCTATATGTCATTTTTTCGGTTTTTGGCCTTATTTTAGCACCCTTGAAATAAGTTGAAGGTTTAAAGTTTCAGTTTTCAACGACTAAACTTTTAACTTTCAACATTGAACTTGAAACTACTAGAACGGATGAGTATTGTAAATAAATTAGTTGGCAAACTTTTTGGAGACAAAGCGACAAAGGATAAAAAAGCACTTACTCCTTTTGCGGATAAATCGAATGTTGAATTTGAGAATTTAAAATCATTAAGCAACGATCAGTTACGTGCAAAAACTACAGAGTTTAAAAAACGGATTTCCGACTTTATAAATGAAGAGGAATCACAAATAAAAAAGTTTCGTGACGATATTCACAATCATCCTGAGATGGAAGTTCGTGAGAAAGAAGAAATCTTTGGCAATATTCAAAAACTTGAAGTAACTGTTAAAGAAAAAATAGAAAAAATTCTTGAAGAAATTTTACCGGAAGCTTTTGCAGTTGTAAAAGATACGGGTCGTCGTTTTAAAGAAAATGAATTTGTAGAAGTTACTGCAAATGAGTTCGACAAAAATCTTTCGGTAAAAAAACCTCATGTTACTATACATGGTGATAAAGCGCATTGGGCCAATAGATGGGATGCGGCTGGAACAGAAGTTCTTTGGGACATGGTTCACTACGATGTTCAGTTAATTGGTGGTACTGTATTGCATCAGGGAAAAATTGCAGAGATGAGCACGGGAGAGGGTAAAACCCTTGTGGGAACTCTGCCTATGTATTTAAATGCATTACCTGGCAAAGGTGTTCACGTTGTTACGGTGAATGATTATTTGGCTCGACGCGACTCAGAATGGATGGGGACTTTATTTGAATTCCATGGTTTAAGAGTTGATTGTATCGATAAGCATCAACCAAACAGTGAGGAAAGAAGAAATGCATATTTTGCAGATATTACTTACGGAACGAATAACGAATTTGGGTTCGATTATCTACGCGATAACATGGTACGTGTTCCTGATGAAATGGTACAACGTGGGCATAATTACGCGATTGTAGATGAGGTTGACTCTGTATTAGTAGATGATGCTAGAACTCCATTAATTATTAGTGGTCCAACCCCTAGGGGAGAAAATCAGGAATTTTTAAATTATAAACCTAAGGTTGACAAACTGGTTGCAGAACAAAGAAAGTTTTTGAATCTCCAGTTGGCAGAAGCAAAAAAATTGATTAGTGGCACTGGTGCGGCAAAGGATGAGAAAAAAGGGGGGGAATTATTATTCCGTGCTTACAGAGGTTTACCAAAGAACAGTGCTTTGATAAAATTCCTGAGTGAACAAGGAATGAAAGTGCTTTTACTAAAAACAGAAAATCATTATTTACAAGATCAGCAAAAAGAAATGCATAAGATAGATCAGGATCTTCTTTTTGTGATTGATGAAAAAAATAATACAGTAGATCTTACTGATAAAGGTGTTGAGTTTTTAAGTACAGATGTAGCTGATCCGGGATTTTTCGTACTACCTGAGTTAGCAACAGAGTTGGCCGTGATTGAAAACAAACCCGTTGAGAAAGAAGAAAAACTTGCATTGAAGGAAACCTTGTTGAGAGATTTCAGTATTAAATCTGAAAGAATTCATACTATCAATCAACTTTTAAAATCGTATGCATTGTTTGAAAGAGACACGGATTACGTGGTGATGGATGGTAAGGTAAAAATCGTTGATGAGCAAACAGGTCGTATTTTGGATGGTCGTCGTTATAGCGATGGATTGCATCAGGCGATTGAAGCAAAAGAAAATGTAAAAGTAGAAGCTGCAACACAGACGTACGCGACGGTAACTTTACAAAATTATTTTAGAATGTATAACAAGCTTGCGGGGATGACCGGTACAGCTGAAACCGAAGCAAAAGAGCTTTGGGATATTTATAAATTAGATGTGGTAGTAATTCCAACCAACCGTCCGATTGTAAGACAAGATATGAACGACTTGGTTTATAAAACCAAACGTGAAAAATACAATGCAACGATTGATCAGGTAGAGATATATGTAAATCAAGGACGTCCTGTTCTTGTGGGAACCACCTCAGTTGAAATTTCGGAATTATTGAGCCGCATGCTTACGATGAAAAAGATCAAGCATCAGGTTTTGAATGCAAAACTTCACCAAAAGGAAGCGGATGTAGTTGCTGAAGCCGGTAAGTCGGGAACAGTTACCATCGCAACTAATATGGCGGGTAGAGGAACGGATATTAAATTGGGTGTTGGTGTTAGAGAAGCAGGTGGATTAGCAATTATTGGTACAGAAAGACATGAGTCGCGTCGTGTAGACAGACAGCTTCGTGGTCGTGCAGGTCGCCAGGGAGATCCGGGATCTTCACAATTCTTTGTATCGCTTGAAGATGATTTGATGCGTTTATTCGGATCAGAAAGATTGGGAAGATGGATGGATACATTGGGATTAAAAGAAGGAGAAGTAATTTCTCACTCCATGATTACCAACTCTATTGGAAAAGCACAGGTAAGGGTAGAGGAGAACAACTTTGGTATTCGTAAACGATTACTTGAGTATGACGACGTAATGAATAAACAGCGTGAAGCTATTTATAAAAGAAGAAGAAATGCATTGTTCGGAGATTTATTATCTATTGATATAGATCACATGATTAGAGACCTTGCTGAAAATATAGTGATGCAATATCTTGAAGAAAGAGATTTCGAAAATTTCGAAATTGAATTGTACAAGGTATTCTCCATGGAATCTCCTGTTACCGAAGATGAATTCTTAAATAAATCGGAGGGAGAGATCGTTGATCTTGTATTGAAAGGTGCAGAAGATATTTATAAAGCTAGAATGACTCATGTTGCAAGACAAGCATTCCCTGTTATTAAAAATGTTTTCGAAACACAAGGAAACCAATACGAAAATATTGTAGTTCCTATTACAGATGGTTTACGTGCTACTCAAGTAGTGGTGAACTTGAAAAAAGCTGTGGAAACAGAATGTAAGGAGTTGGTAATCTCTATTGAAAAATCTATCAACCTTTCATTGATTGACAACGGATGGAAAGAGCATTTAAGAGAGATGGATGATTTAAAAACATCTGTTCAAAATGCAGTGTACGAACAAAAAGATCCATTGTTGATCTACAAACAGGAATCATTCCAAATGTTCCAAGCATTTATTAATGAAGTAAATAAGGATATTATTTCTTTCTTAATGAAAACGGCTATTCCATCCGACAATGTACAACAAGCTCCAACTGTAAAAGCGCAACAGCCAAAATTACAAACGAGCAGAACTGATTCTACAACTAATAATAATAACAATCCGCAGAATCAGGATACCAGAGAGAAAGTAAAACCGCAACCGGTAAAAGTGGATGATAAGATCGGAAGAAATGATCCATGCCCTTGTGGAAGTGGTAAGAAGTATAAGAACTGTCATGGAAGTGGAGTAGCGGTATAACGTTATTTCATTTATAAAATATAAAAGACCTGCCGAAGAGTATTCGGCAGGCTTTTTTAATGCTATCTTTAGAATCAAACGAAATTATATTTTATGAAAAAAATATGGATGATTGCACTTCTTTTTACAACTGTAAACAGTTATGCCCAGGTTAATAAAGCTGATATTGACTTGCAATTGTATTTGTTTTCGCCGGCCAAGTATGAATATGTTTATCTTGGCAATGTAAGGGAATATTACAACGACGGTAGTTTTAAAATGGTACAGAAAAATTATTACGCTAATATGCTTACTATAGAAACTAAAGAGCATGCATTGCATATCCGGTTTTATAAAGATGCTACAAAGACGCTATTAACAGATATAATGATTATCCCTTATACAATGATTATTCGAACTGAAGCATTTGATAATGGGTTTATTATTGATTTGGTTCAATAATATCGGGTTAGACAATTCTTAAGTATAAATATTAAATGCCCATGAATTTCATGAGCTTTTTTATTAATATTGTTAATCAAAATTGACAAACTATTAAACTAAAGATGATGCAAAAAACAATAACTCGGCTTGTGGTAGTATTTACCGGAGTAATTATTATGGCTGGCTGTCCGCTATCAAAAGAATTTGGAATTGATGAAACTCCATCCATAAAAGTAAATACGAACTGGTATGGCACTTATAACGACGATGAGGGAAAAACAAACTATGAATCTAAACCGGCAACCGTAACAATTGGACCGGGAAGTGATTTTGAATATAAAATAAAAGAAGTTCATTTTACAGAGGATAGTTTGGGCAACGTAGAGAAAATTGAGAATGTGTACATGGCTTATCTGTCGAAAACAGGGGGCAATAATTTTATGAATGTTCGTAAAATTGATGAAGCGTATTTTTACTTCTATAGAGTGGACGTGGCAGGCAAAGATATTTTGGCTACTGAGGTGGTTTCAAGTTGTTTAACGGGAGGTTGGTCTGATAAGATCATGGGCTCTAAAGAACTAAAAGCTTTCCTTGGGAAATATGCAAAAAGTGAATTATTGTATTGCGATAAATTGACACTGAGAAGAAATTAGCATTTAGGAAATTACTCAATAAAAAAGCCTCTTCTAGAAGAGGCTTTTAGTTTTTGACATGTTTTTAGGTCTTATCCTAAATAAGTTCTCAATAATTTACTTCTTGTGCTTTGTCTTAATCTTTTCAAAGCTTTTTCTTTGATTTGACGAACACGTTCTCTGGTTAAATCAAATTTCTCACCAATCTCATCAATGGTTAAACCATGATTCATTCCGATTCCGAAATATAATTTGATGATTTCTTTTTCTCTTTCAGATAAAGTATCTAAAGTTCTTTCAATTTCTTGTTGTAATGATTCCATGATCAAAGCTCTATCGGCCTTTGGAGAATCACGGTTTTCCATTACATCATATAATGTGCTTTCTTCACCACTAATCAATGGGGCATCCATAGAGATGTGACGGCCACTAATAGAAATTGAATCTTTTACTTTATCCTCTGGTAAATCCAAAATGGTAGCTAATTCTTCTTCTGTTGGCTCTCTTTCGAATTCCTGCTCTAATTTGCTGAATGCTTTGTTCAATTTATTCAACGAACCAACCTGATTCAATGGTAAACGAACTATTCTTGAATGTTCTGCAATTGCTTGAAGGATACTTTGACGAATCCACCATACAGCGTACGAAATGAATTTGAAACCACGTGTTTCATCAAAACGTTGTGCAGCCTTAATTAAACCTAAGTTACCTTCGTTGATAAGATCGGGTAATGTTAAGCCTTGATTTTGATATTGTTTAGCAACCGATACAACGAAACGTAAGTTCGCTCTGGTTAATTTTTCTAAGGCAACCTGATCACCTTGTTTGATTAATCGGGCAAGATTTACCTCTTCTTCAGCGGTAATTAATTCTTCTTTTCCAATTTCTTGTAAATATTTATCTAAAGAACGGCTTTCGCGGTTAGTAATGGATTTGGTGATTTTTAATTGCCTCATTGACATAATTAGTCGCGGTATTTTAGGTTAATGGAACAGTTTCTAGAACGAGAGTGCAAAGATACACTATCTTAACACGCTTGTCAAGTTTTTTGTCCAAAAAGTTTCAGTAATTACTCGATTTAGCCCGTGGCAGGCTGTGCACAGCCCGCCAAAGGTAAATCTTGTGCTAATAACATTTAGTTAAAGGAATAGACAACCTTATCTCCCGTTGGGTAATATCCTGTGATTATATAATAGTCTTTCGTATTGCTTTCCAATATTTTATCTATTCCCTCAGGAGAGTTAACCGTTTTTCCATTGATCTCAGTAATAATGAACCCCGGACGAACCCCAGCACTTCTCAACTTACCTCCAGTAACTTCGGCTACTTGAACACCATTCTTTAAACCCAAGGCATCCATTATTCCAGCATCGGCTTCTTCAAAACTAGCTCCTAACATGGAGTTAATGGTGGCAGGTTTGTTTACAATGTTGGTATTCCCCTGCTTGTTCTTCAGCTTTGCGTTAATCTGTTTGATCTCGCCATTTCTTTTAATAGTAAGGGTTACCTCGTCACCCGGTCGGTACAATCCTATATGTTCCTGCAATCCTGCAACGGTATTTACATAGGTATCTCCAATTTTTATGATCACATCACCGTGTTGAATGCCTGCATCTTCGGCAGCACTTCCAAGGGTTGCCCCTTCTACCCAAACTCCTTCGATTTTTTGTAAACTTTTTTCCTTCGCAAAATCAGAATCTATTTCTTTGATGTTTACACCCAACAAACCTCTTTGCACTGTTCCGAATTCTATTAAATCCATCGCTACTTTTTTTACCAGGTTACTTGGTATTGCGAATGAATATCCTTCATAAGAACCGGTATGAGTTTGAATAGCAGTATTCATTCCTACCAATTCACCATCAGTATTTACCAAAGCACCTCCGCTATTTCCAGGATTTACCGCTGCATCAGTTTGAATAAATGATTCTATCTTATAATTACTTTGAATAATATCAATATTTCTTCCTTTAGCACTTACAATACCTGCCGTTACAGTTGATGTAAGATTGAAAGGATTTCCAACAGCCAAAACCCATTCCCCCACCTGCACATTTTCTGAATTCGAGAAAGCAATAAAAGGCATTCCTGTTTCTTCAATTTTTATCACGGCTATATCGGTATTTGGATCTGTTCCAACCAACTTTCCTTTATAAGTTCTTTTATCATTTAAAGTAATTTCCATTTCATCTGCATCAGCGATTACGTGGTTATTGGTAACGATATAACCATCATCGGAAATAATGATTCCGCTGCCGCTTCCCATTTGCGGACCCTGATCTCTGTATGGATTCCCGAAGAAGAATTGTTCAAATGGATCTGTATAAGTGGTGTTTTTTTTCTTTGAAGTGGTTTTTATGTGAACTACCGAGTTTACCGTTTTTTCACTGGCCAAAACGAAATCCTTGCTTCCTCCCGGAGGAATAATTCTATCATCTGTAAATCTAACAGGAGTATCCTGTTGTACGTATTGAATCTTTGTTTTGGAAGGAATTAAGAAATGATAAGCACTCATGGCTAATACTCCGCCTGCGAAGGCCGAAAGAATAGTTTTTACATTCTTATTCATAGCTAGACTCATTTTTAAATTACAATTCTAAAATCTTTGAATTTCTGCGTTGGGCTTCTGTCTCAAAATGCTCATTTACTCATTTGTAAACTCCGCTTTTTCGGCCTTGCCCGCCTTGAAATTCTTTGCTTTTAGAATTGTATCAGTTACTACTATTGTGATTTCTTGAAAATTGATAACGCAATTTTATGAAAAATCATATTTATTTCAATGTTAAAGGTCGTTAACGATAGCCGAAAATTTTGCAAACGAGTTGGGGCAGCCAACCAGTTTGTAAATCCATGAGCCTTTATTCTTACGGAAGCGGGGATCTGCCTAATAAGGAGTAGGGGTTTCATTTTATTTTTACCTTTGATGATGTCTCAAATGATCAAATTCGCAAAATATCACGGCACTGGTAACGATTTCATTTTAATCGATAACCGTCCATTGCTTGCTAAGTTATCGCAGTCTGAAATTGCTCATTTATGTCACCGTCGTTTTGGAATTGGGGCTGATGGATTGATCCTTCTTCAAAACCATCCTGAGGTTGATTTTGAAATGGTCTATTATAATTCTGATGGTAACCCAAGTTCGATGTGTGGAAATGGAGGAAGGTGTATTGCTGCTTTTGCAGCACAACTTGGAATTCAGCCTCCATCAGGAATTTTACAATTCATGGCGGTCGATGGAATTCACGAAGCTATATTGGATGAAAAAATAAAAGACGGGTATTTGGTGAATTTAAAAATGCAGGATGTAAAGGAAGTGGTGGTTCGCGAATCGTATGCAATTCTCAATACAGGTTCACCACATTTTGTTATTCGTGTAAACGATGTGGATGCGGTTGATATCATCAAACAAGCTCATTCGGTTCGGTATTCAGATCAATTCAAAGAAAAAGGCATCAATGTAAATTTTTTACAACAGGTGGATAAGATCATTTCTGTTCGTACTTACGAACGTGGAGTGGAAGATGAAACCTATAGCTGTGGAACCGGAGTGGTAGCTTGCGCTATTTCTTCTTTTTTATTTACCGGAAATCCACCTGCACATATTAAAACCAAAGGTGGTTTGTTGCACGTGACTTTTAAAACCGAGGATAAACAATATTTTTCTGATATTCATTTGATTGGTCCGGCGGTAAAGGTTTACGAAGGGGCCTTTTAAATTTGTTAGGGCGACTTATCCGGTGTTTTGCTATATCTTTTTTGTTACCTATTTAGATTTTCGGTTCCCTTTATCATGGATGTATCTTGATACGTCCCTACAACATCCTTGATTAAAGATCCGAGCAACAAAAAGGATACCGCTTCACCCCGGGCCGCAATGGGAGTTATTATTTTAGAGCGTAGCGAATTGAATAATATACTCCCATGTGGTCCCGACTTTACGTCGGGGCCGCTAGCTATAACTATAACGCATTTCATCTAATAGAGGAGATGTCCTTTAGGAAGTCTGGACAAACGTGTTGCAAATCGAGCTTTTGAACAATGGAATGTTTTTAAATGATAGATATCTCATTCATTTTTCGAGAAGGCATAGTTAAATTTGTGATATTGTACAGACGCACCAAGGTGCGTCTCTGCGGTAACCTGAAAATGAAATCTCAATTAAAATGACCAAAGGCATTTGTTTATACTCCGTTATTCCCTGTAGACAGGAAGCATCACATCGTTCACAACAAACCACGCAATTGTTGTTTGGTGAAACGTATTCTGTTTTGGACAGCATGGGTGATTTTTTATTGATAGAATGTGATCACGATGGATACGAGGCATGGATTGCCGCCAACCAACATCACGAATGGGAAAAGAAACTGGATTACATAATTAACGAAAGTTTGTTGCAAACCATTAAGGTTGACAATCAAACCATGTATGTTCCTATGGGGGCACATATTCCAAAAGAATCTTGGAGCTTATACGGAAAAACATATATCGCATCTAATTATACTTCCAATCAATTGTCATCAGTTGAAGTAAAATTGAATTACTATTCTCGTTTATTAAATAACACTCCGTACATGTGGGGTGGCCGTACTCCATTGGGAATGGATTGTTCAGGATTTGCACAATTAATCTATAGAATGTTAGGCCTTTCTATTAAACGCGATAGTAGTTTGCAGGCCGAAATGGGAACTACCATTCATATCATTCATGAATCACAACCTGGGGATCTAGCTTTTTTTGATAATGAAGAAGGTAAAATTAATCATGTGGGTGTAATGTTAGATCATTATCATATAGCACATTCATCAGGCTGTGTAAAAACCGATAAGATTGACCATGAGGGTATTTACTCAACGGAATTAAGAAAGTATACGCATAAGCTTAGATTGATTAAAAGATTGTTGTAGATGTATTTTTTCTGGCTTATATTTGAGTAACTATAAAACTCAAACTATGAAAACTCTCTTTAAATTTAAAAGTAGTTTTTATTCTGTTTTATTCTGTTTTTATTAAACGGAAGTATGCTGAGGGCACAATATTGTATCAATTGCGAATCAGATTATGTTTCATGTGGAGAATTAATTCATAATAATTCTTTTGAGGCAACCAATCACCCGTCAGGGTTAAGTTACTGCGATGGAAATCTAGAGAATGCTTGTTGCTGGTTTAAATTAACCACACATAAAAGTGTTGTTGATCATTTATATGTAAGTTACCCAGATGCTAATTCGATAAATAATTATTGTGGAGATGCTAATTGGGATACCTCCCCAAACCCAACTTCTGTAAACATTTACCAACTGCCATCTTCCGGCGCTCCATTTGGAAATCTATTGCCAACAGGCACTTATTTTATGGTTGTTCAAATGCCTTTTGGCACACGAAAAACCACTTTTATCGAGCTTGTATATTAAACTTGGAACATTCGTTCCGGTTTTCTATATTTGATGTAGTTAACACAGCTAATTATGCCTAGAGAAAAAGATTTCAATCAGTCTACCGTTATAAAAAAATGCACCTTTCTTTTTGCAAACAATGGTTATAGTGCAACCGGAATTCAGGAAATAGTAGAATCAACAGGAATTAACCGGAGCAGTTTATATTCGACCTTTAAAGGAAAAGACGAATTATTTCTTACTTGTTTAGATGTTGCTTCTAAAGAAGAGATTTCTGCATTAAACGAAATGAATAAGAAATTTACCGGATTAAAATTTGTTGATTCCTATTTAGTTTCAGCCATTAAATCACAAACTCAATCACATTTATTCAAATTTGCTTCGGCTGAATTTAAATTGCTCAATAAAAAAACTCAATCGTTTGTGAATGCACATTATCGTTGGAGATATCATTTTTTATTGTCAATTGTTCAAGAAGGGCAAAAAACAGAAAAGATTTCTAAGAAGCTTGAGGCAAAAGATATAGTTGTTATGTTGGAATTGATAACCCAAGGAATTCAAAATCTATCTTCATTGGCTGATGCAGAAAAACTATATAAAAAATCTGTTCTGCGGTTTTCGTCTTTGATAAAGAAGAAGAAGTAAGCGGCAGGGATAGGAGCGGCATCCTTTTGACTACAACGAAGTACGAACTTTTTATGAACCTACGAATTACGAATTTGTACGAATATTTTTTGCACTTTGATGGGTTGTTTCGTTGTAGACAAAAGATATAGCGGATAGCCCAAAAGCCGCCATAATAAAAATTGTCATTCGGATTTTTAGGCGAATTAGAACAAACAAATTTGAGGCGATCGAAATCGAAAAACCGGAGTTTACATTGGTAAATGAGGATTTTGAGATTGAAGATCAACGAAAAATTTGGAAGTTCTAATTCGCCGTTTAGTGCAAAAGAAAATCCCCTCGTGGGAGGGGATTCCTTGAGTCCTGTTGTTCACAGGCACCCTAACCTAAACCTTATGAAAAAGACATTAGTTAGACTAATGCATAACAAATGTATACCCTTTTTTGAAATAAAAAAATTTGGGGATTTAATAATGAAGATTGTTAACTATTTTTTATGAACTATTTGCAATTGCCTCTAGTAGTCAGGCTTTTGCATTTTATTCAGCTCCGATGTAGAAACAGGAGGAGGTGTTATATTTTTCTTTTTTCTAAACAGGAGTAATTTGCTCAAAATCATTACTGCAGAGCTAATCATGATTACGAAAAGACCATAACTTACTGAAGCAGTGGGATTACTGGTAATCTCTCCTTTAACCAAGGCCCATTCATAAATGCTCATGATAAGCAGGACAAGACCAACCAGAATATTCCATTTAAAGTGGGCAAATAACAAGAGCACATATAATACAATTAGGATAGCCATGATCCAACCAATAGGCTCGAGGGTTCCATTTATAAGCCCATGTTGGGTTTGTTTCCATGGTAAAACAATACCTGCGAAACAGGCTATTGCTGCCAATAACCCTAGGGGACCCAGTTTATTTACTTTGAAAAGTTTAGCTATTGCCATGTTTATTTAACTCGTTTAAAGTGATAAATTTACTCAATTATTTCCAATAAAAATGTCACAACACCCATCGGTAAGCTCTTCTTTTTTCATTAGGTTCCTATTATTTACAGTTGTGGTGGGAAATCTATATTTGATGCTTCAATCAGCCTTCCATACAGCTAACTTTCATAATCTTGATCTTTATTTAAGATGGTATGGCTTTAACTCTTCGCCATGGCTTAACCTAATATTGTTAATAGGAACATCAATTACCTTTTTTGGAGCACTTAAAATCTATAAAAACGGGAAGAATTCTTTTAAAATTTATTTTATTGGAAAACTGATTACTATAGGGGCATTTTTAATTCTAATGACGGCCGAATACAAAAATAGTTCTATTCCAATTCCTTTTATTCTGGTACCTGTATTGATCGCCATTGAATCTATTTATCCTATCTTATTATATTTATCTTTGCGCAAAAGTAAAGCAAGACGATAGTGGAGGAATCAATTAAAAGGCCGCATTCACTTACCATTTATAGTATTGTGGTTTGGATAACCAAGTTTATCCCATTATATGCAGTGTATCAATTCTTCGATTATATAGGTCAGAAGGGAAGACTTGATTTTTATTTAGGTCTTAATCTTCGTGATATCCGTGATTATCTATACGTGTATGTGGCTGCCAGTATTTTAACGCTTTTCATTACCATATTTTTATACTTAAGAAAAAAGTGGGCACTCTCTGTTTACTTTTTTTTAAAAACAGTTGAGGTGCATTGTTTATTAATGGCGCTTCCAACTTTAGTATATGGTTTGCAAAGGGGATTGGGTATTAAATACGGACTTACATTTCATGTATCAACATGGGGTTTTGTGCTGGCCTCCAATCTTGTTTTCCCATTGATTTATTATACCTACAAGAAGCATTATAAATGATAGGTGTAATCGACAACTACGATTCATTTACGTACAACCTTGTACATTATTTAGAGGATATTACCGGAACCATTCCATTGGTTTATAAAAATGACGAGATTAATTGGATTGAATTGGAAAAATGTTCCCATTTGGTTTTATCACCCGGACCAGGTTTGCCAAAGGATTCAGGCGAATTGATGAAGGTGATTGATAAATTTCACAACAAAAAAAATATTTTGGGAGTTTGTCTAGGAATGCAAGCAGTTGGTGAATATTTCGGAGGTGAATTAAAAAACCTAAATGAAGTACAACACGGAGTTCAAACAAAAATTATAGTTGAACATTTCAACGGAAATAAATTATACAAAGAAATCCCTTCGGTTGTTGAGGTGGGAAGATATCATTCATGGGTGGTAGATGAAACTCAATTACCCGATTGTTTTATTGCTACAGCTAAGGATGAAAAGGGAAGTTTAATGTCGATTCAACATAAAACACTTCCAATTTATGCTGTTCAATTTCATCCGGAATCAATTATGACGGAATTTGGGAAGCAAATATTGAGAAACTGGATCGAATAAATTTAGGGCATTACTTCCATCCTTTTTGAAAGAGGATACACATTGAATGTACCAATCGCAATTGCAACTACGGCTCCATTATCCTGTTTTATAATTTTACCTGAAGAAACGATGGTGCTTTTTCCTTTGAAATCAATTTTTCCTTCACCTACCAACACATCATTTAGATTTACAGGTTGAAGATAATTGATCTTGAATTCAATAGTTGATACCAGGTTATCTTCTTCAAATGCTTTTGAAAGTGCTGCTGATCCAATTACAGAATCCATTAATCCTGCAATAACTCCACCATGACATGTATTGGGAGAATTTAAATGTTTCTCTTCAATTTTCATGGTATAAATGATATGTCCCGGTTCAAGAATTTCAAGATTCATGTTATTATCAGCACCATATTTATTGATATGATTGTAGTGCTGGATCATTTCCATCCATTTTTCCATATACTATTCGTTATTGAGGATCTTCAACAAACCAGCAACCAGAATGTCAAGCTCGTATTCGTTGTTATAAATACTTGGAGATACTCTCAGTCCTGATACATCATGAACAACACAAGCAGCAACGATTATGTTATCGTCCCTGAATAATTTACTTACCGCTATCTGTGGGTCTACATTTTTAAATCCTATGGTAACCAAAGCTCCAGACAAAGTTGATGAAGAAGGTGTATAAATAATAATGTTAGGATGATTTTTTACCTGATCGAGCCAATAATTTTTTAAATAATTCAATCGTTCAATTTTTCTATCCATGGTTAAGTAATCATGGAAATCGAGCGCATGAGCTATTGCTAGTTCAGCGGTTGAATTTCTGGTACCATGATCGTCAAACTTCAACATAGTAGTCTCAAATTTCGGATTTGGAGAGAAGTATGAAACAAGATCAAGCACCCTGTCTTTTTTTACATAAAGAATTCCGGTTCCCATTGGACCATGGAGCCATTTATGTGCACTCATCCCAGCAAAATCACACTGAAATTCGGTAAGATCAACTTTTGTTTGACCGAAACATTGAGTAGGGTCAAGGATTACTTTCATTCCTTTCTTTTTAGCTTCTGCGGCAATTTTTGCAACCGGCAACACTTGTCCGGTCCAATTAAGCATGTGAGTTAGGTAAACAATTTTTGTATTCTTGTTAAACTTAGCAACGAATTTATCCACGAGCTTTTGCTCATCATTTTCAGGAAAAACCAAATCAACATAATTCAGTTTAACTCCTTGATCTCTTTCTTTCTGTTCCCAAACAGAAAGCATTCTGGGATAATCATATTTGGTTAATACAACCTCGTCTCCTTTGTTAAGTTTTATTTGATTTACGATAATGCTTAACGCTTCAGTGGCATTTCTTACAATTGTCAACTCATCAGGTGAGCAATTCAATAAATCAGCCAATCGTTTTTTTATGTTGTCTCTTCCGAGTTCCAATACTCTCCATAATGTATGGCTTGGTGCCTCATTCGCCAATTCCATCATTCTATACAAGGCATCTCTTACAACTTTGGGAGAAGGAGAAAGTCCCGCATTATTTAAATAGATATAAGATGGTGAAGCGCTGAATTGCATTCTTACCCATGGCCAAATATCATCAGGTGGTGGAAGTTCATCCCATTCTATCCCATCAAATTTAACTCCGTCATTTTTTGCAAAAACAGATAGGGCAGGGAGGGCCACGCCAGCAGTACTTAATACTGATAGTTTTTTTAAAAAGCCTCTTCTATCTGACACGTATGACTTGTTTGGTATTTGCAAAAATAGGGAAAGCCAAAAACTATACCAACCTCTTTCTTCGGAGTAAACTATTTTTTAATATATAATTCTGCCGAAATGGGGTAGTGATCGGTCGTACCCATGGAGTGAACCTTGAAGCGATTGGACCCAAAATGGGGGGAATGGAATATGTAGTCAATCCGGAGCATGGGGAGATTTCCGTTGTAAGTGGCGCCAATACCAGAGCCTGACTCAATAAAACTATCTTTAAATTTATTGTTGATATTTCGATATGTATATGAAACAGGAACATCGTTAAAATCTCCGGCAATGATGCAGGGGTATTTGCATTTTTCTAAATGTTCAGTAAGCATATTTACTTGGGTATATCTTCTTTTATAACCATTTTTTAATTTTTTCATCCATTTTTTTACGAATGAAAAAGAGTTTTTATTGGTTCCTACGATACTGTCAACCTCGTTTGTATTCAAATGATTTGATGCTAAATGGACATTGTAGATTCTTACTGTGTCAGCTTTGATGAGTACATCTGTAAATATTACAAGGTTTGTTTTGTCCTTTGTGCTATCAATGGTGATCATTCCTTTATTTATTATTGGATACTTACTAAAGGTGGCCACGCCATATTGTTGATTCCCATTTTTAATTACTCCAGCCTCAAAGTGCATAAAATGCTCAGGGATAATCTTATTTAATTTTTCGGTAGTGGGAAATTCTTCTTCGCTTGTTTGAAAATATTCCTGGAAGCAGTAGATGTCTGCATAATTATCATCAATGAAATATAAAATCTTATCTCTTTGGATCTCATTTTTTTTCCAATCATAAAATTTAAACAACTGGACATTATAACTCATAATTTTAATAGAATCCTTTTTTGATGTACTTACATGCAAGCCGATCATTTTTGAATGATATGAGTATCCCAAAACAATTACAACTAAGCTCACCAAAGAATATTTCCACTTAATAAATATCCATAGGATTACAAAAACAATGTTTGATGCAAGCCAAAGAAAATAAGCTAACCCGAAAATCGAAATGTACCAATATGTATCCGGGTTAAGATAATATGCCGCATAGCATCCGAGTATCCCCAAAAGGCAAATTATATTAATTGTTATTAGAATACCCCTAACGTATTTCATTGTCCGTATTTGTTAACAAATTTCATCAAACGAATCATACAATTCTTCTCTTTTTACCTAATATTGTAAACGACTCTTGGTTAAAAAAAATTATGCCTGCGGTAGAAACGACCTCCATCCCTTTGGGCTTTCGGGCTCCGGACTTCAGATTGCCTGACACAATTTCGGGAAAGGATCTTTGTTTAAATGACCTGAAAGGGGAGAAGGCCACGGTAGTTATGTTTATTTGTAATCATTGTCCTTATGTGGTTCACATTAAGGAGCAGTTGGTAGCCATGGCCAAGGATTATCAATCCAAAGGAATTTCATTTATTGCCATTAGCAGCAATGACGTTTCCAGGTACCCTGCAGACTCTCCTGAAAAGATGAAAGTTTTCGCAGAAGAAAATAAATTTACGTTTCCATATCTGTACGACGAGTCGCAGGAAGTCGCCAAAGCTTATGATGCCGCCTGTACTCCCGATTTTAGCATTTTTGATAAAGATCAAGTTTGTATTTATCGGGGTCAGTTGGATTCTTCCCGTCCCCGAAATGGCAAACCTGTTACAGGAGAGGATATCCGAAATTTTCTGGAGACGGTAGTTGCAAATAAAATATCTGAAGCACGCCAAATTCCCAGCATCGGATGTAGCATAAAATGGAAAACTAACGTTTAATTATAATATTATTCAATTTATTTATATGGAAAAGGCATTTCTATTAGCAGCAATGGTTTTTCTTGTTTCATGTGGAAATAAATCCGGACAAGATCAACCTAAATCAAACGATTCTACTTCAACAACTCAAAACAATAATGCGCATTATAATCCTGATTCATTACTAGGGGATTATATAGGCGGTTTTGGGAAGAATACAATTATCATCACGGTTAACTATATCAACGGGAAAATTGCATCTGGATATGATGTGATTAAGGGGAACCGCAGGAACATTAAGGGACGCGTAACTGATAAAGGGTCCGTTTTTGAATTTGAATTGGTCGAGCCGGGGGGAGATGAAAATGATGGGAAGTTTAAGTTCTCTATCGATACTGCAACCAAAATGATGGAAGGTACCTGGGTTCCAAACGACACCACTAAGATTAAAACCAAACAATTTAAATTATCAAAAAGAAAATATCAGCATGAAGAAACTGATGGAATTGTTGGGTCCTGGTATCTAAATGATTTAAGCATTCAGTTTAAAGCAAATAAAACGGGAGTTGCGAATGGGCCATGGCGCAATGAGGATTATGAAATTCTGGAAGACGTAAACATTCCATTCTCCTGGTTTGATGAAAAGAAGAATGTATCAATTGAGTGGAGCAAGAATAATATTTTCCCTTCTTCAAAAATGAAATTCAAGTATGAAAAGAATGAATATGAAGAGATGTTGCAGTCGGGTATTTATATCATGTACAGATATTAATGCAACGAGGTAAAAGAAATGCTGGTTTTTATCTAAAGAGAATTGCTTCTTTTATAGTTCCGCTTGCGGTGATCTTTTTTTCTTTCAAAATGGCAGAGCTGTCGGTTCCATATATTGCCATGAAACCGGATGTGGCTTTTTTGAGAACCAAATACAATGTATATCATATCGATTATTGGCGAATAGGTTTTTATGCCCATGTTTTTACCAGTATATTTGTATTGTTTGCAGGAGTATTTCAGTTTAGTAAATATCTAATTTTTAAATTCCCGAAATTTCATAGGTTTCTTGGATACTCGTATGTTTTGTTGGTTCTATTTGTAAGTGGACCAGGTGCTTTTGCAATGGCCATTCATGCAAATGGAGGTTTGCCGGCAAAGGCAAGTTTTGTTTTACAAACAATAATGTGGTTTATTTTTACTTCTGCAGCGTGGTATTATGCTGCTAAAAGGAAATTTGTAAAACATGCAGAATCTATGCTTCTCAGTTATTCATTAACATTTGCAGCGGTAACCCTTCGCATTCTGGTTGTTATTTTATCACAAACACGCATTGTTGGTTTGCGGCCGTTAGATGCTTACATCTTTGTTTCCTGGATGAGTTGGGTTCCCAATATGATTGTTGCCGGATTACTCATTCATTTCGGATTGGTCCGATGGTATTTTAAAAATTCGAAGTTGAGGATTTAAAAATCCTGCAACACAATCATCACCAATTGGAATTTGTTTTTTGATATTTAGAATTTACCGATTAATAATCGGTAAGTAAAGATTGAGCTTTTGGTTTTGGAGGGAACCCAATGTCAACAATTACTCCTAGACAAATAAGGGAACCATGCACGCCTGTGCGGTTATATAAACTCGGAGGTCCAGCACCGGTTACAGGAACATCAAACATGGAAACTAAAGGAATTGTATATTGAAATACCGGTTTTAAGTTGAAGGCACCTCCAGCCAATCTTATTTTGTATCCTAAAATTAGATTCAGGTCAAATTGACCGTTGAAATTATTCTTATGGTTTTTTTGCGCAATGATAGATTGACTTTCCGGTTGGTCGTTGGTATATAAAACCTGACCTCCATTGTCTTTTATTGAATAATCCGCCCAGTAAACACTCCCAAACGCCGCCTCGAATCCTGCTCCTAAAATAAAATTTCCAAATTCGAGATGCAATGCTGAGTAAATACCGAAATAATAAAGGTTGCCATATTCATCAACATTTACTGTAGTAGGAGGAGTGGTTGATGTATCGGTTCCGGTGTAATTGGAATGGAATCTTTTAGTTCGAAAACTTAATCCATTTCTCCAGAATATTGTTTTACTCAATTGCCATCTCAATCCAATCCCCAGATTATAACCAAATCCGTTGCTTGTGTTTCTTACACCTACTTGTGTTACCACAGGATCGGAACTAATAATAGAGTAGTTGGCCAATAATGGAATATCAATCCCAAATTTTGATCCATCGTAAGGGGTATTGTTCTTTTCCCTTTGATTATTGTTATTGTTATTATTTGTATTTGTATTGTTCGATTGATCACCTACACCATTTTCTTTGGTATAATTGCCATCTTCTTTTCTCCAAGTTTTTCCAGGTTTCCCCTGCGCTACCCAATCATTATATTCTTCAACAGTAGCTTCTTTTTCATTGTAGGTATAATATGCACCTTTTATTTTTTCTGAGAGAGCTTCATTATCCTTATAAAAATCTGCCATTTCAGTCTTGAAAGTTTTTTTACTCATCAATTTAAAACTTCCGGTTTCTTTTTTCTCTACATAGTAGTCTGTTGCTTCAACTCGATCATTTCCCTTTTCAACTTTGTAGTGATAAGTATAAAGTGTTGCAGGACCATCAATTTCTCTTTCCATAAAAAGCTCTTTGCCATCAACAGGTTTTGAGAAATATTCAGAGTCTTCGTACTTGAAGTATTTAATATCCTTAGTAGTTAATTTTGTGTATTCTTCGGTGGTGTCATTATAAACACTGATCCCTTTTGCCAATTTATCTTCTTGGGCAGGTTTGATCTTAACACTGAGTGTTTCACCAGAAAGTGTTACTATCGTTCCATTAATAAGCTCTTTTTGAGCACTTATTGATATTGAAGAAAAGCTAATTAGGATAAACAGTATCCATTTGCTTTTAAAGCCTTGATTGAATAGTTGGAGTACCTGGTTCATGAAAATAATTGAGATAGACTTTAAAATTAATGTAAAAGTACTAGTTAATAACGACTATTTCACAACATTTGTTGCAAAGACCATGCCCTGCCTAGTATTGGTTAATTATCTCATAGTTAGGCATATAGTAATGAGTGGTTAAGTTGCTGATATTTTAAATATTTATAATTTGTTTACATTGAGTTTAAAATAATCTTAAATGACAATTGAAATGGATCTGCTAAAACAACTTTGCTCTATACATGCACCTTCAGGAAATGAAGGTGAAATGAAGGAATTCATCAAAAATTATATCAAACAGAACCAGAAGAATTGGAAATCAGTTCCCGAAATTATTGAAGGTGATTTTATGCAGGATTGCTTATTGGTGAAATTTGGAAAACCAACCACGGTGATTTTTGCTCACATGGATTCAATTGGTTTTACGGTTCGCTATAAAAACGAAGTAGTAAAAATTGGAGGACCAGCAACTGATAGTGGTATTAAATTGGTAGGCAAAGATTCGATAGGCGAAATCAATTGTACTTTGAAAGAGGAAAGAAATTCATTGATGGTGAAATTTAATCGTGAGATTGAAAGAGGTACTGAACTGGTTTTTGAACCCAATTGGAGAGAGAACGATGAATTTATCCAATGTTGTTATATGGACAATCGTTTGGGAATCTGGAACGCATTAAAGGTTGCCGAAACTTTGGAGAATGGTGTAATTGCATTTAGTTGTTGGGAAGAACATGGCGGAGGATCTGTGGATTATTTAGCAGAATATATGTACAAGAATTGGGGAGTTCGCCAGGCACTTATTTCTGATATTACTTGGGTAACTGATGGAGTTCCTCATGGAAAAGGAGTGGTCATTTCAATGAGGGATCGTGGAATTCCAAGAAGAAGTTTTATTGATAAAATTATTGCAATGGCAAAAGAATCTACTATTCCTTTTCAATTGGAGGTGGAAGGAGCCGGAAGCAGTGATGGTGGATATTTGCAATCGGGACATCTTCCTTTTGATTGGTGCTTTATTGGTGCACCGGAAGATCATGTTCATTCTCCTGATGAAAAGGTTCACAAAAATGATGTGGATGCAATGTGGAGAATGTATGAATACTTGATGAAGAGATTATGATTTTTTTTAGATTTGAATTTGCCTTTGAGCACATCGTAAAGACGCATAATGATGCGTCTCTGCTGTTAGCAAGACGAATATTTGTGTCAACATATCAACCTTTAAACTCAATTAGTTCAAAATTTTCTCCATCGAAATAACCATAGGTATTATACTTGATCCAGTCACCCAGATTGATGTAACGACTTTTATCGATTAATTTATTTAAAACAAGATGACGATGACCGAAGATCATATAGTCATAATGTTCTGTTTTTAAAATCTCCTTACAATATTGGAACAACCATTCCTTTTCATCACCCAAATATTGAGCATCCAAAGCATGATTTTTTTTTCGACTTCTAGCGCTTAAATAATTTGCAATTCCAAATGCAAGATTTGGATGAATACGTGCATAACACCATTGAAAAAAGCGATTCGCAAATATTTTCTTGATGAATTTATAGTTGTATTCACCCGGACCTAATCCATCGCCATGAGCCAGATAGAATTTTTTACCGTTGTATTCTTTTGTAATGGGTGCATAATGAATTTCCGCATTTAATTCTTTTTGTAAATATCCAAACATCCACATATCATGATTTCCAGTAAACAAATGAATTTTTACGCCTAAATCAGAAAGCTCTGCTAATTTGCCCAACAACCTTACATATCCTTTGGGAGCAGTATATGTATATTCAAACCAGAAATCAAAAAGATCGCCCATTAAATAAATTTCGGTTGCGTTAACTTCAATCTTATTCAACCAACGAACAATTCTTTTTTCACGAACCAAACTGCTTTCATGATCAGGAACTCCCAAATGGAAATCAGATGCAAAATAGATATGATGGTTCTTTCCTGACATTTAAATAAACAACTTTCTGATTGTTTGAATGATCTTAAGATTCTGCAATTGTACAGTAAATCTTATTCTTTCCCAATAAGTAGAAGTATTTAATGCTACTGAGCTTGTGATATCGGATGATGCAATAATAGGGAAATATATTTGTAGAGTTCGGTCGGGGGTTCTTAGATACACTCCTGCGTTGTATACAAATGCCTGAGACCCTGGATAAGTTCCAGCGCCACTGTAAGTGCCAATATCAATATATCCACCTGCAAGAATCATTGGTATATCCCATTCAAGATTGGCGGTTAGAATCCACTTGTTGGTTTGACCAATAAATGTGTTTACCTTAAAATCTCCGTCGTTATGACCCACTTGTTGACTAAAGAAACCTGAAGTTTCGGATCTCCCTAAATAATAGTCATTGAATGCATAATCCCAAATTCCTCTCCATCCGCTTAAACGAAATCTAGTGTCGGTTACCATGTGTGGATCCATCAGGAAGGTACCTGCAAATACTCTAAGCTGAATAGCTGACTTTCCTTTAAAATAAGTATAGGTAACCTTTAATTCGTTATATAATTTAAGTGCTGGTGTAATTTCGAGAAGCGGCGCCAAATTATAATTGATGCCAAAATCATATACATGTTCAAACGAAACTGTATTCTGCACATCCCATAATCTCTTTTTATAATGAAGTTTGTAATACAAAACATTTTGCATCACAAATTTATAACGACTATTCAAAAGCAGACTCGGATCAACCTGAGTTAGCACCAATTGGTTTTTCATCCCGGCCTCGTGAACCAAAGGGGAATAAATATCCCTTCGTTCAAAAATAAATTTAATACTTGGTGAAAGTTGCATAGCCCAAAGAGGAGTGCCAGCAGCTACTTCATAAGACTGAAATGAACCCGAAGTTTTAAATACCAGACGATCAGGATCGTTCTTTTTAAAAAAATGGGTATGAGTTATCGAACCTAAAAATATAGGTCGCAGTGATTGCCCGGCAAACATGGGCTGAACAAACCATTCTGTTTTTTTAGGAACCAATCCATAGTTATGTAATATTAATCCTGCCGCAACACCGTCATATAAATTTCCATAAACTCCCGAAAGGAAGTATACATGTTTTCGAAGTGGATTTTCGTAAGAAGAAAATAGATGAAACCTCGTTTTTTTACCCTTTTTATCACCGTCTTTTACAGTTACGTAATTATCGTTGAGATTAACATCGGGAATACTCATGTTATTGTCGACAGCAATCCACCTAATTTCCTTTTCGTATGGTATGGTTATATTTCCTTTCCCGGCGATAGGGTCAAAACTATAAGTCTCTAATTTTTTATAGACTGAATTGTAAGTTTCAATATAAATGGGTGCAGCGATCTCTCCGAGATTGTGAATTTCAATAATGATTTCATCACCCGATTTTTTTACGTCTTTTATTTTATAATTGATTTTTTCGTTTGTAATCATTCCCTGTTCAAAAAACCAATCGGATTTTTCTCCAATATGTTTTTTGAATACTTCGTACATGTCACCATTGATGGGATGCTTGAATTTCCATTGCTCATAATATTCTTTCATAATGACCTTGAAAGAATCGGCCCCACAAATATTATAGAGATACCAGGTATAAGCAGCGGGCTTTGAATACGCAAGTGTCCAATAATTTTCGGAGGATAATAAATGTGACGAAGTTTTAACCGGTTTATCTCTATTCATTCTTGCCAAAGAATAATATTCCATATTCGATTGCTGATAAAAAGGAAACACTTCTCCATCTAACCAATCAGCATAGAAATGAATTCGTGTGTCAGGATATTTTTCAGTAAAAAATTTCGATTCATAAAAAGTATTGATGCCTTCATCCATCCAATGTTCATCTCTTTCATTGGTGGCAATAACTCCGTAGAACCAATTATGCCCTACTTCATGTACAATTGCTTCTTCTAATGAATAAGAATTGTTGATCCAGGCAAGAGTAGGATATTCCATATCTCCTCCGGTAATATCGTCAACATCCACTAGCGAAAAAACATTGTAGGTGTATGGTCCAATTTCTTTGCTGTAATAATCAAGAGCATCTTTTAAATAGGTATTGCAATCTTTCCATCCATCTAGATGACTCATTTTTACGAATGATTGAATGGTTACAGGCTTACCTTCAATTTCCATAGTATCTTTCAATAATAAAAATTCAGGATCAGCACAAAAGGCAAAATCATGAACATGCTGAATCCTATAGGTAAGTGTTTTGTTTTTTCGTGAAGGTTCTATTTCTTTTTTTAGCTGACGTCTCTTTTTCGGATGCACATAGGTTTTTGAAAATTCGGCTAAGGTGTCTAATGCTTCTATTTCTGATTGTGTAACCAGGTCACCTGTAGCCGCAACCACAAAATTTTGGGGAACGGTTATCTGTACTTCATAATTCCCGAATTCACTGTAGAATTCTCCTTTGTCTAAATAGCTGATTGGGTGCCAGCCATATTGATCGTAAACCGCAGGCTTAGGATACCATTGAGTAATATAATAAGCATGTTCTTTATATCCCATTCTTGAAATATGGGTAGAGGGCAACTTAACATAGAATGACGTTTCAAGACGAATGGTTTCACCGGGTTTAAGGGGTTCCGGTAATTCAAGAATCTCTATATCAAAGGTATCATGCAGGGCCATTGATTTAACTGGGGTTCGGTCAACCTTCCAGTTGAGGCTATCTATATAGCCCTTGTAAATATTATTGGCAAACTGCAGGGATTGCTCATCCTGAGCCAGAAGCTGGTTGTTGAGAGCTGTTTTTTTACCCAAATAAGCATTGGGCATTAAGTGCATATATATATAAGGAAGAGTATTGGGCGAATTATTGGTGTAATACATGGTAATATGACCTTGAAGGGAATTGGAGCTATCATCAAGACTTACTTGGATGAGATAATCGACCTCTTGCTGCCATCCGCTCTGAGCCCTCAAAGTCCCTATTAAAAGGAATTGTAGAAGGATTAGGGATAATATTTGGGCCTTGAAACGGAGCATGCTTATTCTATGTGTAAATATCCGAAAAAATCTTGTTATAGCGCTAGAAACCTTATTATTAGGAATTTCTGCTACCAAAACGATAGAAATTAACAATCAGTGTTTGAAAATTATAAAGTAATGCATACCTTTGCCCTCCATTAATTTGGAGAAGTTTAATAGTAATTCCATAAATATATTACCATGTACGCCATAGTAGAGATTGCAGGACAACAGTTTAAGGTTGAAAAAAACCAGGAGATCTATGTACACCGTTTAGAAGGCAACGAAGGTGCAAAAGTTGAGTTTGACTCAGTATTCTTAATTGATAACGGAGGTAAAGTACAGGTTGGAGCTCCTAAAATTGATGGTGCAAAGGTTGATGCCAAGATCATTTCTCATGTTAAAGGAGAGAAAGTATTGGTTTTCAAGAAGAAAAGAAGAAAAGGATACCAAAAATTGAATGGCCATCGCCAGTCATTTACAAAGATCCAAATAGAAAATATTTCAGGCAAGTAGAAGTTAAAGGTTAAAGGTTTGAAGTTCGAATCTTAATCAATAACAAGGAACATTAAACATTAAATTTAAAAAACATGGCTCACAAGAAAGGTGTCGGTAGTTCAAAAAACGGTCGTGAATCGGAAAGCAAACGCTTAGGGATTAAAATATTTGGTGGCCAAAAAGCCATCGCAGGTAATATTATTGTTCGTCAAAGAGGAACACGTCATTATGCAGGATTAAATGTTGGTATGGGAAAAGACCATACTTTGTTTGCATTAGGTGATGGAACCGTAACTTTTAAAAAGGGAAAAAGCAATAAATCATACGTTTCGGTAATTCCAGAAGTAGTAGAAGCATAATCTTTTATTAGGTTTAGGTTAGCAATAACTTTAGGAAAGGTCTTACTTATGTAAGACCTTTTTGTTTTACATAAGTATTCATTTACATTTGACTATGTCAGAAAATTTTCAAAGAATGATTCGTCTTGCGAATGATACCTTTCAGGTACATAATGATCCGCAACAACTGGATGTGGATGATGAGATTATTGCACGACTTCAAAAACTTCATCCTGAAACATTGGCTCAGCATATTAAGGGAGACGGGCCTGTAATATGGGTTTTATTGATTCCAACTACTGCGGAGATTATGAAATATTTTATTGCGGAAAAAATTGGAGAGAATGAAATGTTGGATAGAACCCAGCCCGGAGTTACATACGATTCTATTTATTTATGTTCGGCTCTTACGTTGCCGGAGTATAGAAGCAAAGGACTTACCCGCAAGCTAACGATTGGTGCAATTGAAAAAATAAGAAAGGATCATCCCATTAAAAATCTCTTTGTTTGGAATTTTAGTAAAGAAGGAAGTTGGCTTTCAAACGCCATCGCATTTCAACAAGAGCTACCCTTATTTGAAAGACCCAGATAATTTATACCGATTAAATGACAGAAATTAAATCCTTACGTTTAGAAATAGGTTGTGGTAAAAAACCCAGACCCGGATTTTTAACTTGTGACATTAGAGATCTTCCTGGCGTTGATTATGTTTGCAACTCTAATGCACTTCCCTTTGAAAATAATACAGTAGATGAAATTTATTCACGCCACGTTGTAGAACATTTCACATTAAAGGAATTTTTGGAAGTATTGCATGAATGGAACAGGGTTTTAAAAGTAGGAGGGGAGGTTTATATTATTTGTCCGAATTTGCTTTGGCATTTGGAGCAAATCATGAAAGGAAGTCACGAATCATTCTTTAATAAAACTTCGGGGTCTAATGACCGCTATTGGGGATTTGGAAGTTTATTTGGTTGGCAGCAGGATGAATATGACATCCATAAATTTGGGTACTATTTCGAATTGCTAAAAGACATTTTGGTCGAATTTGGTTTTGAAAAAGCAGAGAATCTCACCAATAAAGAAGATAGTTTAGAAAAAGCTCCCTGGCATTTAGAGGTAAGAGCTGTAAAAAAAGAAAACAGCATAGAATTTAAACAAAGTAAATTCTATCATCATTTTGATGTGATGCATTAATTGATTTCGTGTGAAGATCGTTTCATTTCAAAATAAGCATCAACCACAAGTAGATGTACTGCTCCAAAACATCAATGCAGAATTTGGGGAATCTATGTTTTCTGAGGCTTCCATTCCTATGAAAACAGTTGCACATGTAATCGGGAACCAGTTTTGGGTTGCCATTGAAGGTGATGAATTAATTGGTACAATAGGAGTGATGCGTAAGGAAAATAATTCGGCAGTGATCAAATCTCTTTTTGTAAACAAGAATTATAGAGGGACCGATGTTGCGCTTCAACTTCTCTCAAAACTGATTGATCATTGTAAAAATAAATCTGTACAAAATATTTATTTGGGAACCATGAGTCAAATGAAAGCTGCTCATCGTTTCTATGAGAAAAATGGATTTGTAAAGATCACAGAAAAAGATGTTTTTTCGTTTTGAGCTACTGACTGGATTTTTTTTAATCCGTTGGATAATCTCTTTTTTACTTTAGCTGGAATATTGGCTGCCATGGTTTTCTCTTTTAGGTTATCAGCTAAAATTAATAAAACATCATTTATTTTACAAAAGTGTCAATAAAATGTAAAGTGTTTAATATTAGCCTTATAGCTGACTAATGTAATCCTAACGTTTCGCTTCGGTTAAGTCTAACGAGTAAATTCGAAGTTATAAAGATCCGTTATAACTGATCCATAACCATCATGAGCCTGTCATGAACCTGCGTGCTTCGCTCAATGTTGAGTCTTGCGAAACGGGTTATAATAATATTCTTCTTTGGATATACAATTACATACTGACCCCATAATCCTGCTGCGTAATAATATCCATAATCTTTCGGACCCATCCACCATCCAAATTCATTGTCCCATGCTGAATTTTCCTTAAGATCCCATTTAATCATTGTATTATACCAGGATTCTGAAAATATTTCTTTACCATTCCATTTTCCTTTTTGCAACATGAGTTTTCCTAATTTGGCAAAATCACGATTCAATCCCGACATGCAGCAAAATGATTTAATGGTATTACTCTTTTTATTATCTACACTCCAACTCATTTCTGATTCGGAGCCGATACGTGTCCAAACTCTTTCTGCAAAATATTCCTGAAACTTTTTACCACAAGCCCTTTCTATAATAATTGATACCAATTGTGTATTTCCATTGTTATATGCAAAATTAGTTCCGGGAGGTTCAACTGAATGAACATAATTTTTTACGTTGCATAAATTTCTCTTATAGTACATAAAAGAAAGTGTGCCAAACTTTAATCCTGAAATATGATTCATTAAATGACGGATCTTAATTTTATTCATCCCTTTTTTATTCCTTAACTCGGGTAAATAAGTAACGATTGAATCTTCTGCACTTTTTATAAAACCATCCTGGATTGCACAACCTAAAGTTATTCCCACCCATGCTTTACTCACGGAAAAGGAAGAAACAATACTTGATTCGTCATATTTGTCGGCATAGTATTCATAAAGTACACTGTCGTTTCTTATAATTGAAAATGCAACGGTGGGTCCATCCTCTAAATATTGAGAAAGAGAAATGGGGTTTCCATCGTTCTGACTTGTTCTCACCAATAATTTCTCTCCCAGAATATTTCTATCCTTTGCTTCGAAGAAACAAAACTGATCACTTGATCGTGGAATAGATACTTTTCCAAATGATTTATATGAATTGATATTTGGAATCAGCATGGTAATACGGGAATGGAACATGGCACATCCGGAAAGTAGCATGCATAAAATTGCGATTGTTAGTATGGAGGCTGCTTTTTTCAACGGATTACAAATCACTCTTTACCGCCCCAACAATAGTTGCGATAAAAGTTCCGAAAGCCAACACTCTTATGAATTTAGAGCTGATAAAATTCCGGATAAACGCCGGCGGGAAATTTAGTTGCTTCAATCCTTTTATGTAAATAGAAGCTACAATAAAAAATATAGAAAGATAAATGATTACATATCCAAATATCATTACGTATGGACTTAGGTCAGTTAAAAACAGAGCGCCTAAATAACCAACTGCAAGAATCATATTAGCTATTGAATTTCTTTTTCTTAGTTGTACAAAATTTGTACGGAGCAGCTCAATCTGCTCACCGGTAAGCATGGTTGCTCCCTTTGCATCAATCTTTCTTTCGAGAAAGATGCCACCAATGTAAAAAGCAATTCCGGTTAAAAAAAGATAGTTCATGTTATAGATGGATGCTGGATGTTGGATGCAGGAAGTTGCATGGTAAATAAACATCCAGCTTCCGGCTTATACATTTTCAATTACCATTGCCGATGCGCCACCGCCACCGTTACAAATTCCGGCCGCACCATATTTTGCACCATTTTGTTTCAATACATTAATCAATGTAACAATGATCCTTGCACCCGAAGCACCCAATGGATGTCCTAAAGCAACAGCACCCCCATTTACATTTACTTTATCCGCATTTAAGTTCATGATTTGGCAATTTGCTAAACCAACAACAGAAAATGCTTCATTCAATTCAAAATACTCAATATCGTTGATGGATAATTTGGCTTTTGCAACAGCTAAAGGAACAGCCCTTGAAGGAGAAGTAGTAAACCACTCCGGAGCTTGTTCAGCATCAGCATAACTTTTTATAATAGCCAATGGTTTAATTCCTAATTTATCTGCTTTTTCTTTGCTCATTAAAACCAATGCCGCAGCACCATCATTCATGGTGGATGCATTAGCGGCAGTAACTGTTCCATCTTTTACAAAAACAGGTTTTAAACCAGGAATCTTATCGAACATTACATTTTTATATTCTTCATCTTCTGCAAATACAACATCTCCTTTTTTTGTTGCGATGGTTACCGCAATCACTTCTTCTTTAAATTTTCCTGCTGCCCAAGCCGCTGCCGATCTTTTATATGATTCAATAGCAAAAGCATCCTGTTGTTCGCGTGTAATTTTATATTCAGTAGCACATAATTCTGCGGCATTTCCCATTGGATAATTATGGTACACATCAGTTAAACCATCTTTTGCCAAGCCATCTACCATGGTACTGTTCCCATATTTTCCTCCCCATCTGGCAGTTTCTATATAGTAAGGCACCGAACTCATATTTTCCATTCCACCAGCTACAACAACATCAGCGTCGCCCAACATAATAGATTGTGCACCCAGCATAATCGATTTCATTCCACTTGCGCAAACTTTATTTACGGTGGTACAATTTACACTGTCAGGTAATCCTGCAAATTTTGCAGCCTGGCGCGCAGGTGCTTGTCCAAGATTAGCTTGTAAAACAGAACCCATGTATACTTCCTGTACTTCTATAGGATCTAATTTTATTTTTTCGAGCGCACCTTTAATAGCTGCTGCACCCAATTTTGTTGCGCTTGTTCCAGCAAGTGTTCCACCAAATGAACCCATGGGAGTTCTAACGGCTGATACAATATAAACTTCTTTACTCATAACGATGTTTCTTTTTGTAATGATGATGCGAATGTAACAAATAAGCGAATAATGGAGCTCGATTTTCACAATTATTGCATGGAGTATGGTCTAGGGTTTTGGGGCGCCTATGCTATGTTTCACATCTCACTATTCGTTCGGCCCTGCGGGCTTTTGCTTCGCAAAAATGTTTCAGAGCGCTGGCGCTTTATTGAAATAAAAATGCATTTCGGTTTTGAGAAGAGACGTTCCTTGGGACGTCTGGACAGCAGCTTTGTATTTATCGTTCGTCCAGACGTGCTAAAGCACGTCTCCCCGTTGATCGAAACATTTCTTCATGGAATAAGCGGCCCGAGACCGTAGGCGCCGAATGGCGGTACAAGGCGGAGCCGAGTACGGAACCCGAAGGGCGAAGTAAAGCCGCCCTTGTGCTTGCCTAAACAAGGGTTCAAAGAAAAAACAACCTTGAGCTTTTTAAACTATTGGACCTTGAACATGAATTGCCAAAGGTAATTCATGAGCTTATCAGCATTTATTAACATAGAAAAAATATCACCTCCCGATTATTAATTTTGTGTTCTGAAATTTTGATATCACGTTCAATGCAATTTCAGTTAAAAAAACAAGCATTACTAGTTCTGGAAGACGGAACAGTATTCACCGGCCGAGCCTGCGGCAAAATAGGCACAACCACAGGAGAAATCGCTTTTAATACCAGTATGACAGGCTATCAGGAAATTTTTTCTGATCCTTCTTATTATGGTCAGATAATAGTGATGACTACTCCACATATAGGTAACTATGGTGTAAAAAAAAATGAAGTGGAAAGTAGTACCACTAAAATTGCAGGAATGGTTTGCAAATCATTTTCAGATTATACTTCGCGTAAAAATGGTGATGGTTCTTTACAAGAAGATTTTGAGAACAACCATACCGTTGGTATTTCTGATGTTGATACCCGTGCATTGGTTCGTCATATTCGTCATAAAGGTGCCATGAATGCAATTATCTCCAGCGAAATATTAGATGTGGATAAATTAAAAGCGCAACTTAAAAAAGTTCCAAGCATGAAAGGATTGGAGCTAAGTTCGAAAGTAAGTACTACTGAACCATATTTCTTTGGTGACGAAAGTTCTCCTTATAAGGTTGCCGTTCTTGATTTAGGGACCAAACAAAATATTTTGCGTTGCTTGGTTGACCGTGGTTGTTATTTAAAAGTTTTCCCCATGGATTCTACTATGGAAGAAATGGAAAAATGGAAACCTGATGGTTATATGATTACCAATGGTCCAGGCGACCCTGAAACTTTAACTGGAGTTATAAAAGAACTTCGCAAATTGATTGAAACCGATAAAAAAGTATTCGGAATTTGTTTAGGTCACCAGGCATTAAGCTGGGCTATGGGAATTCCAACCTATAAAATGTTTAATGGACATAGAGGTTCAAATCATCCTGTAAAAAACTTAGTTACGGGTAAGGGAGAAATTACTTCACAAAACCACGGCTTTGTAACTGATGAAATGGTTACCAGCGAAAATGAGTTGGTTGAAGTTACTCACAAACATTTGAATGATAATTCGATTGCGGGAATTAAAGTGAAAGGCAAACCTGTTTTCTCGGTTCAATATCACCCTGAAGCATCAGCAGGCCCACACGATAGCAGATACCTTTTTGATGATTTTGTGGCCACGTTGAAGTAGGTGAATCCGTAAGTTATTTTCGCTATAAGTGTTTGTTTTGAAGTATAATATGTAATTTTCATATACTCCCATATTGTAATAAATTAGACATTTCGTATTGTCTCCCGAGCCCCTAATATCTACATTTGAGTAACAAGTCATTCGAGATCAAATGAAGAGTTTTGTATTTACATTTTTATTTATTGGGCTAAGTTTTATTTCAGCCTATTCGCAATGTAATACTGCGTATGTAACGGCAGTAAATCAACCCAGTGGGCAGGTTGATTTTACAATTATGGGCTATACTCCACCAGCAGGATGGGATGTTTCTTGTGATGTTGGTTTTGGAGATTTTACGACTGGGAGTTTTACCGGAAATACCGTTAGTCATGTTTACTCAGAAAATATAAATTATGGCGCAGGGTTTTATATTCATTATTATCAAATTCTTGATACAAGTATTAATTGTGATATTTATGCTACTGTAAGTTTTTCCGTTTCAAATGGTAGTGGGTATACCGAAACATGTAATTTGGATTATAATGCTTATCAACATTGTACGGATTCTATTTTGTTCGACCTTGCAGCAATGCCCACCCTTAATCCAGGCTATGGGTATAATTATTATTCTGGATCTATTTTACTTTCAACTGGAACCACGTTCAGTAATCCTTGTGGATTTCCTCTAAGTTACGTCCCGTGGCCCGATTCTGCAGGGTTTATCTATGAATTGTATTATTTAGGTAATCTTGTTTGCGTTGATACTTCATGGAGTCCGGTTCCGGCGACCATCAGTCCATTTGGACTTGATGTGATGGTTGACTACAATACAATTAGCGAAGTGGAATTAAATGATACTTCTTCAACGAATATGTTTTTTAAAACATGCAATTGGGGAGACGGGATAGTTCAAAATAATATTTACAATTATTATGCAATACATGATTATATCATTGATGGTGATTATACTGTGATCGCCAATTCATTTCCATCTTATCAAGAGTCTACATGGCTTCCTTATCATCCATCATGTTTAACTTATGATACGGTTGTGGTAAGTATTAACGGATTGAGTAATTCATTAAGCTGTAATTTAAATCCAATTGTTGATTTTAATTATGCAACATATACTTTGAATTTCGGATTGTATTCCGGAAGCACTCGGGTTTCTTCTCCCAATTTAAATGTGAGTTGGAGTTTTAATAATGGCATGAATTCTACTCAAGATTTTGGAACATTTACTTCGGTAGTTACACCTCCAACGTCGTTTACTGTTAGTTATGATATTATGGCTTATGGTGGATCAATTGTTTGCTCAAATACTACCACGATGTCGGTAAATGCATTGATTCCTTCTTGTAATGCTTTAGTAGATATCTATGAAGATACAGTCACTACCGGATTATATTGGGCCGTTGATCAATCAACAGGAGGAATATCTCCATATACTTATTTTTGGGATTTTGGTGATGGTTCAACCTCCACATTGCAATTTCCAACTCATACATATGCAGTGCCGACCTACTATACGGTTTGTTTAACAATCACCGATAGTCAGACACCTCCTTGCGTTAGTACAATTTGTAATGATTCTATTGGATTTATAATGGTTGGTGACGTAGCAACACGATCATCCAGTCCAATGATTCAGCTAAACGCATATAATCCCGGAGCAATTGGACTTGAAGAAAATTCAATGAATGATTTTAGTCTTTTCCCAAATCCTGCTGATGCTTTTATTATTGTTACTCCACCAGAGAATTACTCTGGGGAAATTCAAATTTCTATTTGCGATTTAAACGGAAGAATAATAGAGTCTGTAAAATATAACGAAACATCTTTGATCAATTTACCTGTTAATCATCTTTCATCCGGAATTTATTTCCTTAAAATTGATGATGATACAAAATCAACAATCAAAAAATTCATAAAGAAATAATTTCCTTCATTTATATCAAACCATATTCTTATGAAAAAACATCTATTCATCTTTCTTTTCTTACTTGGAAGTTTTAATCTGGGATATTATCAATGTAGTACTACTGACGTTTCGGTAAATTATGCCGCTGGAGGACAAGTTGATTTTGCACTCACAAGTTATACTCCACTAGCAGGATGGTTAACTATTGTAGCAGTATAATTTTCAGGTGGATCCATTTATGATTCACTTTCAACAGGAACATTCTCATGGTTATATGCTTGTAACCAAAATGATACAGTCGTTTTTTATATTACCTATCGCGACCCAGTAAATCCATCTACCATATTTTGTAGTACGATTGATACTGCTTTCGTTTCGGTTTCGAATGCAACAACACCTCCTCCTGCCTGTTCGGGGAACTATACATTTACCCAATATTGTTTGGACTTCATGCGTTTTTAGCCTAATTACCCCCTTTATCAATGTAGTTATTATTTGGATATTTCAACGATGTTTACGACTACGAATTTTGGAGATACTATTTTAAATCCATGGGCTGTACCTTATGGATTTACTCCCTATCCTGATTCTCTTTTTTTTCATTATACATTTATTTATCAAGGAAGTACTTACATAAGTTGTGTTGATACACTGGTTGTGCCAACATCATATACTTATCAATTGGTTCTTTTTGCAAACACAAATAGTTTACCTAATGTTACAGTTCATGACTCATCATCCATTAATATGGCCTTTAATAATATTGATTGGGGTGATGGCTATGTTCAAACTTTTGTTGATGCAGAAACCCAAACACATACATATTTGATCGACGGAACTTATCTGATCAATGCAGATGCAATTCCTACTGCTATGTATCCTATATCCATGTTTGATTCTCTTGTAACCTGTTATACATACGACAGTGTTTATGTAGATATTTCGGGCGCAAGTTCTTCTACGAGTTACAATCTGGTTCCAATAGTTACGTATAGTTTTTTAGGACAACTTAATTACGGTTTATGGTTCAATGGACAAGAAATATCATCTCCGAATCTTATAGTTAGTTGGAGTTTTGATAATGGAATGAGTTCTTATCTTGATTTTGAGTCTTTTAGTGGAGTTACTCTAGGACCAACTACCTACACGGTTACTTATTCTATTTATGATTTTTCGGGAAATCTTCAATGCACAAATTCAATCACCAATACGGTGAATAATATTGTTGCCCCTTGCAATGCGTTGGTTTATATTTATGAGGATACTTTGGTTCTGGGATTATTTTGGGCCGTTGATCAATCGTCAGGTGGCCTTACACCATATTCGTATTTATGGAGTTTTGGGGACGGAACTACTTCTAATTTGCAATATCCAACACATACGTATGGTGTATCCGGCCCTTATACAGTTTGTTTGACTATAACTGATAAACCCAATACCTGCATGTACAAGTATGTATTGTGATTCTGTTTATGCTAGAGTAATGGATCCAATGTACCAGATAAATGTTTACAACCCCGGATCAATTGGACTGAACGAAATTACACAGGATGATGTGAGTTTGTTTCCAAATCCTGCCTCAACTTCTATTTATATAAATATTACGACTGTTTTTGAAGATGATGTTCAAATTTCAGTAGCTAATATTGCGGGACAAGAAACGAATATTATTCTAAATCTAAAAAATGACCTTATTGAAATAGAGTTAGAGAATATATCTCCGGGAATTTATTTCGTAAAACTATATGATGATGTAAATTCGATCACGAAAAAATTCATAAAGAATTAGGCTTTTAAAGAAATTATTGATGTAATAAAAATTACATGATTCACACCTTTATTCCGTAATCTGATAGTTCACAACTATCTGATAATTATGGCATTATCCTTGTATCTTAATAATCTCCCCATAATATTTGAAATATTGGTTTTTTGAAACCAAATCCAGCTGCTGTACATTTATCGTATAATATTTGGAATATGAAGAATATATTGAAATTAGTGGCTTTTGTGATGGTTTTATTGAGCAAAAGAAGCAATACTCCTTTTTGGTAAAAGATTAATCCAGGTTATCCGCCTGAAACATAAATCCCATTCTCTTTCCTGTTTTTTGTTGGAGTGCCTCGCTATTATTATAAATTTCGGAAATGCTTACTTGTTTTACTTGCTCGTAATTAGGCATGAGCAAATCGAAGTCGATAGCATATAAAACAGCAGATTCAATAACTGCCCTTGAAGTTTCTTTATTAATTACACTTGTTCCAAAATCATTGTATAAAAAGCCTAATTGACGCTTGCCTTCTACAAAGAAGTGCATATCCTTATTAATAAAGACCCTGGCAATTAAATATCCAAGATCATTCTCACGATTGTATTTGAATGAATCGGTAAGAAAATTATAGATATTTATCACCGAGCAATAAGCTCTGTCTTCATCTTGTTTTATATAGGGAGTGTTATAGATATAATGACTTTTCTCAAAGCTGAATACATTGGTGTGGAAATGAAAGATAAGAGTATCACCTGCAAATGAAAGTAATGCTTCGTATTCACTTTTCTCGGTATAATTAAAGTTCAATTTAATTTCACCGTCGTTTACTTCCTTACTCAGTTCATTGTTAAGCTCGGCTAAATTTTCCTTGAATATTTTAAAAATTTCTTTACTTTTCTTGTAAATATTCAGTTTCATTACGGCCTTGTTCTTCAAGGTTTTTATAATGAGCTCTTTTGCGGGTTGAGAATTATTCATCGCCTATTTCTTTTTATAAACGGGAACCGTACTGCATGGCTCTCCAAACATTAAACTTTTTACATGTGGTAATAGCAGATTCGTAATTTCCACATATATTTTTTCCGAAACTTCTTTTTCACCACAACCCTTTATTACCACTCTTTTTCCTTCGTATTCTACCGGATGAATCTCTTTTTCAATCTGCAATAAAATTGCTTCCTGAATTACTTCTTCTCTGGTTCCGAAATATACTCTTGATGTAAATGGATGTGCATGCATTGCTACCAACATATATGCCCATTTTGGAATAATGGCGTCTTCCGAACAAAATACTGCAATGATCTTTCCAGCGTATAGGCTCCAATCTATTTCTTCTAATGACTTTCTAAAATCTTTTTCTTTTAGAATAATACCTTCAAACAAATAATCGGTAATATCAATTTCAGCAACGTGCTCCTTTGGATAAAAATTTTCCAAATCAATAGTAGTTAAACCACTATTGGCCACTTTATTCACTATTTCTTCTTCTTTCAAAGTTTGATATTTAAAGTTTGATGTTTAAAGTTGAAGGTTTAAAACATTAAACTTCCAACTTTAAACATTCAACTATTTATTGTAATGTTTTTTTTATTAATTCACTAATTCGTTTGTTATCAGCTTTTCCTGCCAATGCTTTTGTAGCTGCCCCCATTACTTTACCCATTTCGGCAGCGCTGGTTGCACCCACTTGTGCAATAATTGCTTTTACTTCTTTTTCAAGATCCTCATCACTCATTTGTGCAGGTAAATAAACAGAAATGGCATCCATCTGTGCTTTTTCAACATCGGCAAGATCAGCACGGTTGTTTTCTACATATAAATCGTACGATTCTTTTCTTGTTTTTACCAATTTATTTAAAAGAGTAATTTCTGCTTCCTTACTCATTTCATCACCACCACCTTTATCTGTTTTTGCTAAAAGAATAGCAGATTTTACGGCTCTTAATGCTTCAAGTCTTATTTTATCACCTGCCTTCATGGCAGTTTTAATGTCTTCGTTAATGGTCGCTTCGAGGCTCATGTTCCAATTATATTTATAATCAAAAATAAACTATTCCTTTTATTAACAATGGTTTTTATCAATTTTTATAAGGCGACTTGCCTTATGCCCCAGACTCACTGTTTGTTCGGCCTTGTATTTCTTTCCTACATTTCGCAGTACGGGGGCTCAGCCTTCTTTTTGCGGGGCAACTGTCGACCTCTTTATTCGCTTGTTTAATAGTGTATGAAAGTGCTAACAAAAAGACTATCACAAGCTTTGTAATTTTCTGAGGTAATTGCATCTCTTCTCAAATAATCACCCGAAGTAACAGTATAAAATTCATTGTTGTCTAATTTATCATTCTTTGACTGAATGGACACATACAATTTTAGAAAATCAGGATTCTCATATAATGAGTACATGGTCGACCATCTTCCATGTAAATGAATAAACGTGGGCTTCATAACATTTAATACATATTCCTGCAATGCCAGTTTACCCTCCGGTATTTTTAATCGAATCTCTTTATTGCACAGTCCCACTGCATCATATATCTTTATTTTTGAATAATATAGACTGGCACCCACATCAGGCAATAGAAAGGAAGCATTTTCGAGTTGTAGGATTTCTGCATACGAATTAAATCTATCAGGGAAACTAGTTTTTACCAAATCAAATGGAACGGTTGGGTTTTTGCAAAATTGTTTAGTTCTAATATTGAAGTGATATGAACTATAAACGACAAACCCTATACAAATAATTAAACCCGCTATTTGTGAAGCCCTTCCTTTCATTTTTATGTGTAGAAGAATAAATAGGTTGCTAAAAATCAATAGATATGATAATACAATAAAAGGAGTAGCAAATCTTAATTCTCCCATCCAGTCACTTGGAAGGATAAAGAATATTGAAAGACTTATCAGGAATAATATATGAATATAGCGATATTCGTTACTTGCCTTCAATTTGGGAATGAGCGCAATGATAGAAAAGATGAAAAGAAAAATAAGTGGAATTATAGTCCATTTCCCACCCATTGAGAATCCTAAATATCTTATTTTATCTAATAGGTTTTCATGGGACGGGGACTGATCGAATTTTATGTAATAAGTATTGGGCAACCAATCGTGAAAATAAAAGTATCGGAAAATTAAAAAAATGCCTACTAATGCAATAGTTGTTAATATATAGGAGAATATCCATTTTGCTTTTGATCTATTAAAAAGTAGCAAAAGTGAAAAAGCTATTGAAAATATAATTCCATCTGGTCGGGTAATGGCTATCGCGAATGTTATAATGCTAAGAAAAACTATTTTTCTTACTGAAAGCTGTTTAAAAATGGATAAAGAATACCATGCAAGAACCAAAATCAAGCAGACATAAAGTGCATTTTCTAGTCCCGAATTGGTCCAGATGACAAAAGGACTATTAACAGCAAGCAATAAGTTGGTTCCCAAGCCTGGTAGGATTTTTTTGGTAACTTTTTTGCTAATACTGAGGATTAAAACAAAGGATATAAACACTAAAATAGCGGAAAGGATTTTTGGAGTTAAATAAGGATCGAATAATCCAACCCAGTGAAAAAAGGCAAGAAAAAGGGTCCAGGAAAAATTCGAAAATCCCTCCACTGGTTTTTCACCCGGCCATGATACCAATCCATTGCCATTTGCTAAATTTCTGGCATAAGCAAAGGAGATGCCGGCATCGTCTACTATCCAGTTTTTTAAGGCAAAGGAGAAACAAGCATAGATGCAAAATGGGATGAATACCCAAGCCGAATATTTAAGAAAAGTTTTCAATATTACAATATACCAATTTAAATTTAAAAACGCTCTGGGGTTCTAGTGTAAGGTATTTCGAAATGTTTTTTATAGCTTTACCCATCTTATCATTTGTTTGAGGAAAATGGGTGCTACTAAAGTAAAAGTTATTTCTATTTGTTTTTTTATGTTGTGTACTCATTTTATAAGAGCTCAACAGGAGCCGCAATATAATATGTCGTACACCAATCAAGTGTTTTTTAATCCGGCCAATATCGGATATAGAAATTGTATTGGAACAACCGTTCAGGGAAGATTTCAATGGGTTGGAGCAACTGGTGCGCCCATTGCCTGGAATTTCGGACTTGATATGCCATTCTTTTTGGGAAAGTCAAAAAACAATTGCATAGGCTTTGGAATGATTGGTTATGGTGACTATGTTAGCTTTACAACCAATGGCGGTTTACGTTTTGGATTAAATTATAGAAGATGCAAATTAGGTCCGGGAGATCTTTCATTTGGAATTGATATGGGTCTTGCCACCAAGCGTTATACAAATGCCGTTTGGAATACTCCTATGCCTGATCCTACGTTGCCTGACCCAAATGCAGCAGGAGAAACTTTTGATATGGGAATCGGTTTTTATTATGCTGGCGATAATTTTTATACTGGAATTTCCTGCACTCATTTAAACGGAGGAAGAATAGAACAAACCAAAACAACCTTAAGACAACATCTTTATGTAAATGGGGGAGGATTCATTCCGCTGGGAGCTAAGCAAAAATGGAAATTAAATCCAAATACAAATATCCGAACAGATTTTGCAAGTATAAACTTTGACGTTGGATTGAATGCTTTGTGTTTTGTAAATGAAAATCATGCAATTCTGTTCGGAGCCAATTATCGTTTTGTTGATGCGGTTGGCTTAAATGTTGGATATGCATTTTCATATAAAAGAGGTAATAGGAGTAGAAATGGAATGTTTTTAATCGCTTATAATTGCGATTTAACCATGTCAAGACTCAATTCCTCCGGACTTACTTCACATGAGTTGGTTCTTCGCTTTTTCTTCCCGGGGAAAGATGTGAAATTGCAAAGAGCATTCTTTTAAAGAAAGTATCAAGAGATTATTTCTCTTTTTTTACTCCATTCATAATAATGTAATAACTACTCGATTTTATTATTTTTGATTTGATTGTTATTATTTCATCGTAGGTGATGTTTGGATCTTTTTCTTGATATTGGGTTAGAGTTTTTTTATTAAGGATAATTACAGTAGGGTCTTTGCTGTAAAAAATAGTCTGTAATGTGTTAAAGTCGTATTCTTCTTTTACTGTTGTGAACTTTTGCTTCAAATAGAAAGGCAAACTTGGGGGGTGGGCCGAATTATTTGCTATAATTACGGAACTGCCGTTTTCTGCATTTTCATCAATGAATTGGGATACTCGATAAGTGCTGTTTTTAATTTCATTAATTAAAGGCAAAATAGCCATCCATATAACGGCGTGAAACATAATGTTGAAAATAAGTATCCTTTTAAATAATTGGTTGATTCCCTTTTTCTCATTTATTTCAGAGCCGAAGACTTCAGTATTTTTTCTGCTTTTAATTATGTTTATATAAATAAATACAATTAGAAAAAATAGCCCAGCTAAAATAAGAACGTATTTTGATAGGGGACGAAGCTCTATTACAAATGGGATGGATGAAATACCAATAAATATGAGTGAATTAATACCAATATAAAAGAGTTTCGTTACCAGGTGTATTTTTTTTGAAGGTGTAACTATGGTTTTTGCTATTAAAATTGCAAAAGGCACATGCGCAGCAATTATATAACTAGGTAGTTTGCTTGGTGAGAATTCATATATAAGCCATCCCGAAACAAACCAACTTATTAAAATAAAATCAAGACTGTTTCGGTTTTTCCAACTGGCTTTTATGGATTGGATTAAAGTTCCTGGAATCCATAGAAGATAATTTGCGAATACAACAAGAAGCACCAAAAAATGAGTCCCTGGAGGAGCTGATTGCCCTAATACACTTCCGCCAATTCGTTTTAAAATGTACCAATCAATTAACCAATGAATAAAATTCGTGCCTTCTTCAGTTTGGTTGCAAAGATGAACCCAATACAATAATGGTATAAGCGATATGGGCAAAAATATCCAAGGATGTAAAATGATTAAATTTTTCCTTTTTGGATGGAATATAAATAATATTATCCCAAACAAAAATGTAAATATTATTATCGGAGGGCCTTTAGCAAGTATGGCCAATGAGAACGCAAACCAAAACAAGGGCACGTGTATTTTTTTTCTAAAAAGCAATATATGCACTATTGAAAACCCACATATTGTAGAATATAATAATACGCCACCATCCACTACTGAGATTTTTGCCAGAGACATAACCAAAAAGGAAGTGCTAATTACTATAGAAGCAATGAAACTTTCTTTTTTGCCAAAGACGCTTTTCCCAAATAAGTATATTAAAGCGGTTGTTAGCCAAATTGATATAGCAGAAGGAAATCGAACTGCAAACTCGTTTATGCCAAAGATTTTATATGATAAAGCGATTGTCCAGAAGTGTAATGGCGTTTTCCTGTGCACATCGGACCACGTATAATTCGGAATTAAATAATTACCAGAATCTAACATGTTTTTAGCAAAACCAGCATAAGCTGCTTCATCTTGGTCCCATAAGGTTATCCAATTGTTCCCAAATAGAACCACTATCAACAAATAGATAAAATATATGCTGATAAATTTTTTTAGGTACAATTGTTTGGTCAAAGGGATCTGCATTTTTATGATAGTTCAATTTTTATAAATATACTTATTTTATAAGAATCTGAAGTTAGCTGAAATTGAGCTAAAAATAAAACCCCGGCTTTTACACCGAGGTTTCCGACAAACATTCACCAATATAACTATGGATTATGGAGAATTACATTTTAATATACACTATTGTGTATTAGTCTACACTGTCGTGTAGGAATGAATTGTTCTCACGAAGTTTATAACCTTCTTCTTTATCCTCTGATAATGATAAATTAGATGCCATTGATTCTTTTGAATCATCGTTTTCTTCAAGTTTCACTCCGTATCTCTCATAAGCAGGCTTGTCCATTTCTTTTAAACCTGATGGAGTTTTTAGTTTACGGCTTATTTCTTGTAATCTTTTGATACGATCATTCTGTTTGAAAAGAACACCTTTCTCTTCATTCACATTGTCTAAAGGTTGTGGGCTTTCTTTTGCAAAATCTGTGTCGTTGAAAAGATCGAATGCATCTGAAGCATCTTCGTCTTTGCTATCTTCAAATAGATTAATTCTTTCAATCGGCTCTTCAAACGTATTTGTAATTTCGTTTGGATTAAAAGTATCGATCTTGAATTCAATATCGTTATCATCTTTTTCTCCACCGAAATTAATAGTTTCAGGACTTACAAAAAAGTCATTGTCATCAGTTTCAGTGGAAGTACTGAATTTTTCATTGTTGATGGCTTCTACTATTTCATCCATGTTTTTATTCGCAACATCCAATACCACTGAAGTATTTTGATCTAAATTGATCTGGAAATTATCATCAGCGATTGATTTGAATCCTGTTGCGATTAATGTAACACCAATTTTGTTTCCAAGACTTTTATCAACCCCTGTGCCGAAAATTACGTGTTCATTCTGCCCTGTGATATCACCAATATAATCCGTGATTTCACCAACTTCATCCATGGTAATTTCTTCATCACCATAGGTCATGTATAAAAGGATGTGTTTAGCACCACGGATATCAGAATCATTTAGCAATGGAGAGTTTAATGCACTTTCAATGGCTCTTAAAGATCTGTTTTCACCTTCTGCAGTTGCTGATCCCATAATGGCAGCTCCGCCATTGGTCATCACTGTTTTTACATCTTCAAAATCGACATTGATATAACCCGTAACAGTTATGATCTCCGATATTCCTTTTGCAGCGGTTGCCAATACGTCATCTGCTTTTCCAAATGCATTGGTAAGCGACATATTGCTATATATTTCTCTTAGCTTATCATTTGAAATAATAAGCAATGTATCTACATGTTTTTTTAGTTCATTGATCCCGGTTTCTGCTTGCTCTCTTCTTCTTCTTCCTTCAAAACCGAAAGGAATGGTACAAATCCCTACCGTAAGGATCCCCATTTCTTTAGCCAATTTTGCAATAACTGGAGCAGCACCTGTTCCGGTTCCACCACCCATACCCGCAGTAATGAAAACCATTTTGGTATTGGTTGCCAGAAGTTCTCTTACTTCCTCAATGCTTTCCAAGGCAGATTTTAATCCGATCTCAGGTTTTGCACCTGCACCGCGGCCTTCAGTTAAGCTTTTACCTAATTGAATTTTGTTTGGAATTGGACTTAGTTCAAGGGATTGGTTATCAGTATTACAAATAATGAAATCAACACCTTTGATTCCCATGTTGTACATATGGTTAACGGCATTGCTACCACCACCACCAACTCCGATTACCTTAATAATCGATGACTGATCCTTCGGAAGCTCGAATTTTATCAGTTCGTTATTTTGATTTTCCATAATCGTTTTTTTTGTTTGATTTATTTAGTTAATGTTTGTTTCGTTTTGTCAATTATAGTTTCGTTTCCTCATCATCAAAGAAATCTCTTCCTTTATTGATCAATTTATCCCAGAAACTACCTTTTGTTTTTTTACTGTGTTGTTTCACTTTTGGTTCTTCCAATACAACTTCTCTTGTATGGTCATCAAACCCCATCATCATCAGTCCAATTGAAGTACTATAGATTGGAGAATTTACCTTCTCAGCTTTTCCTCCTGAAATATGCTCATTTGGGAATCCTATTCTTGATTCATGACCAGTGATGAACTCTGTTAATTGCTTAATAAATTTCAATTGAGATCCACCACCTGTAATTACGATCCCAGCCGCTAATTTATCTTTGTATCCGGAGTTTACGATTTCATAATTCACCATCTCAAGAATTTCACTCATTCTTGCATTGATGATATTTGTTAGGTTTCTCAAGGTAATCTCTTTTGGAGGACGACCTTTTAATCCCGGAACGGTAATACGAGTATTCTCAAATTTCTCCAATGGTAAAGCATATCCATGTTTTACTTTTAGAAGCTCAGCATAATTTTTAATGATGCTGCATCCGTTTTTAATATCTTCTGTAAGAATATTTCCACCGAATGGAATTACTGCAGTATGGCGAATAATTCCTTCCTGGAAAATAGCGATGTCTGTTGTTCCACCGCCAATATCAACTAAAGCACAGCCTGCCTCTTTTTCTTCAGCACCAAGTGCTGCTTCAGCAGATGCCAATGGTTCAAGGATCAAATCGTCAATAGTAAGACCTGCTTGTTGGCAACATCTTGAAATATTTTGTGCAGCCGAAATCTGTCCGGTAATAATGTGGAAGTTTGCTTCCAAACGTGAACCCATCATTCCCAAAGGATCTTTAATGTCCGGCATGTTATCTACAATGTATTCCTGAGGAATTACATGCAAAATTTGCTCTCCTGGAGGAATTGATAATTTGTACATATCCTCGATAAGGCTATCTACATCTTTTTGTTCAATTACTTCATCAGTATTTTTACGAGTATAGATACCACGATGCTGATAGCTTTTAATATGCTGACCAGCGATACCTACCACCACTCTTTTTATTTCCACACCAGAAGCTAATTCGGCTTCGGCTACAGCTTTTTTTATTGAGTCGATAGTTTGGATAATATTGGTTACCACACCTCTTTGTACTCCAAGAGATTCGGCTTTACCCTCACCTAGAATTTCAATTTTTCCATTCTCACTTTTGCGACCCACCATTGCTACTATTTTGGTAGTACCAATGTCGAGACCCACGATAATTTCTGATTTTGCCATGATTATTATTGTTCAGTTTGTCCGTTATTATTAGCTTGTTCATTAGTTGTAGTATCAACAACAACTGTCGGGATAAAAGCTTCTCCCGGTTCAATCCCCACTATTTGTCCTTTGTATTGAATGTCAATCGTGCTGTATTTTCCCCATCCCACTCTGTCGATTCCTGATTGATAAAACAATTCAAGTTTTTTAAATTTTCCTTCAATATGATCTGCTTCACCAAACATAATCTCGTGCATTCCTGCTTTAGGGATAAGAATAAACTTTTGATCCGCAGTAACATAAATCTGCTCTATTTGCGCTTTCCAAAAAGCATCTTTATTAATAAAGGTCAGCATGTTGTAAATATCATCTATCACTGATTTTGCGCCGAGGCTATCATCGGTTAAGTAGTAAGGACTTTCGCTATATCCCTCTATGATTTCGCCATTTACAATACAAACTCTTGCAGGTTTATCTTCCACAATTGGCATCATGCTTCCTTTTGAATCGATGTAAAATGAGTCACCGGATTTATTGATTACTCTCCCAATCACTTTTTTCAATTCAACCTCGATACTGATCGATCCATTTACATTTTTATAAATGTCAGAACGATATACCGAAGGAATCTGGTTGATATTATCCTCAATTTCTTTAAGGTTTAGGTTAGTCTCATCGCCTGTTTCTTCGGTACAAAAAGTTTGAAATCTTTCAATAATCTCCTCTTCTGTTACAAACATCGCCTCAGGATCTCCTGTTATTTTTACCTGCACATTGTAACAATTTATTTTCTTAGGACGGCTGCTAACAAAGGCAAGCAGAGTAGTTATGCTAACTACCAGCAAGATTCCCAATGTTATTTTCATCCACTTTTTCATATTAGCTATTGTGCAATTGTATTAGATTTTTGATCGGTGCAATCAGTCCATCTATGTCTCCAGCCCCCATCGTTATTAAGACATCGATATTAGGCAATATATCATTGAGGTGAGTTAGTACTCTATCTTTATTTATTAATACCTTATTGTTAATATTAGCTTTATTCAATATCAACTCAGCATTAATTCCTTCAATTGGAAGTTCACGTGCGGGGTATATGGGCAGTAAAATAAGACCATCCAGCTTTTCGAGGCTCTGCGCAAATTCATTAGCAAAGTCTCGTGTTCTGCTATAAAGATGTGGTTGAAAGATACCAACAATACGTTTTCCCGGAAACAATTCTCTCGCCGCTGCTATGCAAACCCCAATTTCTGTAGGGTGATGAGCGTAATCATCGATATACGTAGTAGTGTTAGTTGAAACGATAGTCTCGAATCTTCTCTTCACTCCTTTGAAGCTTTCCAATGCCTCTTTTATGCTTGAAACAGGAATCTTTAAAAGGAGTCCAACCCCAATAGCAGCAAGGGAATTCTCAATATTATGACGACCCGGAACGCCCAATATAAATTTGCCCAAAGACTCCGAATCATTTACTACTTCGAAGGTAAATTTGCCCTTTTCAATAATAACATTGCGGGCCGATAATCCCTCCACATCAACGCCGTATTCATAAGTAGGAGCAATGGCAGGCATTAGATTAATACCTTTGCGCATGATCAATTTTCCACCATTTTTGATCTTTTTTGTAAAAGCCTCAAAGCTTTCTTTTACAGAATTCGCATCATTGTAAATGTCCAGATGGTCTGCTTCTGCTGAGGTTACAATAGCAATATCAGGATCCAGTTGAAGGAAAGATCTGTCGTATTCATCAGCCTCAACAACTGTAATGGTAGAATCGGTACTTTCTATATAGTTAGTTCCGTAGTTGGTCGTGATTCCTCCAAGGAATGCGGTAATAGGCAAGTTCGCATGTTTACAAATATGAGTAATAATGCTTGAAGTGGTCGTTTTTCCATGAGTTCCTGCAACGGCAATACAGAAACTTCCTCTGGAAATAATTCCCAAAGCCTCGGCTCTTTTGATTACCTGAAATCGATTGGTTTGGAAATAGACCAACTCACCATGATCTGCAGGAACCGCTGGAGTATAGATCACCAAAGTCTTGTCCTTGTTGAAAACCCTTTTTGGAATCAGATTGATATTATCTTCATAATGAACATCGATCCACTCGTTTTGCAATGCCTGAGTTAATTCTGTTTCAGTCTTATCATATCCGCAGGAATATATTCCACGACTATTGAAATATCTGGCAAGTGCACTCATTCCAATGCCACCGATCCCAATAAAATATACTTGCTCTATATCTTCAATTTTCATTTTACCAATTTTAAAACTTCTGATGCAATCACAGCGGCGGCATCGTATGTCGCAAATTTGTGAATGTTGGCCGTTAATTGTAAAAGTTTGTTCTCATCTTTCAACAACGCAACAGTCTGTTTCCCTAATTCACTTAGCGCTTCTGAATTTTTTACAAGAACGGCCGCATTTTTATTTACCAATGACATCGCATTCTTTGTTTGATGGTCTTCCGCAGCAGTAGGCAAGGGAATAAAAATGCTGGGTTTGCCACAAATACATAGTTCTGAAACCGACATAGCACCGGCTCTTGAGATTGCAAGGTCTGCCGCTGAATAAGCGAAATTCATTTTCTCAATGAACTCCATCGGATGAATATTGGTGTATTTTTTTTCCTCAGTTATGGATTTGGCTATTGGGAAATAGAATTTCCCCGTTTGCCAGATCACCTGAATATTGTTTTGATGAAATAATTCTAAACTGGCTTTAACCCCCTCATTAATCCCTAAGGCTCCTTGACTTCCGCCTATTATCAATACAGTTTTTTGTTCCGGATTCAATCCAAAATGATTGATCCCTTGTTCTCTGCTAAATTTATTTTGCTCAATATTTTTTCTGATTGGGTTGCCGGTGTAAACAATTTTGTTTTTATCAAAATGCATTTCCATATCAGGGTAGGAAACACAAATGGTATTGGCATATTTAGCTAAATATCTATTGGTCTTTCCCGGAAAAGAATTTGCTTCATGGATTAATACCGGAACTTTCCTTTTACCTGCCGCATAAACAACAGCAGCGCTTGCATAGCCTCCAACTCCAATTGCTACCTGTGGTTGAAAACGTTTAATGATTTTCCCTGCGGCATTTACGGCACGAACAATTTTGAATGGAAGAACCAGATTTTTAATGTCCAGTTTCTTTTGGAGACCCGAAATATTTAACCCTTCAATTTTATATCCGGCAGCAGGAACTTTTTCCATTTCCATTTTGCCATTGGCACCTACAAATAGAATTTCAATTGAAGGATGTGATTCCTTCAATGCGTCGGCAATGGCAATGGCGGGAAAAATATGACCGCCGGTCCCACCTCCGCTAATGATCACTCTCTGCAGTTGCACTCTCCTCGTTTTTATTTAATGTTCTGCTAACACTTAAAATTATTCCTAAAGTAAGCCCAGTGAAAAGGGTAGAAGTTCCTCCCATACTTACCATGGGAAGTGGCTGACCCGTAACCGGAAATATATTTACTGCTACACACATGTTTACCAATGCCTGAAAAACTAAACTGAAACAGAGCCCCAGTGCTAGGAATGTAGCAAATGCGAATTCACTTTTTTGTGCAATTCGAATGGCCCGATAAAATAAAATGAGATATGCCATAAGAATTACGATTCCTCCTAATATCAATCCATATTCTCCAATGATCATCGCAAAAATAAAATCGGAGTAACTTTGCGGCAAACTATATTTGGTTAAGTTGTTTGCAGGACCTGTTCCGAAAATTCCACCCTTGGCCATAGCCATTTTTGCATAAGTAACCTGGTATTGATCTTCGTCAATCATTTGATCATTTCCTGCGATTTGAATGGAATCATTCTTGTCGTTTAACCCAACGAATTTTTCTATTCTCGCTTTCCATGTTTCTAATCGAGGCAATGCTTTTGGAAATGCAAAAGCAAGAAGGATCAATAATCCGAATCCTACAATGGCAATTCCAATTAATACCCCAATGTGTTTAAGAGAACATCTTCCAATGAACATCAATACCAGGCAGTTTACAAATAACAATGCTGCGGTAGAAAAATTGGCCGGTAATATGAGACCACATACTAACAAAACCGGAACTATAATTGGTAAAAAACCTTCTTTTAAATCTTTAATTACTTCTTGTTTTTTTGCCAATGTTCTGGCAACATAGATCAATAAAACAAGTTTCGCTAAATCAGATGTTTGAAATGAAATGGGAACACCTGGAATGGTTAACCATCTGCTTGCATCGTTAATGTTTGATCCCATAATCAATGTGATTAACAATAACGGAATGGCAATAATAATTCCTACTACTGATAATTTTGAAAATACTGTGTACTTCATTCTATGTGCAACGAACATTAAACCAATACCAATACCTAGCATGATGAATCGTTGTATCAAATAGTATTCTGTATTTCCGCCTTTATATCTAAATGCTAATTGCCCAGCTGAACTATATACAGCCAATAATGAGTAAACAGAAATGATTATGGCAATAATCCATATCACTCTGTCACCTTTCATGTACTTCTGTATAAATGTCATTTCTTTTTATTTTGTGTTAGCGGCCGGGTAGAAGCGATACCCCACAGCGTAGCGAGGAGTAAAGCGGATAACCGGATAAGCCGCCCAAATTATTTATATATTAATCGTAAATCAAAAATCGTAAATCAAAAATTGAATTATAGTTCTCTTACTGAAGTTTTAAATGCACGTCCTCTCTCTTCGTAATTTTCGAAAAGATCGAAACTTGCACAAGCAGGTGACAATAAAACAACATCACCTTTTTTACCCATTTGGTAGCCAAGTTTCACAGCTTGTACCATTGAGTCAGTTTCTTCAATTATTGGAACAATGTCTTTAAACGCCTGAACGATTTTTGAGTTGTCAACGCCTAAGCAAATAATTGCTTTTACTTTTTGACCTACAACCTCTTTCAATTCGTCGTAGTCGTTTCCTTTGTCAACTCCTCCAACAATCCAAATTACTGGTTCACTCATACATTCCAATGCATACCATGCCGAATTTACATTTGTTGCTTTTGAGTCGTTGATGTATTCTACACCACGAACTTTCGTAACTTTTTCAAGTCGGTGTTCAATTCCTTCGAAATCGGTAAGCGATTCTTTAATCACTTCGTCTTTAATGTCAACAAGTCTTGATGCAATACTTGCAGCCATTGAATTGTACAAATTGTGTTTTCCTTTTAGTGCCAGATCGTTAATAAACATGGTAGTTGTGGTATTATTTAGGTTTATAATAAATTGCTCGTTTTGAATATATGCAGTCATACCTGCATCTTGTTTAATGGAAAAGCCTAACTTTTTAGAATTGATTTTCTGGTTATTTATATTCTTCATCGTTAAATCATCATCTGCGCAATAGATAAAATGATCAGCCGACTGTTGTTCTTTTGTAATGAGAAATTTAGAATTGATATAATTTTGAATTTGATATTCATATCTGTCTAAATGATCAGGAGTAATGTTGGTTAGAATAGCAGTGTGAATTCTAAATTTGTCTAAACCATCTAGTTGAAAGCTGCTTAGTTCTAATATATAGTAATCGCAATCCTTTTCATTCTCCGCTATGCTCATAGCAAAACCTTTTCCCACATTTCCTGCAACACGTACATCCAATCCTGCCTTTTTGAAAATATGATACGTGAGTAGGGTGGTGGTGGTTTTTCCATTTGTTCCAGTGATCCCTATAATTTTCGCATTGGTATATCTGCCCGCAAATTCTATTTCAGAAATAACAGGAATACTTTTCTCTTTTATTTTTTTAAGAATCTCCACTTTATCAGGAACTCCGGGGCTTTTTACTACTTCAATAGCGTTTAGGATTTTTTCTTCAGTATGTGTTCCTTCTTCAAACTCGATATTCTCTTCCGCTAAAACTTTTTTGTATTTATCTTTCAATCCGCCCTTGTCTGATAGGAATACGTCATAGCCGCGACGCTTAGCCAGCACCGCAGCACCAACTCCGCTTTCCCCACCTCCTATAACAACCAGTCTCTGCATCTTATCTTAATTTCAAAGTGATAATTGTAATTACCGCTAACATTAACCCCACGATCCAAAATCGTGTTACGATTTTAGTTTCGTGCATATTTTTTTTCTGAAAATGATGGTGTAGTGGTGCCATTCTAAATAATCTATGGGCCTGTGCATAGTCCAATCCTTTTCTCTTCTTTAAGAATTTAAAATATCCTACCTGCATCACTACCGATAAATTTTCGATTACAAATACTCCGCAGAGAATTGGAAGTAATAGTTCTTTCCGAACCATGATTGCCATTACTGCAATAATTCCTCCCAATGATAGACTTCCAGTATCACCCATAAATACTTGTGCCGGATATGCATTGTACCACAGGAATCCAACACATGCACCTACGAAAGCTGCTCCAAATATTACGAGCTCTCCAACATCAGGAATAAACATGATGTTTAGATAATCTGCGAAAATAGCATTACCACTTATGTATGCAAATACTGCAAGAACAACCCCTATAATGGCGGATGTTCCTGTTGCAAGCCCATCTAAACCATCGGTCATGTTTGCACCATTTGAAACAGCAGTGATGATAAAAATTACCGCAGGAATAAAAATCAACCATGCCCATTTAGCAGCATTACGTGGAGTCATTCCAAATATTTTCAAAACTGACTCGTAATTGAACTCATGAGTTTTAATGAATGGGACTGTAGTCATCATCGACTTTTTATCGCGATATGTAACTTCACTATTGGCGGTGTTGCCTCCCACAAGTACTGCTTCGGAATATTGATTGAATAGTTGAGCAGTTTGATTTGCTCCCGGTTGAGATAATAGTTGAAATTCTCTCACCTTAACATCTTCATGAAAGTATAATGTACATCCTACTATTAATCCTATTCCAACTTGTCCTACTATTTTAAATTTCCCGGCAAGACCTGCTTTGTTCTTTTTAAATACTTTGATGTAATCATCCAAAAATCCAATAACACCTAGCCAAACGGTTGATACTAAAATCAGGATTACATATATGTTGCTTAGTTTTGCGAAAAGTAAAGTTGGAATAATCATAGCAGCAAGAATGATTAAACCTCCCATTGTTGGAGTTCCTTTTTTCTGAATTTGTCCTTCTAGCCCAAGATCCCTAACAATTTCTCCAACTTGTTTTAATTGTAGTCTTTGAATAATTTGTTTACCAATAATGGTTGAAATAACCAAAGATGCGATCATGGCAAACGCAGCACGGAATGAAATGTACTGGAGCAATCCTACTCCAGGAATTTTAACTCCGGCATTAGTTAGATATTCATACAAATGGTAAAACATAGCCTTTATATTTTTTTAAATGCATTATTCAATTCTTCTACATCATCAAAATGGTGTTTCACTCCATTAATCTCTTGGTAATTTTCGTGACCTTTTCCTGCAATCAATATCACGTCATTCGGTCCAGCCATTTTGCAACCTGCTTCAATGGCCTGTTGCCTATCAGAAAGGATTACCGTTTTAATCATGTCATCCAAGTCCAATCCATCTTTCATTTCTTTAATAATTTGTTCCGGATCTTCGTTCCTTGGATTGTCGGAAGTGAGAATTACTTTATCAGAAAGGCCTGTTGCAACTTTTGCCATGATGGGTCTTTTAGTTTTATCTCTGTTTCCTCCGCAACCCACTACAGTAATTACCTTCTGTTCTTTTTTTACAATGTCTCTAATGGTATTCAATACATTTTGTAAAGCATCAGGCGTATGGGCATAATCCACAATTCCTGTAATACCATTTGGACCTTTTACAATTTCAAATCTTCCATCAACAGGAACCAATGTGCTTAATGTTGTTAATGCATTCATTTTGTCAATACCTAACAAAACAGCTGTTCCATAAATGGCAGTTAGGTTATATGCATTGAAGTCTCCAATGAATTGAGCCCATACTTCGGTATGGTCTATACTTAATTGAAGACCATTTATATTATTTTCAATAATTCTTGTTTTAAAGTCAGCCACATTACGAAGCGCATAGTAATGTTTGTTCGCTTTACAGTTTTGTAGAATTATTTTCCCATTCTTGTCATCAGCATTTGAAAGTGCAAAAGCAGAATCTTTCAATCCATCAAACAATAATTTCTTTGATTTTAAATAATGATCAAAGGTTTGATGATAGTCTAAGTGATCATGAGTAAGATTGGTAAATACAGCTCCTTTAAATTCGATGCTTTCAACACGACCTTGATCCAATGCATGTGAACTTACTTCCATAAAACAGAAAGAGCATTTACGGGTAACCATTTCTCTCAATGTTTTATTGAGGCTAATCGCATTAGGAGTTGTATGAGTTGCAGGAAGAACGTCTTTATCAATAACGATCTTAACGGTGCTAATCAATCCACATTTAAAATCAAGTTTTGTAAATAGATTATATAAACCGGATGCAATGGTTGTTTTACCATTGGTTCCTGTTATACCAATCAGTTTTATTTCTTTAGAAGGATGATCGTAAAAATTAGCCGCGATGTTTCCAAGTGCCTTTTTAGTATCCGAAACTTTTACATAAGAAACTCCATCAACAATATCAGCAGGAAGTTCTTCACACACAATCGAAACCGCTCCTTTTTTAATTACTTCATCAATGTATTTGTGACCGTCAACCTGTGTTCCTTTAATAGCAATAAAGCACGATAATTTTGTTACTTCTCTTGAATCAAAACAAATATTCTCAATGGCAGTATTGTTGTTGCCTTGAAGTTCAAGTAAACCTGATTTGTATAATATGTCCTTTAATAATTTCATTTACCCAAAGTCAGAGTTATAGAATCAATATTTTGAATGTTTGTTTCTGCAGCTACCGATTGACTTCTTACAGATCCCCTACCAACTACAATTACTTTCAATCCCATTTGTTCAAGAATATAAACGGCATCTCTTACACCCATACCAATTAGGTTTGGAACAGTGTTTTTTGTAAGGGCCAAATCTTGTAAGCCAACATTGTTATTTCCTTTTGTTACTTTACAGAATGTAGTAGTAGCAGAACCGGAAGCTCCAATGTTCATTTTTGCCATGATGGTTTTAATGTCATTGGTATGTCCATTCTTAGTAACTGGAATTTGTTTTTTAGTATTTGCGATTTCTGTTTTGTAGAAAGCCTGATTGATATCGAATGAAGAAGCATAGATCTTATCAGATACCGCTTTAAATACCGGACCCGCAATTACGTTTCCGTAATAAGCATTTTTGGATGGATTTGTAACAACAACGATGCAAGTGTATTTGGGATTGTCAGCCGGGAAGTAACCACAGAATGAAGCACGATAAGTCATTTTGCCATCTGATCCATAACCACTTCCATTATTTGCAATTTGTGCAGTTCCAGTTTTTCCTGCGATTTGATAAACTGATCCTTTTAAGTTAGTCGCCGTACCTCTCAATACAACCCCTTCCATCATTTTTTTAAGATTGTCAACTGTACTTTTACTGCAAACTGATTCTTCAATTACAATTGGGTCGAATGATTTCACCACTTTATTTCTGTCTCTTATTTCTTTTACAAATCTTGGTTTTACCATTTTACCATTATTGGCAACTGCATTATAAACCGTAATGATTTGGATTGGAGTAATGTTGATCTCATACCCAAAGGCCATGGAAGGTAAACTCAATCCGCTCCATTCAGGAGTTCCGGGTTCATGAACAATAGGTGTAGCCTCTCCCGGCAAACCAATATCAAGTTTTTCGTGTAAGTGAAGTTTTTTTATTCTGTTCACGAATGCGTCAGGCTTAATTGAAAATTTATTCATGATGGACTTAATAAAAAATACATTCGAAGATTGTTCAAAACCACTGGTCATATTAATAGTCCCATTCTTATGAGAATCATGAACAGTATGTCCGTAATATGTAACGCTTCCATCTCCGGTTGAGACCATTTCGTTTGGACTCATTTTTCCATCTTCCATGAGCGCCATTGCAGAAACTAATTTGAAAGTTGAACCCGGGTCAGTAGCTTCTCCTATGGCGTAATTATAACTTTCGTAATAATTTCCGTCTTCATCCTTTTTCAAATTCGCAATGGCTGCAATATCTCCTGTGGCTACTTCCATTACAATTACACAACCATGATCAGCTTGACTCAAGGTCAATTGTCTATCCAATTCACTTGTTGCAACATCCTGTAATCTTGGATTAATAGTTGTAACTACATCCAATCCATCAATAGGCTCAATGCTGTTTTCATGATCTACAGGTCTCCACATTCCCCCGGCTAATTTTTCCATGAGTCGTAAACCTTCTTCACCTCGCAAATACTCATCATAAGCCTCTTCAATTCCTAAACCCTGCGTATTCTCATTCGATTCTTTTCCAATAGTACGTGCTGCCAAATTTCCATAAGGTTTTACCCTTTTATATTTTTCTTCTTCAATGAGCCCACCTTTATATCTTCCTAATCTAAAAATCGGGAACTTTCTTACCAATTGAATTTCTCTGCGGGTAACATTTCTTTTCACCAACAGATATTGATTTTTTTCGTTTTTTCCTTTGGTAAGAATCGTTTTGTATTCTCCTGTGCTTTTATCTTTAAACAAATTGGCTAAACAAAAACTAAGTGAGTCGATATTTTCATTCCAAACAGGAGTTGTTATTTTTTCAGCTTTTGTATCCATACGTAAATCATACACAGGAACTGAAATGGCCATATAGCTGGTATCGCTGGCAAGAATATTTCCACGGGTAGGTTTTACCAAAAAAGTATCCTGACTCATTCTTTCAGCCATTGCTCTCCATTTATCGCCTTCGATATATTGGATCTGGAAAATTTTCCATACAATAGCCACTCCCATCAACAATACAAAAATGTAGAGGATGTACATACGCCATAATATGTCTTTTTTCGTATCCATTAATAGATCTTGTTATAATCTGCTATGCTTACATTAATTACTCTTGGTGGAACACTGTCAGAAATAAGCATACCAGTAGGGATCAACATTTTTGATACCTGATATTCTTTACATTTTTCTGTGAGTTCAGCCTGAAGTGAAATAAATTCGGCGTGTAATTCTTTAATCTCGTTTTCTGTTTGAGTAATCTCTCTGATTTTATTTTCAGCGTAATAAGCATTGGCAATGTAAATCGCTAGAATAACAGCCACGAAGAGGAAGAAGGGTAGATTCTTTAGAAAGTAATCTTTCTGTAAGAATTCACCATTCAATAAAAACAGGATAGAGAACTTCCGTTTCTTCCTTGGCTTTGTTGCCAAAGGAGTTACTTCTTCCTCTACGGTTTTTACTGTATTTTCTTCTTTACTCATTGTGCTTTTATTCCGATTCGAAGTTTTGCACTTCTGCTTCGGGGATTTCTTTCTATTTCATTTTCATCGGGAACTATTGGTTTTGTGGTAAGGGAGGAAATGGGTGTAATAATGTTTCCATAAAAATCCTTTTCTACTTTACCTTCAAAATTCCCACTCTTAAAAAAGTTTTTCACCAATCGATCTTCCAAACTATGATAGCTCATAATGGCTATTCTTCCTCCGGGTTTTAATACTCTTAAACTTCCTTCAAGCAGTGCTTTTAAAACTTCCAGTTCGTCATTCACTTCTATTCTAATTGCCTGGAAGATTTTCACCATTAAATCTTTTTCTAAATGTGGTTTTACAGACCCTTTAATAGCTTCTCTTAAATTTGCTGGAGTAATAATATTTTGTTGAATTCTTGCTTTTGCAATTTTGAATGCCAGTTGTCTTGAGTTGTAGAGTTCTCCGTATTGATATAAGACATTCGCTAATTTCGTTTCATCATAATCATTCAATACAACCTGTGCATTTAATTCTGATGAATTGTCCATTCTCATATCAAGCGGTTCTTCAAAACGAATAGAGAATCCTCTATAACCTGCATCAAACTGATGGCTTGAAACGCCAATATCAGCAAGGATTCCATCGATGGGTATTACTTCTTTTAAATAATTTTCAAAGAACTGGTAATTTGATTTTATTAATGTAAGCCTCTCATCAGGTAATTTATTTGCTATTGCTTCATCATCCTGATCAAACGCATATAGTTTGCCTTTTTGTGTTAGTCTATTCAGGATTTCTCTTGAGTGGCCACCGCCTCCGTAGGTCACATCCGCATACACTCCGTCCGGGTTGGTAATTAAACCATCCACAGTTTGTTGCAAGAGGACGGGGATGTGATACTTATTATCCGTGTCCTCGTGCCCGTTAATCATTCTCCGATTCCAGATTTAAATCGATCTCACCCATTACTTTTTCTGCGAGGGCTGCGAAGTCTTCATTGCTTACATGCATTGTTTTCTCGTAAGCCTGTTTACCCCACAATTCTATTTTTCTTCCGTTTGCCGTGAAGTATAGATCTGCATCGATCTTTGCATACTTCTGCAATTCTTTCGGAATTAATAGACGACCCGCTGCATCTAATACTACTAGGGTGGCACCATTGTTAAAGAGCCTAATAAATTGCCGGTTCTCGGCTTTAAAGGGATTGAGAGCATTAATTTTTTTGCTGATGGCGTCCCACTCTTTCCTGGGATAAAGAACCAAACACTCTTCAAAGCCTCTGTTAATGACAAATTCCTCCTGGCCTGCTTCGCCTAATTGTTTGCGAAAGGGAGCGGGAAACATTACCCGTCCTTTTACATCCAACTTGGCTGCGTATTCTCCAATAAAATTATTCGCCATCAACTGAAAATTTTCGAATCAAAAATAGGGAAGATTTACCACTTTGCAACACTATCTACCACAATCTACCACTTTGTTTAAAAGTATAACTTATGAACAGGTTTATTTATTGAATTTAGAGCCATTTTTGGGCTGTAGGCTCTATGAATGCTAGAAAAATTGGCAACTCTACTATTAACAATGCATAGAATGCTGATAATCAGCAAAATGTGTCATTTTTTGGTTTTTCAATGATTTTGGAAGAATTAAAATTCTGATAATTAGAATTTTGGACGAACATCCATTTGCTGAATAGTTTGATAATAGGGAGCCTTTTATGCTGCCGCTCCTCCGCGGTTGCGAAGGGGCAGATAGAAATTTGCGATTTTGGATTTACGATTAATACATAAGGTTGTTAACCCTACTTCCAAAATCGCAAATCGTTTGTGGTAGGAAGTGGTAAACTACTTTAGAGTATACTGGATAATACCTTCCTTATGTTTGGGATACATTTCGATCAATTCATTTCGATCGATCATTTCAAAATCAGTGAAATTGAAACCAGGCGAAACCACACAACTTACCAATACAAACGAGTTTTGGTGAGTTACTCTAGCTCCAAACCATGTATTCTTTGGAATAAGTACCGAAAGATCTTCGTTTTCATTGGGGCCGCATGTCTTTATTGACCAATTTCCCTTTTCATCTATCAAATAAAGAGTAACCGATGCGCCTTGGTGATAATACCATACTTCATCAGACTTTAGCCTATGGCAAAATGATTTGGTATCAGAATCCAATAAATAATAAATGGAACTGTATAAAGATTTTTGTTGATGTAATTGGGAGTCGATTAAATCGTCACTTCTAAGAATCTCCTTATAAAATCCACCCTCGGGATGAACCTGTAATTCCAGTTTTTGGATCCAATAGTTTTTATCTAGGGTATTTTCCATACGGATTCTTGGCAATAGGTACTATAAATATACAATTACTGTTGAATGAGACAATGGTGGATGAGAATTTATTCATTACTACTGAGTACCCCGGGATGCAGTGGCATCCTTTTTATTGCTGTAGGGATTCAGCATTATTGTAGTTGGTAGAGACGGATAATTATCCGTCTCTACTTCCATTGGTAAAAGGTTTGATGTCAACAATAAAAAGATACAGCGGAACACCGGAAAGGAACCCACAAAAAAAAGCCGGCTAAAATTTAACCGGCTGCATTAAAAAATTGTATCAAATATTATTTTTTGATGATGATCTTTTTAGTTAGGTGATGGCTTCCATTGTTTAATTTAATCATATAAATACCATCGGTTAAGATAGAAACATCAATTTGGGTTGTTTCACTTAAGCTGGTGCGATTGATAACTATTTTACCAGTGAGGTCAAATATCTGTAAAGAATAATTATCGGCTTCAGAATTGATGTTTAAAAATCCGGATGTTGGATTTGGATATAAAGAAATTTCAAATTCCAACTCATTAATAACTGTTGCTGTGGAACATGGATTCATGGTATGAATGCCAAAATCAGCAAAATAATTTTGACCATATACAATCCATTGAGTAGCTCCGACAGTCCAATTAGTAGTGCCTCCAAAAATATTTGGCATTCTTACCAACGTGTTTTCTTTTGTTGAGCCCGTATCAACCAACCATTCGGTTCCTGGATCTGGACCACCAACATTGCCAATAATATCGATTAACGTAGTACCATTGTATAAGCCCAATGCATCATCACCGTTAAAAAAAGTGACAGTATGTAATGTATCAGCTACGCTAAGTAATGAAGCACTCGGAGGAGTCGCTGTATCAGAGTTAACAATATTATAAGTTGCACCTGAAGCCAGCATACCAGTCATGTATAAAGTATCATTTACGGCAGTTCCGCCATTTAGATATCTATAAATATGATAAGTGCTTAAATCAACTGGGTTAGGCGTTGGATTATAAACTTCCAGCGCTTTATTCTGGCCGCTTCCTTCTACATATTCGGAGAAAAATAAATCGGTGCATTGAGAGAACCCTACACTTGCACTAACGAAAACTGAAATACTTAGTAAAATTTTTTTCATGTGATTTTTGATATTAAAAACGCTGCAATGTACAGCCAATATACCGAAACAAAAAGGGGGCAGCGTTAATTATTGATTAATTTTAATAATATTAAGATAACATTCGATTAAGCTGAATCGAATTAAGAGTTAGACTATCAGGTATTTATGTTTATTGAAAGATATTGGGCCCAAAGCGTTTGCCATTAAGAATTACCTGTATGGAGCAGAAATAATTCAATATGAATTTCCTATAACTAATATAATAACGCAGTATGGACTACTTGTAGATCTTCTTCAGGTAATAGGTAATCACTGGGAAGTGGTCACTGTATCCACCGGTATATTCATTGCCCACGTAACATCTGAACGGATATCCTTTGAAATTTCCGGTTTTTTGGGTAAGAAAGGATTTATTAAATACCTCCGCTTTGCTAAAGAAAAATCCTTTTTGCTGCTGGTTGATCCAACCCGTGCTAACCATTACCTGATCGAAGAGATTCCAAGCATCTTGCCAGGCCAAAGTTCCAATACCTTCCGAATAAAACGCAGCAAACGGATTATACAGCTCTGCAATATTTAGATCTTCCATTTCTTTATTTGCCCTTAGTACTTTTCTAACACTTGGGCTCATCGGGTCATCATTAAAATCACCCATGACCAGAATTTTCGCATCCGGATTTACGTCAAGAATTGAATCAATTACTTCGCGACAAACTTCTGCAGCTTTTGCTCTTAGAGGGGCTGAGGCATCTTCCCCGCCTCTGCGGCTTGGCCAGTGATTTACAAAAATGTGAACCATTTCGTTCATCAATAAACCTTTTACATATAATATATCACGTGTATAGGCGGTATCACCATCACGTTTAATTGGCACATATAAATTGGTGCTTTTAATGGGTGTAAAATATTTTGGATTATAAAGTAATGCGGGATCGTTTCCTCTTAAATCAGGACCATCAATTAAAATAGGTTTGTACCCCCTATCCGCAATGGACGGTTCTTTTACCAGGTCATTTAATACATTGATGTTTTCAATTTCTGCTGTACCAATAATCGCAGGTCCGTCAGGAGTTTGATCAATACCTAGTTTTGATATTACTTCAGCGATTTTAGTAAGCTTATCCTTATATACTTTACCGGTATAGTTTTTTGCACCTGTTGGAAGAAACTCTTCATCATCCTTATTAGGATCATTAATAGTATCGTATAAGTTTTCAAAATTGTAGAATGCAATGGATATGATTTGATAGTCGGAAGATTGGGCTCTGATTATCAAGCCTGTACAAAGAAATAAGACAGTTATAAGTATTCGTAGGCGCATAGTTAATTTTATTGATCGCAAAGATATTACAAGAATCAAGCCGATGATTATTTTTCAAGGAATCCTCTTTATTATTAGATTATTATTTCGATTTAGTATTTTTTTTTTAACCATTAAAAGGGCTACGAACCTTGAGCCATGAATCAAGACTACCAAGGAATTGTGTTGGTTTTGGCCTAGATCCCTGGCCCTTTCTTTTTGTTATTAAGTTTTGGATAAGTAACCGTTAAATCAGCGTACCTTAGTTGAGAAACATGGAAAATGGAGTAATTTTACACCCCCAATCAATTGGGTGAATTAAAGCACCATAATGAAGAAAACGTTATTTATTCTAGGACTCTTATTTGCAATTTTTTCGACACAGTCCTTTAGCCAGAATGTTAGTATTGCAGGTAGGCTTACAGATCAGACTACAAGTGATGGGGTTCCCAAAACTTTAGTGATATTAATGCCCGTCGGTATAGATGTATATACTGATGACAATGGAAATTTCAGTTTTACGGATGTTCCTCCTGGAAATTATACACTTAAAGTAGTTTCAAGCAATTATACATTTCCTGATCAAACGATTGAGGTTACTCAAAGTGTAGCTCTTGGTGATCTTGCCATGACAGTTGATCAAAGTAAAGATGTTACTAATAACGACGCTTTAGTTCCGGTAGTAAGTTTGAATGATGATGATGCTCAAACAACAGGAACAGGAGATAATAATGTGGCAGGTGTGCTTACTGCATCAAGAGATGTTTTCGTTAGTGCAGCAAGTTTTACATTTAGCGCCGCCAGATGGCGTGCCCGTGGTTATAATGGATCGGAATACCAGGTTTATTTAAATGGTGTTCCCGTAAATGATCTTGATAATGGTCGGGTTCAATGGGGAAACTGGGGTGGATTAAATGATATGTTCCGTTTCAATGATCAAAGTTATGGATTGGAGCCAACCACATTTGCTTTCGGTGATATTGGCGGAGCAAACAATATTGATGCAATTGCTGCCCGTCAAAGAAAACAACTTCGTATTTCATATAGTGGATCAAATCGCCAATATAATCACAGAGTAATGGCTACATATTCAACAGGAATGTTGAAAGGTGGTTGGGCGCTTTCGGTATCGGGATCATATCGTGCAGCAACACAAAGTTATTATCCGGGAACATTTATGGATACCTGGGCATATTTTTTGTCAGTTTCAAAAAAATTCGGAGCAAACCATATTTTAAGTTTCACCACTTTCGGAGTTCCCGGCCGACGAGGAAAAAATTCTCCATCGGTAAGAGAGGCAATGGATGTTACCGGCGATATGTTTTACAATTCAAACTGGGGGTATCAAAACGGAAGAGTTCGTAACGCAAATATTAACGAGAGCTTTCAACCTTATTTTATTTTATCACATGAGTGGAAAATCAATAAACATTCTACTTTAAATACTTCGGCCGCTTACCAAACCGGAACTACGGGTGATTCTTATTTCAATTGGTTTAACGGTTCTAACCCTGACCCCGATTATTATAAATACTTACCAAGCTATCAAACGGATAGCACTACACGTACTGAATTGACTGCTTCTTATCAGGCTGATCCCTCTCTACTGCAAATTCAATGGGATAAAATGTACAATGAGAATTATGCGAATATTGATTCAGTTGAGAATGCAAATGGAATTAACGGCAACACCATTGTTGGAAAAAGATCTATTCATATTCTTGAAAGAAGAATGAAATCTATGAATGAATTTTCATTCAATACATTTTATAATAATACAGTAAGTGATCATGTTTCTATTACCGCAGGATTAAGTTATCAGATGCAAAAGAATCGCTACTATAAAGTAGTTGACGATCTATTAGGAGGTGATTTTTATGTTGACTTAAATCAGTTTGCGCAATTTACTTTCCCGGGAAATGATTCTTTGGCTCAAAATAATTATGATGCTCCAAACAGAATTGTAAAAACAGGCGACGAATACGGATATAATTACGAATTACATTTACACAAAGCGTCTGTTTGGGCACAAGGTAGAGTAAGTTTTAAAAAAATTGATTTCTTTATCGCAGGAAAATTGGATCTAAATGTATTCTGGAGAAACGGTCTTTGGAAAACAGGCTTGTTTCCGAATGATTCAAAAGGAGAGTCAGAAACTTTTGCATTTGCATCTCCATTTGTAAAGGCGGGAGCTACATATAAAATCAATGGTCGTAATTATATTTTTGTAAATGGTTCTTATGGATTAAGAGCTCCAATGGTAACTGATGTTTTCCTTTCCCCAAGAACAAGAAGTCAGGCATTGGCGAATCCTGTGCAACAAACTGTAATCAGTGCTGAAGGAGGTTTTATTCACAACTCACCAAAATTTAAATTCAGGGCTGTTGCATATTTAACTTATACATTGGATGGAATTAGAACAATGAGTTTCTATCATGACCTTTATAATAATAACGTAAATCTTACATTACAAAACATCGACATTCGTTCTTACGGTGGAGAGTTTGGTCTTGATTGGAAAATCTGGAAAGGAATTGGACTGAACGCTGCAGTTGCAATCGGCCGTTCGCAATATATTGATCGTCCTATTGCTACCACCACTCTTGATAACTCTCAGGAAAAACTGACTACGGATGAAACTGTTTATTTTAACAACGTAAATGTTGCTAACGGCCCACAATGGGCAAATACTATTGGTCTTTCTTACAACTCCCCTCAATTTTGGTTTGTTCGTTTAAACTTTAATTATTTCGATTGGATGTGGGTTGATGCAAGTCCGATAAGAAGAATGGCAGGAGCAGTTGAAGGTTTAGATCAAACCAGCGACCAGTACAGTAAAATTGTTACTCAGGAAAGGTTGCCGGGTGCATTTACGATGGATTTCTTTGCAGGTTATTCATGGAAACTGGATAAAACATTTAAGAGTTTAAAGAAAAGTCACTACCTTAATTTCACCGCAAGTGTAAGTAATCTTACAAACAACGTATTTATGAATGGTGGATTTGAGCAATTGCGTTACGATGATGTAAATAAAAATGCAGATAAGTTTGCCAATAAATATTATGTGGCATATGGAATTAACTTCTTTTTGAATGTAACTTATAGAATGTAATAAACGTTATGAAAAAATATTTTGTAGTTTTATTAGTATCGATTGGACTTTTCTCTTCATGTGTCCCTAATGATGCAGAACTTCCACCAGTAACAGGTGAAGATCCAAATATTGAAGTAACAGCCACTATTGCTGAGGTAAAAGCAATGTACACTGGAACTGCATTTGAGCTTTCGGATACATTAGTTGTTTCCGGATTAGTAGTTGCAGATGATGAAAGTGGAAATTTCTATAAATCAATTGTGATTCAGGATGCTTCTGCGGGAATTTTAATTCGGATGAATTCAAGTACTTTGTATCAAACTTATCCTGTTGGAAGAAGATTGTTTATAAAGCTTGGAGGATTATGGATAGGAGAATACAACGGATTGATTCAATTAGGTGGTGCAAAAGCAATTGGTACTATCAATGAAGTGGATTATATCAATTCAAGCATTTTTGATAAAGTAATCTTAAAAGGAACATTCAATAATGAAGTAGTTCCGATTGATGTTGATATCACTTCTTTAAATTCATCGTACCAGAATATGTTGATTCGTATTCCTAATTCTCAATTTATTACGAGTGATACAGGCGTTGCTTATGCCCCGGGTATGGCGACTAATCGCACCTTAGAAGATTGTGCAGGAAACCCTGTTCTTGTAAGAACAAGTTCCTTTTCAACTTTTGCATATAATCTTACTCCGGGAGGAAATGGAGAGTTTGTGGGAATCTATAGTGAGTTTTCTACCACACCTCAATTGATCATTCGTAAAGATTCTGATTTAAAAATGAATGGTTTGCGTTGCGGCCCTTACGCTAAAAAAGATTTTGAAGATGGTTCGGCTACATCCGGTGGTTGGACAGTTCAACTTATAGCTGACCCTGGGACAAATTGGGTAACCAATACAGTTGGTGTTGATGTAACCGGAGGAACACGATACGGTCAGTGTTCCAACTATTATTCTTCGGCAAATCATTTAGCTGAAACCTGGTTAATTTCTCCTTCATTTGATTTGACCGCAGGAACTAATCCTGTTCTTACATTCATCAGCGGATGTAATTACAGTGGAGCTATTATTCAGGTAAAGGTATCTTCTGATTATGCTTCAGGAAATCCAAATTTAGCAACTTGGACTTCTTTATCTCCAACTCTTTCAGCTGGAGGTTGGGCTTGGGCTTCGTCAGGAGTTTTAGATCTTTCTGCCTTTAACGGACAATCAAATGTACATGTGGCATTTGAATATACGGGAAGTGCCTCTGACGGAAAAACCTGGGAGCTTGATAACATAGTGGTAAGTGAACAATAAAAACACTTAATAAAGCATTTCAATATGAAAAAATATTTAATGATCATATTATTCGCAACAGGATTAATGACTTCCTGTATTCAGGATAATTATGATAATGTACCAAGTGATGATGTGGATCCAAACATGACAGCAACCATTACCATCGCTCAATTAAAATCACTGTATTTCGGAACTGCTATTGAATTGGATGATTCAATGATTATCAGCGGAGTCGTTATCGCTGATGATAAATCAGGAAATTTATATAAGTCAATTATTATTGATGATGGTACTGCCGGAATTCTTATTCGTATGGAGAACAATGGATTGTTTGGTTCTTATCCAGTTGGGAGAAGGTTGTTTATTAAGTTAGGTGGTTTATGGATGGGAGACTATGGAGATTTAGTGCAGCTCGGCGTGCAATTAACTGCTGGCACTACAAGCGAAGTAGACGTTATTCCTGCAGGATTGTTTGATAAATATATTATTAAAGGTTCACTCAATAACCCTGTTGTTCCAATTGATGTGGATATTGCTTCTTTAAACAGCACGTACCAAAATCGTTTAATCAGATTACAAAATGTTCAATTTGCATACAGCGATACTGGAAGAACTTTTGCTGATGTGATTCTTCAACAAACAGTTAATTTAAATTTAACTGATTGTAGTGGGAACACTGTAATTGTTAGAACAAGCGGGTATGCTGATTTTGCAGGCGACATGGTTCCTTCTGGCAACGGTGAATTTGTTGCTATATACGGAATTTTTGGAACAGATCAACAACTAACTGTTCGTCATCCGAATGATTTAAAATTGACTGGTGCTCGTTGTGGTGATCCAATTATCTATAAAGATTTTGAAGATGGATCAGTTACCTCAGGTGGATGGTCGGTTCAACAAGTAATAGGCCCTTCAGTTACATACTCAGTTAACACAACGGGTTCTATGTTTGGAAATGTTTATGGACAAATAAAAAACTATTTGCCCCCAAACGTAGCTTGTGAAACATGGTTAATCTCTCCATCTATGGATCTTACTTCTTTTGCAGCAAGTGTTGAAAATCCTGTTTTCTCTATGCAATCAGCATGTAATTATACCGGAGCAAACATTATCGTTTATTATTCTACCGATTATGTTTCGGGACTTCCTGCAACTGGAACATGGAATACTTTACCAGTTACTCTTTCAAGCGGAAGCTGGGCTTGGGTAAATTCCGGGAATATTGATCTTTCCACTTATACCACCGGAAACAATGTGCATATCGGAATTAAATATACCGGTTCTGCAAGCGATGGTAAAACCTGGGAATTAGACGAGATTAAAGTAGTATCTCAATAAAAAGACGGAAGACCGAAGTTCAATCGAATTACACTTCGGTCTTCCGTCTCCGGTCTTCTGTCTTTTTAACAAAAGGCTTTAGTCCAACTCTTAGTTTCCTAATAAAAATTCTAAAGTCTCTTTCAAATATTCCATGGGTTTCTCTGCATGGATCCAATGTCCTGCACCTTGAATAGTTGCTAATTTGCTGAATGGGAAATGTTCAAGGATTTGATCGATGTCATTATCTGTTATATAATGACTTTCACTTCCACGAACAAATAAGGTAGGGCCCTCAAAAAAAACATTTCTCGAAAGTTCTTCTCCAACATTGTTGATCTCATTGCTGATTACTTCGAGATTAAATCTCCATGCTAGTTTTTCCGCCTTCCAATATAAACTCTTCAATAAAAATTGTCGTACACCCGGTTCCGGAATTATAGATTCCATGTATGCTTCTGCTTCTTTTCTTGTTGTTGTGGTATTTAAATCCAACCCTTGGAGAGCATCTAACAGTTCACGATGATGTGGAGCATAATATTTAGGAGCAATATCGCTTACTATTAATTTATTGATCCTTTCTGGAAATTTTCCCGCCATAAACATGGCCACTTTTCCACCCATACTATGTCCCATTATATGAGAGGATGAAATTTTCTCATCGTCCATGAGTTCGGCAATATCTTCCGCCATTACATCATAATTCCATTCGTTGCTATGCGATGACTGACCATGATTTCTCATATCAACCGTATAGGTAGTAAAATGTTCTCCGTATTTTTTTGCAAGTGTGTTCCAGTTATCCGAAGTGCCGAATAATCCATGCATGATGATTAATGGTTCGCCTGATCCTGTTTTTCTAAAAAATAATTTCATAATTTTTTCTTAGTGAACCTTCGTCACTTAGTGTCTTTGTGGCTCAAAAAGAGTGGCCACTATAGCACAAGCAATACGAAGACATTAGCGTCATTTCATCAATTGTTTTTTATACATCTGAATTGTATTCTCGAGTCCAAAATAAAGTGCATCTGCAATTAAAGCATGTCCAATGCTTACTTCCAAAAGTTGAGGAATATTATCAGAGAAATATTTTAAATTATCCAAACTTAAATCGTGACCGGCATTAATACCCAAACCAACGTCGTTGGCAGCTTTTGCAGCTTTTACGTAAGGTTCAACGGCTAACTCTTTTCCGCTAATATAGTTTTTTGCGTAAGCTTCTGTATAAAATTCAATTCTATCAGTTCCGGTTTCGGCGGCATGTTTCATTTGTTCTTCAACAGGATCAATAAAAATGGAAGTTCTTATTCCTTTCGATTTAAATTCTTTAACGATCTCTTTTAAATAGTCTTTGAATTTAAGAGCATCCCATCCAGCGTTGCTGGTAATGGCGTCAGGAGCATCGGGGACCAAAGTAACCTGTGCCGGTTTTATTTTGCAAACCATTTCAATAAAAGAAACACTTGGGTATCCTTCAATATTAAATTCGGTTGCGATGGCGGATTTTAATTCATAAACATCTGCGAATCTAATATGTCTTTCGTCGGGTCTTGGGTGAACGGTAATTCCTTCCGCCCCGAACCTTTCGCAATCAAGAGCCACCTTTAAAACGTTCGGGACATCACCTCCTCTGGAATTCCTGAGAGTGGCAATTTTATTAATGTTAACCGATAATTTTGTCATTTTTTACCAATTGTTCGTGCAAAGCTATATTTTATTGGCTTTGTATGTTACAATGATTAATGCCGACAACCATTTTTTATTGAAAAATGAGAAGGTTCGTCGGTATTAACCAATATTTTGAGTAATAATCAGAACTTTTATCTGTTTTAACTGTATAAATTACTAGTTTCGCTATTATAAGGTTTAAAATTGAAGGTTTAAAGTTTAACATTAAGATAAACCTTCAAGCTCAAACTTTAAATTTGAAACTTTACAAAATAAATAATGACAGCTGAAGAGCTCATAAGTAACGAAATTCCACCTCTCAAAACTTCTGATACAGGTTTGAAGGCTTTGGGATGGATGGAAGAATTCAAAATCTCCCATTTGCCCATCGTTAATCATACTGATTTTTTAGGAATGGTTTCTGAAGAGGATATCATCAACTTTAATGCACCTGATGAAGCTTTGGGAAGCTACCATTTATCATTGTCACAACCTTTTGTTCGTTCTACTCAACATATTTACGAAGTTATTAAATTGGTAGCCGATCTTCATCTCTCTGTGATTCCGGTTTTAGATGCCGATCAAAAATATTTAGGGTTAATTACTATTCGTGATCTTATTCAAAATTTGGCAACTCTTTCTTCTATAAAGGACCCAGGAGGGATTATAGTTTTGGAAGTAAGTGAAAGGGATTATACTTTATCTCAAATTGCACAGATTGTTGAAAGCAACGATTGTAAAATTTTAAGTTGTTACGTAAACACTATTCCCGATAGTGCACTCATGAATGTGGTAATTAAAGTAAACCGTACAGATCTTCGAAATGTATTGGCCACTTTCACCCGTTATAATTATATCATCAAAGGTTCTTATATGGAAAGCGGTTCATCAGACGACATGCGTGATCGTTTCGACATGTTGATGAATTATTTGGATATGTAGATAAATCCTAGTCTTTGTCCTAATCATCATCCTAGTCTATCACTTCAAATTTCGTTTGTTCAAAAATTGCAGACACCTACTTTTTTTTCCCGCAGATCCTCGCAGATGTAGTTTGAGTTCGACACTATCCTTTTTGTTCTGCTTTCCCTTCGGCTGATTTCATTCATACAGATGGATTGCTTGCGCAACCAATTGTAATTGTCATTTCGACTGGCCACTAATGGGAATGGAGAAATCTCTTTATTTCTGTTTTCATATTTTGGTATTCAGTTAGTTTGGGGCTAGTTATCAGGCTCCACTATATCTTTTGGGTTGTCTTAAAAATTCGAATTTGTAACTTAGCAGCCCAGTCCCGATAGCTATCGGGAGTAGCGACATCCTTTTTGTTTACTAAACAAACGATCCGAAGATGTAATTTCTTTCCCGTTGGGAGAGGAATTACGTGTTCCCCAAAAAACAAAAAAGATATAGCGGAACACCCGCAAAGCTGCCAAAAAAATCCCGATCCTAAAGAACCGGGATTGAAATTATTTTGTAATAAATTCTACTTAATAATTTTAAATTCTACTCGGCGATTAAGTTGCATATTCTCCTCAGTATCATTCGGTGCAATTGGTTGGTCAAAACCATATCCTTTGCTGGTTAATCTTCCAGCATCAATTCCATTTGATACCAACCATTCCATTACAGATGCAGCTCTTGAATCAGACAATGCGTAGTTGTAATTTGCCGACCCACGGTTATCGGTATGAGCCGAGACTTCAACACGTACATCGGGGTTTTCATGTAAAAACTCTTTTAATATGTTCAACTCGTTGATCGACTCAGAACGTAAATTCGATTTGTTATAATCGAAGTAAACATTTTTCAAGACGAATTTATCACCTATCTCCAATTCTTCAAGATCGAAGTTGCCTAAGTAAATGGTTTTTTGAAGATCGTCTTTTGTAAAACGTAAATTGGTAGTTACCATTTTATAACCTTTCGCAATTACAATCACTTGATAATCTACATCTATCTCTAAACGATATTCGCATTTGCCATCAACCGTTTGAAGTTTTGCAATTATATTGTCTCCTGAAGTGATTTCAACCTCCCCGTTAACCTGAATCAAAGTCTTTTTGTCCTTCAAATCACACTTCATTACAATAGGAGGGAAGTTAGGCTTCAAATAGATCTTTTGTTTAATTACAACCGTATCAAAATCTGGAACTTTTTCGAATCTGGTATTGAATTTTACTTTTTTAGATTCGTAACCTTCTGCTCTTGCATCGGCTGTGTAGAATTTTGAAACCCCAATAAGAGATGAATAATTTCCAACAAAATTATTTTTCATGTCTATTTCTACAGGAATATAACCAGTTTCAATTACACTCAGATCTGTTGCAATTAACTGATTCGTTCTTTCATCATATACTTCAACAATCAACGGAAGTTTAATGGCATCAAGAATATACATTTCGTAAATATCTTTTTCTCCTTGTCCACCTTTTCTGTCTGAATCGAAGAATGCTTTTTTACCATCCTCTGTAAAGAAGATAAATACGTCGTTCGATGTTGAGTTGATCGGAAATCCTACATTTTTAGGAGTTGAAAATTGTGATCCATTAATTTCGCATTTGAAAATATCAAATCCTCCAATGGAAGTATGTCCTTGTGAGCTAAAGTAAAATGTTTTACCATCTGATTTAATGAAAGGACTTTCCTCATTATACATGGTATTGATTGCATCTATTTCTTTTGGTTCGCTCCATTTACCTTCGCTGTCTTTGGTTACGTAACAAATATCCAAACCTCCTTTGGTAGCTACTTTAGGATTTGCAGTTGTAAAATAAATTGTATTTCCATCTGGCGAATAACAGGCATGGGTTTCGCGGTACTTTGAATTAATCATCTTCATCGGCTCCGGACTTGTCCATGTTCCGCCTTTATATTCCGATTCAAATAAATCGCCATTGTCATTTTTATTATAACGATATATAATGATCTTATCACCTTTTGGTGAAAGCCAAACAACGGCATCATGATCAGGAGAGTTTACATCTCCCTTAATTTGTTTTGCTGCATTCCATGTCCCATCCTGATTTTTAGTTGAGTAATAAATATCTTCTTTTTGGAATGGTGATTCAGGATCGATAGCACCTCCGGTGCTACCAGTTCTTCGGCTTGTAAATACGATTAAATCTTCTGTAGCATTTACTGCGGCGGTATAGTCAGGGTATTTACTATTAATCTGCGGGCCCATGTTCAACATAATAATTGGAATAGAGTCACGAACATTTTTCTTTCCATTGTTACATTGGGAAATTCTCATGATAACATATTTTTTTTCAAGTTCTAATGAACCATCCAGGTTTTCAAGTTCAATTTTATTGGCCTCTTTTGAGTTTAGTAAATTGCTATACTCTGTGTACATATCAATTGCCTTATCCCATTGTCCATCCAGATGCAACTCTTCAGCCAAAGGAAGTAATGCCCGATTTCTATATTCTTTATCCAAAGCGAGGGCCTTTTCATAAAAATCTGCGGCGGTATGAGTATTGTTGAGTTGACGATAAATGGATGCAATTTGAAAATTTAGTCTTGCATTATTCGGATTAAATTCGTGGGCTTTCAAATAAAATTTGAGAGCTCCCTCCCAGGCTTGTGGACCGAGATAATATTCTTCGTCCCCTTTTTCAAAATTTGCCTGAGCCGTTTTAAGCCCAGTCTTATTATCAGGAAAATTCTTTTCGGTAAATTCTACATTGTTTTGGGCAAATAGAATCGCCGTAATGGAAAAAAATAAGGTTAGGGATATTTTTTTCATTGGTTTAGTGATTTTTTTTGGTTTGTACTACTTCTATTTTTATTCTTCCAGGATCTTGATTTCTGCTCTTCTGTTTAAAGCTCTTCCTTCTGCAGTTCCATTGTCTGCTATAGGTTGATCAGGACCATATCCTTTATAAGTAACTCTCTCAATCGCTATTCCGTTTTTGGTCAACCAGGTATAAATAGATTTTGCTCTGGCTAGCGATAGTTTTACATTCATCGCATGTGAACCTACTATATCAGTATGAGCCGAAACCTCAACACGTATATATGGATTTTCAGTCATGAATTCTTTCAATATTTCAAGTTCCGTAATTGACTCTTTTTTCAATGTCGCTTTTCCGCTTTCATACTGAACATTTCTCATAGCAAAACGATCACCTACCTTAATTCTGTCTAAGTAGAAGTCTTTTTTAGCATTTTTTACGGTTAACTTAAAGGTTTCTCTATACGGCATGTGACCTTTAGCCAATGCAGTTACAGTATATTCTTTGTTTCGTGGTAACTCAATAGTAAACACAGTGTTTACAGTATTTACTTTAGCGATCTTATCAGTACCAACGGTAATTTCTACAATCCCATCAACAGGCTTGTTGGTTACCTTATCAAATAATTGACCTGTAAAGGTAATTGGGCTATAATCTTTTTGCAGATAAAGAGTCTTTCTAATTACAATTGTATCAAAATTGGTAAGCTTATCGAATTTGGTGCTGAAAGTAAAACTCTCGTCATTATAATCATCTGCACTTACTTTTGCTTCGAAATTTTTCATAATGCCTACTGAGGAAGAGTAAACTCCTTGTCCGGCGTTCATGGCTTTGAAAACTGAATCATTGCTGGTTTTTTTAATTTCTACACTAGCCGTTACAATCGGTTCTTTTGTTTCAGCATCGTACAATTTTACCTCAACAGGGAAAATAATCTGATCAAGAATAAATCCTTCATAGATATCTGCAGAACCAAATCCCCCATCACGGTTTGAGTTAAAGTAAACTCTTTTGCCGTCATCAGAAAAATAAATAAATGCATCATCGAATGGTGTATTTAAAGGCACACCCATGTTGATTGGTTCCGAGAATGAACCGTCTCCCTGAAGTTCGCATCTGAAGAAATCAAATCCTCCAACTGATGTATGACCTTGAGAGCTAAAATAAAAATGCTTGTTATCTGGTTTAATAAATGGACTTTCTTCGTCCCACTCAGTATTGATTTTTCCTCCGATATCTATAGGCTCACTCCATTTTTTGGTAACATCATCATAAGTGGTTTTTACAATATCCATTCCACCATGTTTCGCCCATTTAGGATTGTTGGTGGTAAAGTAAATCGTTTTGCCATCGTTCGACATGGAGGCATGTGTTTCTCTCCAGTTAGAGTTCACCTGTTTTACCGGGCTTGGATCTGTCCATTTACCATCAACAAAATCACTTTCGTAAATGTCTCCTTGTTTTTGCAGATTTGGTTTTTTTGATTTGTTATAATAAAGCAACAAACGTGTTCCATCACCGCTTACCCACACAGGTGCTTCGTGAGCATGACTGTTTACATTACCATGAAGATGCTCTGCTTTACTCCATCCGTTGGCATCTCTACGTGAAAAATATACATCCTCAAATTCAAATACAGAACCATGGTTATCTCTTTCTCCAGTATTTCCAGGTCTTCTTGATACAAAAATCAAAAGGTTCTCGTCATGATTAACTACAGGAGAATATTCAGGGTACTTAGTGTTAATAGCTGGTGAAATGTTTTCGAAGATAATTGGAATTGTATCGTGAGAAATTATTTTCCCTGTTTCACATTGTTTTATGCATAGTTCAACGTATTTCACTTCGTGTTTTACGTCGCTTTCATGCATATTTAGTTTTTTGTGACCGCCTTGGGTAATAAAGGTTTTGTATTCATTATAATGTACTATTGCTCCATCCCAATTACCATCTTGGTGGTATGCTACAGCCAGCTCAAAAAGAATTTGATCTCTTAAAGCAGAGTTAAGTGCAATAGCTTTTTCATAATATTTTTCTGCATCATGAGGATGATGGAGAGCATAATAAATATGACCCAAATGGAAATTTAACAGATCATTATCAGGATTGAACTGATATGCCTCTAAATATTGAGCAAGTGCACCTTCATATCCCGGAGGTCCAATATTGTAGAATAATCGGTTTCCTTCGTCATAAGCTTTATATGCGCTATTATATTCAGATTCTTTTCCTGGGAAATTCTCTTTCTTCCACTCAACATTTGTTTGTGCCGATAATTGAATGCCTAAAATTAGCATAGCAAGTACTGCAACTAGGTAGTGTGATTTCATTTGCTCTGGTATTGGGTGTTTTTTTGAAGACGCTAAACTACGCTAAAAATCTGAGAATAAGACGTGTTTTTAATATTTTCTTAACCTCCCGAGAACTTGTCCTTCAGCATGTTAAGTTTTATACGTTGAACGATTTTTTTTGTGTAACCAGAAAAGTCCCCATCCAGAATCCAGTTATAGTAAGAAGGCTCATTTTCAAACACTTGGCTTACTTTTTTGCCCTTATGCTTGCCAAAATTGAATACTTCCTCACCCTTGTCATTTTTAACGATTCTCCCTTCCAGATCAACCCTATTGTTTATCCCCATAAATTCCACTACCCCAGGAATGTCTTTTTTGATATTCTCGTATCTGTCAAGCTGAGCTACAAAAACTTCATAAGTAGCCATGGTATCAACAGCAGCATCATGCGCATTTGTAAGATCTTTTTCGCAGTAAAATTTATAGGCCGCAGTTAATGTTCTTTGTTCCATTTTATGAAAAATGGTTTGAACATCCACTATATGTATCTTTTCAATTTCAAAATCAATTCCAACTCTAATGAACTCTTCCAATAACATAGGAACATCAAACTTCAGTAAATTAAATCCTCCCAAATCGCAGGAATCAATAAACTGAAAAATTTCTTTTGCATTATCCTTGAACAAAGGTGCATCTTTAACCATTTCATTGGTAATTCCGTGGATAGCTACCACTTCATCAGGAATATTTCTTTCAGGGTTAAACAAAAACGTTTTTGTATCCTGATTCCCATCAGGAGCAATTTTTAAAAAAGAAACTTGCACAATTCTATCATGGTTGATACTAAGCCCAGTTGCTTCAATATCAAAAAACACGATTGGTTTGGTAAGATTTATCATAGAGGTTCTTTTAAATGTAAAATCCGGGTGTTTTGCCCGGATCTTATGTAAATATTATTTCAAAAACTATAGAATTAAATAGGTCTGTTTACATCAAAACTTTCCAAAAGATCTGCTACCCTTTTTACAAATCTTCCGCCCAATGCTCCATCTACAACACGATGGTCGTACGAATGAGAAAGGAACATCATATTTCTAATAGCAATTACATCGCCATCGTCAGTTTCAATAACTGCAGGTCGCTTTCTAATGGCTCCCAAGGCTAAAATTGCCACTTGTGGTTGATTGATAATAGGTGTTCCCATTACATTGCCAAAAGTTCCAACATTACTTACAGTATAAGTTCCGTCAGCGATTTCATCGGGTACAAGTTTTCCTCTTTTTGCTCTGTCTGCCAAATCATTCACTGCTTTGGTAAGACCAAATAAATTCATCTGATCTGCATTTTTAATTACTGGCACTATTAAATTGCCTGATGGTAAAGCTGCAGCCATTCCAATATTTATTCTTCCTTTAATAATGATATTGTCTCCGTCAACAGAAGCGTTTACTCCAGGGAATTCTTTAATCGCCTGCACAACTGCTTCAATTAGCATCGGGGTGTAGGTTAATTTTTCACCATATTTTTTTTCAAACTCACCCTTCACTTTATCTCTCCATCGAACCACATTTGTAACATCTGCTTCAACAAATGAAGTAACGTGTGGTGCCGTATGTTTACTCATAACCATATGAGAAGCAATTAGCTTTCTCATTCTATCCATCTCAACTATTGTGTCATTTCCTGAAATAGAAACGGCGGGCTTTTGATGAACAACAGGCCCCGTATTAACCTTTTTATTAGAAATAGAAGACTCTAAAGGAATCGCCGTTTTCACATAGCCATTCTTTCCTGTTTCTACATAAGCAAGAATATCTTGTTTAGTAACTCTTCCATCAAGTCCGGAGCCACTAATCGTCTCCAATTCTTCCATTGAAATATTTTCTTTGGTTGCAATGGTTTTTACCAAAGGTGAATAAAAACGATTGCTATCTGATTTAGATAGAACAGGTTTTTGGACCTCCGTAACTGTAACCAACTCTTTTTGTGATGCAGAACCATTGGTCCCGTTTATTTTTACTTCAGGTGTTTTAACAACCGGAGCATCTACTTTTGCAGCACCAACTTCCGATTCGATTAGGGCAAAAGCTTCCCCGATCTTTACAACATCTCCTTTTGCAAATATCTTTTTTACCAATACACCGCTAAATGGCGATGGTACTTCTGAGTCAACTTTATCAGTAGCGATTTCTACTATGGGTTGATCCATTGCAATAGTATCTCCTTCTTCCACCAACCAGTTGGTAATAGTAGCCTCCATTACACTTTCGCCCAACTTAGGCATGGTTACTTCTGTTTTTGCCATTTCTTCTAGTTCAATGTTTAATGTTTAAAGTTTAATGTCAAAGGGTTGAACCTTGAAACCTTCAACTTGAAACTTTTAACTTAATGTTGCAAATGTACGTTTTTTCTTCTTTATCAAATGATTCTAAAATCCGTCAGCCCTTTTGGCGTAATTTCCTGAGACTCAACCTTCGAAACCACTGCGTTTTTAGAACCTTCTCCACACCAGCTCCTCAATTTACCAATGGCCTCCCGAGGCCCTTCTGCTTCAATTTCAAAATCTCCGTTATTCAGGTTTCTAACCCATCCTTTTAGTCCTAGTTCTACAGCTTTTTTATAAGTTGACTTTCTAAAAAAAACTCCCTGAACTTTTCCTTTCACTATTATATGACAAGCCGTTTCACTCAACTATTTAATGGAGTTTTTGGTCCATTTTTCAAACAAGGTTGCCTGACTATCACTTATATTATTCAATACTTTCATCTTATGCACCGCATAATAATTATTGTCATAAGGGGGTACAGTAATAGTTCTAATATTGCTATCAATGGTCCTTACTCTGATTTGAATCTTATCGTTTTTAAAATAATTAAACCAGTGTTTCAAATTACTTCCGGTAACAACAAAATTATTGATGGAGGCAATTTGTTCTCCAACCATAATACCATGTTTTTCGGCAGGAGAATCGGGAGCAATATGTGTAAACTTTAATGTTTCTTCACTTACTTTACAACCCAGGTTTTTTTCATAAGGTTGAGGGTTTGCCTCTGCAACAAAATCCAAACCAACCATTCCAAAAGCTTTGCGTAATTCAGGTTCAAAATCGGTTACACCGTTAATATATTTATCAAAAAACCATGTAAAATCAGATCCTAAATATTTTTCTATTAATTCTTTATAAATGGCTTCGCTATAACCATTGTTTTTCTTGGCGTAATCGTGATATAGATCATACATTACATTATCAAGAGAATGTTTAAATCCTGAGTCTTTAATAATGTAAATATCCGTCATTAATGCCGCCAAAGCCCCTTCGGTATAAATAGAAGTTTTTCTATGTGGAACACCAGGCTCATATCCATCTATCCATGTATCAAAAGATGCTTCTGATACTGGCATGTGCACTCGCCCATAATTATGGAAATGTTTGTCAAGAAGATCTTCTAGTGCAATAAAGAAGTGTTCCATGGTAAAAACTTTACTCCGGTAACACATATAATCGCCATAATAAGTGGTAACACCTTCGGCAACATAACCAAGCCGTGAATAATTTTCTTTGGTTAAATCGTAAGGTAACATTTCCTCCGGACGAATCTTTTTAATGTTCCAACTATGATAAAATTCATGCGACGATAAACTTAAAAACTCATCATATCCTGCGTTGAATAATGACCATGTTGGACCAATCATACAAACAGTTGAGTTTTCGTGTTCAACACCGTGGTGTGTTTTATGTGGGGTAATCTGATATAGGAAATGATATTCTTTCTCAGGAAATTCACCATAAGATTCAATTTGTTCTTCAATAAATCTGGAAAAATCATTGGTTAATCTAACCGTTTCGGGTTTACATTCTCCCTGGAACCAAAGATTTACTTTTAAATCGCAAACCTCAAATTCAATATGTTTTAAAGTATTGCTTGCGATTAAAGGTCTATCGGCAAGTTGATCGAAATTGGGGGCACTTATTAATTTTTTATTGGTAGGGTCTTTATCTAAACCTGTTGCGATTTGATAATCATCGGGAACATCCAAATACATTTCGCATTTTTCATTTTCTCTGCCTTCAACATAACAGCAGCAGTTAACCGGATTCATGTATAACTGATGTTCATCTAAATATGTTGAACCAGCATTTAAAAGTCCCCCATAAACCTCATATTTTACAACAATGGTTTTAACACCTTTGGTGTTAACCCACCATCTGTCGCGTTCCAGTTTATGCGCATCTAGCACATTGTCTTTATCATCGTAAACTTTCCAGTTGCGAATATTTTTCGCAAAATTCCCTAATTCATAGCGACCAGGTCTCCATGCGGGGATTCTTACAAAAGTTTCGTCAGCATTTATATCCTTTACCGTAAGTTCAATGTAAATGAACTGGGTTGAGGTGTTTTTGTAGTAAATTCTATAATGCATAGGGCATATTTTAAGGGAGGTAAAGATAATCGAATTTTGGATTTACGATTTGGCGCCCAGGCACTAAGTTTCAGGCTCGCTTAATTGTCTATAGCCAATTGAAAAGACCAAGCCCTCCGCATCGCTGGCGCTGGTGGTTTAGGTAGTAAATATTTAAATAATTGATTTATAGAGGATTAATTAACTTAAATACTACACAGGCAATCATCTAAATTTATTAATTTCGCCCCACTAAATTTAAAAGAAATGAGCTACGATCTAATAGTTATAGGAAGCGGTCCTGGTGGATACGTTGCCGCCATCAGAGCATCACAGTTAGGATTAAAAACTGCCGTTATTGAAAAAGAATCGCTGGGCGGTATTTGTTTAAACTGGGGTTGTATACCTACAAAAGCATTGTTGAAAAGTGCTCAGGTGTACGATTATATAAAGCATGCCGGCGATTATGGATTAAAAGTAGCCAGTTGCGAAATTGAATTTGAAAAAATTGTGAGCCGCAGCAGAGATGTTGCTGGCGGAATGAGTAAAGGTGTACAGTTCCTGATGAAAAAAAATAACATTGAGGTTATTATGGGAACAGGAAAAATTGTAGCCAAAGGAAAAGTGGAAGTTACAGTTGCCGACGGTACAAAGAAAAGTATTGACGCAAAAAGTATTATTATAGCAACCGGTGGTCGCTCAAGAATATTACCAAACATAGCCCAGGATGGCAAAAAAATAATTGGTTATCGTGAAGCAATGTCGTTGCCAAAACAACCGAAGTCTATGGTTGTAATTGGGTCAGGTGCTATTGGAACTGAGTTTAGTTATTTCTACAATTCATTGGGAACAAAAGTGACTATGGTTGAGTTTATGCCGAATGTTTTGCCTGTTGAAGATGAAGAGGTATCAAAAACAATGGAGAAGATTTTGAAAAAACAAGGCATAGAAATCTTAACTGAATCAACAGTTGAAAAAGTTGATACAAGTGGAAGTGGTTGCAAAGTTTTGATCAAAACAAAAAAGGGAGACCAAACTATTGAATGTGATATCGTGTTATCAGCGGCAGGTGTAGTTGCCAATATAGAGAACATTGGATTAGAAACAATGGGTATTAAAACCGACAAAGGAAAAGTATTGGTAAATGAATATTACCAAACAAACGTACCGGGTATTTATGCAATTGGAGATGTAATTCCGGGACCAGCATTGGCTCACCTTGCTTCTCATGAAGGTATTGTTTGCGTGGAGAAGATTGCTGGAAAAAATCCACATGTAATTGATTATACAAATATTCCGGGTTGTACATATTGCTGGCCGGAAGTAGCTTCGGTTGGTTATACAGAAAAATCGGCCAAAGAAGCGGGATATGAAATTAAAATTGGAAAATTCCCATTCTCAGCTTCAGGTAAAGCAAGTGCTGCAGGCGCTAAAGACGGTTTTGTGAAATTGATTTTTGATGCTAAATATGGAGAACTTTTGGGAGCCCACATGGTTGGAGCAAATGTTACCGAAATGATTGCGGAAATTGTGGCGCTTAGAAAATTAGAAACTACAGGGCATGAGATCATTTCAACTATCCATCCACATCCAACAATGAGCGAAGCAATAATGGAAGCGGCGGCTCAGGCTTATGGAGAAGTGATTCACCTATAGTTGGGTTTTATAGCCTGACCAGAAGTTTAATGAAATTTTAATAACGGTCTGATAGCAAGGTAAATAAAGCAAAAACTAAGACTGTTTTACTTAATAAAGAGGGGTGCTACAGGTTTAGCCATAAAGCGATGCAACCGCCATTAAGGTCTAGCACGTCTAAGTATTAGCTGGGCCACAATTATTTAGTATAATAGTGTCCGGTTGATTCAACCTAACCGACAAACAACCTTATATGATTAGAGTCCTTCGAATATTGAATCGATTTAACCTTGGAGGCCCCACTTACAATGCTGCTTTTTTAACGAAATACATGTCGCCGGAATTTAAAACATTACTGGTGGGAGGCGAAATTGATAAAAGTGAGAATTCTTCATTGCATATTCTTGATGATTTAAACATCAAACCCATTATAGTTCCAGAAATGAAAAGGTCTATTAATTACAACAACGACCTTGTTGCCTACTATAAAATCAAAGAAATTATTCATCGTTTTAAGCCGGATATTATTCATACACATGCATCAAAGGCTGGAAGTTTGGGTCGTTGGGCTGCCTATAGATGCAATGTTCCTGTAGTTGTCCATACTTTTCATGGTCATGTTTTTCATTCGTATTTCGGACCTGCAAAAACTTCTATTGTAAAATCGGTAGAACGTTCTTTAGCGAAAGTTTCCAATTCAATTGTTGCGATAAGTAATAAACAGAAATATGAATTATGCGAGGAACATAAAATTGCGCCTGAAGATAAAGTAACGGTTATTCCTTTGGGGTTTGATCTCGAAAAATTTCAGGAAAATAAAGATTCAAAAAGAATTCAATTTAGAAAGGCATATAATATTTCTGACGACGAAATTGCCGTTGGTATTATAGGGAGATTAGTTCCTATAAAAAATCATTCGTTTTTTATTGATGCAATTGAACATTTGAAAAAATATACTGATATTCCAATGCGCTTTTTTATAGTTGGTGATGGTGAAATGCGTTCGGAAATAGAACAGTATGCACGATCAAAAAAAATATCGTTCACTGGAAAAAAAGGTGAAAAGGCAACACTTACATTTACTTCATGGATAAAAGAAATTGATGAAGTGAATGCAGGAATGGATATTATTACCCTGTGTTCTTTAAATGAGGGAACCCCTGTTAGTTTAATTGAGGCGCAAGCATCGGGAACACCTATTGTGGCTACCAAAGTTGGAGGAATTGAGGATGTGGTTCAGGTAGGGAAAACCGCTTTGCTCACGGGAAATGATCACAAAGATTTTGCCGATAAAATTCTAAAACTTGCTTCTGATAGCCGTTTGCGACATAAAATGGAAGGCTATGGTTGGAAGTTTGTTGAGAGCAAATTCCACTATTCCCGTTTGGTAAAAGACATGGAAGACCTATACTGGAATCAACTAAATAAAGTCGGTTTAAAAAAACGGGTTTTCGCAACTGCCTGATAGCCTTTCTGATACTCGGTCGTTTCTGCACATTTGTATTAGAATTATTCTTATCTTTGTTAAAACCGAAAAAAATTGAAGAGGCCACATTTATTTATCATTGCCTTTCTATTAACTCTATCATCCTGTGCAACATTTAATCCCAGTGTGATGATAAGGGTCCCTGCGGATTATCAATACGACAAATTTACTACCGGACCTGATTCCCTTTATCGTCTCGCAGAAAATGACATCATCAACGTAAGGATCCTTACTAACAATGGAGAAAATTTGATTAATGTTACTGGTGATGTAGAATCTAATACCCAAGGTAATAGTAGTTTTGGTGGTATTCCTATTTTAGTGGAGTATGATGGAACATCAAAATTACCATTGATAGGAAGAGTATCTCTTGCAGGACTTACTCGGAGAGAAGCTGAAGATAAATTAGAAGGACTTTATAAAGATCAGTACAAGGATCCTTATGTAACAATCACCTTTAGCAATAGAAAAGTTTTGGTTTTTCCTGGTACCGGAAGTAATGCGAAGGTAGTTCCTTTTATCGGCGACAATATGAATTTAATTCAAGCGCTGGCTGAGGTGGGGGGTATTAGCAATACTGGTAAGGCAAAAAGTGTAAAGCTAATCAGAGGTGATCTTAAAAATCCAAAAGTTTTTAAAATTGATCTTTCTACATTGGAAGGAATGAAACAAGCTGATCTTGCTTTGCAATCAGGAGATATTATTTATGTTGATCCGTATGAAGATCCTGCACTAATTTTTGGACGGAATGTTACTCCATATTTAGCTGCTATTGGCAGTATTGCTTCGGTAATTACTTCTGTAGCCGTAATTATAGCTCTAACAAAATAGGCACAATGGAAAGAAAAACGATACCCCGATTTAATCAGGATGTTGAAGTCCCTTTGGTGCTGTTTATTTTCAGAAAGAATTTGTTGTGGATCACAGGAGTATTGGTTTTAATGCTGATCGGCTCCTTTTTATATTTGCGTTATACAATCCCTCATTATGAATCAGCTACTATTATTCAGTTAACGGAGGAGCAATCAGAACTTAATTTTTTCGAAGAGAAAAAATTAAAACCTAATTCAAACATTGCTGCCGATATAGAAGTATTACGTTCACAGGTTTTTCTTCAGCGGATTATCGATAGTTTGCCCTTAGAGATTACTCATTATAAAGAAGGAAGAATTCTTGATTACGACAATTACAATTTGGCGCCCTACAATATGGAGATCATTGAAAAATCTCCTGAAATCTATAACGTGCCTATTTATATAAAATTCAATTCAGCCTCTAGCTATACGTTGAAATATAAAATGGGGAAAGAAAAATTTGAGCAAAGTTTCAATACCAACCAAGCAGGAGCCTCTCCACATTTTAAAATCTTTCTTAGAGTAACTGATACTGCAGAATGCTTAAAACCAGGCAATCCAAGTTATTTCAAGATTAATAATCCCGGCACTTTGCTGTCAGAGGTTACATCAAAACTAAAGGTACAAGTTTTAAGCGAGGCCGCTAGCACAATTAAAATCACTTTTACTGATGTAAATCCTATTCGTGCATCTGAAGTGGCAAATAGAATTTCAAAAGAATTTGCCAACTTTAATCTTGAACGCAAAAGAGAAGGTGTAATTAACATCATCGGATACATCGACAATACTCTGGAGCATGTAACAGTGAATCTTAATGAAGCTGATAGCAGTCTTCAAACATTTATGCAGGAGCATAATATTGTGGAAAAAAAGGATGAGCATAATCCAATGGAGGAAAAGGAGATTGATCTTGTTCGCCAATTAGAGAATCAAAAATTTGATTATGATATACAGTTGTTGGTTTTAAATGATGTAATGAAGAATGTTAACCAACAAAATATAGATATTTATGAAGTACTTACACAGATATCACAACTTAAAACAGACGGGTATGTGGTTAGTGTAGTAAATAATATCAATACTCTAATTGCTAAGCGTGATAGACTAAAGGCGGTACTCACTGATAATCATCCTGACCTTAAAGCAGTGAATGACGAAATTGAAGTTCAACGAGATCTTTTAATTAAATCATTGCAAACAATTCGCGCCTCTACTATATCAAAAATAGATGAGCTTCAGATTAATATAAATAAAATTGAGTCAGGTTTTTATATCAGCAATGGAAATATACCCAACCAGGTTGAGTATATGCAGAAGAAAAGATATTATGAAGTAAATGAAACCTATTATCAATTGCTTATTCAAAAAAGAGTTGAGTACGACCTAATGAGTAAGGGATATACTTCAGGATATAGAGTCCTTCAAAGATCACTCCCGGCTAAGTCACCGGTTTATCCGCGTAAGCTTTTTGTTCTTGCGGTTGTTTTTGCAGCGTGGATTGTTATTGTTTTTATTGGTCTTACCTTAAATTATATTTTCTACGATAGAATTTTGGCACTTGAACATATTACACGTTATTGTGATGTGGCAATCTTAGGGTATGTAAATAAATACAAAAGTGATATTCCCGTTTCTCAATTAGTGGTTGACAAGAAACCAAAATCGATGATTGCTGAGTCGTTTAGAAATATTCGATCAAATCTGGATTTTATTTCCAATGCTCCCGGGTCAAAACTTATTGCAGTTACATCCACCATTTCTGGAGAGGGTAAAACTTTTGTCTCCATCAATCTTGCCGGAATACTTGCTTTCGCAGGTAAAAAAGTGATTATTATTGATGCGGATATGAGAAAACCAAAAATTCATGTAGGATTTAACGTATCAAATGATAAAGGCTTAAGTAATTTGTTGATTGGGAAGAATACTCTGGAAGAAAGTATTTTAAAAAGTGATTTGGCGAATCTTCACTTTATTACAGCCGGACCAATTCCTCCAAACCCATCAGAGCTTTTAATAAGTGACCACATGACTAAACTTATTGAAAAACTTCAACAAGAATATGATTATGTATTGATAGATAATCCTCCAATAGGTATTGTTACTGATTCAATGACTTTATTACAAAGAGCCGATTATCCTATATATGTTTTCAGAGCGGGGGTTTCACGTAAATTCTTCGTTAATAGCCTGCAAAAATTACTTATCGACAATAAAATCACGAAAATATCCATTGTGTTGAATGGGGTGGACCAGAAAAAAACTACCACCTATACCTATGGTAACTACGGTTACACTTCTAGTGGTTATGGTTACTACGACGATGATATCAAGAAGAGAAAAAAGATCTTGTTTAAAAGAAAAAAATAATGGAAGTAACCAAAACAGATATAGAAGGTCTTTTAGTTTTAAAGCCCCGAATATTTGAGGATGATCGTGGTTATTTTTTTGAAAGTTATAACTCAATTCTTTTTAAGAGTCTTGGAGTAAATCACAATTTTATGCAGGACAATGAATCTTCCTCAAAAAAAATGGTGCTTCGTGGATTGCATTTCCAATCCCCACCTTTTGCCCAAGGGAAGCTGGTAAGAGTTGTTTTAGGAAAAGTTTTAGATGTGGCAGTAGACATTCGTAAAAACTCTTCTACCTATGGTAAACATTTTGCTATAGAACTTTCTGCCGAAAACAAAACCTTATTTTGGATTCCCCCCGGGTTTGCTCATGGGTTTGTTTCGCTCGAGGATAATACCATATTTTCTTACAAATGTACACAGGTTTACGATACAGCTTCGGAACAATGTTTACTTTGGAATGATGCGGATATAAACATTAATTGGGGAGTTTCTAATCCTTTGGTTTCTGCAAAGGACCAAGAAGGAGTAAATTTTAAAAATTTTGTTTCACCTTTTTAAAACAAAAAATTGGCAGGGTTTTCAGATAATATGAGTTTATTAATCCTGCTGGGGTTCTTTGTACTTCAATGGGTATTTGGCTATATATTTGGAGAGATCCTTTTAAAATTTGCAACGAACTTAGGAGTTCGCAATCATGGCGAAGGAGTGGTTCGTTGGACCAATACAACAAAACCTTCGTTAGGCGGAATTCTTTTTTTCTTCGCTTTTCTACTCTCCATCGTTTTTTATTTGATTATACTTTCCGAACATTCCCAATTTAATAATCTCGAATTTTTGGGCATGGTTATTTCATGCACCCTAGGTTTTATTATGGGGCTGGCTGATGATGCATATAATACCAAACCCTGGTTTAAATTTTTTATTCAGGCATTATGCGGAGTGGTAGCCATACTTTGTGGAAATTCAATCCAGATTTTTGAAAGCAACATTTTAAATTATGGATTTACTGTTTTTTGGCTTGTTGGGTTAATGAATTCATTGAACATGTTGGATAATATGGATGCCATTACATCTTCTGTTTCTGTTGTCGCATGTATCTCTATGTTGGTGCTATCCTATATAACATCAACACTGTTTATGTACGATTCTATCCTTATTATAGGAGTAGCTGCGAGTATTCTTGCCTTTTTAAGATACAATTGGTATCCGGCAAAAATATATATGGGTGATAGTGGGAGTCAATTCATTGGTGCATTCATGGCCTATGCATCTATAAAAGTTTTATGGAATGCCAGTGCCGATATTACCTCACCTTTTGGCACCTTGTTTTTTGTATTGCTTCCTGTTTCATTTTTTATCATCACCATTTCCGATACAGCAACGGTATTTATCAATCGTTTATCAAAAAAACATTCTCCTTTTATAGGAGGGAAAGATCATACCACACATCATTTGGTATATGCAGGACTTAAACAAAGGTCAGTTGCCTTATTGTACATTATTATCAGCGTTATTTCTGCTATTACAGGTTTTGGTATTTATTATTTTAAAATGTATAACCAACCTTTCATCGTCAGTTTATTTGCGGTAGGATTATTTGCCGTTTTTGTTTCTTTATTCATGGTAACCAAAAATTTTAAGAATGAACAACAAGGTTAAAAATATGTTTTACATAACTGCGGTTATGTTTGCACTCATCATTCTCGTGCAATCCTATTTTATTTATAACTTACATAAAGGTCCTTCATCAAAAATGAATGAGAAGGATTCTACAACCTCCAATGTTACGGTACAAAACGAACCTATAAAAACATTGCGATTATCACCATTGCCGGTAAAAATGGATTTTTGTGGAGAACAAGTTCCTTTAACCGACCCTGAAGTTTACGAAAGAATGGAATTTGAATGGATCGCAGCACAAAACAGAACTACGGCCAACTGGATAATCTTAAAAAGAACAACCAGATATTTTCCCATCATTGAACCTATTTTGAAAAAAAATAATATTCCCGATGATTTTAAATATTTATGTGTTGCCGAAAGTAATTTAGCAAACGTAACTTCTCCAGCTAATGCAGAAGGCTTCTGGCAATTTCTTGCACCCACCGGAGCCGCATTTGGGTTAGAGATAAGTAAAACGATTGATGAAAGATATGATGTGGCCAAAGCAACCCAAGCAGCTTGTAATTATTTAAATGCAGCAAACGATATGTTTCAAAATTGGACAGCTGCTGCTGCCTCCTATAACATGGGACAAGGAGGATTAAGTGATGAAATGATGGTTCAAAAACAGGAAAATTATTATAAACTAAAATTGAATTCAGAAACAGCTAAATATTTATTTCGAATCATTACCTGGAAATATATTATCGGCAACCCAACTTCAATTGGAATGGATTGGAAACCTGAAATGGGACAGAAACTTCCTGCAACAAGAACGATCAAGGTTACCAAAAGCATTGAAAATCTAATTGACTTTTGTATTAAGGAAGGAACGGATTATAGAATGTTGCGATATTTAAATCCGTGGATCCGTGCCGGAAGGTTAGATGTAAAACCGGGCAAGAGTTACGATATGTTGTTACCGGAGAAATAATTTACGAATTGCGATTTTGGATTTAAGATTAATACAAAGGCTGTTAAACGTAAATATTTTTGTGGCGGCTTATCCTCGCCCTCCGGGTTCCGTCCCAGCTGCGCTGGCACCAATGCTGCGCATTGCCTCCAGTCTCTGGCCGCAAAACCTGAGAGCACAAGCCGATACTGCCAAGGTGGGAATATTTATTCTTTCTATTTATAATCTCGATTTAAACGACCGAAGTTTTAGCACCGATTTTTGGCTGTGGGTAAATCATAAAATGGATTCGATTTCTTTCGAAAACTCCATTGAAATTCCGAATGCAAAGGAAACTACTTATAGTATGTTTATGAGTGAAGTAAAGGGGGATGGTTATTGGGTTACCGAAAAATGCCATTCGGTGGTAAAAGCAGAATGGGATATTTTAGATTTCCCTTTCGACAAGTAAGTATTATTCATCGAAATAGAAGAGGCGGACAAGGATGTAACTGATTTGATATACGTGGCTGACGCAAAAAATTTTAAAATTGACGAGAACCTTAAATTACGCGATTGGATCATAACTGATTTTGCTGTTTCGGTCACTGCTCGTACTTATAATTCGAATTATGGAGATCCTGAATTAAACGAAAGTAGCTCATATGGTCAAGTAAGGACTAGCATTACTTTAAAAAGAATTCATGTTTATACTATCTTCTTTATGCTTTTTACCGGCGTGTTTGTTGGATTCTTAATTGCTCTTTTTGTATTCTTTATTAAGCCTATAAATGTAGACCCAAGGTTTGGTTTATGTGTTGGGGGTTTGTTTGCCGCTGTTGGAAATAAATATGTTGTGGAGTCAACGGTTTTGTCGGTTTCGAATAATACTTTAATTGATACCCTGCATAATCTTACCTTTAGTAGCATTCTCATTGTTATTTCCATTATTTCGCTCTACACTTTCGAAAAGGGACGAGAAAAGAATTTAGCACGTGTCAAGAAAATCGACATGTATAGTTTTATTATTATACTGGTTGCTTATATTTCTTTGGCTGCCTATTTTGTAAGGCAAGCCATACATGGATAGTCTTATTCGTTAGTGTTTATCCAACCTTCGGCCCAGGGAACAAGCTGCTTGTCGTATATTTCGATTACCTTCCCGTCAGAGGTTACCTGATAGATTTGTTTTCTTTGTGTTGGAATCGGATCTGTTAATTGTTGATTATAATCGGGGATGAAAGTAAATTGATTATCGATGATAGAATAGGTGCCAATATCAGTATAGGTATTGTTACAATCGTAGCCAACTCTATACGCCACATGAGTTAAAAGATATTTCCTTTCTCCCGAAGCTTCCATTCTAAAAAGTACAATAACGGTATCCCGCTGTCCATCGAACCAGGAGGCCTTTTTAAGCAGAACAAACCTTGAATGATTGACCATTACGGTATCGGTTTGGGCCCAGAGTTTACAGGCAGTTAATAGCAATATAGCCAATATCCATTTTTTCATTCTGTATTCAAATATACAACTTTGTAAACCTTTCATCAAGAATCGGGTTTGTCCAAAATCAGGGTTAACCCTATCAACCCACCCCTGCTTTGACCGTATCATTGCAATAAATATTTAAACTATACAACATGAAAAAATTATTGATTACCACCGTAGCTATTTGTGGATTCATCCTTTTTTATAGCACCAGCTCTTATTCTCAGGCATTATATTTCTTTATTGAGAATAAAACAGGGTTTACCTTAAACGAAATTAATGTAACGCCAGCCGAAACAGTCGATTGGGGAAGTGATATTCTACCCAACGATTTACTTTATAATAATAACAAGATAGAAGTAAATATTCCTGCAACCTATGGTTCTACTTGCTTCTTCGATTTAAGAATAACCGATTTAGAGGGGAGCGCTGTTATATATTATAACCTCGATGCCTGTAAGCTTTTAACCATTACTATTTATGCCGATGGTACTGCAGATCTTGTTAACGAGTAATGCTATTGTGTTATAGTTAAATAGGAGGAGGTGTATGTCTTCAAAGTAAAGTGAACTTTTGGTTAGAGAGTGCTTCATTTTAATATAAAGCTAATTCAAATTCTTGATTTTTCGTTTTTTCTTCATTTTTTCATATATGCCTAATAAACTGTTTATGCTCCGTTTCATATTATTTTGTTTTTAATTGTTTGAATTATTTATTTGAATTGATTTTATTTTTGGATTGATTCGAAGGAGAAGAATTTTTATTATTTATATTTTCTTGAGTATGCATTCAACCCAACCGCGATAGTAAAAGAGCCGAGAATGATGCCAATAATATTTATCAATGCAATCTCTAAGGAACTTACTAATAAGGACAAGTCCCATCTCGATAATGCAATCCCAACCAAAACCACAGGGGGAATCAAGGCAACTGATATGGCAATCCCTGTAACAGCTTCGATAATGTCTGGCCAAAAAAAAGCGAATGTGCCAGCTAATCCTGAAAAAAACGCAACAAAAAAATAGTCTACTGGCTTACTAATTATTCTCTCGGTTATTTCAGATGCATTTAGTGTTGGAAAAATAATATTTACTATAAAGCTAGCAGCAACAACGATAGCCATACCACCAATCAATACAATTATATTTTCAATAAATTTTTTCCATCTTCTCCTAAACAATGATACACCGATAGCAACTATTGTTAATAATATAGGAGAAAGAATCATAGCACCAATAATTACTGCTGTGCTATTCATTCTAAAGCCAAAAGTGCAAATCACCGCAGCAAAAACTGTTAAGCAAATAAAATCTAAATCAAACTGCGCCCGAATTTCCAGTCTTTCATACGACTTTGAAAGCTCCTCATTCGTTATTTTTTTTCTCATTACTTTCAAAATGTTTGCAAGATTTATAAGTCAGATTAGTATTTTTTAACTAAATCTTTTCCACACTCCGGACAAACACCTGGTTCTTTCAAAATTATTTCAGGATGATTTGTGCAGGTATAAGTTATAAATCCTGTGCTGATAGCTTGCTTAATTAACATTGAGGAAGCTTTTGGATTGTTTTTGGTATATCGCATCATTTATCGGAAATTTGAAATTAAGTTTTATTTTTATCCGTTTCCTTTAAGGTAGTTTTCGGATGGTTATCAGCATATTTTTTTGTGACATACAATCCTGTTTCCGCATCCCTATGATGCGTTGTTGTTCCTGGTTTATTAGTTGTTTTTTTAGTTGCCATTATAAATCGTTTAGATTACTATATTTTTGTGGTTTATGATGATTCTTCATCCTTCCTATTTCTGTTTTCAATAGAGCAGTTATTTTTTCGATTGCACTGCTCAATGCTTCTTCGATTGTGTCTGCCTTTGCAGTAACAGCAGTTGGCTGTTTGCCTTCTAATCTTGCCTCTATCATACATCGTTTATCATTCAATCCTTCTTTATGTCCATTCTCATCAGAAAAATGGACTTCTAAGCGAGTAATATGTTCACTATATAGCTTTAGAGAATCAGCTATTAATGTTTTAAAGTAGGCATCCATCTTTTCGTTTTCGGAGATGGTATGGTCGGAATTTATTTGTATCGTCATGTTTTAAAATTTATTTATTTTTTACTAACCATTGTCTTCCTCGTCATTATGATTGTCGCCTCTGAAGTGATAACCGTCATACATATACATAGTTTAATTTTTAAAATTGTGAGTATTAATTGCTTTGTTTTTGATACAAATTATTTTTTCTTGTTGTCCATGTCGCACATTCCTTTCATTGACTTCATTACATTAGGGTGTGACTGCATGGATGTCATCATCATATTGCATTTTGACTGATCCATATTGCACATTTCCATGGTTTTGCCCATCATCATTTTGCACATTGACGAATCATCTTTACACATGCTCATCATTTTGTCCATGTGCATTCCCTTCATACCCGGATCATTCATCATGTTGTCCATCATCATTTGTTTGCAACTGTCGTTGTTCATCATCTCATGCATCATTTCTGTCATGTAGGGTTGATGATGAACCATTGTAAGAACAATGTCCTTGCGGTGATTATCGTCTTGCAGATATTGGTCAGCGGTTGGGTTTGAATTGCATGAAACAAGGAAACTTAAGGCTGCTGCAAATAAGATTGGAAGTATTGTTTGTTTTTTTATTTTGTATTTGATTAAATTAATGTGCCGCAAAGGTGAACAGGTTAATGGGGCAATTTACTAGTCTTCGTTGAGTGCCTATTTGTAATAGCTAAAAGAGGCGAATTGTAATTTATGCCACAAACAAATATCGGCACTCTTGTTGTGCCATGTATTACATGCTTCTGGAAATAAATTACATAATTCACACATATTCCGCTTCTGCCTCCTATCACGGTTTGCACTCCCCATAAACTAAAATGATTTTTGATAATGCGGAAAATAAATAGTTTGAAGCATTAAATGAAACCAGTGCTGAGATGTAAAGTTTCAAATGGATCTAAAGTCTTTAAAGGGTTGCTAAAAACGGCTCTTTTGGTTTTGCCTGTGTGTCGGCTTGTGTGCGGTTGGGGCAAAACCAAATGTGCCGTTTGTGCGGCTTGTGGTGGGATAAAACCCTCTTTTTGTTGTGTTCTTTAATTCTTCAGCATCCTTTTTTAAAACTTGTAATTGGGTAGCGTTTTCAATTGTCTTTAATAAACATCGTTTGTTTTCTTCTGTGTTTTCAATGTACCAACATCTATGCGTATAACTAAATATTGCTCCAATTGATTTTACTTTCTCCATAATGCGATCATCATACTTAAAGTATAGGCCTAATTGATTTTTACCTTTATGCCATAATGGTTTAATTTCTATGTTGCTCATTTTGTTGTCAAGATTGGATTGCTATAAGGTGAAAATAATTTTTTATAATTCCAAATGACTTTATTTAAATGTTAGCGCCCCGAGACTATAGGCGACGCGAAACGGCGGTGCAGAACAGTGTGAAGCTCGGAACCCGGAAGGTGAGGATAAGGCGCCCATAAAAAAATCCTGCCCGAAAAAAATCGAACAGGATTTGTAACATAACACTAAACCTACTTTTACTACAAGGCTACCTGGAACTGGAAGTTTACCATACTGTTTCGTTGCATTACATCGAATGTTGTATTATTAAATACCGGACGGTTTTGATAATTAATCGTCATTTTATATTTATGTCCTTCGAATAAAAAATTAAGTCCTGCATCAAATGTTGCCATGATGCTGTTTAACCGATCCCATTTTGCAATTTGGGTACAGAAATAAGGCATCATGGTAAATGTTGGATTCTCTTTTTTACTGAACCATTTTTTTGGTAACATTACTCCTGTTTGAAGATATCCTACATGCCCCGTTCCTATCATTGGATAGGAAGTTCCGGTTCCATTGATTTGGGGTGTGCCCGCAGCAACCGTTTGTCCCGGATTCATAGGTCCGAAGGAACGAAGATAGTTTGGGCCATAGTTCATGTAATTATATGCTCCATAAACCGATAATCCCCAGTCTTTGTTTTTACCAAGGTAGGTGTCGTAGAATACATCACCACCTATAATAAACATGTCTGCAAACGAAGTATCAGTACCTGTTCTGGAATACCACATGGCGTCAGGTTGATATTGATAACCTACTCCGAAATTTAATACACGTTTTTTACCCAGATAAGTTCCGGCAAAATAGGGGAGTTGGTTTTCTTCCTGATCGAACAACTGTAAATTTACATAAGCGGTTGTTTGAACTGATCTACCAATAGGACTGAAGTTTGCGTATTGCGAAATCAACGGATTATACAAAGTACTTGTGGTAATTGTTAACGGATCGACAACTGCAAAACGATAATCAAATTTCCATGCTTTACCTTTTACATAAATAGAAAGTTTACGCAAAAACTGATCTGTTGCATCGTTCGTTGTTTGTTGATACAGAGGTGCATCAATTCCTAAAAAAGAGGCAACACTGGGTGATGAAAATCTGCTCGGACCTGTCCAAGCTGTTAATCCTGCACCTATTGCTAAACTAAACACCGTTTGACCTTTTTTGTTTTCATTCATGATCTTTACCGGAGTGTATTCCAATACAGCATCGTGAAAAAAGTCACCTACTTTACGAACGGAAAGTGCATTGAAGTTATTGATTCCGAATTGAACATACACAAGGAATTTATCATGCAATTGGCCTATTACCTGGAATCTTAATCTACGGATTCCGATATCAAAAGTATAGGGTTTATCAACCGCATTTACGATGGTGCCGGGGTTACTTTCGTTAAATCGAACCCATACCTGATTTGTAATGGTGAACTTTACATAATGGGTCCCCGATTTATTAAAGTTAAACCGGAGATCTTTTTTATCATCAACGTCATCAGGATTGATAGTTTGAGCATATACGTTTAGAGTTAGTAAAAATATAAGCAGACTAAAAATCTTTTTCATTTTTTTTCTATAAATTAATTAATTCTATGTTCATGATCTATATCAGAATCTTTTCTAGAATCAGAATCAGCCGTATTTCTGTTTTTTAGTTCTTTACGAACATCTTTAGGCAGAATCTGGGTGCTATCAGCATGTTTAGAAATGGCTTTATGTCTGTCAAGTCCCGTAAACTGAAACTCTCCACCATTGGATTCATAATCTTTTTTGAATGTTTTAAATGTTTCCATGGAGGTATGATCAACCAGTACACATTCCGAAAGATCAACATAGATTCTGCTTTGTGCAGGAATTTCATTTATTTTTTTCATAATTCCCGGAAGATTTGTTACAACAGCCCCACCCGAAATATGAACGACATATCTTTCGGGATCTTGTTCAATTCGCAATCCGGCTTTGAATGTATTTTTAAAAGGAAGTCCTCCAAGATAATGGATAGAAAATTTAACAGCCAGTCCAATACCTACACCCACCAAAAGATCAGTTAGCAAAATGGCTACCGTAGTGGAAACAAGAACCACCAGTTGCCACCAACCAATTTTAAAAATGTGAATGAATTCTTTTATTGATGCTAAACGATACCCTACTCCAATCAACATAGCTGCTAACGCAGTATTTGGAATCATTTCTATTACAGGAGTTGCGGCAACAACAAATATCAATAAAAATACGCCATGAAAAATATTTGACCATCTTGTTCTTGCACCATAATTAACGTTTGCAGTACTTCGGGCAACTTCGGAAATCATAGGTAATCCACCTAATACTCCGGAAATTCCGTTTCCTACTCCCTGAGCAATTAAATCTTTATTTGTTTTTGCTTTTCTTCTCCATGGGTCCATTAAATCAACTGCTTTTACTGTAAGCAGCGATTCAATACTTCCGATAAGCGCAAACATAATTACATATTTTATAAATACTCCCGTATGTGTGGTCATACCCGCAAAACTTACATTGTAATTAGCGATTTCAAAAATGTTATCCACTTTTACCAATCCTCCTTTTATATCTTTTAAACCGAATATTATTCCTAATGGAATTGATAAGGCCAAAACAACCAAAGGGGCAGGAATTTTTTTAACGTATTTGTTTTTTATCATTGGCCAACCAAATACAATTACTAAACAAATAGCACCAACCAATAGTATGGTTTGATTTCCGGGATTCGCCATAATGGATTGAACGGTATTAGGAAGTTCCATAAATAAATCAATTGGTTCTGCTATTGATTTTAGTTTACCATCAACAAGATGTGTTGGACTTATGCCGCCGAGAATATGCAATTGTTTAGCGAGGATCATAAATCCAATGGCACCAAGCATACCGTGAATTACAGTATGTGGAAAATAATCACTGAATTTTCCGAGTTTTAAAACTCCAAACAACACTTGAACTCCAGCGGCAACAACGATTGCTCCAAGGGCCATGTGCCAACCTTCAATACCTCCGCCAAATCCATTTACGGCTCCTGCAACAATTACAATTAATCCTGCTGCAGGACCTTTAATACTTAAAGGTGATCCGGAAATAAGGCCAACCACTACGCCACCAATGATGGCTGTGAGTACTCCCATAATTGCAGGGAATTCACTTGCTTTTGCAATTCCTAAACTTAGGGGAAGTGCAAGCAACGATACTATTAATCCGGCTACAAGATCTTTTGACCAATTTTTCTTCAGTCCTTTGAATCCGTCTTCCGGAATTTCCATTTGAGTTTTCATGATTTAATAATTGAAATAAATTTTACGATTTTATTTTTCTGGTTAGTTCTAATATTCCATTTACAAAGGTGAGTGGATGAACAGGATTTCCCGGAACATAAAGGTCGACGACCTTATCATCCAGAAAACTTCTGTCAATTGCAGGACTTCCGGTAAAAATTCCACCACTAATTGCATCCGTTCCCGCTAAAATGAGAAACTTAGGATATGGAATAGCATCCCAACAGATTTGTAATGCTTCGGCCATGTTTTTACTAATAGGGCCTGTTAATACTAATCCGTCGGCATGACGAGGTGAGGGTACCCAATCGATACCAAATCTTGCAAGGTCGAAATTGGGATTAACAGTAGCGTTGAGCTCTAATTCGCTGCTATTGTCTCCACCTGCACTTACTTCTCTTAAGCGCAGTGATCTTCCAAACAAAGACTTGATTTCTTTGCGTATGATAGTTTGATCGATCCTAATAATTTGTTCTTCTCCTTCTTTTATTATTAATGATCTTCGATCGTTTGTTGCTGTTTTGTAGTCGTTAGAAAATTTTACTTTATGCGGAAACCTGAATGCACATTCTCCACAAAAAGTACATTTTCCAATGTCGATTGTAATTCCATTGTCATCAGCAATGGCTTCAGTTGGACATATAGCCATCAATTCCTGATTGTCGATTTCCTCGGTAGAAATAATGGGACGACCTTTAAATGTAGCCGGTAAATTTGGCTGGGTGATGTCGGGAATAAATTGTTTTCCGTGAGACCTTAATATTTTAAAATTTTCAAGCATAGTCTTTTAATTATAAATCATGTCCACAATAAGAAAGGTCGTAACTTTTATTATTAATCGGGAAGTCACTTATTTCACGATCTCTTAATGAGAGTGCAAGTGCCCACCAATTATGCATTGATGGATCTTTGATTTTATAACAACATATTTTTCCTTCATCATCAGTAATTGCGGTATGAACAATTTCACCTCTCCAGCCTTCAGTAATCGAAAAAGTTAAACAGTTTTTTGCAAGACGAAGATTTTCATCGGTTAATGGTTGTGGTGTAGGTGAATCATAGTTCATGATCTCCGCAATTCTTCGGAGATATTTTATGCTTTGCAAAATTTCATAATGTCTAACCTGAATTCTTGCATAAATATCTCCGGTGTCAAATGTAACAGGTTCATGATGCAGGTCATGGTATCCTGCAAATGGATGACTCCAACGTGAATCGCGTTTTAAGCCAGCCATTTTTGCTGTTACTCCAACCGCACCAATCATGTACATTTGCTTTCTGGTTAATGTTCCAATATCCTGAAAACGAAGTACAATACCTGATAAATTCAAAAATTTATCAGCAATGGCCATATATCTTTCTTCCATGTTATCAAGATATGCTAACATTTTTTCTTTCAAATCCATTGTAAATGGATAAAACGATCCTCCCGGACGAATTAATCCTTTTGCAAAACGATTTCCACACCAGGTTTGAAAGAAATTAATTGTTGGTGTTCTCAATACGCCCAAGGTTGCATTGCCTAATTGATACGCTGCTCCGGTACATAAATTTGATAGGTCGAACAAATGCATTCCAATCCTTTCGAGTTCCAATGCAATAACCCTTTCGTAATTTAATCGTTCTCTTATTTTTAATCCGGCTAGAGATTCTATAGCTTGCGAATAGGCGAGGGCATGACCCACGGCAGTATCACCTGCAACCTGCTCGGCAAGTGTTGCTCTTTGATTTAGTTTTTGCTTTTGTAGAAATAAATATTCTATGCCTCGGTGCTGCCATCCTAACTGAATTTCAAGATGTAATACTCTTTCTCCTGCACAAAGAAATCTAAAATGTCCGGGTTCAATAATACCGGCGTGAATAGGCCCTACACCTACTTCATGTAATTCGTTTCCTTCGATTTTGTAAAAAGGGTAATCAGTAATTACAGATTCCTGATTTACTCTGTCGTGAGAATAACGTAAAGGTTTTAGAAAGTGATTGTCTTCAAACATCACTCCGTATTTTTCATGAATGTCTCTTTCAAACGAATGAAACACATCATATTTAGGCATCATGGAATAAACTTTTAAAGGAGCTCCTTTTGGGATGATGTGGGAAACAACGGAGATCGATTTATTTGGATCATCGGCAATGGCACAAATGAATTTTAAACCTTCCTCTGTTGGATAGGCTATATAACTTAGAATATGATAATCCTGCGATCTAAGTAAGAATGTGATCACTTCAAAAAACTTCGAATATGGAACAACCGGAATGTCGGCGATTCGTACTGGAAGATTGTTTTTTGTTTCAAGTAATTTTTCCATAATTAATGAGGTAATGTTGAAATGGCCGTACTTATATAATTTACAACCGCGTCAGGTTTTACAACTCCTAAATAAAATACTATTCCAAGTACTCCTAATTGAATGATTGATTCAAAATTGTTTTTTCCACTGATGTCGTAATCTTTGTTTTCTGATTTTCCCATTAAAATGTGGAACACCCGAATTGAAATAGCATAAACAATAAATAATAGAAGCAAACAAACCAGAATAGACAACCACCAAAGCTTCGAATTGTAAATACTTTCGAAAATGTAAATCTCGCTGATAAACATGGCCGAAGGTGGCATTCCTATTACCGCCAGATAGGCCAAGAATAAAACCAATGCCCCCAGCGGATTAATTTTCAGATATGATCCCATCTTTTGATATTCTTTTTCTTTGAATATTCTATGCATTTGTCGGAATTGTAAAAACAAGGTGGATTTAACCAACGAGTGTACAATAAGATGTAAGATTGCTGCAAAGTATCCTATTCCACCACATGAAAAGGCAATGATGGCTAACGAGGCGTGCTCCATGCTAGAGTATGCCAGCAAACGCTTGAAATTATTTACCTTGATAATATATGCAACAGAAAAAATGAGTGATATAATCCCTACTATTAGTAAAACACTATTCATCCATTTTAGATTAACTGATGGTGCAATGGCATCATAGAATCTGAAGATTGCTACAAATCCTGCATTCATTAATACACTGGATAGTTTTGCTCCAACGGGTGATGGTGAAACGTCTTTTGCATCAATGTCAACATTGAACAAAGGCACCAATCCCATTTTTACGCTAAAGCCGGTAACAATGAATACAAAACAAGCTTTCATCCAAAACGGATTGATTTTCTCGGCATTTGATTTTATCACATCGAAAGCCAGATCATTTACAAGGACCTCGCTGGCACCAATACTTAAAAATAAAATTCCTGCAAAAGCAATTGCGATGCCAATAGAACAAATAAACACGTACTTCCAGGTGGCCTCCAGTGCATGTACAGTTCTATCGTGATATATAAGAAGAGAGGCTGCTAATGTTGTTGCCTCCATAAATGCCCAGAGAATTCCGAAATGATTTGCTAACAATACACCCGCAATAGACATGTTGAAAATAATTCTTCCCATGTTATGCTGTGACACTTTTTTAGGATGATCACCTCTTGTTTTGGTATAATTATAATAATGAATAGATGCATAGAGATCTATTATGGCTTGCAAAACAAGAAATATTACTGCTAAATGGTCTGCTCTGAAATAAGTGGAGTCTGTTTGTCCGATGTGTTGATATTGATAGTATGCGAAAAAGCATAGGTACACTGAATAACCAAACGTAATGAAATGGCTGATCGCAGGTTTTTTTACTAGCAAAGCTGCTAGTGCAAAAATAATACTGATTATTAAAAACTGAATGATCATTTAGGTTAGTCTTTTAATTGAGTTAATTCATTATCGTCGGTAGTGTGGAAGTAGTCTTTAATCTTGTTGAGGAAAATTCCCATAATTAAGATACTACTAAAAATATCCAGAAGAATTGCACTATTCACCAGTATTGGCATTTCACCTCCAAGTGCAAGTGCTATTAGGAAAATTCCATTTTCTATAATCATATAGCAAACAAGATGGGTTACAATGTCACGGTGATTTATTCCTATGTATAGCCCAATAATGATAGAAGAAATTGCAGCAGTAAAATATTTAATCTCTAAATGTTTATCGTGAATTGACTCAACGATTGCAAAAGAGATAGCAACGAAAACCGTTGCCAAAACAACCGAAGCATACGGTTTTATGTACATCCCACTATTTTTTGTTTTCCCCGACCTTTTTATGAGTCGTTGCATAAACAGAGGAACAAATATTGCTTTAAAAAGTAGAGTTTCTACCAATACAAACATTAAATGTAAAAACGACGCCTCTTTTAATTCTCCAATCGCTACAAAGAAAATAATGAGACCTTGTATAGCAAGAATTTTAACATAGGTTTTAAGTAACTCTACTTTTGCCAGATAAATTAGAGAAACAATATAACCTACTATAATAAGATTTATTAGGTAGTTCATATCACGTTGTTTTTAATAATTAGAATTACACAGAACAGAACTGCAGCAATAGCTGAAATGCTAAGTATATATTGTGGGTTTCGGGCCATTTTATTTCTTGGCTTGAATGATTCAACAAATCCAATTGCAATAGCAAGCAAAAATTGAAAACCCAAATAAAGTACCACCTTAAGTCCAATATCTACCATCCTTAGAGACGGATCTTTTAGAATTGGAAGAAGAGCATGACCTGGAATTACCAGACAACAAATGATTGATCCAAATACTGCAAATTTTAATGCTGAAGTTAATTTAATCAATCCTAAATCGAAACCACTATGATCCAATACCATTACTTCATGAACCATTGTTAATTCAAGATGTGTATTTGGATCGTCGGTTGGGATTCTTGAATTTTCTACCAATAAGAACATAAATATGATGATAGCCGAAATAACAATTACAACTGAACCCAGATACTCATTTTCATTGCTGTATAATTTTACAAATATGTCGTTGAAATTGGTAAAGCCAGTAAATATGCACATGGTTCCCATGAGTAAGAAAAATGCCGGTTCTAATAACGACGCATATAATACTTCTCTATTGGCACCCATTCCTTCAAATCCACTTGATACATCTAGCGCTGCCACTACTGAAATAAATCTTCCCAGACCTAACAGGTAAAGCATGAAAACGAAATCACCATCAAAAGAAAAAATGGGTTTCATTCCTGGAAATGGAATGAGGAAAAGTGTAGTTGCCAAACATGCAAAGTTGATTGTTGCGGAAATCTGGAATACAAAGCTTGATTTGTCGCTGTAAACATTTCCTTTTTTAAATAGTCTCCAAGCATCAAAAATAAACTGATGGAGCATAGGGCCTCTCCTCCCAGATAGAATTGCTTTTGTTCTATCAATTGTTCCCGGATAAAGCAGGGCACATACTATGATCAATATAATTGCAAACATCTTAGATAATATTAAATGCAGTTAATATGGCCACCAGCAATAAAAATGCAAGTGGATACATAAGATAATGTTGAATTCTTCCGGTTTGTGCCAACCCAAGTTTTGGTACAAATTTTAAAAGAAAATCTACGGGCTTAGTTACAGTGAACTTCTCAATTCTATCCGTAATTTCTGTTCGGAATGTTCTTTTGGAAGGGAATATTTCTTCTTCGCTTTGAGAAACATAAGGATTTATTTCGGATAACATCGGACTGATAATCCTTTTTAAAGGCGAAGCATAAGAAGTAGAAGTGTATTGATGATTTGCATCTCCTGCAGAATATCCGCAACCCCATGTTGGTCCATGTTGAATAACTACTCTTTTTTGTTGAAAATGGCGTATGATAAACATGATCATAATAATTGATACTAATATGAGACTTAGAAATCCGAATTTTTGAAATATATCAACCTGACTTGCATAGAAGGTTTCATTTTGTGGAATAAAATGAAAAATAGATATGGTTCGGTAAATTTCAGGGAATATTAACATGGGGGCTAATCCTAAAAGCAACATGAAAGTTGAATTTAGAAAGGCAGGGAATAACATGATTTTTGATGGCTCTTTTATTTCGTTTGGATATGGTTTTCTGTTACTTCCTAAAAAAGCAAGTCCAAATGCTTTGGTCATAGCAAAAATTGATAAACCACCCGAAAGAGCCATTACAACAACTACAATAATGCAAATAACTGAGATGAAAAAGTCTCCGGTTGCAATTGCCCTAAACACTCCTTTGTACATTAAGAACTCAGAAACGAATCCGTTAAATGGAGGCAATGCGCAAAGGGAAAGGCCACCTAATAAAAAGAATGCAGAAGTAACAGGCATTTTTTTAGCGAGCCCTCCGAGTTCATTTAAATTTCGAGTTCCCGTGACTCTTTCAATATTTCCTGTGAGGATAAACAACATCGACTTATATAATGAGTGGCTGATAACATGGAAAACGGCCCCAAGCATACCCAGTACGCATAATGATGGAATGTTGTATGCTTTTCCAAAGAAGGACAATGAAATTCCCAATCCAATTACTCCTACGTTTTCGATAGAAGAGTATGCCAATAATTTTCGAAGATCATTTTGATAGATCGACATCGAAATGGCAAACAAAATAGTTACCAATGAAATAGGTAAGATAATGCTGGCAATTTCAGAAAAGTTAGCCTGTATGTCCATTGACACTCGTAGTATTCCAAATATTCCCATTTTTACAAGTACTCCACTCATTAAGCTCGAAACATGTGGAGGTGCAACAGGATCTGCTTTTGGTGCCCAGGAGTGAAACGGAATAAAACCAGCCTTTACGCCAAAGCCCATAAAGAAGAGAAGGAAGAGCGGAACATTGTTATGACTATTAAAATAATGAGGTAGTGCATCAAATCCCCAAATTCCTGTTTCTTTATTTGCAATTAGGAAAGCTGCAAGCAAAAAGAAAAATCCAATGTGCATTTGAACCAAATAGTTGATGGCAATTTTCATCACATTTGGTTTTTCTGCCTCAAAGGCGATTAATACGAATGAAGAGAGTGACATTAGCTCCCATGCAAAAAGGAATAGGAACCCATCTCTAACCATTGTAAGAAGAATAAGACTTACATATAGTAAGAAGAATGAAAATAGATGCATTGAAATTCCTAATGCACTTTTACTTTGTGACGAATTTTTTAAATAACCATAAGCGTAAATTGCACTTCCAAATGTTATTAGGTTAATCATGAGAATAAACAACGCGGAAATCTGATCAATGGTAATTTTCGGAACAGTACTCCAGAAGCTCGGGGTTTGTCCAAACACATTAAAGGTAAGCGCAATTGTTTTCACCTCATGTAATCTAATTACATTCAATGCCCAACCACTTGTTATCACCATTAGCATCAAAACCGGAAGCATGAAGGCAAAATATTTCACTTTCGTGGGTATTAGAAATATCAGTAACGATATAGTAATAGCCAACTGAAATATTATAATATCAAACTGCATATAATATCAGGATTAAAATTAAAAACTAATTAAGAAGGAGAAGAAGATTAATAGAACATCAAATGCGAATAGACCTGTTTGTTATAAAAACAGGAGTTGATGGTTTAAGATGATGGTTGGAATAGAAAATAAATTCAAAGCGACTTAATATATTTTTAATGTACTTGTTTTCGGAGATGATATTTTTATAGTCATCAAACTGAAATTCGGATGAAATTTTTTGTTCAGAATCTTCTGATTCATTTTCAACTTCTGAGAAAATTAAACTTTTGTGATAGCCTCGATTTCCTTGCTGTTGTTGGTCTGCGTGAATTGTAGCGGAGTTTTTCAAGTTTGTTGCCTTCGTTTCCTGAGCAAAGAAGCTGCTCAAAAAAATACCGCATAAAATCAAAACTGAAATTAACCTTTTCATTTATTTTAAATAGAAATATTTAAATAATAAAACAAAGGTAGATTTAAAGCAACTAAGTGTATACAGCATTTATCATTCAACTTGTTTCACTTAGTATCGAATGATTAATACTGATTATTTTGTTAACCAGCTAGTCGGATTTTGAATTGTGGAACCAAATCTTACCTGAAAGTTGATAAAGGTATCTCCCTCAGAATTTGTTGAAACTGTTCCAATCTTTTGTTCGGTACTTACTTCGCTTCCTTTACTTACTGATGTTTGTGATAGGTGCGAATAAACCGTTAAATAGTCTCCATGTCTTATAATAACTACGTTTTCGTAGCCATCTACCTTAAACACTCCGCTTACTGATCCTTTATATACAGCTCTTACGCTTGATCCTTTATCGGTTGAAATATCAATACCATCGTTTTTAACCTCTACCTTATCCAACACTGGATGCGGATGTACACCAAACTTCCCGGTGATTACACCTTTAGATACTGGCCAACTGAGTTTCCCTTTATTTAATTCAAATCCATTTGAATTAGAACTTCCTTGAGTATTGGGTACTTCTGTTTTAGTATTCGTATTGGTTTTGCTATTATTGGTGTTATTCGTTTTTGTGGTGTTGTTGGTTTTTGTTTTTGTATCATTCTTTTTGGGAATGATCTTGTCTACTATTGAGTTTATTTTGGTAGCTAGGGCATCTCTTTCCTTTTCCTGCTTCTTAACTTGTGCTAAAAGACCCTTTTCCTTTTTCTTTAGAGACTTAAGAACGACATCTTTTTCTTTTTTTTCTTTTTCAAGAGATTCTACCTCATTGCTTTTTTCTTCAATAGTTACCTCTTTTTCGGTTTTAGATTGCTTTAGAGTCCCTGTTTTGTTCACCAATTCGGTTTTACTTTGGGTAATTGATTTGGTTTGAATAACTCTCAATTCATTGATTTGTTTATAGTATCTATACCTTCTAACCGCTTGGTTGAAATTTTTAGCGGAGAAAATATACATCCAGGTAGACATGCTATTTCTTGTCTTCCATGCATGATAAACCATTTTTGAATAACTTTTCTTTAATGTTTTAATTTGACCTGAAAGGGTGCTTATTTGAGATTCATTTAAATTGATTTCTTTTGAAATCTCATTCAACTCTTCTGTATAATTATCTACCAGTTCAATTCTGGTGTTTATGTTTGAATTGATTGTCTCAATTTGCTTCATGGAAGCATCTTGCTTCTTTTTATTCTTTTTAATAAGAGTATTGGTGTAATTAATATCTTTTTGAAGCTTCTTTTTTTTGTTTTGAAGCTGTGTTTTGTTTTGTGCAGACACATTTGATACCAATGCAAAACAACTAATGAGAATGATATAAACGATGAATTTGGTGAATTTCATACTACAAATATATTACACCCTGGCCTTTGGATTGTTCAGAGTATCAGATACTATTAACGCTTAGTAGTTAATAAGTAGTATAACGCTAACCCAAATATGCAGTAGGAATTCTTGCTTGATTTTTAATGGAACACAGATGACACTGATTATGCGGATTTTGACAGATGTAGCTTTTTAATGTCATTCGTAAATATTTTTCTTTTAAACTGAGCAGACTTGCCAAAATTTAAAAGGAGTCCAATTTCCATATCTGTCGCCTTTAAGTAATTAATTAGCTGTAGTTCATGCCCCTCAGCAATAGCTTCAGCAGCCTTTAATTCAATAATAACAGATTCATTTACTATCATATCAGCAAAATATTCACCCACTATTTGTGTATTGTAGTATACTTTAATCGGATGTTGTTTTACGCAAAATACTCCCATAGACCTTAATTCCATAAAGAGCGCATTTTCGTAAACTTTTTCTAAGAACCCGAACCCAAGATTATTATACACATTATAAAAAGCTATGATAATTTGCTCGGTGAGATCTTTATGAAGAAATTCTGGTTTATCGGTTTTTATCTGTAATATCTGTGTCATCCGTGTTCTATTGTGTTTATTCTAATTGTTTATTATTAGGAAGATTCTCGATCTTCTGTTGCATGTGCTGAATATCCTTTTGAAGATTTTTTAATGCTTTGGTAAGGTCTTTATCATTGTTGTCTACCTGAATTTCGAGATTTTCACTTAGGTAATTCACGAATTTCCATACTTCTATGATGTCTGTAATATGAACATCATACGGAGAATATAATGGATTGGTACTACACAAGGTTAAGCATTGTGATTCCTCTATTTTATTATAGACGATTTTAAATACCACCCCCTCATCACGTGTTACTATTATATATGGCTGACCATTTTTAATGCTTTCCCAATTCTGAACATATTCTCCTGTAACATAGCTGCCATCAGCTACCGGTGGCATAGAATCACCACTTATTTGAAATGCTCTGAATTTTTTCGATTTACTGAGAAATGGTAAATGAAAAGTAGGTAATACTCTAATAAATTCGGGATCTGCATACCCAGCGGTATATCCGGCCTTCGCCTTTATGGGAACCAATTCTACATTATCATTGTTTTCACTATCTATAGTAGTAGCAAGGATTCTTAGCTTTTTTCCGGTAATATCTGTGTCAAACCCTTTTTCCAGGTCACTTAAATAAAATTCGGAAATACTGGCCAGATCCAATGTTACCAGCTTGTCCATGGTGATTTTGAAAAATCTTGAAAAACGGGTAAGTGTTTCAAGACTTGGCTCCACTGTGCCTAATTCATAAGAACTAAGTGTAGACCTTTTTAGACCAAGCACTCCGGCCATGTCCTCTTGTGAACGCTTTTTGCGCTTCCTTAATAATTGTATATTTCTAGAAAAGTATATCATTGTAGTTGAGTTTAAAACAAAGATATATCGCGTTAGTTAAATTGTCAAATGCATTGACAGTAAACCTGTCAAAAAAAAGATAAATAATTGATAATAAGTTGAATAAAATTAAATATATTTTTCTAATGGTCGGGTTTTTGCCCGTTTTTCTAGGAGCTCAGTCAAGTCTTCCAATTGCGCATTCACATAATGATTATCTCCAGAAACGACCTTTGTATGAAGCAATAGAATTGGGGTTTGGAAGTATTGAAATTGATATATGTTTAACTAATAAGAAGGAACTTAAAGTAGCTCACATTCCATGGTTTCTTGGCAGAAAAAAAGATATTGAGGAATTATATTTTGCTCCTATTGCTAAAATGATTGAAGAAAAGGATCCACGATTTAATTATAATTCTCAATTTCCTCTAAATCTTTTGATTGATTTTAAAAAGAATGCCGATTCTACGTATAAATATTTGAAAGTGGTTTTTATAAAATATGAGAAATACATTACTCAGTATTGCAAAGGAAAAGTAGTTTATGAGGGTCCGCTTGTAATTAATATTACAGGTAATCAACCATGGAATGCTTTGATGAGAGATTCCATTACTTATGCATTAATGGATGGACCTATTTGGCTCACTGATCCTAATATAAACGAGAGGGGTTTTTATGATATTGATACCAACCGTTTAAAGTTTATGGGAAGGGCTGCTAACGATTATCAAAGTTTAATGGCATTTAAAAAACATTTCAAGAATGATGAAGAGTTTTATAAAAGTGTAAAATCCAATATTAAGATATATAACGATCATGGACTTATGACTCGTTTTCACGGGGTTCCGAATAATGAAAAAGCGTGGATGATGATTGCCAAATGCGGTACAAATTGGTTCAACGTTGATAAACTTAAAAGATTTAAAGAATTCTATACTCAATATTTAAGTAAATGAAGTTATATTTATACTAACCCCTCTTAAATTTCAAAACTCATCTTATGAAAAAAAATATTGGAATCATCATACTAAGTGCAGCCTTTTTATTCTCCTGTTCAGGAAAAAAAGATACAACTCAAAAAGAATCACCAAAAGATTCTGTAGAAAATGAAGTAGTAAAAAAAGATGTTCTTCCTGACGAAAAAATATATCAGGGTGTTGAGTTGGATAAATCAAAGTACCCGGATGATTTGTATGTAGTAATGCCTGATGATATTAATTCAAGTGGGTATTTAAAAGGAGGCAAAGAAGAGTATAAAGATGAATACATGATCGACCACGATCCTTATACATGGTATTCGCCAAATCCAAATAGAAATGGTCAGGGTGCATGGATAGAGCTCACTTTTACTAATGAAATCCCAATGGAAGGTTTTGAAATATGGGGAGGTTCCCATAACGAAGATTATCCTAAATATGGAAATATTTATAAATTGAACAATAGAGTTAAAAAGGGTATTTGTGAATTTTCGGATGGTACAAGTATTCAATTTGAATTAAAAGATGTGGATGCCTGGCAATGGGTTAAGTTCGATAAAACGATTAACACAAAATCAATAAGACTTAGAATCAGTGAAGTTTATAAGGGAGAAAAATGGGATGATCTATGTATCGCTGAATTTTTAGCACTTACTTCTGATGAGAGTCTGGCATATTACGGAGGAGAAATGGCTAAACCCGTTATTTATTTATATCCTGAAAAGAAAACAGAGGTGAATGTTCAATTAGATCAGGCGAACATGAACGGTTCTTTAGACGTTAGTTATCCTGCTTATGGAAATACAGGTTGGAGCATAACTGCTTTTCCTGACGGAAAGTTGATAGATAATGCAACATCCAAGAGGTATAATTATTTATTCTGGGAGGGTAAATCTCTAAAACAATGGCAATTTAATGATGGGTTTGTAGTAAAAGGATCAGAAACGGCAGAGTTTCTTGAAGACAAACTTTCTGAGATGGGATTGATTTCTACTGAATACAATGATTTTATTGTTTATTGGCTTCCATTAATGATGAAGAATAAATATAATCTTGTTCGATTCCCCAATGAAGAATATAACAGAGATGTGCCATTAAAAATTACTCCTCAGCCCGAAAGTATGCTAAGAGTATTTATGATCTTTCAGCCATTGGACGGCCCAATAAACATTCCGGAACAAAAACTGGAGAGATTTAACCGTAAAGGTTTTACCGTGGTTGAGTGGGGAGGTACTGCCATTGAGAAAGATACAAAACCAACATTATAATTTCTATTTATATATATATGAATATTCTGGTTACAGGGGGTACAGGCTTTATTGGTTCTCATACAATTGTTGAGTTGTATTCAGCAGGAATGGATGTTGTGAACATTGATAATTTATGTAATTCGGAAATATTCATCAATGAAAACGTAAATGCAATTACCGGGAAGAAGCAAACTTTTATTGAAGGTGATGTTTCTGATGAAGAAACCCTGAGAAAAGTTTTTTCATCACATAAGATCGATGCAGTTATTCATTTCGCTGCTTTTAAAAGTGTAAATGAATCAGTTGAAAAGCCTCTGGAATATTATAGAAATAACATTGGGGCTACTATTACTTTATTAAAGGTAATGCAGGAGTTTAATGTAAATCAGTTAGTTTTTTCTTCTTCATGCACGGTTTACGGTCAGCCGGATGTACTTCCTGTTACTGAAAACTCTCCAATAAAAAATGCAACTACCCCTTACGGATTTACAAAACAGATTTGTGAACAGGCTATTCTGGATTTTGCAAAAGCAAATCCGAATTTCAGAACTATCATTCTTAGATATTTTAATCCTGTTGGAGCCCATCATACTGGAACTATTGGAGAATTACCTAGAGGTGTTCCTAATAATCTTGGACCCTACATTACCCAAACGGCGGCTGGTATTAGAAACGAATTGAAAATTTTCGGAAGTGATTATGATACCGTGGATGGAACCTGTGTTCGTGATTTTATTCATGTAAGTGATTTGGCAACTGCACATGTGGCGGCATTAAAAAAATTACAGGATAAAAATATTAAAACAGAAGTGTACAATGTTGGAACCGGAACCGGAAATACAGTTCTTGAGGTAGTGAAAGCTTTTGAAAAAGCTACCGGAGTAAAAGTAAATTATTCGATTACGGATAGGAGAGAAGGAGATATTGAAAAGATTTGGGCAGATACTACCAAAGCATTGAATGGCTTGGAGTGGAAACCGAAATATTCTTTGGAAGATTCCATGTTACATGCATGGGTATGGGAGAAAAGTTTAAAGTTGAAGTTTTAAGGACTGAGAACTGTTCACATTAGTGCCCTCCATCTAACTGGCAGCAACCGGGCAATTTATCATACGCTTCTTTATTGGCTAGAGCATCATCCGCGCTATATCCTAAACCGCTGATATAATTTCTAATAATAGCATAAGTAGTTTTATTACTTCTGTATTTAACGGTAACGATTTTCGTATCAACATTTAAATTTGCTTCAACAATACCTTTTTGTGAATAGAGCCCGTCCTCAATTCTTTTTTTGCACATGTCACATTGAGCAGAAGTAGTGATCTTAACTTCGGCAAGTGTGGTAGTTTGTGCTGATGTTTTAGCATTGATGAGCAAAAAAGCAGCAAGTATGATAATTAGATGTTTCATTCCTTTTTGGATATGTTCAAATTTACGTGAATTGTCTGAATAGGTTATGTAGTTTAACAATCTTTTTAAAAAGACCGAAGTTAGCCTTGAATCTCCCTTCCGTCTTCGGTTTCCTGTCTTCCGTCCTTGAACACGCACTGGGCAAGGGTTGCGGGTATGTCTTTTTTCCGTATATTTGACCTATTAAATCAAGATAAAAGAAAATGAAAAAATTAATATTGTCTTCAGTTTTTGTTTTAGGTGCTGCTTTAGCGGTTTCTGCTCAAACAACAAAATCATGTGGTGGTGATAACAGTACAAAATCATGCTGCAAAAATTCAAACTCAACTTCAGTAAGCACAGGTACTAATACTACCACAACTTCAACTACTACAACAACAAAATCTTGTTGCAGTAAAGATGGTCATGCTTCAACTGATAACAATGCCAAAAGCACAACTCAAACTTCTGCTTCTGCAATTTTAACGACTACAAAGACTGAAGGAACTACTACAAACAGTAGCCCTGAATAATTCATTCAACTTTGTTTAAATATTGAAAATCCTGATACTTTGTGTCGGGATTTTTTTATTCCTGGGTATAAATCCTTCTTACCCTTTGCGAAATTGAAGTGAGTACTTCATAAGCAATGGTATCCATGGATCTTGCAAAAATTTCTATCGGATGGATTTCTCCAATGATCTCTACTTTTTCACCTATTTCTACATTCAATCCGGTAATATCTATCATGGTCATGTCCATGCAAACTCTACCAACCACATTTGCCGGCTGACCGTTGATGAACATTTTACCTTTCCCATTTCCTAAACTTCTTCGGTATCCATCAGCATATCCAATAGGAACAGTAGCAATCGTCATATCGTTTTCTGCAACAAAGCTTCTGCCATAACCAATAGATTCTCCTTTTTTTACTTCGCTTATTTGTGCAATCGTTGAAAATAAACTAATAACAGGTTGAAGTTTTGCCTGTTCTTGTTCATCGGCCCCAACTCCATATAAACCAACTCCCAAACGAATCATATCAAAAGCAGCTTCTTTAAATCTACTGGCTCCTGCCGAGTTGGCAATGTGACGAATGAATTTTTTATCAATTGCTTTTTCAATTTGATCGGTAGATTTTTTGAAAGCAGAAATTTGTTGCAAGGTAAACTCATCCATTTCTGCTTCATCTGCTGCTGCCAAATGCGAGAAAACAGATTTTATTTGAATTCCATTTTCTTTTTTAAGAACTTCTATTAAATCGTTCAGTTTATTAGTTTCAAAACCTAAACGATGCATTCCGGTATCTAATTCTATGTGGATTGCTGGAACTTTTCCTCCGGCTTTATGATGTTCTATCAAATCGAAAAGATTTTCGAAATTATAGATCACCGGTTCAAGATTATTTTCAATGAGTAAATTATATTCTGCTTCTTCGGCATTCATTACCATAATTGGCAATTTAATTCCGTGATTTCTTAATTCAATGGCTTCATCAGCATAAGCTACTCCTAAATATTCTACATGATGGAAATTTAGAATATGAGCTATTTCATGTGTTCCTGTTCCATAACCAGAAGCCTTTACCATTGCCATAATCTTTGTTCCCTTTGGAATATGATTCCTATAGTAATTCAAATTATGCACCATTGCATTTAGATTCACTTCTAAAATAGTATCATGAACTTTACTTTCTAAACGAGAAACTATTTTTTCCATTCCAAAACTTCGAGCTCCTTTTACAAGTATGGCTTCGTTTTGTAAATCAAATTCATGTAAATGCTCAATAAATGAATGAACATCAGCAAAGAATTTTGAATTGGAGGTGAACTGCTCTTTATGCTTGCTTATTTCATTGCCAATTCCAATTACCTGATCAATTCCCTTTTGTGAAAGAATATTCGCAATGTTTTTGTATAAATCAGTATGGTCAACTTTCGATTGAGCTATATCTGATAAAATAATTGTTCTACGTTTGTATTGAGTTAGGTTGGCTAAACTATCGATGGCAATCTTGAGCGAATCGAAATCGTTGCTATAAGTGTCATCAATAATAAAACAATTGTTTTTCCCTGTTTTAAATGACAACCGCATACTGATTTGTGGTAACAAGACCATTTGTTCATTTACAAGATTGATATTTGCTTTTAAAACAATAGCAGCAATATAAACATGGGTTGCATTTTCAATGGAGGCTGCATCAGTAAATGGAATGGTGCTAGTGTAATTTTGGTCACCATCAGTTATAAAAATTTCTGTTTTGCCTGCGCATTTTTTGTAAGCTACTTTGTATTTTGAATCATCTTTTGTGCCCCAGGTAATATGTTTCGGTTCTGGATTTATTTTTTTTAATTCGGGTCTGTCATTACAAAAGATAATGGTTTCACAATTTTTAAAAAGCTTCCATTTTTCTTCCAACTTTTGTTCTATCCCTGTGAAATTTTCTTCGTGGGCTGTTCCTATATTGGTAAAAATGCCAATAGTTGGATGAATGATACTTTCCAAATTATCCATTTCACCGGATTGAGAGATCCCAGCTTCGAATATTCCTATTTCATTTTCAAATTGGAGATTCCACATAGAAAGCGGAACTCCCACCTGCGAATTATAACTCTTTGGGTTTTTGCAGACATTTAATTCACGCGAAAGCACGAAACTGAGCCAATCCTTTACAATTGTTTTTCCGTTACTGCCTGTAATCCCAATTATTGGAAATGTATATTGTTCACGATGATGTTCGGCAATTTGTTGCAACGCTGCCAGACTATCTTTTACCAGAATATAATTACAATCATTTCTTTCTTTTAGAACGAAGGTTTCATCGGAAATAAGAAAGTTTCTAATTCCATTCTCTGCGGCTTCCGAAATAAATTGATGTCCATCATGCTGAGGACCACGAATGGCAAAAAATAATGAAGAAACCGGAAAAACAATTTTACGACTGTCTAATACCAAATGCAGGATCTCATTGTTAGCTTGATTGCCAATCAATTCACCTCCAACAATTTTGGATAAAGAGTTTATGGTATATGTTATTCCCAATGAGGTTTTTTAGTTGATGTAAGCGGCCACTGACGATGAATGTAAGGACTTAGCGGCCCGGATAGAAGCGGTATCCTTTTTAAATAAGACGGTCTTCCGTCATTTTTTAAAAAGATAAAGCGGATAGCCGGAAAAGCTGCCCAAGAAAAAAATCTATTTTTAAAACTAAAAATCATCCTTGTTTTTTTGCAAAACAATCTCTGCATAAAGGTTTATAGTCAGTTGCCTCACCTAAAAGTACCAATTTTTCATCGGCACCAATGCGATACGAATGATTGGCTATATGTCCACAATCTACACAAATAGCATGCACCTTGGTTACAAATTCGGCCACAGCCATTAGTTTAGGCATAACACCAAAAGGTTTGCCCATAAAATCCATATCAAGCCCGGCAACTACAACACGAACCCCATTGTTTGCAAGGGTATTGCAAACTTCCACGATTCCATCATCAAAAAACTGTGCCTCATCAATGCCCACTACATCCATATCATTGGCCATTAATAAAATGTTACCAGAGATAGGAACAGGAGTTGACTTGATCGCGTTTCCTTGGTGGGATACAACATCTTCTACATGATAACGTGTATCGATCTCAGGTTTGAAAATTTCCACCTTCAATTTTGCAATCTTTGCTCTCTTTAATCTACGTATCAACTCTTCAGTTTTACCTGAGAACATAGAACCGCAGATAACCTCGATCCACCCTCGCTTTTCGCCCTGTTTTAATGTGTTTTCAACAAACATGTTTAAACTCCCAATATTTCGTAATTTTCGGCATTGAATATGTGCAAATTTACAATAAAACCGTTGTTTTATAACGGATTAGAACTTTAAACCATGACAAAACCAGAATTATTAAGGGAAATAGGCATTCATCTTAAAAAGGTGGTGGATATTTATAACCAATTGGCCAAAAATCCTGAGGCTTTTACGCCCGGTGAAATTGATATGATGGTAAACAATGCTACAAAGATTATTGAGTATGCAGCTGTTGTAAAACATCAGCCTGCATCATCATCCAATACTGATGAACAAATAAGACTTCGTGATTTGGAAGATAAATTGAGAGTTGCAAGTGAACAACTAAAGAGCAAAGACTTCGAAATTGAGAAATTGCAAAGAACCAAACAGGAGCTGGAGAAAAAAGTAGAAGAAAATAAACATCTAGCTGATGCATTTTCAGTTGATATTCCTGAAGTTTCAGATAAAATTGATTCTAACTCAACATTGGCGAAGACAGATCTTTTAGATAGCAGCTTAATCACAGAAATTCCTATTGTAGAAAGAAAAGTGACTCCAGTTGAGAAAATAGAAACTTTTACTTCACCAAGTTTCTTTACAGAAAATAAAGTAGATACTTCGACAAATGCTCATGATGACAAAAAGAAAATAGAAACTGTTCCAACTTCATTTGCATCAAAATACGAGACCGATAATGATGGTGGTTCTAAGAAAACAGTAATGAGTAGTTTGAATGAATCAATTATTGATGGATCGAAAGAGAATGTGGCTGAGAAAATGATGAAGACCCAGGTGACGGATCTTTCTAAAGTTATCCCGCTACATGAGAAATTTCACATAACGAATGAATTGTTTGGGAAAAACAACGAACATTATACTCAATTTGTGGATGCTATGAATGGAAAGCAAACATGGAAGGAAGCTGAGCAGCTTTTAGCTCAAGCAGCTTCTATGTATAAATGGGATCCGGAAAATAAAACGGCGTTGAATTTTATTGCGTTGATACAAAGACGGTTTAATTAGAAGGAAGAAGAAATTATATTTCCAAAGAAGAATTTGATAAAAATTATGAAGAAGGCGATAATTTGATGAATATGATAACTGCATTTAGGAATAAAATAAATTGATGGTGACAGATTTTAAATATCACCGACTTCGGTCTTCGGTCTTCGGTCTTCCGTCAAACAAGCATAGGTTATTGACGAAATTCTTAATCCTTCTAATATTTCTTTGGTGTAGCAGCAGAAGCTTTGCTCAGCCTTCCTCCACATTTGATATTTTGGCTTTCGGAAGAAAAACGGTTGATACCTTGTCATCACCTTTTTTTAAAGGACGAGGTTATATAAAAGAGGGAGATAATCTAGCCGCATATTTCGTGGCTTCTGAATTTTATAAATGCAAGCTCAAAACTTTTGTTGGGGCAAAAAATTATTATCAGAATTTCAATTTCCCGGTGAATACTTTTCCAAGAGATGTTTTTGCCTCTATTGATGACCAATATTTAATTTGTGGAAGAGATTTTGTTCCGGAGGCGGGTTGTCCGGATGTAAAAGGAACATGGAACATAGTCTGGTTGGATAGTGCAACAGTTGCCGATCCACATGCATATAAGGAATTTGCACGCAGAGACTTTTCCACTTATTTTATTGTAATAGATGATAAAGGTGTTACAGATGCTGATCAGAAAAAGGTCTTTAAGAATATGGCCATGAATCCTTATGGGGCAAAGGGTCTTATTTATCTTCGCCCGAAAATTACATGGAGTGTCGCTACAGAAATTTCTCCTTTCCCTATTATTGAAATTGTAAGAGGCAATATTAGTAGGACGAGTAAACAAATGAAAATTTTGATCGATTCAAAATTTATTGAAGATTATCCTTGCAGAAATGTAATAGGTTATGTAGAAGGAAAAGAAAAACCAGATTCATTTATAGTAATCAGTGCTCATTATGATCACTTGGGTAAAATAGGAAGGACTGTTTATTTTCCTGGAGCAAATGACAATGCAAGTGGAATTGCCATGTTGTTAAGTTTGGCCAAATGGTATTCTGTTCCCGAGAATCAACCGAAATATTCTATTTGTTTTATGGCATTTGGTGCTGAAGAGGCCGGACTTATTGGTTCTTCCAGATATAATTTATATCCAGTTTTTCCATTGAAGCAAATTAAATTTTTGTTTAATGTTGATATTATGGGAACAGGTGATGAAGGAATTACCGTTGTGAACTCCACCGAGTTTACAAAAGAGTTTGCAATTCTGGACAGTATTAACAGTGCAAAAAAATATTTAGTGCAGATTAAGAAAAGAGGTCCAGCTGCAAATAGTGACCATTATCCTTTTTACGAAAATAAAGTACGGTGCTTCTTTGCATATACCATGGGTGGTGTAAAATTCTATCATGACATTGATGATAGAGGACAAACTCTACCACTGAACGAATTTGTGGATCTGCATTTGTTGTTCCGAGATTTTATAAATGAAATTCAAGTAAAATAAAACTGAACCATATAAGATAATCAAAGAAAGAGGAATCAAATTGTCGAAGCTATATATCATACCAACTCCAATAGGTAATCTTGAAGATATTACTCACAGAGCTTTGCGACTTTTAAAGGAAGTGAATATTCTTTATGCGGAAGATACCCGTACCACAGGGAATTTATTAAAGCATTTTGGGATTGATAGAAAGATAGTGGCATTTCATCAGCATAACGAACATAAAGTTCTGCAAAGAATTATTGATGAGTTGCAAACTCTTGAAACCGCAGGATTGGTGAGTGATGCAGGAACCCCCGGAATTTCTGACCCAGGATTTTTATTGGTAAGAGAATGTATTAAAAATGAAATAGAAGTGGAATGTCTGCCCGGACCAACCGCTTTTGTTCCCGCCTTGGTACAATCGGGTTTTCCATGTGATAGTTTTATATATGATGGTTTTTTACCTCATAAAAAAGGACGACAAACCAAATGGAAAGAAATTGCTATATCGGAAAGAACAGTTGTTGTTTATGAATCTCCACATAGAATTATTAAAGCTTTAGAAGAAGCCAAAGAGTTTCTGCCCGAAGGAAGACAAATGGCAGTGTGCCGAGAAATCTCAAAAATGTTTCATGAGACCAAAATAGGAACAGCAGCTGAATTATTGGGACATTATACTGCGCATCCAGCAAAAGGGGAGATTGTAGTAGTGATTTCGCCTGTGGATTAGTAGTTTGCCTGCCATCCCTCATTTATTCTCTGATTTTTATTTTAAATAGGCCATTTTAGTTATATAGCATTTGCCCTATGAAAAAATTGATCAACCTTATTGTCGTCCTATTAGTTTTTACATCGGTAGCATGTAAAGATTCATCAGATAATTTTTCTTCTGCAGCGCAGCTCTTAGCAGGGTGTTTTTACACTACATTAAATTCGCCTGATCCCAATCCCTTATGCTGTGATTATTTCTATTCCTAAAATAAATGGGCAGTTGCTCAGGATTTTTGCTATACTACATTTGCGAGAAAGTAGATTTGTGATGTACGGTTGAAATGAACAGCCATAGGTATCAGCGACGTTGTTCTTCAGAGATAAATAAAAAAATCTACATTATCTGCAAGAAACAATTTTTTGCATTAATCGTAATTCGTAAATCCAAAACCGTAAATAGAATTTATCTTCCTCCTCCAACTCTATCAAACAACGCGTCCTTCTCTTTTTGATTCTGCTTTTTGATGGCTTTACCAAATTTAAAACTTGCAGAGAAAGTAAGTCTTCGACTATCCCAACTGAACACATTATAAACAGATTGTCCATCTTGTGTGGTAATCGTACTTCGGAAAGGAGTTGTACGGAAAATATCCGTTAGACCTAATTTTAATGTAAGCTGATCTTTAAAGAGTTTTTTGGAAACACCTAATCCAATTTCTCCAACTGCAAGAGTGGTTGATTGTCCAACGGATTGTGGTGTCATTGCCCATCCATTTAATTCTATAGTAAATTTTGCCGGTAAAGTAAATTCGAAATATCCGCTGAACATTCCGTACCATCCTTGACGATTAATATTAAAAGAGGTATCGACCACACTGTTGTAAATGGCATTTCCATTAACCATAAAATATAACCATTTACCAATCGGCATCATGAATGTTCCACTTGCAGTGAAATTATGTGTTTGACCCAAGTTTACATTGGTGTAGATCAACCTTTGTGAATTTAAAGAATCTACCCTAAAGATATCTGTAATGTTATTATTGATCTGTGCATACGATGCACTCATGGTAAATACCTGGAACATGGTATAGGTTAACTCAACATTATTTGAAAATTGAGGAAGCAAATTTGGATTTCCCTGAAAACTGCTATAGTTATCCATAGTATAAATAAATGGATTCAACTCATTGTATTCAGGTCTATCAATTCTTCTGCTATACATGAAGTTTACAGAATGATTGTCGCTGGGGTTCCACGCAATTCCTGCAGAAGGGAAAAAACTGAAATAATTTTGTCGGTTAATTTGTCCAGTGGTAATTTGATTTCCGGTTGTATTTGTGTGCTCCCCTCTTAACCCTGCAGAAAAAGACCATTTTTTAACATTGTATTTTAATGATAAATATATCGCATTGATATTTTCGAAATACAAAAAATGATTACTCATTCCGGCAATGGGGATTTGATTGTTCCCTGCATCAAAAGTTCTGTATTGAACATTGGCTTCATTGGTAACATAACTTGATTTAAGTCCCGTTTCCAATTGTAATTTTTTAAATACATGCGGATTTTCATAATCTACTTTTCCACTAACAAGATATAGAGCAGGTGCCTGGTTATAATTTCTATCAGGTTGTGTTCTGTAAATCCCACCCCATTGATCTAAAAATTTATATTGATAATCTCCTTGTATATATTCGAGATATGTTCCTCCATCCGCATTAACGGTAAATTTTTGTCCCAATGAATCTATTCTCCACAGAGTATTAAAATTAAGTGTTACACTATAATTTGTCCAGTTTGTTCCATCAGCTACTACCTGGGTTGAATCAATTACACCTGTATTTAAGTTTGTGAATGTCGATCGGGTTGCGCCTTTCCATTGAGAATGGCCGGCGGTAAAAGTAATTCCCGTACCGAATACCACTTTTTTAGAAATATCGTAGTCAAGATTCAATTTTACGTTGTGGTTGTTTTCAATTGGCTGACCATTGTAATCCTGAACATAAAAAGTGCTATCAATTTGTCTTTCGGAATGTGGTTGAATAATCCCGTGCCAGTTAGAATAGGAATAACTTCCGAAAATATTCCACTTTCCCTTACCATAATTAAAACTAAAACTCCCTCCTCCTTTTGGATAAATTCCTTGAATATACCAGCCTTCTAAATTCCCATTGAAACCCAATGCCATTTTTTTAATCAATGTGATATTGATGATGCCCGCATTTCCTTCGGCATCGTAATTGGCTCCCGGTTGAGTAATCACTTCAATCTTACTAATATTGGATGCCATTAAAGTCTTCAAAAAGTTTTTTAATTGTGATCCGCTTAAATATGTAGGCCTTCCGTCGAGATATACATTCACCCCACTTTTTCCTTTGATAGAAATATTTCCATCATTGTCGACAAAAACTCCCGGCATTCTTCGCAAAAGATCCAGTGCGGTATTGCCTGTGGCCATGGTAGAATTCTCAACATTCATGATTATTTTTCCCGGCTCCATTACTATCCTATTCAATTTCGATTGAAAATTGAATTCATTGATTTCTGTGGTAGATTGCGTTAGTGAAATGGTTAATGTATCGAAGTGTCCGGCTTGAATTACGGCACTTGTTCCATTTGTATATCCAACTACAGATGCTGTAACAAAATAGGATGGATAATTAAAGTTGTTGAATTCAAATTTTCCTTCTACATCAGTTGCTGTTCCAATAAATTGAGTTGAATCAACAACATTAGTGAGCATTACTGCCACATATTCTAATGGCTTTCCGTCAGCATCTTTAATGACTCCTTTACAATGATTTTGAGCTTTGATCCCCGCGGGAATAGAAAGAATCAGCAATAATAATAGTGGTAGAGTTTTGTTATTCATACATTCAGCTTTCACTACAAATCTATATCAGAATGTTGATATATTCACTATCTGTGTAGGTGGTTTTAAATTTTTTTCACGGTTTTTGGGAAATGAGAATAAATTGAACACCGATGACACGGATGTGACGGATTGATGCAGATCTGTGTCATCCGTGTCCCATTGTTTTAAATTTTAGCTTTATTCTTCCTTCCTTTTTGGCTTTATAATCAATCGCAACGATTGGTCATAAGAAACATAATTCCATACCCAATTAATGAATACGAATAAGCGGTTCTTTACACCTACTATTGACATTAAATGCACCATCATCCACATGAGCCATGCGAAGAGTCCATGGAATTTTATTTTGCCAACTTCCACTACCGCTAAGTTTCTTCCTACCGTTGCCATCGAACCCAAATCTTTGTATTCAAAACTCTTTGGGTAGATCTTCATCGACAATCTTTTTAAATTATCGGCTAACAATACACCTTGTTGCATGGCAGGTTGAGCTACCTGTGGGTGTCCGTTCGTAAACTTAGGATCATCGAACATGATACATACGTCCCCTAAAGAATATATGTTTTCGGTTCCGTTTACTTTATTAAATCCATCAACCAATATTCTTCCTGATTTATGAATAGAATCAGGAGGTAATCCTTTTATTACACTTGCTTTTATGCCTGCGGCCCAGATTAATGTTTTTGCTTGAATGGTTTTTCCATCTAAAAAAGTAACGGTGTTTCCATCGTAACTGGTAACTCTAGTATTAACTAATACTTTTACGCCTAAATCATTTAAATATTGTTTGGCATAATTGGAGGATGTTTTACTCATTGAACCCAAAAGTTCTCCACCCGATTCTACAAGCGTAATGTTCATTAACTTGAAGTCAAGCTCCGGATAATCCTTTGGCAAAACTGTTTTTCTCATGTCGGCCAGGGTACCTGATACCTCAACACCAGTTGGACCTCCTCCTACAACTACGATACTTAAAAGATCTTTTTTATGTTGTTCGTCCTGCGACGTCAGCGCATTTTCAAAATTGTTGAGCACTTCATTTCTAACATAGAGAGCTTCTGAAACAGATTTCATTGATAATGCATTCTTTTTAATCTGCTCGTTTCCGTAAAAGTTTGTATCCGCTCCTGTTGCAACAACCAAATAGTCGTAGTTGATTCTTCCTATGTCAGTTAATAAATGATTTTCATCTTTAATGATCTCTTCTACTTCACAAACCCTGATATGGATATCTCTTTTTTTCTGAAAGATTTTGCGCAATGGAAATGAAATAGAAGATGGTTCTAATCCTGCAGTTGCTACTTGATAAAATAGGGGTTGAAATTGATGGTAATTATTTTTATCAAGTAAGATAACCTGATATATTTTCTGGTCGATTTTTTTTGCCATTGCTAATCCGGCAAATCCAACACCAATAATGACTACTCTTTTCTTAGATGTTTCTGGAATGTTAGCGAAAGTAACCATGCTGAATTGTTTATGCAAATGTAATTGAGACTCAAATATGTTGGGCAGTTTTAACCAAAATTATACTTATTGTTTAATCAAATCAGCTTGCTGTTTGATTAATTACAATAGTAAATGCCGATGCAACTTATGTTTGGGTTAGGGAGGCAAAGCCGAAATAATCCATTACATAAGTGCCGTCGGTATTAAGCTTTTGAGGTTTCGTCTTCGAACCAGAGTTTTCCGGTACGATACACCATTCCTTTAAAAAGCGCGATTTTATTACCGTTTTGATTGGTAATCATAATATGATAAAGTCCAATTTTATTGGTGATTCTTACTTCTTCGGTAGTTGCCGTAAGTACATCGCCTTCTGTGGCAGGTTCAAAATAATTGATGGAGTTATCAATGGATACGCTTTGCACCCCATAGGAATTAGATGCGAAAGCAAGAGCACTGTCTGCTAAAGAAAAGGTAACTCCTCCATGAATGATCCCGAATCCGTTGAGCATATCATGACGAACCTTCATTCTTAAAACGCTTGATCCTTCTGATTCTTCGATTCTCTCTATACCCAGCCAAAGACTGAAAGGGTCGTTATTGTGCATCTTATCTACAACTCGTGTGGCCAAAGTTTTTGTACTCATATTTCCTTGTATTAATAAAAAGTCTTTCCGTCTCTTGCCATTTTACGAAGCAATACACTTGCTTTGTAGCGTTCTTCGTGGTATTCATTGAATAATCTATCCATGGTATCCAGTGTATGTTGAATTCCCATTTCATCGGCCCATTTTAATAAACCTTTTGGATAATTCACTCCTTTGGTCATGGCTTCATCAATGTCTTCTCTGGAAGCAATATTTAAATATAAAGCTTCTGCCGCTTCGTTAATAAGCATTACCAAAACTCTCCAGAAAATATTTTTTCCTAATTCTTCATCTTTATTTGGCTCAGGCATAATTGCGCCTTCGGAGTAGTCATAATATCCTTTTCCTGATTTTCTTCCTAATCTTTTGGCTTCTACCATCCTTTTTTGAGTAAAAGATGGTTTATATTTTGGATCATTCCAGAATTCTTTATAAACGGTTTCTGTAACGGTATAATTAATATCGTTCCCAATAAAATCCATTAATTCGAAAGGACCCATTTTAAAACCACCATAAGTTTTCAGGGCCCAGTCGATGGTTGCAAAATCTGCAAATCCTTCTTCATAAACGCGAATGGATTCTCCATAAAACGGACGGGCAATTCTATTTACTATAAATCCCGGAGTATCCTTTGCAACAACCGTCGTTTTTTTCCAACTGTTAATGATCTCTCTTCCTCTTGATAAAATTTTAGGATCACTCATAACACCCGGAATGACTTCAACGAGTGGCATAATAGTAGCAGGATTGAAAAAATGAATTCCAATAAATCTTTCCGGTTTATTACAACTCGCTGCTATCGCGGTAATGGATAGGGAAGAGGTATTAGAAGCAAGAATACAATTCTCATCAACTATAGATTCCAAATGAGAAAATATTTCCTGTTTAGTTTCTAAATTTTCTATAATGGCCTCAATAACCAATTCGCAACCTTTAAACTGATCGAGTTTTGAAACAAAGTGAATATTTGATTGAATGGATTTCGCTTTTACATCATCTATCTTTCCCTTCTCAACAAGTTTGGAAAGATTTTTTGCTAATCCTTTTTTGAATTTGTCTTCAGCTGCAACATAGCTATCGTATAACACAACTTCGTTTCCTGCGGTTGCTGCAACTTCTGCAATTCCTGAGCCCATGGCTCCTGCTCCGATGATTCCAATTTTCATTGACGTGATTCTATTTAAAATTACAGCAATTACGGACGGACTATTGCCAGTCCTATTTCAACTTTTTATTCTCCAGTAAAAACAGGTTTCCGTTTTTCAAGAAATGCTTGCACCCCTTCTTTATGATCTTTTGATTGAGATGCTAACTGTTGAAGCTCCGCTTCAACTCCCAATTGATCCAATAACGTATTATTTAATCCTGCGTTGATTGCTTTTTTTGTTAGACCCAATCCAATGGTTGGCATATCCGCTAAAGTTTGTGCAACTTTTAATGCTTCGTTATATAAATCCACATCAGCAACTACTTTATATATCAATCCTAATTTTTCTGCTTCAACAGCTGGTAGTTTTTCTGCCAACATCATCAATGCCGTTGCTTTTTGAACTCCAATTAATCGAGGCAAGAAAAATGTTCCTGCACTATCTGGAATCAAACCTATTTTGGTAAAGGATTGAATAAATGATGTTGACTCAGCCGCAAGGGTGATGTCACATGCAAAAGCTATATTGGCCCCGGCCCCGGCAGCTACACCATTTACTGCACAAATCACCGGTTTTTCAATATTCCTTATCTTGGTAATAATAGGGTTATAGGTTTTCATTACTATTTCTGAGATCTGGGGCCCACCTTCTTTAATGGCCTCCGAAAGGTCTTGTCCGGCACAAAATCCTCTTCCTTCACCAGTTAGTAAAACGGCCCTTACCGACTTATCCTTTCCGGCCTCGTCTAAAGCTGTTTGCAGCTCGACAGCCATAGGCATCACAAAACTATTGAGTACATCGGGTCTGTTTAAGCGGATTTCCCTTACTCCTCCAATGTTGGTTACCTTAATATATTGATAATTCATGGTCTATTTTTCCCCAAAGATAGGCCATAGAAAGAATTTTTTAGCCTCCAAACTAAATTTTTCTTATTGATAATCAGTAGGTTAAAAATAATCTGCATTTTTTTAAATTATAGAGGCAACCATTGGGGTATTTTCTAGCGTCTATGTAATAGAATCAAAAAGTGGAGGATTCATAATACACCAAATGTTTTTCTAGAACAATCTTCGCATAGATTAGGTTAAGGGTCGAAAAGCCGGTTGTAACAACAGCCGGTTTTTCGTTTTTGTGCCTATCCGAAAAATCTTTGAATTTCTGCGTTAGACTTCAGATCGCAAAATGCTCATTTACTAATTTAAACTCACCTTTTGCTTCCTCGTATGCCTTGAAATTCTTTTCTTTTTCGGATATGCACCCTTCTTTGATTTTTCATGCAGCCGCAAAATCCTTAGGCCAAATCGTTTGGCACTTGTATTTGATTTTCTTGGCCGCCTTGAAATTCTTTGCTTTTCGAACACGAGCTTCGTCCTCAAAATGCTCAAATAAAGATCCGTCTATAGAATCGACGAGCAATCGCCCGTCGCTACATCCGTGTTCCGTAATGTCCTTTTAGTGAACAATGCCTTCAATAAGCTTTTATGCGGCATCCTTTTTTGTTTTGATGGAACCTACATAACGGAAATTGTCCCGACGTGCCAAGGCACGTCCCCTCAATAGGATGAAATCTATACTGAAACAAAAAACATATAGCGCATAGCCCTAAAGAAACATCACCTTTACATAAGGATAAAAGATCATCACCCCTATAATGGCTGCACCTATCGCAACCAAAAGAACTGCACCAGCCGCAACATCCTTTATTTTACCCGCAGTTATATTTTTCTCCTTATAAATACTATCCGTTAACCATTCAATGGCTGTATTCACAAACTCAAGGGTAAAAACCGAAACAATGCATCCGATCAATACAAACCATTCTGTTTTTGTAACATCAAAATAAAATCCAGCGATCACAACTAATATAGTTGCGCATAAGTGGATCCATAAATTTGGTTGCGTTGAAAAAGCCCATTTAAAACCTTTAGCTGCATATTTAAAGCTGAGCAGCCTACGTTTTAAATTAAAGAATTGCATATCCTATAACTGTTTAACGGGTTCTTGCATTTTGGGAGGTGCTCCAAATTTCATTTGAAGTTTCAAATTGAAAAGACGTGGAGTTAAATAATTAGGAACCGCATATTCACGTGAATTAATATCTCTGATCCACAAATACGAAATAGTGTTATTAATATCAAGTAAATTAAAAACCTCGAACGAAACCCACATAGTTGTGAAATAACTAAAGAACCCTTTCGGATTTTTAATTTCACGATTCGGTTGAAGGATCACGTAAGAAAATCCAATGTCAACTCTTCTATAAAATGGAGCACGTAAAGTATCGGCAAAACGATTGTCGTTAGGAGGTCCAAACGGTAACATCGATCCTAACAATAAATTAACGTGTACACGCAAACTTTTTACTTTCGGAATATGATCCTGAAAAAACAATCCGAATTGTAAACGTTGATCAGTTGGACGCGGAATATATCCGGGATATATTGCAGGGCCTCCATTTGGTGGATTGTACACATCATTGTCAAGATCTTCCTGACTGGTCATTACACTCATGGTTAGCCAGCTTTGTAATCCTTCAATAAACTCTCCACCCAGTTTCATGTCAATTCCGGTAGAAAATCCGTGAGCCTGATTCATTGCATAATATCTGATTCTAATGTTATCGATCTCGTAAGGATTTAAATTATCGATCCATTTAAAATAAACTTCGGTAATAAATTTAAATGGACGATTCCAGATTTTGAAATTATAATCCACTCCAATAATTCCATGAATGCTTCTTTGCGCTTTTACATTTTCATTAATGGTTCCATCAAGTCTTCGCAATTCACGATAAAACGGAGCCTGATAATAAACTCCACCGGCAACTCTAAATAATACATCGGGTTTCCAGTTTGGTTTCCATGCAAATTGAACTCTTGGACTCACGATAAATTCCCCATTTAAATCCCAATATTGAGCCCTTATACCTCCTGTTAAAGTAAGGCGATGATTATTTTTTGTGTACCATTGATGTGTTTGCTGATAATAAGCCATTAAACGGTTCGAACTCAAACTTATATTTGACTTTAACACATTGTTCAATGTAATGGCATTTGTATCCATTGTGCCATTGTATGCCAATAAATATCCTGATGAATCAAGTGTGTTCCATTCATCTAACTTGTCTTGTATTTCTTCATGCTGATATCTTAAGCCGAAAGAAAAGGTCATGCTGTTTTTTCCACCGTATTTTTTTCCGGCTCTAAAAATTTTCGATTTGGTTTCAACATTATAAACTGATGCTTGGAGTCTGTTACGTGCATGATTCATAAAAGTACCAACACCAACGGTGTTTACTACTTGTCCAAAATCAGGGTTGGCAAGATCGGATTCTATATCACCTAAATAATACTGACCTGTTACATCAAAATTTTCAGTTTCCTGAGTATTATATGTTGAGAGTATAAGCTTATGCGATGAATTATAATTAGGCTTATAGGCGAAAGTTAAAGCTGCATTTCCAACTTTAAAACGTGTTGACTCTTTTCCATCGAAATAAACGGTTAATTGTTTTGCTTCCTGTACATGTCCGAAAATGGTAGTACGAGTACTAGGAATTACCTGATAGTTGTTATCAGAATAACCTCCTAAAAAAGAAATTTCGAATTTTTCGTTTACATCGTATGTAATCACACCTTGAACATCAAAAAAGTTAGGCTGGTATTCTCCTTTGGTGTCCAAGCCACTTAAAATATAGTTATTGGATTTGTATCTGGCACCAATATTATATTTAATTCTATTTTTAAATATGGCATCTTCAATATGTAAATTTACACCTAAGAAACTTCCCATTACAGTTGCAGCAAACTTGTTAGGTTTTCTGTAAACGATGTCAAGAACACTGCTCATTTTATCACCATATCTCGCTTCGAAGCCTCCCGAGCTAAATGAAATTCCCTGCACCATGTCTGAATTAATAAAACTCAAACCCTCCTGTTGACCCGAACGTGCTAAAAAGGGACGATAGATCTCAACATCATTTACGTAAATCAAATTCTCATCGAAATTTCCTCCACGTACGCTATAACCTGAACTTAATTCATTATTAGTTGCAACACCCAAACCTGCCGATTTAATCATATTCATTACGGGGTCACCGGGAGTTGCCATTACAGCAATAAGAGTAGGATCAAGATTGATCATAAAAGTATTTCTATTCCCATTGTCGGTTACAACATGTATTTCTAATTCCTGAGTTTGCATTTGAAAACGAATGGTTTTCGTTTCACCTGGTTTTAATCTCACCAATCTTTCTCCCGGCTGATATGCAACGTGGGAGAATTTAATAGTAACATCTTCACCCACTGGAAGGGTTAGTTCAAAATAACCGCTGTCGTTGCTAACGGCAACTACTTCGTCATTCACAAGAATATTTACTTTGCCAACTGCAGAATCCAGTTCACCCGAAATTTTACCTCTAACGTTGGGCGCCTGTGCACACAACTGAACCAAACAGGTAAGAAATAAAAATATGGTTATAAAAAATCGGATCACGTAAGCTTAAGTTACTAGTATGTAGTAAACGACAAAAATAGCAATTATTGCAATGGAAGGGGTGGTTTTACGGGGGCTTTTACCTGCCTTTCGCTATATATTTAAAGTTACTCGTTATAGGTTGTCCATTGTTGGCAGGGCTGTACACCTGGTTATTCGTAATAAATACCTTATCATATATAACCGGCAACTTAAGAGGATGTCGCTGCAGTGAGGAGTCTATAATGTTATAAAAAAAGCTCCGAGATTTATTCGGAGCTTCTTCACTATATATACAAATGTAGGAAAAATTCTTAGTTTTTAATAAACTTGACTACTTCGTTTTTTTTATCTTTATAAGTAATATGGATATTGTAAATTCCAGATCGAAGTTCTTCGGTTGGTAAAACATATCCTTGACTATCTGCTCCTTCGTAGAATTCTTTGGTATTCATTACTTGGCCCATCATGTTTACGATAGATACTCTAGCAATGTCTTGTGAGTATTTTGAATTAATAAACACAAGTTGCATAGAAGCAGCAGGATTTGGGAAAACCGTAGAACCATAACCTTGTGGTGTTTCTTCATTCATACCTAGTATTCCAGGAAATCCATAAGCATTCCAGAAAACATGTTGTCCTGAATCACACATTGGACGACTTATATTGATAAATGCCGGCCAAATAATAATTACGTTAACTGGATTAACACCAGTTGTTTTAAATAAGGCTGTATCCACTAAAAAATATAGTGTATCCACTTTACCTCCAAAGGGCATATATTCTAGCAACGGATCATTGTCAATTTCAAATGGATCAATCTCAAAAGGTTCATGTTGACCCATTTTATCGGTTTGCATCCAATATTTTAGATTACCGAAAAAACCACCGGTATCGGTATTCGTGGCGCAGTCGTGAATTTTTACATGTACAAAAATTGCTGCGGTATCAAAAGCAACAAGTGGATTATCTGGGTCAATAAGAGCAAAATCAATGAATGGCTTGATACCTTGTGCCTCAGATTTTTTGGTGATTAAAAAAACTCCCCAAAAAACAACTAATATCTTTATATATAATTTCATGTTCGTTTGCGCTTTACCCAAATTTACGAAAAAAAAAGAAAAAAGAGGTGCGAATCCCTCGACACCTCTTTTTCTATAAACCGGGCTATGTTTACTATCTTTAATTTCTTTGTTGTCTTCTTTTTTTAAAGTTGAAAGAAACTGATTCACTATTTCTTTTGATTTCATCATACCTTCAGGTTTTAATCAATCATCAATCAACACTTCAAATTTACGATCACAACTGTTGTTTGCCATGCAAAATAGTTGTACTATTACATGTTTAAAACTAGTATGTAATTGTTAATTTATTGATATTTAGTAGTTTAACTTAGTATATCTTACATAAATGAACGTGCTTTTTGAGGTGATTTCCCATGTGGATAGACGTGCTTTGAACCATTTAGACAAAAAACTAAAGGCCGAATTCGCCCAAAGAGACACCATTTTATATAAAATCTTCAGTGAGTATAAGTCCAGAGTGGGTGAATCGAAGATTGATGACCTTGCTGTACGTAAGAAAGTATATGCAGGTAAATCCGCAGGCCAAAGTTCTTATTATAGAATGAAGAATCGTTTGGTGGATCTTATCAATATATACTTAAGTGATATTGAGTTCTCCAATTATAACACTGCCGATATAAGTAACTATCTCAATCTTTATAAGATCTTCTATCAAAAAGGAATTTACCGTCTTGCTAAATATTATTTAGAAAAAGCAGAAAAACAGGCATTGAGTTCGGAGCAATTCGAATATCTCGATATTATTTATGGATTGTATATTCAGTTAGGTAAAGAAACATTATACGATGATCCTGCAGTATTTATAGAGAAAAGAAAGACCAACTCATCTATGCTAGCCAAGATTCGTCAGATCGATGATATTCTGGCTGTGGTAACGTATCGACTAAAGAGTACGCAAAATCTTGGGGAGAAGATCAACATCTCAAAAGAGGTAAACAAAACGATTAGTAAATTCTCTACTGATGCTGAATTACTAAATTCTGTTCAGTTCAAAATTAAAATGTACAAAACCATCTCACAGATCTTTGTACAACAAAAGGAATTTGTGGAGTTGGAAAAATATCTAACCGAAACGTATGAGGAATTTGAAAAAAGGAAATTATTTAATAAGAATACGCATGATACCAAGATTGAAATATTGATCTATATTATCAATACTTTATTATTACTTCGCAAACATTCTCAGGCTTTATCATTTAGTGAAACAATGAACCAGGCATTGTTGCAATATGATAAGGTGCTCTATAAAAAATATGTCTATTTCTACTACCAGGTAAGAATTGCGGCTTATTCAACAATTAATCCTGATAAGGCGATTGAAACAATCAATGAGATTATCAATAATAAAAGCATTATTACAAATCCTTATTATTCGTTATTGAACTATTCTAATCTGGCATATCTATATTATACCAAAGGAAGTTCCAATCAAGTAATTCGTAATCTTCAGAAGATTTATATTCATGAGTTTTACGAAAAAGCAGATATCTCCTTGAAGGTTCCTCTTACGGTTTTGGAATTAATAACTCGTATTGACATGAGTGATTTTGACACTTTTGAATATAAGTTACCCCAAATCAAAGCCTCCTTGAAAAATGAATGGAAAAACTTCGAGGGTCCTGAAAAAATATTCTTGCCTATTGTTGAATCTATTGGTACAGATCCTGATTTCCTGAAGAACAAAAAATTGAAGGAAAAAGCCAGGGATTTTATTTCGTCGGGGATAGGGGATACGGAGTTGTTCAACTACAACAACTGGCTTACTGCAAAATTAAAATTGGATTATTGATTTTTAAGGATCTTTGTTCTCACAACTTTACCATCGTTAAAGTTCATTTCCACGAAATAGGAACCAACGGGCAAGTGATTAACACTAATTGTTCCTGAACTAAATTCTGAAGGAAGATATTCGTTCAGAATTTTTCCTTCTATTGACACGATTTTGATATGTCTGATTAATTTAATTTCTTCAGGTCTTATATTTATAAACTGAATTGCAGGGCAAGGAAATATAAGATTGGGTTCGTTAAAGAATTGTTCAATTCCCAAAGTAGGTAGAATACCACCTGTGGGAATTAGAATACTTATTCCATTCGTATCCAGAATCAACGGATTGATCATGGCAGGCCATAAAATAATGAGATTGGCAGGTTCTGTCCTTATTTCATTGGGTCGAATATCAATGGGAACTGTATCGGCCAAAAAACTGGGTACCCAAATTACCGAAAGATCGAGATCAATTATTCTTGGTAATTGCAAAGAATTTTGCATGGAATCCGTCCAGAATAAATAGAATAAATTTCCTAAAAGTGAGTCAACATTTAATGGGCCAATATCATCCACCGAAAGCTCAACATAAAAATCCGTAGTATCACCGATTACCAGTGGCTCCATCGGACTAATACTATCAATAGAAAGAATCGTTAGTTGGCCATTCACATTAATGAGGCCCCAAAATACCAGACCCAGAAGCGTGCTTCTTTTAAATAGTCTATGTAATTTAAAACGTTCCATGTGCCAAATATAATTTATTCTAACGAAAATTTATTTTTTTGGGTTTATATATGTGGGTCCTAGCTGTTAGCTGCCTGATTCTAAATTCCCTTTTTTAAATATATAAAATATATATCGTTATTATGTTAGTCTAAAAATGGGTCAGCCACAAATAACTAAACCAACCATAGCTACAAGTATCGACCCCAAGGTGTGAAAGAGAGGATTTATCTATTGTGTTATAATCTGTTTCTACGTGTTCTTAGCTCACTTTTGATATATAAATACCGGAAGCAAAACTATTCAGACGGATGTCTCCGTTTTGAAAATCCCCATTTTCAAAACAAGCAGCTGTTACGCCATTTATTCTAAACATCTGGATAGGTTTGATCAAATTACTTTCTTTCAGAAATGATATATGAAAGTTGAAAGTGGCTGCATCTAAATCCGATGTAACTTCACTCAATTTAGTTTCTGCAATATTTTTAATAGGCAATAACCGACCAGCCTGAATCTGGCCGAGTCCAACAAAGAAGAAAAACACAAGGGGGATAAATACCTGTTTTTTCATAATCTCACTATTTAAGTTATTTGTTTAGCCACAAAATCTACTTTTACGCTCAGCGGCCACTTTTCCTTTTATGGTGACATAAAGGTAGTTACGGAGTCATCCTGAGTCCAATATGTAATTTGTTTAACCTTACGTGTTAAATTATTGAATTGTTTTATAAAATCTTCTATATTAGCATATTAATGACAAAGTAGTTACGCAATGAACGTACTTTTTGAACTGATCGGAAAACTTGATGGTTATACCTTGGGTCATGTACAGCAAAAGCTTGAAGCTGACAAATCCAAGGCCTTTAAATTATTTCAACTCTATAAAACATACAAGAATAGATTGGAGCCTCCTGATGATGAAATCATCATGAAGAAATTATATGCGGGAAAATCTGATATGGGGGCGCTTTACCGGTTAAAAAATAGACTTGTAAACAATATTAATCAGGCTTTAGTTGAATTGCATACTTCCGAAGGGAAGCAATCATTCTTGAGTGAACAAAACCTCATTCTGTATAGAATTTTTCAGGTGAAAGGAATGGAAAATCTGGCGGAATACTATTTGCAGAAATCCATTAAGTATGCGGAAGCTGCTGAACAATATTCGATGCTTGATATCTTATATGGTGAAATGATTAGCTATTGCAAGGATACATTAAAGCAGGACCCCGACATATACATTCAAAAGCGAAGAAAGAACTTTAAAATGTTCAACAACCTTCGGAATATTGATGAGATTCTAGCTGTAATGACATATCGTTTAAAATCTACTCAAAATTTAGGTGGACAATTAAATGTATCAAAGGAGATTGATAAAACTTTAAAATATTTTGCCTCAGATGAAGAGGTTTTCAAATCAAATCAATTCAAGATTAAATTTTATAAAGCAGTGAGCCAGATTTTAGTACAGCAACAAAAATTTTCGGAGTTGCAGGCTTTTATTTTGATTACCAGAGAAGACTTTATAACTGCCGGAACCTTTAATAAACAAACCCATAATATTAAAATTGAGCAGTTAGTCTATCTTATCAACTCTTTGTTGTTTCAGCGCAAGTATGATATGGTAATTGACTATGGTAAATTATTGTATACTGAATTATTAGAATACGATAAGCTGTTGTTCGACAAGTACATTTATTTTTATTACCAGGCATTAATTAATTCATATTCCGTCTTGGATATGAATAAAGGTATTGAGTTGCAACAAGAAATTCTTAATAAAGGAAGCGCAATTATTAAGGATCCTTATTTTATAGTGTTCAATTATGCCAACCTGGCCTCATTGTTTTTTCTTCAGAAAAATTATAAGGAAGCTGCAAGAACCCTGCAAAAAGTATATTTGAATAAATACTTTGAAAGGACAGATTTAAACTTAAAAGTTGAATTAGCTGTAATGGAATTAATAGCTCGTTACGAATTGTCGGATGCAAATACATTTGAATATAGATTGGCGCAAGTGGAAAATGACTTTGCAAACGAGTGGAAGGATTACGATGGGTTAGAAAAGATCTTATACGAGATCGTGAAAAAAATAAATGTAGAACCTAATTTTAGAAAGAATAAAGAGTTACTTAAATTGGCGAATGCGTATTTAAAGAAAAACGAAAAAAATGTAGGCCGTGTGTTTAATTTTGATGGTTGGGTAAAAGAGAAATTTGCAATATGATTTCTATAATTGATTATTTTGTTCCAACTGATGAAGGGGAGTTATGGTTAGGCAGGATGGGAAATAAAAATGGCCCTTCAGTTTTATTAATACATGGAGCAATCGAAAACAGCAGAATTTTTTATAGTGAAAAAGGCAAGGGGCTTGGCCCTTTTCTGGCTCAAAAAGGGTATGATGTTTTTCTTACAGATCTACGTGGAAAAGGAAAGAGTATTCCTGGGGCAAATACTGCTAAAATAAAAGGAGGCCAGTACGAGGTAATCGTCAACGATATTCCCGAAGTGGTGAATAAAATTAATCAGTTGAAAGGGAAAGAGTCAGGAATTCATTTAATGGCGCATTCTTGGGGAGGTGTTTTGCTTTCTTCCTGGTTGGCACGATTCTCTTCTAAAAATAACAATATAAAGTCAGTAACTTTTTTTGCATGTAAAAGAAAAATATACGTGCACCATTTTAAACGGTGGTTTATGGTTGATGTTATGTGGACCACTCTTGGAAGTTTAGCAACTAAAATAAAAGGATATCTCCCGGCAAAAAAACTAAAAATGGGTTCCGACGATGAACCCGGAAAATTCTTTTTTGAATGTAATAAATGGGTTTATAGTAACAAATGGATCGACCCAAGAGATAAATTTAATTACAACGAGGCCTTCAAAAAAATGAATTTCCCTCCCGTCCTTTCCCTTACTGGACAGAATGATCATTCCTTGGGCAACAAAAAGTGTGTAAAGAAGATGTTAGATGAAATTGGGCCCTCCTCTCTTCAAAATTTGGTACTCTCTAAAGCAAATGGCAATAAGCATAGCTACGACCATGTGAATATCCTTACGCATCCTGATGCATCATCGGATCATTTCGAGATTGTGCTAACTTGGCTGAATCAACATAATTAACCATCTTTGAGCCATGATTAAAGGCGTTAACCTTTTAAAAAAATACAACGATCTGCAAGTCGTGAACAACGTAAGTCTTGAAATTGCCAAGGGAGAAATTGTTGCGATAGTAGGTAAATCAGGTGCAGGTAAATCAACACTGTTGCATATTCTTGGAACTTTAGATCGACCAACTAGCGGCGATGTTTATTTAAATGGAAAATTAGTAAGTGGTTTAAGTGATTCCCAATTAAGTAACTTTAGAAATGACCATATTGGTTTTGTTTTTCAATTCCATCATTTGCTTCCTGAGTTTACTGCAGTTGAAAACGTAATGATGCCGGCATTAATCAAAAAAACATCCAAAAAAGAAGCCGAAACAAGAGCAAAAGAATTATTGAATTATTTGGGATTAGCACAAAGAATTTCTCACAAACCTTCTCAAATGTCGGGGGGGGAACAGCAACGAGTTGCTGTTGCCAGAGCATTGATGAATAAACCCCTCGTTATTTTTGCTGATGAGCCATCTGGTAATTTGGATACTCATACCTCCAAGGATTTGCATGACCTTTTCTTTAAGCTTAATAAAGATTTTGAGCAAACATTTGTAATTGTTACACATAATACCGAACTGGCATCCATGGCCCACCGAACAATTCAGATGCAAGATGGTCACATCTTATAAATGGGTTTAGGAGCGAAATGTTCACTTAAATATAAGTCACAGCTAACATTTTCTTCTTAGATGTTGGGTAACTTTACTTACTTTTACATGAATCTAAATTATACAGGACCTATTTTTAATCATTCAATACATGAGATCATTCCTTACCTCCATCATTTTTATCTGTGCTATCTCTAGTTTTGCGCAGGTAGAAAGAGTTATAACACTCAATCCGGCACTGCATCCTTTTTATCATGGAGTTGCTTCAGGGGATCCTTTATCCGACCGTGTTATTATTTGGACTCGTGTTACTCCGGATTCTGCTTGGATTGGTTCGGCTGATGTTTTATGGCGAGTAGCAACTGATACAGGTATGACCAATATTGTTCAAAGTGGAAATTTTACTACCGATCAAAATAGAGACTATACGGTAAAAGTTGACGTAACGGGATTATCTCCTAACACATTTTATTTTTATGAGTTTACACACAACGGATTTAATTCTTTAAGAGGTCGAACTAAAACAGCTCCAGTGGGGAATGTTGACAGTTTAAGATTTGCGATTGTTTCCTGCGCTAATTTTGAGGCTGGTTATTTCAATTCTTACAAAGTGATCAATGCAAGAAATGATGTGGATGCAATTATTCACCTCGGCGATTATATTTATGAATACGAACATGATGGTTATGCATTCAATGCTACTTCCAATCGCTTATTCGAACCATCAAACGAAATAACAATGTTGGGTGATTATAGAACACGATATTCAGTATATCATTTGGATGATGATTTAATGAGATTGCATCAGCAATTTCCTTTTTTCAATATTTGGGATGATCATGAATCTGCCAATGACTCTTATAAAGATGGAGCAGAAAATCACACTGAAGGAGGTGAAGGGGCGTGGGCCAACAGAAAACAATATTCAAGACAAGCTTATTTTGAGTGGTTGCCAATTCGTCCTCAAGGCATAGGGAATGACTCTATTATTTATCGCATAATTCCCTATGGTAATCTGGTTGATTTTATCATGTTGGATACCCGAATTCATGGACGTGATCAGCAGGTAGCAGCAACCAGCTCTGCAGTTAATGATACATCACGAACGATTATAGGAACAGATCAATTCGAATGGCTAAAAAACCAAATGTCGGGATCAACCAAGCGATGGAAAGTTTTAGCTCAACAGGTAATGATCGCACCATTAGAAGCATTTGGTGTTCCTGTAAATGCTGATCAATGGGATGGTTATGCCGCTGATCGATTGAAACTAATGAATTATGTTTTAGATAGTAATATTACCGATGTGGTAGCCTTAACAGGCGATATTCATACCAGCTGGGCTAATGATGTTCCTACATCCACTTATAATAGTGATGGAACCGGAAGTGCTTTTGTTGAGTTTGTTACAACCAGTGTAACATCTCCCGGATTGCCTATTCCATTTCCTATTGCTCTTATTCAAGCTATGAATGATCACATTAAATATGGAGACCTAACAAAAAGAGGGTTCACAATTTTGGATATAAATCAAACAAGAACTCAAACCGATTGGTTTTTTGTAAATACAATTGATAACAGCGATGGTGGTTTTACTAACGGGGAAAGTTGGTACGTACTTGATAACGAAAGACATCTTCGGCAGGCAGCAGGACCCGCTAATCCTAGGCCTGATGTAGTTCACCAACAAGCTCCGCTTTTCCCGCGTCCTTTTGGAATTGCTTCAGTTGAACCAAATGAAAACCAAATTCAGTTAATGGGCATTTATCCAAATCCCGTTGTAGATAATTTATATTTTCAATTGTACATTTTGAAAGAAGCCGTTGTGGATTTGCAATTGGTTGATATGTCAGGAGCTATTGTTTATCAAAAACAAATTGGACCCTTGCACAATGGAATCAACAACATAGTTATTCCATTTGATACATTGACCTCTGGAACGTATGTTTTAAAAGCAATTTCTAATGGACATATTAGTACAAGTAAAGTGATCAAAAACTAATTGCAATTGATCAAGAAGATCCTGGTCGGTTCAATTGCTGCACTCTGTTGTTTGCTTATTGGTTTATTAGTGCTGTTTTTTTATCTCAATATTTCTGTAAATAAAAAGAACTCAATTCTATCTTACATTCCTACAGAAACGCAATTTATATTGCGAATTCAACAAACTTCCAAAACAACCAATTCTTTTTTCTCCAATCAAATTATAACTGACTGTTTTGATTTCGGAAAAATTATAACAATTTGGAATTCAATTGATTCAGTTACCTCCCGAAATTATAAAACCTCCGAGGTGCTTTTAAAAAACACTTCGTATATCTGTATTGATTCTTCAGGACAATATTTGATTTTGGTTGATCTCAACAAAAAAGCCAACGAACATTTTATCGATCAGTTTTTGGTCAATTCAACCTCACTTCGAAAAATCGAAAAATTTAAAGAAGGGTATAAGGCCTTTTATCCGGAGGAGAATAAACCACTTTACTATTTTGTAAAAAACAATGTCTTTGCTGTCTCCTCTGACGCTCAACTGATCTTATCCTCGCTTCAGCATGGTCAAACAGAAAAATCTGAAGTGAAGATTTCAGAATGGGACAAAAATTCTCAAAGCGATATTACCTTCTGGGGTTTAGACGGATCTGAGCAGAAAATTTTAAAACCTTTTGGCGCAGATTTATTAATCGGCTCATTAAATGCCCGTATTATTCTTTCAACTTATACGGAAGTGGATCTGGAAAAATTGAAACTCACCTTTAAAGGAACTATCGCAGTGGACACAGAGACATCTGAGTTGTCCATTTTCTATTCTCAATCAAAGGAGACAAACAATTATTTTTATCAGGCTGATTCCGGGATATGGGAAAATCGATTTTATAGTCTCCAGCTAAAAGATAGCATCGGCAATTTTCAGCCTCTATCATTTGTCTATTCTTCTTTTTTAGATTCCGGAGGAGTTTTTAATTCTTTACTGGTTACCGAAAGCGCGATCGCATTATCCAATTTTCAGATCAAGTCACTTGATTCTTCTGTACAGATTATTCAAATGGCCGACGATAACATTAAGCAAATAGCCGTTTTTGATGTCGAATTTTGCAAAAATATCCTACCTGTTATACCCTTTAATAATGATTCATCGAAGCTTTTTGCTACTATTTATAAAGGTAAACTGTTTATTGCGAATTCAACCGAAACAATATTGAAACAGGCAACAATCTATCCTGGGAAGAACTTTGCTAAGAAAAAATTAGAAGCGTTTGTCATTAATTATTTTCAGTCAAGCAGGATCTCTTCAAGGCTTTATCGCACCGAGTACACCTGTCGATTAGTGGCTCGAAATACTATTTCATTTACGTCAGAAGTAAAGGAGATAAGCAACAATAAGTAGCTCTGTTTTAAGAAAATCCAAAAAAAATTGTTGATTCTTATTGTTCTAATTATATTTACCCGTCTTTTTAACAAAGAAACTATGAGGAAAACTTACAATTTACTGCGATCTCTGGCTATTTTCATTGGGCTTTCAGGCTCTTCGTTGGTGGCTCAGGATTTTTTGGGTTATAGCACTGGAAGCTGGGCCGGGATCAATTCATTACATGTAAATCCAGCCAATGTGGTGGATTCTCGATACATGGTGGATATTAACCTGGGAATGGTTAATGCCTTTGTTTCCAACGATTTATTGAGCATGAATCAAACAGGCTTGTTTAGTGGTGCGTTGTTTAGTGACCCTAATGGATTCAATACTTATACATCAAAAGATTGGAGTAAACCAAACTACAATGCTTTAATTAATTTGAGGGTTCAAGGACCATCGTTCATGTTTAGCTTTGGAAAAAAGAAAAATGGTATTCGTCCAAATGGTATAGCGTTTACAACCAATGTCCGGACATACGTTAATGCCGATGACATGGACAATAAGTATATGAACTGGGTTATTAATGGAATTAGTAACAGCGATTATTTGCAACCTTTTTCCGAAAGCTTCTTTCAGGTGACTGCCATGGCTTGGGCAGAATATGGAATTTCATACGGACGCATTGTTTACGATAAAGGACCTCACTTCATTAAAGTAGGTGGAACCTTGAAATTGTTACAAGGGCTTGGTGCAATGTATGCTACGGGAAGAAACATCAATTACACCATCAGTCAGGATACCATTTTTACCTTGCAAGGGGAGTTGGATTATGGCCATTCAGAGAATATGGATCCAAACAATCCAAAACCTAATGGCAGCGATTTTAGTCCTTTCAAATTTGAAGGGGTTGGATTTGGTGCTGATTTAGGTGTCGTTTACGAATGGAGACCTAAAGGAGATAAATATAAATATGACATGGACGGTGAAACAGGTTTATGGATGGCCGATAGAGATGCTTATACATTAAAAGCAGGACTGTCAATTGTTGATATTGGAGCCATCAGTTATAACCGTTATTTAGGAGCAACTGATGTGAATTTGAATATTACTCAAACGCCTTCAAATGTTTTGGCAGGCATTCAGGGTCCTGATAGTTTTTCTGATTCACTTCATAGTATAAATGGCGTTACCAATATAGCTGATCACAATCAGCAAACTTTCGGAATGCAAACTCCTACATCTATCATTGCATCTATCGATTACCAACCAGTGAGAGGTTTATATTTAAACTTCACTCCTCGTATTGCCTTCTTAACTGGTAGCGTAGATAATTCTAAAATTCATGATGCAACCAGTTTCCAGTTTACCGTTCGTTACGAAAATCCTTTCTTTGGGGCTTATATGCCAATAGGAGGAAATCTTGCAGCAGGTTTTAATTGGGGATTAGGTCTTCGTCTTGGTCCAATCATCATTGGTTCAGGAAGTATATTTTCAAACTTAATTAAAGGAAGTTGGAATGCTGCTGACCTTTATGCAGGAGTAAAAGTTCCAATTGTACACATGTTACCTTTGGATTCTGATGGTGACAAGGTTTCCGATAAAAAAGACAAATGTAAACATACACCGGGCGTTTGGGAGTTCTTGGGTTGTCCTGATACTGACCGTGATGGAATTCAGGATTCACAAGACGATTGTCCTACAGATCCGGGATTAGCCGAATTCAACGGTTGTCCTGATCGCGATGGTGACAAAATCATGGATAAAAATGACAAATGTCCTGATGATCCGGGAAGCAAAGAATTACAAGGATGTCCTGACCGTGACTACGATGGTGTAATCGACCGTGAGGATGATTGTCCTGATGAAAAAGGTCTTGCACAATTCAACGGATGTCCTGATACTGATGGTGATGGCTTGATTGATAAATTGGATCAATGTCCAACGCTTCCAGGTCCAAAAGAAAAATTCGGATGTCCTGATAGTGATAATGACGGAATCTACGATAACGAAGATGCATGTCCTGATGTGCCAGGTTTGGTTGAGTTAAAAGGTTGTCCTTATGCTGATACAGATAAAGATGGTATTCGTGATCTTGATGATGCTTGTCCTACAACACCAGGGCCGGTTGAAAACAAAGGATGCCCATATAATGACTCCGATGGTGATGGAATTATCGACTTAGAAGATAAGTGTCCAAAAACTCCTGGAGTACGTGAAAACTTTGGTTGTCCTCCTGTAGATATTAAAGAACAAGAAATTATCAAACGTGCATTTGATAATCTTGAGTTCAACACAGGAAAATCAACGATTCGTTCAACTTCAAATGCATCATTGGATGATCTTGCTAAATTGTTGATAGAAAAACCACAGTATAAACTGTTGATTGAAGGTCACACTGATAACGTAGGTAAACGTACTAGCAACGTTACATTATCTAAAAACCGTGCGAATGCAGTTAAAAACTACTTGGTGAAAAAAGGTGTAAGCGCTACACGCTTCCAGGTACAATGGTTCGGTCCTGATAAACCAATTGCAGATAATACAACTGATGAAGGACGTCAACGCAACCGTCGTGTTGAGATGACCCTCGGTCAGTAATCTTTAAAATTTGGATTGAAATGCCTCACAGGAATGTGAGGCATTTTTTTTGGGCGGCATTTTCGGTGTTCTGCAGTAGTCCTCGCTTTGCTCCGGGCTACTGCTGCCACCCCGGCCGCTTTTATATCGTTGCTGGTGCCTTAGAAATAAATATCTTTGTTCTCTCAAATAAGAATCATCAATGAATACTCTTTCAGAAAAACTCGATATTTCCAAACACCCAACACCTACCGGACCAAAACTAAATTGTAAAGGATGGATTCAGGAAGCAGCTTTGCGAATGCTTCATAATAATTTAGATCCAAATGTTGCTGAGCGTCCGGAAGATTTAATCGTTTACGGAGGAAGGGGAAAGGCTGCTCGTAATGTCGAGTCATTTCATAAAATTGTTAAAGCACTGAAGGAACTTGAGGATGATCAAACTTTATTAATTCAATCAGGAAAACCCGTTGCGGTTTTACCAACTCATAAAGATGCCCCTCGCGTCTTAATTTCAAATTCAATGCTGGTTCCTAATTGGGCAAACTGGGAACATTTTACCGAGCTGGAGAAAAAAGGCTTAATGATGTACGGTCAAATGACTGCCGGTTCATGGATTTACATCGGATCACAGGGAATAGTGCAGGGAACCTATGAAACGTATGCAGAATGTGCCCGTCAACACTTTGGTGGAACTCTGGCCGGTACTTTAAATGTAACCGCCGGATTGGGAGGTATGGGTGGAGCTCAACCTTTAGCAATTACAATGAACGAAGGAGTTTGTTTGGCTGCCGAAATGGAGGAGTGGAGAATTGATAAAAGATTGGAAACAAAATACCTTGACGAAAAGTTTTCTGATATAGATAAATCTATTGATCGTGCCTTAGAAGCAAAATCAAAAAAAGAAAATTTATCCATCGGTGTTATTTGTAACGTAGTTGATCTTTTACAAAGATTGATTGACAGAAATATTATCCCCGATACATTAACCGATCAAACATCAGCACACGATCCTTTAATTGGTTATTTTCCTGAAGGATTATCTGTTGAGCAGTCAAAGGTTTTACGCGAATCAAATCCTGAGGATTATATCAATCGTGCATTGGATACAATGGCGAAACATGTAAACCTCATGTTGGAGTTACAAAAACTTGGAAGTATAACTTTCGATTATGGAAATAATTTAAGAGGTCAGGCAAAAGATAAACGTGGAGTAAAAAATGCATTCGATTTCCCTGGGTTTGTTCCTGCATTTATTCGTCCGTTATTTTGCGAAGGAAAAGGACCCTTTCGTTGGGCTGCGTTAAGCGGTGATCCAAATGATATTTATGAAACCGATAAATTGATTTTGGAATTATTCCCTGAAGACAAAGCTTTACATCGTTGGATAAAAATGGCTCAGGAAAGAATAGCATTTCAAGGATTACCTGCTCGAATTTGTTGGTTAGGAATGGGCGACCGTGAAAAAGCAGGATTGGCGTTTAACGAACTGGTTAAATCAGGAAAAGTAAAAGCACCAATTGTAATTGGACGTGATCACCTTGATACAGGCTCCGTAGCGAGCCCTAATCGTGAAACCGAGGCAATGAAGGATGGTAGCGATGCAGTGGCGGACTGGCCAGTTTTGAATGCATTAATTAATACTGCAGCGGGAGCGAGCTGGGTTTCTTTACATCACGGTGGTGGAGTTGGCATGGGATATTCAATTCATGCGGGTATGGTAATTGTTGCTGACGGTACAGAAGATGCACAAAAAAGACTGAAAAGAGTTTTACATAACGATCCTGCAATGGGTGTTATTCGTCATGCCGATGCAGGATATGAGATTGCAATGCAAACATCTCGTAAATTCGGATTGGATATTTAATTATACAAATGAAAACAGTTGTAATTACAGGAGCAGGTAGAGGAATCGGGTTTTCACTGGTTCAATCATTTTTATCCGATCCGGATTACAATGTTATCGCTACATCAAGAAATATAGATCAACTTTCGAAAATCGAAAATTCTAGACTTACAATTATTAAAGGTGATCTTAATAGTGATTACACTTTTATAAAAGAACAAATTCTGGCTGCCTGTTGTTCTATTAGCACTTTATTAAATAACGCAGCTCAGATTTTAAATAAACCTATTCTCGAAACTTCCGATTCTGATATCTTGCAGGTAATGGACACTAATTTTAATGTCCCATATAAATTGATTAGAGATCTTGAATCACATTTTCAAAAAGGCACACATATTATTAATATAAGTAGTATGAGTGGATTTCAAGGAAGTAAGAAATTTAAGGGGCTTTCCTTGTATAGTGCATCCAAAGCAGCCTTAGCTTCTTTGGCAGAATGTGTAGCCGAAGAGTGGAAAGAAAAAGGAGTATGCTGTAATTGTTTAGCTCTCGGCGCAGTTGATACCGATATGATAAAGATCTCCATTCCCGGAATGGAGACCCGAATTACTTCCAACCAAATGGCGCAATACATTTATGATTTCTCTCTAAAGGGCCATCAATTCTATAATGGTCGGGTGCTTCCTGTTACACTTTCAACGATCTAGGTCTACGTATTTTATTTTAATCTACTATAGATCAGCTACTTGTATGTATTTTTGATTTTTTTCGATTACTTTCCTTGTTATCATTGGGAATAGAATATACATTTGCAGCCCCGTAAAAAGGGAAGCGTTCATGCAAAGTCAATAGAAGTCGGAGATTTTAAATTCTTTTTTTGGTTTTTTAAATTAATGAGTTATTTTTGCACCCGCTTTAAACAAAAGTTCTTAAAAGTCTGTTAGAAAAAATATCCAAAATAAATTTGGTGCTTTCTAAAAGTTGAGTACTTTTGCACTCCCGTTTAATCACGGGGATGAAGTTTTAAAAAAACGGTTCTTTGAAAATATTGAAGAGAGAGTAAGTAGCAATAAAGTCTAGGTTTTTTTGATGCCACAAGCTCCGTTAACTCGGAGATTTTTATTACAAATTTTTACAATGAAGAGTTTGATCCTGGCTCAGGATGAACGCTAGCGGCGGGCTTAATACATGCAAGTCGAGGGGCAGCACGATGTAGCAATACATTGGTGGCGACCGGCGGACGGGTGCGTAACACGTATGCAACTTGCCCTATACTGGGGGATAGCCCGAAGAAATTCGGATTAATACCCCATAACATCAGGATAAGCATTTATCTTGGTTCAAAACTCCGGTGGTATAGGATGGGCATGCGGTCGATTAGCTTGTTGGTGAGGTAACGGCTCACCAAGGCGACGATCGATAGGGGGCCTGAGAGGGTGATCCCCCACACTGGTACTGAGACACGGACCAGACTCCTACGGGAGGCAGCAGTAAGGAATATTGGTCAATGGGCGAAAGCCTGAACCAGCCACGCCGCGTGAAGGAAGACGGCCCTACGGGTTGTAAACTTCTTTTCTACGGGAATAAACCTCAGGACGTGTCCTGAGCTGAAGGTACCGTAGGAATAAGGATCGGCTAACTCCGTGCCAGCAGCCGCGGTAATACGGAGGATCCAAGCGTTATCCGGATTTATTGGGTTTAAAGGGTGCGTAGGTGGAAATATAAGTCAGAGGTGAAAGCTAGCAGCTTAACTGTTAAATTGCCTTTGATACTGTTTTTCTTGAGTATAGTTGGAGTTGGCGGAATGTGACATGTAGCGGTGAAATGCGTAGATATGTCACAGAACACCGATCGCGAAGGCAGCTAACTAAACTATTACTGACACTGATGCACGAAAGCGTGGGGAGCAAACAGGATTAGATACCCTGGTAGTCCACGCCGTAAACGATGATAACTCGACGTTGGCAATATACCGTTCAGCGTCCAAGCGAAAGCGTTAAGTTATCCACCTGGGGAGTACGATCGCAAGGTTGAAACTCAAAGGAATTGACGGGGGCCCGCACAAGCGGTGGAGCATGTGGTTTAATTCGATGATACGCGAGGAACCTTACCAGGGCTTAAATGGGAATTGACAGGCTGGGAAACTAGTCCTCCTTCGGGCAATTTTCAAGGTGCTGCATGGTTGTCGTCAGCTCGTGCCGTGAGGTGTTGGGTTAAGTCCCGCAACGAGCGCAACCCCTACTGTTAGTTGCCAGCATGTAATGATGGGGACTCTAGCAGAACTGCCAGCGCAAGCTGTGAGGAAGGTGGGGATGACGTCAAATCATCACGGCCCTTACGTCCTGGGCTACACACGTGCTACAATGGTCGATACAGAGGGCAGCCACCTGGTGACAGGGAGCAAATCCTTAAAATCGATCTCAGTTCGGATTGGAGTCTGCAACTCGACTCTATGAAGCTGGAATCGCTAGTAATCGCATATCAGCCATGATGCGGTGAATACGTTCCCGGGCCTTGTACACACCGCCCGTCAAGCCATGGAAGTTGGGGGTGCCTAAAGTGCGTAACCGTAAGGAGCGCCCTAGGGCAAAACTGATAACTGGGGCTAAGTCGTAACAAGGTAGCCGTACCGGAAGGTGTGGCTGGAACACCTCCTTTCTAGAGATAGAAAAAAAGGCATCTTAAAGAATAGATGCTACTTACTCACTTACTCTTCATTATTATTATATAATATTTTGCACAATGCTGCGGAAGACGCATAGTCTCGTAGCTCAGTTGGTTAGAGCGCTACACTGATAATGTAGAGGTCCGCAGTTCAAATCTGCGCGGGACTACACTGGGGGATTAGCTCAGCTGGCTAGAGCACCTGCCTTGCACGCAGGGGGTCAACGGTTCGAATCCGTTATTCTCCACAAAATATAGGCTTATCTTTTTTGAGCCTTTTTGCATTTAGTAAACAGTACAGTGAATTGTTCATTTTTTGTTGATTAGCTTATTGGTAAAAGCGCTTCTTGATTTTCAAGAATTTATTTCGGTTCGATTCCGATGATCAGCCTGTTCTTCTTACGTGAAGAAAAGGTTCTTTGACATGTTGTTAGGAGATTACAGTTATTTAAACTCATTATTTATTATTATTAATTATTAAGACTCATTAGAAAGTTACTAAGAGCATACGGTGGATGCCTTGGCTTCAAAAGGCGATGAAGGACGTGTTAAGCTGCGATAAGTTTCGAGGAGGTGCAAAAAACCTTTGATTCGAAAATTTCCGAATGGGGCAACCCAATGTGTTGAAGACACATTACTCGAAAGAGAGCAAACCGGGAGAACTGAAACATCTAAGTACCCCGAGGAAAATAAAACAAATGTGATTCCCTTAGTAGCGGCGAGCGAAGCGGGAATAGCCCAAACCAATAATGTTTCGGCATTGTTGGGGTTGTAGGACTGCATTTAGGAATTAGAATGAAGTGAAAGACTTCTGGAAAGTTGTGCCGTAGAGGGTGATAGCCCCGTACACGCAAGTTCGAAATTCCGAGCAGTATCCTGAGTAAGGCGGGACACGTGAGATCCTGTCTGAATCTGTCAGAACCATCTGATAAGGCTAAATACTTTTTGAAGACCGATAGTGTACAAGTACTGTGAAGGAAAGGTGAAAAGAACCTCGAACAGAGGAGTGAAATAGTACCTGAAACCGTATGCTTACAAGCGGTCGGAGCCTTCGGGTGACGGCGTGCCTTTTGCATAATGAGCCTACGAGTTACTCCTCACTGGCAAGGTTAAGTGCTTTAAGCGCGGAGCCGAAGCGAAAGCAAGTCTGAATAGGGCGAATAGTCAGTGGGGGTAGACGCGAAACCTTGTGATCTACCCTTGGTCAGGATGAAGGATGGGTAACACTGTCTGGAGGTCCGAACCAGTTAACGTTGAAAAGTTTTTGGATGAACTGAGGGTAGGGGTGAAAGGCTAATCAAACTGGGAAATAGCTCGTACTCCCCGAAATGTATTTAGGTACAGCCTCGTGGTTAAGTGTTATAGAGGTAGAGCTACCAATTGGATGCGGGGGCTTCATCGCCTACCAAGTCCTGATGAACTCCGAATGCTATAACATATACACGGGAGTGAGGGCATGGGTGCTAAGGTCCTTGTCCGAGAGGGAAAGAACCCAGACCATCAGCTAAGGTCCCTAAATCTATACTAAGTTGTTAGAACGTGGTCCAATTGCATTGACAGCTAGGATGTTTGCTTGGAAGCAGCAATTCATTTAAAGAGTGCGTAACAGCTCACTAGTCGAGCGATCGGGCGTGGAGAATAAGCGGGCATAAAGTATAGTACCGAAGCTGTGGACTTCGTAAGAAGTGGTAGGGGAGCATTCCAGCGGCGTAGAAGGTGTGTCGTAAGGCATGCTGGAGCTTCTGGAAAAGAAAATGTAGGCATAAGTAACGATAAAATAGGTGAAAAACCTATTCACCGATAGACTAAGGTTTCCTGATCAACGCTAATCGGATCAGGGTTAGTCGGGACCTAAGGTGTAGCCGAATGGCGAAGCCGATGGACAACTGGTTAATATTCCAGTACTTGCTAGTACTGCGACGGGGTGACGGAGAAGTGAAAGATACGCGTTCTTACGGATTAGAACGTCTAAGTATGTAGGTATATTTGTTGTAGGCAAATCCGCAACGAATGCTGAAGTATGAGTGATAAGTGAAGCTTCGGCTGATCGAAGTATCCTAATCAGGCTCCCAAGAAAAACCTCTAAGCTCCAGGTATTAGCAACTCGTACCGCAAACCGACACAGGTAGTCAAGGAGAGAATCCTGAGGTGCTCGAGTGAATCATGGCTAAGGAACTAGGCAAATTAACCCCGTAACTTCGGAAGAAGGGGTGCCCACAGCAATGTGGGTCGCAGTGAAATGGCTCTGGCGACTGTTTATCAAAAACACAGGGCTCTGCTAAATCGAAAGATGATGTATAGGGCCTGACACCTGCCCGGTGCTGGAAGGTTAAGAGGAGAGGTTAGCAGCAATGCGAAGCTTTGAATCGAAGCCCCAGTAAACGGCGGCCGTAACTATAACGGTCCTAAGGTAGCGAAATTCCTTGTCGGGTAAGTTCCGACCTGCACGAATGGTGTAACGATCTGAGCGCTGTCTCAGCCATGAGCTCGGTGAAATTGTAGTAACGGTGAAGATGCCGTTTACCCGCCACGGGACGGAAAGACCCCGTGCACCTTTACTATAGCTTTGCATTGGTATTGGACAATTGATGTGTAGGATAGGTGGGAGACTTTGAAGCGGTGTCGCTAGGCATTGTGGAGTCGTCCTTGAAATACCACCCTTTGGTTGTCCGGTGCCTAACCCGCAGTGCGGGAACAGTGCATGGTGGGTAGTTTGACTGGGGTGGTCGCCTCCAAAAAAGTATCGGAGGCTTCTAAAGGTACCCTCAGCACGCTTGGTAACCGTGCGTAGAGTGCAATGGCACAAGGGTGCTTGACTGTGAGACCGACAAGTCGAGCAGGTACGAAAGTAGAGCATAGTGATCCGGTGGTTCCGTATGGAAGGGCCATCGCTCAAAGGATAAAAGGTACGCCGGGGATAACAGGCTGATCTCCCCCAAGAGCTCACATCGACGGGGGGGTTTGGCACCTCGATGTCGGCTCGTCACATCCTGGGGCTGGAGAAGGTCCCAAGGGTTCGGCTGTTCGCCGATTAAAGTGGCACGCGAGCTGGGTTCAGAACGTCGTGAGACAGT
>Ga0209181_10000033_pt1 | contig 202794 bp, 167 predicted proteins | sample MAT05_FD_187208 | JGI IMG/M metagenome (GOLD analysis project Ga0209181, IMG submission 187208) | Freshwater microbial communities from Lake Fryxell liftoff mats and glacier meltwater in Antarctica - MAT-05 (SPAdes) (version 2) | ecosystem: Environmental > Aquatic > Freshwater > Ice > Liftoff...
CCCCCTCTCACTCCCCTACAAAAACCTCGTACACCGGGCTGAATAAAAAAACCTTTCCGGTGGCCACTTCCTCGCACTTGATACGCTTACGTACTTTTTCACCTTTTCGGAATATACGGCCGCCTTTGATTTTGAATACCGTGCCAAGGGGTAGTGCTTCTATTAAACTTACCCCTTCCTTTTTTTCATCGTATTGATGCAGCACACGCAGGAGGGCGGTATCTGCACAACTGCTGGCGGCAGGATTTTGCAGGGTTTTTAATAAGGCTTTATGTATATCGGGAGGAAATATTTTTTTTAATAAAAATTGCGCCAGTACCTTACTGAATTCATTCTTCCACTCCTGGCCATGCGCCTGTACGCGGTGGCCGAATCGTTCGTAGGTAAACAGGTGAGCCAATTCGTGCAGCAGGGTAATTAAAAAAGAATATGTATTGAGGTTGCCATTTACGCTGATACGGTGGTTTTTATCAGCAAAGGAATTCCGGTAATCGCCCAGCACCGATTTACGCTCACGGGTAATAGTGAGTTGTACTTTATAATGTTGCAGGTAGTGCGCTACTTCTTCAAAGCTACCCTCCGGAAGGTATTGCTTCAACTGGTGCAGCGGAGCTTCCTGTTTAGGCATGCTGCTGTTTATTCAGTTTCGTGATTACTGCTACTTCTACTACAAGATAAATGAGGTATAAAAACATAGCCGCAAAAACAGATACCTTGCTAACGGCATTACCTGCCACCAGCCGGTATACAATTACCGCGGTGATCACTACCCCCATTTTTACCAGCATCCCACCCATTACGCTGCGTATAAAAACATTGGGATTGCTGTTATTCAAAGCTTTTTGTTGCATAAAAAAAGCCAGTAAACTTACGAGAAAGAAAATGATATTGGCGATCACCAATATATCGGAATCGATTCCCCATTTAGCCAGTAAGTTTCGGGATGCAACTACAGATCCGCTAAAAATCACAAACAAAGTAATCAGCGGCATAATTAATTTATTTCGTGCATTCATGTATCCGCAAAGATATTTTAAACATTACTGATTCACAACATTACCCAATTCTTTATTTAGCTCAACTACACTGGCGCCCGTATGGCAGCAGCCATTAAAGCTGGCTGTTGGTTCTACCTGTAATTTGCCGGCATATATATCGCCCCGGATATCACATTTGCCCAGCAACTGCAACAATTCCTTTATTTTGATCTGGCCGGTTACCTTACCCAATACATCCGCCTGCTGACCATTCAAATCCCCTTCCACCACACCTTCGGGGCCAATAAATATTTTTGATTTTGCGAATAGATTCCCGGTGAGGAGTCCATCTATCCGGATATCACCGTCGCTTTCGATATCGCCGTTAATAACGGTTCCGGCACCAATAATAGTGGTGTTGCCGGTGGATAAGTCGCCTGAAGAAGATTTAGTTTTTGCGTTGAACATAGATATAGGTTTTAGAATTTGAATATCGGTAAATAGCAGGTTAATCTTACTTATACATACGAACAGTTTCCATCCTTTAATTGTTAGCACTATGCAATAAAAGATACAAGTGTACTGTTTTTTTTTATTAAATCCAATCGTTCTTATCCTTATATCAACTGTTAGTTTCAATACTTTTTTTCAACTTAACAGAAAAATAACTTATCTCTTTATGTTACAATATACAGCATATTTATTCACTCATATTATCAACTTTTGGTAAATCCAGTTTATTGGTATCTAAAACCGGCACTTTTCCCTGCAACACTTTTTTGATATCATCAAAATATTGCTGCTTGTACTTGAGTGCATTTTCCATAGAATCGGTGCGAATTTTCAATTGCCTGAACTCTTTTACCTGCCGGGCATCTCCATAGCCTACGCCGGGAAGATAGTACTTGATAGGAGTAAATACAATGAGCGCAACCGTTAATACAGTGAGCAATACGAATACACTGCTTAATACAATATACACACTTAAACGACTTAACCGGAATTTCACCACTTCTTCATACGTGTCCTCATTCATCACTACCAGACGGTAACGATTTCTTAAACGTTTTAGTGTGCTGTTGGCATCCAATTTGGCCATAGATCATTTTTGCATGTTAAAAATAGGAAACCTTGAGCCATTATCCCTACTAATTCCCAAAAATGTCCGATATTTAACCGCTTTATTTAATCAAGATATTCATGTTGAAAAGGATTTTTTTACCGACTCTATTGTTATTGCTTGCATGTACATTGCCGCATATTGTAATGGCCCAGGCTCCCGTGTGGACAATTGACCTGTTGGGCAAAGAGAAGAAACCGGAAAAGTTTGAAAACAGGAAATTAGGTTCTGAGAAAATGGCCGATAAAAAATTTACGGTGGTAAGGCATTTCTTCCAGAATAATTACACACATTACAATTATTATTACAACGCTAAAAATAAAATTAATGCTATAATTGAAAGAGCCAAAGCATCGCAAAAGGATGATTATACCAAACTGCTGAGCTACTATCCCTATTCGCTGGAAAATACAGCCAGTCAGAAATCTGAACTCGATTCTGTTATTTTTAAAGCTACGGCCGGCATTCTCCTGCACGACCTTAGAAATGACTGGATAGATAACATGTACCTGTTGATGGGTAAGGCATTTTTATTAAGAAAAGATTTTGATTCTGCAGCCGCTACTTTTCAGTTCATCAATTACAATCTTTTTCCCCGTAAAAAGCATGAAGAAGACAACCGGATTGTAGGTACCAGCGATGCGGCAAGCAACAGTGCTTTAAGTATTGCCAATAAGGAAAAACAGAATATCCTGCAAAAAGCCACTGCCCTCCCGCCCAGCAGGAATGATGCACTGATCTGGATGGCACGCACTTTAATAGAGCAAGATGAAACAGGTGAGGCGGCCGGTTTAATCAACACCCTGCAACACGATCCAAATTTACCCGCCCGCCTGCGAAACGACCTGGATGATTTAAATGCGTATTGGTTTTTCAAACAAAATATTTATGATAGTGCTGCCACCTACCTGGAAAGAGGACTTACCAATGCGGATAACAAACAGGATTTATCAAGGGCCGAATTTCTGCTGGCGCAGTTGTACGAAACTACCAGCCAGTTTGATAAGGCAACCGACTTTTATGAAAAAGTTTCCGTGCATACCGTAGACCCTTTGATGGACATTCATGCCAGGCTGAACAATGCCAAAATGCTCAAAACTTCCAACCCGGAAGAGCTTACCAACAGCATCAACAACCTGGTAAAGATGGCCAGGAAAGACAAGTTTGAAGCTTACCGCGATATCCTTTTTTATTCAGCCGGCGAATTGGCGATGCAAAAGCCGGATAGCAACCTGGCGGTTAGCTTATTCAATAAAAGTTTAGCATATAACGAAACCAATATCAGCTATAAAAACAAAACGTTTTTGCAATTGGCGGATATTGCATTTAACCAGCGGCAGTATCGATTAGCATTCTCATTGTACGATAGTTTGCAATCCGGCGATACCACACTCGATGACCGGATAGCTGCTATCCAGGAAAGAAGAAATGCACTGTCAAAAATTGTAGAAAAAATCATCATCGTGGAAAGGGAAGACAGCCTGCAGTTGATAGCAGCGATGGCACCTGCGGCAAGGGAAGTATTTATTAAGAAAATGGTGAAACGGTTGCGCAAAGAAAGAGGACTAAAAGAAGAAGAACCGGGCGCAGGCGGCGGCACCATGATTGAATTCAACACAGGACTGGATAAGAAGAATGAACCCGTCGATTTGTTTTCTGCAGGCAATAGCAAAGGCGAATGGTATTTTTATAATGCTTCGCTCAAATCAAAAGGGTTTACGGAGTTTAAGAGAAAATGGGGATCACGTAAAAACGTGGATAACTGGCGAAGAAAAAATGCTGCGGAATCTACTGACAATAATGCCAACTCCGCTATTGGGTTGAACATGGCACCCGGGGATATTGATAAGCCAACAGATACCAATGCAAATAACGGCGGCAATGCAGCCGGAGGCAATTCCGGTACTAATAATTCGCAGACCGGGGATATTAGCTTTGATGGCCTGATGGCAAACGTTCCGCTAACCCCGGAAAAAATGAATGCCAGTATCGCTTTGCATTCTTATAATTTATTTGAACTGGCAAAATTATATCAAAATGAATTGGAAGATTATGGGCAGGCCATTACTACCTACGATCAGTCGTTAGTTCGTTACCCCGATTCCATGTACAATGGAGAACTTTACCTGGGCCTTTATTTTTGTTATACAAAACTTGGCCTTACAGCCAAAGCGGCTTATTATAAAAATCTGATCACCAAAAATTTTGCCAACAGTCACGCAGCGTTGATTATTAACAACCCAGCTGCCGCTAACCCTTCTGCAAAAAATGAGGAAGGCACCAAAAGATATGAAAACATTTATAACCTGTTTATAGAAGGCAATTTTGAAAAGGCTTTTGCTGATAAAAAACTGGCAGATAGCCTATTTGGCAATAATTACTGGAGTCCTCAATTATTGTATATCGAAGCCGTTTACCATATCAAACAACGTGCAGATAGCCTGGCAATTGGCGTACTCAGCAATATTGCCGGTTTGTATCCCGATGCAAAGCTTACGCCCAAAGCGATGCGCATGATTGATGTATTAAAAAGAAGGGCCGAAATAGAAGACTATCTCTCCAAACTGGAAATTACAAGGGCCAAAGATGATGAAGTGGTAAAAATAGATGACAGGTCGGTGCTGGTACGAAATGATTTAAACCTGATTAAATCGCCGGTGCGTAATATTGATACCAATACGGTTGGGATAAAACAGATGGACGCTTCAATGAAAAATGGCCTGGCCAGCAATGAACTACCAGTGGTAAGAGATACTGTAAAGACATTGATTAACCCGGCCACTGTTTCAGTAAATGCGCAGGCCGCTGTGGTCAACACCCGTATTGGTGGTGTTATTAATGCACCGGCAAAAGACAGTCTGAGAAAAGCCGGCACATTATTCTCCAATGGACCTTTTAGCATCAATATAGAAACGCCGCAAAACGTGATGATGATACTGGATAAGGTAGATGGTACGTATGTAAATGAAACAAAGAACGCTTTTACCCGCTTTCTAAACGAAAGCTTCAGGGGCGAGCCCATCACGATCCTAAGAGACGCCATAGATAAAGACCGGACCGTATTGATATTCACTGCTTTTGCAAATGGCAATGCGGCGTACCAGTTTTTGCAGAAGGTAAAGAAAGCAGCGCCGGATGAAGTATCCTGGTTGCCTGCCAATAAGTATTCTTTTTACCCGGTGAATGATGAAAATCTTCAATTATTAAAAACAAATAAAGATATTGCGGCTTACATAGCATTATTAAATAAAGTGTTCCCGGGAAATTTTTAGAAGGTGAAAGGAGGAAGGCTGAAGGTTGAGGGTTTAAGGTTGAAGGAGGAAGGGTATTGGTTAAAGTTTGGAGGTTGCTGAACCATCAACTTTCAACCATCAACGATCAATTATCAACTTTCAAGAATCAACTCTCAGCTATCAACTATCAACCATCAACCATCAAACATCAACTATCAACCATCAACCATCAAACATCAACCATTAACCATCAACCATTAACCATCAACCATCAACCGTCCTTAGCATACGATGAAAAATAAAAAAGACAACAAGACGATGAAAAAATCAGTGCAAATTTTATGGAGGCTGTTTTTTGGGGGGCTGGGCCTGGTAGTGCTAATATTTATGCTGGCTAATTTTGGTGCATTTGGAAAAATGCCTTCGCTGGAAGACCTTGAAAATCCGGAAGCCGATCTTGCAAGCGAAGTATATACCAGTGATGGAAAAATGATGGGTAAATATTACGCGGAAAACCGGAGCGAAATAAAATACAATGAAATTTCTCCCAATATCATTCATGCATTGGTAGCCACCGAAGATCAAAATTTTTACGACCATTCCGGTATTGATGCCCGGGCGGTAGCAAGAGCAATTTTAAAATTAGGAACAGCAGGAGGCGGTAGCCCCATTACCCAGCAACTGGCAAAGATGATGCTTGGCCAGGGAAGGGGAAATGTACTAAAAAGAGGCGTTGAAAAAATTAAAGAGTGGATCATCGCTGTAAAACTGGAGCGTAATTTCACCAAGGAAGAAATCATTACCCTATACCTGAACAGGGCACCCTGGGGTAACAACTACGGTATCCGGAACGCAGCCAAAACCTATTTTCAAAAAGAACCGGCCGAACTGAATATTGAAGAATCAGCCGTGTTGGTAGGCATGCTGAAAGGTTTTATTTATGAGCCCATCCGGCACCCCACTGCATCGCTTAACAGGCGCAATACGGTAATAGAAAGAATGGTGGATGCCAAGCAACATTATCTTACGGAAGCACAGGCTGCAAAGCTGAAAGCCAAACCATTGATCACCAATTACAAAAAAGTGGATGACAATGTGGGTATTGCTCCCTATTTCCGGGTGGCATTGGCAGAGCGGATGAAGGAATGGTGTAAAACACATACCAATCCAAAGACCGGTGAAAATTACGACCTCCACCGGGGTGGACTGAAAATATATACCACCATCGATTCCAAAATGCAGCAATATGCCGAAGAGTCGGTAGTGCAACACATGCCGGTAATACAGCGAAAACTGAATAGCCTGTTGAAAAACAATGGCGACCGGATGTGGAAGGCCCGTGAAGGTATTATTGAAAACGCCATGAAAAACAGCGAACGCTGGAAAAGTATGGCGGAGGATAAAATAAAACCAGGTGATATCAGGAAATCCTTTTTGGTGCCGGTAAAAATGAAAGTATTTGCCTGGAATGCAAAACGGGAATTAGACACTGTAATGACGCCAAGAGATTCCATTAAGTACCACAAGCAATTAATGCAAACCTCTTTTGTAGCCATGAACCCTAAAACGGGTGAGGTAAAATGCTGGGTGGGTGGCATCGATTTTAAATGGTTTAAATACGATCACGTTACGGCCAGCAGGCAGGTAGGATCTACCATTAAGCCTTTGATATATGCGCTGGCTGTGCAGGACGCCGGCTATACCCCGTCTACGATCATTCCCGGCGGACCGGTACAATACGGCAAGGAAGTAAGAACCTTTAGCGGTGGTGGCGGAACACTGGCCAATTGCCTTGCCTATTCAAAAAACACAGCCGCTGTAAGAATGACCAATATGCTGGGGGTAAACCGGATCATCGACTTTGCAAAGTCTGCCGGCATTACCGCAAAATTGGCACCCTTTCCTTCGCTTGCATTAGGCGCCGCTGAAATCCCCCTCTTACAAATGTTGCAGTCGTACACCATGTTTCCCAATAAAGGCTTTAGTACCGAACCCATTTTTATCAGCCGGGTGGAAGATAAAAACGGCAATCTGCTGGAAGATTTTACACAGATCGCCAGCAAGCAGTTGATCAGCGAACAGGATGCTTTTACCATGGTAAAATTAATGCAGGGTGTTGTACAAATCGGTACCGGCAGATCGCTCAACAGCTATAATATACCTGCGGAAAAAGCGGGCAAAACAGGTACCACCAACGATAATACCGATGGCTGGTTTATGGGTTACACACCCGAGCTGTTGGCAGGCACCTGGGTTGGTTGCGATGATCCCTTCATCAGGATATATGCAGGTACCAGCGGTGGTAACGAAATGGCTCTTCCAAAATGGGGCTATTTTATGAAGAAAGTGTATGCTGATAAAACCCTGCCTTATGGAAGAACATTGAAGTTTGAAGAACCAGCCGAGATGGTGAATAATCCCGTTTACGCCGATCAGCGCTTTGAAAGCATCGTAAACGAAGGCGACGAAAATGCTGATGACCAGGGCAATGGCGATGCCAGCGATTTTACCAATGAACCTCTCACCGATATGGGCGCCCCTGTCGTACCCATTGAAAGTGAACTAAGCACAGTAACTCCCGATACAAATAACAAGGTGAAACCGAAGGTACCCAACCCAGGTTTACCCGTTAAAACCGATGATAAAAAAGATGGAAAACCGGTAACTCCTGCAACCATTAAACCGGAAGATAAAAAGGGGAAAGTAACCCTGCCCCCCGCAAAGCCCGGCGATAAAAGTAAATTGCCGCCAGCTAAAATAGATAAGCCGAAGGCTAAAGAAAATGATTATTGAGTGTTTAGGAACTATCCTATTTGGTGAGATCATTAGCCGCGGGAGTGCAGGATAGAAAGAGAAAACTTCCGTCCATGCTCCCGGCACAGTATTATAACGACAGGCGCAGGAATGAGGCGTGGGCAAGGTGCAGATGGCTTCCTGTGCCGGGCGGTTACTAATGCATTAGTAGAAATAATAAAACAACAAAGCCCCAACCAGGCCTGCGGCAGGCGCACAACTCCGTCCAGTGTTTGCCAGGTTATTAGGAATTGAGTTTATAATATTGCGTCAATAATATTTACAGACAAAAGGATTGTCGTACATTTTGATTCCGTTTAGTTTTTAATGCTAAGAGTACTTGCCAAATTTATCCCGGCGGGCAATGTCATTTAGTTAAGCCCCATAGGAGCTTCGTGTTTATAATTAACCATCATTCTAAGCACAGGCTCCGTAGGTGCTTCGTAAACTACGTGGCACCTACGGAGCCGAATACCAATCATTGACAAATATTTCTATAAACACGATGCCCCGATGGAGCAAAATTCCTTAAATTAGTGAAATTGCCCGGCAGGGTGGTTGTCACTTTAGAAATCTGAAATCACCAAGTTATTACAAAACCCAACCGGAACATGAATAAGTTTGACAGATCAAACAATTTAAACAATAAAACAGCGTACCAATGATTTCAAAAATTATCCAGGCAACGTCTGACTGTGAAATTATAAGTTCAAGAATTGTGAATGCTTCAAGAGACATTGTTTATGCAGCCTGGACTGACCCAAACCATTTAAAAACCTGGTAGGGACCGGCCGGATTTACAAACACTTTTAACGTGTTTGATTTGAGGCCCGGTGGTAAATGGCGTTTCATTATGCATGGACCCGATAAAGGCAATTATCGGAACGAATGTGAATTTATAAAAGTAGACAAACCAGCACTGATAGCCTGGCAACGCTTATCCCAACCGATATTTCAAGTGGTTGCAACATTTGAAGAAGTATCCACCGACCAAACAAAAACTGTTTTTAAAATGCTTTTTAATTCAGCAGGCGAGTGCAACAAGGTAAAAAAGTTTGCAGTTGACAAAAACGAAGAAAATTTTGACAGCCTTGAAATTGAGTTAGCAAAAATGACTTCGTAAATCAAAACAAAATAATTCACAGACAATCACATCATCAATCCAGCAACAACTAATGATAAAAAGAGAAAAATTGTTGGCTTTAGTAGTTTTCCTGTTCATCATTCTGAACAATCCAATCTTTTCCCAGGATGCGGCGAATAAAAAAATCCTTTGGACGGCTGACTGGAGTTCAAATGGGGAATACATTGCAATAGGTGGAAACATGGATACGTTGAAAATTTATTCGGCTAAGGATTTGCAACGCTCCAAATCCTATCTTATAAAAAACACCATCACCTCAGTAAAATGGCATCCATTTAAAAACATACTTGCCGTCGGAACACAATTTTCAGGCGATAGCGTTCGCATTTTCAATTTTGACACCGATAAGATCATCAAATTAAAAGGGATTTCCCCAGACGGAGCAAGAGGAATAGATTGGAATTATACAGGCGATTTTTTAGCAGTTGCGGATAACGATGCACAGATTTCAATTTTTGACATAAACGGTAATGCAATCCGAACAATCAAACATGAAAACACGAAGAGCATCACTTCAATAGATTGGCATCCCGGAAAAAATATCTTTACAACAGTGGGCGACAAAATTAGAATTTTTGATGTTGATGGCACTTTATTAAAAACAGTTAAGCATAGGCAGGAAGATGTTCTTTTATTAAGTGTTGCCTGGCATAATTCAGGTGATTATTTTGTAACTGGTGATTATGGTGACAACCAATATGACTACAAGCCCCTACTTCAATTTTGGAATGCAAACGGAGATTTATTAAAATCAATCAGTGTCGGCATAGGAGCATACCGAAATTTAAGTTGGAACTCAAAAGGAAATAAATTGGCGACTGCCAGTGATGCTTTAAGAATATGGGATAAGCAAGGTAGTCTCATCTCTGAAGGTAATTCTAAAGACCAATTATGGGGTGTATCCTGGAATAAGAAAGGGAACAGAATAGTTACTTCAAGCCAGGAACAACACATTACAATTTGGGACAATAAAGCAGACATAATATTAACAAGGGAATGAAAAATACCACCACTAAAATCGGTTTTGCAATAGTCTGGCTGAACGTTGTAACTTCGGCTTCCGTTGCGCCCGGGTGCAGAAATTATTTTCCTTGTCCGCTTGTTGCCACGCTTGCAGTGCTAACAGATATCCCGGAAGAAGAAAGGTGTATCAGTATATCGCCGGATGTTATTGTGCCGCCGGATGATCCAGGAAAAATTTAAATCAACACACAATGAGTAGGCTGAATTTTTTAATCAAAATTAAAGCTCCGAAAGAGAAAGCATGGGATGTTTTATGGGACGATACCACCTACCATAAATGGACCAGCACCTTTAGTGAAGGTTGTACTTGCTGCCAGACCTGGAGTGCCGATTAAAAGGAGGAAATGAAAATTGATTAATGCCAGCGATTACTAAACGGTTTGTTTGGAAATAGCATACCTGGAAATGGGAATATCCTGTAAATATGAAACTGGTTAAAAAATATTTTACTGTTACGGATGATTTGGAATGATACATTGATTCAATGGGCAATAAATATAATTTTGCATTTGGCCTTAACTGGAAAGAGGTGATAAATAATAGCAGGGTGTTGAATTACAGGAAGCGGCCAAAAATTAAATAATAAAGCGGAACACTAAAGTGCTTAACAACCATCACGATTTAAATATCTGTCTATGTTTTATTTGATTCATTTTCAATTAAAGAAGAGCGTTGTTCTACTCACACTGGTATTGTTAATATATTCTCCTCTTCAATCCCAACGTCCAAATATTATTTACATTATGACTGATGATATGGGCTATGGAGACTTAAGTGGTTACGGACATAAAGGTTATGCAACCCCCAACCTGGATAAACTGGCTTCGCAGGGAATTAAATTTGTGAATGCTTATTCTGCAGCACCACTCTGCACACCAACACGGGCAGCGTTTATGACAGGGCGTTATCCTGCAAGAACGCCTGTTGGTTTGATTGAACCGCTTACTTCCACCGAAAGAGATAGCAGTTTTGGATTAACGAACGCCTATCCTTCCATTGCCACTTTAATGAAAGCCGGTGGTTATGAAACCGCACTAATAGGAAAATGGCATGTAGGTTTTCTTCCGCAACATAGCCCGGTTAAAAACGGGTTTGATTATTTTTTCGGCATTCGACATGGTGCCGCTGATTATATATCACACAAAAGCGATGCAAAAACACATGACCTTTATGAAAATGATTCGCTTGTGTACCGGGAAGGTTACATGACAGATTTACTTTCTCAAAAAGCAGTTGGATTTATTAAACAAAAACATACCGGGCCTTTTTTTCTTACAGTTAATTACACCGCTCCTCATTGGCCATGGCAGGGCCCTGGAGATAAAGCGTATGCAGATTCGGTTAATTTTAGAAAAGGAGGTTCTACTGCTATTTATGCTGCTATGATGAAAAGCCTGGATGATGGCATTGGAAACATTATGAAGACATTGGATGATGAGCAGTTATCTAAGAAAACAATGATAATTTTTACCAACGATAACGGAGGAGAAAGGTATTCAGATAACGGAATACTTACAAATGCAAAAGGTACATTATGGGAAGGTGGAATAAGGGTACCTGCGTTTGTTAGATGGACAGGCAGGATTAATGCTGGTGTAATAACGCAGCAGGTTGCCGTCACAATGGATTGGACAGCTACGATTCTCGCAACAGGAGGTGCAAAAGCCCATCAGGATTTTACTTTGGATGGAATAGACCTGACGCCAATATTACTTACCCCTGAAAAAAATATAGAACGAACCATTTACTGGCGAATATTTCAGCGGGACAAACAAAAAGCTTCCAGGGATGGAAACTGGAAATACTTACAGGATGGGAAAGGAGAATATCTCTTTAACCTTGCTACTGACCAGGAGGAGAAACATGACCTTAAAACAAAAGAACAAACTATTTTTAACAGATTGAAAAAAAATTATGCAGAATGGGAAAAGACAGTCCTGGTACCCATTCCGTTATAAAATTGGATACTCAAAATTGAATGAGGATGTATGCTGACAGTATAAATATTATCGGATCGCTGCAATTAATTATTATAACTGCTGATAAGGCCATTGCGATTCACTTACAACTACATTGAAAAATTGAGCAGGTTTAAAATTTTCGCTATTTATTTCATTTTTGTAATGATCTATTTTTCAGAGTTGAATTTTTATTATCCAATCATGGTGTAAGAATTTTTTGAAAGAACGTTTATTGCGACTGTTTTGCTGCTGATCACTTTAGAACAAACATTTGCAATTAAGTCCTTATTTAAGATGTCGCAATTTAAGAAGTTGTCTAAATTTGGATTGATCCCCTACAGTTTATATTGCTTGCATTTTTATTGGGATTTTGATTACGACCACCTTAACAAAAGACTTTCAATCAATACGCAATTATGGTAGGTTTTCCTGGTTGATACGCCCATTGCATTCATCCTGACCATCTTAATCAGTAAGATAAGTTACCGGTATTTTGAAACCCCATTTTTAAAATTGAAAGACAGGTTTGCATATATCACCAAATAATGTATAGGTTGCAAACTGGTAGATTTAATAATAGTACTTTTACCGCTGTCCCGTTGGTTCGGAGTTGAAATTATTATGAATGATTTAATCGGTATCTTGTACATCACAATTCCGGATAGTTAGCGAATGAAGCATTTATACCCTGCAGTACCAAATACCAATACCCTTAAACGAACATGCAAAACGGCTTAAAATTTTTATGCGAACATTCATTTTAACCTGTGCGATTTTAGGCTTAAACCGCACCAATGCCCAAGAGACACAAAATAAATATTTTTTTAAGGAAGTTGGCTGGTCAATTATTTTACCTGCAGACTTTAACCTCGTTGACGCATCCGATGATGCGGCCAGAAATGAACGCGGCAAAAAAGCAATGGAAAAAGCAAATAATGTTATAGCGGATATTTCACAAACCCGGACATTAATAAGTGCCACAAAAAATACTTACAATTATTTTAATGCTACCATTACACCATTTAATCCAAAAGAAGACGGTGACTATAAATTCGTTAATCAGCAGGTGAAGGACATTGCCTACAAGACTTTATTTCAAAAAATGCCCGATGCTAAAATCGATTCATCTACAAGTATTATAACTATTGACGGGTTAGTATTTGATAAATACCAATTGACAATCGCAATAAAGAACAAAGTATTGTTCAATATGTTATTGCTGACAAAATTTTACAAAGGCTTTGACTTTGGTATCACTTATTTATACCTGGATGAAAAGACAAAAGATGAAATGGAAACCATGTTACAAAACAGTAAATTTAGTAAACAATAAAATAGCAGTCATTCATCCGTTAAATTAAATCGAAAACAAAATGCCCCGCTAAAAATATTTCAGCGGGGCATTTTGTTGGCCAGCATTAATACACCAGGCATATCATTTTGTAACAATGAAGTAAGCTTTGCCAATCCAACACTCATAATCATTACACCCCTACCGCATCAAATACATTTTACCATATCCTTTATTAAAAAATTTATCGGTTTGTTCCCCTTCGGATTTATATTTATCCAGCGACTTTCCATTCAAATTGGTCAATACCCGGTAGAGGTAAACACCATTTCCGAGCTTTTGTCCATACATATCAGTGCCATCCCATTTAAACTCCGTAATGTTGCGGCCAATATGAATGTCGCCCAGTTCGGCTTTGGTAATTTCCCTCACAATTTTACCAGTAATGGTCAGTATTTGAATCCTCATATTCTGGGGCACTTCACTTCCGGTTAGGGTAAATACAAATGCGGTAGAGCTTGTGAACGGGTTAGGATAGTTAAGCATATTGCTGATCATCGGTGTGTTCAGCACACTGAAAGTTACTTTGTATTCAATATTACCTGCCTTGTTGCCCACCAGGTCTTTACCCGATATCTTCAATTCATATTCTCCATCTTCCGGAAAGAAGGGCGAGAACTCTATCGACGCAGTATTATCACCACCGGAAGCGGCTGGAATAAAACGCATTTTATCTCCGAAGTAAAAATTACGATATACATCACTTGGATCTCCCGGAAAATGCACCTGCACTTTCATAGAGGCCGTATCACTCAACAACAGGAAACGGCTTTCATCTTTTAGCTTCACCAATATGCGTGGTTTGGATGCAACAATATCCCGGTTTAAAATATGCACGCCATCAAAGGTTACATCCAACAGGGGATTAAATTTATCCTCTTTCACATAAAAGTTTTTAAACAGGAAATTATTAAAGAGATACTGTTCCGGTTGTGCATTATCAGGGTTAACCATTACATACATCGTATTCATACCCGGATAACTTTTTGTATCGAAACTATACGCGACGATGATGGTATCGCCTGCCACCAGCGCTTTCTTTTTGGGAGCAAAAATGACATGCGGTGTATTATTGCGATCGGTAATAATAAATTTAACCGCCAAACTATCAAAAGCAACTGTGCTGATATTCTTGAAGGCAAGGGAGAAATTAATTTTTTCGCCCTGCTCTACAGTATCCTTCATCGAAAATAAAATATTGGGAGCCACAGCACCTTCCGGCAAATAATCCGCATTAATGCGCCAGTAACTTAACTGGTTGGGAGTTGCCCAGTTTACATCGCTGCTTAGCATCTTCAGTTTGATGTATGGGTATACCGATGCATCCACAAAAGCCAGTGAAGTATCCAGGGCAGGATACAAAGTGGTTAACAGGTTTTGAGCTCCGTTTGTTTGTACACCATATACTTCCACCTGCACGGTATCACCGGCGCCGGGATCAATATTCTTACCTCTCCAATGTAGGGAGCTCCATTTTTTAGCCGGTCCAAAAGCAGGTGATTCAATTGTTCCTGCATTAAATTTCGTAACTACGGGGATGATATTGGTTACATAAGCATCCGCCGTAGCACCCATTATTTGAGCTGGCACAAAGCTGCTTACATTTTTTCTATAGAAATAAGCGAATGGCAGGTTCTGATAAAAACTATCAATGGTGTTAAAACCAATGGCCTTTAATTTATGGTATAATGAGTTTCCAGCTCCAAGGTTTACCTGGTCTGTTTTCCACTGATCAATAAATGAAGTATTGCTGGTGATTCCCAGGTTGGTGATGGATACATACATGCCCGCAGGGATACTATCGAGGAAATCCATTGCTCTTTTTCTGTAGATTGGATCATTATAAGGGAATTCAAAGAAATACCTGCCTCCCACCTGGTTGGAATTGCAAACCGGCCAGCTACCAAAACGCCCGGATCCGGCTGTGTTTTTATTTAGCCATGGCTTCAGCAGCACACTATCAAATACCATAAACTGAAGCGAACCATACCTGCAGCCGTAATTTTCCAACTGGTCAAAATCAAGTTTTACATTGATCCTGTCAAAATCGAAATAAGGGTACAAGCCAGTGTTCACTACTATGGTGCGTAAGGATTTCCCAAAGCGGAATACCCTGTCTGCATCAAGGCTGATGGAGCTGCTGTAAGTACTTTTCCGGTGCTGAAAATAATGTGACTGGCTAAAGCCCGTACCACTATTTGCCAGGAACACAAAAGAAGAGGAATTCCATATCTGCTGCCCGTTGTTAACAGGTGCTACCGAAGTTCTCCAATAGTAAACGGTGCTATCTGCCAGCGTGATATTGCCCGGCACAAACTCTATCAGCCCACCCACCCCATTTGCACTGTACTGCTTTTTGAAGGGAGAATTAAATAACTCTGTTGTATCAATTTCCATCAGGTACTGTCGCACACCATTCAGCGGATTGGCGGTAGAAGCTACAAACTTATTGTTTTGCTGATTGATGATTGAAAAATTGTAAGGAGATACCGGCCGTATTTCATCTTCAAAAATGAACAGTTCCTTTATAAAGGTATTATTGGTTTCAGATGACTCCGTTACTTTATTGTCGGCATCGAGGGTAAAAATTAATTTATTCAACCCTTTGTCGGTAGCGCCGTTGATAGGAATATTAAGATCCAGTGAATCTGCATACCCAATACCGGGTATCATCTGGTTGTACACAATCTGGAGGGAGTCATTTGGCAGTCGCCTTGACACCGTAACCCTGATGCTGTCACCCACTTTCTTTCCAAGATTGAGCATTTTTACTTTTACATTAAAATTGTTGTCGGCTACCGTAACAATGGATGGGCTTATTTTAATAAGCTGATCTTCTATAGCATAGTCCGGCAATGCAAAGGTGTTAATTTTAATGGCAGGATCACCGTTCAGGTTTAGTTGCTCCAGGTGAATGCGGGTATAATAATCCAGAGACTGAGAATTACCTCCCAGGGTTTGATTCACGAACTTCATTTGATTGCCAATGGTATTACCATACATCGTGCGGGAAAATGCTTCAAATAATTTTGTGTTGTAAAAATTTAAAAACGGTGGTATTCCCAAATGAGTACTTGCCAAAAAACCAATACTGCCCCGCTGGTCGGCCAACACGAATTTTTCTGAAAGTGTACTATTACCGCTTAAACGGGCCGGATCAAAAGTGAAATTGTTACCGGCACTACAACCACTCACGTTAAAGAAAGGGTACTTTCCGGCATTGGAGTAATTTTCAGGACTGTTAAGGTTAAAGGCCAGCGTATTGGCGGAAGAGTGGCCAAAGTATTGTATAAAACTAGTGCCCTCATTAATCAGTTGTTCAATGCGCTCGCCGCTTGCCTGCACCACCGCAGCAGTAGATTCTTTTTGAAAGACTTCTACTTTAGCTCCCAGCAAAGAATCTTGTGCAATTGCCCCGTAACTATTTAAATAGCTGGTAAACGACCTGTTTTCATCCGCATCCCTTCCACCTGCAGCATGAATAAAATTTTTCATCCACGCTTTATCGGCAACCGTTTGCGAGGTAGATGCCTGCGCTGCTTCATACTGTTTTAATTTATCGAGATAAACCCTTATTTCTGTGCCATTGATGACGGATAAACGGCCAACAGGTACTACCGGCACCACCTGCCCGGGTTCACTCACCAGTAAAATATCTGATGCAGGCCAACCAAATGTTTGCACCAAATCCAGCTTTTCAATATTGGGGTTACTTTCATTGGCCTTAAAATCAACAGAGGTAACTCCCCTGCCCATAAGCAAAACATATTTTAATGGCTGGCTGAATTGTTTGTTGGCAGAAAGCACAAAATCCCGTATGGCGGCTGGGTGCTTTTTAATCCCAAAGGCAAACTGGTCCGTTAACTCATCGATGGAAATTATTTTTGCATTAAATCCGCCACCCGTGGCACTTGCCCTGTACGCCCGGTACTGGTCTACATAATTACTACCATTTCCGTCATTATATAACACAGGGTTGCTGATAATCAGGTAATCACCCTGGTTAGCTACCACATTATAATTGATAAAGTTCCTGGGAGTAAATGTATTAACCGTGGTGATATTATTCAGTTCCTCATTAACCAACCAAAATTTCCGAACCGGGCCGGAGGACGGTGGTAAAGCAAATCTTACTTTGCCCGCTACCCCAATATCGCCGGCATATCTTCTTCCATCATTGATGCTATATAACACAGGCGGTACGCCACCGGTATTGAAATTATCTATTTCAAGGAAATTGCCTGCTGCCGATGCTTTCAATTCAAAATAAAAATTCTTTTGATTATTAAAATTGAATTTGGCCGGGTAGGTAATTGCCACCGTGCCTACTACAAGACGATCATTTGCATTGGAGGAGGCATTTTTTATGCCGACTAACAGGTTATCCGGATTTTGTAGTGAGCCCAATGGTAAATTATCCACCTGCTTTTTTACGATAGTAAAATAGTTCATTGCGGTATCCATCACCTGCTGATTATAAAATAACACCTGTATATTCCTGGTAAATAATGCATTTCCAAAAGCCGCAACATACAGGGATACGCTATTGGCGGGTCCGGCCGTGTACACATTTAACCCGGTAAAAGTATGGTATAACGGGCCCGCCGTTCCAACATCACCGGAAGTCCAGCCCTCCCCTAAATCATAAGAGGAAGAATACACATATTCACCTACTATATTGGCAAAGCCGCGGTTATACACCTGCTTGTAAGGATTTTCAACCCTGCGCATAAAATAAGGGTCAGGAGGAAGTACGTTTCCGCTCACGTTGTTTACGGTGTTGCTGAAACGAAGATTTGCGGTTGTGGCATTTACCGTTAAAAAATAAGAAGCAGTATCTGTATGCAAACTAAAACTATCACATAGCTGCCCATCCGTAATCCGGTATAAAGGTTTGTCAGCAATCCCATCATTCATTTTACCAAGAAATTCAATATAATCATTTGTGCCCATTGGGCCGGTTGCAACGGAGGTAAACAATCTTACCTGTTCCCCGTTTCTCCATAACTGAAATTGTTCAGCAGGAGTTGCCCCCAGCCCAACAGTAGATAATGTTGCCTGGCTAATCCGGTACAAACCAGTTTTACCCAACTTGAATTTATAGTAGGTTTTACTGTAATCAATCCAGCTATTGTTATACTGTGCGGTGCCTGCGAGCGTACACAGTATAAAAAACGGGAGTAATATTTTTTTCATTGCGCTATATGATTGTGCATTCATAATGGTAAAGCTTATTCTGTTTCTCTTTTCACTAAATTAAACCGAAGGGAAAATATATGGGTGTACAAAGGATTGGATTGATTGGCCAGGTTGGTGAATGCATAGTCGATCATTACGTTCTTTATTTTAACACCTGCACCAAGACTGGGCTGGTAAATCCACACTTTTTTTAAATTCATTGTATCGCCATCTGCCAAAGCCTTTTGAAAATTGGTAATGCCTGCCCTTACAAAAAATACATCTTTAATTGCTGCTTCCAATCCAAGGCTGGGGTCTATACTTACTGCCTTGCTGCTGATGACCGTATTGCGTTTGCCATCAAAAGTTACATTCATATTGGCTTCTGCCAGCAGCCGGAATGAACTGCTGAAATTAAAATCGTATCCACCGCCAATTACAATACGGGGGGCAGTTAACTCAGTGGATTTTACAGGAATTTCGTTATTGGTGAGGTATAGTACTTCTTTTTCTCTTTCGGTAAATTTAAAGGACCAGGCGTTGAAAGTGGTGGTTAAATCCCTGGCCACAATACCGGCATGCCAGTTGGTGCCATGCATTTGCAAACCTGCATCAATACCAAAACCCCAGGCGCTGGCAAACTTGCCCACTTTGCGGTGAATTATTTTAGCGTTCACGCCAAAACTGATTTTTTTCTTTTCCGTTTCCCTCAGGTTTTGGGCAAATGAAAATAAAAATGCATAATCCGCAGATGAAAAAGTTTGGATATTGTTGTAGTTGATACTGCCATCCGGTTCTACCAGAAACAAGGTATTGGGGATATCATCTACTGCAAATCGAAGCAACGATAAACCAATGGTTCTTTTATTTTCCTGGATAGGTATAGCGACGGAGCCGTAATCATATTTACCGATACCGGCAAAATACTCGGCATGCATTAAATTGATATTTGGATGATCTTTTACACCCGTAAGCCCGGCAGGATTCCAGTAACCTGCAGTGGCATCATTTACAGAAGCCACCTGGGCACTACCCATTGCAAGTCCCCTGGCACCGGCCCCAATATTCAGGAACTCATTGGAATACTTTCTGAATTGTGCATAGGAAATGGCAGGCAGTATAGTGATCATCAATACAAAAGCAGAAAGTTTACAGCGCATAAATTTGTTTTCCGGTTGTGATTATTGCAATTTCAGGATAAACTACAAGATAAAACGATGAATCCCTCAGTAAATTGTTCTTTAGGTAAAACTGGCAATGGCACAAATTTAATGAATATCGCATTTAAAAAGGTGCCTGTTTTTATGCATCAGCAAGATGGCATATACAAGACAGCACAGACAGGGAAAGGCTGCATGTACTTTAAAGAGCACACATTTTCCTTTTTCTTAAACAGGTTGAATTAACCTGCTCCATTCCGGCAAGCGGTTTTAGCGGGGATTTCCGAAAAACTTTTCCGGCCCGATGGCTTTATTGTAAATAAATTACCACAGTTTCAACTGCGTAAACCAGGACGCAACTTTTATTCACCCGACTTTTGAATTTAGCCGATATATTCATATTAAAAATCGTTCCACTGCTTTTAAACCACCAAATTCACGGGAAGACTGTTTAATTGCTTCATAGTTATTTTTGTCAGATTTTCTGCCCACATTTGCATAAGCTTTACAAAAAGGTAACAAATAAAGTATGAAAAATTTGATTGAAGAATTGAAATGGAGGGGAATGGTGCAGGATATAATGCCCGGAACCGAAGAACAGTTGAACAAAGAAATGACCACCGGCTATATTGGTTTTGACCCCACCGCCGACAGCCTGCATATTGGCAACCTGGTACCCATCATTTTATTGATCCATTTACAAAAATGCGGGCATAAGCCGATTGCACTGGTAGGAGGCGCTACCGGTATGGTTGGCGACCCAAGTGGAAAAAGTGAAGAAAGGAATCTTTTAAGTGAAGATGTACTGAACCATAATGTGGCCAAAGTAAAAGCGCAGTTGGAAAAATTTTTGAATTTTGATACCGGCATTCTGAATGCGGCTGAAATGGTAAACAACTACGACTGGTTTAAAAATATCAGCTTTTTAGATTTTATAAGAGATACTGGCAAACACATCACGGTAAACTACATGATGAGCAAGGACAGTGTACGCAAAAGACTGGATGGAGAAAGCGGTATGAGCTTTACCGAATTTACCTACCAGTTGGTACAGGGCTACGATTTTTACTGGTTGCACAAAAACAAGCAATGCAGGTTGCAGATGGGTGGCAGCGATCAATGGGGTAATATTGTAACCGGCACCGAGCTGATCCGTCGGAAAAGTGGCGGCGAAGCCTTTGCCTTTACCTGTCCGCTGATTACCAAAGCGGATGGTGGAAAATTTGGCAAATCAGAAAAAGGAAATGTATGGCTGGATGCTGCGAAAACATCACCTTACCAGTTCTACCAGTTTTGGCTAAACGCTGCCGATGCCGATGCGGCCAGGTACATCAAAATATTTACTTTTTTATCCAAAGCTGAAATTGACGAACTGATTACCCAACATACCGGCAATGAACACCAGCGCCTGCTACAAAAAAAACTGGCAGAAGAAATCACGTGTTTTATACATGGCCGTTCCGAATTTGAATTTGCAGTAAAAGCTTCCGGCATATTATTTAATAATGATACAGCGGAAATATTACAACAGTTGAATGAGGAACAATTATTACAGGTGATGGATGGTGTACCGGCTGTAGATTTTTCCAGAACAGCATTACAGGAAGGAGTAGATGTAGTAAGCTTTTTAGCCGAAACAAAAATTTTCCCCAGCAAAGGCGAAGCCCGAAAAATGGTGCAGGGCGGAGGCGTAAGCATCAATAAAGTAAAAGTAGAAAGCATCGACTATACCGTACCGGAAGAAGCATTGCTAAACGGTAAATATTTACTTGTCCAAAAAGGAAAGAAAAACTATAACCTGGTGAAAATTTCGTGAGAGGTGATCCGACAGCTATCGGATGGGCTATTGGTGAATGGGCAATCGTCAATCAATGTTGTTGACTTAAGAAAATGTTTTGTGGACCAGCAGTTACTTTTCATGGCATCATCGTTGTGTCACTCGCTTGTGCGAATGAAGCTTTGGGCAACAATTATATCAACAGTCCTTAGTAAACCACATTGAATGGTCAATGGTCAAAGGCCGATAGTTAATTTTATCAAACAAATGCACTCATGCCTTCTTCATTTTTGTGGGTCGAACATAATATATTTCCTGCCCGCCCAGTTGTGGTTTGGGATAGCCATTGCTATCTTTCAATTCACCGCTAAATATTACGCTTAGTCCGTGAATTTTCAAATCACCGGAAATGTCGCCACAAATAATACCCGTCCTTAATCCATCGATGGTGCCCGGGATGGGGGCATTGATCACCCATTTTTCTAATTCATTGCTATAACTGAGCCTGCCGGTTAAATCGTTTACGGTCATCACCGTTCTCCTGTTACTGTCGCATATATCTCCTTCCCGGGCATGACTGTCTTTTATACATCCTGTTGCAATCATCATTGCAAATGCCAGTAAGGAAATTAAAGGGAAGGGTATTACTTTCATGTTGTCATTTTGCTGTTGACAAACAATGGAGAAAAATGGTTGCAAATGAGATGGGAAAATTTTGTAATCAGTAGGTACAGGCCGCGGCCCACTGTCATTTAGGTAAGGATTTCAATTACCACGCCCGCCGCTGCGGACGAGGCAAAAAAACAGATCAAATACATACGGCTTTAGCCGAAATCGTTATTTGGCTAAGGCCGGTAAGAGAATAATATATCTTATCACCGTCCGCCGCGGCGGACGGTGCAATTCAAATAGCTTGCTTAACTTAACGACATTGGGCCGCGGCCTGATCCTGCCGGTTGCAGCATAAATAAAATTGGACGGCCATTAAAATGTTTGAGAAAAATACCCGATTATACCTCAGTCACTTCCACCTCAAATTCCCTTTGCAGTTCATTGATTACCTGGCGCAGATGCGTTGAAACTATTTGTACCAGGCCCGAAAGCGAATCATGTCCGGTGCCCGTTTTGCCAATCCTTTCAATTTCGCGGATGGGGTTTCTTAATGATACAATGCCCATATTATCAATGCTTGGCTTTATTTTATGTGCAATGGCCGCCATTTCCTTAAAATTATTGTGGTGATAGCTGGATTCCATTTCTGCTACCTGCACGGGCGTTTGTGCCATAAACATGTTGACCATCTTCTGCACAAAAAATTGATTTCCCCTGCTAATTGCCCTGATGGAAGAAAGGTCATATAATTTTACAGTTTTAACTTTGCCGGATACGTTAATGATTGTATCCCGCTGGCTTTCCTCCAGCCAGAAAGAAACTATTTTAAGCAGGTCTTCTTCCTTAAATGGTTTAGAGAGATAAGCGTTCATCCCTCCATCCATACATTTTTCATTATCCCCTTTAATGGCATTGGCAGTTAAAGCGATAATGGGCAATCGAAGGCTGATCTCCTCCCTGATAATTTTAGTGGCTTCCATGCCACCCATTACTGGCATTTGGATATCCATCAATACCAGGTCTGTTTCGTATTCCTTCAACAGTTCAATCGCTTCCCTGCCGTTTACCGCTTCCTGTGTAATGGCGCCGTAATTATGCAGGATTGTTTTCGCTACTAACCGGTTCATATTATTATCATCTACCACCAATATTTTTTTATTGGCAAGCATATCTTTATTGATGGAAAATTTTTCTTTGGAAGGGATATCATCCATCGTCCCTTTCATAAATTCCACTTTAAATGCTGCCGTGGTTCCTTCACCTTTTTTACTCTTTACAATTATTTCGCCCCCCATCAGTTCTACCAGGTCTTTACAAATACTCATCCCTAAACCCGTACCACCGTACTGCCTTGTTACGGAAACATCTTCCTGCGAAAATTTTTCAAACAAATTCTTTACAAACATTTCCTCCATACCAATACCGGTGTCTTTTACTTCTACCATCACCAGTTGCCTGGTGGCAGTTTCATCCAGCACTTTGCAGGATATATCAATGGTACCGGCTTCGGTGAATTTGATAGCGTTACTGATCAAATTCAATAATACCTGGTTAAGACGGTAAGGATCACCCATCAGTACGGGAGACATAGCTGCATCGCAATTTGAAATAGTGATGCTCAACCCTTTTTCTTCAGCCTTGTGCGTCATTACCTGCGTTGCCCGGCTTACAATATCTTTTGGCTCAAAGCCGATGCATTCCAGGTTAAGCTTGCCAGCTTCTATTTTTGAAAGATCAAGTATATCATTGATAATTACCAGCAAGTTTTCCGATGCGGAGTTAATGGTATCCAGGTAAAAGAGTTGCTTGCTATCCAGTTTTGTTTTTGTTAACTGGTTGGTCATACCCAGGATGGCGTTCATCGGCGTGCGGATTTCGTGGCTCATATTGGCAAGGAAAACTTCCTTGCTCCGCGTGGATTCCTCTGCCTCTTCCCTTGCTTCTATCAGGTCTATCTCAAGCTGCTTCTGGTCTGTAATATCCAGGTGAATGCCAATAGAACCTACCAGGTCGCCGGAATCATTGTAACGGGGCGCCCCGCTTATCAGCCACCACCTCAATTGTCCTCTTTTATTTTTTACCGCAATTTCATAGGCATCCAGTGAGCCTCTTTTGCGGGCTTCATTTTTACTTTCTATCAGCTCTATATTTTCCTCTTTCACATAAATATGAGATGCTTTTTTTCCAATGAGTTCATCATAATCGTAGCCACTCATATCACAAAAACTCTGGTTGGTAAATACTACTTTTTCTTCCGTATCTACTTCCAGCAAACCGAGGTTCATATTGGCAATAATGTTCCGGTATTTCTGCTCTTCTCTTTGCAATAATTCTTCCGCCTGTTTACGTTCAGTGATATCGGTATGTGTACCTATGATCTTTAATGGCTTGCCGTCTTTGGTTGATTCAATCACTACACCCCTGTCCATTACCCAACGGATAGACCCGTCTTTATGCAGGATCCGGTATTCCAGGATATGATGATCAATCTGGCCATGACGGTACTTTGCATCATTTTGTTCGAGTGTCACCTTGTCATCAATGTATGTTCTGTCCCACCATAAATTCGCATTGTCAGTAAATTCATCAAAAGCATAACCCAGCAGGTGGCTCTTGGTAATGGAAAAATAGGTTTTACCCGTGCTAAAATCATGCTCCCATACATTGTCGCCAATTTTTTCAAAGGCTCGTCTAAAGCGTGATTCATACTCACTTAATTTAACCTGGTCTTCCTTTTCTTTAGTAATATCTTCCTGCAAAGAAAAGAAACCTGTTAACTCACCATTCCCATTGCGGATAGCCTGCCCCTGTATCCTCAGCCAGTACTGTCCGCCGTTTTTGTTATAATTTAATATTTCACAATTAAACGGATTGCCTTCCGAAATTTGTTTTTTTAAATAAGCAATGGTATCGGGATTGGTATCGGGGCCCTGTAATATTCCCGGATTTTTACCTCTCACTTCTTCCAGGGTGTACCCTGTAATTTTTACAAAGCTTTTGTTAACCCATGTTATAAGGCCCTGTGCATCAGAAATGATTACGGAATTGATATTGTCTTCGGCTATAAGCGATAATACCCTTAACTGTTCTTCCCTTTCCTTTTCGTGGGTAATATCATCCATCATAGCAAAATACTGGCTTACATTTCCTGCATTATCTAAAATGGATTGCCCATTCAACCTTCCCCAAAACCAGCTCCCATCCTTACGGTACATGATCACTTCGATGGTAAACCCTTTACCGGCATAAAACGCATCCAGCATTCCTTTAACCGCATTCATTTCGGTTAAAGGGCCGGCGCAAAGCTCAATCGCCTTTTTACCAATTGCCTCCGCTGCTGAATAACCAGTAAGTTTGGTAAACCCTTCATTGATCCAGTTAATAACGCCAAATGCATCGCTAAAGCCAACACCATTGTCGTTTGCACTGGCCACCAATGATAACCTTTTCAGTTCATTCTCTGTTTCCTTTTCGGCAGTGGCATCGTTATACTTCCACAAGTGACCCTTATATTCATTTTCCACATAGATGGGCACGTAATCCCTTATTAATATCCTGCCGTCTTTCATCAACAGCTTATCGCCTACCACCAGTTTTTTATCCTTTAGTAATTCTTCAATGCGGACAATAAATTTTTCGGGTTGCTCAAATAAGTGTTTGGACTGGTCTGCAGAATCAGCGCAGTAGCGCCCAACAAGTAATTCTGGCGGCGCGGGGATTAAAAACATATCACAAAACAACTGGTTGGTCAACACGATGTTCCTGTTTTCATCTTCCAGTAAAATACCATTGTGCAAATTTGAAATTAACTGAGATAAACGGTTGGCAGTGGCGGATAGATGATACTCAGAATTTTTTAGTTCCCGTTCCACTATTTTCCGTTTGGAAATCTGGTCATTCAGGTAAGCAAGCGTATCCAGCAGGTTATCTTCATTCATATCCACTGAAACAGCATTTTCGTTTGTGCCTTCCACATTTTGAATCGCTTCTTTCAGATTTTTAATTCCCTGTTTTTTTATACCTATTTCCGCTTTCAACTGATCGTTCACCTTGGCATATTCCAGCTCGCTAATATGAAAAGCGTGTAATGAAAGCGCATGGTCTTTTTCGTAGGCATTGTATGAATTATTTACCGCCTTTATAAAGTGCATTACTTTCTCCTGTTGCAAACAATCGTCGCCCAGGTATTTCTTTATTTGCTTTTCCAGCAGCTTATTCAGGTTCATTACAGGTAAATTAAATTTCATCAAATGTGGTGATGGTCATTGTTTGATTGTGCAGCTCACATTTACTATTGCTTGAAAAGGGAGAAATTTCACCGTAGGAGTAAAAACCGGTTAGCAAGGTATTTTTCCCAAAAACCTCCTGTACTGCTTCTACCTCTTCCTCTGTCCTGGTATCCAGTATTATTTTTCTTCCCACGCAACTGATCAGGATGGCCAGCCTGGGATTGGGCACCAGTCTGGAGGTAAATGTTTGTCGTGCTGCACCGTGGGCAGCGTCAATTAATTTATCAAAATTTGCCTTCATCAACCTGATTTTAGCCCCTTCCGGCACATCGCCTGCAAATACCATACTGTTTGATTCATTGTCTATGGAAAGGATGGTTCGTACCACCGGTTCGCCTGTGCCGGACAATTTTACTGAAAGCGGGAATAATAAGGCAGAACCTGGTAATTCATCTGCATAACTCCCCAGGTATTTCTTATATACATCCAAGGCATTTTCATTATTGATTTCAAATAGCTGGTTTGCTTTGGAACGGGTTACCACTCTTTCGGGTCCAAACATTTCCCAACCACCCATTGAACCATGCGCTACTTTCAATTGACTGCTATAAAAGCCGATGGCTACAATCTTACCGGATTCCGGTTCGGCATTTAATCCCACCAGTGTGGAATGAAAAGAAGTGCCATCACCCGCAAGCCCACCGGTAACGGGCACCTTGTACTGAATGTACTCGTTGATGCCATTCACCAGTTCACTTCCATTTACTTTTCCCCCGTCAGACAAGATCATAATATAACAGAGGTCATCTGATAATTCGAATTGTTTTACCAGGGCAAAGCCGGCATTAAAACTATCCTGGTAAAAGTCATCAATTGATACCATGGCAGTTTTAATACGTGTTTTGTCAAATTCAACAGCGGTTACAGCAACTGAATGTTCCATTACTTTATCTTCAAAAATTTCACCGGATGTTGAGCAAAGAATAATTTCAGCCGCAGGATATTGCTGATGCAGCAGGTGATGGATATTGTCTGTTTTGAGTATTTCTTTATCGCCAAAGCCCAGCACCAACTGAACTTTACCAGTATCCAACAGATCACTTTTTTCACTGGTATTCAATTGACCATTGGAGTACGAACTGATTAAAACTTTCATTTGTGTTATTTAATTATGATAATCAAAAGTTGATAAAAAACAGGCATTACTTCCACGAGGTTCATTTTATTTATGCTGCTATTCATTCATACCTGCTATACTTTCGCCCGGGAACTCTATTTTTAATTCATTGACCGCCCTTGCAATGGTCGCTTTGATGGTAGCAAGCGACTGAATTATCTTTTCGTCATTTATTTCCCCGTTGGCTGCTTTTACGATGGCTGCCAGGTGCTCCCTTAATGTTACAATCCCCATATTATCCAATACGGGTTTCAATTTATTTGCAAGCGCCGCTACTAACTTGTAATTGCCCTGCCGGTAATTTTCCTCCATTTCAGTTGCCTGTACCGGGGCCTGTGTAATAAATGTATGTACCATCCTTTCAACAAAGTCTTTATTACCCCGGCTAAGCATCTGAATACCCGACAAATCATACAACTGTCCGAATGAAGATGTGGTAACTGAATCTATTCCTGTAGCGGCTATTTGATTTTGATTCAGCCAAAAAGCCACCATATTCAACAAATCTTTTTCATTGAAAGGTTTTGACAGGTAAGCGTTCATACCAGCTTCAATGCATTTATCATTATCCCCTTTAATGGCGTTGGCCGTAAGTGCGATTACCGGTAATGACTTACTGATTTTCTCACGAATGATTCCGGTGGCAACCATCCCATCCATTACCGGCATTTGAATATCCATCAATACCAGCTCAATATCTTTTTCTGCCAGGATATCAACAGCTTCCTGCCCGTTTACTACTTCGGAAATAACAGCTCCGTAGTTCTTCAATATAGTAGAGGCAACCAGGCGGTTCATCCGGTTGTCATCTACTACCAGTATTTTTTTACCGGAAAGCATATTGGCATCAAAAGCAAATGTTTGCTTAATTGGTAAATTTCCGGCAGTTCCTTTCTCAAACTCAATTACAAATGAAATAGTGGTACCAACTCCCTTTTTACTTTCCACTTTCATTTCGCCACCCATTAATTCAACCAGGTCTTTACTGATGCTCATACCCAGGCCGGTGCCGCCATACTGCCGGGTAACGGACGTATCTTCCTGCGAAAATTTTTCAAACAGGTTTTTTATAAACTGCGTATCCATCCCGATACCGGTATCGTGAACGGATACCTGAAGTGTTTGATGATGCATCCCATCCTTCAACACTGCAACTGAAATATCCACCAAACCTTTTTCTGTAAATTTAATTGCATTGTTCACCAGGTTGAGCAATACCTGATTCAACCGAAAAGGGTCGCCCATTAGCACCGGCGAAATAGCATTATCCATACTGCCCATATTGATGGCCAGTCCTTTTTCCTCTGCTTTGTGACTCAATACCCGAATGGCACGGTTCACCATTTCGGCCGGTTCAAATCCTATCTTTTCAAGCTGCAGTTTACCGGCCTCAATTTTTGATAGATCCAAAATATCATTGATGATAAACAACAGGTTTTCCGAAGCAGACATAATCGTATCTAAATAAAACTGTTGTTTGCTATCGAGATTTGTTTTGGCCAGTTGGTTCGACATTCCCACAATAGCGTTCATCGGTGTTCTTATTTCATGACTCATATTGGCAAGAAAAACTTCTTTGCTGCGGGTAGATCCTTCTGCCTGCACCCTGGCTTCGATCAAATCGATCTCCAGCTTTTTTTGCATGGTAATATCCAGGTGAATGCCGATAGAGCCTACCAGTTTACCAGAGTCATCAAATCGCGGCGCACCACTTACCAGCCACCATCTTAGCTGACCCCTTTTGTTTTTTACCGCAATTTCATAGGCATCAGATATACCTGTTTTTCTTTCCAGGTTTTTGATATCCATCATGGCCTTGTTTTCCCCTAATATAAAAATTTCGCTGGGCACTTTACCAACCAGTTCATCATAATCATATCCACTCATCTCGCAAAAACTATGGTTGGCAAAAAGTATCTTTTCCCTTATATCCACTTCCAGCAACCCAAGGTTCATATTGGCGATAATGCTCCTGTATTTTTCTTCTTTGGCCCTTAACTGGTCTTCCGCTTTTTTCCTTTCGGTGATATCGAGCATAAAGCCCGTAAAAACTTTTGATCCATGCTCGGAGTAGTACGAAAAAGAAGAAGTAACAGAATGCCAGATCAGCCCCTTTCCCGGGGTTACAAGCCTTGCCTCACAATAAAATGGTTCCAGTGTTTCTTTGGAAATTTTGTTTTTGGATTCAATCATGGCAATATCATCCGGATGGACATAGTCGTGGTAATGATGAAATTCATCAGGAGTAATTCCAAATAATTTGGTAATGGCCGCACTGACATACCTCAGTCCTTCGGTACCATCCTTTCTGAATTCATATTCATAAATAACGCCGGGGATATTATCTGATAAACTTTTAAATTGCCTTAGCCGTTGTTCCAATGCCAGCTCGGTAAACTTTATCTGAGAAATATCGGTTTGCGTTCCAATTACCCGGTATGGCTTGTTTGCAGCATCCCGCTCAATCACCATACCCCGGTCTAATATCCATTTATAGGTTCCGTTTTTACAAAGCATCCTTTGCTCGCTTTGGTAAAAAGGCATTGCTCCTGAAAAGTGGATTTGCAGTTCGTGCTGTACACTTTCCCTGTCATCCGGATGTACCCGTTTTTCCCTTTCGCTTAAATCATCTCCAATATCTTCCTCCTCAAAACCAAGCATCGCCTTCCATCTTTTTGAATAAAACACTTTATTGGTTTGCACATTCCAATCCCATACTCCGTCTCCTGAACCCTCCAGTGCAAACTTCCACCTTTGTTCGCTTTCTTCCAATGCCGCCTTGTTTTCTTTAATAGAAGTAATATTGGTATGTGTACCAATAATTTTTAAAGGCAATCCGTTGGCTGATTTTTCGATGACCACACCCCTGTCCAACACCCATTTTACCGATCCGTCTTTGTGTATCATCCTGTATTCGAGGGAATGCGCATCGATGGCTCCGACCCTGCATTTACGATCATTCTCTTCCAATAACAACCGGTCATCCGGGTGAACGCTTTGCCACCATAAAGTATTATTATCAGAAAATTCGCTTACACCAATTCCAAGGAATTCATTATTTAATTTGGAGAATAAAGTAATACCCGTTCGGAAATCATACTCCCATACATTGTCGCCAATTTTTTCCAACGCAAGGCGAAATTGATTATTAAAGGCAGCCAGTTTTTCTTCGGGTTCTTTCCTGACCGATATTTTGGCTCTTAAATTTAATAAGGACTGAACCTGTTTTGCCAATACTTTCAGGGCAAATGCCTGGTGCGCTGTTAAGCTACGTGGCTGTTGATCAATAACACAAAGCGTACCCAACAAAAAGCCACTTTCCGATGAAATAGGTACTCCTGCATAAAAGCGGATAAAGGGTTCACCGGTTACCAGCAAATTATCTTTAAAGCGGTCATCTTTTAATGCATCCGGCACTACCATCATATCCGCCTGTTGGATGGCGTGCGTACAAAATGAAATATCCCCCGATGTTTCCCCAAACGACAAACCCTGTTTTGATTTAAACCATTGCCGGTTTTCATCAACCAGGGTTATTAATGAAATGGGGGTTTCGCAGATTTGCGAAGCGAGCAAGGTTATGTCATCAAAATCCTGTTCCGAAGCTGTATCCAAAATATTCAACTCCTTCAGCGCTGAAAGTCTTGATGCTTCATCAGGGGAAACCTGGCTTGCTTTCATATAAAATAAATAAAAATGTAGCTGCTAAAAAACCATCCTATTCAATATACGTTTCGAGTACATGAAAATCAATTTTTGTTTAGCCTTAAATAACTATTTCTTTCAATTGTAACATTTTATAAATGGTGGACTTGCCTATATCCAGTTTATGAGCCACTGCAATTACATCGTCATCGTATTTTTTAAGAAAATACTTTATAATGTCGCAGGTGTATTGTCGCAATGTCTTTTCTTCATTGATAAATGTCTGTTCTCCTTTTGCTGATGTGTAGGAAATATCATCTGCTGAAATTTCCTGCCCGTTACTCATCACTACGGCCAGGTCAATCATTGCCTTTAGCTCACGCACATTGCCCGGGTAATTATACCGCATCAGCTTTTCTTTGGCATCGCCCGAAATGGATATCGTACCCAGTTTATTATCTTTTGCAAATTCATCTGCAAAATGCTTTGCCAATATCAGTACATCGTTTCCTCTTCCCCTTAAGGGCGGCAATTCTATTGGCAAGCCGATAATGCGGTAATACAAATCTTCCCTGAAGTTCCCTTTACTTACTTCTTCTGCCAGGTTTTTATGGGTGGCAATAATTAAGCGAACTTCCAGTTTCACCTTTTCGTTTCCTCCAACCCGTATTATCTCTCTTTCCTGCAGCACCCTTAGTATTTTGCTTTGCAAACTCAAATCTAGCTCCGCAATTTCGTCGAGGAAAATGGTACCGCCATTCGCTTCTTCAAATTTACCCGCTTTTCTGGCCACTGCACCAGTAAACGCACCTTTTTCATGACCAAACAATTCACTTTCAATCAGTTCTTTTGGAATGGCCGCCATATTTACCGCCACAAAAGGTTTGCGTCTTCTTTCCCCGTTATAATGAATGGCTTTTGCCACTACCTCTTTACCTGTACCGGTTTCGCCGGTGATAGAAACATTGATATTTGTTTTGGTGGCTTTCTCCATCAACAAAAATATTTTGTTCAAAGCAGGGCTTTGCCCTTTAATACTTTTATCAAAGGAAAACTTTTGTCCCAATTCTTCTCTTAAATTAGCAACTTCACTTTTTAGCTTGCCTGTTTCCCTAACTTTAATAACAGAATTCCATAAAATATCCTTGGTGTTTTCATCTTTTACAAGATAATCATTCACCCCCATTTTTAATAATTTTACAGCCACAGCAATTTCTTCCTGCCCGCTAATCACAATTACTGGCACCTGGTCGTTTACTTCCTTTATTTTTTGGAACAATAAATCACCGGTATAGTCAGGTAACGAAAAGTCGATGGTAATTAAGTTGGGCTGTTTGTGCATGTTAGCCAAACATTCTTTTCCCGTGGTAAACCGGGTGATCAGGTAATCGGGGTTTAGCGAAAGGTGATACTCAAGAATTTCGCCATACCAGGGATCATCTTCAACAATAAATATTCTGTAGGATTCCATATTATATTGGCGACTGGACATAGTTTAGTTCCAATCATTGTTTTTATACAACGGCATTCCAGAAATTAAATTGCTCCAAATTCAGGATAAGGCTCTATATCTTAGAAAAAAAATAATGGCTTTGTAAATTAACGGTTCAACCCCAATTAAAACAGGTGTTTGGAGGATTTTTTAGCGAAGAAAACATTGGGAATTTTAGCTCCAAAACGGTTCTGTAATTAATATACATTTAAATGATTGCACCCTACTAATACCAGGATGATTTTACAAATTATATATTGAGGGCGGATAATTTTGTGCAGGCAAGTTCACTTTACCAGCAATAAAAATTGCGTGAAATAAAGCTAGCGCGGGTATTTAATTAAATGCTTCTGTCGGCACAATTAACAGATGCCTTCACCTACTCATTTATTATCCACTGGCTGATGGGCGGCCATCAATTCATTCAATTGAATTTTTACAACCGGCCACCCGGAAATAATATTATCGGCTAATGCTGCCAGCTCGGGATGAAAACTACCATCGGCAAATGACTGGTCAAGTGTCCTGCTCCAACCCTCCACCTGCGGCATGCCTGCAATAGCGGCTAAAGACACCAGTGAATGAGCGTTTTTCCTTACACCTGCTGCATCCCTTCCCTCCCAGGATGATTTTAGCCCGATTATTTTGGCATCTACATCGGCCACTGTTCCTTCCAGTAACACTTGTTCGAAAGCTTTATCGCCGCCTGTTATTGAATAAAAATAGGTAAGATCAATTATAATCGGGGTATTACTCATGGCTGTACTTTTTTTATGTAATGAATATTATTTCAGGCAGTTAATTTAAGTTCGTTATGGGCGTTGAATGTGGGTTTAATATCCTCGTCCTTTTTTACTGCTTCAATAATGGTATTGAATAAATCATTGGGTTTAAAAGGTTTGGCTACATAGCCATTCATACCCGCATTGTAGCAATTCTGCATTTCGCCATGCAGTGAATGCGCTGTCATGGCAATGATAGGAATTTTGGATCTTTCACCCTCCAGTTTACGAATGGCTATTGATGCATTGATTCCGTTCATTACCGGCATTTGAATGTCCATTAAAATCACGTCAAAATGTTGCTCCATCACGGCCTCAACTGCCAGTTCGCCATTTACTACATGCTGTAAGGTAAATCCTTTCCTGGTAAGTACCTGCGTAGCCAACATGGCATTCACATTATTATCTTCTGCCAGTAAAATATGAATCGGGTTATTGGTATTTACCGACAAAATACTTCCGCCATCAAAAGACTTTACTTCTACCAGGTTTTGCGTTTCAATAAACTTTTTAAACGGCAGTATAAAATGAAAAGTAGTGCCTTTACCCGGCTGGCTTTCCATGGTTAATGATCCACCATACAAGTCAATAATACTTTTAGTGATATTTAAACCAAGACCGGTTCCACCGTATAATCGTTGGGTATCAGTATTAGCCTGGGTAAAGCGTTCAAAAATTTTAGTTTGTTTATCCTCTGCTACACCAATGCCGGTATCTTTTATTGAAAAAGCAATATACTCTTTCATCTTGTCGGAGCCCTTTACTCTACTGCAGGTAATATCAATGGTTCCGCTATCTGTAAACTTTACAGCGTTACCCATCAGATTAAACATTACCTGTGTTAAACGCAATTGATCACCCATCACTTTTTCCGGCAATTTTTCATCGAAGAAAGTTCGTACTTCTATTCCCTTTGTTTTTGCTTTTGGTTCAAGAATTTTTACCACGTCATTGATGATCTTATTGATGTCAATGGGAAGGCTTTCCAGATCGAGATTGCTGGATTCAATTTTGGAAAGATCAAGAATATTATTGATGAGCGCCAGCAGGTTGGCAGATGCTGTTTTAACAATATCAACAAAGCCGGCCTGTTCTTCATCAAGGGAAGTATCAGCCAGCAAATCAGTAAAACCAATTACCGCATTGAGTGGTGTTCTTATTTCGTGGCTCATGTTGGAAATAAACTGGTCCTTTACTTTTAAAGAGCGTTCAACCATTTCATTTGCCGCTATCAGGTCCGTTTCTACCTGGTGCCTTCCGGTAATGTCCATACCAAAGCCCAGTATGTATTTTTTGCCATTCTTTTCCTTGAAGCATTTATTGATGATGCTAAACCAGGACAATGTATCTGTGGCGGGATTGTTTAGGCTTCCCTCCAGCCGAATCATTTCCCCTTCTTCCATCTCAAAAATGCTTTCTATATCGCCCAGGAAAATATCCTCTGGTCCGTGGGAAAGGCCCTGTGCAAAAGGCATTTCCTTTTCATCGTAAGTATAATATTTTGCAAAAGTCTGGTTGGCCAAAACAATTTGCCCCTGTTCATTCATCATGAATATCACATTGGGACTGTTATCAATAATCTGCCGGATAAACTGCTGCTGTTTTTCCACTTCATTTTGAGCTTTCACAGATTCGGTAACATCTACTGCACTGGCAATTACATAAGGCTTTCCACCGTTATTGGCATACACGGTATTCTGGTACAACCAAACCCGCTTTGTTCCGGATTTGGTAAAAATCTGCAGCGTTCCCTGTGCGGTATCATTGTGATTGATGTTCTCCAGGTACTGATCAAATTCATCCTGGAATTCCGGCGATACAATGAGTTTGAGGCTTAGCCCGATTACTTCATCTTTATTAAAGCCACTCATTTTTTCGGCGGCGGGATTGATGTCCAGTATTACGCCGTTCATGTCATGCAAACAAATAATTGTTTGTGTGTTGTTAAGCACCGCGGCCTTTTCTTCTTCACTTTTCTTTAAGGCAAGGGCAGATAATTTTACCTCTGTAATGTCCTGCACTGTACCAAATGAGCCGCCAAATTCACCATTTTCATTTATTATCGGATTACTGTTTGATACCATATAGTGTACCTTGTTTTCTATAAGATACCGGTATTCCATCTGGGTTCTCTGCAGCGTTTTACGTGTTTTCTCCATTCCCTCCTTTACATATTCAACATCATCGGGATGTACGTTTTTAAATACATCCTCATTGGTTATTTCACCATCTAACGGTAATTTATATAATTGCCTCAGTTCCGTGGAAATAGAATAGTTATCTTCCAAATCTTTTTCCCATGAACCAATGCTGGCAATTTGCATTGCCTGCCGCAGTTTATCTTTATTGTTTACCAATTGGCTTTCCAACTCTTTCCTTTCGGTAATATCCTGCTGTATTGCAAGGAACTGGTAAGGCCTTCCTTCACCGTTCAGTAAAGGCACAATGGTAGTATCTGTCCAATAGGTTTTACCGTTTTTATTCCGGTTTACCAGTTCGCCTTTCCAGGACGTGCCCTCTATCAATGATTCCCAGATTGGCTTTATAATCGTTTTATCCCTCAAACTCTTGCTGATGGAGCGGTAATCATTTCCTAATAAATCTGCTTCAGGCAAATCATTTATTTCGCAGAATTTTTTGTTTACATGAACAATCTTTCCTTCAATATTAAAAATGATTACGATGGCCGATTCGTCTAAAGCAAATTTATAATCGGCTACTTCCTTATATAATGTTTCAATCGCTATCGCCTTCTCTTTTCTGCTGGTTATATTATTTTGGATAGCGATGTAATTGTTTATTTTACCGGTATCATCGCAGATGGGTTTTATACTGATGGAAAGCCAGCAGGTACTGCCATTTTTATGGTAGCATAATAATTCTTCTATCACGGCTTCACCCCTGATGAGTTTTTCGGCCATGGATTTTACAACTACTTTATTTGTAAGTGGTCCATGCAAAACGCTTTCCAGATTCCTGCCAAATACGTCATCGAGGGTATAGCCATTTGTTTTAGTAAACCCTTCATTTATCCATTGCACCATTCCGTTGCCATCCGAAATAACAATGGCTTCATTAACCTGTGCCATTACCTTTGCCAATAATTTTATCTGCAGGTCCGATGCTGAATTGATTGTTTGTTCCTGCGATAAATTGTGTTTCATTTGCTGGTTAAATAAAACCAGGTGCTCCCTGCGGGTGCCAATAAAACAAAATAATACACTTAAAATAAGGGGAGTAAATATGATTACGGTGAAATCAGGTGAATAGTCGAAGATATGGAACCAGGGGCCCTGGAAGCCATTGCGGTAATTCAATATGAGGCCAATTGTAATCAGAACTAAACCCAGGATGAACCCTGAGACGGTATACTTCACAACACCATTATATTGGTAGTTTTTCATGGTCGTTTTATTAATTGGATTGTTGTCCGGCATTTAAGCAATTTAACCACACTTTTTCTATCTCTTCCGGATGAACTTCCTGCCTTTCCTGTTTATTCGGAATGGAGGGCCATTACTTTTCTTTCTGCCTTATCCCAGGTTGCCTTTTGCCTGCCCGATAAAAATCGTTGCAATCCTGCCAGTACCGCATAATTCATAATACAAAAATAGTAAGGTACAAATACAGGTTTAAACCTCAGCTTCCTGTTTTCCAACGCAAAACCCACCAGGGCTGCACTGTAAAAAATAACCTGGGCTGCCATCAACAACTGGTAAAATTCATTTCCATCCATCCCCATCCATATATTTAAAATAAACATTGCTATCAACAGAAAAGGGGTAATGGTCCATCTTAATACCCGGTGTGATACATACTGAAAAAATAATAAAGGAGTCTTCAGCAAACTAAGCTTGCCGGAAAGGCGGTTGATGGATTGCCATCCACCTGCACATATGCGTACTTTTCGTTTCAGCTCTTCCATTACATTGGTAGAAGCTGTTTCCACAGCGTATGCTTCTGGTTCGTATACGATTTTATAGCCCGCTGCGGCCATTAGCATGGATTGCATAAAATCATCCAGTAAGGTATCTTCCGGCAAATCGCGGTACAATGAAGTTCTGAATGCAACCAATTCGCCTGCTGCACCTACTGCAGAGTATAATTCAGAATCGAGTTTTTTTAACAGCGATTCGTATTTCCAGTAAATGCCTTCGCCGGCAGCACTTGCGCTATCGGCTTTATCACTGATAATTCGCTTTTCCCCCGACACACAACCTGTTTTATCATCTGCAAAATGCTTCACAATATTTCTCACTGCTGCTGTGTTCAACATGGTATTGGCATCAGAAAAAATTACAAAAGGAGTTTTAACAAATTTCATCGCCCTGTTTTCAGCAGCAGTTTTGCCGGCACGCCTGTCTTTATGCAATACTTCTATTTCCGGCCAGGTTTTAAGCAATTTTACACTATTATCGGTAGAGCCGTCTGTTATAAAAACAACCGTTAGTTTTTCAGACGGATAATCCAATTTTTTGCAATTAGCAATTTTGTCCGCCAGGATATCCATCTCGTTAAAGCAGGGAATCACCAGGGTTATTGCAGGTTCAAATAAAACCCCGCCATATTTTATGGAGGGATGGGTGATGCGTTTTATCCTTACCATCATATAAAGGATAAAACCATACCCAAGAAAGGCATAAAAAACAATGCTGAAGGATGCCCAAAAAATAATTTCAATCCAACTCATAACTAAATTCTTATAAGGGTGGTAAACAAGGTAATACGGGCAACGAAAATAAATCCCATTACAGAGCATAACGATGTTCTCATTAATAAATTGCATCTCATGAAAGGTTAGTTTTGGTATTTTTCCGAATTAACCGGCACATGATTACAATTTAATTTTAAATATGGTGTTTAATATACAAAATCGGTTACCGGAGTAAGGCTAAGTATAAATGATGAAACTGGTGTAATAAAATAACCAGTACGTCAATTTATGATTAACACAATACCAGCACAAATTTGTGTACCTAATTCATAAGCATTATTGTATGATCAATTTAAGTTTACCCGCGTGGGTATCGCAGATATTACAAAAACCCCTTCGGATAAAGGAATACCCGGATAAAGAAATAGTATTATTAAAACAAAAGCTTGCCAGGTTCAACCCTCGAAACCCATTGGTTAGTGTGGTTATTCCTGCCTGGAACGAAGAAGAAGGCATACTGCATACGCTGCTTTCGCTGGCCAATTCCAATACAGATTACGAAACAGAATTGATTGTTGTAGACAATAATTCCACTGACGGTACTGCCGCCCTGTTGAAACAACTGGGCATAAAAACACTGCTGGAAACCAAACAGGGAGTTGGAAATGCCCGAACCTGTGGCCTGCACAATGCAAGAGGCAAATTTATTTTAACCGGCGACAGTGATACCTTATATCCGCCAGGCTGGATTAGTGCGATGATCAGCGCCCTGCTGGAGGATGAAAAAACATATTGCGTGCATGGCAGTTATTCATTTTTGCCAGGCACCCATACATCCAGGTGGCAATATGGATGTTACGAACTAATGAGCGGCGTCATTATCCGGAAAAAAGAAAAGACTGCACCATTTTTAAACGTGCTGGGCTTTAATTGTGGTTTTATTCGTCAAAAAGGAATCGATGTAAATGGGTATGATATAGAAACCCAACGCATTGGCAGGGGCGCTGCTGGAGTAGCAGAAGGAAACGCGACCGAAGACGGCATGATGGCACTCCGTCTTCAACAGGCAGGAGGTAAAATAAAAGCGGTTCATAATATCGACGCAAGAGTATGGACAAGCGACCGGCGTATTCAAATGGATGGGGGACTTACCAAAGCATTGAACCTGCGTATTAAAAAACATCTTCTTAAAAAATAACCTGTTATACATGTCTGTGGTGCAAACGATCAAATCTAATCCTTCGTTAAAAAAACTGGTGCACTGGTGCCTCATACCTAAACACCAGGCCAGGCCACGTACCTGGGTAAAATGGTTCGTGAATCCTTTTTATCATACCAAAGGAAAAGGCTCAGTTATTTGCAGGCGCACAAGAGTGGACGTGTTGCCCTTTCAACCATTTACCCTGGGCGATTACAGTACGGTAGAAGATTTTTCAACGATCAATAATGGAGTGGGTCCGGTGCATATCGGCAACAATTCAAGAATTGGAATGGGCAACGTAGTGATTGGCCCGGTTACCATCGGAAACAACGTGATACTTGCCCAGAACATTGTAATGAGCGGATTGAATCATAATTATACCAATATTGATATACCGATATACCTGCAGGGCGAAACAGTAGCCGCAATCACCATTGAAGACGATTGCTGGATTGGCGCCAACGTGGTAATTACAGCAGGCGTGAATATTGGCAAACATAGCGTAGTAGCCGGCGGAGCAGTGGTTACCAAAAATGTTCCGCCATACAGTGTAGTGGTTGGCAACCCTGCCAGGGTGGTTAAACAATATAATGCAGAAACCCATTGTTGGGAAAAGGTTTGAGGTTGAAGGTTGATGGTTGAAGGTTTAGAACCTTTCTTTGTTTAGGCTAGCCATAGCTTTCTTTCGAATTTTGGAGGCTATTTTTATTTTCATTTTCCAGGTTTACATTTCCGGGCAGATATATTTCACCCTACAAATATTGCCAGGATGGTTATGCCAAATCCGATAAGTAACGGATGCATATTCAGCGTTGGAGCTCCTGCCAACTATATTCTTAAAAGAAAATTACACTTTAGTCCAAAGTTGAAATTGGATAACGAAACATCTCAGACTTTAGGATATCCACATTCGATCAATAAGGTTGAAAAAGCGATATAATTTGTGCATAATTACAGGAGAAAAAACAAACTGTTTCAATTATCTTTCGAATAATTTGGGAATCCCGATGTTAGTTTTTGACCAATAATTTAGCAGGCAATGAAAAAACAAGATGCAATAAAAATATTTGAAGATAAAAAAGTAAGAAGCATTTGGGATGAAGATCAAGAGAAATGGTACTTTTCAATAGTTGATGTAATTGAAGTTTTAACCAATAGCCCTAACCCACCGGTTTATTGGAGGGTAATGAAAAAAAGGCTAAAAGACGAGGGAAATGAAACCGTTACAAATTGTAACGGTTTGAAAATGCGGGCAGCAGATGGTAAAATGCGTATTGACCGATATCGCCGATACAGAACAGCTTTTCAGGCTGATACAATCTATACCATCGCCCAAAGCAGAACCCTTTAAAATGTGGCTGGCCCAGATTGCCTCAGAGCGCTTGGATGAAATGCAGGATCCTGAACTGACCATCGACAGGGCCTTGGAACAATACTTGCAATTGGGCTATTCGGAAAACTGGATTAACCAACGCTTGAAAAGCATTGAAATCCGAAAAGAACTTACGGATGAATGGAAAAAAGAGGCGTAAAAGAGGGCGTTCAATTTGCTACCCTTACCGATATCATCACCCAGGCATGGGCAGATAAAACCACCAAAGAATATAAAATATTAAAGGGATTAAAAAGGAAAACCTGCGGGATAATATGACCAATACGGAATTGATTTTGAATATGCTTGCTGAAGCATCCACTAAAGACATTTCGCAGGCTGTAAAACCCGAAACCTTTGAAGACAGTAAAAAGGTGGCTAAGCAAGGTGGTAATGTAGCAAACGTGGCCAGGCAGGAATTAGAAGCAAGAACCGGCAAAAAAGTTGTATCAGCTTTAAATGCCAAATCAGCACTACCTGAAAACCACCCCAAAAAAGGACTAATTGAAAAAAAGCCTAAAAAATAATGCAACAGTAAAATGGATATAATAATTACCCGGAATTAATCATTCATAACCGGGGAATAATTTGATTTTTTTCGATCCTGCACAGTCCCCATCATTTTTTCATACACCTCCATTAATGATTTAATACTATTGGCCCAGGTAAATTGGCCGGCCCGGCTCTTGCCTGATTCAATCAGTTTATTTCGCAGCGGAAAGTTGGTAAGTAATACCACTGACTGGGCTACGAGTTGTTCCGGTATCAACGGGTTAACATACAGAGCCGCTTCACCAGCAATTTCAGGCATTACACTCATGTTGGAAGTAATTACAGGTGTACCACCAGCCATCGCTTCCACAAGGGGTAAACCGAACCCCTCACTTAAAGAAGGAAACCAAAGCATTGTTGCACCCTGGTACAGAACAGGCAGGTCTGTATAATCAATATATCCCACCCGGTGAATACGATGAGCATATTCACCAGCACCACAGGCAACGATCTTTTTTTCGAGCTGATCGGTTGACAAGCCCTTTATCACGAGCTTATGATTATATTCTGGATATTGCTTACAGAAAAGGGCAAACGCTTTTAGAACACCCGCCGTATTTTTCCTGGGTTCGGTATTGGCTAAAAAGAAAATATATGGAAAACCATCGATGCCATATTTTTTTCCAACAGCCTGTATTCTTACCGGAGCAATGGCTTCAAAAAATCTTTCATCCGCACCATTGTACACCACGGATACTTTGGCCGGGGATACGTTTAATCTTTTAATAATCACCTGGCGCTGAAACTCAGACACCGTGATAATATGCTTTGCTCTTTTGGCTACAATGGGAACTACCATGCTGCGGTATACATTACCAAAGCGCTGGTACAAACTACCTCCATCTTTCTTAAACAAATAATTTTGCTCCAGGAAGATGAGATCGTGTATAGTTACAAGCAACGGCATGCTTCCCCACACCGGTGCTGTATTACCCGTACAATGGAGTACGCAGTTTTTTTGCAGGCGAATAAACCGGGGTAGTATCCATTGTTCCCATAATGGATAAAACGCACTTTTTAATGTTTGTACCAGCAAGTTTGAATTCTTAGTCAGGCAATGATCTTCATCCTCTTTAACCAGAACGGTGATGCCATAACCAGTCTCTACTTTTTTTAACCGTTGCAATAACTCAAGCGCTACCACATCCATCCCATGTTTTTGTTTTCTGAACAACCGTTGCGCTTCGATATATAATATTTTCCTTTCCATCATTTATTTTATTACACGAATTATAAAAACCGATCCGATAGCAATTGGATTACACGAATTAAAACAGTGCTTATGACTAATTCGTCTAATCACATTGAGTCATTTTATTCTTCATTATTAATACTTTTCCGGCCTTTTAAAATGGGCATTGGCTTTGGTTTTCAGGCCATTTTTAAACCCCCACACCAGGCAGATGATTACGGGTATTGCAATGATACTCCAGGGCATGGTTATATATTTTTAATTTCCGCTTCACCATGCGGTGTATGAATAAATTGCTTGCGGGCTTTGCCAATATGTGTCATTGCCTTTAGCATGGAGAACAAGGCTCCTGGTATTTGCATAAAAGCCATCAGTAATTGTTTATTATACCACCTTGCGGGAATGCCCATTAATAATGCTGCTGCCAGCGCAATGAACAAGCCGATACTAAACAACAAAAGCCCTGGTGCAAACAGCAACACCCACAACAGCCACAAAATCAAAACGGCAACCAGCATTACCCGGGGAAACAAATAGGTTTGAAATACCTTATTAAAAAAACCGATGTTTCCTCTAAACAATTGAAACCATCCTTCTATAAAATACTTTTCAAAAAACTCAACCTGTGTTGCCAGCCACCGGCTTCTTTGTTTGCTGAATACATCGGATTTTGCCACTTTTTCATCATACACAAATGCACCATCAAGAAAGGCCACTTTTTTCCTTTGCCGCACAATTCTAAATTCCAGTTCCTTATCCTCACCGGAGGTATCACCAATATCCTGCAACAGCGATACAAACAATTCCCAGTCGAAGGCCATGCCACTGCCAATCAGTGCAGATGGCATACCAACGGCAACATGACCACGACGAAAAATATGATTATTGATTTCCTCGGTACAGGCATCCAGGAAGGCGAAAGATGTTTGGAAATTTTTAGCCGTGCGATGCCCCTGTACTACTTCGTACCCTTGTTCAAAGGCATTGTTAACCGCATGTAAAAATCCATGCGCCATGTGATTATCTGCATCGAGTATCAACACAATATCAACCGGATCGTGTGCGGTAGCTTCAATCGCTTTTTGGAGTGCCTTTCCCTTGGTACTTTTTTCAAAACTTACTTCTACCACTTTCATTGGCAAGTTCCTCAAAGCGGCCAAAGTAGTTTCACTAAATGAATCGGCGATGATCACCACTTCAAATAAACCGGCGGGATAATTTTGGCTGATAGCGCTTTTCGCAGTAGCAATGATAACCGTATCTTCTTTATACCCGGGTATGAAAATTCGAATCCGGCGGAGCGTTTGAGCTTGTTGAAAAAGAGTTGGCCTTTTAATTTTCCCCGCAATGGAAAAAAACAATAGATACGCTACCTGGATGGTAAGATAAGCAAGTATGCAATATTGAATAATTAAGCCGGTTTGGTGCAACATAATGATATATATTTTTAGCTGTTAACCTGTATTGTGTTTATTAAGGAAGATGAATGTGTTGCCGGCTCTTTGAAAGGGTCATTCCGCATATTCCATACCAGGGCCTTCCATATTGCAATGCTATGCCTCCACTCCTTTTTTAAGGCATGCTTTATTATATGAACCGGTGCAGCAATTAAAATAAAAAAAGAAGCTGCTATCAATAACCTGCTTGCCTTATAATTTCGCCGAACATATAACAAACGGTTCCTGTATAAATAGAAAGTTTTGAAAGGAGAATTTTTTCCGGTAGATACTGATTCTTTGTGAAAAACCTCAGCAATACCCACATAATGAATTTCGTAACCTGCTTTTTTAAATCTTGCCGCCCAGTCTAACTCTTCGTAGTATAAAAAAAACAATTCACTCATCAGACCCACCTTTTTTATTAAATAGGATGGAATCATCATGGCTGCACCATTGGGCAGGTCTGTTTTCCGGGTATCGTTATATTGTCCGTCGTCTTTTTGCAGGTAACCGATATCGTAACTCCGGCTGGTTAACGGATGTAAACCTACCCCACCTGCATACTGAATCGTATCGGGCATGGAATGGTATTTAATTTTAGGACAAGCTATTCCACACTGCGGATGCTGCTGCAAATAGTCAACCAGTTCAGTAACAAGACCCGGCGTTATTTCGGTATCATTGTTTAACAAAAAAACATATTCACCTTTTGCAAAGTGCAGGCCGATATTATTTCCACCCGCAAATCCTACATTAGCCGGCGATGTGATATGTGTAATAAAGGGATAATCTTTCTTTAAATAAACGGAAGAATATTGCGGCGATGCATTGTCCACTACAATCACTTCCCAGTTTGGATAATTGAGCAGGGAAAGCGAACGGAGCATTGCACCGGTTACTTCCGGTGTATTGTAATTGATGCTGATGATAGAAACGAGGGGGGCCTTCATGCTTCAATGGTTTTAGGTACTGGTGTATCCCACCGGGTGCTCATCCATATTAACGCCCAACTGATATATACTATTGCAGAAGATGGTAAGGCATTCATTACTTCATTGCCATAACTACATAGCAGTATCCCCCCGGCTCCACCGCAAAGTGCACACAACTGGTTTCGCAAAACCGGATCACGGGTATTCCATATTATGCCCGCCGATTTACCGAGGATGTACAACATAATGCCAAACCACAGTATAAAGCCTGTAACGCCATACATGGCCCATATTTTTACATACAAACTATCGGGTGGAATACCAGCCGTAACTATATGTTGGTTGTATGTAGTACCCCATTGCCCGATAGTGCCTACACCGGTACCAAATGGTTTGGTACTCAGCATATCTTTTAATATCCGCTGGTTATACAATCTTACCTGTAAAGAAGGGTCATTGGGATCTAATGCAGAACGCAACCGGTTGATCTGGTCGCTTCCACTACCGATAGAGGTAAACTTAAGCATCCCCAAAAACGCAAGGCCGGCAAGGCCACCCAATACTAAAATTTTAACCTGCTTGCTCAGTACCAAGAAAATAAAACCGCCACCCACAATGCCTGCTAAAGCACCACGGGTACCGGAAATGAGCATTCCGTAAAAAATAAACACCCCTGCTATGCCATACCCTATTTTTTTTGATAAGGTATGGGGACCAATGGCCAGTATAAAACACATGATGGCCAATTGCGCCTGCGATGCGCCAAATTGCCCCGCTTCAGAATAATAGGAAAACACCCTTAGCTTACCGAAAAGGATATGCGTTTTATGAGCGCCTGCAGCAAGCCACCTGCTTTCGGCTGCATCTACACCAAAATACAATTGCTTCATTCCATACAAAGCGCCCATTAATGAAAGCAAGATGATGATGTTTAAAAAGAGCTGGATATCTGATTTTTTATTAAAAACCAACATGGTTAAAGGAACGGTTAAAATCCAGTATAAAGTTGCGGAACGCATTTCCTGCAGCCAGCCTACCATATTGGGCCGCTCCGGGTTGCCAATTTGCAAAACGGTTAAAATAAACCACACCACTGCGAGCCATACCAAATCATTGTGAAGTTGCCTGTACCTGTACCTACCAGCCCGGTAAAAAATAATCCCCATCCAGGTTAGTATCAGCAATGCATCCACACCAAGGCCAAATTGCGGGCCTTCGATATGCTTGCCGAGCGTAGGCATCAAAAAACAATAAAAAATAAATGTTATTAAACCAATGCGGGGAAACAGGAAAACCAGGATGAGAAAGCCGGTTGCAAAAGGCAAAATAATCAACAGGGCAGCAATAGCAATGCCCTTTCCGGCAATTAACCAACCAAAAAAAGCAGCCAGCAATATACCGGGCAATAACCAAAAGTTTTTGGTAAAATGATTGCCGGAGTCATAAAATAAATTCTTTTCCATTAAGAGCCTCCCTGTTAACCGGAAGCGGGTGAACGGTTATTTTATATAAATTGAACATTTTAACAACAATAATAATTCTCTCTTAAAAGGTATACCGGGTAATTAAAATGCATGTACGCTATCTGATTAAATGACGGTTAGTTTGGGCGTTTACTTAACCGATCGTTTTTTTATTACCAAATTCAAACTTAACCAATCCCTTTATAAACGACCTGAAAAAGAATCTTCTTTTTGGCACTTCCCCAATAAATTCTTCTGCAAAAACCGTGTCCACCCCATTTAGTATAAGCGAGGGTTGATTACCGGTTGTTTTGTTAAACAAGTTAAGCAATTCTTTGTCAACCCTGCTCCATATCCTGTTGGCCCTGCATACCAGGAATGTATGATTTAAGGGTGGCAACATACCCGGCTTTATCAGCAAGGAATCAAGCGGAGGAAACTCCATCAATAAGATATCACCTGTAGTTGCAAAAGAAGTGCTGCTATTAATCCACACCTGCCTTTCCACCTTGTAATTCAGGCTGGTAAGTTCTTTGTAAAACAAATCGATCATCGTTGATTTGCCTTCCTTATTTTGAACGCTCAGCACACCGATGATAACCGGCATACGGGTAGTATCAACGCGGGAGAGTAATTGTTGTATTAACCGCAAATTGGCCTTTGCTAAAAATGGAGGATTTGCATTCAGCAAGGGATAAATGCCCAACAATGGCAATCCAACTAATTTCCTTGCCCGTTCAGGGTGCTGTAATGTTTGATTGATCAGTGCCTTTGCAAGGATAAAAACCAGCACCAAAATGAAGCCCACCATAAAACCAACCACTATCAGCAGCTTGCGTTTGGAGGTGTTTGCCTTTACAGGCAGGTAGGGTGGATCTACGATATTCATTTTAGTAGTCAGCTCATTATTTTGCTGGGTAAGTTTAGCTGTGTTTAAACCATGTAGCAATTCAAGATATTCTTGTTCAGAAACATTGATCTGGCGTTCAATTTGTTTAAGAATGGCTCCCAATGGTGCAAACTTCCGGTACTCCTGCTGAAACTCCGCTTTACGCTTGTCCATTACTGTGAGCCTGGCTTTACTTTGCTCAAATTGAAGGGTTGTTTTCAGCCACTCATCTAATACACCTTTGGTGGGTATGCCATTGGGGGTATTGGTTTGGGAATACAGATTATTAACAGACTTCTGTAATCTTTTATCGAGTAGGGCCGCCACGTTGCGCAGGCTATCTATCTCCTGGTGATGGCTGGCATCCTTTGCACCTACTATTTCACCTACGGCTATCTTGCTGTATAAATCGGATAACTGTTCCCTTTCTTTTAAAATAGCTGAACCATATTCATTTTGATACAACCGGCCTTTTATATTTTCATTTACCTTTTCCAACGATTTACTGCTGGCCATTTTGTCCATTTCAAGGGTATGATCCAGGGCATATAAATTTTCTCTTTCTCCTGCAACCGCCTTTGTTTGTTCGTAATAATTGATGATATCATTTTTCTTATTAAATTCCATGAAGCGTTGCTCCGCTTCGTTCAATTTTACAGATGCCTCCTCGGTTTTAGTTTCAAAATAATTAACTACCGATTCCGACTGGCCTTCCTTTAGTTTGCGATGCTTCTCTATAAATGATGTTTCCAGTAATTCCAATGTATGTTTACATATTACCGCATCATTGGTATAGTATGAAATTTTTATCAGGTCGCTGTTATTAATTCTTTCCGATTTAATATTGGCCATTGCATCCAGCGAATAATATGGATTGTCTGAATTAACCAGTTTATAAATCAAATTGGTATCGCCGCTTATCATGTGCTGGTGCAATGAAATAATGGTTTCCTCCAGTGTGGGTTTTACCAATTTTATGCGAATGCCAGCAGGCACTAGTTTTCCCAGTTCATCATAAGCACTCCATGATAGTAATGCAGGATCATGTTTTTTAATCTGCAGGTGACGGGCCAGTAAACCCAATGCAACTTCCTGCCTGGTTTCCCTTGAATTAATTAAGGACAACAAATTATCGAATGCGTTACTGGTAGCAAAATAATCGGCCTTGGTGCTACCACTCAGGCTATAGCCCGAAGCAATGCCCGTATAAATTACCGACTCAGAAGAATACACTTTTTTTTCCCAGCGGGTAAAATAAAAAATGGAGCCCGCAATTATACTCGGGATAAGCACCAGCCAAAGGAGATTTTTTAATATTAACCTTATAAAATATATAAACCTCATTTAACCTGCATGATTAATGTTGATAAATTAGTACCTGTATAAGCCTCCAGTTGCATATAGGTGAGCTGAAACCTGTTTACGTTTGTTTCAAATTCGATGATTGATTTATTGTAAATATCCAATACCCTTGATACCTGGTCCACCGTGATCTGCCCATTTAAAAAGTCCTTTTCGGCCATGGTATTATTGATTTGTGCGCTCTGTTTATTTTTACTGCTGATAACCACCAGCTTTTGTGATAATTTAAAATCCTGGTACAATCTGATAACTTCCTGCCGAATGAATAGCGCAGCCTTATCTTTTTCTGCGACGGCCATATTCACCTGCGACTGCCCTGCTTTGATGATACTTTTTCGATTGATCAGGTGCGTGATTGGCAACTGTATGCCAACCCCCACGTTGTAAAAACTGTTTTGTGCTGTGGTGAAATTATTACCGCCAATGGTGCCCGATTGGTTACTGATTGCCGAAATATTGGTTCCATAATTATAGGATGATACCATGGAAAACGCACTGTAAACAATATTTTTACTAATCCGGAGATTAGCCGCTGCATAGTCTTCATTACTGCCAATCCTTCGTACTTCCGGTGAATACTTAATGGCAGAATCAATTAAGATGGGTAATAACTGATCGGAGGTTAAAGCCTTTACCAGTAATGAATCTGCTAATACCGACTGCGCATTTGCGACACAACTGAATAGGAGCGAACATGAAATCAATATAGTAACGGCAAATGGTGTACACCTGATCATTTGTTGGATTTTAAACATTTTCGGACTGAAACAATGCAGGAACAGTTCTCATTATAAGCCGGATGTCATTTCCGAAACTATGTGTCTTTGCATAATTATTATCTAAATTCAATCTTTCTTCCTCAGACATTTCTCCCCTGCCCCGTTTTTCTACCTGCCACAAACCGGTAATACCCGCCGGAGCCATAAAACGAAGTGCGTATTTATCTGTAGTAATTTTTTCCGCTTCATATAAAGGCAAGGGCCTGTTTCCAACAATCGACATATCACCAATAAAAACATTCCATAACTGGGGCAGTTCATCCATGCTGGTATTCCTTATAAAATTGCCTACCCTCGTAATTCTCGGATCGTTCTTTATTTTAATAAAGGCCGAATCGAGGTTACTTTCCTTATGTTTGTTATGTAAAATTTCGCAAACTATTTTATTATCAGCATACAATGGGTTTCGGCAACCGGTACCCGCCTGTTCGCAAAACTCACATAATTCCTTTACCGTTTCATTGGCAGGTTCAGCAGATGATTTTGCACTATTGTATTGATTCAGGTGCGACAAATCTTTTAACCTGGCATCCGCCCCTGTAAACATGGAACGAAATTTATAAAATTTAAACACACGGTAACCAGAGCCTACCCTTAATGAATAATAGAAAACAGCACCTTTAGACTCAAGCCTGATTAATATTGCGATTATTAGAAAAAGCGGGCTTAACATCAATAAAGCAAGGCCCGAAAAAGTGATATCGAAAATACGTTTTATCAACGGAAGCCTGTAAGAGGCAGCAGGCACTTTCGTTTTAACTTTATTATAATAATTTTCCACCAGGTAAGGCACTCTTATTTTTAGTGCTCTTTCATCAACCGGTCTTGAAAATATGTCCGCAATATTTCCACTCATTGCCAACCTGCGCTGATCGTTATCAATCTGATCCACGATTACCATAAACGGGATTTTACCATACCCAAAATTATTCAGGATCTTACGCAACGGAATCCCGTTAGCACCCTGCAACTCATCTTCCGTAATAATCGCTTTGTACCCGGTTGATTTTTCCATGGCAGCATGTAATGCCAGGCCGTTTTTAAACACATCCACCTCAAATAAACCACCCAGTGCGGCTTTTATTTGGTCGGCAGTTGCAGGATAATTGCTAATTACAGCAACTTTTCTATCGTTCGTTTTCATTGGAGTACGTTGTATGTTTGTTTTTTGCCTATGCGGCGAAGTATTCCATTAACTCTTGCAGAAAGTTCTCTTGGATTAAAAGGCTTTACCATAAAATCATCCGCACCTGATTCAAGACAGCGGATTTTATTTTCGGTACTATCACTGCCAGACAACATTACCATTGGAATATTTTGCAAAAAGCCACTTGACCGTACCTGGTCAATGAATGTATATCCATCCATCTCCGGCATATTGATATCGGCGATTATGATATCAGGAATATTGCCTTCCTGCATCCAGGCCAATGCTTCTTTACCATTGCCCTTGGTTATTACGGAAAACCCATCTTTAAAATAATGTTGTAAAATGAGTTGAATGGATACTTCGTCATCAATTGCAAGCAACGATAGTTGAGGGGTAGGCTGGATCATGGATTGTAAGAATTTAACCTTCGCAAATAATACCTATTTATTAAGCATTACGTAGCGGGTGCTTGGTGAAAATATGTGTCGTACATACAACGTATAAACACTATAGTTATTATACCCGGCTTTTAATCTGTTGGGTTGTAAAAAATAACTTACCTCTTTTATAGTAAAACATCCACAATAGGTTAAGCATGCCCTTGACCTTTAACTTAAGTAAGTAATGTTTTGTAAAACCAATAACCGATGTGAAACGAGGTGTGCGGAATGATAAAAAAATGAATACTTAATTGCTTACCAGCACCGGATAGCAGTATTTTGGCTGTTGTTATTTTAGATGAGATAGAAAAAAGAAGATCATCAATAAGTGTATTGAATCAGATAAATGGAGCATACTTTTTTTTCAATGCCTGCCACATTAAAAGAAATGCAGGTATTCCCGGCATTTTATAGATTGGTTGTATTGTATTTTTTAAACCGAACGATATTATTCCTTTGTAATAATTCTTTGACACGGCGAATTTTAGTTAACACCATTTCAATATTCTTCACATCATTTTCACCCTTTACAAAATAATCAAATGCGCCGTATTTCAATGACTGTATCACTGTTTCCACTTCATCGGGCCAACAAATAAATATCATATAAATATCCGGGTTATGACGTTTGATAATTTTCAATACCTCCAACCCTTTTAAAAAGTCGGAACCATGATTATAAAAAATAATATCTGGTGGCGACTGCATGTTTTCTAAACAGGTAACCGGGTCATTAAAAGTTGAAATGTCAACATAGCCAAGATTATAAAGATGCTGCTGGAATAAATGCATATAAAACATATCATCATCCAGTAAGTAAATTTTATAGTCTTTTTTCGATTGCATGTTTCAATTTTTTCTAACGGCAACATTAATAATGCCAAAACACAATCGATTGATTACAAATATGCTATGACATAATAAATTGGGCTGTCTTCTCATTTCAGGATACAGTTTCCACCAGATAGAAATCTGATTGTTGTAATACTACGCCTTCTCCTAACGTTCACCTGGCATCAGTTCGTATCATTATTTAATTACATGTACCGGTTATGTGAGCCGGTCATTAATTTGTCCTGCACAGGATGTGTTTATAAAGATGCCGGGCTTATGAACTTAAAGAATGCTGATTGCTTAGCCGCAATTTTAATTGATTTCATATCAAACATTGGCAACTTTCCACAATAGGCCGGCAACAATGGCGTTCTATTTTAAATATTGAAGCGTTGGTTGAAATCCATTTGGGTAAACTGCGGCAATTATAAGTAACAACAATGAATAATGCGCAAATTAATAATCTAATTACCGGGCGGGACATCGTGGTAGTAGGACAACAGCCCTGGGATGTGGAAATCGGAAGCAATTGTAAAAATATTGCTGAAGAGTTTAGCAGGACGAACAGGGTATTGTATGTGAATTCGCCACTTGACAGGATTACCCTGTACAAAAACAGGAACGACCCCAAAACAGTGAAAAGGTTACGTGTAATAAAAGGTAAAGAAAACGGCATTGTAAGTTTAAAGGAAAATCTATGGAACCTGTTTCCGGATAAAATGATTGAATCTATCAATTGGATCAGGAACAAAACCATTTTTAATTTCCTTAATAAAATTAATAATAAACGATTCGCATCTTCCATCCAAAAAGCCATTCACCAACTCGGGTTTAAGGATATCATTTTATTCAATGACAATGATATGTTCAGGTGTTTTTACCTGAAAGAGTTATTGAAACCAGCAGTGAGCATCTATTATTCCCGGGATTATATGCTGGCGGTTGACTACTGGAAATTACATGGCGAAAAAATTGAGCCGGCATTAATTTCAAAAAGTGATCTGTGTGTAGCTAATTCAACTTACCTGGCGGATTACTGCAGGCAATACAATCCGCAGTCCTACTATGTTGGACAGGGCTGCGAGTTGGACATATTTAGCAATATTAATGACAGGCAGGCTCCTCCTGATATGGTATCAATCGGTAAACCTGTTATTGGCTATGTGGGAGCATTGCAAAACCTGCGGCTTAATTTAGAAATCATCGAACACATTGCTACCTCCAGGCCGGCATGGCAAATCGTATTAGTTGGCCCGGAAGATGAGCAGTTTAAAAAAAGCCGCCTGCACCAATTGAAAAACATTCATTTTCTAGGATCCAAGGACCCTGTTGAACTTCCCCGTTATATCAATTCGTTTGATGTATGTATCAATCCACAGATTGTAAACCAGGTTACTATAGGAAATTACCCCAGAAAGATTGATGAGTACCTGGCCGTTGGAAAACCGGTTGTAGCAACCTATACTGAAGGGATGCGTATTTTCAACGACCATACCTACCTGGCCAAAACTAAAGAAGAATATATTAACCTGATAGAAAAAGCGTTAAAAGAAGACAATGAAACTTTACAGCAACAGCGAAAACAATTTGCTTCCGCACATACCTGGGGAAATAGCGTAAACGAGATTTACAGGTCAATCAACCAACTCAAAAAATAATAAGGCATTAAAATAAATAATCTATCAAAATAAAACAGTGCTGAAATCTCTCCTTTCAAAATTAAAGAATAAACATTTTCTTTCATTATCCGGTAATGGTGCCATGTCGGTATTGGCCATGGTTACCGTGGCTGTATTATTACGCTTTATGCCGGCTAACGATATCGGTTATTGGTTTTTCTTTCAATCGGTTTTTGTTTTACTGGATACTTTCCGCACCGGGTTTTTACAGGTAGCACTGATTAAATTTTATAGCGGCGCCGAAAAAAACAGGGCGGAAACGGTGTTGGGATCGGTGTGGTACCTAAGCCTCTTAATTACCGGGATACTGGTTGCTGCGGACTTACTGGCATTTGCAGGATTACAGTTTACCGATAATGCAGGTCTCATTATAGTAATCAAATGGTTTGGGATTGCATTCTTATGTACACTTCCATCGAGCATGGCATCCTGGGTATTGCAGGCAGAGCAACGGTTTGACCAGTTACTGGTTTTACGTATTATCAACCAGGGTGTATTTATCGTGATGGTTTTGGTAATGATCATTTTTAAAACCATTAGCCTGGAAGCGGTTTTGGTAATCAATATTTTGAGCGCCACTTTATCCAGCCTTTACTGTATTTTAAAAGGATGGACCAGGATAAAAACTTTTACAAAAAGAACGAAGGCCTGTGTAGCAGAATTGTTTCATTTTGGGAAATTTAGTGTAGGTACCACCATCAGCACTAACCTGCTAAGGAGTTCAGACACTTTTATTATCATGTTCATATTGGGTGCTGCCGGACCCGCCGCAGTGGCCATGTATACCATTCCCATGCGGCTGATGGAAGTGATAGAAATACCCCTTAGAAGTTTCCTGGCTACGGGGATGCCTGCTATGTCGGAAGCATTTAACAGGAACAAAAAAGATGAAGTGGTTCATATTATGCAGAAATATGCAGGCATGCTAACACTGGCTTTATTTCCTGTATCGCTTTTCGCCATTTTATTTGCTGATATCGCAGTAGGGCTGCTGGGTGGCGCACAATACCAGGGTACTGATGCAGTATCGGTATACCGCATTTTTATGTGCTTCGCTATGTTTTACCCTATCGACCGCTTTTTGGGCGTTACGCTGGATATCATTCATAAACCAAAAATTAATTTTATTAAGGTACTGGTAATGCTGGCGACTAATGTAGTGTTCGATTTTGCCGGCATTTATTTATTCGGTAATATTAACGGGGTGGCGCTTGCCACTTTGTTTACGTTTTTATCAGGGGCATTATTTGGCTATTACTGGCTGAAAAAATACCTTAATTTCACCATGGCCGGTATTTTCAAAACCGGTTATGCTGAATTGAAAATGATGATACAGCATGCAGTATTTAAAAACAAAATAGTTACCAGTTGAGGATTGCACATCTTATATTGACCCACGCAGGTCCGGACCAGTTGGCAAGGCTGATCGGGCGTTTAAAGCATCCCGATGCGGATTGCTATATTCACCTTGACCTGAAAACAAACATCGGGGATTTTCTTTTTTTGGCTGAAGATAAACAGGTGTTTTTTGTAGAAAAGAGAGAAAAGGTAAAATGGGGTGCCTATAGCATTGTACAGGCAACGGTTAATGGGATGGAAGCTATTTTGGAGTCCGGCAATAACTACGATTACATTCATTTATTAAGTGGCCAGGATTATCCTTTAACAAGTGCTGCAAAAATACATGATTATCTCAGCAACCATCCCGGCAAGGCATTTATGCATGCCCTGCTTGTAAATACAGAATGGCAGGAAGCGATCCCCAGGCTTACCCAATATCATTTATCTGCATACAATATCGCCAGGACATATACCATCGAAAAAATAATTAACAGCATTCTACCAAAAAGAAATATGCCAAATGGCCTGGTACCGGTTGGCAGGTCGCAATGGTTTACCATTACGGCCCAACACGCAGCCTATATTGTAACCTTTTTAAAAACCAACAGTCATGTAAAGCGCTTCTTCAAACTGGTGTGGGGCAGCGATGAAATTGTGTTTCAAACCATTTTGTATAATTCAAAATATAGGGAAGATATGGTGAACGACAATTTACGTTATATCGATTGGTCGGAAGGAAAGCCCAGCCCGGCAACGTTTACCATCAAAGATGCGGAAAAGCTGACAGCCAGCGGAAAATTATTTGCAAGGAAGTTCAATCCAGCGATAGACAGTGCTATTCTTGATTATCTTGATTCCGTTGCCACAGCGGCATTTGACCTGCCATCGCTTAATTCTTCATTGCAAAAAAACACCGGTGAGTAATATACTTCCGGTAGATTAATTTTGAGTTCAATATTATTGACGGCTGACTTTACGCCCATGGATAATATTAAAATACAAGCCATCAACCATTGGATAGCCGCTCAACATTATCCATTAGAAAAGAACAAACAATATTTGTTGTGAAAGCCAGCAATTAAACCGACTGCCCTTCTCTACGACTATGCCGCAATGACTTCCTGCCAGGTTTCATATTGCGTTCAACAACCAGGTTGTCGATTGCTCCTTCCTCTGAGAGTATAGTATCTGCTTCGGTTTTGAGTTTAAACAGCCCCTTTATCTTTACCAGTGTTTTGTGAATGAACAGTTCGTTTAAGATCCTTTTAAATAAAACCTTATCGTAGGTGGGTATATAGTTCCAGTAATGCCCGTAATTAAATATCCATTTGGAAAATCCCTTTATATCTTTTTGCTTTACACATCGGATGATGTCCCTGTAAAAAAGGGCCACTTCTGTTACCTTTCCCTCCGTTGTATTGGTACCCTGTTTACCAACAGGCGCCTTATAATCCGGGTTCAAATACTTTTTAACAGCTTCAGAAAAATCATGGCCTGTAAAACGACCATAAGGCATAAAGAAATTTGGCCTGGTATCCACTTCAAGCAAATAATAATTATCTTCTTCGGGCTTGTAAATAAACTGGATGCTTGCAAAACCGTTGACGCCCAGGTGACTTCCTATATTACTCAATTCATCACTCATCCGCTTGCTGTTGCAATAGTTTCTTTTTGTAGTGAAGTTAAACTTACTGTCAAAGTACTGGGAAACCTCCCCTGCATTGTACTCGATGAGTTCGCCGTTGCGAAACAAGGCCTCCACACCAATATCCTTCCCTGTAATATATTCTTGTATGATGGTATCATAATCCGGGCTGGTCTTTTTGAGATTGGTGTCAAACTGTTCCTGGTTTTCACACAACAAAATACCGCCACCACCCCAACTTAAATCCTGCTTTAACAGCACCGGGTAATTCAGGTTAAAACTGTCTGTATCAAGACCATTCTTATGACTGTATACCAGGTATCTCGGGCTTAAAATTCCATACTTTTCACATACCCTTGAAAGACCTGCCTTAGAGGCTAACATCTCCCGGTTTCCGATTTTTGAAAGGGGCATTATTTTATAAAACAATTGCTCAGATGTAATTGCATTATTCAAAACCTGTATTAACTTTTCATCGGCGGGTATAATCCAGTCGTATTTGTCTGGGTTGTTTTTAACCAGTGCGATTAATTCTTTTATGTACGTGTCTGCATCATCACTACATTCTATCCAATGATCGTAATAGCTGTTAGAAATCAGCCACGACTTTTTTGAACAATATACCTCTACACTACATCCGCCCTTCTGTAAAACAAATGGAAGTTCCTGAAGTGTGTCCCAATTTTCCAAACATGCTACCAATACTTTTTTCATAGAATTTTATAAGAATTAAACGTTGTATTTTACAATTATTCCGTAATAGTCGTTATTATTATCCTTGCCATTTCTTCGGGTTAAGATCGCCTTTGACAAACCAGGGTGTTTTGAAAAACACATTTGAAATAAAGTACTATATACCAGCCAATTGTATACCTCCTTCACTATAACTATTTCGTAAAAAACTTATTGCCCTCAATAAAAAATAATGCGGGGATATGTAAACAAAAAATACCTAAGTTTGGCTGAAATATGCAGTATGACAAAATCAGAGATCAAATTTTTAGAAGGGCCACAAAGCCGTTGGAAAGATTTTGTTTTTAGTGTTAATGTATTATTGGAATTTATTAAAGGATTCAGGGCATTGCATTTTGTAGGGCCCTGTGTTACCATATTTGGTTCTGCAAGATTTAAAGATGGCCACCCTTTTTATGAAAAAACAGAAGAACTGGCAGGCAGGATTGCTCAAATGGGTTTTACTATCATGACCGGAGGAGGCCCTGGAATAATGGAAGCAGCCAATAAGGGCGCTAAGGAAGTTGGTGGCAGAAGTGTTGGCTGCAACATTGTATTGCCTCATGAACAACACCACAACCCCTACCTGGATAAGTGGGTAAATATTAAATACTTTTTTGTTAGAAAAACTTTGCTGATAAAATATTCTTACGCTTTTGTGGTAATGCCGGGAGGCTTTGGTACACTGGATGAATATTTTGAAGCGCTGACCCTGATACAAACAAAAATGATCCAGGAATTTCCTATTGTAATTTTTGATACAGCATTTCATCAACAACTGGTAGAACATGTTGACAGTATGAAAGCTGCCGGCACCATATCACCGGAGGATACTCAATTATTTTTGTTTACCGATTCTGTTGATGAAGCAGTAGCTTACATCCAGAAAAACAGTATCACAAAATTTAAACTACGGCCCGAAAAGCCCCAAAGGTGGCTATGGGAAGCGCAATAATTTGTTGCAAAAGCAAATGACGCCATTGCTTTTTACAGGTATATTTAAAGCATCTAAAAACAAAAAGCCCGGACAAGCCCGGGCTTTTTATTATCTTTTATAAATGAAGCTATTGACCATATTGGCAGTATCCTTATACCATCTTCCATTATTCGCTCCATTGGAAATTGCCCAAGGTACAAACTGCGTATAAGCTGCGTTGATTGCTTTACCTTCAGCCGGATAGCTGAAGTCTTCGGTAAAAGCCAATCCCCACGGAAGATTGCTGCTTGTTTTGTAATACATATTTTGTGAAATTCTGGTTTTATCTACACCTGTATTAAAGTACCTTGCGTCTGCTTTTTGAGTAGGTGAGTAGCCGGCAAGATGTGCTTCTCTACCCCTTGTACGATCAATGATAATAAATGGATTATAAGGAGCGGTACCCATCTCATCAGCAAGCAATGGCCTCGTAAAAGAAAGATCTATCACAATGGTATCTCTGCTTAAAAAAGGATTACCGGTAAAAGTATTGAACCCAATTTTAGTGTTATTCATTGCTGTATATGCGTCATCAAACGGAATAATCACTGCTTTGGTTTGACCTGTTTCGCATCCGTTGACACCGAGTGTAACTACCAGGTTATCGGTTACGGTGCTTCCCGTAGCAGATTTTACCAGCGAAGCCCCAAAAGGAAATTCCACCCCAAAACCATTTCTAAAAGCCGCCCCTGATGCCTTTAAAACATATTTTGCTTTCATTTGAATGGTCCTGTTGAGTGCATCTGATATAATAGTATATTGGTATCCAACTACTAAATCATTTAAATCATAATCTCCCAGGTACGGCCAGTTATCTTCAAAAGCTATGGTACCCATTGTATTTTGAGCCGGGTAGTAATTGATATACGCACGGGTTGGGTCATCGGGAAAAGCATCATAAGTGTCATTTACGCCGTCACCATCTTTATCAACCGGTTTATCAATAGGATTTACATTTGATGTAGAAATTGCGGTAACAGGATTTCCTTTTAAATAAAAAATACAATCATTAAAATCATTATCACAGGCAGAATTATCTCTTCTTATATCCTCGAATCCGGCTAAAAAAAGAGACTGGGCATTATCATACAATAAAATTGATTGCCTTTTCAGCTTTGTATCGGATGCAGGGTTTAACTGGTCAAGAGAATAAACTATCCCGTTGCCATCTCCAACAGTACTACCATTCCAACCATCCGCAATTAAAGCAAAACCAATAGAAGTACCTGCACTAAACCTACCCAGTTTAATGGTGCTGCCCGGTTGAATATCTCCCCCACTACCAGCAAGGCTTGCATTGGGTAAAATGATATGAAGTGTATCAATTTCAGATGTTTTTTGAGGGGGCGTATTGGTAGGATAGGTAAAGTAAGCAATGCTGCTTCTATAACCTGCCCCTTCGGTAACGAACGTAAACCATACATCACTTAACGCACTGATATTTAAATTGGTTTCGATGTTATTGGAAAGGTAATCAGGGTGATATGACATTACCGGCTGACGTTCAGGTAAAGATGCATTAATGTTTGCCAAAAAATCAGCACTGATCAATGCTTTTACCGGATCCAGGTAATTTGGCTTTCCCTGGTTATCATAAGAACCCAGGTAATGGTAAGCTGAAAGGGGCCTTTGTGAAATGCCACCTGATTTTTTTGCCGGCCTTCCGCTTAAAGGACTGTTGAGCACTACGTTGCCTGCATACCCATTACTGCCTCCCAGGGTACATAAAATTGAACTGCCCACAATCTGAACCGCTGCATTTCTAATTACACCCAGGTATTTGGCATCCACTACCACCTCGTTGAGATAAGTTGGAAATTTAATTTTTCCAGAAACTTTACCCTGGTTATCTGTCATACTCTTAAATAACAATATCCCACCAATTTCTTCTGCTTTTGTAAAAATGCTGATGGGAATATTTTTTATTGGGGTATTGTCTGGCGCAAGGATACTAATATCCAGTATAATGTCTTTGTACGTTTCATAATTAAAAGAAGATGAGGTCTGCATGGCAAGTAAAGCATCAACATCAGCATTTCCGGTAAGCACCGGATCGGTGACGGGCGGCACCCCGGGATCATTAACGCCCTTTCTGCATGAAACCAACATTATAAATAAGCAAGCGACAACACAGGTGAAACGAAGGATAATTTTTTTCATGTGGTTTGGATTTATCAAGGGTCAAGATTCAATAAAAAAAAAAGTAATAATTCAAAACGTTGAAATCAATTTCCTTAAAACTAACCGGTCAAGGGTAAAAAAGAATCGATTCCGAAGATGAATTATACACTAAAACGTCATAATTTAAAAATTATTTGAAAATATTACCTTGAGAAAAACTAAACCCGGTTGACAGAAGTATTTTAAGTTGAATGGGATTGAAAACGTGTAAAACTATACCGGCAAGATAGCCTGAACAGGCTTTGAATTATTGTAAGCCAGACTTTGCTTACATCTGCATAAACATGAAAGGAATTCTAAGCCGGAAAGCGAATGATGGTATAAAAAACAGCGTATTTAGCCGGTTAATATTTATACAAAGCCAGCGATAGGTAAATAACACCGGCTGAAGCAATAAGCCGTTGAATCGTTGAACTGTATAGATCCCTATTAAAACACTCATTGATGCAAACAGAACTACGTGCTCACATTTTTCTTTTAACATCTATAATAAATTTAAGTGGATCACTTACTACTGTCATCCAAAAGACATCATTATCCATATCTGCCCCTGACAGAAATAACTCGTTTTAATTACTTTTCCAGGACACCTAAATCAGGTTAATCAATTCCAGGTACATCGCTAATAATGTTTTCTGTTTAGGCTTAAATCTTTCTCCAATACTATCCTGCTTATTACCTTGTTAATACCGCCCCTCCCCCGCCGTTAACAATATGTGTAGCAAATTTATTTTTTATAAAAAGTTGGTGTTTTAAATTATTTTTTTTCAACGATTAACATCAGTGCACCTCTTGCAGGTACGGTTACATAAACGCCGTTGGTGATAGGTGCAGATTTTGCATTGAGTGTAGCATAAGTGGAAGGCCCGCCTGCCTCTGCCGATGGTCCGGCTCCATTTACCAACACCTTCCTGGAAAATTCTCCGTTATCATCACTGCCTTCCAGACTGTACCAGTAAAACCGGCTACCCATATTAAAGTTCTTAATCTTTACTTCCACTGTTTGGGTTGTTGCCCCGGCATTAACCAATGTGATATTTGCTTCGCCTGAAGTGTAGGTTGAAGAATATGCTTTAATGTCCGAACTGCCCGTTACAGTAGAAGACACTAACCGGTCACCCAAACATTTTTGAAAAAAATACATATAGTAAAAGGAAGGCCGTGGACTCCACTTTGCAATGCCCGGTTCATCACCTGAGCTAAACATTCCATGATCGTTGCCATTACTCCATCCATTCATCAAATCCCAGCGTGCACTCATACCGTATTTATTTTTCAATGCCTCGCCCATTACCAGCACCGCAAATAAGCCACTGGTATTGGACACCTGTTGTTTGGAATCTTTGGCCCACATATTCCATTCGTCCATTACAACCGGCTTAACGGTGGCTCCATTGGCTTGTAATGTTTGCGTGATGTAGGTCATCATTGTACCAGGAACCGTTAATGCGGAAGAAAGTATAACTGCTGCATTTGAGTTTTGATCGTAAGGTGTAAAATAATTATGCGCCACATAAAAATCGGCTTTTGAATTGGTGGCGGGCATCATACCAATGTTCCAGGTTTTGGTGGTATTGGTTTGCCATGCTTCTGGCGGCGCTTCTGACGCAACAGCGCCAATGTAAATTGTTTTGCCAATTTCAGTTGCCGCCTTTTTCATAGAATCAACAAATACGTTGAAATGCTTTGCATACAAGGCACCGGTTAAAAACTCAGGCTGGCCATCTTTATTGAGCGCCGTATTAATCCGATACCCCCATTCCCAATCGCCATAATTTTCATTGCCTACTTCCCAGTATTTTGTACGGCCATTATCATACCTCACCCAATCTGCGGCCAGGTGTGCTGCGGCGGCAACAGGATCGGCGCTCGTGCCATACCTCGAATATCCAAAGTTGACGGTGATGATACCCTGGTTGTTGGTTTGCTGCAACAGGGCGTAATAATTATCTATCGAGCATTGCCAGTTTAAGGTGGATTTACCCTGCCGGTAATAGGGATCACTATCCACGCCTGCTGCATTTTTTAGTAATGCAGGAGCATCAGCAGGATTAACACCTTCGGGAGCATTCCAGAAATAAGCATCACTTGAACTGCCACCCGGAAAACGAATGATATGTGGATGAAGATTGGTAATGTGTGTGACTGCAGCGGGCTCTGTAATAGTTGGCCCCATCCACCAAACGCCATTGGTACCAAATTCCGACAAGGGTATTTTTGTAATGATATCGGAGGCATCTGCTGTAACCGTGATAGATGCAGATGCAGGAGCGGCAGTTTCAGTAAATGCTGGTTTTACAAAAGTTTGTGGTTGCCAGTCGTTCAAAAAAAAGCCAATTGTATTTGCGAGTGGTGGATCAATTGCCGGTGTGATAACAACCGGGGGTATAATAACAGGCGGAATTACCGGTGTTGGCGCTGGATCAGTTTTTTTGCAGGAAAAGAGTACAACTGTGAGGATGAATACAAATGATTTTAACATGATCGTTTTAATATTTTTCATTTTGAAAGATGTAAAATTTTATATTACAGTTTAAGTTGGTGGCGAATTGCTCTAAACGTTCACTTACCCCGGTTATTCCCTTTCAGGGGATGGGGGTAATTCCATTTCATTCTGCAACGACTCCAACGCACTGGCCAGGTACATTAATGAAGCATTCCACTTGATCGTTGTAAATACTGCGATTCTTTGGTGCATTGGGATAAAAGCCTGCCTGGTTTAATTGGATGAAGGACTGATTGCCTGAGCCGGGGCAACATACACATTCACCATTAAAAAGAAATCAGTACCGCAGGTAAAAATTGCTTTTTATGCATAAATGATTCCAATCGTTTAACCGTGTAATTTAATTTCTTTAATTTATTGCATTGTCCATTTGTCAAAAACTGGTTATAAGCGGATAGGATAGTATATAAAACTGACCGGATTTTATTAATGCTGGCATTTGATACCCGGTGAGACGGGGTACCGTCAGACCGTTACTTGATTAGAAATTTTCCATGCTGGTCTGGCTGCCATTGTCTGTAGCAATAATTGAAGCATTTCCCCGCAATTTTCCAGTAAAATCGGGTTGCCATGTTTATCTTCAAATCTCGCTTCACCTGTAGTTAGCAATACTTTGGCCTGTATATATGGAGTGTATAATTTTACGATATCACCTGATTCTTTTAATTCAAATTTTACAGGCAGCGGTTTGTTATCTTCAATCATCAAACTTTTTCCATTATAAAACTGTCCACCGGTGAAGCTGTTACCCGGATGATCTTGTCGGTAATGGCCTGTAATTCTACTAAGTGGGGCGAATTTATTATTTTCTCCTTTACAGTAATCAACACTCCGTAAGTCAATTTAATATATTGTTGGTGGATTGGAAGCGGTAAAAATGAAAACCAACAGTAAGGAAACCAGGGAGATTTTGAGCTGGGCAGGTATCTTAAATAGCATAGCATCGTTAAACTGTTCAGGTTGAAGAAGAGGTATTAACTGAGCCCCACCTGAATGTTAAAGAATGATGTAGATGTAGACTGGACAAGCGGTTTGGATGGGATGGCTTTGTTTCCAATTAAGGGTTCATTTGGGCCAGTTGGCCCCCAAACTGGCCCAACATACAGATACATGATAAAAATCATATCTAAAACTGACAATATCCATAACCTGGTATAAATAATATTTACATCTTTGTTTTGTAAAAACAGCAGCATGAAAAATTATTGTGAAACGGTGATGCCGAGGGTACAATTGTACGTGAATGAAAACAAGGAGTGGCAAAAGAAAATATCATTTCAACGCAGTGAGATACCTCTGCTGGAAGAAATGTTACAGGAGGTTTTACCCATAGCTGACTTACCTGGTAAGGAAGTTCATAATGTCGACCAGGCTTTACTTGACCAATTAAATAAGCAAAAATTACGAATGAAAGAATTAAATACGGAACTGGAAGTACAACAGTGGCGGTTAGAAAACGACACGCTACACAGTCCAATACATGAACTCCAGCTATTATGTAAACAGGATATTTTACGGGAATGTATAAAGGATGTGGAGAAAAGATATGCAGATTTAAAATGTAGTTTATTGAAATTTATACCAGCAGTTTTATAAAAAATGAACTTGGTAACTTTTTATATAATTCCGTTCCAAAATTGTAGCGATTGGTTGTTATTGCAATACCCCCGCAGGAATAATTATTAATGCAGTTGAGAGAATAGAAAAATGGTTTGCAAAATGAAACCGTTGGGTTTGTAGCTGGAGGTATTCTTGCATTGAGGACACGAAGTGCAAAGGGGTATAAATATTCCTGAATGCCGACAGCAGCATTAAAAATGTTGCGGCCTTTTAAAACATTTTGTAGAAAGCACCGGAAATGAAGATGGCGGTCACTCCGCGTTTTGTAAATAGAATAAATAATAACTTACAGTCGAAGCTGCATTTAAGCGTACTTATTATATCAAAAACAATACAATGAGTCATCATAAAAAAAAAGAACACCACATAAGGCCATACAAAATAGCTGCTCAAACTGTAGGGCTGGTAGCTTGCATTTTTATTCTTTTTTTTATCACCGGTAACGGTATTCCGTCAATAATAAAAAATGACGAAAACGAGTTTGTTCCATTTATACCTTTCCTCGTATTACCATTAGCAGGATATCTCGTAAGCTGGTACAAGGAATTGGCAGGCGCTATACTATTAACCGTGGGCGGTTTTATCCTGCTCATTTTTTTTATGGTAAAAGGAGATGCCTCAATGGGACTTTTATTTGGAATGCCTTTTATTTTTGCAGGCAGCCTTTTTCTGCTGCATATTAATAAACGAATTCAATTAAAAAGTAAAATATAAAAATATTTCAACTCATTTAGTTCCGGTTTCTGTTTTAAAGCCTAAACCCTCAATAACATCTGATCGTTTATACATTTTTAAATACTATATTAAAAGTTGTACCAATTTCAGGACTACTGATACACTCTATTTGTCCATCCATTAATTCTACGTATTTACCTACAATGTGCAAACCAAGACCAGTCCCCTGTATATTGGTTACATTTTTACCCCTGAAAAACCGTTCAAATAAATGTTTATGATCTTCTTTGGAAATACCTATTCCATTATCGCTAACTGAAATATGTACAGCCAAATTGTTTATCCTGGATTGTACCGTAATCTTGCCTCCTTCCCTCGAGAATTTGATGGCATTGGATAGCAGGTTGATCATGATATTTCGCAGCATCGAAGCATCCAGTTCCACTTCCTTATTTCCTTCATGCACAAAATCAATGTGCTGACCGATCCTGGCAATCCCATTTATTTCCTGTAACAAAACAGTGATCAATTCCTTTATATCAAACCTGGTAAAATGGGTGGTAATTTTCCCTTCCTCAATCTTACCAATTGATAAAAACTCATTGAGAATATCAGTTAAATTATTCACGGCTGATTTAATCCGGTTAATATGTTTATCCCGCTTTTCCTGCTCATCCTCTTTCACATATTTCGCCATCAGCGAAGCAGATGAAAGGATAGTGCTTAATGGCGTTCGGAATTCATGAGACGCCATGGAAACAAACCTGCTTTTTAAATCGCCCAGTTCTTTTTCTTTTCCCAATGCTTTTGTTAACTCATTTTTGGAGGTCTGCAACTGGTTTAATGTATCCCTTAACTGAACCGTCCTTAGTTCAACTTTCTGTTCCAGGTGATCATTCAGCTCTTCTATTTTTAAATTAATGGAAGCAAGTTCATTTTGTTGTTCCAGTACCGATTTTTCAATTTCCTTTCGCCGGGTTATATCACTTACAAAGGCAATCGCGAAATTCCCCTGCTCGGTTTTATAATTGCTTAAGCTAACTTCTACAGGAAACTCTTCACCGGTTTTTTTTACACCAAATAAATCCATTCCAAGCCCCATCGGCCTTTTTTGTGGATTGGCAGTATAACCTTGCCGCTCTCTTACATGTTGATGGTGAAAACGGGAGGGAATCAACAACTCTATTTTATTTCCCGTTAACTCTTTTGCATGCTCATAATTAAACTGGGATAATAAAAAATTGTTTGCCAGCACAATCTCCCCCAATTGATTTATTACCAAAATACCCAGTGATGCATATTGAAAAAGGGCCTCAAATTTTTCTTTCTCCTTTATTAATTCGTTTTCCGGTGTGGACATTATTATTACGACTTTACTATAAAATTAAAGCATCTGGTTCTTTCCGGCGAAAACATTTAAGAATCTCAGCTATTACTTTTTCCTTATCCCAAAGGCGCTGCCCGTTATTGTTAACTGATTTTAAAACCGGTATAATAAAATATCCCACTAAGCCATAGCTTAAAGAAAAGATAACAAGAAATTAAAATATCATACCAGGAACTGTGCTGCTATATTCCAGTGGCAAATTAGAAATGGACAAGCTTCTATGATATTTATATGGTACAACGCCTGGTTTATAGAGGTAAAGAGTTCTATGTAGGGTAGGTGCATACCGATTAGTTTTTCGAAAACACAAGTGAAACTGAATTAATACAATACCGCAACCCGGTTGGCTTTGGGCCGTCTTCAAATACATGACCTAAATGAGCCCCGCAACGGCTACAGGTTACTTTTGTACGATCCATATTGCTACTACTGTCTTCTTCGCCTACAATACTGGCTTTACTGACCGGCTGCCAGAAGCTGGGCCAACCAGTGCCACTTTCAAATTTAGTAGCAGAACTAAAAAGCTGCTGGCTGCAACCTACACAACTGTATACCCCTTTTTCATGGTTATTCCAGTACTTGCCGGAAAAGGCCCGCTCAGTCCCCTCCTTCCTCGTTACCTGGTAGGCCTCAGGACTCAGTAACTTCTTCCATTCAGCATCTGGTTTTGTTACGGTAAAATGATGGCCCTGTGAAAACCCGGCAAACATGGTTATTGATAAAATGATTGAAATAATAAATGACTTGCGCATAATCTATAAAATAAAATTGTGACTAAAGATGCAAAAAATTACGAGAGAATTAAAAATTAAGTTCTAACCGACACAATCTTTTAACATATTCAACAAAACCGGGTTTCCGTTGTAATTTTATAACACTAAATAATTTACAATGGGAGTTTGGAGCCAGGTTGCACAATATTTGTATTTGAAAAAAAAAGATCCCAATACGCCAAATACGCAGTTTGTAAAATATATGCATGGCATCAACCGGATCTCTATCCTGCTATTTTTGGCAGGTATGATTATATTAGCAGTTAAACTTTTAAGGAGATGATCAGATAAGTAATGAATGTTATCTAAAAGCTCTCCAAAAATTTACTGCATCTTCAATGAATGAACTTATTCATTGTTGATTATTCATCACTCGTTTATCACTTAATTTTTCAAATAGTCAACTATACTTTTAGCTGCATTGGCTGAAGCATTGCCGCCCAGGCTGAGCAAATTCCTTAGTGCTGAATAGTCATCCTGTATCGCCCGCTGTTTTACCGGATCAATCAATAATTTCTGTAGCTCATTTGTCAGGTTGTCAACCGTCAAATCATCCTGTATCAGTTCTTTCACTACCTCCTTGTCCATTATGAGGTTAACCAGGCAGATGTATTTTATCTTAATCAGCATTTTGGCTATCTGAAATGAAACCGCATTCCCTTTATAACATACCACTTCCGGAACTCCAAATAAAGCGGTTTCCAAAGTCGCAGTGCCGCTGGTTACCAATGCAGCTTTTGATTCACTCAGCAATTGATAGGTTTTATTCAATACGGCAGAAACATTCTGGTAAGGGGCTAACAATTCATCATAAAAATCGTCTTCAATACCCGGTGCCTTTGCAACTACAAAATGAAAGGCTTCAAAATTTGAAGCAACCTGTAGCATCACAGGTAACTTTTTTAAGATCTCCTGTTTCCTGCTGCCAGGCAACAGGGCAACTATTGGGTGATTATTTCGAGTAAACAATGGAGTATTGGCTTTTGTGCCTGCATCTCCCATTCCCAATCTATCGTATTGGTTTCGGAATTCATCTATTACCTGTACCAACGGATGCCCCACATATTCCACTTCAAAATCCCATTTTTTATAGAAAGATTTTTCGAAAGGTAAAATAACGAGCATTTTGTCAACGTTCTTTTTTATGCCCTTTACCCTGCTCTCCTTCCAGGCCCACACCTGTGGCGAAATGTAGTAAATCACTTTATATCCTTGTAGTTTTGCCCATTCAGCAATTCTTAAATTGAATCCCGGGTAGTCAATCAATACCAGTACATCAGGCTGGTATCCGGCTATATCTTTTTTACAGGAAGAAAGGTTTTTAAGTATTGTCCGGAGATTTTTGATTACTTCTATAAACCCCATGAATGCCAGTTCCCGGTAATGTTTTACCAGGGTAGCACCGGCGGCCTCCATTTTTTCACCGCCCCAGCAGCGTATTTGCGCATCCGCATCCAGTTGCTTCAGTTCTTTAATCAGGTTACTGCCATGCAGGTCACCACTTGCCTCACCGGCGATGATATAATACTTCATTAAGTGCAAATAATGCTGCAATTTAATCGAATAAAAACAGCATAAAAAAATACGCATAAAAAAGCCACCCCTTTAATGGAATGGCGCTGTTTACCGCTTTAAAAAACACCTGCCTTTTCAATTGAAAATATTTGGTTTCAGAAATTGTTACACTTTCACTGGTTCCGGTTATTGATCCATATCCTGGTTATTGACTTTTCTTTTACTGCGTATCGCTCTTAATTTTTCCATTTGTTCATCGCTCAACACCTGCTTCAAATTATTTAATCCTTCTTTTTGAAGCTCCTTCAGTCTTTCCTTTTTCTGACTTTCGGATAATAATGGATCGTTTTCGATAGCTACCCTTTTTGATTTATTGGCCAACTGTAAGTCCCTCATCTTTCGCTTCTGCGCAAAGGTTAAATCCAATTCTTTCAATCGTTCTTGCTTGCTTCCTTTTTTATCCAGTTCATTTTTGCGGATTTTGTTATCCCTGCTATCATGAATGCCGGATTTAACTGAATCGGCGTTCGGGAGGGTTTTTCGCTGTACCTGGGCATACGTGCAAAGAACCAATAGATTAAAAGCTAAAAATGCAGTTATTTCTTTCATGAGTTTTATCTTACAGCGATAGATGCAAATTTGCTGTGAAAGTTTAATGAGTAAAAAAGCAGGATTCAATAATTGGCCGGATGTTGAGTTTATTGCCCTCAGTTAACTTTTACTTAAGCCTCCTCAGAGTGAATTGTCTTCTTGCAACCATATCGTAATTTTACATTTGATAAGACTTTAGGTTAGGCTCTCCAAAGGCCAGTCAGTCAGCTTTCCATCAATGTGCGATCAATTAGAAAAGCGGGTGCGGGGTAGAAATAATGGCGATAAAAAAGATCATCAAACGCCTGTACAATAAAACGGGTGCATTTTAAATCCGATAGCTATCGGATGTCGCTCCCGTTTTCGGTCGGTGGAGACACCGACCTAGGCTGGGCCGTGGTTGGTGTCCACACCAACCACTTGGCACTGCGACAAGTTGAAATGCACCCAATAAAACAAAAAGAAGGTTTAATGTTAACAGGCGCTTTTATGAGTGGTAAGTATTAATTTTTCCATACCAAATATCTTTGCCCCGTCATTTTTTCTAAATGGCGGGATGTTGGCAACATTGATTGCACAAATTAAATTTCTACATCCCGCCAAAATGAAATATGGGATCAACCAATGCACTAAATATTTGTTCGTTAATACATATTACGCCATGTTAGCCGGACAGCATTATATTATCCGGAAAGAGTTAACGAATATAAATTAAATGCTCATATGTAGTTTAAATTAAGAAATCTAAGAAAAAGCTATGCACCTGGTTACGATAAGAGTTTATAGAATAAAAATGACATTTTTTTAACCAACAATTTACAAAGAAAAAAATTTTTAGTACAGGAAAATACTATTAGCTTTGCAACAGTTTAATACGCAACTATTGATATATGGACTGTAAAGAAATGCCGGATACATTGGGGTTTATGATTGTACATACAGGTAAATTACTGTTGAAAACAATTAATGGTACTTTCTCAACACTCACAAAAGAAATTACCTTTGAACAAATGGGGGTGTTATACTATATCTCCCGTAGTAAGAATAAAGAGATGATTCAACAGGATATTGCTGAAGTGATGGATAAAACCAAATCGGCTATTTTGAGATCTATTGATATTTTGGAAGAAAAGGGGTTTGTAAAAAGATTACCCGTAGCAGGTGACAGGAGAAAAAACGTAATTGAACTTACCAGTAGTGGTAAAGCAGTTATTGAAAAAATGCATGTAAATTTCCTGGAGCGTGACCAGATTTTAAAACAGGGAATTGATCAGAAGGAACTGGAAACCTGTATGCAGGTTTTATCAAAAATTCAACAAAAATGCAAGTGAAATGCAATTCATGCTGATCAATTCGAAATATTATAATTTACCATAATTAAATTTTTATTTATTTTCAATAAGCATAAGCTAAAGGAAACAATTTAAAACAAAGCGATGAGTAATAAAACACTGATTGACAAGGTAATGGCCTTCAAAACCGTTGATAAATTGAAAGCAGCGGATATCTATCCATTTTTCCGGCCGCTGGAATCTGACCAGGATACAGAAGTTATTATTGATGGTAAACGCGTATTAATGTTTGGCTCAAACAGTTATCTCGGACTCACTAATCATCCGGATGTAAAGGAAGCAGCAAAAAGAGCAATTGATAAATATGGTAGTGGTTGTGCTGGTTCAAGATTTTTAAATGGCACACTTGATTTGCATCTTGAACTTGAAGAAGCTTTGGCCCAATTTGTAGGCAAAGAAGCTGCACTGGTTTTTAGTACCGGGTACCAGGTAAACCTGGGCGTAATATCTGCCCTCGGCGGCAGAAATGATTTTTTATTTTCTGATGAACTTAATCATGCCTGTATCATTGACGGCGCACGTTTGTCATTCTCCAAATTATATAAATACGGCCATGCAGATATGGCGCATCTTGAAAAACTTTTGGCAAGTGTGCCCATTGAGGCATTTAAAATAATTGCTACCGATGGTATTTTCAGTATGGAAGGCGACATTACCAAATTAAATGAAATTACCGCCCTCGCTAAAAAATACAATGCAGCAGTTTTTGTTGATGATGCCCATTCATTGGGCGTTTTAGGCCCGCAGGGACAAGGTACTGCCGCACATTTTAATATTACCCATAAAGTAGATTTAATAATGGGCACTTTCAGTAAATCGCTTGCATCCATTGGAGGATTTATTGCTGCTGATAAACCCGTAATTGAGTATTTAAAACACCACGCCCGTTCATTGATGTTCAGCGCCAGCATATCGCCTGCCGCTACTGCCAGTGCTTTGGCTGCTCTAAACGTATTGAAAGATGAACCTCAAAGAATAGAAAAACTCTGGAACAATACGCATTATGCGTTGGATGCATTTGCAAAAGCAGGGTTCGATATTGGTGACACTGAATCACCCATCATTCCAATATTTGTAAGGGACAACGAAAAAACATTTTTAATGGCAAAGATGTTGATGGATGAAGGCATTTTTGTGAACCCGGTAGTATCGCCGGCAGTTAACAGCGACTCTTCTATGATTCGTTTTTCGCTGATGGCTACGCACTCATTCAAGCAAATTGACTATGCAGTTGAAAAAATAAAAAAAGTTTCTTTCAAATTAAAAGTTCCGCAGGCCAATAAAGAAAGAGCATGATAGAAATTAAGCAGGTAACAACGAAAGCGGAACTGGCATCGTTTATAGATTTTCCGCATGAGTTGTTTGAAGGAGATAAAAATTATGTACCGGAATTACACATTGCCCAAAGAGATGTGTTAACACCCGGCAAGCATCCTTTTCATAACCATTCTGTTATACAGCCTTTCCTGGCATTAGATAATGGTAAAATAAAAGGAAGGATTGCCGCGATTTTGAATAATAACCACAATGCTTTCAGCAACAGGAAGGATGGATTTTTTGGGTTCTTTGACATATACAATGATCCGGAAGCTGCTGAAAAATTATTTGCGGCAGCAAAAGATTGGTTAATTGCCAAAGGAGTAAATACCATGATTGGACCAGTAAACCCCTCTACCAATGACCCTTCTGGCTTATTGATTGAAGGTTTTGATACGCCTCCCGTTGCCATGATGACTTATAACAAGCCGTATTATCACGATTTGTTATCAGCAAATGGTTTTGTGAAAAAGTTTGATTTGTTAGCCTACGACCTGCCAACCAACAAGGTTGATAAAAGAACGGTACAATTAAAAGAAGCATTGCGCAAACGTTTTGAAGACAGAAATATAGTGGTTCGGAAAATTAATATGAAAAACTTCAAAGCCGAGGTAGAAAACATATTAACCATTTACAATTCGGCCTGGCAGGAAAACACGGGATTTGTTCCTATGACGGATGACGAGTTTAAATATTTAGCCAAAGATCTGAAGATGGTGCTCGACAAAGATTTATGCATGGTGGCAGAAAAAAACGGACAAATAATAGGATTTGCACTGGCCATACCGGATATCAACCAGGTACTGATTAAGATTAAAAGGGGCCGTTTACTCCCCACCGGAATCTTTAAATTATTACTCGGGCTTAAGAAGATAAACTATGTGAGGGTAATTGCTTTAGGTGTAAAAGAAGAATATAGAAAGGCGGGAGTGGAAGCTTATTTCTATGCTGAAATAATTGAACAGGCGATCAACAAAAAAATTAAAGGCGGCGAAGCTTCATGGATATTGGAAAACAATGAAATGATGAATAAAGGATTAAGAAATCTGAATGCGACCATTTATAAGCGCTACCGGATTTTTGAAAAGTCAATATGAGCGAAAAGGTATTAATAACAGGTGCAAGTGGTTTTTTGGGTTACCACATTATTCAAAGCTCGTTTGAAGCAGGGCTGGATGTATATGCAGCGGTTAGGAAGAACAGTAATATTGAGCACCTGAAAAATTTACCCATCCACTATCTTTTTCTTAACTACCAGGATGAAGAGGATATGGTGAAGCAAATGGCAGATCACCAGATTGACTACATTATTCATGCAGCTGGCGTTACCAAAGCAATCAGGCAGGAAGTATACGACGAAATAAATGCCGGCTTTACATTAAACCTGGCGAGAGCTGCTGAAAAGCTTGGCAACCAGATTAAAAAACTGGTGTTTATTAGCAGTCTTGCGGCAGTTGGTCCATTGATTGACAATGAAAATAAAATTACAGAAGATACAATACCCAATCCGGTAACAGCCTACGGACGTAGTAAGTTGTTGGCCGAGCAACACCTCGCTTCTGTAGCAATACCAATTACCATATTGCGGCCAACGGCAATATATGGTCCAAGAGATAAAGATATTTTTATCATGCTTAAAACCGTTAGTAAAGGACTGGATCCATTTATAGGTAAGTTTCTGCAACAATTGAGTTTTGTACATGTAAAAGACGTAGCCGACTTAACCGTGAAATCTCTGTTTATAAATAACGCACCGGGTATTTATAATATCACAGATGGCAATATTTATAACCGGTACCAATTTTCAGATATTACTAAAAGCATTTTAAAAAAGAAAGCATTGCGGTTTCATATACCAATGCCATTGGTTAAGTTCCTTGCGCTCTTTTTAGAAACCACCAATGGACTGCTCAAAAAGCCATCGGTGATTAACCGGGAGAAGTTGCATGAACTGGCAGCGAAAAACTGGATCTGTGATATCAGTAAAGCAAAAAAAGAATTGGCATACACTCCAAAATTTGATTTGCAATCCGGATTGGAAGATTCTATCGCATGGTATATTAGCAAAAAATGGTTATGATGTCAAGTTTAGAAATTATTAATTAAAACATACAATATGAAACAACACATAACGCCGGCAGAAGGAAGATTAGGTATCCTGATTCCGGGTTTGGGAGCCGTTGCTACCACCTTTATTGCTGGCGTGGAAGCTGTAAAGAAAGGAATAGCCAAACCAATTGGTTCGGTTACACAAATGGGAAATATCCGCCTGGGTAAAAGAACAGAAAACAGGTTTCCAAGAATTAACGAATTTGTACCCCTTGCCAACCTGAATGATATCGCCTTTGGCGGGTGGGATATTTATGAAGATAATGTATATGAAGCGGCATTAAATGCAAAAGTGCTTGATCTCCCGTTGCTCGAGGCCATCAGGCCCCAACTGGAGGCTATCAAGCCAATGAAAGCTGTGTTTGATCGCTCTTATGTTGCTAACCTTGATGGGGTAAATGTAAAAACAGGAGCAACCAAATACGATCTTGCAATGCAGGTGATACAAGATATTGAAGATTTTAAGATCGCAAATAATTGTAACCGGGTAGTTATAGTGTGGTGTGGCAGTACAGAAAAGTATATTGAAACAACCGATATACATAGCAGTATTGATAAGTTTGAGGCCGCATTAAAAAACAATGAGCCCCTAATTGCGCCAAGTATGATTTATGCTTATGCTGCAATAAAAACAGGTGTACCATTTGCAAACGGGGCACCCAATTTAACATGTGATATTCCGGCATTGATTGAACTGGCCAAAGAAACACAAACTCCCATCGGTGGCAAAGATTTCAAAACCGGGCAAACATTGATGAAAACTATTTTAGCACCGGGCTTACATGCAAGGGCGTTAGGAGTTAGTGGTTGGTTTTCTACCAATATATTGGGTAACAGAGACGGATACGTGCTGGACCATCCGGAAAATTTTAAAACAAAAGAAGTATCCAAATTAAGTGTGCTGGATGAAATTTTCAGGCCTGAACTGAACCCGGAATTATACGGTGAAATGTATCATAAAGTAAGGATCAACTATTATCCACCACGTGGCGACAACAAAGAAAGCTGGGATAACATTGACATTTTTGGATGGTTGGGTTATTCCATGCAGATCAAAATAAATTTCCTTTGCCGGGATTCTATTTTGGCAGCGCCCATCGTGTTGGATCTTGCATTGCTGCTTGACCTGGCAAAACGTTCAGATATGAGTGGAATACAGGAGTGGTTATCATTTTATTTTAAATCACCGCAAACACTCGAAGGATTGAGCCCTGAACATGATATTTTTAAACAGTTGATGAAGATGCAGAATACCTTGCGCCATTTAATGGGAGAAGACTTAATAACACACCTGGGATTGGATTATTACCAGGAGTTGGTTGAAACGTTATGATGAAATTTCATACACTGGTTGCATCCGTATTGGGTATAGGCTACGTAGGTAAAGGGGGTGGCACGATCGCTGCAATTATGTATTGTTCCATTTGGTTTTTACTACCTGTCGGCTTTATTAACAGTGCCTGGCAGGTAGTAACAACCATATTGATCATCTTTTTAGGAACCTGGAGTTCAAACGTGGCAGATGGAATTTGGGGAAAAGATAGTAGTAAAGTAGTTATTGATGAAGTAGCAGGAATGGCGGTTACACTATTATATGTACCTCAGAATATTTGGTATGTATTAATCAGCCTGGTTGCTTTCAGATTCTTTGATATTGTAAAACCACTTGGGGTAAGAAGAGCAGAAGATTTACCAAAAGGTTGGGGCGTGATGGCGGATGATGTGCTGGCAGGAATTTATGCGCTGGCAGTTATCCAGGTTTGGCTATTCATCGCAAATAAATCCGGCTGACATGAAAACTTTTTTAAAAGCTAATGTTGCTTCTCTCACTGCAAGTTTTTGTGATTACCTGGTCACGTTTATTTTAAAACAATATCTTCTTTTTGATGCTGTGGTAGCCAGTATTTTGGGTACGGTATTTGGCGGTGTTGTCAATTTTTTGATCGGCAGATTTTGGGTTTTCAGGTCAACAAATGGCTCCATTTTACACCAGGGTAAAAGATACCTGCTTACCTGGACAGGAAATTTGATTTTAAATGCTTTAGGAGTTTATTTGCTAATTCGAATAGGTGGAGTTCATTACCTGATTGCAAAAGTAGCCACTTCCATTACGGTTGCTGTTGCTTATAACTACCCTATTCAAAAAAAATATGTTTTTAAAAATATTGATATTAATGAAAAGGTTTAAGATATTATTATGGGTTACATTTTTTTTTACACTGATTGGGTTTAGCTTTTTAGCAAATGCTCAAACAGTGGTAAAGGGATTTGTAAAAGATGCGGTAACCATGAAGCCTATCCAGTTTGTAAGTATTTATTTTGAGGGAGGCAAAGGTGTAACCACCGGTGAAGACGGCAGTTATTCTATAGTTACAAATCGTGAAAAGCTTAATCAACTGAACTTTTCATTTACAGGCTATAAAAAAATAACCAGGAAGATTACTCCTGGAAAAGAGCAGACAGTAAACATAGAATTTGAATTGGCTGAATCACTGAAAGAAGTGGTTGTGAAAACAAGGAAAAGAGGGAAATACAAAAACAGGGATAACCCGGCAGTGGAACTTATTGATCTGGTGATTGAAAACAAAAATAAAAACAGGATCAAAGCTTACGATTACGTACAATACCAGCAATATGAAAAGCTGTCGCTGTCGCTTACCAATAAGCCAGAAAAGCTGATCAAAAACAGGCTCTTCAGAAATTATAAATTCATACTTGAAAATATTGATTCTACCACTATAGAAGGCAAATCACTGCTGCCAATTTACCTGGAAGAAAAATTATCTCAACGATTTTACAGGAAAAATCCTGAAAAGGATAAAACCGTTCTTTTGGGTGAAAAGAAAGTAAACTATGGTGATTTTTTGGATGATAATGGTATCAGTCAATATTTGAAAAGATTGTATGCAGACATCAATATTTACGACAACAATGTAAACATATTGACCACCCAGTTTCTAAGCCCGATTGCCGATATGGGGCCTAACTTTTACCGTTATTATATCAGGGATACCGTTGAACTGGAGGGCATTAAACTGATTAAACTTTATTTTACGCCACGTAACCCCGAAGATCTGCTGTTCAGGGGAACTATGTTTATTACATTGGATGGAAAATACGGAGTGCAAAAGATTAGTATGACCATCAGTAAAAATGCCAATCTAAACTGGACGAGGGAATTAAGAATAAACCAGGATTTTGAAAAAGCTCCCGATGGCCGTTTCCATGTAATTAAAAGCAGTATGCTGGCAGAGTTTGCGCTCACAAAAAATGCTTCCGGCGGGGTTATGGGGGAAAGAACGGTGTCGTTCAAAAACTTATTAACTGATTTGCCTGCACCGGACAGCATTTACAACGCGAAGGACTTTGTGGACAAAAGCAAACTAGCAGCTTCCACCGACAGTTTTTGGGTGGCGGAGAGACACAGCCCATTAACGATGGTGGAAACCAAAGCATACTATAATATTGATAGCCTCCGTAATATGAAATCATTTAAAAGATTTGGTGAAATAATGTCATTGGTTTTTTCCGGTTATAAATCTTTTGGTGCATGGGAATTAGGTAATACGAATACCTTTTATAGTTTTAACCCGGTGGAAGGATTTAAGCTAAAAGTGGGAGGCAGAACCACTCCAAAATTTAGCAATTTTATCTATTTTGACCATTATATTGCATACGGATTTAAAGATAAAAAACCAAAGTACCTTGCGGCAGTTACTTATTCATTTAATCATAAATCCATCTATTCCTTTCCGCTAAATTATTTAAAATTAAGCTACCAGTATGACACCAAAATACCGGGCCAGGAACTATTATTTGTACAGGAAGATAATTTTTTGCTATCGTTTAAAAGAGGCAATAATAATAAATGGTTGTATAACAATTACCTGAAAGCCGAGTATGTAAGGGAATTTGGAAAGAATATCACGCACAGCTTTGCCTTCAAAAACTGGAAGCAAACCCCTGCCGGAGATATTACCTATCAAAAAGCAGCCGACAATGCTCTTGTAAACGATGTGACAACTTCTGAACTTTCAGCAGAACTCAGGTGGGCACCCAACGAACAATTTTACCAGGGAAAAAATTTCCGAATCCCCATCATCAACAAATACCCGGTAATTAAACTGAGGTTTATCGCCGGGATCAAAGGACTGATGAAGGGTGAATACAACTATCAGAATATAAATGCCAGTATAGATAAGCGGTACTACCTGTCGCAATTGGGCTATGCCGATATTTTGTTTGAAGGCGGGTATATTTTTGGAAAAGTACCTTTTCCTTTATTGACTGTACACAGGGCCAATCAAACCTATGCTTACCAGATATATTCTTACAACCTAATGAATTTTATGGAGTTTGTCAGTGATAAATATGCAGCAGCCAATTTTGATTTTTACTTCAATGGGTTTTTCTTAAATAAAGTTCCATTGATCAAAAAATTGAAATTACGGGAAGTGGCCAGTTTTAAAATATTATATGGGGGCGTTCGGGATGAAAATAATCCGGCGAAAACACAGGATCTTTTTAAATTCCCGACAGATGGTGTTATCGGTAAACAAACGACCTTTGCGTTGAATAGGAAACCCTACATAGAAATGAGCGTTGGCATTGCTAATCTTTTCAAGCTCTTAAGAGTTGACCTGGTAAAAAGAGTTACTTACCTTGAAAATCCGGGTATATCTACCTGGGGGATCAGAACAAAAGTAAGGTTTGAATTTTAATCTTAAATAATTATACAATGGCAAATGAATTAGTTAGAGACCGGCTGCAAAAAATAATCTACACCGTTATCAATCCATTGGTGAAATGGTTGATTAAACTTGGCTTTACGCCCAACTTAGTTACCATCACCGGGCTGTTTTTAAATATCGGGGTATCTATCATTTTTATCATGGGAGCCGAAGAAGGCAACCGTGGCGACCTGTCGTATGTAGGATGGGCAGGTGCATTGATTTTATTTGCAGGGCTATTTGATATGTTGGATGGCCAGGTAGCGAGGCTCGGAAATATGAGTTCCACTTTTGGGGCATTATTTGATTCTGTACTGGACAGGTATAGCGAGTTAATTATGTTCTTAGGCATCTGTTATTACCTGGTGGCTCATCACTACTTTTTTAGTTCCCTATTCGCTTTTATCGCATTAATTGGATCAATGATGGTAAGTTATACCAGGGCAAGAAGCGAAGGATTGGGAATTGAAAATAAAGGCGGACTGATGCAACGGCCAGAACGGGTGGTATTAACAGGATTGGCTGCATTGGCCTGTGGTATTGCCGGTAATTTTATTGGAGGCGATTATAAATTCTTTATTCCGGGAACGTCTTATCAACTTTTTGAAACGATGTCTATATTTACCATGCCAATTACTATCATGGCGGTACTTACCAACATAACAGCGTTTAAGAGATTGGCTTCCGCAAAAAAAGCATTGGACGAAAGGGATAAAAAAAGTGGGTATGAATAGCAAAAAGTTATTTTTACTTGTCATTCTTGTTACGGGAAACTTATTACAGGGACTTGCACAGGAAAAAAAATTTCCAGTCCCCTCTGGTAATGGCAAACAACTATTTTACCTGCAGCGGACTTCCAATACCAATACCATTGTATACGAACTAAATTATAAAGACGGTGCGATTGACAAGGAGAATCCTGTACAGGGCTTTTGGATCAGGTACCAGGAAAGGGGCCAAAGAGAGGAGTTGAGTTTTATACAACGAAAATTTGCTTATGGTCTCAAAACCAAAAAAATATCAGAAAACCAGTACGAGATAAGTTTTGTATCTTATAAAAAATACAAAATGTATCTAAAGCTGGGTTCGGATAACAAATTTTATGTGTATACCGACATCAACCATAGATCTGCCATACTTACCAGCATATTTATAAAAATAAACGGAGGGTCATTTTGGTCACCCAATATTGAGTATGTTGAAATATCCGGAATTGAACCCAATAGCCATTCTATTGTGAAGGAAAGATTAAAAATCTGATGTAGCAGAATTAACACCTAATTAAAATGAAAAAAAATTATATCTCCAATTCGGAAGATTCCATAAAGTTGTTTAAAAACAACCTGATGAACAGCTTATCAAAAGTTCATTACTCGGTGCCGTTGTATATATTTATTCCAGCCATATTATTTTTTTCATATAAGGCATTTGCCGGTGGGATAAATGCCCCGGCGTTTGCACTATATTTTTTAGGCGGGCTAATCATTTGGACCATTACAGAATATGTTCTTCACCGGTTCATATTTCATTATCATCCCACTTCTGAATTTGGAAAGAAAATGCATTTTATTTTCCACGGTGTCCACCACGATTATCCGAAAGATAAAAAAAGACTGGTAATGCCACCTTCTGCAAGTATCCCCTTAGCTACCTTGTTTTATTTCTTGTTTTCCCTGCTATTGGAAAACAATTTGTTGTTTGCATTTTTCCCCGGATTTTTATTGGGTTATCTCGTGTACGATATGATGCACTATGCCATGCACCATCATAATTTTAAGAACCCGGTTTTAAAAAAAATTAAACAGCATCACATGCTGCATCACTACCAGGATCCTACAAAGGGTTATGGTGTAAGTTCATCATTATGGGATTTTATATTAAAATCTGATTTTACAAGGCAAGCCAATAAAGATTAATGAGCAAAGTAAAAGAGGGCATGTATTCCCGAAAAAGTATTTTTATTGCACTCTTTTCGTCTTTAATTTACCTCCTTTTTTCCTGGTTTTTAATTGGGGTTAGAACTGATCAGTTGGTATTGACCGCCATCTTTAATATTTGCTTTTTTTTATCCCCGGTGACCAGGAAATTCATTACCGGATTTTCTATCTTCATTGTGTATTGGATATTGTTTGATTACATGAAGGCCTTTCCAAATTACACATTCAATAGCGTACACATACAGGATCTGTATAATACGGAAAAATCACTTTTTGGGATTACATACCAGGAGAACACTATTACCGCCAATGAATACTGGTTGCAAAATGGCCGTACCTGGCTTGATATTTTATCCGGGATATTTTATTTGTGCTGGATTCCCGTTCCATTGGCATTTGCAGCCTATCTTTTTTTTAATGACAAGGAGCAGTTCCTCCACTTCTCCCTCACTTTTGTATTGGTTAACATGATAGGGTTTGTTATTTACTATGCCTACCCCGCCGCCCCGCCCTGGTATTATCAATTGCGTGGAGCCCACTTTATTCCGGGTACCCAGGGCAATACAGCCGGGCTTCATAAGTTTGATGAATATTTTCATGTCAACATTTTTCATAGCCTGTATGAAAAAAGTTCCAATGTATTTGCAGCCATGCCCTCCCTGCATTCCTCGTATCCTTTAATCGTGCTTTATTATGGCATAAAGAAAAAATCAGGACTGGTGAACGTAATATTTTTTATCGTGATGCTCGGGATATGGTTTGCTGCAGTGTACACCAGCCACCATTATATTTTGGATGTGCTGGCAGGTATTGCATGTGCCATTGCAGGTATTTTTATCTTTCAAAAAATATTATTGCGGATCAATGCATTCAACAGGTTTCTCCATTTTTACAGGTCGGGCATTTAGCTGTACCCAAACAGGGTTAAAGCCTATAATAACCGGTCTTAATGTAGAGAAAGAAAAAAGAACTGCCTGAATTTTTACTTGTCCCACAAACCCTATCATTACTCAAATGAAGGTTTAGCGTCGCCACTCCAAAACGAACGGGCCTGTATTGTTGGGTTAGTGTCGCAATGTAACGGTACTGTTTCTTTTAACCGAGTGCATCACACCTTCATTGTTTTGCATAAGTGTTTAGTGAGGACACGAACCACAGCTTTTGGAAGTTTATTTTCCAGAGTAACATAAATAATCATCTATCGTAATAGATTTACTGTTCCTTTTAATATGGGTTTGCCAATATGCAAATTCACCAAATAAACATACACACCTGGTAAGGCGGGTTTCCCATTAACAGTTCCATCCCATGGTGTATAATTTTTACCATATCCCCGGTATATCAATTGTCCATACCGGTTATAAATTTCTGCAACCGCTTCAGGGTAATCTTCAAATGTTACGATCTCCCATTTATCATTTAAGCCATCACTGTTTGGAGTAAAACCAGTTGGTATAAATAATTTATCGATCGCTTCTAATTTTACAACATCAGAGCTTACACCACACCCATTATTTGAAACAGCAGTCAATGTATAAGTAATAGTTCCGGGTGGTTTTGCAGTTGGCTTTAAATAATTCAGATTATCTAAATAAGTTGGCGGCGACCAGCTATAGCTAACATTATCACCAGTTACGCTTCCATTTAATTTAACTGGTTTCCCCTTTATGAAATATTGATCGGGTCCTGCAAATGCTTTTGGCTTTTTCCAGACAACCACACTAACCGTTTTCGTATCATAACAAGTATATTTATTATAAACTCTCACTGTATAAGTAATATCATTCATTGGTTTTGCAAATGGATTGGGTATAGTATCATTTGACAGCCCCGTTGCCGGTAACCATTTATAAGCTATCGATCCGCCGGCGTTCAATTGTACACTATCACCTTCACAAATAGTAACTGAAGCAGGAGTAAGTGTTGCGATGGGTGCCGCATAAATTGTTATTGTAGTTGTATCAAAAGCAAAGCAACCGGGTGTTGAAGTCACTTTTAAAATATAATCCCCTGTGTGACTAAAATTTACATTTGGAATTGCGGGCCCTTGCACATTTGCATAAAAGCCATTTGGACCAAACCATTCGTAGGCTGAACCACCCGCTGCAAAAAGATAAACTGTAGAGCCATAGCATTCATAAACATAATTAGTGGCTTTGGCAAAAGGTGGACTTGCAACTTGTATTTTCAATTGGTTTGATGCAAAGCGGCACCTGGTATTTGCCGCAAGACTTGCATCAGTCACAACACATCTGTACCAATACTCTCCAACTGGAGTGGGAGGTTTTGTAAAAGTAGTTGCAGTAGCGCCGGGAATATCAGCCCAGCTATATCCCTGCGTATTACTTACCTGCCATTGAAACACCGGGTTTGCATAAGTGCCATTATAAAGTGAAACCATTTGCAAATTCTGCTGGTTCGTTTCGCAAATAATAAGTTGAGTGGCTGAATTATTTACAAAAGCAGCAGAAATAGAAGGTCCGCACGGACGAAAAGTTATATCATCAATTGCAAATTCGTTTCCGCAACCGCCTGCAGCAATGCTTGTAATTTTTATAATAACAGTTCCGTTTGCAGGTGCAGTAAAAAGAAAACTTTGAGGTGTCCATGTGGCCGAATCGATCTCATTAAGATCACCAGTACTTTTTTGACCAAGCGTATTACCCAGCATATCTGTTACGGTCAAAGTGATGCTGGGATTGATACCGTTGCCGCTGCAACCGGATGGTTTTAGTAAATTCAAAACCCATGCATCTACCTGCACGGCATTATTGGGACAAAGTCCGTTTATTGTAGCAGTATAAATTAATGAGGGACCGGGTAAGGCATTTACCATTAAAAAATATCCGTTAGGATCATTTGGTGAATGATCAAATGGAACTGCAAACCAATCGCTGCTAAAACAAAAAAATGTGGAATTACGAATTGCGTAATAACCTTCCTGAGGGCAATCCTGGTTTGTGTATTGGTAGGTTGAGGGTATATTACTGATCGCTGCTCCGGGGTTAGATCCAGCGCCAAAATCTATTGTAGCAACGGGGTCGCCGAGACTGCCAGAGCATAATTGGGCTTTTAGGCCAATTGAAAAAAATGTGATCAGGACAAGCAGTATCGTATTCGCTGGGCGCAATTTTTAAATACAATTTGAACCATTAAATTAAACCTTTTCTCTCAATTTTTAAAAATTCATCACTATGCGGTGAATATAAATCGGATGGCTTGTTTATCGGATGAATTTTTGTTGCATTTTCTGAATCTACAGAAGAACGCTTTTAATTTATACGACGGTATAAAGTATATCTCCAACCAACTTTCTAACTGTGTTCCTTTGCTAAGTGTTGATCAATATGCACGTAAAGCAAATATGAGCGTTAGAAATTTCTCAAGAAAGTTTAATGAACAGACAGGTGTTTCACCCAGGTTCTATAGCCGTCTTCTGAGGTTTAACAATGCCATCAACACAAGGCTCAAAAATCCGCAAAGCAACTGGACGGCCATCGCTCATGAATGTGGTTATTTCGACCAGATGCACATGATAAAAGACTTTAAAGATTTCGCCAACGCAAACCCATCCTCGCTTTTTCAATCCAACACAGAATTTACAACACGGCATATTGATGAAACAGGATCAGGAAAAGAAGTGTACAATGAATTAAACGAAAATCTTTCCGATGAAAAGTATATATTAGTACATCGGAACGACGTATAAGATATCGTTCTCTCAGTTCCCCGTTACAAACTTGGCTGATCAAGGTATTTCGGAAGCGCAAATGAAAGTACTAAAAGACTATGGCATCCTGATGATGCATACATCAAAATACTCAACGAATAGCCAGCTAAAGTCTTTGCTAAATCATGGTATCATTGTCGGTATGTCGCCAGATGGGACTACCAATCCTTCTTTTGATATTATGATGTGCACCGCTAACCAAACTGATTCAACAGAAAATATAAACAGGGAACAAGCAGTAAATGCATATACGAAATCAATGCCTACGCAGAGTTTCAAGACAAAGAAAAAGGTACATTAATGCCCGGGAAGCTGGCAGACATGGTTGTGTTATCGCAAGATATTTTTACGATACCGTCGCAGCAATTGCTTGCCACAAAAAGTATACTAACAATGATTGATGGAAAGATTGTGTATGAACATTAGTAAAAATTAAACCGCAATGTCATTCTCTAAAACACTACGACGCGAAATAGAAGTTGCCTTCTCAAAACATGCACAACCTGCCTGGTTTAGATTGGTAAAATATACTGTATTAATTATTGCATTCTATTTCTTCCGTGGTGAAAAGGTGTTCTGGATTATCCTGCTGATTGGGTTTATTTTTGGACTCATCCTGCATTTTTGGTATCGCTACAAAACACAAGCCTGGACGAAAAGCTATGGCTTGTAGAACTATGAAAAAAATAAATCTAAATATATATGACAAACGATATTCCCGATAACTGGTATGAAACTTTTTTCTCTGGCATTAATTGCGAGATGTGGGAAAAAGCCGCTACACAGGAATGGACCGATGCTGAAGTTGCGTTTATAACAGACGTGCTCAATGTACCTGCCGGTTCATTCATTCTCGATATACCCTGCGGTACCGGCCGGCATGCTGTCGGGCTTGCAAAACAAGGATTCCAGGTGACAGCAGTTGACATTTCAATTGAATTTTTAAATGGGCTAAGAAAGAAAGTGCATGAAGGCAATTTATCAATCCAGGTGATAGAAGCTGATATTTTATCAGTAGAAATTAGTGGTTCTTTTGACGGCGCATTTTGTCTTGGCAACAGCTTTGGCTATTTTAATTTTATTGGCATGGAAACATTTGTGAAAAAGGTTTCAACCAGCCTAAAGAAAGGTGGACGATGGATAATCAATACTGGCGTATTGGCCGAAAGTTTTCTTTCAAAGTTCATCAAAGAAAAAAGATATGAGCTGCCTGGATTGGTTATGGACATCAGCAACAATTATAATGAATGGGACAGTTGCTTACTTACAACACTTACTTATACCAAAAATGGCACACAGGAAACCCATCATTTTAAACACCATGTGTACACCGTAGCAGAAATCATAAGATTGCTGAAACGGTTTGGCTTACAAACAATTGCGTTATATAGTTCAACTGATAAGGCAACGTTCAAATTAGGCGATGCACAACTGTACCTTGTAGCCGAGAAAGATTAAAAGCAGTTTTTTGCCACCGGGCTGACGGAAGTCAATCAGATAGCTATCAAATATTTTATTACCGTTATATATTTAGCTACCGGCAACTCCTAACGCATTTTTTGCAAGACAGAGTTCATATTACATGAAAAAACCGGCCACATCAGTGAACCGGTTTTTTTACGATTGCTTGCCAGCTAAATGGCACCAATGCTACAATTTTATTATTGAACTATAGCAATACCTGGCACTCAATAAGATGAACTATTCAATTTCAGTATTTTACCTTTCAGTACTGATTATCTTAAAAACAACATTTCCCTGTATTTAGGTAATGTCCAGTATTCGTCATCTACCAACAGTTCCAGCTTATCTACATGATAGCGGATTTCGTCAAAATGCTTTTCTTTGATATCATCACAATAGGCAATTGCTTTTTCCCTGGTATCGGCAATCACATTTGCTTTCTTCCTTGCCTCAATCATATCCCTTACACTTGAACTCATTGCGTTGATATGGTTGCTGATTTCTTCCAGGATATTCAATTGATTAGTATAAGCAGTTGGGGGTAAACCAGCAGCCTTCAATCCATTGATATTTTCAATCAATACATTCTGGTATTTTACAGCGGATGGCAAAATAATCGAAGTTGCCAACTCACCCATTGTCCTTGCTTCTATCTGTACTTTTTTAATGTATGCTTCCAGCATTATTTCATGACGTGCTTCCAGTTCTGCATGTGTGTAAATGTCATTGGCTTCAAAAACACGCTTTGCCAAATCAGTTACATAAGCATCCAAAGCCAGCGGCGTGGTTTTTACATTTGGTAAACCTCTTTTTTCTGCTTCATTTGCCCACTCTTCGCTATAACCATCTCCTTCAAATAATACCGTCTTACTTTCAACAATGTATTTTTGAATTACGTGCATGATAGCTATTTCCTTCTTATCGCCACCTTCAATAAATGCATCAACATCTTTTTTAAACTGCTTTAATGTTTGCGCAACAATCGTATTTAAAACAGTCATGTTGATAGCACAGTTAGCAGCGGAACCTACCGCCCGGAATTCAAATTTATTACCGGTAAACGCAAATGGCGAAGTACGGTTTCTGTCCGTATTATCCAGCATTAATTCCGGTATCGTTTTATGAATATCCAGTTTAAGCATCGCTTCATCCTGTTCATCAAATTTCCCTCCTACACGTGTTTCAACCTGGTTTAATACTTCTGTAAGGTATTTACCAATGAATATAGAAATAATTGCCGGAGGAGCTTCGTTTGCACCCAGTCGGTGATCGTTGCCTGCACTTGCAATGGATGCTCTTAATAAACCGGCATAATCGTGAACCGCTTTAATGGTGTTCACAAAAAAAGTCAGGAACATCAGGTTTGTTTTGGGTGTTTTGCCTGGTGCCAGTAAGTTAATACCTGTATCAGTTGCAATACTCCAGTTATTATGTTTACCGCTACCATTGATACCGGCAAATGGTTTTTCGTGCAACAATACAATCAGTCCGTGGCGCTTGGCTACACGGGTCATCACATCCATTAATAATGTATTGTGATCTACCGCCAGGTTTGCTTCTTCAAATATTGGAGCGCACTCAAACTGTGAAGGAGCTACCTCATTGTGGCGGGTACGCAAAGGAATACCCAATTTGTAAGCTTCCGACTCGTAATCTCTCATGAAGGCATATATCCTTTCTGGTATGGCACCAAAATAATGATCTTCCAATTGCTGTCCCTTGGCAGGTGCGTGACCAAATACGGTGCGGCCTGTCATTACGATATCCGGGCGTGCATTGGCCATCGCAGCATCAATTACAAAATATTCCTGCTCCCATCCAAGGGTAGCAGTAACCTTAGAAACATTTTTATCAAAGTATTGAGCCACATCTACTGCAGCCTTATCGAGTGCAACCAGCGCTTTGATTAAAGGCGTTTTTGCATCCAGTGATTCACCGGTATAAGAAACAAAAATGGTAGGAACACATAACGTTTTTCCATTACCAATTTCCATAATAAATATAGGAGAAGAAGGATCCCAGGCAGTATAACCGCGGGCTTCAAAGGTTGCCCTTAATCCTCCCGAAGGAAATGAAGAAGCATCTGGTTCCTGTTGAATTAAAGCAGCACCTTCAAACTCTTCAATTGGTGTACCATCTCCTTTTAGGGTAAAGAAAGAATCATGTTTTTCAGCAGACTGATCAGTTAAAGGTTGAAACCAATGTGTGTAATGGGTAACTCCTTTACTTTCAGCCCATGCTTTTAAACCGTTCGCAATTTGGTTACCCATGCTACGATCTATTTTTTTGCCCCCTTTGATGGAAGTTAATAAACTTTTGAACCCCTCATCACTCAAAAACTGTCGTGCAGTTTTAAGAGTAAAAACATTTTCGCCAAAAATTGCAGTGATTTTTGTAGAGGCTTTTACATTTACCTCCGAGTTAGCCCGAAGGTTTTCAATTGCTTTAAAACGTAATGATTGCATGCTTTTTATGTTTTAGATGCACAAAATACGGTAAATATTTTCAATAATCGATATGGTAGCAAAAATACTTCCATCTTTTTAGGCTAAATGTTGAAAATTGTAAATATTAAATTTATTTACTATCCATTAGAAGAAGCTTAATTTTTTATTAGTATTCAGTTTACCATTCTTAAATAATTCCATACATATTACTAACGTAATTGTGATCAGAGGGGTATCGTTTGTAATCTTAAAAGGTATCATACGCATAAATAGAAAAATGAATTTTCAGAAATGGGGAAAGAAAGCCAGGAAGAAGTAACATGAATTATGATAAATTTTTACATCGATCAATATTGCCCATTCGATATTCCTTCTATCAATGGAGTCCCCAGTAAAATACGTGATATACTGTTGCCAATGCAGTTACACCAGGGATCACCACTGGCCTCAAAAAACTTTGTCTTTTTTTTTATCATTAAAAAAGGAATACAATGTAGGAACTGATCAACTTATCTATTCAAAAAAAACAATGCCTGCTCCCGATACCTTACCTTAAAAGAAGTACGCCTGGTGGTTTTTTTTTACAGGAACATAATGAATTAGAGGAAGACAGATCCAAAATAATAAACATTCATCTCTTCGTTAAAAAGAAATACAGGTTGTACTTTCGCACTTTCTTATACAATTATGGAAATAACCGTTACAACCGCAGAACAACTTCGCCTTACTGCTGACGAATTTGAAATGATACAACAAAAGCTTGGGCGCACCCCGAACTTTACTGAACTCTGTTGCTTTAGCGCCATGTGGAGCGAACATTGCAGTTATAAAAACTCCATCAAATGGCTTAAAACGCTGCCACGGGATGGAAAAAAAATGCTCGTGAAAGCGGGTGAAGAAAACGCAGGCCTGATGGATATAGGCGATGGGTACGGCGTAGTGTTTAAAATTGAAAGTCATAATCACCCCAGTGCCATAGAGCCTTTCCAGGGTGCAGCAACAGGAGTTGGTGGTATACACCGGGATATATTTACCATGGGTGCAAGGCCAATCGCATCACTAAATTCCCTTCGTTTCGGCAATTTAACAGAAGCAAAAACCCAGCTTTTGCTTGCAGGCGTTGTGCATGGCATCGGCCATTACGGCAATTGCTTTGGCGTACCTACCGTAGGAGGAGAAATTTATTTTGAAGAGTGTTATCATACCAATCCACTGGTAAATGCCATGAGTGTTGGCATTTTAAAAAATGGAGAAACCATCTCCGCCACTGCGGAAGGCCCGGGTAACCCGGTTTTCTTTGTTGGGAGTGCTACCGGCAAGGATGGTATTGGCGGTGCATCGTTTGCATCGGCTAATATTACAGCGGATAGTGCGGAAGACCTTCCGGCGGTGCAGGTAGGCGATCCCTTCCAGGAAAAAAAATTATTGGAAGCCTGTCTTGAAGTAATTAAAACAGGTGCTATTGTAGGAATGCAGGATATGGGTGCGGCAGGTATTATCTGCAGTACGGCGGAGATGAGCGCTAAAGGAAACTCAGGAATGAGGATTGATCTTGATAAGGTACCCATGCGTCAGCAAAATATGAAAGCCTGGGAATTACTGTTGAGCGAAAGCCAGGAAAGAATGTTGATGGTGGTGGAAAAAGGAAGGGAGGCAGACGTGATAAAAGTATTTGAAAAATGGGATCTTCCCTGTAGTGAAATTGGCTATGTAACAGAAGGAGGCTCTTTGGAATTTTACATGCATGGTGTTTTGGAAGCCTCTCTTCCTGCCGTAGAATTGGTATTGGGTGGCGGTGCGCCGCAGTACGAAAGACCATATAACAAGCCTGCGTACTTTGATCAGATAGCAGCATTTAATGCAGCTACCATTAAATTGCCTGAAGATTTAAAAGCGGTTGCAGAACAACTGATACAAATACCCAATATTGCGAGCAAACGTTGGATTTATACTCAATACGATAGCATGGTTGGTGCCGGTACCGCCAGTACCAATGAACCAACCGACGCAGCCATTGTAATTGCGAAGCCCACCAATAAAGGGTTGGCGCTTACAACAGATTGTAACAGCCGATATGTATTTGCAGACCCGTACAAAGGAGCAATGATTGCCGTGGCAGAAGCTGCAAGGAATATCGTATGCAGCGGTGGCCAGCCCTTGGGCGTAACCAATTGCCTAAATTTTGGAAACCCTTATAACCCCGAAGTATATTACCAGTTTGTAAACGCCATTAAAGGTATGGGTGAAGCCTGCATCAAATTTGATACCCCCGTTACCGGTGGTAATGTAAGTTTTTACAACCAGTCGCCAGACGGACCAGTATACCCCACCCCTACTATAGGCATGGTTGGTTTACTGGAAAATGTAGATCAAAAAATGACGATGGATTTTAAAAAACCAGGAGATGCCATATATTTAATCGGGCAAAGCCGGAATGATATCAATTCATCTGAATACCTGCATAAAATTCATGGAGTAGAATTTAGCCCGGCACCGCATTTTGATTTGGAAGAAGAGTTTACCCTCCAACGGATCATTGAAAGTTTGATCACCGATCATTTAATTGCCTCGGCTCACGATGTAAGTGAAGGAGGTTTATTTATAACACTAACAGAAAGTGGATTCAATAGAAACCTTGGTTATGATGTGTCATCCCATAAAACCATCAACAAAGACGCCTGGTTGTTTGGAGAGGCACAAAGCAGGGTGATTGTATCGGTTGATAAAGAATCAACAGAGGCTTTTGAAGCAAAGTTAGCTTCCTTCAATTTTCCATTTGAACAATTGGGAACTGTAACTGAAAGTGCGGTGATTATTGATGGTGAAAACTGGGATAGTATTGTGGAATGGGAAAACAAATATGATGATGCAATTGGCAATTTGTTGGCTGGGCATGAATCAGAACAGGCATTGATTGCGTTGTAGCGATGGGTTGATTGTTTCAAACAATTAACAACATTATCTATGAACTTTTAACCGCCAACTATCAACCATCAACTATCAACTATTTCAATCATGAACAAAAAGATCGCTATTATAGGTGGAGGAAATTTAGGAAGTGCTATTGCGGAAGGACTGATAAAGAGTAAATTTTGTAAGGCTGCGGATATTACGGTTACCAAAAGAAATACGGCTACTATAAAACACCTGGCCGATAAGGGCGTTAACATTACATCAGACAATGCAGCAGCAGTTCGTAACAGTGAGTTCGTTATACTGGCCATTAAACCATTCCAGGTAAGTGATGTATTGAATGGATTTAAAAAAGTGCTCACACCAAAACATATATTGGTATCTGTTGTAACTGGCGTGCTGATGGAAGAAATTGAAACAACCATCAAAAAGAAATTACCGGTTTTTCGGGCAATGCCCAATACAGCTATTGCCATACAGGAAAGTATGACCTGCATTAGTTATTCCAATGCAAGTGATACGCAGGTGAGTTTTGTAAAAGACCTCTTTGCCAACCTGGGTAAAGTGGCTGTGATAGACGAAAAACTAATGGATGCGGCCACCGTATTAGGCGCCTGTGGTACGGCCTTCGCAATGCGATATATCAGGGCCAATATACAGGGTGGTATCGAGATTGGGTTCGATTCGGCTACGGCTAATTTAATTGCAGCGCAAACAGTAAAGGGTGCCGCAGAATTATTACTGCAAAACGGCACTCACCCGGAACAGGAGATTGATAAAGTAACCACGCCGAAGGGCTGTACCATTGTAGGATTGAATGAGATGGAACACCAGGGATTCAGTTCTTCACTGATAAAGGGAATTGCAACGAGTTATAATAAAATTGTAAAGGGATAGCGAGAAATGAGTGATGAATGATGAGTAATGAATGGAGAGAGTTTAATGAAAGGACATGAATATTATTAATCGTTTAATTGTTCATGTAGAACAATATCAAATGGGTAATTCTTTATTTGTAAATCAATGCCGTTTAGTAAGTGTAGTTGATAGCCAAAGGACAAAAAGCAAAAGTGAGTGACAATCCGCCTCGGCAGACTGCCATAAAAAAACTTAAATCCGCAACAAAAAAATCGCCAGGTAAACGATATTGTTTCTTAATTAATCATTCATCATTAAAAAAACTTAAATCCGCAACAAAAAAATCGCCAGGTAAACGATATTGTTTCTTAATTAATCATTCATCATTCATCATTCATTATTCATTATTCATTATTCATTCCCTACCTCGCTGCCCTCCTGTAAAAATAATAAGCCAGCAATCCAAATATAATATTGGGTACCCATGCAGCCAGAAAGGGTGTAAAATTTCCCTTGGTAGCAAATACCAGGGAGAAGCGGCCAAACAGGATATATAATACACTCAATATAACACCAACCGCCAGGTGAAATCCGCTACCACCTCTTACCCGGCGGGAAGCAAGTGTAGCGCCAATCATTGATAAAATAATTACAGAAACGGGGATGGCATCCCGGTTATATCTTTCAACAAGCAGCGCATTAATTCCTTCGGATCCTCTCATTTCTTCTTTTCTTATCAATTCTTTCAACTCAGGTGTAGGCAGCCGATCTTTTAAATACTCATCCTTTCTTAAATCAATGGGTTTAAAATTATACGTCATCAACAGCGTAGGGTGATGCTTTAGCCGCTCCTTATCCTTTGTAAAAAAACGCTCCATAACACTATTCAACCGCCACTTTTTTGCAGCCGTATCCCATGCAATATTATCTGACCGCAGGTTATACTTCAACTGATTATTTTCAAATTTTTGAATAAAGAAATTACTACCGGTTTTATTGCTGGTATCATAATATTTAATCCCGGCATAGGAATTAGAATCGAGCCTGAAATAATAATTTTGTGGAAATGACCTGGAATCGGCAGGGTTGTAATAGTCAACATATTTAGCTTCGAACGTGCCCCAGATAGCGTTGGCCCTGGGTAATACAAATTGATATACCAGCCAGAGTATACCGGCTAAAAAAAGACTTCCAATCCAATAAGGCAGCAGAAAACGCCGGAAGCTAACGCCTGCGCTTAATATGGCGATTACTTCGGAACGCTCCGCCATTTTTGCGGTAAAAAATATAACTGCGATAAATACAAATAAAGGAAAGAGCATGGCATCAATACGCGGAACCAGGCCAAAATAATAATCCGTAATAATTTTACTTACAGGCAATTTAGATTTTACGAAATCATCCGTTTTCTCGCTGATATCTATCACCACTACAATTGCGGTAAATAATAATAAACAAAAGAAAAAAGTAGTCAGGTATTTCTTTAGTATGTAGCTATCAATTTTCTTCATGAAATTATATGCCGGCAAAACTAACCTAAAACGTGGAGCCTGAAAAATTGAGATTACCTCCATCCCCAAATGGAATGGGCAGCAGGTCTATTAAAATTGTTAATCTTTACTTTTAAAGGGTTTTATCTTCAGCCACTAATGCATTTCCCGAAGTTTGGATGGGCTACTCAATTATTTTAACCTCCGTTCTCCGGTTCATTTGCCTGCCTTCCTCATCATCATTTTCAGCAATGGGAACCGTCATTCCGTAGCCTTTTGAATAAAGCCTATCCGGATCAATTCCCTTCGTTAATAAATAAGCCCTTACCGTATTTGCCCGGTTGGTTGATAAAATCATATTGGCTTCCGCCTTGCCCACATTATCCGTATGCCCTCCAATTTCTATTCTTTCATCTTCCTTTCGTTTCAGGTATTCCACCAGGTCGTCCAGCACTCCGTAGGCCTCAGGTTTTAAAGTTGCCTTGCCCGATTCAAAAGTACAGTTGTCGAGTACAAAGGATTTAGGTGCTTCAAACTGTATGTCTACTTTAAATGGATTTTTATAAAACTGGTTACCCTTTAAAGCAGGAATATCCAACACATTGTAACTGGTAGAATCGTTGAATCCCAGGATAAAGATTTCATACTTGTCACCTGCGGGCAATCGAAGGGCAAACTTTCCGGCCGAATCACTCAGGCCCTGGTACTCCCTGTTATTAATTTTACTCCTGAAAATAACAATTTCATGATTGAGCATATTACCCGACTTGGCATCTGCAATAGAAACATCTACTGTCGCATCTTTTGGTAAATTCATAGGCTGCGTTCCCTGTGCGGAAATAAATAAGGGCGTAAAAAAAATTACCGCCAGGTAATAAAAATTTTTCATAGTGGGTTTATTTAAGTTCATACTAAAGATAAAACTAAAATGATGAATGCAGTTTTCAATTATTATGCCATCCTGGCAAATCAATGATATCCCCAACGAATTTAATTAGATGGCTTTTCAAAATAAAAAATGAACGCCTGAAATCAGGCCTCACCGGTAAAATACACGCCGTTGGTTGTGAACACCGGCCATCCATCCATCATAACCGTTGCTGCAGCCTAATAGTCATTTCATTTTTCCAGCTATTAAAGTCGCCTTCAATAATGTGGGCTCTTGCTTCTTTAACCAGCCACAGGTAAAACGCCAGGTTGTGAATACTGGCAATGGTAAGCCCCAGCATTTCCTTAGCCTTTATTAAATGGCGCAGGTATGCCTTGCTGTAATAGTTACTCACTTCACATTCAAAACCAGCGTCAATTGGAGAAAAATCCCGTTCCCATTTTTTATTATCAATATTAATTACTCCATTGGTTGTAAAAAGCATTGCATTGCGGCCATTGCGGGTGGGCATTACACAATCAAACATATCAATACCCAGGGCAATACATTCCAGTATATTCCAGGGTGTACCCACGCCCATCAAATAACGAGGTTTTTCTGCCGGTAGTATGTCGCAGCAATGGGCGGTGAAATCATACATCATTTCCATAGGTTCACCAACACTCAGTCCTCCTATCGCATTTCCTGTAGCATTCTTTGAGGCAATGTATGCTGCTGAAGCGGAACGCAAATCATTAAAAGTACTCCCCTGAACAATTGGAAATAAGTTCTGCGTATAACCATACTTGTCGGGTGTTTCATTAAAATGTTTAAAACAACGGTCGAGCCAGCGATGGGTTAGTTCCATACTTTTTTTGGCATAGTTATAATCGCTGGGATAGGGCGGACATTCGTCAAATGCCATGATGATATCACCGCCAATGACACGCTGAATATCCATTACCTTCTCAGGCGTAAACAAATGTTTGCTGCCGTCAATATGTGACTGGAAGATGACTCCTTCTTCATTTATCTTACGGTTATTAGCCAGCGAAAACACCTGGTAGCCACCACTATCAGTCAATATGGGCCGGTCCCATCCCATAAACTGGTGTAATCCTCCCGCAGCTTCCAGTGTTTCAAGACCAGGCCTTAGAAACAGATGGTAGGTATTTCCTAAAATAATCTGTGCATTTACATCTTTGCGCAATTGTTGCTGTGTTACCGTTTTTACACTGCCAACCGTGCCCACCGGCATAAAGATGGGTGTGTTTATTTCACCATGATCAGTCGTAATTTTCCCTACTCTTGCTTTAGTAAGATTATCGGAATGTTGTAATTGAAATTGAAGTGCTGCCATAAAAAAATCCCGCCTATAAAAACCAGGCGGGATGCAAAAATATTGTTTATTTAGTGAAATTGATTGGTAGCATTGATACCGGGCGCATTTCAAATTGTAACAGCATGCACCGGTTACATAGTTTTGCCGTTAAGGCGTTCAGACGTTTTTATTTCTTTGATAACTAAACGTCTGACTGCCTTAACGTCGATTTACTCTTTCTTTAGTTCTAAAATAAAGAGCGACAATTTGAAATGCACTCTTGTCACCGCATTTTCATGGCCTTTATCAGAAAAGCTTTACCCAGTAGCTCCGCCAATAAAGTAACGGAAGGTATTTGGAATTGGAAGTTTATGATCATCAGTTGAAAGTTTGTAACCCTGATTGAAAGTTTATAGTCTTCCATGTGTTTTTAAGAAGCTGTTTAAATTTAATTGGAGTAACCGAATCAGAAAGCTGAAGATGCCAAATTCCGATAGCTATGGGAACTGAATTTGATCCGCCGCGGCGGACGCCAATGTCGATGCCATAAAAAGCAAAGATGGTAAACAAATAAATCGTTTTTAAACAGCTTTTAAGCGGCACATTTATCATTGTCGCAAGGGTTGCCAACCTTTTGCAAGTTATTGTCAATTCAATAAAGCCTTTACCAAGAGTTGGCAATCCTCTATCCAGTTCTATAATATTAAATGCGCCCTTTCCAATAGCTTTTGCAATTAAACTTACAGAAGGCTTATTTTTGCGGTCATGAACCTAACTAACCTTCTACTGCATTGGCATGGGATTATTTTTATTTTATTATGCCTGGTAGCCCTTATTCAAATATTTTATTACCTTTTTTTCTTTGCAAGATTGGCATTTTACAAGCCTGCCAACAAAACCCACCAACATACACATCCGGTTTCAGTTATCATTTGCGCAAGGGATGAGGCTGCTAACCTTGCTAAAAATCTTCCGGGTTCGCTGGTACAGGAATACTCAACTACGCATGAAGTAATTGTAGTAAACGATAACTCTTTTGATGATAGCAAATATTTACTGGAGGAATTTGAGCGAAGTTTCAGGCAGTTGAAAGTGATAGAATTAAAGCAGGAAGCGAAACTAATTCCCGGCAAAAAATTCCCGCTAAGCATCGGTATTAAAACGGCCAAACACGAAGTGGTATTGTTAACTGATGCTGATTGTGTACCAGCCAGTGAATGGTGGATTGATAAAATGCAGGAGACTTATGATGATGATACTGAAATTGTGCTGGGCTATGGTCCATATCATAAAAAAAGCGGGTTACTGAATAAACTGGTAAGATGGGAGACATTTCACACCGCCTTGCAATACTTTACCTACGCCCTGGCAGGCAAACCTTATATGGGTGTTGGAAGAAACCTGAGTTATAAGAAGACAATCTTTTTTCGTCACAAAGGCTTTTCTGCATTTAACCATGTGGCAAGTGGGGATGATGACCTTTTTATTAATACAGCAGCTACCGAAAAAAATACAAAAATAAATATTGCGGAAGAAGCTTTTACCCTTAGTGAACCACCCGATAGCTGGGGGCAGTGGATAAAGCAAAAGAGAAGACACTACAGTACAGCTAAATACTATCGTCCCGTACATAAGTTTTTACTTGGACTGTATTCCCTTTCTCATTTTTTATTTTATCCCCTATTGGTCGTTACATTTATTCTATTTAGCTGGCAAATGGCATTGCTGGTTTTCATGATGAGGTTTATTATACAGGCGTTTGTATTTTATCCCACTATGAAAAAGCTGAATGAAAAAGACCTTTACCCCTTCTTTTTATTTTTTGATGTGTGGATGTTTTTTTATTATTTCATCTTTGCAGCCACCTTGTTAAAAAAACCGGCTGCCGGGTGGAAATAATGAAGGTGCCGAAAGTAAATTCCCTAATGAAGGAATAAAAGCTTAGAATCGTTGTATAAACCTATTGCTATGTTAAGTGTCATGTGACGAATTGATTCGTGAATGGTAAATGGTGAATCGAAATCGATACATGCTGACTATGCATATTTTTGTTCACCTGATAGCAAGCGGGTCTCGTTTAAAATAACAAAGGATGATTGGACGATCACCATTAGGTAAGCCTTTTTACAAATATTAATACACTGTATTGAACGCATGGAAATATTACTCAAATACTTTACTGATTTTACTGAAACCCAATTGGCACAATTTGCTGCACTTAAGGAATTATATACCGATTGGAACGAAAAAATCAATGTGATTTCCCGAAAGGATATGGATAACTTTTATGAACACCATGTACTCCACTCCCTGGCAATTACTACCCAATTTGATTTTGTACCCGGTACAGAAATAATGGATTTGGGCAGTGGCGGAGGATTTCCGGGTATTCCGCTCGCAATTTTTTTCCCTCACACCCATTTTCACCTGGTAGATAGCATCAATAAAAAATTAAAGGTTGTAAATGAAGTAGTTGCGGCTATTGGATTACACAATATCAGTACCCAGCATTGCAGGGCAGAAGAAATTAAAAACCGGAAATTTGATGTCATAGTTTCAAGAGCAGTTGCCCCGCTCAAAGATCTTTGGTGGTGGAGTAAACCACTGTTAAAAAAAGGAAGCAAACCAAATGGGCTGATTTGCCTGAAAGGGGGCGATTTAACGAAGGAAATATTTGAAAGCAATTGTAAACCCCGCATTTGGGAAATAGAAAAGATATTTGAGGAGCCTCATTTCAAAGACAAGTTTCTGTTACAGGTTGCCATCTAAAAAGTAAACAGTTTTGGCGACAATACCCACTTTAGGGTATTGCATATTATTAAATTTTAGTCCAACTTTGCCATTATGGATATATCAGTAGCAATAGTAGAAGACAACAATGATATTCGCAATGCGCTTGAACAGATTATAGACATGGCCGATGGATATACATTAGCCGGTTCATGTGTAAATGGTGAGGAGGCAATTATTAATATCCCACTTTTAAGACCCAGCATCGTATTAATGGACATTAACCTGGGTGGTATCAATGGCATTGAAGTAGTAAGAATCTTAAAAGAAGAAATGCCTGACATCTTATTTATGATGTGTACCATTTATGAAGAGGATGAAAAGATTTTTGAAGCACTGAGTGCGGGTGCAAGTGGATATGTACTTAAGAAAACAGCTCCAGACAAATTGCTGGATGCAATTAAAGAATTATACGAAGGCGGTGCACCTATGAGCAGCCAGATTGCACGCAAAGTGGTAACGACTTTTCAAAATAAGAGTGCTTCCGTCGCATCACCCGATTCGCTGGGCGTACTTTCCAGGCGGGAAAAAGAAATCCTTGAAATGCTATCCAAAGGATTGTTGTACAAAGAAATTGCTGACCAGTTATTTATCAGTCCGCAAACAGTGAGAAAACATGTATATCATATCTACGAGAAATTACATGTAGGAAACAGGATTGAAGCAGTCAATAAATATTTCGGCAGATAAGAACGAGCTTGATAAGCATAGGCACAAATAAAAAGACCTTCGGTTAACCGAAGGTTTTTTTTATTACATGAATTTCCAAAACCAGTAATCGGTTTGTGGTGTGTTGCCAATCGGAAAATTGTGCGTATGTCCGGAATTTACAAACCCGTATTTTTCGTAAAACTTTTGAGCTCTTATATTGTGTTCCCAAACACCCAGCCAAACCACCTCATATTTATTCCTGCTTGCAAAATCAAGAGTAAAATCCATAAGTTGTTGTGCTACCCCACTACCGTGAAATTCTTTTACTACATAAATTCTTTTTAATTCCAATGCCCTCCACAGTTTCATTTTTGGAAAGTTGGCGTAGTCTTCCATAAAACGAAGGTATCCTAGCACCCTGCCTGCTGATTCGGCCAGGAAATAAAAATCATTGACATTTTTTAATTCAGCCTGCACCTGATACAAATTAAAATACGCTTCCAGGAAGGATTGCATGTCTTCTTCCGTGCAGGTACCTGTAAAGGTATCGTAAAAGGTTTTTGCCGAAATGACCGAAAGCGTTTCCGCATCGGCTAATGTTGCCCGCCGGATTGCTATTTGCATATTGATTACTGGTTGGTAGTTAAAGAACAATTTAATTATTAACCAGGGAAACGGACATTTCTTTTAATATAAACTATTCGGATTTTTGCACTTCCCATCATAAATTGTAACGGTCAGGCAGTAACCGTTTGACCGGTACAATAAATTACCAATTCAGTAGTAATGCATTATTTCGCTGATCAACATCCGCCATTCTTTTAGATGGATCTATTTCGGCCATTTTCAAATCAGTCAGGCGTCTTTTAAAAGTTACAATATAAGTTGGGTGTGTCCATCTCCATTCCTCATGTACAATTCTTTGCTCAGATACATTTTCGGAAGGTTTTGATCCCAACATCAGGTTGAGTGGCATGTAGTGCATTTCAATAGTGCCATCTTTAAATGAAAGCTGAAGATCAATGGGCATAGGCACATCGCCCTTTCTTACTATCCTGATTTTTGACACACCGCCTTCTTCCCACAAACTATCAATGGCATAATCAATTGTTTTGGTAGTATTACACCAAAACTCTTTGTACCAGTCTAATTTAATATCGCTTGCTTTTTCAGCCACTCGTATAAAATCATTTGGATTCGGATGTTTAAAACGCCATAGGTTATAATAATCCAATAAAATTTTATCTCTAATATCGGCACCCACAATATACCCTAACTGCTCTATAAAAACACATCCTTTGTAATAGGCAGATGCTGCAGAAGCAAAGTTCGAATTAAAATGATCAGCAAATGTAGTAAGTGGCTCTTCCAGGCCACTTTTAACCAGGTTATAATAGTTATTATAATTAGCTGCCTGCGCAAATACTTTTGCAGTATCCAGTGCTGCATATACCCGCCTGCCTGCATATTGAGTAAAACCTTCATCCATCCAGGCATATTCAGCTTCATTGGTGCCCAGCATTCCCTGGTACCAGCTATGCATCATTTCATGCATTGCCCCACCCACATCAGACAGCAGGGTTGCCATAGGGTATTCCATCCCTCCATCGCCTCCCCTTATAAAAGAGTATTGCGGGTAAGGGTAGGCCCCAAATGTTTTCTCAATATAAGGAAAGGCATTTTTTGCCATGGACAGCAACCCCTTCCATTTTACTTCATCTTCCGTTGTTGATTTATACAAAACATGAATGGTAAGCCCGTTTCTTATTTTAACGGAACTGTGTTTGTATTCCGGATCGGCGGCCCACATAAAATCATGTACATTGTTTGCAATAAAATGCCAGGTTCGCTTAGCGGCGGCAGTTGGTTTTAGCTCAGTACCAGGCAAGTCGTAGCCCCATCCTATTTCGCCGGCATTCACCAGTACGCCGGTACCTCCCAATTTATAAGTTTTGTCAATATTGATGGTTACATCAAAATCACCCCATACACCATAAAACTCCCGGGCTACATACTGCGTAGGATGCCACCCGGCATAATCATATTCGCAGATCTTGGGATACCATTGGCTCATACTGTATCGAATGCCTGTAGCAGGGTTATCCCTCCCGCTTCGGCGAATCTGTAAGGGTACCTGTGCTTCAAACTCCACATCAAACTTTACTTTGGATTTTGGAGTAATTGACTTTGTCAGGTTGACCTCCAAAATTGTTTCATGGTATTTAAATGGCTGTTTTACACCATTCATCTTTAAAGAGATGATCTTCTGATAGCCAATTTCATCGGGTGTAAGTTTGCTGATGCGGTCCGTTACCCTGGGGTCCCAATCAGGTTTGCCGTTGACCAACAACTTTCCCAGTTCACGACTTCTCACATCCATGCTGCTGTTTGGTTGAAATGCATTGAAATACAAATGAAAAAACACCCGGGTCAATACATCCGGCGAATTGTTGGTATACTCCAGATTTTGTTTTCCTGTGAACCTGTTAGTAGAAGCATCCACATCGATGTTCATGTTATATTTTACCCGTTGTTGCCAGCGGGTGGACTGGGAGGCGGAGTTAAACCAGCAGGATACTGTTATAGAGAATACAAAAAAAAATTTGATCATTTTATACATTTAAGATGGGCAGGTTCTGGTAAGCATGATACAGGCATAAAAATTTGAGCCCCTGCAAAGGTAACGCATGTATTGTAATCTGATGGTTTACCCGATAGTCAGCATAAGGGGCATCAGGTTTAAATAAACGGTATATAGGGCCGCCCTGGTAAAATACCAGGCAATAAATGGCGCGATAGGTTGCGAAGCTGGTTGAAACAACTGCAACACTATTTTATATTACAATGAACACAGTTGCTATCCGCCTGCTTTACAGATTTTAAAAGCGGTAGACCCCGTTCTGAAATGGACGTTGGTTAAAAACACTACCAGGTCAGGTGTGAGTTTTTATCATTTGATACCTAAGGCGTATTTGAATATTTAATTTTTAAAGCTTTATTCCTTAATGATTTTTACCGACCATTTATTTAATTTCCCAACATCCTGCCCTGCCACATCCGACACTTTTAATTTCCAGGTGCCTTGTAATTGTTCACCCTTCAGTGGCATCAGATTCAAATTGTTGGTAAAATTGTAGCTCTTAATAATATTATCTGCTGTACCACCGGATTTGCTATGAAGGCTTACCACCGTGCCCTTTGGTGAAACAAGGTTTACGATCAGATCCCCTATATAAGTATGAGTGATATCTATTTTTACTTCAATCTCTTTGATTATGCCATTGCCGGGTATATTCAAGTTTCGTTCAATACCAACAACATTATTATCAGGTATTAAAATACCTGGCATATCCTCCATCAATATCTCTTGTGAAACTGACGAAACAATATGTAGGGTCCATTTGTTCAGCACTCCCGCATCTATCGCAGCAATATCGCTAAGTTCTAAAGTCCAGGAACCATTAGCCGATTCGCCATTGATAGCGGACAATGCAGGCGTATTTTGAAGGTCATATGTTTTATTGATATTTTTGGCGCTTGCTCCATTGCGGTTTTGTAATACAACAAGGGTGCCCTTTGGAGAAATAATTTTTACAACAAGATCACCAACATAGGTATGGGTGATATCGAGATCAACTTTCAGCGAAGATATTGTACCTCCTCCATTTATAGTGATAACATCAGTTATACCCGCCGGGGTATTGTCAGGAATCGCTTTAGAAGGGGACGAAGATTTGCTAATGGTACCACTGCCCCCGGTAGAATTGTTAGCCGTGCGTAGTGCTTCTGCAACCGCGGCTTCCGCATTTACTTTACCAAAACCAAACCAACCACTCCAGCTACCATCCGCATGACTGATACTATTAAAATTTCCATTGTCAAAAGGAACAACAGGTGAAATATCCCATGAAGTATTGGGATCGAAAGATGAACCCGGTGTGGGAGAATAAGCCGTCATGTTTAGGTTCTTAGCAGCCGTCTTTTGTAATACTGAAATTACTTCCAGGGCATTCAGGTTTGGATTTGCAGAAATAACCAGTCCGGCAATACCGGCTACCAATGGTGTAGCGCTTGATGTGCCCCCGAATTGCGAATCGAAGAAAGGTGACCGGCCCGAAGTTGTCATAATTCCCAGTCCCGTTACGGCCATGCGCCAATATTCATGCGAATTACTTGAGGGAGCACAAAGTGAAATACCTTGCCCGTAGTTGGAATAATGGCTACGCTGGGCATTGCTTGCCAATGCAGCAATATGCATTACGCCTGGGACAGCGGTTAAATTATGTTCAAAATTTCTGGATGTTTTAACGCCCCGCCAGCTTCCGGAAGGACTATACCCGTTATCGTATGGGATATCCATATTTCCGGAATGTTTGATTGGACAATTTTCATTGCCCGCGGCCCACAAAAAGACAATTCCTTTTCCCCGCCTTCCACCGGTTTGAGCTAGCTGGGTGATCCTGGTAATAACATTTGAGGCGAAACTAAATTGTGGTGAAGACCCCCAGGAGTTGGAAACCACATCGGCTTTGTCTGCAATAAAAGCAAGCACTGTCATCATTTTACTATCGCTGATAAATAAGCCTGTTCCGCTTGACTCCCATTTGATTGGCAATAGCCTGCAACCCGGCGCAGCGCCTACTGTAAGCGTACCATCTATTTCAGCAGCCACCACTCCGCAACAGCAGGTACCATGATCAGCCCCTGACTGGTACATATTCTGGGGATTTGCGCTTATAGAATCCCTGTTGATCAGATTGCTTCCCTGCATATATCCCCAGTGCGCAAATTTATTAGCCATATCAAAATCGGGATGATCAATTTTACAGCCGTCATCAGTAACAGCTATCACTACATCATTACTTCCGAAATGATTCAGCAGGTTCCAGGCCCCTTCGCAATTGGAACAGGAACGGGGGTCAACGGCCGAATGTGTGAAGTGGGGATGCAGGTGCCATTGCTGCATGTATTTAGCATCAGCGGGCATATTGAGACTTACCGTCATCCGTTTGTTAAGATCATGTTCACAGGATTCTACAAGGTCGCTTTCCGTTTCATTTATCACTACCACAAGTTTCAGGGGATTCATATTGGTTTGATCTGTGAGCTGCAATAAATATTCTTTTTCTGAATACTGGCTTCTCAGCACAAGCGCATACTTTGCCATAAACTGGCTGAGCTGATCGTTGGTAAGCGTTTGCCTGAAAGTAATCAGGATACGGTCGGTTACGAGGAATTCAGCATCATTGTCTTCCTGCGTGTATGCATGATGGGTAACAATCTCCTGGCGCATTTCTGCCATTAAGGGATCCCGCATATCATTGCTAACTGTTACTTTAGTTGAAGCTGCGGAGACTTTCTCCATTGTTCCCCTGATCCCCTTTTCTACCAGTTCCTCGGGTTTCGCTCTTACTACAAATTGGTCGGGTTCTTTATTTAAATAGATCTTTGTACCATTACGGTAAGTGTATACCCTTTCGTCGTTTTTGATTTGTTTTGACATGGTGATTAAAGTTTTTAAGATTATATTTTTATTTTAATTATCAGGTTTTGAATTGGATAGAACCTTTGAATCGGTTCTGCTTTATTTTTCGGTTAGAGATATTTTCAAAATGATTTTTCCAGTAAAGAAATTTATTTGGGTTTAAAAGTGAATAAGTTTTCATCAGCGGGGCTTTTACCGCTTCATTTCGTGTTCGTTGTCATCTGGTATACCCACGCCTGGCAAGGCCGGACCCTGCAATGGGGGATTAATTATACGAATTCCATCTTTGGCATGAATAATTATCCTGGCTATGGTGCCACCGGCATCAAAGACCGGAGATAACCCTTGTTTAGCTAACGCGGGAGGTGTATCCCATGCTGCCAATACTTCTGCAATAGTGGTGCCTTCTACTTCTATTCGTACTTCCACATGCGTATAACCATTAGCTTTAGCTTTTACTGCGGCTTCTCCCGCTGCCCACCTTGCATACTGCGGGCCGGAAGCAGCGCCGCCATGTTTTAATGATAATGGCCTTGGTACTATCCCGATTGTGCCGTCAATTCCAGGATATTCAATTCCACTGACTGTATCAACAAATAGGCGGACAGGCTCTCCTGTAATGTTATGGATTTTTTGTGCCTGTGCTATTTCGGCCCCGTAGTCAATATATCGTTGCAATGCAGCTTCATCATTGTAAAGTACTTCTATATCACCGATCTTTTTGGAAAACCTGGAGATCGGGTTCAATGGATTATCAGCTGCTCTTGCTTTAGCATACTCAAGTTTGGCAGCCTCGATTAACTTATTACTGAAGTCAGTTGCTCTTCGTGTAGAAACTTCCAGTCTCTTATTTTCAGGTATTTTTTTCAATACCTCCTGGGGATCTTTACTACCTTTAACAATTTCATCAATCCACATATCAAATCCTACCCGTAATTCCTGTGGCAATGCATTTCTCATTTTTTCAACGACACCACCTAATCCTGCACTAGAAGGTGGTGGCGCTATTGGCCTGGCGGCTTCTCTTGCCGGAAACTGCACTCCACCCTCGGGGCCGGGAGGAAGAAGACCGGGTCGACTCAATCGGTAATTCTGTCCCAATCTCTGAGCTCCCCTGTAAGCCCTGCTACCAACTAAATTTAATGCGATATTGGCTCCTCCTTCTCCTAAAGTTTCTGACCGTTCTATACTTAGTAGTTTTTCTCCCGTCCCTAATTTTTCGCCGGTAATGCCTTCAATCAACTGCGATAAGCCCACTACATCTCCAATGGAATGAAGCATGGTTTCAGGAATGGGCACATCATATCCCGACCTTTCTATTTGTTCTCTCCGTTGAAAGTAAGAAGTTATACCAGCATATACAGCCAATCCAGCTATAAACACTAAAGCCACCGGAGCTGAAATAATACCCAAACCAACCGCCGCCCCTACTGCTGCTACGGCCAATAGCCCTTTTGCTATTGCTTCACCAAAAGAAGAAAATACTGTACCGGCTAATAACTCATGCCTGTCAATATGTTCATGCTTCACGGGTTTCAAACCTGCTTCATTCAATTGCTGATCGTAAGCACCGGCTTTTAAAATACTTAATAATATAGAGTGTGGGTCCGCACTAGTAAAATTCTCATCCTTCATATGGTCTGTTGCCCATTTCAAAAGCTCCCCGCCCATTTTATTATATATAACCTGGCGATGATCATCCCATACAAGAATATCTTCGCCTTGGGAAGGAACAGGAATAACGTAAGGGAAATTTTTCGCTTTATACCCCCATAATTTTAAAGCCAGGTTATAAAACTCATTCCATTTGGCTGACCGTTGCTCCATTTTTTCCGGTGAATATTCGGCATCTAACATTTTTTCCCGGGCCTTCCGGAGATGCGTTTCATCCAATCTCTTCATGCGTTCATCAAAGGATATGCTATATAACTGTTTCCATATTTCCAGTGGTTCATATTTATCTATTTCAGGATCATCAATATGATTATCAAGCCAATCTAAATATTTTGTCATTGTATCCTGCATCGTCACTTTATCTTCTTCTTTTGAAACATCAATCATACTTTGTATGATGCGCATAAAATCCAGGAATTTCTGCAGTGGTGAAACGGGCGGCGGCTCAAAAGCCTTAGCCAGAGCCATATCCCATGCCTGGAACGGTTCTGTAGTAAAAAATTCAGGCTGATTCTTATTATCGTCAATCCATTTATAATAATAAAGTCGCGCAGAAACGGTGCGACTGTCGTTAAAATTTGTTACGCTGATATACTCAATAAACAACTTTAACCTGTCTCTCTTCATTACTACCGGTGCACTTCTGTCGATTACAATATTGGATTCAAACCAGATACTTTGATGAGTGTTGCCTGTGTCAGGGGCATAGGAATTTCCACGACTAATAACCATTAATTTAACAAATGGCTCATATATATAACCTTCGTCGATATAGGTCTGTGCAATTTTGGTGGCTGCTTCCCGTGGCAACATTTCCGAAATTTGCACAGCCTCGGGAATGAGCATAAGCCTAACTCCCAATGAAGTCACGTTATAATCTAAAGACAGTTCTTTTTTTATTTCGGCATCGACATACAATTCAATTCGTATGTCATCCCCCGGCATTATGTACCCCACATCCACATCCATATTTTGCAACATGCCCGTTAGCCTGGTAGTGTCCTTCGGGGAAATTTTCTCAATAAACCTGTTCCAATCACCTCGCAGCTTCATCATTACCCTCAATGACAGGAGAACCGATGGAGGAAGGCCTTCGAGTATCTCCAATACCTTATGGGCTTCCGCGGGAGTAACAGAATTGAATAAACCTTCGGACAATAATTCGAAAGTGGTTCTTGCCGCATCCATCTGAATTTCTTCTATGGTCTTTTCAGCTGAGGCTTTCGGAGGGTTTTTTTCTTTGTCTTTTCGCTGAATGAAATTGGATTGGGTTATACTGTTTTGCTGAACCACGTGTGTTAATTCATGCGTAAGTAAATATTTCCCTTCTCCGGAATTTGGACTGTACTGCCCTTCATTAAAATATATATCGTTCCCCACTGTAAATGCTTTAGCATTTAAATCGCGGTTCATCTGCGTGGCTTCACCCCCGGTATGAATTTTTACATCACTAAAATCGGAGCCAAACCTGCTTTGCATAAAACTTTGCGTACTACTGTCCATACTGCTCCCGTTTCCCCTGCTACCATTTACTTGTTTACTGATGGTATCAGAAGCTATTGCAGCAGATGATTCTTTCCGCTGAATAAAGGATGCCACTGGTTTGCGTTGCAGATTTTCTTCTTCACAATGGCTGCATTTGCGCTGTATGAAATGTTGCTCCGGCATACGCATGATGGAATCAGCCATTGCATCGGCTTCATGCTCTAAAGGGTCGTCCGGTGCGCCTATGGAAAGTTTAAATTGGATGGATGTTTTTTGCAGAAGAATTTTATCAGGTTCGTTTAATAATTGTTCCTGTGCAGGCATTTCTTCTTTGACGGCTGCTGGTGAAGCAGCAGTTGTTTGTGGCAATATGGTGGAATGCTCTGGCAATTAACTTATAAAATTTTCCTTTGCAAAAACGGTTAAAAATTTATTATTTATTTGAGCGGGGTTCTCATTTCTTAGCAGTGGCTGCATTTGCAATAAATGAAAATTTGTCAGGCCTATTTATTACATCATCGACCGCTGCAATTTCTTCTTGCTCGTACTGTTCGTTGGGAGTGTCATTTGCCAATTAATTCTTCTCAATTTTTCGTTACGAACTTATTCATCTTACTCTCCTTTAAACTATGATAAATGATATAAAAGCATTAAAGATCGAAAAAATTAAATGCCCATTATAATGGGATAAATTGATACGAATCCCTGGCTTCAATCATAAGTTCGTTAACTATCTTTTCTAATGTGGCAATCTCCTTTGTCTTTACCGATTCAATTGTTACAAGGTGGTTTGCTTTATTCATTTGCTAAATGGATAGATTCAATCGTAATAAAGCAAGGTATGCTGACCGTTAGGGGTTGATTTTCCAGAGAGGGTTCTGACAACGCGGTATTCTCCAGGATAATGCCCGTAACGATTACTTTTTTACCCTCAAAACTTTGAACTTCTTCCTTTGGCCGCACGGCATCTTTACGATATGGAGGTAATAAGACTACTTCCAATGAGTCATTAACTATTATTTTATAATGCCCAAGATGATCTCCCTGGCCTTTTTTTGATATCATACTTTTGACATAGGTACCTGCCAGGGTTACCTTTTGATTAAATTGAAAATCGGTGTTATTATTTTGCATACTTCCAGGTGATTTTTTTGTGTTGCATGCAAAAATCAATATCAGCATGCAGGTATATATTCCTTTTCCCATTATTTCTTTTCAATCGTCATGGTTGTTGGCCTGTCTCCATGTTGTTTTGTATCATGATGTTGCTCATGAAAAGTCTGTCCTTTTTTTGCAGTAGTCCCGTACATGGCAATGTCCCATTTATCATTTTCTACATTTCCGGGTACGGCATAATTTTCTAACGTGATGGTATCCTGCTGATCACTACTTTTCATCACAACACCTCCCCAATGAAAATTCCATGTTCTTTTTCCTGGATAATTAGTGCCCCCTGAGGACATCGTATATCCTTGTCCAACATTGGGATTTGCAAATTTATTTATCTCCAAATATTTATCTATTTCCCCACGCCGTGATTCGGACATTTTATTATAGAAGGACATCATAATATTTCCGTACTCATCTATTTTCGCCCAATAAATATCACTTTTTGCTTCTTTCTCCGCATCTGTAGCAGCTGTACCATATGCGGCTTTCGCAGCATCAATTTCCAGCTGTTTAGCATCTGCTTTGGCGATTGTGTCGTTTATTTCTGTTTTTACCGGTGCTGAAGTTGCCGGACTTATGAGCCATGCCTGAAGCATTTTCTTCATTATTTCAGCTTTCATTAATGAAGGTGTTATCGCAATTGTTTTAGCATTGGTTTTTGTTATCGCATCATAATGCAGCGCAGTTCTTCTATCACTTCCCACTACCACGGAACAACTGGTTCCACAATCATCTGAGATTTTCATACTATTTCCCGAAGAAAGGTTTTGTAGATTTTTTGGAATTACCTTCTTAAGTGTTTTATTATTAATTCCCTGAGCCACATGAAAGTTTGAGCTTTCTTCTACCAGCTGTATTCCTGAACCAACACTGGCCAGGAGAGTATTGGAAATAGCGGCCTTACCGGCTTCAGCATATAAATCATGGTTAGGATATCCTACTCTAACTGCCGTAGTTAAATCATCCGATACTCTATAAGAATTACCTATTGCTGTTCCGGCTGTACCATTTGCTTCAAAATACCTTTGGATTAAATTATTTTCTCCCTTTGCTTGTACCTTTCCACTCTCCTGCTGTACCGTATGCGTTAACTCATGTGCCAGCAAATGTTTTCCCTCAGCTGAGACTGGATTATATTGCCCCTCATTAAAATAAATATCATTGCCCACAGTAAATGCTTTTGCGCCTAACTCGCGGTTCATTTGTGTAGCGTCGGCCCCGGTATGTATTTTTACATCACTAAAATCAGCGCCAAACCTGCTTTGCATAAAAGATTCGGTATTGTTGTCCATGGCATTACCACGACCTTTGCTTTCATTTACCCGGTTGCTTATTGCTTCCGATGCCGTTGTACATACGGATGATCCCTTGGTTTGAATAAATGAAGCCAGGGGTCTACGCTGTACTTTTTCTTCTTCTTCACAATCGGTACATTTGCGCTGAATAGCTTTGCCCCCGCCACTACTTATCGAAAATGCTTCAACAGGCATGCGCATAACTTTATCGGCCATTGCATCAGCTTCATGTTCCAAAGGGTCATTTATAGCACCAATGGCAAGTTTGAACTGTACTGCCGGGGCAGCAAAATTTGTACTCGTGTCGGCATTTCTTTCATGCCCTTCCGTTTTATTCCTTGCCATAATACCAAATTTTTTTTCCTGGTACGTAGTTTATGATGTCTAAATATTCTTCATTTTGCTTCCGCAATTTTAGGTTTAAATGCGCCTTGCCATTAACACGTTGTTTTGATTCAACCGGGACTTTACTATCCTACTAACGATCTTTGCACGTTCAATTTGTGTGTCTAAACAGACAAGGCATCAACCTGCTGGCACCAGTTTGCATCGGGCAATGCTCCTGCATTCCTGATGTTGCCCCGGCTCATTAAATTATCAGGGTCCGAGCTATGATCATTGCCCTCTATATCTCCTCCTGAATACTCTGCCACATGGCCTGTTTCATGAGCCAGGGTATCTGCCGGAGCAATATTTACGTTCCAGATAATATTGTCATTGGTTGGATCAGTATTGGCCCGGGCAGTTATTCTTTCACCCTGCCAGCTTTGGCTAAGGGTAGAGCCTGTAACCAGCATCCTTATTCCGCCTGCCCTGCCCGTATTAATGTTTGCAATATTAGTGTCGCGAAGAGTGGAATCAGCAGCCACATCGCCATCATAATCGCCGTCGGTAGGTGCAGGCTTATTTACTCGGTTCCAATCATAAAGGGTTCGTACCCTTATTCCGCAACCATTCCCATCTGCGGTGCAACAATGATTAACCGATGTTTTTAATACAGCGATTGAGTCTCTTATCCGGCGCATCGTTGTTTCATTTGCCCGCGCACTGGAATCGAAGCCCACATGTAACCACAAATTTCTTTTTCTGACCGGGGCCGGCTGTTTTTGTATCAATGTTGTTTTTTGCAAAGAACTTTTATCATTGCCCTGCTGTACCGTATGCGTCAACTCATGCGCCAACAAGTGTTTCCCGTCAGCTGAGCCCGGATTATACTGCCCCTCATTAAAATAAATATCATTTCCCACAGTAAATGCTTTTGCATCTAACTCGCGGTTCATTTGTATAGCTTCGCCACCCGTATGTATTTTTACATTATTAAAATCGGCGCCAAACCTGCTTTGCATAAAAGATCCGGTGTTGCTGTCCATGCTACTCCCGCTGCCTTTACTTGCGTTTATCTTATTAGCTACAGTATCAGATGTTACAGTACCTGCTGGTGATTCTTTTCTTTGTATAAATGATGCTAATGATTTACGTTGTACTTGCTCCTCTTCTTCGCACCCTGCACATTTGCGCTGGATGCCGCCTGCGCTGCCTGCCGGAACAAATGGTATTGCCTGCATGCCCATTACTTTGTCGGCCATTGCGTCTGCTTCATGCTCTAAAGGATCGTTGACTGCGCCTATAGATAGTTTCGGCTGTATCCTGGTGACTGATACAGCTGCAGGCCCGGCATTGTCAGCAGACTGGTTTTCTTTTTGTGCTGTTGAGTGCATCCAAATAGTTTTACAATGTTTTACCTTCTTTACGGTATTCCTTTTTTATTCCCATCAACAGATCTTCATTTGTTATTCGCTTATCCCCCCTGCTCAACGATAATAACGAAGCATATTGAACTACATTTATTACGGAACCGCCCGCAAGATCATATTGCTGTGCCATGCGTTCTATCTCTTCCTTTGGTGGTGGGGTACAAGCTTTGCTAAATGCTTTTTCCCAAAGCCTTATCCTTTCTTTATACTGTGGTTTATTAAAAGCAATGATAGCCTGTAGCCGACGTGTAAATGCTTCATCCACGTTGTTACGCATATTGCTTGCAAGTATTACCATTCCGGGGTAATCTTCCAGCCGCTGTAACAAGTAGGAAATTTCCTGGTTGGCATATTTATCATGGGCATCTGAAATATTGGTGCGTTTACCGAATAGAGCATCTGCTTCGTCAAAGAATAAAATCCAGTTTTTATTTTCGGCCTTTTTAAAAACCTTTTCAAGATTTTGTTCTGTCTCCCCGATATATTTTGAAATTACCATGGACAGATCTATACGGTATACATCCAATCCAAATTGTTTACCAAGCAAGGATGCAGTAAGTGTTTTGCCCGTACCAGGCGGACCGTAAAAAAGTGCTTTATAGCCAGGCTTAATAATCCTGGCCATACCCCAGTCATTCATAAGCTTCGGTCCATGGTGCATCCATATTCTTAATTCATCCAACTGTAGTGCAGTAAAATCATCCACTACCAGGTCTTCCCAGTTCATGCTGGTTTGAAGTTGTTTCGCCGGGAATTCCGTACTAAACCGGGGTTTTCGTATTTTCCCGGTAGTAAAAAAATCTACGTATTCATCTGATAAGTTGATTGAACTGCTGGCGAAGGTTTCGCTTTGCTGCCCTTTGCCTAAATCAATAATGTTATGTGCCAAAAATATATGATCTGGCTCAAACAGCCTGTACAGGCTGAACCGCTTTGCCAGGTCATTTCCTGCCAACACGAAAAGGGCTGTCTCTATCGTAGGGATAAATCCACTGTGACGAGTGGCTTTGATACCGCCAAATTCTGTATATCCCCTTCCGCTTATTTTATTGGAAGTAAAAAACACATCCAGCAAATGAGGCTGTATATGTGGTATGATGGCAAGTATCAGCAGTATTCTTTCGTCAATTGTTAACCCGTAATAATTTACAAAATCTGCATAAACAGATTTGTCGGACGAAAGGTCGGGAGGAAGATTATTTCCATTTTCATTTTCCGGGCTGGTGTTCATGATAATCATCTCTTTATCATTTTCCGGGCGGGTCCCAAAATGAGAAGACAGCCTGGAATTTACCAGCTTTGCAAACCAGTTTATTTCCTGTGCAAGGCAGTTGGCATTTTCATTAATGCGATCGGCTTGCGGTGCCACAGTAGTATGTCCGGTTTCATTTACCATTCTGTAAAAATTATGTAATTGTTCCAGGTAAAGGCCAGCGTTGTATAACCCCATGGAATACTGTCAAGCAATACATCTGCAGTTTTTCTTTCTACCTGCAGCAGCCAGCCGTTTTCTTTTTTTGTGAGTATGCCATCCCTTTTTAAAAACGTTTCCCTTAATCCTTCAACAGAGGTGTTTTTTAGTTTTGCCCAATTTGAAATTACCGATTGCAGCAGCTCTGTTGCCTCGCTCATTTCTTCATTACTCAATTCTACCTCTCTTGGGATGGGAGCATTAATTTCGATGCCGCATAGCAATTTTTCCAAAACAAGGCTATGTTCAGGACACATTTGCTGACCGGTTACCAGGTATCTTATTAAATGAATTGCTTTATAATTAGCCTCACTGCTTTTCCACTCTCCCTGCTCCAGTAAATTGAGGTGGGTAAACAATTGTTTAAAGTAAGGTGCCAGCAAGACAGCGCCTGCAATATGCACTGTAAATTTATCCGGCAAAATAACTTCCGGTGAAACCTCTTGCAATGCTTCTTCTCTAATTTCATTGCCGGCCATATCCGGTAAACCAATTGCTGGTTTTGTGGTATTGGAGTTTTCGTAAGCAATTATTTTTTGTGCAACTTCTTCTCCTGAAATAACTGCACTGTTTATCCTTGTAAATTCTTTTGCATACAAGCGTATTAATTTCTCAGTGACTGTATTTCCTTTTTTTATTGTATAAAATTTCGGGGCATGGTACAGGATAAATTTTTTTCTTTGCGTTGCCTGTGGCAGATCAAAATTTATTCCATCAGTAAAGTTTTTAAATTGAGTTGAAACCAATTCATCCCATAGTACTAATTGTTTTTCGGCAATAGCAAGTGTTGGAAATAACGAAATAATATGATCGTGCACTTCATAGTTAAACTGCATTGACAATCGTTGCCATATTGTTGGAGTTAACCTGTGCTGTTCTAAAAACTTATAAAGTAGTTGTTCCTGCTGTTCTGCCACTTCAGTAAAAACTGTATGTATGTCAAGCGCTTCATCTTCTGCCCACCAGGGCACTGTACCGGTTTGTAAAAAATGGACCAGGATCTCCAGGTAAAAAGATTGCTTTGAGGACTGCTTTTCAGCAGCCGGTATGGAACTAATTTTTTTTAAAAGCTCATTTTCAAATTTTGCAAGAAGCACATCAGTGAAAATTTTTTCAAATGATCCCGAATCAAAATTGCCAAGATTCACTTCAACACGATCAATTTGTATCCACTCATCTTCTGAAACATACCGGGAGCATACTTTATCAATTACATCAGTTATCTGCCCCTGGTAAATGCCGGAAAAATTATTCCGTACCTCAAAAGCTTTTGCCTCTGTAGCACACAACGCTTCAAATTGTAATTTATTTATACGGTGCAGCATGTATTATTTTTTTTCCGATCCACAATCATCATGGCAGGAGCCGCATGGTTGCAGTTTGTTTATCGTTTCGATAAAGGGGTTTACAACATGGTAACCGGGTATTTCTGTCTGGGCCATTTCCTGCAGCCATGCGAAATAAGCTTGCTCAAATTTTTTCATTTCCCGGATGCCCAGCCAGATAACCCTGGTATGTATATGCGCCGGGGTTTGTGCTTCAATCGTTTTTTCCACGAGGTTACGGAAGGTGTTGTCTCTTAAGCGCTTGGGCCAACAAGGCAAAACGAGCGTTGTTCTGAATGAAAATGGGTCTTCATTGTTATCACAGGGATTTTCTTCACAATACAGATCCAGTTGAAATTCAAAATAGCGCATAAAGTTCTCAATTTCAATTTCTATATCTTCCTTTATTGTTGCACCGTTTTGCTCTTGCAGCCGGGTTTTTTTATTAAAAGCATAAGGGCTTTTTGCCAATACTTTTTCATCCGGCCCCATAATAATAAAACTGTATTTTATTTTCACCGGCTGCTCTTCGGCATTGGATACAATAAGATAATTTATTCTTTCGGATCCATATTCCTGCAGGTCTTTTACCCGTTGTGCCAGGTCTGTATAATGTTTGAATTTCAGCAGAACAGGATCTTTGCCTTCAGCAAGTGTATCCTGGAACAATATTGACTGGTCGTACTTATCCTTTGTTGCATTCAGCCTGAAATACTCCAATACCCAGGGCAGGTTGTCATAGCATACTTCAGCCGGGATACGGTGTACTTTTTTCTGGTAAAGATGAGTATCTACATTTTCATTGAGACCTATACCCAAATCACAAATATCCAGGCAAATATCCGGTAATGTTATGGATAGAGGTATCCCGGCTTCATCATGCACCTGGTCCATTTTTGGCCTCAGCAGCAAATGTTCTATTAAGTGCAACCCCTCATTCTCATTTATCCAATGCATTGCTTTTTGCAATTCTTTAAAAGCTGCTTCCCTTTGCTCTGCTTTTTCAAAGTTTTCGCTTCTGGCAAGTAACACTGCTGTCTTAGGATCTGTACCATTCCAAAGGTCAAACCAAAAGTCTCCAATCACCCCTGCGGCTTTCCGGCTTCGTTGTTTTAATGCGTCATGAAATTTAAAGTAAATGCGGTTATCCGCATAGGTGAGTATCTCTCCCATTAATTCTTCTGTGCAACATCCGTCCACTACTTCCACACTTGTGAGTAATATATTTTCCCTGTTATGCGGAGATAAAAATTTAATTACATTGAGCGGCTTTCCTTTTAAATTTCTTTTATAGTCCTCAATATTAGTTATTTCATCCTTTACCATTAAAGGTTCGCTTACAATAAATTCGGGAGAAAGTGCCCTTCTGTTTATATTGGCAAAACCTAATAACCTTGCTATCCTTGCCTCTGCGCCAGATACGTTTGAGGTATCGCACACCTGTTGTACTGTATAGTTATATCCTTCTCCCCGGTTGGTGCTTATTTTATAGTATGCTCCGTCTTTCAGGATCCTTTCTTTATCTTTTATAATCCTTTCAATTGCCTCTACACCGGCAAGCCACTGAGTTGTGGTTTCGTATTCATCCATGTTTTCACTGAACCTTGCGAGCATGTGATTTAAAAAAACATTTCTTCTCTTATTAAAAAGATCGGGTGGCTCTGTGATATATTGAAGCACATGACTAAAATCTTTTAGTATTTCATCGAAATGATTTTCGCCGCGATTGGCATGATCGATCAGCAGCGCCTTTAGATCAGCTATTTCTGTAAGCGCCCTTGTAAAATAGGTTTTCTTCTCTTCCTCAAAACTGAATAAATCCCGGAGATGATCCAGTTGGACAAGGTAACCTGAAAGCAATTGCTCAAAAAAAAGCAAGTACCCTTTTAGCTGAAGTGATTGTATAATTCTTTTATTATCCGCATCCCCGGGCAGGCCCCGCGGGTTTACACCATAGCACAGGGGAAGGGAATAGGTTACCGGGTAATAATCCTGGAGTTCCATGTACTCACCCGCAGGCACAGGAAAATCATCCTGATAACCAGTGAGCTTGTAAGTACGTTCCTGTTTCTTTTTATCACTGAACATCTTTAGCATCCTGTCAGGCTTCGTGTCTTTTTTGCTTCCGGTATTAAACGTTATAAAATCATGCTCCTTGCAAAACAAAGCCGCTGAAATAGACGGCTGTATCCTTGCAATTTTTCTTTCCTCTTTCAACAACTTTACCCACTCATTAAAATAAAATTTATCCGATCCGCCTTCTTCAAAACTGATGAAAGGCAGGTGCAGATAGGTTACTGCTTTTATTCCTTTTATATCAGCTACCAGGTTGATTATATCCGACAACCTTATGTCCCGGTAGAGATCGGTCTTCTCTAATTCTTCTGTATTAATAAAACCACGATGGAGGGCGGGGCCTTCAAAAATTTCATCCACCTGGAATCCTTTTTCCATCATTTGAGCAATGGTATAAAATGGAACGGAAGGGGTGAAGTATTTGTAGACAACAAAAAATAATTCCGCCAGCACGGCATCAGGGTCAGCATATTCTTCAAGCACCACTGAGGCGCCAATTCCAAAGTCTAAATAATCTACTGCATTAACGCTTAGAAAATCTTCACACAAATTGCGGTTAGCTACTAACTTATCCACTACTTTCTGCCTTACTTCTTCACGCACACCTTCATCCAGCACATCTTCCTCATACTCCACCATTACATTGTACAGCCCCTCTATTTCCAGGATTTTGGAGCCGGTATATTGTATGCGACTGATGATATTTTTTTCTTTTTCCAACTCTGTATTTGCTGCAATCAATTTTTTCTTTTGAATAAGCAGTTTATTCAATTTGTTTTTCAAGGCTTGTATTTCTAACTCCTCTTTTTCCGGCTTTTTGATCTCTTCTGTGAGTTCCGTAATTGAAACCTCCAAAGGCGCAAGCAGTTTATTATTTTCTGCTATCAGCGTCTCTATTTTTTCAATTCTTTTTTTATTTCGTTCGTCTACTTCTGTTTTTGTAACAGGCGCCAGGCCAAGTTTGCCATAACAGCTTGTCAATTCATCGCCTTCGCAATTACATCCGGCATCTTTTTTTCGTTCCACATAATTATAGTCGACCCAAAGAGGTACTTCATAATCTTTAGAAGGCTCTATCCAGGCATTGCGTACACCGTTTACATCAATAATTAATTTGCGGTAATCGCTGATGGTTAACGGGCTGTTATGAAAAATTTGTCGGGCAGTATAAAAAATATTTTTCCAGGTATCCTCTGTAAGCTCTTCGGGCGTTAATAAATCCTTTACTTCAAAACCTGTACGGTAAGCCAGGTCGGTAATAGCATAGCAGATTGCTTCCAGTAAGGTAATGCCAGGATCGGAGTTATTGTATCCCGTCCAAATATTACTTCCCAGTTTTTCTATTGCTTTGAACCCTTCTTTACGCAGGGCTTCATAATCTTCAGCCGGTAGCAGGGGATTTTCTTTTATCAATAAATAAGATTCAGTCATAACTAGTTATTTACAATAATATTTGACGCCTACTTTTTCTTTGGAGACCTTTTAACGGATGTTTTTTTTGCAACCGGGTTGTCACCCGTTTTATTTTCAACCGTGGTTTTGGATTCATGCATAACTGCGCTCTCGGATGCTTCCATCTCTTTACCGGGATCAACTTCCATAACAGGCACCGGCTTTGTTTCCATATCCGGGTTATCCCTTTTTTCAATAAGCTCTATAATTTTTCCCTTTTCAATAAGCCCGCCGGAGGTTCCCTTTTTCAATTTAAAGTTTTGACAGGGCGAAAGTGTATCCGGTTCCAGGTAAGGGATAATTATGTGTTGTGGAGCAGATACCAGGAGCGACCTTGCGGTGGAAGGCTTTGCCACAATGTCTCCCATAAATTCGGTTTCATCCTGTAGCAGGATCTCCATATCACCGCAGCCAGATATGGAATTTAAAATATCGTCGCCGTTCTTTACATCACCTGGTACCTGCACGATATCGTCGCAGCACCCGGTACGGCAAACCAACATTAAAAAATCAGTTATGAAATTTACATAATTCCTTTCTTCAATAAAATTGATTATAGATGAAGCATATATTTTCTGGCCAAATTTGACTTCCGTAATGTCATCGAAAGCCCATGGCGTGAGGTAGTGCACAATTTCTTCGTTGAGCTTTTTCATGTGAAAGCCTTTATCGAAACCATCCATAAATTTTACCCTGAAAAAAACCAGCACCTGCTCATACACGGGGTTTTTTGCATGCACACGTACAAAGGGGGATGTACGTTTTTCCAGGTAGGCTTCAATATCGAGTAAAACACGGCGGGATGTTTTTGGCTGCAGAGGATTTACTGCATTCCGGTTTTTAAGATTGCTTATTGGAACCAGCAGTACATGGCCCGGCGCTACTTGCGGACCACAACAGGCTTTTTCTTTACCGTCCCTGCCTGACAACTTTATCTCAATTGTATTCGGCTCCCCACTGGATATAATATTAATAGTGATGTTAGCATCAGCAAAGCCCGCACTAATTAAAATGGCTTTTAACATATTTTCCGCTGCTGTTGCCAGGGCTATATTTCCTGTAGGGTTGAATACGGTTATTGCAATTCTAAGTGTTTTCGCCAGGGTGCCTATTACTCTTATTTTTCCCAATTCCGATTCGTCAAATGCACCACTAGTATTGTACTTTACCATCACAGTATTATCCGGGCTAACGGTAACTTCTTTTTCAATGCACAAGCAATTAGGGTCGGTGTGAGTGATACATTTTACTTTATATATTGAGGGAAAACGGTCAAGCACCAGGTGTTCGTAATCCCATGCCGTAATGGCTCTTGCTTTGTGTCGCAGCCGCTCGCTTACACGGGTATAAAACTCCTTTCCAATTTCTGCGTGCTTACCATCAAAAGACGCAAATGGCTGCTGCACTTTTCCTACCTGCGCCACTGCTACAGCAAGTTTACTGATGCTACCTGCAGCCAGTGCAATATCAAAATGCGACTGGCTATTGTTATTGTCTTCAAAATTTGCCAACACTGCCTGTGTTACTACATCTATCAGCATTGGTATACGGTTGCTATCGGAAGTAACACTTGCACAAAGCCAGTGAAGGCCGCTGGTTATAATGGTATTGTTACTCGTGGCGTCTCCCGGAATTTCAATTTTTATTATACCTGTTGTTTGGAAACCAACCGTGCCATCCGATACGATACTTTCTTCTTTAAGTGGCCGCCATTCGTTATTGGTAAGATAAGACCAGTGAATTTCCGGTGGATCATTATCTTCATCTTCGGCACTTCCTTCTGCAAAATGAAAGAGCATGGAGATCATTTGCAAAGGCTGTGCTTTCTCCAGGCCGATAAACAACATTCCCTCTTCCTGGAAACGGGCTGAATATTGATTAGCTCCACCATTAAGCTTATCTGTCCAGCCACTTGCACTTAATATTAATTTTTCAGCCAGAGCGTCACCGTCAATTCTTACAGGCGCTTTCCTAATACTTAGATCACCTGTTAATTTTCTACGTTTACCTACTGTTGCCATTTGATTTGTGGTGTCTCTATATTGCTCATATGGCCCCAGGTAAGTAAACTGCGGTAGCAATAATTGATTGGCATTTACAAGAAGATAATTTTTTGCAGCATCAAGCTTCTGGAAATTAACGGGCAAATTTTTCAAGACAGTGTTTACGCTGGTTTTACTTTTAAGTAAAACCGTTAACTTATTCCGGTTGTTTGCGGGTTCCGAAATATTAACTGGCTGAGAATAAATTTCCGCCAGCCCAAATGGATAGACATGAAAAAACTGGTCTACTTCGGGCTCAAGCTTTGTTAACCTGGAAAAATAACTTACGGAAATATCTTTTACTTTTAACGCAATAGCCAAAGCAGCCATTAATTGAAACACATCTCTATCACTGTCGGTATTAAGCGGTGTATTATATTGTAGTTGTAGAAAACCTTTTAATTCAAAAGCCTGTCCTGTTGAATATGATAAAGGGTTACGGTTTAAAGCAGGCAAGTGGCTACCTACTCCATCATTACCTTTTGTAAATAAAACATCATGGGTTAGATACCCTTCCATAAAATTTCCCCCATAGGAAGTACACAAAGCCGTCCACTCTTTCTGTTCCAACAGACTCAGCTTATAGATTTCACCGGGATTTAACTTGTCGTTTTGTGTGGATTCATTTAAAAAAACTAGCCAGTTTAAGTCAGCGGCAGCATCTAAAGTATCAGACTGGTGTTTGATATTTATGGCCAGTTCATTAACCGGCTTATTAAAAACTTCATGGCTTCCGATATATAAAGCGCTGCCGAATTTTGGATAGGCGGTGAAGGGATCAAATGGTTTATTAGGTACAATTGGCCCATCATCATTTTCTAATATAAGTTGTTTAAGGCCATCAAAAAAAGAAGGAATAATTAATGCTGATGAATCCATTTGGGTGGACTCCCCCCTTTCCATACGCACAATTATCGGGTTGGTGCTTGTAACGGGTATGAACTTGGTTTTATAACTTGGAAATTTAAAAATAAGTATCCTATTGCCTGCTGTTGGAATAGAAAATTCACCATTGATATCGCTGATTTTCCCAGTGGTTGCACGGGATTCGGAAATAGTTATACCCGCTAAAGCAGCCCCGGTGGTGGCGTCAATAACCTTGCCCCCTAATACAATATCCAACGATAATTGCGGGAGGTTAATAGATCCTACCCTTACTGAGAGAGATAAATCGCTAATGGTAACCTGGTTAAATATAACGGGATTAAACTCTATTTCGGGATTTAACAATACCTGCATAACAGGATAAGGAGTTGTATATTTTCTGTCGGGGTGTAATTCGGGATCAAAGGGAACAATTGCTTTTTCAACAAGAGGCAGACAAATGTACAAAGTGGCAAAGGTTAAATCAATAAAATAACCACTTTCAGCGGGCATCCCGGTACTAAGGTCTCCGCCGGTTGCAAGCAGGGACTTGATCAGCTCATTTTTCTCCTTTATTTCCTTGTCAATTGTAAGCCATCCATCTTCAGCACTCAGCCAAATTTCAATTTTTTTTCCCATTAAGTCACGGAGTGCAGCCATCTGTACTGCAATTATCCTGTTACCTCCCTGCAACACTAACTGGGGTGAAGCAATTGCGAAACCAACCTGGGCTTCATTTTTTAATTTAAGTAATTCAGTGGCTACTTCATTAAACTGGCAAATATTTTTGAGCTTACTTGTGTCAGGATTTTTTTTGCCGAAAGTTGGCCATTTTGGCAAAGCAGTTTCAAATGGTAAACCATAACCGTCTGCAGAATTCGCTATAGGCCTGGGGTAAATTGTTTTAATATTGTTTACTGTACCGGTAGCTTCTTTCTTTATAAAAATGGTTTTTAGTTCCTTTACCTTAGCCTGGTTTATTACTAAGTCGTCTGTAGTTGTATAGGTCTGTTCTACACCTGAAATATCGGGGCCTGCTTTAAGAGCGGTGCCTGTCGGCAGACCATATTCAGTAATATCTTTAGCCAGTTCAAAAACAATATGCAATTTATCTGCAATGGACGGTTTGGTCTGCAGGTGCAATACGTCTTTGTAGTAAAAATCAAGCAGGCGGCCCGTAAGCCCATTCATTTGCTGCTGAACTTTATTGAATAGCTGCAGAAAAGTAATAAACAATGCCATATGTGGCTGATGACCCGGATACTGTTCCATAGCAAATTGCAGGTACTTTTCAGAATCGTATATCAATTTGTTTAAAAAATGATAAAATGCATGAAAGATATCTTCTGTAAAAAGGGATGCGCTTAGTATTTTTTCCTGCTGTGTATTTCCCTGGTAGATGCCTGCATCAGGAGCCACGGTTTCATTTAATCCCCAAACTTCTTTATTTTCTATACTATCTAATTCTATTTTAAGATCAACAGATGCATCGACAAATTTGAAGCCCTCTTCATAAGCCATTATTTTCTGCACCTGCATTTTCAAATCAGATTCTATGGCCAGTTTTAAATCAGCATATAGAGGATTTTCAGGGATGGCTACCGAATACCACCTGTCTATTTTTTTTAGCATACCCACAATTGGTGCATATAATGCAGCATATACAGCAGGTGTTGTATGGTACTGAAGCCTTTCATTTACTTCATCATATTCTTTTTTAAATCTTTCTGCTTCGGTTACAGCGATGGATGCCGCAATTACTGCCAAATCTCTGCGAAAAAATTCGCGCCAACTCACTTTAGGTGCAGGTATTCCATCATTTATTATAGTACCAGGTATATCGTAAAAACGTATTTGGGCCGCATATTTTTTAGCAAACACCAGCAGGTCTTCAGTGCTGCGGCCATCAATAGGTGCATAGCCAGGGTCAAGGGCTTTAAGATAGCGTTGCAACTGGCCGGAACCATCGCGGTTTATATCTGTATCGCAATTACAATTTTTCATCTGAGGGCCTTTTGTTATTAGTTAATAGTTTTTACTACCAGGCATTTATTGATAAACATTCTAGCATTATTTGGCCAGGCAAAAAATTTTCAGGTAGCTGTGTTTATATTGGTTGCCTCGCTCACATAGAACGGAAACACATAATTATACCTTGTGTTGGTAAGGATGATGGAATAATGGATGGTAACCTCAAGCCTGTTCCCTTCGGGATCCTGTAAAAGTTCTGATGCCAACTCTTCTACAATTATTCTTGGTTCATGAATTACCAGCGCCTCCTTTACTATTTTCTCTATCATGGCAATGTTGGGTACATTCATTGGTTCAAAAACAAAGGGTTGAAGGTTGCAGCCAAAAGTGGGTAACATTACCCTTTCCCCTGTAATTGTGGCCAATATTATTCCTATACTGCTGTACACATCTGCATCTTCACTCAGCATTTCCACCCCGTACCATTGCCTTCTGAATGTTGGCGGAAAACTCCATCCGGTACCTAAAAATGATCGATCTATTATTTCCATATTTCAAGTTTTAAAATGCTGAAAATCTATCCGCCAATAATTACCGTGGTACATCCTGCTGCAATATTGCCGCCATGCGTTGTAGAATCTCCTTGTCTTGCTGCGGGTTTGCCCATTATCAAAACAGTAGCAGAACCTTTAACGATGGAATCGGGCGGGCCGGCACAGGTACACATACTCCCCATGGTTGCAGCTGCCATCCCGCCAATAAATACAGTAGGCGCACCTGGCGGAAGTACAGGTCCGCCTGTATGCGGACTACCATTTGGATTTGCCATGGGACAAGTATGATTATCCCCCACCCGTGCTGCTGCTGCCATGCCTGAGTTTTTAATTGATCATTACCTGGGTTCCTTTTATAGTAACGTTACCGCTGCCCGCCTCAATGGTAATACCGCTGGCACTCATTTTAATACTATTACTGTTTTCATCTTTGAGCTCCATTCCCCCGGAATCATCATTGAGTATAATTGTTTTTTCACCAGATGATGTGGTCACACTAAGTGTCATCCGCTTATTAGTATCATCAAAAATCAGTTTTACTTTTTCTTTGGTTACAAAACCAAACTCCAGGTTGCCTTCGGTTGCGGGTAAAGGAGATTTGTTGGCATCATTACTATGAAGGCATCCTAAAATAATCGGCTCCCTCGGATCATCATGTAAAAAACCCAGCACTACTTCATCATTTATTTGTGGCCTGAAATACACCCCCCTTTCCGGGCCGGCATCCAAAGTGGCCACCCTTGCCCAGATACCTTCATTGCCGGATGTGATGGTGGGTACATGCACTTTCACACGATACTGTCCATCAATATCATCCACATCTACCACTACACCAATATGCAATCCATTGATACCGGGCAATAAACCGGCTGCCGGTTTTTCCATTACGTCTGCCTTCTTGTAAAACCAATCTTCCAGCCAGCCAAACTGGACATCGGTTTGCCAGCTTCCATCAAAATGATGGAGTACCCCTGTGACATATACGTCGCCATTGAAGCGGTCACCTACTCCTTCAAGAGTAATGGTGGTACCTGGCTTTACTGCTGCGTTTCCCTGTATACGAACCCGCCCCACAGCCTTAGACATTTTATTGCGTACAGCATAGGCATCTGCCCAGCTCTGCAACTGATCCTGGCTAAGGTGGCCGGTATGCGATAAATTTATTTCAGTGCCCAGCACAGCCCCCAAATCATCGGAAGAAAGATTTCCCGGTTCGGAAAAATCAGACTCACCCGCTGAAGAATCTTCTGCAGCCTGCTGTGTATAATCCCAGGAATGTGTTGTTACACTTAGTACCTGCTTCCTGGCATCCATCTCTCCTTCAAACTCATAAATGTTTGCACCAAAAGTTGCAGTTAATAGGGACGCGCTGGTGGCCGGCTTTTTTACAATTAAACTACCATCATCTGTTAATACCAGCATGCTGTTTGCTTCTGCACGTGTGACGATAAAATCCCAGTCTGTTGCTTCAAACTGTACCAGCTGCTTGTGTGTTATTGAAGTGCTTTCCACATCTGGAGTTGATTCGCCGGCCAGGGAAGTTATTACGTCACTGTCGGTTTTCTCAATATGATAAGCACTTTTTCTTGCACCGGTTAATTTAATGGCTTTGTCTTTTGCTTCAATCATTAATACAGAAGCATTGTGCTGTTTTATTTTAATTCCATGCTTTACGATAATACCCTCAAAAACCGTTTCTACATCGCCATAGTAGCCAAGTTGTATTTCTATTTCATTACCTGGCTTAAACTGGTCACCGTTACTTAAAACAAAATCACGGTCGGCTGCAGAACCGTCTATGAAAACAAGTTTGGCATGAGCAATTTTATTGAAGGCTTTGTTAACAGTAATATTACTCACCAGTATTTCATTGTTCAATTCAGTGCCATTGATAAATATCTTTCGGCTTACTACGTCTGTAGATGATTCTGTACCTGGTATAAGACTGTCTAACCCCATTTGGTTGCTGTATAAATGATTGTTTACTTTTTAACGCTTTTCCCGATAGGCGAAAATATCAGTGTAGTACCTGCTTTCAATCTTCTAAAATTTTTCAGCTTATTCGCTTTTGCCACCTGCAGGTAATACAGTTGATTTTTGTAAACCTTATGTGTTAGCAACGGTAGCAGGTCACCTTCCTTTACCTCTACCTTATGCGAAAGGTCCGGAGATGAAAGCATGGCCAGTGCAGCCATTAACCCGGTTGGTGTTACTTCGGCAAATGAGGCGCTTATTTTTGCCCTGATTGGCAGGCCAAAAATGTCAAACATTGTATACGTTACAGTAGACGTAGTCAAAACACAATGAATTATAAAAAGCCCGTATTGAAGTATTAAATGATTAGGCCTGTGCGTCAATTTATTTACTGTGGTAGTGGCCAACCGAAACAATAACACCTGTGCGGTTACAGGTATTTTTATTCCATTCGTATTTATACCGGTTCCATCAAGCATAATATCAATGCTAAATGTTCTGCCCTTTGTATTAAGGTATGTTTGTTGAGTTCCTTCTGTGCCGGCCGTGTTTGTACTTCTCCAGTTGACCCCTTCGGTTATAGCGATCGTTTCAGGGTTGAACATGGCAAGAAATGGAACGCCAAGAATGGGAACCCCGTTTTCATCCGCCTGTAAGATCTTAAGATTGAATGGCAGTTTTGCCGCAGTTTGTAAATCCATTACCGTTCATTTTTTTCTTTAATAATTTCCAATACCAGGGCCGCAATTTCATTATCTGTACTATGCGGGCCGGTCGCTTCATTTGATGGGACGGCAGTTTCAACTGGTGTTGAATTATTATCCACCACGGCCCTGATGATTACTTCATTAATTTGTACCGGCATGACGTTATATTTTTCGTTCAAAATACTGGTAGGCTAATTCTATAGTTTCAACTACCACATTATTTCCATTGGCATTCAGGTCGCTCATTGCCCATTTTACCGGGTAAGCCTGTACCACGTTCCAAACGGCTACAGCTTCTCCCGCTTCATCCATTAAGGTTATCAGAATATTTGCAGGCTGAAAAAATGGAAACGGGGTGGCCCAAAAGAAGCCATCCTTGGCACTATTTATCCAATCAGTGAGCACCTTATTGGTTATCATACCCCTCTTTAAAACCAGGTTAGGATACTTTACCCGTTTGGGAAGTTTGTATTGAAACCTGTTTTCGCCACCTTCACTAAAGGGTTCTGTTTCAATTTCAAAAGAGAGGCCGCTAACATCCTGGAAGCGTTGCTGGTCGTCAACATCCATACCACTTACACCGGAAAAAGCAACCCGAAAGTGAAAACCACAAGGTGGAATATATACTGCCATCTTTTAGGTTGTTTTTACAGAAATCCCTTCATGTACCAATTCGATTGATTCTATAGCAATTTCATTGCCCGTTGCCTTTAAACCCGGCCCTTCCACTTTGGTTGGCCATGCCTGGGAGACGGTCCACACCATAACAGGGTCGCCTTCATCATTGAGAAGGCTGATGGTGACATCGCGTCTTTCTACATTGGGTGCCCCGTTATTGTTAAACCAGTTAAAGAGTTCATTATCTTTTTCTACAATGCCTCTTTTCAGGTTTATGTTATTTACTTTTTTTAGTCCCGGTCTTTTCAATGGTGCAGTAGTACCGGGCATTAGCCCATCCCTGTACTCAATTGCCTGGGTTTCCTGCGTAAGTCCAGACACATCAGAGAAGCCAATGTCCAGGTTGTTCCACGATACTTTGTAATGAAAGACCGGTATGGGATATGTTGCCATTTGTTGTTGATTTTAATGTTTAGTAATTTTTTACGATTGCTGCATTAGCTGTGAAAATTTTAATACAATAAATTCTGCAGGCCTTGCTACTGCCATTCCAATTTCCACATTCATTCTTCCTTCCAGTATGTCAAGTGATGTCATAGTAGTGCCCAAACCTACATTTACAAAAAATGCCTGCTCCGGTTTTACACCTGCCAGCGCACCATCTCTCCATTTTAAGAAAAGGAAGTTTTCAATCATGGCCTGTATTTTTACCCAGGTACCCATCGTGTTTGGTTCAAACACTCCCCACTGGCTTGATTTTTTTACTGACTCTTCCACCATATTGAAGAAACGGCGGACGCTGATATACCTCCATTCATTATCATTGCCATTTAGTGTGCGGGCACCCCATACCAATGTACCATAGCCCGGGAAGGTGCGTATTACATTAATAGATTTACCGGAAACCGCATCTATGTTAAGACTTTCCTGCTCCCGGTTGGAGATGGAAACATTGGGCCCTACCACTGCAGACACTGATTCGTTGGCAGGGGCTTTCCATACACCTTTGTTACTATCAACATAGCTGTAAATACCTGCCATTGCCGGTGATGGTGGCAACACAACATACTGTTTGGCAAGTTCATTTTTTACTTTTGTATATAGAATAGAACCGGCCCCGATCTTTACATCATTTAACAGTAAACCGGTAAGCGCCTGGTCTGTTACACCCACATCAAAAGAATACGCATCTACTTTTAAAGTATCAAAAGCATAATTAAACTCGTAAGACGTAATAAGATTAGGATAGTAGGCGGCCGCATACCTGTTCTCAGTAACTGTACTTGTTGCGTCTCTCATTATTAAGACATCCGCATCAATTGCTCCACTGGGAAATGCCGGACTTTCAAGGGTTACCTGGTAAGGATCAATCAATGCAAAGCGGTCCTTTAAATCAGCCGCCTGTTTAATCATTGCCTTTACCACTTCGCCATATGCAGCGGTACTACCAGTTGAAGGAGTTTCAGGGATACATAAGAGGGTTACTTCATCGATATCATTTACTACCGCAAGCCCAGCCAGTAAATCATCTTTTTTCACACTTCCTCCGCCCCCGGTATAGGTATCCACTGCAACTATAAAACAGGTACCGCCTCCATTGGCATAAAAGTGTTTTACAGAATGATAAAGGTTATATTTTGAACGCCTGGTGGCATCGTAGGTAAACGTGACATCATAATTATTGCTGCCATGATCTTTTACAGCAATAGCAATACTATCATCTGCTTCTATTGGTGCACCACCATAAAATTGTACAAATTCAGAAAAGTTATAGATTTTGTTTGCCATCTTTTTTAAATCACCTGCCGCAAAGCGGTCAGCTTTTTCGGTATAACCGATAAAAGCAGGTATTGCCGTTTCCACTTCGGCAACAGAAGGTGGCAGCGTGGAAATTTCCTGCACGTACACACCGGGGGTGGAAAGTTTTAATACAGCCATTTTTTAAATAGTTTAAATTGTTAATAAAATATCAGAATAGATATCCGGGTTATTGATTGCATTTATACCACCGGTTGATGGGCATTGCAAATCTGTTCTTACAGCAGCCTCTGCAGGGATGCCAATATATTTCTTGAGCGTTAGGCTTAAGGTATCTTTGGTTACACTGGATGAGGAGAAATATTTTTCCTGCAGTGCAACGGCGGTATTGGATACAAACTGAAAGTTCGTACCATCGGGGCTGGCCGAAGTTTGGGAAAAGGTGATTGCAGCATCATTTGTAAGAATGTTTAAACGGTTTATATAATCAGTTTTGTCAGCGGGGGCGAGTGTTTCCATTTCAATAAAGAGCGGACTGTTTGGTTTTAATTCTAAAGTATACCGCCATAGTGTTGCCCGGTTTATAAAATGCAGTACATAAGCTGGCCGGACTGAGGTAAGTGATTTGTCTGATTCTGCAACCCGGTAGTTGGCGTCCAACAAATCAGACAGCACCAATTCTATTGCACCGAACACTTTTTGTGGTGCTCCGGCACCCATATAATAAAAGGCATCTTCTTCAATATGGTTAATAAAAAGTTTGCAATGGCCCTGTGGCATCGGTAAAAGTTCGAAATATAAATCCGCAGATGCGGATTGGCTGACGATTGTTTTGGGTTCTACTTCAATGCCTGTGAGTGTATGCTTTACAACTGCAGTGGAGGCAGTCACCACGGCTCCATGACGGTAGTAATAAGAAGCCTTTCTAATGAAAACGATATCTGCTATTTCATCTACCCCTGCGGCGGTGGAGGTAAGATGAAGGTTGTGTCGTAAAGCCCCCGCATCATTAACCTGGTTAGAAAAGTAAAAAATTTTTTCAGGGTCGATCGATATGGGTAACTGATTGAAATTAATGGCAGATGAGTTTTGTAGCAAAATCCAAAACGAGAGTTTGCTGCCCATGGGGGGTGTAAATCGCAGCAGGTCGTCTCCTGCGGCATTTTTACCCAGTACCCTCGAAAAAATAATGAGCCCTGCATTTTCTTTGGTATTCCGGCAGATATAATCCAGCCGTTTCATTGTATCCAAACACTCGGCTGTGGGAATCAATACAAAATCAGGGGTTGGTGTAGTTGAATAATTTTTACAGAATTTGTTGGCATAAAACGGTTGCTCTATACGAATGGTCAGCAATTCAGCGTATTTTATGTGAAGGTCGTTCATTATTGTTTTATTAATTCTCTGTAAAATTCATTTCGGTGATCGGAGGCGTTTTATCCTTTCCTCTTGTTTCAAACACGGTAATCATCTTCATTTTATACACCACGCTAGGTATATATTTAGAGCCCAGCATGGCCCATAAATTATTTTGCTGTTCAAACGAAAGTGTATGTAAGTTAAATACAAGCCGCTCTATCAGTTGCCAGGGCTTTTTATCCGGCTCCAATACAGTAGCGTTTAAAGAAGGATTTTTTTGCTGGTCAAATACAGGATTGGCCTGGAAAAAACTTATCACATCCGATAAGTCTCGCAAGGCGGTTCGATAATCCTTTTTATGAGCAACAAAAAGAATAAATAAATCAAGTTCTACGGGCGGATTAAGCTTAAAAAACTGTTTGTCGTCTGTTGGTATAAATAGGGGCCGCTTACCTTCCCTTCGTTCTTCTTCCAATCCTGCAAGCATCATGGTAACATGTTTTGTATCCGGATCGATAAGGGTGCCGTCAGGAGATACAATAGATTGCATTTCCACTACAGAATCGGTATTGTAATTGGCAGCATCCTGTTCCCTTTCTACCATATATGTATCCAATTGTTTCCTTATAAATTCAAGTGCAGTACGTATCATAACAGGTTTACTATTTAACCAAATAATAAAATCAGGTGTTTTTGACAAAACAATTACACTAAGGAAAAGGAGCGTTTCTTTAAACATAATTATCCGAAAAAAATATCACTGGGGTTATTATAGGACTTTGCAGGGTGGTATGCAATACAACTAATACGGTACAATGCTAAAACAAAATATTGATTTTGTCAATACCTCAAAGTGGTAATTTTTAAATATTAATTTGAGTTCTCTTACGGAGTAAAATTTATACAATAATATTTACATGCTGCCAACTTAAAATTGAAGTAAAATTGATACAGCATCTTAAAATCATTTGCTGTCGGACTAAATGCTTGAAACCCTTGTCCGGCATGTATAACCTCACCCCAACCCCTCTCCAAAATGGAGGGACTAAAACCCTTAATGGTAAAGGCTTCTACCAAATCCGACTATTTTTTGTCGGATAATAATGTTTTTAAATCATTTTATACAAAAAATATGACATACTAAGCCACCCGGTACTTTCAAATACAAGGTTAACCAATTTAAAAAAAAATTAAGTTAGTTGTGGAAACGAATTCAGCAAATGATCATAGCCCGTAAATTGACAAATGGGGTCGTGGCATGAAGAATGTGCCGGTTGACATGCCCATTTTAAATAGCTCCTGATAGATGAGAACTATATTCCTGTGCACTTTTAAACAATCTGAATAATGCCTGATAATGACAAGCCAATCGTGCCCGACTTCTCAATAAAAATGCCTGCACAAACATTCAGCGCTTTGTTGAAGATCCCAATGGCTTTGATTTTTATTTGTAACAAATGATACTAATATTTTAAATCCCCACTATTTACTTTTACCCTGAACCACAATTACAATCTCACCTTTTACAGGTTTCGTATTAAAATAATCATGTACTGCCTGCAAACTCCCCCTTTTATTTTCTTCAAATTTTTTGGTGAGTTCCCGGCTTACGCAGCATTGCCTTTCGGCGCCGAAATATGTTATGAAATCATTCAGGCTCTTTACAAGCCGCATCGGGCTTTCATAAAAAACCATAGTCCTTTCTTCCTCCGCCATTTTTCTTAAAAATGTCTGCCGCCCCTTTTTTAATGGGAGGAAACCTTCAAAGCAAAAGCTGTTCATCGGTAAACCGCTGTTTACAAGGGCAGGCACAAAAGCAGTAGCACCGGGTAGACATTCCACTTTTATATCATGCTTTACGCATTCCCTTACCAGCAAAAATGCGGGATCGCTGATACCCGGAGTTCCTGCATCTGTAAGTAAAGCGATCGTTTTACCTCCCTGCAATTGTTCCGTCAAATGATGAATAATCTTGTGTTCGTTGTGCTGGTGATATGGGGAAATGGGTTTCTGAACCTGGTAATGCTGAAGTAATACTGAAGATGTACGGGTATCTTCAGCCAAAATCAGGTCTACGGATTTTAATATTTCTATCGCACGGAAAGTTATATCTGCCAAATTACCGATGGGTGTGGGAACAATGAATAACGGCATAATGTGCTAATTTGATAATGTGCTAATTACATGGGACTGCGCCTGGATTAGCATATTAGCACATTAGCTAATTAGCTAATTAATTTTAGCTAATGGTTATTTCAAACATTTCCATTACCGGATTTGCGAGTAGTTTCCTGGCAGCTTCTTCTGCAATATCCTTTGCCATTGTTGCAGTTTCCGCTTCTATTTGCAGGCTGATATTTTTGCCTATTCTTACATCCTGTACTGTGTTTAAACCTAAATTTTGAAACCCGCCTAATACGGCTTTGCCTTGAGGATCTAACAATTCTTTTAGGGGCATTACTTTTACCTGTGCAGTGAAGATCATATTGTAGGTTTATTTTTGAGGAGCAAAGATAAAATAATGTAGGCAATGAAAAGTACAGGAATGGCCAGCCATTTTAAAAAAGGGATTGCTAATATGGCTATTGCCAGCAATATAATTTTGGGTAGGTTATTTTTTACACTATAATCTTTAAATTTTAATGCCATAATAGGTAAATTACTAACCATCAGCCAACTCAATACAATGATCAAACTGTACAATACCCATTTGTTTATCAACCATTGATTGATATTGACTATACTGCCTCCATAATGTAACATCAACGGAAAAGAAGCAACCAATAACCCTACTGCAGGTGTTGGTACGCCTTTAAAACCATAATGCTGCGTGTTATCAATATTAAATTTTGCCAACCGGTATGCTGATGCACAACTCAATATGAAAGCCGGCAATAACCAAATGACAGAAGCATCCAATCCATTTTCTTCCCTTATCAGGCTGATACGCAATAACTGGTATAATATTACCCCTGGAGCTACCCCAAAGCTAACTACATCCGCCAGGGAATCCAGTTGCTTCCCCATTTCGGTACATACTTTAAAAATTCGGGCCACAAACCCGTCTAAAAAATCTACCAGGGCAGATGCAAAAATAAAGAGTGAAGCGTATGCCAGTTTCTCAGGAATATTAAAACTGCTGGTAAATTCGTCGCTGGTATAAATGATGATACTCTCCGTTTGTAGCGCAAATACAATTGCTATACATCCAAAAAAAAGATTGAGCAGGGTGAAAATATTGGGTATTTGTTTCATAATTATTTTGACTTCAAAAACAGTGTTGATTGCTGATTTGGAAAGCCTGATCTGAGTTTATAATATTAAATGCTTTGGCTCTTAACGTTTCATCAATGATTCTATATCATCTGTTGTGATCGGGATATTTTTCATCAAATCTTTGTTACCGTTTTTGGTAACCCAAAAATTGTTTTCAATCCTAACACCCATTTTTTCTTCTTCAATATAGATACCTGGTTCAATGGTAAATACCATTCCAGCTTTGATGGGTTCGGTTCTTGTACCAAGGTCATGTACATCAATACCTAAATGATGTGAAATACCATGATATAAATACTTCCTGTATGCCCTGTTTTCCGGATCCTCGTTTTTTATATCTTCTTTTTTCAATAACCCGATCTTTTGAAAGATTTTACTGGCCTCATCCCCAATTTTTTCGGTATAATCAATAATGCTGATACCTGGCTTTAAAATAGAAGCGGCATAATGATGCAAATGCAAACAGGCATTATAAACAACTTTTTGCCTGGCCGTAAATTTACCATTTACCGGTACTGTCCTGGTAAGATCGGCGCAATAATTACCATACTCGGCACCAAAGTCCATTAATATCAATTCACCATCCATACATTCCCTGCTGTTTTCTACATAGTGTAGTGTTCTTGCCCTGTCACCACTGGCGATGATTGAACTATATGCAGGCCCGGCAGCACGTTGTGTTAAAAAGGAATGATATATCTCCGCTTCAATTTCGTACTCCATTACTCCGGGCTTAATAAATTGCAACAGCCTCCGAAACGCGATATCAGTAATATCAATCGCCTTTTGCATAACTTCTACTTCCAGCGGCGACTTTATGGCACGTAATTCTTTTAATATTCTGGCACTACGCTTATAATTATGCAGCGGGTAGCGAAGCCTCATCATTTCAGCATAACGGTAATCCCTTACCGGCACCAGGTTTGCTTTCCGGTCATTTTCATTGCTGTTTAAATAAATCGTATCTGCCCAGTGAATCCAGGGTTGCAATACCGCATCTAATCCATCCAGCCATACAATCGTTTTAATTCCTGAAATAGCGGTAGCTTCTTCTCTTCTCAACCTGTGCCCATCCCATTTCTCTTTTAATTCATTAGGCCTTACCAGCACCAGCACTTCCCGGTATTTGGGATCGGGATTATCCGGAAACAATATCAACATACTGTCTTCCTGTTCGATACCGGTTAACCATATCATATCCGAGTTTTGCTTAAAGCGATATAACTGATCTGCATTGGTGGGCAATTCATCATTACTATTAAAGATTGCAATGGATTGCTTTTCCATTCTATCTACAAAACGCTTGCGGTTTTGAACAAACAATGTAGCATTTAAGGGAAGGTATTTCATTCAGCTTTTTTAGAACTTGCAATATACATTTTAAATAAATAACGTTTTGGATGCGTATTGCCAACACAACAAAAAGATAAAATATGTAAGCCATTCAATCATTTACAGGCATTTTTCAATCCTGTTCAAAAATACCGGGAACGATTGCAATTTTGCAAATGTTTAAGCGATTTGCTAAAATAGATTACAATTTGAATCACTTTTCGGAAAGAATTATAAAAAATCTAAACCCTACCTTCGGCTTTTTATAACGATTGCTAACGAAATGATTGCTTACTATGTCAGTACCAATGATGCCTGTCATCCCTAAAAATATTCTAATCAATTTAGGACTTCAAATGACAGGAGATATTTATTATCAATTATCACCTGAGGAATTAACTGAGCAAACGCTCCAACGGGGACAGGGTGTGCTAAGTGATACCGGAGCCCTTGTAGTAAATACCGGAGAGTTTACCGGCAGAAGCCCCAAAGACAGGTTTATAGTAAAAGACATCCTTACCGAAAACACTGTACACTGGAATGATTTTAATATCCCCATTGAATCAAAATACTTTGACCAGTTATATGGTAAAATGATGGCCTGGCTAAAGAATAAAGAAATTTGGGTGCGAGATTGTTATGCCTGTACAGATCCAACGTTCAGAATGAATATAAGGATCGTGAATGAAAATCCATGGAGTAACCTATTTGCACACAATATGTTTCTAAGGCCCGGGGAAGAAGAGTTGGACGACTTTACACCAGAATGGTACGTAATACAGGTACCGGGCTTTAAAGCTGATCCATTGCTGGATGGAACCCGTCAGCATAATTTTGCCATTATCAGTTTTACAAAAAAAACCATTTTAATAGGAGGAACCGGCTACACGGGTGAAATGAAGAAAAGTGTTTTTTCAATTCTTAATTATATACTTCCCCACAATAATGGAGTATTGAGTATGCATTGTTCCGCCAACATGGGTATAGCAGGTGATACTGCCATTTTTTTTGGTTTAAGTGGTACCGGCAAAACCACCCTGAGTGCAGATCCAAAACGTTACTTAATTGGAGATGATGAACATGGCTGGACGGGAAAAACGGTCTTTAATTTTGAGGGTGGCTGCTATGCAAAAACCATTGATTTAAGTGAGGTAAAAGAACCAGAAATTTACCAGGCAATTAAACCGGGTGCCCTTGTAGAGAATGTAGAATTTTTTGAAGGAACTAACCAGATTGACTTTTCAGATAATAGCATCACAGAAAACACGAGGGTAAGTTATCCCCTGCATTTTATCAGCAATGCATTGGAACCTTCCATTGGAAAAATACCCAAAAATATATTCTTCCTCACCTGCGATGCCTATGGCATTTTACCGCCCATTAGTAAACTTACATCAGGCCAGGCAATGTACCAGTTCATTAGTGGATATACGGCAAAAGTGGCTGGTACCGAAACTGGCGTAACCGAACCGAAAGCTACTTTCAGCGCATGTTTTGGTGCACCCTTTATGCCACTGCATCCCGGGCAATACGCAGAAATGTTAGGAAAAAAAATGATTGCCGAAAATGTAAATGTATGGATGATCAATACAGGATGGAGTGGCGGCCCTTATGGAACTGGAAAAAGAATAAAACTGGATTATACAAGGGCTATGATTACCGCGGCACTTGAGGGTAAATTAGAAAACGAAGTATTTGAAAAACATCCCGTTTTTGGTATTGCAATGCCTGCCAATTGTGAAGGAGTGCCATCTGAAATTTTAAATCCGCGAAACACCTGGTCCGCTAAAGACCTATATGATCAAAAGGCGAAGGAACTTGCCATGTTATTTGTAAGCAATTTTGAAAAATATGCCGGAGGCGTTAGTAAAGCAATATTAGCTGCGGCGCCGGTAGTATAATATAGTTCGATTGTTAGCCACTAAACGAACCCCTCGAATACCAAGACATGTCGGGGTATCGGGGGATTTTTTCATAATACCATTTCGGGTATTTCACCCTCCACAATTAATTTCCCTGCTGTTTTTGCTATGATCTCCTCAACACTCACACCGGGTGCCCTTTCCAACAATTTAAACCCGGCGGCGGTAATATCCAACACAGCTAACTCGGTTACTACTTTTCTTACGCAACCAACACCAGTAAGCGGAAGCATACAGGCTGGTAATAGTTTCGACTCTCCTTTTGGGTTGGTATGCATCATGGCGACAATAATATTTCTTGCACTGGCTACCAGGTCCATGGCACCGCCCATTCCCTTTACCATTTTACCCGGAATTTTCCAATTAGCGATATCCCCTTTTTCACTTACTTCCATGGCACCCAGGATAGTAAGATCTACTTTACCCGCCCTGATCATTCCAAAGCTCATGGCACTGTCAAAAAATGCAGAACCCGGTACGGTGGTAATGGTTTGTTTGCCTGCATTAATCAAATCCGGATCTTCTTCCCCTTCAAAAGGGAACGGCCCCATACCCAATAAACCATTTTCACTTTGCAGCACTACCTTTAAACCTGCCGGAATATAATTGGCAACCAGCGTAGGTATCCCAATACCCAGATTTACATAATACCCATCTTTTAGTTCCCTTGCAAGGCGCTGCGCTATTTGGTTTTTGTTAAGCATACAAAATAATGTGATAATTTGATAATGTGCTAATGAGAAACACACCAGGAATTTACTGAAGTATAGTTATTGAAACAGTCAAATAATTTGTTTCTTAACTAATCCGCTAATTTCAGAGTTACATAAACTGGTTAAATTAGCACATTATCTAATTAGCTAATCAGCTAATTTTCTAACGGTTCTCTGCTCTATTCTTTTCTCATAATTCGTTCCCTCAAATATGCGGTGTACATAAATGCCCGGGGTATGGATGTGATCCGGATCAAGGCTTCCTGCCGATACCAATTCCTCCACCTCTGCAATAGTAATTTTGCCAGCCATGGCCATTAGCGGGTTAAAGTTCCGGGCGGTTTCCCGGTAAACCAGATTGCCATCCGTATCACCCTTCCATGCTTTAACAAGCGCAAAATCCGATTCAAAAGCCATTTCAAGCAAATAAGATTTGTTGTTGAAAACCCTTTGCTCCTTCCCTAGGGCAACTTCGGTACCTACACCGGCAGGGGTAAAAATAGCTGGCATGCCATATCCCGTAGCCATACAACGGGTGGCCAATGTTCCCTGGGGAATTAATTCTACTTCTAATTCACCACTCAATAATTGTCGTTCAAACTCGGCATTCTCACCAACGTAGGATGCTATCATTTTACTTACCTGCTTATTTTGCAGCATCAATCCGATCCCAAAATTATCTATGCCTGCATTATTTGAAATACAGGTAAGCTGTGTTACGCCCTTCCTTACCAATGCGGCAATACAATTTTCAGGTATCCCACATAAACCAAATCCTCCCAACATCAGCACAGCGCCGCTTTGAATATCAGCTATTGATTCATCCGCATTACTAAAAACTTTATTCATGTAAATTTTTCAATCGTTTGTGCAAAAAATAAGTACAGCAATATACAGCAAATAATGATGTGTAAGAATATTGAAAAGCAATGGGTGCATTTTAAATCAATGTAACCGAACCATCTACAGAATAATTGGCAATTTTTTTAAAGATGACTCAAACAATAAAACGATTTCACATTCGTTTTATAAAAGGCTGTACTTAAAGCTTTGATTCAATTAGAACTACCAATATCCTATATGAAAAAAGGCGGCAAGTAAATATTCTCATTCATTATTAATATTTACGCCATCCTATGTACAAAATACTTAGAATCCATAACCGGCTTATCGTTGGTGGCCCTTCAATCAACGTTTCGCTTTTATCTACTTACCTTAATCCCGAGTTTGAAACCAAACTAATTGTGGGAAAAAAGGATCCCCAGGAAAAAGATGCCGGGTATATTGCCCAGCAAATGGGCGTTAACCCAATTGGAATAGATGAAATGAGGAGGAGCCTCCTGCCCTTCAACGACATCAAAGCTTTTTTTAAAATCAGGAAAATCATTAAAGAGTTCAAGCCAGATATTGTTCATACACATGCATCCAAATCAGGAGCTATTGGAAGATTGGCGGCCTGGTCCTGTGATGTAAAATTAATTGTTCATACTTTTCATGGACATGTGTTTCATTCCTATTTCAATAAATTTTTTTCATTCCTGATTGTGTTGGTTGAACGGTTTCTTGCAAAAAGGACAAACCTGATTATTGCTATCAGTGATTTACAAAATAAGGAATTAGTAGAAAAATATAAAATAGCTCCATCAGCAAAAGTTTTCACAGTTCCCCTGGGATTTAATCTTGAAAAATATTCTATTGACCAGGATATGAAACGGAACATGTTCAGGGAGAAGTATGGCTTTGATAAAAACGAAATCATCGTTGGCATAATCGGAAGGATTGTTCCAATAAAAAATCATGGAATGTTTTTGGAAGTGGCTGCGCAAATCAAGAAGCAATCAGGTAAAAATGTAAGATTTGCCATTATTGGGGATGGGGAATCACTGCCTTTGATAGAAAAAAAATCCGCGGAACTGGGCCTGACTTATTCTTATTTTTTAGACAGTCCAAAATCGAATACAGATATCGTTGTTACTTCCTGGGAAAAAGACATTGACCAGGTTTTAGCTGGTCTTGATATTGTGGTACTTACTTCCAATAACGAAGGAACACCCGTTTCATTAATTGAAGCTCAGGCAGCATATAAGCCTGTAGTGTCTACCAATGTGGGAGGGGTGGAAGATGTTATAAAGCACGGGGAGAACGGTTATTTAACAGGTGCGAATGATGTGAAGTTATTTGTTAAATATGTAAAAATGTTAATTGATAGTAAAGATTTGCGTGATAAAATGGGCGCCGTTGGATATAATTCAGTGATCAACAATTATTCAAAACAAAGATTAGTAAAAGATGTAAAAAATCTATACCTGAATTTTCTTGAAAAGGAAGAGAAAAAAGTAGTTGCAGAGAGCCCGGCATTGATCAATGTTTTCAATACGACTTACCGGTCTCTTACTTATTTCCGCCGGCATGTCGCTCAAACATTTTTGTTCTGTTTCTTTCTGCTTTCGTAGTCATGCTATCGAGTAAAATGCGCATCTCACCGGTATGTAACAAATAATATTCGTAGCTTTTGTAAAAATCAGCTTTTGTTACCTGGTGCATCGAAAAAATTTTATTTTGCAACTGCGCATTTTCAACTGCCGCATTTTTTAAAGAATCTTTTTTTATAAATTGCTCGGTAAAAACATCGGCTTCAATAATATCCCACAATACAGCCTGCATTTTTTCCCGGTCAAGTATACCTGAATTTTTCTTCTCTTTATTGTTGCAACCAATCGAGCAAAAGAACAATATTGTTACAATAAACTGCTTCATTATTTTAATTCGTCTTTGTACCTGGTCGCATTGGTGATATCCATTTTCTGCAATAAATCAGACGCTCTCAATTTATCCTGCGGTGGCGCCTTTGAAAAAATTTTGATCAATTCATTCGCCTTGCCCTGGAAAAAGAACTGGTTGATCATCGTGTTTTGATTATCCGCATTAAAATTACTCAGCAGGTTTAATACATTCAACATTTCATTTCTTGCTGCTGTTTCATCCTCATACATTTTATCAAGCCCCAAATGATAGTAGGAATAGAAGATATCATGCATAATCGAATACCTGCTGTTCATCATATTTTCCACTAACCAGTACCGGTTGCGTTTGCTGTCAAAAGCCTTCCAACCGGCAATACCTCTTGCTTCAGGGGCATTATTCACAATATTCTGGGCTTTTAAAAAATAGGTATTGCCACCACGCTGTGAAAAGGCATCGTAATCGAATGCTAAAATAACATTGGCATAATACGCAAATATGGCGGTAAGGTTCGACAAGAGTGCATCTGTTCCCGCAACCCGGTTTTCGTTAAATTCCAACTGCTGAAATTCTATGTACTTAAAAATAACATCCTCATCCTGGAAATTAATAAGCGGAGATACGTAAGACGTATTAAAAACAGGGCGGGCAGCCTGTATGGTAAGCGAGGCAGAATAAACGTTGACCTCATTGGTTGGCTGCAGGTTTAAAAAAAAACTACAGTCAATTTTTTCGTTACCTAAAAAAATATCCTTTGTCCATTTGCGATTATTCAAAAATGTATTCAAAGCCGTTTGCAAGGTTTGAAAAACATTCTTGTTTACCGTAGTTCCTATCCTGCTACTGTTAACCGTTACCCTTGCATTTAATTCCTGGGCACACACAAAATTTGTGGCCATTGTTAAAAGGAATAAAAATATAAACCTGGCAATAATATGCATATTACATTCGAATAATAGTGTTTACAATATCTTTAGCCACTGCTTCTTTTGACTTGGTTTCAAAATAGTGCGGCATCCCTTCCTTATCTATAATAGTTATCTTGTTTGTGTCATATCCAAAACCGGCTCCTTTGTCATTTAGAGAATTCAGTACAATCATATCTGCATTTTTTTCAATCAATTTCTTTTTAGCGTACTCTTCTTCATTATTGGTTTCCAATGCAAAACCTACGAGTAACTGGTGAGGTTTTTTTATTTTTCCCAGATGCTTTAGAATGTCTTTTGTTTTTGTTAACTCGATTGTAATAACCTCGCCTGTCTTTTTTATTTTCTCCTTTTCCGTGTAGACCGGGGTATAATCCGCAACTGCTGCACTCATAACAGCAATATCCATCGAATCGTATATAGCAACGCAGGCGTCAAACATTTCGGATGCAGTTTTTACCCTGGTTATAGTTATTTGAGCAGGCATTTCCAAAGTAGCTGGGCCAATTATTAAAGTAACCTCTGCACCCCGATTTTGTAATTCCTTTGCAATTGCAATGCCCATCTTGCCGGATGAGTGGTTACCAATAAACCGCACCGGATCTATCTGTTCATAAGTAGGCCCGGCGGTTACCATTGCACGCTTACCCTTTAATAGCTGATCAGTTGAAAGAAATTCATTCAGCCAATCTACAATTTTATCGGGTTCTGCCATTCTGCCTTCCCCGGATAATCCACTCGCTAATTCACCGGATTCTACTGGTATGATATAATTTCCGTAGGAAGCTATCTTTTGAAGATTATTCTTAGTAGCAGTATGAAGCCACATATCTTCGTCCATTGCCGGAGCTACTACCACCTTACAGGTAGCAGAGAGATATACTGCCATTAACAGGTTATCACATATGCCGGTCGCCATTTTCGCAAGTGTATTACAACTAAGGGGGGCTACTAACATTACATCAGCCCATCTGCCCAACATTACATGATTTGCCCAGGAGTCATTATTGGCAAGATCTGTTAGAACAGGATTTTTTGAAAGCGTGGAAAAGGTTAAAGGTGAAATAAAATCTTTAGCTGAAGAAGTCATGATAACTTTTACCTCAGCTCCTGATTTTACTAATAACCGTACCAGTACAGCAGCTTTATACGCAGCAATACTACCGGTTATCCCCAATAATATTTTTTTCCCTTTAAACATAAAAAACGACGGATGATACCGTCGTTAAAAATATAACTTCTTACCAGAAATATTGCTAATTATTCGCTAAAGACTAACTAAATAGATCTTCTTCATTTTTACGGAAGTAAATCTTATCTTCCATAAATTCCTGTGATGCAAGCAGGGAAGGATTCGGCATACGCTCGTAAGCTTTCGAAATTTCTATTTGCTCTTTATTTTCATGTATTTCTTCCAGGCTATCTGTATGACTGGCAAACTCTTCCAGTTTATTATGCAACTCCTCCTTGATAGTAATATTAATCTGGTTAGCTCTCTTTGCAATGATGGCGATAGATTCATACAAATTGCCTGTTTTCTCTTTTAAATCAAACAGATTTTTTGGCTCTACCACATTGCTCGTACTAGAGCTTAGTTGTCGTCTTAATTTGCTCATATTGTATTTCTTTAATGTTGTTTTGACTTATATTACTTAGTTCCTTTGCTTCCGGTAACAATGCACTTTCTGGAAAACGATCCGCAAAATCCTGGTATTCACTGATTACTTTCTCATAACGTTCCGTTTGCTTTTCCTGAATACTTAATTTCGCAAACCTATAATACGATTTTACTATGTTCAATTTATAGGTGTCCCCTGATTTTGATTCGGGATAATTATTAAGCACACTTCCGTAAGCAATGGCAGCAGCCCTGTATTGTCCTACTTTAAAATAAAGATCTGCTGCTCTCAATTCTTTAATTTCAAGCCTTTCCCTGCTTTTATCTATAATTGCGGTAGCTTCAGCAATCCTGGAAGAACCAGGATGGGTGTTTATAAAAGACTGCATCACACCAATAGATTTAGCGGTATTCGTTTGATCTAAATCAACCTTAGGAACCTGTTTGTAAAAACACAATGCATGCATGAAGTCAACCTCCTCAGCCTTACTGCTATTAGGGAATACTTCTAAAAACCCTTTAAAAAAATTCTCAGCGTCCTGGTAATTTTTTAAATAATAGAAACAAAACGCATCTTTATAATAAAGATCTTCAAACTTGTCTGTTCCCTTAAAAACCGGGTAAAGTTCTTCATATAAGGTTTGTGCCTGCCGATACTTTTTTTCTGCAAAAAATTTATCCGCCATAACTAACTTATAGGCAACATCCTTGCTTTTCATGATCTTGCTATACTTGTTGCAGGACGAAAGGGCAAAGAAAACTGTGATTGCTATTAATGATATCCTTAAAAATCTCATAGAAGATGGCAAAATTAGTGATTTTCATTCAAATATCTCTTCAAATTATCAGTTTGCAAAATCATGATCGTTAAGATTTTCAGAAATAATCAATTATATTTTAATTACTACCTGCTTCATTTCATTTACATATCACAATATTCATCCTTCCCACTTTCGCATGATATCTAAATTGGAAATCATTGTCATTTAGCTTTTTCACCAATTAATGTTGCGATCAATCAAAACTATAAACATTAAAAAAAACCTCCCGAAAATCCGGGAGGTTTACTATTAAAATACAATCAATCCTTAATTTGATTTTATGTCAATTGTATTTGCATCGCCACCGCCGATATTTTTATCGGTATTAATTCTATCGTTACTTACGCCCAATGTTTCTATAAGGTAATTCTTAACAGCTTCTAATTTCTTATCAGCCAAAGATTGTTGCGCTTTTGAAGCCCCGGGATAAGCATAGATAGTAATAGAGCAGGCAGGGTTTTCTTTCAATTTTGATGCAACCGTTGCACACATTGCTTTTACATCTCTACTTAAACTAATGCCTTTCATTGAAAGACTAGGGTAGTCAGTTGGACATTCAGTCTTTGGACCAGTACCTTGCGCAATTAGCGTTTTTAATTCAGTGCAGCAAGCTGGTTCAGGGCACTTACCAACTCCATCAGCATCAACCGGCTGACATTCGGTTGGCGTAATTAATTGTTTATCCTTACAATCCGGAACACCATCGCCATCTGTATCTTTCGTTACTCCGTGAGAATCAACAGGGCAACCTGATGGTGTGTTTGGCTCCCTATCCAACTGGTCAGTTACACCATCACCGTCCGTATCATCAAATACTGGTTTTGGTAATTTCATATGCTTTGGATTGTTTAACTCGCTGTAAGCATAATCCAATGGATTTACCCACCACAATGGCTCAACAGATTTTCCACCAAGGTTAAAATTAACGCCTAATGATAAGAAGTTGTATGAATCAAAATCACGGGTTTGAGCAGCATCTCCTGAAGCTGCTTCCTGCCATTGTTGTCCATCCAATAAGTCATCCTTCACAAAGGTTTGACGATCTTCCAGCGCAAGATTAATTCTTCTGCTTAACTTAAATGATATACCAGCTAATGCCGTGCCTGATGGCCTGAATGTGTGGCTACCTATTTTCGCCCTGCCTGCACCAGCATTTTCCGCCTGTGTTTCATAAGTTTTATCCATTCTATCCTTTAAAGCCTTCAACACATCTTTCCTGTTATTGTAAACACCTGATGCACTAACCTGGCTTTGAAAAAGCGATGCGTAATTGTTATTACCTGCATCCAACGCATTCACTTTTGTATCATACCAGGTGAAGCCTAAACCAGCACCCATATAAAGCGCAATGCCATTCTTTTGTTTGTGAAAGCGTATATTGTTCAGGGTTATAATACCTTGAAGAGATAAATCCTGTATATTGGTTTTGTAATTGTAGAAAACCGGGTTAACAATTGGCGTGTAGCCCTTACCAGCAGGCAAATTACCGGGTACTCCTGGATTGGTATTTGCCAACCAGGCTGAGTTTTTACCATAATTTCTGGAAGCTTTCCAATTCAACCCTTTTGCATTTCCATTCACATATTGCATTCTCAATGCAAATACATAGCCGAGTGCTTTTCTTGCATGTACTTCAAATCCTAAACTTGGTATTCTGGCAGCAACATCACCGCCAATAGCGATCGATCCAATAGAAGCCCCTACTTCCAACATATTACGCGGTTTTGCAGGGAAATTATAATTATTGTTCCAAAACTCATTCTGCTGCGGCATCTTCTTGGCGGATATTACTGACGAGTCGAACACACTATAAGTTCCACCCGTCTGGGCAAACGCAGAAGCGGTCACTAGGGTGAACAACCCTAATATTAATTTGTACTTTTTGTTAGTCATGGTAAGTTGATGATTAGATTGTTGAATTTTAAGAGTTAATATCTACAAAATTATCAATTGGTAATTAAAAACCAACTTTTTTACGTTTAATTTAGGTTATAACTGCTTATAACAAACATGATTACGGTGATTTAATGAGCAGTTATGATATCGAATAGCTGCCTTTTTTTATATTATACCAAGCAAAGTTTGCACTTCAAAAATCCACTTTATAAAATAATTACTTTGCAGCCGTTGTATACTGCGTTATATTTCTTTTTTTTGCTGATGGATTTTGTAAATAAAATTATTGGTGAAGAATTAAAGACTTTTGAAAAAAAGTTTACAGACTCCGTAAAGAGCCAAACCCCGCTGCTTGACCGGATAATGAAATACATCATTAAACGAAAGGGAAAGCAATTGAGGCCGATGTTTGTTTTCCTAAGTGCAAAGTTACAGGCACCCATAAACGAAAGTACTTATCGGGCCGCGGCTCTTGTTGAAATATTACATACAGCTACATTGGTTCATGATGATGTGGTAGATGAATCCCTTGAGAGAAGAGGTTTTTTTTCTATTAATGCAATCTGGAAAAACAAAATTGCAGTGCTGGTAGGAGATTATCTGCTGTCAAAGGGCTTATTATTGTCCACTACCAACAATGATTTTGAACATCTGCGTATTTTATCAGAAGCGGTAAAGCAAATGAGTGAAGGTGAGTTAATGCAAATTGAAAAAGCCCGCAATCTTAATTTAAGGGAAGACATTTATTTCGAAATTATTCGCAACAAAACTGCGTCTTTGCTTTCTTCGGCCTGTGCGGTGGGGGCCTGGAGTACGAGCCAGGACAAGGGGATAACCGAAAAAATGAAATTATTTGGAGAAAAAGTTGGTATTGCTTTCCAGATAAAGGATGATCTTTTTGATTATGGAAAAGAAGATATAGGGAAACCAACCGGCAATGATATCAAGGAAAAAAAACTAACGCTCCCACTCATTTATACGCTCAATACAATTGATGCGGCTACCCGGAGGAAACTAATTTACATTATAAAAAATGAAAATAAAGATCCCGCAAAAGTTAAACTGGTGATAGACAAAGTTATCGAGGCTGGTGGCATCACTTATGCAGCCGAAAAAATGACGCTATACCGAAATGAGGCCCTATCCATCCTACATGAATTTCCAGGCAATGAAGTAAGAAACGCACTGGAACAACTGGTGAGGTATACTACTGACAGGAAATACTAAACCGGCATAGTTAAACGAACATAAAATCATCATCCATTTTCCTGAAACAAGCATTTTATTTGTTTATCTTACTCCTCTCAAATCGCCTCCGTTGGAGCTTTACTTAACTAAACCATTGAACAGGCAATAATTTTTTTAGATGAATAAACGCTGGAACATATTATCAGCCGAAACTGCTCGGACATCCGTACTACAGGATTCGCTAAAAATTAATCATACGATTTGTAAAATACTGGTTCAGCGGGGAATTGACGATTACACAAAGGCCAAAGCATTCTTCCGCCCGGAGCTATCCCAACTTCATGATCCTTTTTTAATGCGGGATATGGAAAAGGCCGTTGACAGGATTACCCAGGCAATTGAGAACGGCGAAAAGATATTGGTTTATGGTGACTATGATGTGGATGGTACTACTTCTGTTGCCTGCATGTACCAGTTTCTTTGCAAAATTTACGATGAAAATTTGGTGGAATTTTATATACCGCACCGGTACAGAGAGGGGTACGGAGTAAGCAAGGCCGGCATTGAGTACGCCGCTGAAAATAATTTCAAATTAGTCATTTCATTAGACTGTGGTATTAAGTCGGTAGAATTAATCCGATATGCCAGTTCAGTTGGCATTGATTTTATCGTATGCGACCATCACCTTCCTGATCATGAATTACCGGATGCTATCGCAATTCTTAATCCGAAACAAAAGGATTGTAATTACCCTTATAAGGAATTGTGCGGTTGTGGTGTTGGGTTTAAATTAATCACCGCAATGGCTCAGCGGTTTAGCATACATGAGGAATATTATTTTTGCTATCTCGAACTTGTCGCCACTGCCATTGCCGCTGATATTGTTCCCATGACCGGTGAAAACAGGATACTGGCTTATCATGGTTTACAACAAATTAATACCAATCCAGGTGCCGGCATAAGGGCATTGATAAAATTGGGTGGTATTCAAAAGCAATTGAATATTAACAACGTGGTTTTTGTAATTGCACCAAGGGTAAACGCTGCAGGGCGAATGGATGATGCAAAAAAAGCAGTACAGTTATTTATCGAAAAAGATGCTGTAAAAGCGCTGGAGTTTGCGGAGATGTTGCACACTGATAACAAAGACAGAAAGGACGCAGACAGCAGCATCACAGAAGAAGCTTTGGAATTGATTGAGAATGATGCGGTGATGATCAACAGAAAATCAACGGTGGTGTACAAAGAGCATTGGCACAAAGGGGTGGTTGGAATTGTAGCCAGCCGCCTCACAGAAAAATATTACCGGCCTACCATTGTACTTACCCGCAGTGGCGACATTGTATCTGGTAGTGCCAGAAGTGTGGTTGGATTTAACCTGTATGAAGCAGTGCATGCCTGTCGGGAATATTTGTTAGGATATGGCGGGCATTTTGCAGCCGCAGGTTTATCAATGTTACCGGAAAAAGTAGACGCTTTTTCAAACAGGTTTGAAGAGGAAGTTGCTGCAACCATTCCAGATCATTTGTTGATACCTGAAATAGTAATTGACAGTGAAATTGCCTTGCCCGGAATTACTAATTCACTGTACAAAATAATTTGCCAGATGGAACCTTTTGGCCCCGAAAATATGCGGCCTGTTTTTGTAGCTACCCAGGTAATGGATACCGGTTATTCTAAAATTGTAAAAGAATTGCATCTCCGTTTTGTGGTGAAACAAAATGAAAAAACATTTACCGGAATTGGGTTTAATATGGCCGACAAATTTCATTTACTGGAAAAGAAAAAACCGCTGGATATCGTATTTACCATCGATGAAAATGAATGGAACGGAGAAACGAACCTGCAACTAAAAGTAATTGATATAAGATTATCTTCCCCCATCTCACCCGAAGTTTTAACCACTTCATAATTGAAATTTTTCCCATTCATACAATACTTTTTTTACCTGGGTATCAACTGGAACTGGAGGATTGCTTTCCACATTTTATTTCACGAAATAAAGGGCGAGAAGAAATACGGCATCCATACCACCGGGTCGGATGAATTAAAAAAAACAGCAGCATCAGGTGTTGATATTTCTCACGCAACCGTATACATGCCCGCAAGCTATTTGTTGTTGGAAGATGTTTTTACCAGGCTACCCGGAAATGAGCGAAACCATTTTATAGATATCGGTTGCGGAAAGGGAAGGGTATTGTGTGTGGCTGCCAACCATGGATTTAAGAAAGTAACCGGCATTGATTTTTCAACGGGGTTTTGCACCACCGCTACACAGAACCTGCAACTTACAAAAAGAAGATTCCCTGCGCTGCTAGCTACCGTCATCAATAAAGACGCAGCTACAGTCGAGATACCAACTGACGCAGATTGTATCTTTTTCTTTAACCCGTTTGACCTGTTTATCATGAAAACAGTGGCACAAAATATCAGGAAAAGCTATACGAAAAATCCCCGCACTATTTATATCGTTTACCTGAACCCACTTTACAAAAAAGAACTGCTTCAAATAGGATTTAAGGAAATTTATTACGCCTGCCGGATGAAATATATGGAGGCAGTAATATTACAGATCAGCCCAATTCCCTAATGGAAAATGTCATTTAGTTAAGCTCCGTGAGAGCTTCGTTTTTATAGTTAGTTAATCAACACCATTTTAGACTCTGGCTCCATAGGTGCCACGTAGTTTATGAGGCACCTTCGGAGCCGAATGCATTCATTAATTAATATTACTACAAACACGATGTCCCTATCGGGGCAAAACCTCTTTACTAAAGTACGTTGCACTAAAGGCGGTTGTACAGATAGAATTGGTCAGTACCCAATACATGGCTTCGGATGGCTATGAAATCACCTCGGTAGATTGCAAATTGATGTATGCTTTGGCTGGAAACTTTAACTGCAAAAAAAGGATCACCTTTCCAGGCAATCCTTTTACTACAATTGAAATTATTTTAGTACCGGGTTGTCAAATAAAATCAGACATCAAAAATCCGATAGCTATCGGATCAGACATCAAAAATCATTTCTAGCTCATCAACTCCACACTCCTGTTTATAAAATTAGTAAGCGTATTTCCCTTTAATAATCCCTGCGACAATAAAGCCAAATCAGCCAGGTTGTGTACTATTTTTTCCTGCTTTTCCTTTTCGGGCTCGGCGAGTATATTTTTATAAACCGGGTGGTTACCGTTTACAGTTAATGTTACTTCATCAGGCATCTTGGCATAAAATGCACCCATGCCGCCCTGCATTGCAGCCATGTCTTTCATGCGACGCATAAACTCGGGACGGGTGGCTACTACCGGTGGTGCTTCTGTGCTTAAGCCTTTCACATCAACGGTTACATTTAATTCTGGTATTTTCATCCCAAACAACTCTTTCAATTTTGCCTCTTCATCTTTACTCAACACGCTTTCTGATGCTTCCTGTTTGTCAATCAGGTTGTCCGCGATGTCACTGTCCACCCTTACAAACTGAACGTTCTCCCATTTCATTTCCATCTGGTTAACAAACCCATTGTCAATGATGGTTTCCATTTTTAATACCACATAGCTTTTTGCAATTGCCTGCTGAATAAAAGCATCCTGCTGCACGGGATCAGTTGTATACAAAATAACCTGTTTGCCATCTTTATTCTTTTGCAACACTTCGGTAGCCAGCCTGTATTCCTCAATGGTATAAAATTTACCTTCGGTATCCTGCAATATCAAAAATTTATTTGCCTTTTCCAGGAATTTGTCATCCGTCATCATACCGTATTTCACAAACAAACCAAGGCTCTCCCACTTTTCTTCAAAGGCCGTACGATCGTTTTTAAATATCTCTTCCAGTTTGTCCGCAACTTTTTTGGTGATATGCGAGTTGATCTTACGCACATTGGGGTCGCCCTGCAGGTAACTACGGCTAACATTTAATGGGATATCCGGCGAATCAATAACGCCCTGTAATAACATCAGGAACTCAGGAACAATATCCTTTACTTCATCCGTTACAAATACCTGGTTGCTGTACAATTGAATTTTATCTTTCTGTATTTCGTAGGATTGCTTAATTTTTGGAAAATACAAAATACCGGTCAGGCTAAAAGGGTAATCCACATTTAAATGAATCCAGAACAAAGGGGCTTCATTAAAGGGATATAATTCTTTGTAAAAATTCTGGTAATCTTCAGTAGTCAGGTCAGCCGGTTTCTTTGTCCAGGCCGGCTCGGGGTTATTGATCTGTTTGCCATCAAACATAATGGGAACCGGTAAAAAACGGCAAAACTTATCAAGGATGCTTTTGATCCTTTCCGGCTCTAAAAACTCCAGGCTTTCTTCATTCAGGTGCAAAACTATATCCGTACCCCTATCAGCCTTATCTGCATCTTCCAAAGTAAACTCCGGACTGCCATCGCACTCCCATCTTACTGCTTTGGTATCTTCTTTAAATGATTTGGTAATTACTTCTACCTTTTCACTTACCATAAAGGAAGAATAAAATCCCAATCCAAAGTGACCAATGATATTGTTTTCATTCTGGCCTTTATACTTATCTAAAAACTCTTCCGCTCCGCTAAATGCTACCTGGTTGAGGTACTTGTCCACTTCGTCTTCCGTCATTCCAATTCCTTTATCAGAAATGGTAACTGTCTTTTTTTCCTTGTCAATCTTAATTTCTATACCAATTTCGCCGATTTCGCCTTTTGCTTCACCCAAAGACGACAAGGTCTTTAATTTTTGGGTAGCATCCACCGCATTACTAACCAGCTCTCTTACAAAAATGTCGTGTTCGCTGTATAAGAATTTCTTTATGATCGGAAAAATATTTTCCGTTTGTACCCGAATGTTTCCTTTTTGCATAAATCTTTTTTTTTGTACTCAGCAAACAAAATACCAAAGATGCTTTGCTGTCAGCTTGACACCTGGAGAGAGGTAAACTGATTGTACCTAGCAAATAATATAAATGAACTAAATCTAAATAAGATAGTAATAATACTAATTTGTCAATACTGACCGATGTGTTGATGTAATGAAAAAGGGAAATATCAACAGAATCAATTTTCAATTATTCAATGTCAAATATTGAATCCATTAATTTTCATTTTTTATACTTCCTGCACCACTTATTTTCTGTTCCACAGTGGCGCCGCCTTTATAGTGAATATTTCCTGCACCACTCGCTTTTGCATTGAGCCTTACACTGGCATGCACCCTCGCCGTTCCGGCACCAGAAACGTCTACCGTTGTATTCTCACTCTGTAAATTACCGGACTTAATCGTTCCACTTCCGCTTACTTTGGCTTTATAATCCCTTGTTCTGCCCGATAATTCGATATTTCCTGCACCGCTCACTTCCGCATATATTTCGGGTGCATCTACTGAAGCGTCAATCCCCGCAGCACCAGATACATCCAGGGAAATTTTCCTGTTGCTTTTCAATTGATCAGTGACCTTTATATTAGAAGCGCCTGAGGATTTGATTTTATTTATTTCTGGTGCGGTAATATATACTTTAAAATGGGCATCGTTAAAACCATTTCCGTTTTTTGTCCGGATCTTTAATGTGTTGCCGCTTACCTTCGTCTCAATAAAACGGATCACATTATCGTCTGACTCCACCTCCACTTCGGTTACCGCGCCGGTTTTAACTTCCACAGTAAATGCCCCACTCACAGAAATTTCTGTAAAATTGCCAGTTTGTCTTTTCTCTCTAATAATATTGCCACTGCCCCTCCGTTGGTTGCAGGAACTAAGGATTGACACTGCAAATAAGATACATAATAAATATTTCATGGTTAAAAGTTTTGTGTAAAGATTTATAATTAAAACAACCTGTGCAAACCTTTGGTAAAATAAAAAACCGCTCCATGATCAAAAGGTTTCTGGCGTATTAACCTACTGATATACTTAGTTTGGGCAGACTGCGAGCTCCCTTGTCTATCTGAATGATGCGTTTTTTGACAGGTATAAAGATTCATTTTGGCGGGAAATGGGGTTTTGACAGGTATTATTTACCTTCGCAGCATTATGACGGAAAAAATTCTCATCCTTGATTTTGGATCTCAGTACACACAATTAATTGCAAGGGCCGTAAGAGAAGCCAATGTATTTTGCGAAATAACGCCATTCCAGAAAGACATCGTTTTTAGCCCGGATTTAAAGGGCATCATCCTCTCCGGATCGCCTTTTTCAGTAAATGAAGAAAACGCTCCTTCAATAGATATTAAAGCTATCTCAGAAAAGATCCCGGTATTAGGTGTTTGTTATGGTGCACAATTAACCGCTAAATTACTGGGTGGCAGGGTAGATAAAAGTGAAAAAAGGGAATATGGAAGGGCCAAACTGGAAAAGATAAAAGAGGATGTTTTATTAAACGATGTATCACCCCACTCGCAGGTATGGATGAGTCATAGTGACACCATTAAAGAATTACCCGCTGGTTTTGAAATACTGGGTACCACGGAAAGCATACCCATTGCAGCGTTTAAGCGTACCGGTCAACATCCATTTCCATTATACGGCCTGCAATTTCATCCGGAGGTTTACCACTCTACGGAAGGAAAAACCATCATTAAAAATTTCCTGGTAAGTATTTGCAATTGCTCACAGGACTGGACTCCGGCGCATTTCATTAGTGATACAGTGGCAGAGCTGAAAAACAAAATCGGCAACAAAAGAGTGATTATGGCGTTGAGCGGCGGGGTAGACAGCACAGTGGCTGCCACGCTGATACACCAGGCATGCGGTGATAATTTGTTTGGCATTTTTGTAGACAATGGTGTATTGCGCAAAGGTGAATTTGAACAGGTGCTGGAAATGTATGATAAACTGGGGTTAAATGTAAAGGGGATTGATGCTAGGGAACATTTTTATACAAGACTGGCAGGTAAAACCGATCCGGAAGAAAAAAGGAAAATAATTGGCAAAGGTTTTATAGAAATATTTGACCAGGAAGCACACCGGATTGAAAATATTGATTTTCTAGGCCAGGGAACTATTTATCCCGACGTTATTGAATCGGCGTCTGTTCATGGTCCCTCCGCTACTATCAAATCGCATCACAATGTTGGAGGATTACCGGCCACTATGAAATTATCGTTGGTAGAACCGCTCCGTTCCTTATTTAAGGATGAAGTAAGGAAAGTTGGTTTAGAATTGGGTATTCCGCATGACATGCTATACCGGCATCCTTTTCCCGGACCTGGATTGGGCATTCGTATTTTAGGAGATGTTACTGAAGAAAAGGTACGGTTATTGCAGGAAGCCGATGCGATTTATACTAATGGGTTAAAAAAAGCAAATTTGTACGCCGGCATTTGGCAGGCTGGCACGATTTTACTACCCGTAAAGAGTGTAGGTGTGATGGGGGATGAACGAACCTATGAATTTACAGTTGCATTAAGGGCAGTAACTTCAGTAGATGGAATGACAGCAGACTGGGCACATTTACCGTATGAATTTTTAGCAGACATATCCAATGAAATTATCAACAATGTACGCGGCATCAACAGGGTAGTATATGATATTAGCAGTAAACCGCCAGCTACTATTGAGTGGGAATAATGGTGCAAGGGCTTCACGAGTAATTCATAACAGTTTTTAAATGATGGAGATGAATTATATCGAACAGGAAATAATTATAATTAACAAATCAACAGCTACTACCTTTTGAACATTATAACAGCATCAAGAAATATGATTAAGCATTTACGTACCGTTGTCGTTTTACTGGTAGCCATTTTTTCTCTTCAAACTGTGCTTGCGCAAAAGGATTCTGTTATCCCTGTTAAAACCTACCATGTTGGTATTTTTGCGCCATTATACCTGGATTCTGTTTTCAATGAAGAAGGTAAATTTAACTACAAACAAGGTATTCCCCGTTTTATAATGCCCGCAGTAGATTTTGTAAATGGAGCCGAAATTGCCCTGGATTCTATTAAGCTACTGCACCATAATGTTAACGCCTTTATTTATGATACCAAATCCTACACCTTACCGGTTGATAAACTCATCAGTTTAAAAAAACTGGATAACCTTCACCTGATCATCGGTTCAGTAAAAGACCTTGAATATTTACAATTGGCAAATTTTGCACTCACCAAAAATATTCCCTTCATTTCAGCCACTTACCCCAACGATGGCGGCATTACTGAGAACCCTTCGCTGGTGGTGGTTAACTCAACATTGAAGGCACATTGTGAAGCCATCTACAGTTACCTGTTGCAAAATCATGGAACAGACCGCATTTTTATAATCAGGAAAAAAGGAGCACAGGAAGATAAAATTTTCTCCTATTTTAAATCGATCAATGAGCCGGATGGCAAGCCCCTGGTAAAAATACAGACCATCAATTCAGACAGTGCATTTTCATCAGAAATGTTACGAAAGAAACTGGATAGTAACCGGCAGACAATCATCATTGGAGCATCTTTAGATGAAAATTTTGCCACCAAGTTAACCGCAGCCTGTTACAATTTGTATCAATCGTATCCGATCATTCTAATTGGGATGCCCAATTGGGACGGGTTTAAGGGTCTTACTAAAAATGACCAGTTTGAAGATTTTCCGGTGTACTTCACTTCGCCCTATTATAATAACAAATGGGACGACTACAGCAAACTACTCACAGCAGGCTACTTAAAAAAATACAAGGGTAAACCAGCCGATATGACCTTTAAAGGGTTTGAAGCAACTTACCTGTTTACAAGATTGCTGACTAAATTCCCCAATGATTTGATGAATCATATCAACGACAAAGAATTCAAAGTTTTTTCTGAATATAATTTCCGGCCTGTATACGGAAAGAAGGATAATAAAATTCCTGATTACTTCGAGAATAAACATTTATATTTTATCAGGCTGGTGAATGGCACTACAACAAGGGCCTGGTGATTTGGTACAGTTTCGACAGTATTAGTTTATAGTTGAACGTTCCGGTTTACTTTCTTATTCTATTCTGATACAAGATTTCATTTATTTTACTTTTTCCTTTCCCTGCGCAGAACAACAATATTGGTTTTTCATTGTTGTTTAAAATAACCTGGTGAGTTACCCTTTTAAGTTAACTCGCCAGGTTATTGAATGGAACCTATGGCGCACAAAAAATTACATTTACCTACAAAAATCTGTGATGTTTGCAAACTCCCCTTTACCTGGCGCAAAAAGTGGCAGAAAAATTGGGAAAAAGTAAAGTACTGTAGTGACCGGTGCAGGAATAGGAAATAAATTCATCAACAATGGCATTAATCGACTTCACCGACAAAGGCTTATTCTGCAGGCAGGGCGGTTTTTATATCGATCCCTGGAAACCTGTGGACAAAGCCATCATCACCCATGCCCATAGTGATCATGCACGTTGGGGAAGTAAGTATTATTTATGCCATCATCTTACCAAACCGTTATTGCAATTACGACTGGGAGATAATTTATATGAGAGTGTAGATTGGAATGAACCGGTAATGATGAATGGAGTTAAAGTCTCCCTTCATCCGGCGGGGCATATCATTGGCGCCGCACAAATAAGGGTTGAATATAATGGAGAAGTATGGGTGGCCAGCGGTGATTACAAAACAGAGGATGATGGCATAAGCGGAGCATTTGAACCCGTAACCTGTAATACTTTTATCACAGAATCAACCTTTGGTTTACCCATTTACAAATGGAAAAAACAAGCAGTAATTTTTGATGACATAAAAAACTGGGTAGCACAAAACAAACAGGATAAAAAAACAAGTGTGCTGATCGCATATAGTCTTGGTAAGGCGCAAAGAGTATTGCAGCCATTGGCTGAAACCGGATTGCCCGTTTTTGTACATGGAGCGGTTTGGAATGTACACCAGGCATTGGTAAACAGCGGCTGGAAATTGCCGGAGGTACAACGGGTAAACCCGGATACTCCGAAAGAGTTGTTGCAGGGCAATATTGTAATAGCTCCGCCCAGTGCAGATGGTACGCCCTGGATGAAAAAATTTTATCCCAATAGTGTAGGTGTTTGCAGCGGATGGATGCAGGTAAGGGGCAATGCAAGAAGAAGAAACACAGATGCCGGGTTTGCACTCAGCGACCATGCCGATTGGGATGGCTTATTGCAGGCTGTAAAAGCTACAGGCGCCCAAAAAGTGTTTGCTACACATGGATTTCAATCGGCCTTTAGCCGTTACCTGAATGAACAGGGCATTGAAGCCGGTGAAGTAAAAACAGAATATGGTGAAGACGAGGCGAGTAATTCACTAGATACAAAGGAAGACGAAAATGGAGAACACTGATATCATAAACGCTGGCAATCACTTCCCGGAAAATGGTTCCGATGTTTTATCGGGAGGGTATGGTGGTATGAAGCAATTTGCATTATTGGTAAGCACATTAGGCACCAGCACTAAAACAAGTGATAAGCTACAGGCATTGCAGGATTATTTTTCTGTAGCTCCGGACAAAGATAAAATCTGGGTGATCGCCATCTTTAGCGGAAGACGTCCGAAGCGCATTATCAACTCCACTATTTTACAAAGCTGGTGTATAGATATTGCAGGAATTATACAATGGTTGTTTGATGAGTGTTATCATACTGTAGGTGATTTGGCAGAAACGATTTCATTGTTATTACCAGAGCCTGAAGAGCAATCCTCTTTTTCAACAGAGCATACCTTATCTTATTATTTAGAAACTTTTATTCGCATCGAAAGGGAAGCGGAATGGGTAAAAAAACAATTCATTACAGAGAGCTGGCAACAGATGGACCGCAATGAAAAATTTGTTTTCAATAAACTCATTACCGGAGGTTTTAGAATTGGCGTATCGCAAAAAATGATGGTGAATGCATTGGCCAAAACAGTGCAGGTTTCTCCTTCCATTATTGCTCATCGCATTAGCGGAAACTGGGATCCAGCAGCTATGCACTTTGATGACTTATTGAGTGAAACGGATATCAGTTCAGATTACTCCAAGCCCTACCCTTTTTACCTGGCTTACGCAGTGGAAGATGATGTACAAGGGTTGGGAGATATCAATGAATGGCAAGCAGAATGGAAATGGGATGGTATTCGTGGCCAGATAATAAAACGAAACAATGAGCTATTTGTGTGGAGCCGCGGTGAAGAACTAATGACAGAAAAATTTCCCGAATATGATTCCTTTAAACACCTGGTGCCGGAGGGTGTGGTAATAGATGGAGAAATTATCAGTTTGGAAGTACCTGCTGAAACCGGTGTATTTAAACCGCTGGCCTTTGCAGCTTTGCAAACAAGAATTGGCAGAAAAAATATTACTAAGAAGCAATTGATAGAAGCACCGGTTGGTTTTATCGCTTATGATTTGCTGGAATATAAAGGCAACGATATTAGAGCCATGCCCTTACTGGAACGAAGACTATTGCTTGAAAATATTATTCAGCAGATTCAACATCCTTCCATTCATATTTCTCCGTTAATTGTTGTTGCTGATTGGGAAGCATTGAGGGTAACCAGGCAGTCGTCCCGCGACATGGGCAGCGAAGGTATTATGCTGAAAAGAAAAGATTCGGCATACCAGGTTGGCCGTAAAAGAGGTGACTGGTGGAAATGGAAAATTGATCCGCTCATAATTGATGCAGTATTGATTTATGCACAAAAGGGCCATGGCAGGAGAAGTAACCTGTACACGGATTATACCTTTGCAGTAAAAGACGGTGACAAATTAGTAAGTTTTACAAAAGCATATAGTGGCCTGACAGATAAAGAATTTGCACAGGTAGATGCTTTTGTAAAAAGAAATTCGATAGAAAAATTTGGCCCGGTACGAACTGTAAAACCAGAACTTGTTTTTGAAATAGCCTTTGAAGGAATAGCGGCCAGCAAAAGGCACAAAAGCGGCGTGGCATTGCGTTTTCCCAGGATGAGCCGGTGGCGGCAGGATAAAAAACCGGATGAAATCAATACGTTGGAGGATTTGAAACTTTTATTAAAGACTTACAACGCCCCCTCAACTCTTGAAGAGGGATAAGGCAGTCTAATGCTGGCTTTGAGCATTCACTAAAGTATTGCACGATTATATCTACATTATTCATGCAAATATTTTTTGGGATATAACATTAACGTATTAGGGTAAAGCGGGCGGCGAATTTATAGATAACTTTATGACCAAACCAAAGCTATATAAACCAACGGAGGATGGCCACTTCTTTTCAAAGGAAAAGGGCTGAGTGAGTTAACATTTTATTAAAAACTATACCCTACATTGTACCATGAAAAAATTAATTGTTTTGTTTTTCATTGCCGCTTCCTGTTTTGCCTTTGCAACGCTTACTGAAAAATATGTAAATGAAGAACCGGAACCCATTGCCCCCAGCAAACAAAGAACCGGCGATGCAGCCATTGGGTTTCAATACCTGGTCACCGGCGACTATTTAAAGAGTGGTATTCCTTACTCCATGTTTTTTTTGGGTAGTCCAAAGGACACCAATAATTTTTTACAACGTACCGGAAATAATAAAAATTTACCACACGACTTTACAGCGGTAAAAGCACCCAATGGCGAACTGGTTGTTGCTCCCAATTGCCTGCAGTGCCATGCGCAGGTTTTTGACGGGAAATTGATTGTAGGGCTGGGCAATTCCTTGTCAGACTTTACCATCAACCGGGAAAGCACTGCGCTAATTGCTGAAAAATTTCTAAAGAACCTTAGTGGCGAGAATGCAAAAAAATACGATGCGGCTAAAAACTTTATTACGTCTTTAAAAGCTATTTCTCCAAATTTGGTTACCAGTACCAGGGGGGTAAATCTGGCAGATGCCCTGGCCTACCTGCTGGTATCGCACAGGGACCCTAAAACATTAAAATGGAGTGATGAAAATTTACTGTCATTACCAGATGAAATTATACCAACAGATGTACCGGCCTGGTGGCTGCTCAAAAAAAAGAATGCCATGTTTTACAATGGCTTTGGCCGCGGTGATTTTGGAAGGTTCCTGATGGCATCCAACCTGCTAACGGTTACCGACACTTCTGAAGCAAAAGAAGTAGACAAACGTTTCAATGATGTGCTGGCTTATATCAATTCTATACAGCCACCAAAATATCCCAGGCCCATTGATGCAGCGAAGGCTGCAGAAGGAAAAAACGTTTTTACGGCAACCTGCAAAAAATGCCATGGTACTTACGGAGAAGATGGTGAATATCCCAACCTGTTGATACCGGCCGGCATTATCAAAACAGACTCCATGCTATACACTGCCAATTTTTCCAATCCGCAGTTTATTGAATGGTTTAACAAAAGCTGGTTTACTACCGGTGATCATCCCGCAAAGCTGGTACCTTATCGCGGCTATATTGCGCCGCCATTGGATGGAATATGGGTAACGGCACCCTACCTGCACAATGGTTCCGTGCCTGATTTGGAAGCTTTGTTAAATAGCAAAAAACGCCCCACATACTGGCACCGCAATTTTACAAAACCCAATTACAATTATGATATCCCGGGCTACCATTACGATACAAAAAAGGAACCCGGCAACAGCGAAGTGTACAACACTACATTAAAAGGCTACAGCAACAAGGGACATTATTTCGGAGATAAATTATCGGATAAGGAAAGGCGGGCTGTAATTGAATATTTGAAGACATTATAGGCGGTTAACAGTACACGACAAAGTCTGAACAGGATTAATGACACGACACTGTCTGAACAGGATTAATGGATTTTGGGATTGACAGGATTTGTTACACGACACTGTCTGAACAGGATTAAAGGATTTTGGGATTGACAGGATTTGAGACATGTTAAAGATTGAAATGAATTAATTCTTACATCCTGTTTACAAATTCTGAAATCAAATTATCTTTAAATCCTGCGTAGGAATCCAGAAATCAATTAATCCTTTAATCCTGTTTGAGATCATTTTTACGACATTTTAATTACCTTTTGCATTCAATCATATTGCCATCCCCACTTGAAACTTCAATCAACCCCCGGATATAAAATCATCAATCAATGGCTGGCTGCTAAAGGCCGGCACCCGTTTTTATTTCAGCAGCAAACATGGCAACAGATCGTTAATGAGCAAAGCGGGCTGGTGAATGCACCTACCGGTTGCGGTAAAACATTTTCTGTTTTCCTGGGCGCTGTAATTCAATTCATCAATACCCATCCAAAAAATTACCAGGCTGCAAATAAGAACGGTTTGCAACTGATCTGGATTACACCATTGCGTGCATTGGCAAAAGATATTGGTCGTGCAATGGAAGAAGTTATTTCGGAACTGGGCATGAACTGGAAAGTTGCCATTCGAAATGGCGACACCCCAACCAGTGAACGGCAAAAGCAAAAGAGGCAAATGCCCGAAGTACTTATCATTACACCGGAGAGTTTACATTTATTGCTGGCACAAAAAAATTATCCCGATGTTTTTAAAACACTCAAAATAATTGCGGTAGATGAATGGCACGAATTAATGGGTGGCAAAAGAGGCGTACAGGTAGAACTGGCTATATCGAGGATCATCGGCTGCCGCAATATCCAATTTGCAACTGAACCCAATTCGCAAAAAACCGCCACCGAAAACCCTGAATCAAATGCAGGGGCTGCAAAGCCAACAAAGCCCAACACGAAACAAAAAACAGTAAACAGCAAATTGACAATCTGGGGCATCTCTGCCACCATTGGTAACCTGGAACAGGCAAAAGAGGTATTGCTTGCGCCAATGAAATCGGAAGGAATTATTATAAAGGCCAATATCAAAAAAAATATCCAGATAGAATCCATTATCCCAGATGAAATAGAAAAATATCCATGGGCAGGGCATCTCGGAATTAAATTAGTAGAAAAAGTAATCCCGATTATCAACGCCAGCGAAACCACGCTGATTTTTATTAACACCCGGGGCATGAGCGAAAGATGGTACCAGAGTTTGCTGGATGTAGCACCAGAACTTGCGGGCCTCATTGCGTTACATCATGGCAGTATTGAGCAGGACCTGCGATTGTGGGTAGAAGACAATTTACATACCGGCAAATTAAAAGCGGTGGTGTGTACCGCAAGCCTTGACCTCGGTGTAGATTTTCGGCCAGTGGATACCGTTATACAAGTAGGTTCGCCCAAGGGTGTTGCCCGGTTTTTACAAAGGGCAGGCAGAAGCGGGCACCAGCCGGATGCGGTAAGTAAAATTTATTTTTTACCCACGCATTCTCTTGAACTGGTAGAAGCCGCGGCGTTAAAAAAGGGGATCGAAGAAAACTATATTGAGAGCAAAGAACCCATGCTGCTTTGTTTTGACGTGCTCATACAATACCTCTGCACCATCGCTATTTCAGATGGATTTAAACCGGAAACAATTTTTGAAGAAATAAAAAACACTTACTGCTTTAGTGAAATCAATGATGCCGAATGGCAGGAGGTATTATTCTTTCTTACCCAGGGAGGCAAGGCACTGCAACAATATGATGAATATAAAAAAATTGTTGTCACCGATGGCATTTACCGGATTGAAAACCGGGGGATGGCGATGCGTCACCGAATGCATATTGGTACCATCGTGAGCGATGCCATGTTGAAAGTAAAGTTTTTAAGCGGCGGCTATATTGGCGTGATAGAAGAATACTTTATTTCTCGTCTGCAACCGGGTGATGTATTTACACTGGCCGGAAGAAACCTGGAGTTCCTGATGATAAAAGACATGACGGTGTTGGTTAGAAAATCAACTACTAAAAAATCAATCGTACCAAGCTGGATGGGCGGAAGGATGTCGCTCTCAGCAAACCTGGGACAAAAGCTGAGGGAAGTATTGGCCCCTGCCAAAGTCCCCTCCAAAGCCCAGGCAAAAGAAGCGACTTATATAGAGATCACGGTGCTGGAGCCATTATTACAATTGCAAAGAGAACTATCCCATATACCCAACGAAAACGAATTATTGATTGAACATATAGAAACCAAAGAAGGCTTTCATGTATTTGTATATCCCTTTGAAGGAAGGTTGGTAAACGAAGCAATGGCAGCTATATTGGCATACCGTATCAGCCTTATCACCCCCATCACTTTTTCCATTGCCATCAATGACTATGGATTTGAATTGCTCAGCGACCAACCCATACCGCTGGACGATACGAATGCCTATGATTTGTTTACTTCAGACAACCTGTTGTCCGACATTTTAAAAAGTGTAAACTCATCGGAAATGGCTAAACGAAAATTCCGGGATATTGCGGTCATCGGCGGATTGATTTTCCAGGGAATGCCAGGTGAGCAGGTAAAAGCAAGGCACCTGCAAAGTAGTGCCGGACTGCTCTTTAATGTATTTAGTGAGTACGATCCCAACAATGTGTTATTAAGGCAAGCCTACCGCGAAGTGCTGGATCAGCAGATGGAAGAACTGCGTTTAAGAAATGCTTTACAACGAATTGCCGCAAGCACCATCATCATTCATTTTCCAAAAAAACTAACCCCGTTTTGCTTTCCGATTATTGTAGATGGCCTTAGCCGGAATAATCTTTCGTCAGAAAAATTTGAAGACCGGGTGAAGAAAATGCAGGGGCAGTTGAATAGATTTTGATGTCTGATGTCTGATTTATTGATGTCTGATTTTTTGATGTCTGATGTCCTTTGGTTCAGGTGTTATACTGAATGATGACGAGCTTTTAACAGCAATATTTATTAAATTTTTTAATGCAGGATGAGATCAGTCAAATGCCTTGCAAACCATGGTGCCTGTAACACGCCTTTTGTACCCAGCCCATTTAGCATAAACAGTCCTTTATGTTGAGGATGTTGCATTGCAATCACCTCCCGGTTTTTGGTAGTGGGCCTGATGGCTGCCTGGTGTTCTATGGTGTTAAACTTGCCGGTGAGCATTTCTCCCAATTTGCTTTCAATATGGCTTTTGCCTGCTTCATCTGGTTCGGCGTTGCTGTTATTCCATTGATAGGTAGATCCTGCCTTGAATAAATTGTTGCCTAAAGAAGTAAGATAAATTCCATTCTTTTTGACGATTCGACTCGTGGCTGGATGATCGCTTTGTATCGTCAGCACATCGCCTTTGCAGGGTATAATATTTTGATCACTAAAGAATGGATTATTCACTCCACGATAGCCTTCACAAAAAACAACCTGGCTGCATGTTATTCCCTGGTACTCCATATTGGCTTCGTTGAATTTCATATCCTGGTACATAAATTCAGCTTCTATCAGTGCATCCTTTGCTTTTAACCAATGTGCTACGCCATTAATAAATAGTTCGCAATCCAACCATCCGGAGTGGGTGATTTCAAAAGCCCCCTGCTCCTGTAAAATCCCCGGTTCAGCGTTTGGGTTAGCTATGATATATTTTGCAAATGCATCACTGGTTAATCTTGCCTGCAGATCATTTCTCTCATCGGTTGAATTATAAACCTGGTAAATATTCTGCAGATGCAGCATATCGATACCCAACCATTGCTCTATCTCCCGGTAAATTGTGATCGCATAGGGAATTTGTTCCAGGGTGATTGGATGAATCGTTTTTCTCTTTCCACTTACGGGAGTAAACATACCCGCTGCAACCTTGCTGGAAGTATTGGCACTACCCGGATCAATTACTACAGAAGGAATTTTATGCCGGTAAAGCATATAAGCAACCAATGATCCTGCTATCCCCTGCCCTACTATGATTGTATTCGTTTTTCTCATGGTGATAAAAGGCGTCAATGGTGATCCGATAGCCATCGGATGGTGAATGGTCAATTGTCAATACTCAATACCTGATTAGCCCCTGACTTTTTAACCTGCATCCACGAGTATTTTTAAAACATTACTTCGTTCGTTAACGTTGCACACCCGATAGCTATCGGGTGGTATGCGGTAAAAGTGAGTGACACAACGATGACGCCATGAAATACTAAAGCCTGTCAACAAAAATGTTTCCCCATTCAAACTGCATGATAAAGTAAAATACAGATTCACTTCCTGGTTTTCTCTTTACCTTATTTACTTTACCAACTTTACTTACTTCATTTACCCATTTTACCAAAATACCTAAAACCTGAATCCCATTGTAAAATACGGATACCAGCCCTCGCCTGAATTACCCGCTACCAACTGGAACACGGCCATTTGTGCCGGGGCAAAATAAATACCACCGCCTGCACCCTGGTGCCATTTACTGCTGCTGTACCCCTTTTGCCATACTTTACCAATATCATAAAAACCCACAATACCCAATTGCCCAGGCAAAATATAGGACGCTAGATTGGCCACTTTAATGCGGGCTTCCAGGTTATTATACAGCATCTGTTCTCCTGCAAAACGATACTGGTGATAGCCCCACAAATTTTCATGTCCACCTAAAAACAGCGATTGGTAAAATGCCGCTTTACCTACAGTAGCACCACCACCTATGCGATTGGCAATTACAATATTCGATTTCCTGTCAATGCTTTTATACACCGCCAATTCTGTTGTTAATTGTGCAAAGGATTTTGAATGATCATTCAACCCGTTATAGCCTTGTACCCGCATGTTGACATAACTGCCAAAAGTAGGTAATAACAAATTGTTCCTGGTATCATGTATAAGATTCAGGATAATACCGGCATGTGACTTATCATTTGCCACTGTGGCGCTATCATAAGAATGAATTAAGGAACGATTGGTAATCAGGCGCCCGGTATTATCATCCGCACTATACTGGTAGTATTGTATAGCGGGGCCAAGCGTTATACTATTTGCCTTGCTGCTGCGCCACCGGATGGCTGGTGCCATGTTGTAAAAACTAAACCTGGTACGGTAATACCGTTTATAATTACCGGTCTTATCAATCCCGGTTTCGTTGCCCCGGCCAAAAAAATTCTGTGTATTATCCGGTGCAAAAATATTGGCCAATAAAAGAATATCCGCTTTGCCAAGAACCTGCATCCATTCGCCCTTGTAAATAAACCGCAAGGCATTGGTGGAAAAGGAACGGGCGAGGGTAAACTGCTGTGAACCTGCGTACCGTTGTTTCCTGAATCCCTGCTTAATAAGCCGCAACCCACCGCCGAAAATAAAACCATCATCCACATTAAAGCCTGCATTGATTAAAGGAATTGTTTTATTATACCGGTTGGTTAATTGTAGTTCCGTATTGGCTGCTTCGTTTGATAAATGCTGGTGTACCACTCCCGCCTTTCCGGTAAAAACAGCGTTGTCCGTTCCATCATAAATATGAATTTTACGAAGGTATTTACTGCGTCCATTGATATCGTATTTCTTATCACTTTTTGCATCACCTACCATTCTTATTTTGATGGGTGAAGCCTCATTTTTGATGATCACACTATCGCTGCCTGCCAGCAGGAACAAACGTAGCTCACGGGTAACAGACGGATCCAGCACCCGGCTATATAATAATTTTAACGGCTCATTGCTCTTTGAAATTTTATAAATGGTAACACCCAATTGCCCGTTTAATGTATCTCTTATTGTTACCAACTCGTTTTTATCAGATGTGGTAATGTCTATAATTTTATTTAGAAACCGGTAGTACCGCAGTACCTTTTGCAACATATCTTTTTTGCGGCTTTTTAATTGTTCAGCTAGTTTGAAATGGGTTACCGTATATACATTCGCAGGCAACTTTTTTAATGCGGTCTCGATAAGGGTGTCACTGAGTGTAGTGACTGTTTTGTCTGTGTACTTCCGCCAGTCTTCATAATTAAGACTGTTGGTAAACAGCCCATCAATCAGCCTGGCATTAAAAGAAAAAGTATTGATATTTTTTATTCGTCCGCCAAATCCCTGGAACTTAGGCATCACCCACGGAAGGGCGGCCAGTTTTGGAAAGAACCCCTGGTTTACATAAAACACCTGGTCGCGGTCGCGGGGTACCGGTTTAAATATTTTCCCCTTTCCATTTCCCCCATCTATCCATCTCCATTGGTCGGCATGGCGATCCCAGTCACCCAAAAATATATCGAGCAATCTCGCCTGCAAAAATGCTTGCTGGTCTATCGCATTGTCATTGTCATCTTTTAATTTTTCTGCCATTTTAATGGTTGATAAGGATTTACCCAGCGGCTCCCGGGCTTCAAATATGGAAATGCTGTTAGCAAAATCCTTGCTGTAGATACCGAGATTTTTATCAGGCGATATGTACACTATTTTTGGATTGCTGTGCGGCACACCCAATGCATCAGCAAATACCGGTACTGTTAATGGTGCATAGGGAAATGCAGCAGTAGAGTTATCCTTTAATATATCAGCCGCCAACGTATTGGTTAGAGACTGTGGCAATAAATTATCGGGGTATTTTTCTATACTACGCAATACCCATTCCTTATTACCTTCCATCAACCGGAGAGAACGGGTCTGCATTCCACCACCCAGTTCGGTAGGAACTAACCCGACCTCAGAAATCCGGAGTACCGGGATAGTAGCTTCCATCGCCCATACTTTCCGGTAATTTTCTCCAAACAGGCCCCTGTGTATTCCACTTACTTTATCAAAATTCGGATTGAGTTTAATTTGAATGCTATCGCCGGCAATAGCGGTAATGTAGGGCTCAACCAACAATGAAGGATTTGTATATGGTTTACTAAAAACGGTATCGGTTTGTATTGCCCCTGCCTGGTAAGTACGAAAACTTATTCTTGTGCTGTTATCCAACATGATATCGGCAAACGCATACCCAACGGCAGACTTTGCATACAAACTTCCTGCACCCATTTTAACCGGGGTATGTTTTGATCCAGCCCCACTTACAATTTCCATCACGGCACCTTGTATTAGTTGCAAAGTATGCTCGTGACCTGCTACGTGAATTACATTGGGATGCATTTTTAATACTTCATCCACATTCTTTTTCATATCCTTGTACAGCACATTTTTTACATCTTCCGGCGTGGGAAAAGTTGTTCGCAGCAGCGGGTACAGGGAACCAATAACGGGAAGCGGCAGGTACAAATTTTTACGCAGGTTGGTTAATGGAAATACATGATCTTTTAAACTGTAGTGCCCACCATGAGAACCATAGGTAGTGAAAGGATGATGGGTTGCAAACAATACCGTTTTGTTTTTATTGCGAACCAGGATATCATTCAGTTTACCCAATACTTCTCTTTTTGTTTTGCATTCGCAACCGGTACCTTCTGATGTTCTTTTGAAAGGATACAGCCACCATTCTGAATCCATTGCCACTACAACCAGTTTGTCTGAAACGGGTAATTCGAAAGGACCGGGGCAGGCATCTACCGGAATGATTTGTAACAGGGAATCATTTTGAGCCTTCAACCACTCATTTACCTGGATTATTTTTTCATATCCTTTCGGGCCACTTTTATCCCAATCGTGATTGCCCGGGATAAAATATACCGGGATACCAGCTTTGCGTAACCCTTCATATTGCGACCGCAAAATGTCTTTTGAAGATTGTTCTAATTTATTACCGGGTAGTTCCAAACCCTTCGGATAAATATTATCGCCCAAAAACAACGTGATGGTCTTTCCGGATATATTTTGTTGCACTGCATCCAGTAAAACCGCCTTTTGAGCTTCATTTATTTCACCCGCATCTCCAATTAAGATGACCCTGTATTGTACTGCATCCTGTGCTACTGCGTGCTGCAGACCGGCAAACAGCAAAGCCGTGGAAAATAAAAATTTTCTCATAATAAATATTTTGAACGATGTCTGAATTTAAACCCGGCTATGGCGAATCATTATATTGGAACTGATTTTTCAAGCAGTTAAAAACGGAACACCTGAGAGGATTTTAGCCTGTCTCAAAACACCCGGGTTATTTTGAGAAATAATGACTCTGTTTGCTACAACAAAAAAATAGTTACTACCGCAAAGCCAATGATGGTAACAATCAGTGTGTACATAAATATGGTGTAAGATATCCGCAACAATTTGTATTTGTGGCCCAATACCTTTCCCTGCGAATGGATATCCCTGATCAGGCTTGCATACAAAAACTCACTGTCGGCCATTACTTTTTGCATGCCTTCATAATAATGATCATAATCCATTTTATAAAAATTGCCGAAGAATAGCAGGTTGACTGTTTTACCGGATAATTGTTCAGGCGAAAAATAACCATCCGGAATTTTGGGTCTTGTTGCCAACACTGAAAAAATCACCGCAGTAACGCAACCTACTAGTAAAGTCAATGTAGGGATAACTAAAATGTGATTGGTTTCCAGTTTGCGCATTACCAATCCAATTACCACCGAAATGATAATCGAATTTACGGAGATCATGATATTTGCTTTGCTGTCTGCCATATCGCTCAGCCGCTGGTGATTGGTTACTGCAATCCTAAACATGGTTTCAATACCCCTGGTAGGCTTTTCCGTTTTTTTAACAGCATCCGCTATATTTATTTCAATCACATCTGCCTGTTGCTCCACACTATTTTCGGCTTCCGGTTGCAGTAGCTTTTCATTTTCTTTCCGCAATAGCTTATCCAGGTTTTCCTGCTTTTTTTTATTTAGTAAATCCCTGCAATAATCTGTATGGTACTGATGTGACTGAAGCAACTGGATGGCGCCCCTTCTCCATTCCTCCTTACTGACAGGTACATTCCTGGTGGCTTCATACTCTTTACGCAATTGCTTATTGTGCTTTGAAAAATCATCGGTACCGAAATGAAAAAGGTCGGCATCGCACACAATTTTCTCAGGCAATGTAATAGGACTTTGTGGCATTTTAGTAGCCAGTATGCAATTTTTTATTGCAATTACTAAAACTTCATCTACGCCTTTTTCTTTTAAAAATACAGCACCTAAATCAGCACTTTTCTGTTCGTGCATTGATACTTCTGCCGTATTGCAGTATCCCATATCATGAAACCATGCCGCAGCAATCACTAAGAAAAAATCATGTTCATCCAACTGGTAATGGTTCGCTATCTGGCTGGCCGATGCTACAACCGTTTCGGTATGCTGTATATTATGATACAATAATTGGGGTACGGTATTGGCGTAAAAATAGGAAGTAACATATTGTTTTACCTGTTCTGCGATATGCTGATAGTTCATTTTTAAATTTTAATAAATGTACTGTAATAATACCCCGGATTTAGAATATGTACCAATGTAATACTTCCTTATTTTCTGAATGATTCAATTATCCGGTTAACTGAACGTGATCATTAAAACCGAAAACCAATAGAAATATAGGGCAGGCTTCCTTCTTTGGAAAATCCAACTACGGCTTGAATCACCAACAATTGTGCAGGTACAATATAAATTCCCGTTCCATAACTGTCGTGCCATTTAGTTGAGCTTTCGCCGGGGAGCCATACCCGGCCCACATCATTAAACGCTATGAGGCCAACCGTGCCCGGGAGTAAATAAGAATTAAAATCAAATAATTTTAACCTCATTTCCAGGTTATTGTACAAAGCCGTTTTACCAGCAAAGCGATTGGTATGAAAACCACGCATGGTTTGTTTGCCACCTAAATACATCAGTTGAAAAAAGGAGGGATCACCAACTGTTGTACCCACCCCCACCCGGGTGGCTATTACAAATCCCTCCGTTTTAAATGGTGTTGCATAAACGCTGAATTCTGACAACACATTCCCATAATTGTATTTTTCATTTCCTATTTCATGCATTGCTTTTAAAGTAGTGTTCCAGTACAAACCATGCGATGGCAGATTTTTGTCATTCCGGGTGTCCATTTCAGCACCGGCTATAAGGCCTACCTAGGTTTTATCCTGGTATAACAAGGAAGCGGGGTAATCACCATGGTACTTGTTGAAGAAACGCCCGGTGTTATTGGATTGCTTACTGGTATAGTACTGTGCAGCAACACCTCCGCTTACACGCCAATGAGAAGATACATTGCGGTACAACCTTACATCAGCATTCACATAATCGTATCGGGAACGGTAATAGCCAATTTTTTTTTCACCCTTGTTTACAAATACCGCTTCATTGCTAATACCGAAAAAATTACTAAGGTTCTGAGGGGCCCTCGAATACAGGTTGATCGCCAAATCATTTTTACCCACCAGCTTTTTGAACTCCGCAAAATAAGTAATCAAAAAGGTTTGTCTGCCCACTGAATAGTGTACCAGTAATTCATTGTAAAATGCATACGGTTCTTTTCTGAATCCCTGCCTTTCATTAGAAAATCCTCCTATGAGTAAGATGCCATAATCAATACTATAATTTGCTGAAACAAGGGTTGCATACCGGTCATATTTAAAAGCTCTTTTGTTATACGCATTGACATTGCTGTCGTTTGACAAACGCATTTTTGCAGTTTTTCCGGAAGAGAAAATATTCGATTCCGATTTCTTATCATAAATAAAAAGCTTTTTCCTGCCGGCGAAATCCGGTGACATTGTAAAACTGTCTATTCCATTGCCGCCCACCATACGAATTTTTATGGAAGAGGGATTTTTGTTACCTGCAACAAAAACATCATTACCATCCAAACCATACAACCTGATCTCTTTGGTTATGGCCGGATCAAAACTTCTTTTGTAAATAGCATTCCCGATTGTGTTATCCTTTTTTATTTTATTGATCCTGATTGCCAATGCGGCCGCACTGTCATTGTAAATTTCAAAACGTTCGTTTTTATTGGAAGCCGGTATATCAACATTGGTTGCGATAAACCGGTAGTACTCCATAGCTGTTTTTGCGATATTATTCCGCCGGTTAATGATGGTATTCACCAGCTTATTACCCGTCAGAAAAAAGATGGTATCGGGTAACAATTTTATGGCGGCGAATATCACACTATCTGTCAGTTTACTTTGCAGCTCAGTCACTTGTTCCTTCCAATCATCCTCATCCAACTGGTTTAAAAAATAGCGATCAAAGTAACGGCCATTCACATTGAAACCTTTTACATCCCTGATATTAGCATGAAAGCCCTGGAATTTGGTCTTTAGCCACTGGTGTGAAACAATCCATGGAAAAACACCGGAAGTATTATAATAAACCATGTCTCTGTCGCGGGGTACCGGCAAATACAATTTACCATTTTTATCTTCTTGTTTTTCCCAACGCCATTGATCTTCATGCCGGTCCCAATCACCCAAAATCATATCAAGCAGCCTTGCTTTTAACACCAGTTGCTGGTTTACCCTTGTATCATTATCCTTTTGTAGTTCCCGCTGCGCTTTCTCCGTATTGTCGGTGCCCTCGCCATCTACGGGTTCTCTTTCTTCCAGCAAAAAAACGGCATTGCCAAATTCTTTACGATACTCGCCAAATAAGGGATCATCCGGAACATACACAATTTCGGGATGTGCATGCGGAATGCCCAGGGCTTCCGCAAGGGGTGGTACGGTTAAAGATGCAAAGGGATGGGCCGTTATTACCTGGTCCTGCAAAATATCTTTCGCAAGGCCAGCCCTCAGGTTTGCGGGCAATCCCTGTTCGGGATATTTCTGTATGGTTCTTAACGACCATTCCTGGCCTTTGCCATCCTTCAACCTGAGCGATTTGGTTTGTAAGCCTCCGCCTCTTTTGATAATGGTCATGCCCCCTTTTTCTTTTGCAAGATGAAACACTTTCAGTTTTACCGGGGCGGCCCATAATTTGCGATAACCTTCTCCAAATAAAAACCGGTGAAATTTTCCGACTTTATCGTAGCCAGGCGCTATCGCAACTATTATACTGTCTTCATTATTATTTTGCTGGCAGTAAATGGGAATACTACTGACAAGCACTATAAAAAACACGAATAGCTGAGATTGACATCTTGTAATTTTTTTGAACAGCATACTTGCCTGGTTAATTTTGAAACATCCTCCTGTTTTCAATACATACACTGCGATATTTTTGACTATTCAAATTTAGTGAAAGAAAATATCCCTTAGATGATTGATTAAAGTAATTTGTTGTACATGTTAGCGAAGGCAACTTGGTAACAGAAGATTGCAGTTATCCCTGCACAGGTTTGATTTTAAAACACAAACAGCAGCCTGGAATAAAAATTTTTGTTAACTGCATAATGGATAAAAACCGTGAGTTAGATTTTTTATGAGTCAGGCAGAAGTACTACGATTAAGCTTAGGTGGCGTCGTCCTCAGCGGCGGATACTTTTAATCTTTATGGAGCGAATTGCAAAGTCACCAATTTATCCATTGCGAAGTATTGCTGCCATTTGAAAAGATAGAAAACTATATTTCCACTTACGAATTATAAAAGCGCCAGGCTACCTCAACCTGCTTTGTTTTAAATCCTTTAGGCAGATGAACAAAATCATTTTTTGAAATTGCTATTCACCAGGTGATCCAAAACGGCTACCAGGCCAGTCCAGCCTGTTTGATGCGAAGCGCCGAGGCCTTTTCCGTTATCCCCATTAAAATACTCATAAAATAAAATATGGTCCTTAAAATATGGATCATGGTTAAATTTATCCTGTCCTCCGAATACGGGCCGTTCGCCTTTTTCATTTTTAAGAAAAATGCTTTTCAATCTTCCGGCAAGCGATGAGGCAATTTCCGCCAGCGAATAAAATTCTCCTGAATGGGTTGGATACTCTACCCTGAAATCACTGGTGTAATAATCGTGCAAAATATAAAGCGCATCAATGATGAGAAAATTAAGCGGTATCCAGACAGGCCCTCTCCAGTTACTATTGCCACCAAACATGTTGATATCACTCTCCGCAGGTATATATTTCACACAGTAATCAGCACCATCCAGCCGAAGATCGTAGGGATTTTCTTCATGTATTTTTGATACGGAACGAATCCCATTTTCTGACAGGAACTCAGCAGGGTCGAGCATACGGCGCAATAATAATTTCAGGCGGTGGCCACGCAGCAGCGATAACAGGTGCTGGTCATTTCCCTTACAATCTTTCCAGGAGCTTACCAGTGCAGCCAGGTCGGGCCGTTGTTTGCTAAAGTCATCCATGCATTTCTCAAAATGAGGCAGCGTTTTCCAGGCAGTTTCATCAAAAATGATGGTGGCAAACATGGGTATCAACCCCACCATACTTCTTACTTTCAATCTTCTAAAACTGCAATCGGGCATTTTCAACAGATCGTAGTAGAATCCGTCTTCCTCATCCCATAGCCCTTCAGAATCTTCTCCCATATTGGTGATGGAACCTGCAATGAATAAAAAATGTTGTGCAAATTTAATGGCCATGGCCTCATATACCGGGTTATGCAATGACAGTTCCAGTGAAATCCGAACCATATTTGCCGCATACATCGCCATCCAACTGGTTCCATCTGCCTGTTCCAAATGACCACCACCCGGCACCGGTGCGCTGCGGTTAAAAATACCAATATTGTCAAGCCCCAAAAATCCGCCCTCAAAAATGTTATTGCCGTTACTATCTTTCCGGTTTACCCACCAGGTAAAATTCAGCAACAACTTCTGAAACACTGCTTCTAAAAAATAAACATCTCCTTTGCCGCCCAACTCTTTTTCTACCTGGTAAATTTTCCATGCAGCAAATGCATGCACGGGTGGGTTAGCATCACTAAAATCCCATTCATAGGCAGGCAATTGCCCATTGGGATGCATATATTCGGTTTTCAGTAATAGCCGGAGCTGCGATTTTGCAAAATCAATATCAATTAAAGAAAAGGCTACCGTATGAAAAGCCAGGTCCCATGCAGCAAACCAGGGATACTCCCATTTATCGGGCATGGAAATGATATCGGCTGATACGAAATGTTTCCACTGGCTGTTTCTTGAATTCTTATGGCCCGGCGGTAAAGGCTCCTGCCCGGGATCGCCATTTCGCCATACATTCATATTGAATTGATAATACTGTTTACCCCAAAGCATACCGGCCCAGGCCTGCCTTTGTACCATTTTTTCATCTCCACTTAAATCCGGCAGGTGCTTCTTATTGTAAAATTCATCCGCCTCGTTGATACGGCTGGTAATGATTGTATTAAAATCGCTGAATGGCCCGGTCAATTTTGAATTGCACAAACGGAGCCTGATTTCAATACTGCCCCCGGCGGGTACTTCCGGTTGATAGCACACCGCTGCCTTAGTGCCTTCTTGCATCGGATTGATTGCTTCTATTTGCTGATGCACCAGGAAATTGTTGAATCCATCTTTGCAATAGGGAGTATTGTTTTCTACCTCGTATAACCGCTGGGTATTGGTTTCGTTATTGGTTAATAAAAACTCAGGCGCCCCATCGGCATAGCAATAAAGGTCTCCAAGTTCATTGCTTTGCAGCAGGAGCGTATTATCGCCGATTAAGGTAATCAATGGATGTACCTGTTCTGTATCGTAGCTCCAGGTATTGCGAAAAAACAATTGCGGCAAAATATGCAGGCTTGCATTTTCATTGCTCCTGTTGTAAATGGTGTATCGGATCAGGATATCATCCGGGGTGTTTTTTACGTACTCTGCAAATACATCAAAGTATTTGTCCTCGTTAAAAATACCGGTATCTGTTAATTCAAATTCGGGCTCAAGCTTTGTCCGCTGCCCGTTTTCTGTCACCAGCAAATCATAAGGATAGGCATCAATCGGATATTTATACAGCATTTTATTGTAACTATGTGTAGGTACACTATCCAGGTAGTAGTATAATTCTTTTACATCTTCGCCATGGTTGCCTTCTGTATTGGTGAGGCCAAATAAGCGTTCTTTTATGATGGGGTCTTTACCATTCCATAATGCAAGGCTGATGCAGAGTATTTGTTGATCATCGCAAAAACCAGCCAACCCATCTTCGCCCCAGCGGTATGCCTTGCTGCGGGCCATGTCATGCGAAATATAGTTCCATGCGTCTCCATCGGCACTGTAGTCCTCCCTCACGGTTCCCCATTGCCTTTCCGATAAATACGGGCCCCACTTTAACCAGTTGGCGGTTTTGTTGTAGTGCTGTGCAAGACGGGATTCTTCGTGAGTCATGATGGGTGATTTTCGTCCATGCAATTTAATGCCTTATTCAGTTAACCATTTCTTATTGTTGAAAAGAATGATTGGAAATTATTATGCGGGATTTGGGGTGAGACCGCTGTGGTCCTTTATTGGCAATTTAAACATTGTAACGCCTTGTTCTGTAAAACAAAATGGTGTGTACCGCAATCCTTGTCTATCTTCTTTGGAGGTCGCAAATTGCGACCTCCATTTTTCCAACTCTTTTTTATTCATCTCGAACATAAAAACCTTCGGAAACCTTTTTTTGGTTCTTGGAACGGCTTCTTTTAATCGCTTTGTCTCCACTTCGTATAACAATGCTAAATCGCGGTCTATCATTATTTTTTGCCCCCGTAACACATAAATCTAATTCATGATTACTTCGTCGGCTGCAGTAATTTCTTTCATCGATTTGGCCATAAAGTTTTTTGTATCAGTAAATACAATTTATTTTTTTAATGACATGATTTAGCTGCGGAATATTTATTGGCTCACTTAAAATGCTATCACCGTTAAAATAATCTAGTATAAAACATTCCTATTTTTCATAAAAAAGCAAATCCATTTTTTCAAGTGTTCTAAATTGTTTATCAGAAGTTACAAGAGGAACGCCCAATATAATCGCTGTCGCCGCTATTATACTGTCGGGTAATTTTAAATGGTATTCTTTTTAATTTCGATCTCCTGGTCTTTTATTTCGTCATTAATATTTACGATAACAAAATCAGCCAAAAAATTCTTTATCTGTTGTTTTTCCTTTGGGGTAATATTTTTGTAACTCAGCAGCTCCATCTCAGTAATGATGGATACAGATAGCCTTTCACCATTTAATAAATCCGCTAAAACTTCATCGCCGGCAAGAATATATAACACTGCGTTTGTATCAAGCAAAATTTATTCATACTCATCTCTCATCTTTTTTTGTATGTCCAATGGATCTTCCTTTAACTTAATGACGCCACAATATTTTTTTGTATCAACACCTTTGGTGGGCAATTTGTCCAGCTTTTTACAGATGGCATCAATTTCTTTTTTAGTCGCTCCCTTTTTTAATACCAAGACCATTTTATATACGTTTATCCAAATTTAGTTTATTAAAAGAATCTATCCAAAGTATCCGCAATTTGTCACCAACAGGTTGTAATTGTATAAGTGCTTTTTAATAAAGTATATATCTTTTTGGCTCTCTGATTTAATTTAATTGCCATCACCATTATCAGTTGTTGGTGACCCAGCCCTGCATAACCATCCGCACAACACTCAACAACGGCTACAGTGGGCTACGGGCAACCGTTACAACCACTTGAATTCGCTGTACATGAATCCCACCTTCTTGCAGGCAATATCTCTGATGAGCCATTGAGAAGCCGGGGTAGCTTAAGCCCACCACCGCCGTTGTTGTGTATGCAGCGCTGAAAATGAGCGTAAGCGTACCAACAACCTGGCTCTCTGATTTAATTTAATTGGCATCACCATTATCAGTTGTTGGTGACCCAGCCCTGCATAGCCATCCGCACAACACACAACAACGGCTACAGTGGGCTACGGGCAACCGTTACAACCACTTGAATTCGCGATACATGAATCCCACCTTCTTGCAGGCAATATCTCTGATGAGCCATTGCGAAGCCGGGGTAGCTTCAGCCCACCACCGCCGTTGTTGTGTATGCAGCGCTGAAAATGTGCGTGAGCGTACCAACAACCTGGCTCTCTGATTTAATTTAAATGGTATCACCATTATCAGTTGTTGGTGAGCCAGCCCAGCGTAACCATCCGCACAAGACACAACAACGGCTACGGTGGGCTAAGTACAAACCTTACAACTTCTTGAATTCCCTGTACATGATTACTTCCTTTTTGCAGTCAATATCTTTCAATGAAAAGGAAAGCACCCCGTCATCTAACCTTAAGATTTCCCGCAGCCGCTTTATCCAAAAACCAATCCACTACTCCATCCGTGGGCTTAATTAACTGCGCCGGAAAGTTTTCAATGTCTTGCAGGCCCTCCAGTGTATTTACAACGGCCTGTGCCTTGCCTGTTCCATACACCAGGAATGCGATGCGATGTGCCATGTTAATTAATAGAGCTGTAAAACTGATGCGGTAAACCTGCTGCTCGGGAATAAAAACCGGTTTTACAGTGGCTTCCTTTTCAAACAAAATATCTGTGTGGGGGAATAAAGAAGCGGTATGTGAATTATCTCCCAAACCTAACAGCACCAAATCGAAACGAGGTTCGCCTCCCTCAAAATAGCGATTGATATCATCCATGTATTGAATGGCTGCGTCTCCTGGTGAAAGCGTTGTACTAACCGGAAATATTTGAGCAGGGTCAATTTTCAATGGCTGAAAAAAAACGTTGTTCACCATTCTAAAATTACTTGCAGCATCTGTTGCGGGTACATATCTTTCATCACCAAAAAAGAAGTAGACTTTGCTCCAGTCTACCTTATCACTGAAAGACGGTGAAGCAAGTAAGGCATAAAATTTTTCAGGTGATGATCCTCCTGAAAGTGATACCGAAAAACGGCCACGGTCTGCAATGGATTGATGGGCTGCATCAATAAAATATGCTGCCAATTTTTGCAGAACTTCATCAACTGAATCGGATATGTTTAGCTTCATCGTTTCATTTTTATTTAAACGCTATGTTTTCACGCAGAGACGCAAAGGAGCAAAGATGATAAGTTTATTGACGATTGACCACTGACATTCACGAATTTATTTACATGGTGAGTCACCCTTTGGGGGTGGCCCACCATGTAAATAAATATGCGGCTACATTGTTTTTTTATGATTGTGTGGTAATGTAAACCAATGATAGCCATCCTGCGCTATTAAGGCCTCTGCCAATTCGGGGCCCCAGGTATCCGCCGAATAATTGGGAAAGCTCAGGCTTTGTTTGCTTTCCCAGGCACTTAATATGGGCATAATGAGTTCCCATGCTGCTTCAACCTGGTCGGCGCCCATAAATAAAGTCTGGTCGCCCAGCATGGTATCCAGCAACAGGGTTTCATAGGCTTCCGGAGTTTCGGTTGGATAAGTTCCTTTGTAATCAAACACCATATCCACCGGGTTGAGTACCAAGTTTAGGCCCGGCCGTTTTGCCTGCACCTGCAGACGGATACTCATTTCGGGCTGTATGCTAATTACCAGCCGGTTTTGTTCCCAGCTTTCCGAAGCTTCGGAAGGGAAAATGGAATGGGGCACATCTTTATACTGGATGCTGATAACGGATGAAGACTGCTGCATGCGCTTACCGGTGCGTATATAAAACGGTACGCCCTGCCAACGCCAGTTATCAATAAAAAATTTGATGGCCGCAAAAGTTTCAGTATTGGAATCTTCCTTCACCTTGTTTTCCTGCCGGTAGCCCGGCACTTGCTTCCCTTCCATCCAGCCTTCGCTGTACTGGCCCCTTACTACCAGCTTTTTAATTGCACCCGGAGTAAATTTCCGCATGGCACGCAGCACTTCCACTTTGCGGTCCCTAATTTCATCTGCACTAAAGCTGATGGGTACTTCCATGGCGATGATACACAGCAGTTGCAGGATATGGTTCTGCACCATATCACGAAGGGCACCGGATCCTTCATAATAATCTCCCCGGTCGCCTACCCCCAATTGCTCGGTTACTGAAATCTGTACATGGTCGATAAAGTTTCTGTTCCATTGCGGTTCAAATAAGGAGTTGGCAAAACGGAAGGCCAGGATGTTTTGCACAGTTTCTTTGCCGAGGTAATGATCAATGCGATAGATTTGTTTTTCATCAAAAATACCTTTCAGTAGTTTATTCAATGCCTTTGCGGATTCTAAATCGTGGCCAAATGGCTTCTCTATCACAATACGTGTTTTGGCAATGTTCTCACAAAGGGCATTCTTGCCAATATTTTCCGCAATAATAGGGAAGAATTGTGGTGCCACGGCCAGGTAGTAAATAACATTGGTTTCGGCTTTCCACTCTTCCTCGTGGTGTTTTATTCGTTCTACAAATGTGGCATAGGCTGCAGCATCTTTTACATCTGCCACCTGGTAAAAAATCCGTTGCGAAAATTGATGCCACTTTTGCTCATCTGCTTTTCCCCTTCTTGAAAAGGAATTGATTCCTTCCAGTAAAACGTTCCTGAATTCTTCATCAGTAAATATGGTGCGACCGGTACCGATAATGGAAAACTGATCGGGTATCCAGTCATCCAGGAACAGGTTATACAAAGCGGGTGTAATTTTCCGTGCATTCAAATCGCCGGTACCGCCGAATATGATGAAAATAGTGGGTTGAGATTTTATTGCTTTCATAAATTTTTTAAATGTCTGATGTGATGATGTCTGATGTCTGATTTGTCGATGCCTTATTTAATGTCTGATGTCATGATGTCTGATTTCCTTTAGCTTCGTGGCTTTTGCACTTTAGTTGTATAGGCGTACAAAGGAACAAACGAGGCCAAGGAAAAATTCAATTCTGTCCGTAATAAAATTATTAGATTAGTAAATAGTAAGATAAAATACTTATGATTTTAGATACCGCAAATGATCAATACTATTATAATTTGAAGGACATCAGACATCAGACATCAGACATCAGACATCAAAAAATCAGACATCAAACATCAGACATCAAACATCAGACATCAAACATCAGACATCAAAAAATCAGACATCAGACATCAGGATTCCATTCCGTGTGATAAAACCCGTATTCCCCTTTTAACTCATAAGTATGTGCCCCAAAATAATCCCGCTGAGCCTGGATTAAATTGGAAGGCATTCTGCCACTTCGGATGGTATCAAAATAACTGATGGATGCTGCATAAGCCGGTATAGCCAGGCCCGATGAAATTGCACCTGACACTACCGAACGAATACCCGGCAACGTTTCATTTACCAATGCCTGAACATCTGCATCCAGCAATAGATGTTCAAGGTTACTATCTTTAGAAAATGCTTTATAAATATCTTCGAGGAAAGTAGACCGGATGATACAACCTCCCCTCCATATTTTAGCGATTTCAGCCATGTTTAATTCATATTGATATTCTGCGGAGGCTTTGGAAAGCAGGTGCATGCCCTGCGCATAAGCAGTGATCATGGCAAAATAAAAGGCCTGTTCCAGGGCTACTAAAAAAGCTGCTTTATCCGTTACTCCAAGATCTATCTCATCGTTGCCAAATGAAGCCGAAAGCTGTACCCGCAATGATTTGTATTTAGAAAGATCCCTCATAGAAACGGCAGTATCAATCACCGTTGCCGGCAATTGCAGGTCCATCGCCACCTGCGATGTCCATTTACCTGTACCCTTGGAACGGGCCTCATCCTTTATATCATCTACCAGTAAATGATCAGCACCGGTTTGCTTAAATTTAAAAATATTTGTGGTGATCTCTATTAAAAAAGATTGCAACCTTCCTTCGTTCCATTGGGCAAATACTTTTTGTATCGCATTGTTATCCAGTTTCAAACCTTTTCTCAAAATTTCATAGGTTTCTGATATTAGTTGCATCAGGCCATATTCAATACCGTTATGTACCATTTTTACAAAATGGCCGGCAGCACCCGGACCGATATAGGTAACACAGGGCTCTCCATCTACTTTGGCAGCGATGGCTTCGAAAATATATTTCACGTGTTGATACGCTTCCTTATTTCCACCGGGCATTATACTCGGTCCGCGGCGGGCACCTTCTTCTCCGCCTGATACACCCATACCAAAAAAGTTCAGGCCCTTCTCATCCAGGTAAGTTACCCGGCGGTTGGTATCGGTAAAATGCGAATTACCACCATCAATAATCAGGTCGCCTTTATCCAATAAAGGAATGAGGTCTTCAATTACACTATCTACAATTTTTCCGGCAGGTACCAGCATCATCACCGAACGGGGGCTTTGCAGGCTTTGAATAAATTCGGGTAACGAATTGAATCCTTTAACGGGTTTACCTGCACCTTCTGTTTCGAGGAGGCTTGTTTTCTCCAGGTCTTTATCATAACCTGCTACAGAAAAATTATGATCCGCCATATTGAGTAAGAGGCTACGACCCATTGTACCCAGGCCAATCATACCAAATGAATAATTTGCTTCTGCCATGTGGAATATTTTTATTGGTGTTTGTATTTATTTTAATGTTGAGTATTTGGAGGTTTATCTTAGGTTATTGGGGAGATGTCGATAGCAACTTCACCCATCTTTTCCTCCCTCGGAAAATCCGGAATCTTCAATAAAAGTAAGGGAGTAATGCATCAGTTCTTATCCAAACATGGTATCTTCCTGATCATTTTAAACCCATTAAATGAACTTAGCTGCCGAGTTTCAAGCCTTATTCTTTGCGCTACTTCAAAGAATTAGAGAGCGTCTCCATATAAAAATCATTTAAATCCCAAAACAGATACATGAATTTCACCCCCAATGCAAGCCACTATACCAACCTCACAGGTGCTTTTGCCCCAAAAAGAAACTGCATTTGGTCCTCCTCCTTCGGGGGAGTCAGAGGGGGCGTTTACAACTGCTCTATAATACTTTTACTCGATTCAAATCCCTGGTGATGAAAAGCGTTGATACCCAGCCTTGCTGCTGCATCTACCAACATGGGACGATCATCAAAATAATAACACTGCTCCGGTGCCGCCAGTGCCACTCCCATTGCCAGTTTAAAAATCCCGGGATCCGGCTTGCGCATCCCTACTTCGCAGGAAGAAATAAAAGCATCAAAGCAACGGTGCAATTTAAATTTCTTGATGCGGTAATCATTCAGCTCCTTTGGTTCGTTGTTAATAGAAATTATCCTGAAACCGCAGCCTGAATTCTTCCATTCAATTATCCATGGCAGCATACCCGGCAACTCAACCGATTGGGCATACATGAAAGATTTAAAATCTTCCTTTGTAAACTCTCTTGGCTCATTAAAAATTACGGTGTCCAGGTATTCTTCCAGGGTTAGGTTACCAATCTCGTACACATTAAAAATAAATTCGTGCAACCGGTTGATGGCTTCATACTCCAGGTTAAATTGGTTGGCTGCCGCCATCCTTGATTCATGCCCCCATCCGTTGGTTAACAGTACACCGCCCACATCAAGGAACAGCACTTTTAAATCTGTTTTTTCCATGTTGATTTATTCTTTAATTTTCTTCTTTTGATTTTCGATGGCTCCCAACAATTTATCGTAGGGTTTATTGAATTTTTCGATGCCCTCTTCTTCCAATTGTTGTGTAATGGCATCAATATCAATCCCGGCCTGCTTTATATCTTCCAGCACTTTTGTTGCATGCTCCAGTCCTTTTCCTAATGTGTTGGCGGCCACTCCATGATCCCTGAAAGCTTCCAGTGTTTCCATCGGAATGGTATCAACCGTATCAGGCCCAATCAATGCTTCCACATATTTAACATCTGAAAATGCAGGATCTTTACTGCCTGTACTTGCCCATAATAAACGCTGGGGCATTGCACCTTTATCTTCCAGCTTTTTAAAGCGGTCGCTGGTAAAAACACGCTGGTAAATTTCATAAGCCTTTTTTGCAGAAGCGATGGCTACTTCACCTTTCAGATGACCCAACCCTTTTTCTTCCAGCAGAGGATCCACCAATACATCAATCCTGCTAAGAAAAAAGCTTGCCACCGAAGCAACATGATCAATCGGTTGGTTATTTTTCAACCGGTCTTCGAGGCCACTGATATAAGCATCCGTAACTGCCTCGTAGCGAAGCAATCCAAACAGCAGGGTAACATTCACATTAATTCCTTCCCTTGTAGCCCTGCGGATGGCAATTAACCCTTCCGCAGTACCCGGAATTTTAATCATCACATTTTCCTTTCTTACTGTTTTCCACAATTCAAAAGCCTGCTGCGCCGTGCCTTCCGTATTGCGGGCAAGGTGTGGCGATACTTCCAGGCTCACATATCCATCTCCCCCTTCCGATTCTTCGTACAATGGTTTCAACATGTCCGCAGCCCGTTTAATATCATCTACCGCAACACCATAAAATATCGCTTCGTTGCTCCATTCCTTTTCGGTCAGCTTCGCAATATCATCTTTATAATCGTCGCTGCTGCTGATGGCTTTTTCAAATATGGCAGGGTTTGAAGTAATCCCTCTTATCCCATCTTCCTCAATCAACCGTTTCAGGTCGCCGCTGTCCATGATTTTTCGGTCGATGAAATCGAGCCAAATGCTTTGGCCGAAATCATGTATTTGTTTTACCCTGTTCTTTCCCATGATATAAAATTTAAGTTAGGTGTTATGGTTCCTCATTTTGTTAAAACTTGCATACCGCACAATCGAAGAAGTAATTACAGGGCTATGGAATATTTGTTTTCATTTCTCCCGGAGGTTATTTGGTTACCAGCTATATATCCCTGGTAAGCATCGTTGTGTCACTCCCTTGTGCCACATAACGTTTTGGATCTTTCTTTACGTTGCCGGCACTGTTTCAATCTCCATTCAGCATATCCAAACACCATAAAAATAAAACGCTTAACTGTTAAATCACCTTTGCCGGGATGCATTAACAATACAATATTATTTTTCCAATTCGTTTACCTTTTCCATCCGCCGCAGGTGCCTTTCCTCGCCTTTAAAACGGGCGTTCAAAAAACTACGGATCAGTTCCTGTGCCAGCATAATACCAACAACACGGCCACCCAAACAAAGGATATTTAAATCATCGTCTTCCACTCCCTGGTGCGCCGAAAAATGGTCCATTATTAACGCAGCCCTTGCTCCCGCTACCTTATTGGCTGCTACCGAAGCACCTACCCCGCTTCCGCAAACCGCAATTCCACGTTCTACTTCCAGGTTGGCCACTGCCCTTGCCATCGGAATTACAAAATCCGGGAAATCATCGGTGTTATTTAATTCATAGGCGCCAAAATCTTTTATGTCATGGCCCATAGATAACAGGTAACTATGTAATTTCTCTTTTAATTCGAAGCCGCCATGATCGGCTGATAATCCTATTTTCATGATGTTGATTTTTTAAAAGGCATCTCTAAAATCTTTCTTTTGCTTTAACCTCCTCTTTAATTTCGCTCCACAGAGTCGACCAGCATTTTTTACAGATGCCCCGTATGAATAAACTATTGATTGATGACTGCTTTTGCACGTAGTACTACATTATCCACCGTAAATCCAAACTCCCTGTACAGGTCTTCAGCAGGTGCGGATTCTCCAAACCCCATCATCCCGATTACATCTCCATCATCCGTTACATACTTGTGCCAGCCAAGGGTAGATCCTGCTTCCACTGCCAACCTTTTTTTATTCCCTTTTGGAAACAATTTCTCTTTATAGGCTGCATCCTGTTTGTCAAACAATTCCCAGGAAGGCATACTTACTACTCTTGCAGCAATGGATTCGGCTGCCAGCTTTTCACGGGCTTCCATCAGCAATGCAACTTCAGAGCCAGTACCAATCAAAATAATATCCGGCTCGTTTTCAGTGTCTGCTAAAATGTAAGCGCCCTTTTCCAGTTCAGTCGCTTTGGTATACTTTTCCTGGTCAATAACCGGCAGGTTCTGCCTGGTGAGTACAATCGCCACCGGGCCATCTTTGCGTTCTATGGCAACCCGCCAGGCCTGTGCGGTTTCGTTGGCATCCGCAGGGCGAATCACCACCAGGTTGGGAATAGATCTTAACGAAATCAATTGTTCCACCGGCTGATGAGTAGTTCCGTCTTCCCCCAGCCCAATACTATCATGAGTGAAAACGAAAACTGCCCTTATTTTCATGATGGCAGCCAGGCGAATGGGCGGTCGCATGTATTCTGAAAAAATGAGAAAGGTAGCACCGTAGGGAATAATATTTTTGGTAAGCGCCATACCATTCAGCACCGATCCCATTGCATGCTCCCGGATACCGAAATGAAAATTGCGGCCTCCCCTGTTGTCTGCAGAAAAAGAAGCGTATTTATCCAGCATGGTATCGGTAGATGGAGAAAGATCGGCTGAACCACCAATCAGGCCAGGCAAACTTTCAGCGATTGCATTCAATACTTTGCCGGAAGCTTTGCGTGTGGCAACACCACCTTTAACCGCTGCAAATACAGGCAATTTATCTTTCCAACCATCCGGTAAAATGCCCAGGCTCTCCTGCTCGTAAGCTTTTGCCAGTTCGGGATATTGCAATTTATAGGATGCATATAACTGGTTCCAAAGATATTCCGGTTCCACTCCCTTTTCCCCTGCTGCCCGGTAAAACTCCAATACTTCAGCAGGTACTTCGAATGATTTTTCCGGGTCGAAACCAAAATTCTTTTTTACCAGTTTTATTTCCTCCGCTCCTAATGGAGATCCGTGTGCACTGGCGGTATCCACTTTATTTGGGCTGCCAAAACCAATGTGGGTGCGTACTTTTATAAGTGAAGGGCGACTGGTTTCCGCTTTTGCTTTTTCAAGTGCCAGCTTCAGTGCGGCTATATCATTTCCATCTGGCAATACCTGTACATGCCAGTGATACGCTTCAAAACGTGCTGCCACATCCTCATCAAAAGTAAGGGCGGTATCCCCTTCAATAGAAATATGGTTGTCATCATATAAATAAACCAGGTTCCCCAATTTCAGATGGCCGGCCAAAGAAGCCGCTTCAGATGATACGCCTTCCATCATATCACCATCGCTGCAAATTGCATAGATGGTATAATTGAACAGGTTAAACCCGGGCCGGTTATACCGTGCCGCCATATGATGCTGCGCAATGGCCATACCAACACCGTTTGCAAATCCCTGTCCCAATGGGCCGGTAGTTACTTCAATACCATCCAGCAATCCATACTCAGGATGGCCGGGTGTTTTGCTGTGCAACTGCCTGAAATTTTTAAGGTCATCCAATGTGCAATTGTACCCCGTGAGATACAGGAAGCTGTACTGAAGCATACATCCGTGTCCGGCCGACAATACGAACCTGTCGCGGTTGGCCCATGACGGGTTTTTGGGATTGTACCGCATTTGATGTGCCCAAAGCACATGCCCCATTGGAGCGGCCCCCATTGGCAAACCCGGGTGACCAGAATTTGCTTTTTGTACTCCATCAATGGACAATATCCTGGCGGTATTGATACCTAACTGCTCAATGCTTTCTGTATCCATATTCTTTAATTATTTTATTGTGTTAAAACTGTAAAAAGAATAAAAATGTGTGTTGTTTAGAACCTCTCACCGCTAGCTGACCTCACCACCCTTCCTCCTCTCACAAGGAGAGGAGGCGGTACTTTATCTGTTATTTAAACATGGGTTCTTCCACATTTTCCTTAGTTCTTTATTCATCAGATTGCCACCTGGCAATACCACAAATTTATACCTTGCGAAGTATAATAGCTCAGATGACTTCAGCCCGACCTCTCCCAAGGAGAGGAAGCCTGGACACTGATAATGCAAACTTCTTTTCGAAGTATTTGGAGTGATATCTTAAAACAAAAGTCTTTTACTTTAATTTTAAAAATTAGCCAACTCAATGATTTCGCAAAATTTATACTCCCACTACTTTATGCTTATCCATTTTATGATTCATCAACCATAATTTGGCGCCGCCCTTTATGCCATCTTCGTTTGAAACCAGGCTGATATTGGCATCCAGCGGAAAATTGATCCGGCTGGAATTACCGCCACCGATATACAAATGATCGTAATTAAACACCGTCTTCAAAACCAATAAAATTTTTCTTATCCTGTTGTTCCATTCTTCTTCTCCATGTTCTTCCAACGCTTTTTTACCAATGTATTTGTCATATATTACCCCGGTAGTAAAAGGATGCTGTGAAAGTTCGAGATGAGGCAGCAAGGTACCATGGAAAAATAAAGCCGACCCCAAACCGGTGCCCAACGTAATCACCATTTCAAATCCTTTTCCACTGATAATGCCCAGCCCCTGCATATCTGCATCGTTTATAACTTCTACCGGGCATTCAAATTCTTCTTCCATCATTTTGCGCAGGTTGACTGCATTCCATTTATTTGGAGCCAGGCTGGGAGCAGTATAAACAATCCCATCTTTTACATAGCCGGGGAAGCCAATGGATACTTTGTCATATTCTGGAAATTTTCCAACAATATCACCGATTGCAGCAAGTAACTTTTGGGGTCCCGGTGATACTGGCGTGTCAACAGTTTCAAAGCCAATTTGTAATTCTCCACGGGCATTTAATATCGTTGCCTTGATGTGAGAACCTCCGATGTCGATGGAAAGTATTTTGTCACCGGATAATGATTGATGCATACCTTATTAGTTGATGGTTGATGGTTGATGTTGGTTAATAGTTAATGGTTGAAGGTTAATGGTTGAAGGTTGATGATTTGTTATTTATATTTAATTATGTTCACTACAATAAAGTGTTGTTGCTATTTCATACGCATCGTTTTTAACGATTCAGCCCATTTGGTCAATTCCGAAAGCATTGCTTCAGCCGATTTAGTAATTGAATCATCCGGAACAAATGTATCCTGCTCATTCAGATGTTTTGTGAAAAAAGGCAGATTTACGCTCTCCACAATGGGCATCATTTTAAGGGCGGTAACAACCTGCTTTAGCATTTGCACTGATCTTGTTCCGCCCGCCAGTCCGCCATAACTTACAAAGGCTACCGGCTTATAGCTCCATTCGTGGTAAAGAAAGTCCAACGCATTTTTTAGCGGGGCTGGATATCCGAAATTGTACTCGGGTGTAACGAAGATAAATGCATCACTGTCATCAATAATAGTACTCCAGTTTTTAGTGTGCTCCTGCTCATATTTTTTTAACCGGGGGTGATGAGGCTCATCTAAAAAGGGGAGATTGATAATTGCCAGGTCAAGGAGGGTTACCTCAAATACAGGGTTATTCTTTGCCGTTTCATATATCCAGGCTCCTATGGCAGGGCCTTTTCTCCCGGGCCGTGTACTGGCTATAATAATTTTGAGACTAAACATGGTGATTATTAATTTTTATCCGCCCTTCATGCAGCGATTGATTTTTGTGAAACAAAGGAAGCCTGAAACTATATTTACGAATTTTATACTGCTAATTTTCGCAAAATTTGCCACTTCGACAAAAATACGTCAATTAAGAAAGAAGTCAATTTACAAATGAGGGAAATTATTGTATATATTATTGGGTCAAATATATCCCACCAAAAAAAACATCACTGACCGGACATCTATTTGTATTGATCCAAATTTACCCGAACCGGGGGAAGCTTTTTTGCAGTTCCAGCCGGTCTTGCTCATACCTTTCAGGCAGTTTCAACGCTTCACCCAAATGCTCCACTGATTCATCGATCGCAAAACCCGGACCTGCGGTAGCTACTTCAAACAGAACGCCTCCCGGTTCCCGAAAATAAATGGAGGTAAAATAGTTTCGGTCCAATACCGGTGTGGGATTCAGCATTCTTTTTACGATTCGTAGTCTTACTTCCTTTTGAGTTTCCGCTGTAGGCGTACAAAAAGCCAGGTGGTGTACGGTTCCGCTTCCGGCAAGCCCTCATACACCATCCGGCGAACAAATGATATCCACATAATTGCCCGGCGAATCCGTAGTTGCAAAACGAAAGCGGTTGCCCTTTTCCGCAATCAACCGGTGATCAAGTTGTTCGGTCAGTAACCCTGCGGTACGCTCATAGCCCTCTTCCCATATTTCTACATTGTTGATGCCTTTAATTGAAAAGGCTTCCGGGATATGGCCATGAGAAAAACCGGTTCGATGATCGTTGTCATTAAAAACCAGCTCCAACCCCAGGCCATCATGGTCTTCAAAGTAAATCACTGTTTCTCCTTCAAAACGTTCTTTGGGTTGTTTGAAAGCGATGTGAAATTTTTGCAGCCTCTCCATCCAATAATGTAATGAAGCGGTAGCTACCGAAAAGCTGGTTGTAGTCAACATCCCTTTGCCTTAACGGCCACCAACCAATCCCTGGTATGTAAAAAAAGTCAGAATGCTTCCGGGGTTGCCACCTTCATCTCCATAATAAAAATGATACACTTCCGGGGCATCAAAATTTACCGTTTTCTTTACAAGTCTTAAACCTAAAATGCCGGCATAAAAATCAATATTGTTTTGTGCGTTGCCTACTATCGCGGTTACGTGTTGAATGCCTGTTATCAGTTGTGCCATACAAGATATTTGGGATGAATGATATGGAGAGAAGGATAATACAATTTCGGTAAATATGGACGATTGGCCATTCAATGCTTACTTAAGAAAACATTCACGCAAAGAAGAAAAAGATGCAAAGGCGCAAAGTTAATTTTGTATTTTCTTTGCGCCTTATTTATTGCTTTGCGTCTTTGTGTGAAAAATAAAGCACTAAGTCAACGACATGGATTGGCCATTCACCGGCAATTGAACAGTGTAGGCTGCTGTTATGTGTCCAGACCAGGATTTTCAAGATTGAATGATTTCAGGATTTGACTCTACCAGATCGTTGTCCATTAAGACGATTGAGATTCTCTCTCTGTAGATTTCAGGTTTGAAAGTTATAATCTTCTGAAAGTACTTTTTCAATACCGGCAGGTGTAATGGTAATTACCAGGGTATCCAGTTGCTTCGTGACTATAAACCCTTCTTCCTCCAGCAATTTTAAATGTTGTTGTATGATTGCCCAATCCTGGAACTGCCTTAAAATAATCTCTCTTGGCCTGCACTGATAGGTCACAGGTTGAGGATCTTGTTTGGTAATAGTATAAACAGTAAGCAGTGTTTTATAATGAGATCCCATGTATCAAATATATTTTAAAATACTTTTACCGAAAGTACAATTTATCAACAATGTTTTTTTTAATTTTTACGGACAGGATGGTTGGAGGTACTGAATTGTTTATAAAGTTATAGGAATAAAATTGGGATGAACAAAATTATTTGCGTATTAGGGTAATGCAGTCTACTTACCCACCTCCCCCTATGACATTAGATGGTAATTTTCCGGTCTCTGGCGATAACTTTCCATTCTTCCATAGCCGTATTATTTTCTATTACGGTCGCTTTTTCATACAAGGCAACTGTTGGGCAAATGTGTATTGGCACGCCATACCAAACTTCGCCGGTTTTATAAACGGAGGAATCAGATACTTTCACTACCAGGTGTTCTTCGCTTTGTGAGATGGGGATTGCATTGGGGGCATTTAAAAAATGCACACGGGGTAACGGGGTTTCCGCTGCAACTGATTTATGACCAAGATCTGTTGTGATAGTATTTGCATCTACAATAGAAATGATACGTGTAATTACCAATGCAGCATATTCAAATGGTTCGTCAGGCAGACTTTGTTTGTACCCCCAATCCCAAAAAATAAATGTACCGGGACTGCATTCAATATGTTGACGTTGTGCATGAATTGGAAATGTAGGTGAACCGCCCGCCACCACTATTAATTTTCTATTGCTGATTGATTCAATGGCTTCCACCAGTATGATCACTTTGCTAAATGCCTGTTCAACAGTTTGCTTACGAAGTAACAGGTCCGTATCATGAATATGGCCGTCATAAGCATGCACCCCAACTATATTTATCGCAGGCAATAACCCAACCGCTTCAAACAACAGTAAGGCCTTTGAGGGGTGTACGCCGGTGCGATTCATACCGACATTTAAATCAATAAAAACATTTACTGATAAATTATTTGCTACACTTAAGTTAGACAGGTATTCCGCGGCGTATATACCATCGATCAGGCAGCTAAAATGGGTGGCAGGATATTGAGTAACGAGATTAATAAAACGATTTGCTTTTGGTCCAACAGGCTGATAAGATAGCAATACATCCGGAGCTCCAATCATTGCCAGCATTTCGGCTTCTGCAATAGTGGCACATTTAAATTTGGCAATGCCAGCATCCATCATCAGCTTACATACTTCCGATATTTTATTGGTTTTTACATGTGGCCTTAGCCGGGCTGAATCACCATTTACCATTCCCTTAAGCAAGTGAATATTGTTAATGATCCGTTCTCTGTAGATGACCAGGGCAGGAGAATCGATCGAATGGATATTTTTTATTTCGTACCACTTCATGATGTTTTATTTATGCACTATTGCAGCATGTAAGGCAAACGAAAAAGGGTGCATTTTTAACTGTCTTAATTATGCCAGTTCAAACAAGGTTTCTATTTCAACCGGAATATTATCAGGCAGAGAACCTACCCCCACAGCGCTTCTTACACCAATACCATTATCATCACCCCATATTTTTGCAAACAGCTCACTGCAGCCATTGATTACATAAGGATGCTTTTCAAAGTCGCTGGTACAGTTTACCATACCCAATACTTTTATCACTCTTTTAATTCTATTAAAGGAGCCGAGGTTTTGTTTTAATGTGGCGAGAATGGCGAGGCCTACCTGCTGTGCGGCCTGTTTACCTTCTTCCATACTTATTCCTTCACCAACACGCCCGATGATTAATGTGCCATCTTCCTTTACGGTGCCATGGCCCGAAAGATAACAGTGATTGCCATCAATCAAAAAGGGCTTATACACACCAATCGGTTTGGGGGCCGGTGGCAAGGTCAAATTCAGCGCTGCAAATTTTTCATCGGGTGTCATGTAAAAAAGTTTTATCAATGAATAAAATAATTAAATGCCAGCACGGATAACAGCCCGGTTACCGAAACAATGGTTTCCATTACCGACCAGGTTTTAAAGGTATCCTTTATCGACATGTTGAAATATTCTTTAAACATCCAGAAACCAGGATCGTTTACATGTGAAAACATCAGGCTACCTGCACCGGTTGCCAATACCATCAGGTTTGGGTCGGCCCCTGATGTAATAATCATTGGGGCAACTATACCGGCGGTTGTTAACCCTGCAACGGTAGATGAACCCAATGCTACCCGGATGATGGCCGCAATACCCCAGGCCGCAACAAGTGGTTGCACATTGATGGTATGCAGCGTATCCGCAATCTGGGTGCTGATACCACATTCAATCAATACCTGTTTTAAACCTCCGGCACCTGCCAAAATAAATATAATCATCGAAATATCCTTTACAGCTTCCGTCATGGGTTGCATTACTTCCTTTATTTTTTTCCCTTTATTCAGGCCAAGGCTATAACATGCGTACAATAAAGTAATGGTCATAGCTACCAGGGGATCACCAACCGCCTGGGCAATGGTTTTTAACATGTTGTCGGTATGCACCGTTAGCGTTACAATTGTATTAAATGCGATCAGCATTACCGGTAACAATGCGGTGAAAACGCTATCAAACATAGACGGCAGTTGTTCTTCCCGAATATCCTTTCCCTTAAAGGTTTCCAGTGGCTTTGCCGTGTATTTTTTTAACGTGAGTGCAAACAAGGGGCCGGCTACCAATATAACAGGAACCGCTACCAGCAATCCGTACAATAACGTAAGGCCGATATCTGCATTGAATTGTTGTACGAGGGCGGTGGGTGAAGGATGTGGTGGAAGGAACCCATGTGTAACCGACAGTGAAGCCAGCATCGGCAGCCCGATATATACCGCGGAAATATTATACCGGTAAGAGAGGGTAATGATCAGGGGCACTATCAAAACAAAACCGGTACCATAAAACAGCGGGATGCCGACGATGAACCCGGTAATTAATAAGGCCCACATAATGTACCTTTTTCCAAATACATTCATTAAGCCGCCGGCAATCCTTTGGGCAGCGCCACTATCGGCAATGATTTTTCCCAACATCGCCCCCAGCCCAAGAATTACAATGATAGAACCCAGTAAATCGCCCATTCCCTTTTGAATCGCGTTTGTAATAGTGGCAATGCTTTTCCCGTTGGCAAGTCCCAACAGGATGGATACCAGGATAAATGCAAGAAAGGGATTGAGCTTTGCCCAGGTAATTAATAAAACAAGCAATACAATACCAAGCAACAGGATAATAAAAGTCATAATAGTAGCAATGAAAAATAAAGATATAAAAAAGCGTTGGAATGTTTGAAGGTTGATGGTTTGTTTGATGGTTGATGGTTGAATGTTGCAAACTAAATTGCCTGAATTATCAGAAAACAGGATACTTAAAGGCCAGTTGGAATTGCTGTTTGAAAACGCAGCTATACCTGGTGCGGATACTTATTTTGATTAGTAGAAACTTAGGCATGCTGTACAGGGACAGGACATCCAACCATCTGTTGCATTCTGCGAGCTATCTTAAGAGATGATCCCTTTTTTATATTTTGGTGTAATATATGTCCCTTTACTTAGTGAAGCCAGGGGCACCATCGTGGATGACCGGATTACTAATTCTGCAGATAAGGAAAGTTGTGTAATTTGGGTATTCCCTCCAATTGCCTCCAGCAATATCTTTGTAGCAAGTTGGGCCATTTGGCGAAGTGGCTGATTGATATGGGTAAGCGGTGCATAAAATAAATCCCATGCATCGTTTCTGTCAAAGCTTACCAGGGCCAGTTGTTCGGGTACTTTTACCCGAAGGGTGTTTATATATTTTAAGGCATGCATGGCAATTACATTGGTTCCAAATAACAATGCATCAACCGATACATCCTGCGAAAGCAAATCATTGATTGCGCTTTCAATGTGCTCCTTCATATTAGCACTAACAAGTTCTATTAAACGGCTTTCATCAAAAGCAATTCCATTTTTTTCCAATGTTTCCATATAGCCCCGTTTACGTTCCGTCATATTAAAAAGGGAGGTTTTTAAAGTAATCATACCAATACGTTGACAACCGCAACTAATAAGGTGCTGAACAGCGATATAAGAAGCTTTAAAATTATCCATGGCAACGTAGTTTGTATTGATCTCCGGAAAATAACGGTCTACCAATACAAAGGGGATATGCTGTTGTTGAAGTAAAGCAATTTGTGAAGCGGAGTTTTCCCCGGGGGCAATGATTAAGCCATCTACCTGCCTGTCTAAAAAAGTGTCAATCAGTTTATCAGAGCGTTGCACACTTTCATCATAACTTCCAAAAAGTACGGTATAGTTATTTTTATCGGCCTCATCTTCGATAATACGTGCCAGGCTGGAGGAAAAAGGATTTGAAATATCCGCTACCACTAAACCGATGGTAAATGTCTTGTTGGTTTTAAGGCTTTTAGCAATCTGGTTGGTACGATAGTTTAATTCCGCAGCCACTTCCTTAATTCTTTCTGCCACTGATTTCTTTATCCTGCCTTCCTTTTTATTGTTCAGCACATAGGAAACCAGGGCGGTAGAAACGCCCACTTTTTCAGCTATATCCTTTAAACATGTTTTCCTTTTCATAGTAAAATAATCGTCCCAAATACAAGATTGCGTAAAGCATCCTCGTAAATTAACAAAAGTGAATAATTCAATTTAAGCATTGAAAACCAAATCTTTAAGACAAATTTATTTCTTGTAAAAATCTGTTCACTTTAAGATAACCTTGACTTGTTTAATCGATTAAACAAAATTAAGTAGTTTTGTTTTTATTATAGGAAACTTAATTACAATTAATTTAAAAAACTAAATATATGAACACGATTAAAAATATAGGATTGATAGAATGCGGAGCAAAACAGAGGCCGCTTTACATATCACCATTAAGCATACTGGAAGGGTATTCAATTAAGAAAATATTATCCACAGCAGATGCAACCGAAACAAATATTAAAACGAGGTATCCTTCAGCCGAAATTGTAGGCACTACGAAAGACATTTTGGATGATCAGTCAATTGATTTGGTGATTGTTTCGGGCCCGTCGCATGATGACATGGCTTTTGTTGGAGAGGCCATCCAGGCAGGTAAGCAGATTCGGATCATTTAACAAAAACCGAAAAGAGATAAATAATTTAAATAACAAAAACATTACCCCCGGTTAATTAATTTTAAAGACAACCAGTAATTAATCACGGATTTAAAAAATATGATTGCCAGCTATCAACAAATAGCTGGCAATTTTTTTAACACCAAATGTTGGATTTGTGTTTTCAGTAAAACTGTACAACTGTGCCTTGGGTGAAGATAGGTAAATCAGGTACCTGGTAATCACTTAAATGAGTCATGATTAACCGGCTATCATTCACGATTCTCTAAATAACAGCACTCCTTACATTTGATACATTATTGAAAAGCTTACAAAAACAACATTTAATAAAAACAAATGAAGACTATGAAACACGGATTATTAATAGATATGGATGGAGTAATTTATGCAGGTGAAGACCTGATACCCGGTGCGGATGAGTTTATTCACTACCTGCTGGTAAATAATATCCCATTCACCTTTATGACCAATAACAGTCAGCGTACCGCACTTGAAGTGGTAAGAAAGGTTAGGAAACTGGGGATAGAAGTAACAGAAAACCATGTGTACACAAGCGCCATGGCCACCGGTAAATTTCTTTCGGATCATGCACCCAACAGTACAGCTTATGTGCTGGGAGAAGGTGGCTTGCTAACCAGTTTGCACGAAAGTGGTTTAACACTGGTAGAAACAGAACCGGAATTTGTGGTGCTGGGCGAAGGAAGAAACTTTACGCTGGAAATGGTACAACGTGCGGTTGACATGATACTGGCTGGTGCAAAATTTATCACCACCAACAGGGATCCATCTCCAAAAAAACTGGGATGGAACAATTTAGGTATTGCATCCACCACCGCCATGATTGAAGAAGCAACGGGCAGAAAGGCATTTGTAATAGGCAAACCAGGCCCGGTAATGATGCGTTCTGCAAGAAAGGCGCTTGGCCTGGAAACAGCCGAGACCACTGTGATTGGCGACACCATGGACACCGATATCCAAGGCGGCGTACAGATGGGATATAAAACCATTTTAACCCTGTCTGGTGTATCAAAAAAAGAAGAATTGAACCGGTATGCTTTTAAGCCCGACCTGGTAGTTAATTCAGTAAAGGATATTCAATTTCCTTTGAAGTGGTGGAATTAAAGAAATAGTACATCCGGATAAAAATATCAGGTACCCATATCATTATTTTAGCATAGTGATACTGGGTATTTTTTTTGTATGGGAAATGAGCCTTGATTGAGCATCGTTTTGCAGCATGCCCCGACGAGGAGTTTAGCGACGGAACCCGGGGGTCACTCACTTTTCGTAATACCCTTGTTGATCGTTTTAAGCCGTTTTCTTACCCAAGAGAATTCTAAAATATAATGACACCCATTCATTTAACCCCATTCGGGGTTGTTGCGATTGTTGAATTTTATTTCAATGGGTTGCACCCACGGCTATTCACATTTAACCCCTTCGGGGTTTGTAGCAATCACTTTTAATATCAGTAGATAACATTGTACTTAAAAAAAGTTCCGGAAGAGACACGTAAGTTACGCATCTCCTACGGAGCCAAAATTCCATTTAGACAAATCTTACTATAAATACCATGCCCCGATGGGGCGAAACCCTACTTTATTATTTTTATTTGCTTCCTATTTCAACGCCGGAGCCGCTCAACGGCAATCTACTCATATCTCTTCACTCGTGTACCTGCCATTTACCTTACGCATGATGTGCAATGGATTTTCATTTTTCAATGCATCGGGCAAAAACTCCTGTGGACAATCCTGTAAACACAGGGGGCGAACAAAGCGCAGAATGGCATCGGCTCCAACGGACGTACTCCTTGCATCGGAAGTAGCCGGGAACGGGCCTCCATGCACCATTGCATGACATACTTCCACACCTGTTGGAACACTGTTGTAAACGACCCTTCCAACCTTATTGGCCAGCTCAATGATACATTCATTGAAACCATCGATATCATCCGCAGTTGCTATAACTGTACCGGTTAACTGGCCATGCATGGATTGCAAAGCCTGCAACATGGAAACCTTGTCTTTGCATACAACCAACAGGGATGCAGGGCCGAAAATTTCCTGTTGCAAATCGGGGTTGCTGATAAAATGAGCATCGCTTACCTTCAGCAGGGTTGGCGCACCTTTGTATTCGGCTGAGGCATCTGCTCCACTGTATAAAACGGTTACTCCATTTTGTTCCGCAACGCTTTGCCTGCTTCTATAATAGTTATTACAAACTCCCGGGTTCAGCATGGTTGCAGCGGGAGCAGCAGCAAGCAGTTCGGTTAACTTAACAATAAAACCCTCCGTAGCTTCATCGGCTATTAAAAACAATAAACCGGGGTTAGTACAAAACTGGCCAACACCCAGGGTAATGGAACCTGCAAGCATTGTTGCCATTGCATTTGAATCCTGCTGTAATTTCCCAGGCAACAATAATACCGGGTTGATGCTGCTCATTTCAGCATATACGGGGATGGGTATTTCTCTTTCAGTGGCAGCGGTTTTAAATATGGCCGACCCGGCTTTATAGGAACCGGTAAAACCTACAGCTTTTATTCCAGGATGTTTAACCAACTGCATCCCGGTAACAGCGCCATTTCCTATTATAAATGAAAAAGTTCCATCCGGCATGCCACATTTTTCAACCGCGTTTTTTATAGCCGAAGCCATTAATTCATTTGTGCCCAAATGTGATTCATGCGCCTTTACAATTACCGGGTTACCGGCGGCCAATGCGGAAGCGGTATCACCACCGGCAGTTGAAAAGGCAAACGGGAAATTACTGGCTCCAAAAACTACCACCGGCCCTATTGGAACCAGCATCTTGCGGATGTCGGCACGAGCCAACGGTTTACGTTCCGGCATCGACGTATCAATTACAGCGGCTACCCAGGAGCCTTCTCTTAACAACTCTGCGAATAACTTTAGCTGGCCGGTGGTTCTTCCCCGTTCGCCCAATAACCTTGCTTCCGGCAAACCGGATTCCTGCATGGCCCGATTTATCAGTTCATCGCCCAATGCCAAAATTTCCTCAGCAATGGATTCTAAAAATTCAGCCCGTTTTTCAGGCGATATCATTTTATATACGTTAAATGCGGTAGCAGCTTTGGCAACTGCTTCATCAATTTCAGCTTCCGTAGCTATTGAAAATTGTTCCGGTAAAACGGACTGACTTACCGTACTAAATACCTGCAGGAATTGATCGCCTGCAGCACTTTCTGTTTGACCAACGAGGTTATACCCTTTCAGCATATTATTTTTTTATAAGTTGTGAAAAATCCGGTGAAACAAGTCTTGTTGCGATGGAATTAGCAAGTTCTTCAAACATATCCAGCGCTACTTCAAGCAATGCGGGGTAAACGCCTTGCCAGTTAGGAATTGTCATGCCATTAAATTTGTTATCATGCAAAAATATCTTTTATCAAAGAAATTAACTGATTTAAAATAGCCCCTTTTGAAACTATTTTAGCGAACGTGGCGGTAACACAGCATTTGACGTAGCAGTACCATTATTGTTGAAGATCATCATACTGCTAAAAAAAAACCTCCGGAAAAATTATAAGTTAATCCGAAGGTTGAAATATTTTACCAGGATACTACCCATTATGTAAGGAATTCTATTTCAACTTACCCAACTGTTCATTGTAATATTTCACCGTTTGAATAACAGAAGGCAGGTTACTGGGCAGGTCTTCCGCATCCCGCTCAATGTAGATATGACCATTAAAATTTTGCTTTTTCAACTCTGCAAAAACAGCCGGAAAGTTGACTATACCGGTTCCAGCAGGAACATCTCTTAGCGTAGGATCGTTCATGGCGGCTATATCTTTTAAATGAACGCCAATAATATGTCCTCTCAATTTTTTAACCGCTTCTACCGGGTCAATGCCGCTCTTTGGCCAGTGGCCCAAATCGGCACAGGCGCCAAAATTTGGATGGTTTTGAATGGCCAGCAAAACGGTATCGGGATTCCAGTAATGGCTCACTCCTTTCCAGTGTTCGTGAATAGCCACTTTAACACCAATAGCACCTGCAAGGCTATCAATGCTGTCCCACATATTCAGGGGCGGTTCTGCAGTTACAAATGTAACACCGAGTTGCCTGGCAATGTCAAACTGGTGTACCCAGGATGCCAGGGTGGAGTCGCCTGCAATATAGATGGACTCAACCTTGAGGCCTTTTTTTGCAATCAGCATCTTTATTTTAGCGAGCCCTTCGGGCGACAATTGGCCTATCAACGAATCTTTCAATTCGGCACCTGCTTTATGAAAAGTATTGGGCTCGATGTAGGTTAACCCGGCGCTATCTACTTTATCCAAAGCAGTTGGAAAATCGAAGGTGTGAAAGGTCCAAAGAGCAATACCAAATTTCCAGTCTTTAACAGGATCTACGCTAACATTTGCAGTTGAATCAGCAGTTGCGGTGGTGTTTTGCTGGCTGTTGTTACAGGCAGTAAAAAATACGGTAATGGATAAGAGCGAAACAATCGTTTTTTTCATTATAAAATATTTTTGATTTTTTAATGCCTTGAAGTTCGGGAAAAATCATGGATAATGTTTGCCACCAGGTACTATCGTCCATCATTTCAATTCTCCGGAGGCATACAACCGTCTCAGTTCCTTTTTATTCAATTTACCTACGCTTGTTTTCGGTATTTCTGCAAGGGTTACAAAACGATCGGGTAACTGATAATTTGAAAAGCCTGCGGATAAGAATTTTTTTAACTCATCGATGGTCAAAGAGCAGCCCTCCCGCCAGACGATGCAGGCGAGCGGCCTTTCGGACCATTTTTCATCCGGTATAGCAATAACGCAGGCTTCCTTTATTGCCGGATGCGCTATCAAGGCAAGCTCCAATGCCACACTGCTAATCCATTCGCCCCCGCTTTTGATTACATCTTTGGTACGGTCGGTTATCATCATGTAGCCATATTCATCAATCGTTCCTACATCACCTGTTTTAAACCAGCCATCGCCTGAAAAATTATGCTGGTCCGTTGATTTATAATAACTGTCTATAACCCAGGCCCCCCGTATCTGAAATTCACCAATGGTTGTTCCATCCCTTGGTGCTATCGTTCCATCTTCGGTAACCACCCTTAAATCCACACCCGGCATCTCAATACCCTGTTTTGCCTGATACTTCAATTGTTCTTCAGGAGCAAGCTTTTGGTGTATGGGTTGTAACCTCGATGTAGTTCCCAGCGGGGAGGTTTCTGTCATACCCCACGCATGTACCCCTTCAATTCCAAAGTCGTTATTAAATGCTTCGATGAGGCTGGGTGGCAATGCAGAACCACCTACCATATATTCTCTCAAACAAAGCTTTTCTTTTGGTGGGTTTTTCTTTAGTGCATCGTACACATTCAGCCATATTGCAGGTACTCCGTTTGCGATGGTCACCCGCTCTTGCTGCATGATGTCAATCAATGCATCCGGCTGTAAATGCATTCCCGGTAATACCATGTCGGCACCCGCCAGCACACAAAGAAATGGGAAGCCCCAGGCCATTACATGAAATTGCGGAACGATCAATAACACTCTATCCCTTGCTGAAATATTGGCTGCATTGGGCTGCAAAATTGCCATCGCATGCAGGTAGGTAGAGCGGTGAGAATACAATGCCCCCTTTGGATCACCGGTTGTTCCGCTTGTATAACAAAGCCCACAAGCATCATTTTCATCAACGACCACCCATTCAAATGCTGCTGATCCCTCATTCATCAACGCCTCATAAAAAATTACATTGCCCAGCGATGTTTTAAATCCTTCCGGCGCATTGATCACTACATGATGTTTAATTGTAGTCGTTTTTGGCGACACCTTTTCAAATAAAGGAACCAGTGACGCATCTAAAAATACAATCGTATCCTCTGCATGATTTACAATAAAGGAAACCTGGTCCACCGACAAGCGGATATTGAGGGTATGGCAAATTGCACCTGCACCGGGAATGGCATAATATAATTCCAGGTGCTGGTAATGGTTCCAGGCAAACGTTGCCACCCGGTCGCCGGGCTTTACTCCCAGTTTATTTACCAGTGCATCCGCCAGCGTTTTTGATCTGTAATATAAGTCGGCATAAGTATACCGGTGCATACTGCCATCCGGAAGTTTTGATATGATTTCTTTATAGGGAAAAACCCGGTTGCCATAGTCTATTATGGAACTGGTAGTAAGCGGGTAATGCATCATTTGTCCTTTCATATTTGCAAGTTTAGTGGTGATCATGTGGTGTTGGGATGCTGGATGCTGGATATTAGATTCTGGATGCTGGATACTGGACATTGGATATTGAAATATTTAATTTCAGTGCCTTGGTATTTTAATATCAGCATATCTTTTTCAATATACCAATATCTTTTCAATATCCTATTAAGGAGACATCAGGCATCGTTCATCTTTCAGATTTTGAAGATACTCTTCTATGGTTTTAATTGTATGCTTCTCTCCCTGTTCCTGGCGGTATTTCATTTTTAAATCTTTTCTAATAAAAGCTTCATAAAAGCGCCGTACCTGGGTATGATTTTGTACAACTAGTCCAGGTACCTGTACGGGTTTGTTGTCGTCACCAAAAGCTACCATGGTGAAATAACTGGTGTTGGTATGTTTTACCTGGTGTGTTTTAATATTTTCTGATATCACTTTAATGCCTATCACCAGTGATGATTTGCCTACATAATTTACCGATGCCAGCAGCGATACCAGTTCGCCCACTTCTACCGGGGCCAAAAAATCAACTGTATCAACAGAGGCGGTCACACAATAAGCATCTGCATGTTTGGCGGCGCATACATAGGCTACTTTATCCATCAATGATAAGATAACACCGCCATGAATTTTCCCTCCAAAATTTGAATAGGAAGGAATCATTAATTCGGTAAGTATTGTTTCTGAGTAGGAGACTGTTTTATATCCTTCCATGGTAATTTTCCTTTTTAAGAATAAGTAGTAAAAATTAATTACGTGCTGCGTTGTCATCGCTGATTCGTTCATGGATGAAATCAGACATCATCAATCCGATGGCTATCGGACCAAACATCAAAAAATCAGCCATCAGACATAGAATCTATTTTACACTATCCGCCCACCTATCCAGTTTTTCTTCCAGCACCAGCTTATACATCAGACATCAAAAAATCAGACATCAGACATAGAATCTATTTTACACTATCTGCCCACCTATCCAGTTTTTCTTCCAGCACCAGCTTATACATCAAACATCAAAAAATCAGACATCAGACATCAGACATAGAATCTATTTTACACTATCCGCCCACCTATCCAGTTTTTCTTCCAGCACCAGCTTATACATCAGACATCAAAAAATCAAACATCAGCCATCAGACATAGCAATCTATTTTACACTA